>Ga0102911_1000001_pt1 | contig 728651 bp, 709 predicted proteins | sample Colrivmet1558A02_FD_84975 | JGI IMG/M metagenome (GOLD analysis project Ga0102911, IMG submission 84975) | Estuarine microbial communities from the Columbia River estuary - metaG 1558A-02 | ecosystem: Environmental > Aquatic > Marine > Intertidal zone > Estuary | place: USA: Columbia River... | reverse complement strand
CATCGGATGCAAAGGGCCCCAGTTTGTAGATGTAGTCGCAGCCAATTACCTCCACGAAAAACTTGGTCGCGGCCTCAATGTCTGGAACCGTGAATCCCACGTGGTCGGTTCCTCTGATGCCTGGGATTCCCATGGTCATTCTCGCCTCACTTGTCGTCGATTGGATACAAATACTGGTTCTTATCCATTAAATACATTGATTATTGGTTAAATCTTGTTGAATTGTATACAATCTATAGATAATCTATCTCTAATGTCCAACTCGTCATATTTATGGAGTCAACGATGACCGAACGAATCCAACTAGATCCGCTTGAGCCTTGGGTGGAAGTCAAAACCACCAAGGAAGATTGGGCAAACGCCGATCCGAAACTCCTCGAGACAATGCTTGGTCAGCTGCACCTGATCCGAGCATTTGAGGAAGCCATCCTGGAGATGGCCGGAGAAGGCCTAGTGCACGGACCTGCTCACTCATCGGTTGGCCAAGAGGGTGGCGCGGTCGGATCGATCGTCGGAATGAGACCAGCGGACGGGATCAACGGCTCACACCGTGGTCACCACCAGTTCCTGGCAAAGGCAATCGCCTACGTAGCGCCTCAGCTAGACGTTACAAATTTGGTTACGGACCAGATCCAGGGAGTGCTCCAGAAGACAGCTGCTGAGATCCTTGGATTGGCGCAGGGTTACTGCGCCGGACGCGGTGGCTCAATGCACCTGCAGTGGCACGAGGCTGGAGCTCTTGGAACCAACGCGATTGTTGGAGGTGGGGCGCCTCTGGGTGCCGGAAATGCTTGGGCGCAAAAGCGCGCCGGCACCACCGACATGACCACCACCTACTTCGGTGATGGCGCCGTGAACATCGGTAGCGTGCTTGAGAGCATGAACTTGACCGCAGCCTGGGACATCCCGCTGGTCTTTTTCATCGAGAACAACCTCTATGCAGTTTCCACAACTGTTGCCGAGGCAACTAAAGAAGACAGGCTTTCAGGACGAGGCGTCGGCTTTGGTATTCCGAGCTGGCGCGTCGACGGCATGGACCCACTTGCCGTTTGGCACGTGATGCAGGAAGTAGAAGCACACGTTCGAGCGGGTAAGGGACCAGCAGTTGTTGAGGCGGAGGTATATCGCTTCTTCCACCAAAACGGTGCATTCCCAGGTTCTGCCTTCGGTTACCGCTCAAAAGAAGAAGAAGAGCACTGGCGCTCCCGCGACCCACTGGTCCGCGTTGCGAACGAGATGATTGAGCTTGGCCTTATTACTCAGGAGCAGGTAGACGCCTGTCGCGCCCAGGCAGTTTCAGCAATGGAAAAGGTTGCTGGAGAGCTGTTGGAACCAGACCTAGAAGGCAAGCCCGGCGCGAGGAAAATCAGGGCCGAATTGTGGCCAGATGTTGGATTCGTTGACGTAGGACTTAGGTCAGACCTATCTGAGATCCAGGGAGCAAAGACCCTCGAGCAGGATTCCTACACAGGCGCCACAACGGACATAAAGTTCGTTGATGCTGTGGCGAAGACTATGGACTTGAGCATGGAGCGGGACGAAAGAATAATCGTTCTCGGTGAAGATATTCACCGCCTAAAGGGTGGAACAAATGGAGCCACCAAGGGGCTATCAGACAAGTACCCAGACAGGGTTCTTGGAACCCCGATTAGCGAGAACGCCTTTGCAGGTCTTGGTGGCGGAATGGCAATGGACGGCAGGTACAGGCCGGTTATTGAATTCATGTACCCAGACTTCTTGTGGGTGGCTGCAGACCAGGTGTTTAACCAGATCGGTAAAGCTCGTCACATGTTTGGCGGTCAGAACCCGGTTCCGCTGGTGCTCCGAACGAAGGTCGCGATGGGCTCGGGCTACGGCTCCCAGCACCTAATGGATCCAGCCGGCATTTTTGTTACTGCTCCCGGTTGGAGAATTGTGGCTGCAAGCAACCCGTTTGACTACATCGGCTTGATGAATGCGGCGCTCGCAATTGATGACCCAGTTTTGATGATCGAGCATGTTGACCTTTACACCCAGCGCGGCGAGATTCCCACCGAGGACCTTGACTACCAAATTGAGTTCGGCAAGGCCCGGGTTGTTCGTGAAGGAAATGACGCAACCGTCATCAGCTACCTAAACATGGTGAACATCGCCAAGGAAGCACTTGACCAAACCGGTCTTGATGCTGACTTGATCGACCTTCGTTGGTTGGACAGAGCAAGCATTGACTGGACCGCAATTGAGGCCAGCATCAAGAAGACCAACAGCGTTGTAATTGTTGAGCAGGGCGTTCAGGGCACCAGCTACGGCGGATGGCTCTCGGACGAGATCCAGCGTCGATTCTTTGACTACCTAGATCAGCCAGTTCAGCGAGTTCACGGCCGCGAAGCTTCGCCGAGCATCTCCAAGGTCTTGGAGCGCGCTTCTATTGCGGGACTCGAAGAGGTTGTTGCCGGTCTTGAGAAAATCAAGGAAGGCTTCGGTAGAAACTAATGGCCACCCAAATCAAACTCCCTGAAGTTGCAGCGGGAGCCACCCACGCGGTGATTTCCTCCTGGCTTGTAAACGTTGGAGACACCATTGTTGTTGGTCAGCAGCTAGCGGAAATTGAAACCGATAAGGCAGTCGTTGAGTTGTTGGCTGAAGAAGCCGGAACCGTACTGCAGCTAATCGGCAAGCCCGGCGATGAAATGGAAGTTGGAAGCACAATTGCGGTTGTCGGAGCACCTGGTGAGAGTGCTGAGGTTCCAGCAGCTGAACCAGAAGCTCCTGCGGCCGAGGTTCCAGCAGCGCCAGTTGCCGCTCCTATTGCGACCCCAGTTGCGACTCCGCCTGCAGCACCGGTTGCCGAAGCTCCTGCACCAGCTGCAGCTAGCGGAAGGCAGTCGGTTTCGCCAATTGCCAGGAAGCTAGCCAAAGACAGCAACCTGGATCTGAGCCAGATCACTGGCACTGGTCCTGGTGGCAGGATTGTGAAGCGTGATGTTCTTGCAGCTGCTGCAGCAGGTATTCCAGCGGCCCCTGCTGCCCCAGCCGCACCGGTACCAACCAGCAGCTCTAAGGAGCTGGCGAGCCAGGAATACTCCTCGACCTACTCGACACTGCCTCACACCTCAATGCGCAAGGCAATTGCCAGAAGGCTCACTGAGAGCAAGAGCACTGTTCCGCACTTCTACCTAAACGCAGACTGCCAAGTTGATGAACTGCTCGCACTTCGAAAGAAGATTAACGAGAGTTCACCGGTCAAGATTTCTGTAAACGACATGGTGGTTAGGGCTGTAGCAGCAGCTTTCATGGACGTGCCAGAGGCAAACGTTGTCTGGACCCCAGACGCAATGATCAAGTATGAGTCCGTTGATGTTTCAATTGCCGTTTCCACCGATGGCGGCCTGTTGACTCCGGTTTTGCGAGGCGTCGAGAAGCGGTCACTCAGCAACATTGCAACCACAATTGTGGATCTGGCAGAGCGCTCCAGGGCGGGCAAGCTTCGTCAGGAAGAACTTGAGGGTGGCAGCTTCGCCATCACCAACCTTGGAATGTTTGGAACCACCAGCTTTGCAGCGATCATCAACCCACCGCAGTCAGGAATCCTGGCTGTGGGTGCCGCAAGTCAGCGACCAATCGTGGTTGATGGCGAGTTGACAATTGCAAACGTGATGTCAGTCACCCTGTCCGCAGACCACAGGGCCGTTGACGGCGCCTTGGCTGCTAAGTGGTTGGCTGCATTCAAGGTGAGGATCGAGAATCCTCTAACAATGCTTATCTAGAGCGAACAAAAAATAAAAAATCCCCCCGAAGGCGGCTACCTTTCGGGGGGATTTTTTTTGGTGTCTGTGGTTACTGAATAACCATTCCACCATCAATCATTAGAAGCTGACCGGTCATGTAGTCAGACTCTGCGCTTGCCAAGAATGCTGCGGTTCCAACTACGTCCTCTGGGTAGCTGTAGCGCTTCATCAGAATCATGTTCTCGGCAATTGAGTCCATCGACTGCCCTGGCTTTTCGAACATTCCGATTTCAACTAGATCGCGGTCAAGCTGCTCCCACATCTCGGTGCGAACTACACCTGGGGCGTATCCGTTCACGGTGATGTTGTGCTCCATTAGCGACTTAGCGCCGGCCTTGATTAGACCAAGCACTGCGTGCTTGCTCATGGTGTAGACGGTTACGTCGACGAAAGCCTCGCGGGAAAGAATTGAACCTACGTTGATGATCTTGTAGACGTAGTCCTTCTTGCCCTGCTTGATCATCTGGTTTGCAGCCTTCTGCATGACGTTTAGCTTGCCCCAGGCGTTCACACCCATGATGAAGTCGTAGTTTGACTTGGTGATGTCTGGGAAAAATAGTGGCTTGTTCACACCGGCGTTGTTTAGCAACAGGTTGATTTCGCCGAAGGTGTCAACTGTGTGCTGAACCGCAGCCGCAGCATCCTCTTCATTTGTTACATCAAGCTTTACGTATGTTGCCTTACCGCCATCGGCGATTATCTCGTCAGCAACCTTCTTGATGCCTTCGATGTTCAGGTCACCCAGGCAAACTTCTGCTCCCTGTGCTGCCCAATACTTGGCAATCGCTGCGCCCATGCCCTGAGCGGCACCGGTAATCAGTGCTTTCCGGCCAGCTAGTCTTTGCTTGTCCATAGGTGTTCCTTCCTCGTTGAAGCCTGATCGGTTGGCCAGGTTTTCGTGTTCGACATACAAGTCAATTTGACATTAGTGTAAACCCTCACAGCACACTAATAAGGCCCTACAGAACAAAATTTAGGCAATCGTTACATACTGAAACTAGGAGATTCTAGGCAGAAAGTCGCTGCTTCAGCTCACCCAGCTGATCCACGAGCTGCTTCGGGAACCTATCGCCAAATTCCTCAAAGAAGCCCTCTATGTCGGCCGCCTCAACGCCCCACGAGTCGCTGTCTACATCAAGCAGCTGTTCCATTTGCTCAGCGGTAGTTGAAAGCCCCTCTAGGTTCAGGCTGTCCGACTTGGGAAGCGTTCCAATGGCACTAACTGATCCGGTGTCCTTGCCTTCTAGTTGACCGACAATCCACTGAATCACTCGCATGTTTTCAGCAAAGCCCGGCCACAAGAACTTGCCGTTCTGGTCTTTTCGGAACCAGTTCACCTGGAACACAGTAGGCAGGTCCTTAGCGTCCAACTTGTCGGCAAAGGACAGCCAGTGGGAGAAGTAGTCAGCCATGTTGTAGCCACAGAATGGCAACATCGCAAATGGGTCGCGGCGAAGCTTGCCCACCGGACCTTCAGCGGCAGCCGTCTGCTCGCTGGCAATTGTGGCGCCTAGGAAGACTCCGTGATCCCAACTGAAGCTCTTGATCACAAGCGGCACGTTCGTAGCTCGCCTGCCACCGAAGATGATGGCGTCTAGTTCTACGCCCTCCGGGTCCGCCCAGTTGTCGCTGAGGGTTTCAACCTGATCAATTGGGAAGCAGAACCTAGAGTTTGGGTGAGCGGCTAGCTGGCCACTTTCCGGGTCAAAGGCATTTCCTTGCCAGTCGGTCAGGTTCTTTGGAGGGGTGTCGGTAAGCCCCTCCCACCAAACATCACCGTCAGCCGTGGAGGCGACGTTCGTGAAAATTGCACCCTCGCGCATCGAGTTCACTGCGGCCAGGTTGGTGCTCAGTCCGGTCCCCGGAGCAACACCAAACAGGCCGTTCTCTGGGTTTATCGCCCGGATCTTGCCCTTGGCATTCGGGGACATCCAAACGATGTCGTCACCCAAGGTCTCAACCTTCCAACCTGGCATCTGAGACTGCAGCATGGCCAGGTTGGTCTTGCCGCAGGCAGATGGGAAGGCTGCTGCCATGTGGTACTTCTGGTTCTGGTCGGTGGTAACTCGAATCAGCAGCATGTGCTCAGCCAGCCATCCCTCTTGTTTTGCAAGCACTGAACCAATTCGAAGTGCCATTGCCTTCTTGCCCAGTAGCGAGTTTCCGCCGTATCCGGAACCGTAGGACCAAATCTCTCGGGTTTCAGGGAACTGAACTACGTAAACATTTTCAGGGTTGCAGGGCCATGGGGTGTCTTCTAGCTGGTTGCCTGCTTGATCGATTAGTGGAACACCGACCGAGTGAACAGCTGGCACCCAGTCCGCGCCATCGGCAATCTTCTGCACGACCTGTTTGCTGACCCTCGCCATTACCTTCATCGACGCAACAACGTAGGGGGAGTCGGAGATCTCAACGCCGTACCGGGCCAATGGCGAGCCAACCGGCCCCATTGAGAATGGAATTACGTACATCTTGCGACCGCGCATGCTGCCTGCAAATTTTTCTTTGAGTTCTACCCGCATTGATTCCGGGTCCATCCAGTTGTTGGTCGGGCCGGCATCCTCTTCGTTCTCGGAGCAGATGAAAGTTCTGGACTCAACCCGCGCGACGTCAGCTGGGTCGGTTCGGGCAAGGTAGCTGTTTGGACGAATCTTTGGGTTGAGCTTTGTGAAAGTCTCGTTTTTTACCAGCAGGTTATTTATTCGCTGCGCTTCTGCCTCGGAACCGTCGCACCAAATGATCTCTTCAGGATCAGTGAGGTCTGCAATCGAGGTTACCCACCGCTTTAGTGTCGCCAGTGACATGAGAGCTTCCTTTGAGTCTTATGGGGTGAACAACCCCAAGTTGCCAAAACATTGGTGACAAGTTTCTCAATTAGCCTTACTTGATAAGAAGTCTATTGCATCACCTTTGTGACAGATTTCAGAGTGTCACAACTGTGCTTGTCGAGTGTGCTCGCAGCTGGGTTTCGCGAGGAGGGTTAAACCTTTGGGGTTATTTGTTTATTGTATACAATCTGCTGCAAATCATGCAAATGTAGCCTGCAACTGCGAGAGAAATTCATTTTTTGTATACATCCTGCTGATTTGGTGGCTTAGAACCTAAACTGCTGTGCATGAAGTCAATCAGCTGCCGTGAACTTGGTGGAGCCTGCGACATGGTGTTCAGGGGCCGTAGCTTTGAAGAAGTTGCGGAGCAGAGCCAAATTCATGGATCCCAAATGAAGGACGCGGCCGATCCTGAACACATGCAGGCCATGGATGACATGATGGCGATTCTTGAGTCAGGAAAAGTTGACGAATGGATTACCGCGAAAATGGACTTTTTTGAGCTGCTACCAGACGAGGACTAACCGCCTTCGCCTAGCTGGACTTTAGCTCAGCAATTCGCTCCAAGAGCGGGCCGTAATTGTGGATTCCTCTGGTTTTTTCGCCGCGCTCTATCGCCAGCGCAAACTCAACTACCGCCTGATTTGTTGGTGCCTTTTGGCCGTGTGCCTCGAGCGCCTTCACAACCAACCCATTCAGCTCGTTTACTTCGCTGTGGCGTCCCTTCATCCAATCCTGGAGCACCGTAGATTTCGAGTGCGGAAGAATGTAGTTGGCAGCAAGTTCATCAAGAATTGTTTTCACAAAAGTCTCCGGGCTTGCAGCGTCGAGGCCGGTCATACCAAAAATCGGGCGAATCTTGTAGTCAAGGAGCTTGGCGGCCTCCACGGCCTCGTCGCCCGCGGCCAGCATGACTGCTTTCATGTCCTTGAATTTGGTTGTCTCCACAATTGAGAGGTCCAGAATCGCAGACGGAACCAGCTCTGCCGCATTGAGAATGAGCTTCATCCACTTCGGCGAGTTGATGTCATCAACTCGCTCGACTACGCCGGCTAATTCCAAGAGCGCTGCTGCGACCGGGATGTTTTTTGAACCCCTTGGATCAGGAGCCCCCACTGCAAACCAGGAGCGTTCATGCCCTGAGTGGCGTTCTACAACCCCCGGTTCATACATGGCACTTGTTACCTCAATCACGGCAGCTAGGGCTCGACTTGGCCCCACCACCTGGGCAATGTCCTCGCCGGTCATCCCGTTCTGGACACCTATGACAAAGCCATCGGAAGCCAGGTAGGGCTCGATCAGTTGGCAGGCCCATTTCGTGTCATAGGCCTTGACCAGCAGCAATACCGCATCAAATTTTTCGGTCAGCTCGGCAACTTGACAGAGGTGGAGAGTATTGACTGAAACTTCGAATTTCTCCGACTCTTTCAGTATCACTTGCAGCTTGTTGTTCCTGATCGCTTGGACGTTGTCGGGCCACTGGTCGATGAAGGTGACATCTAGGCCAGCGCGGACCAAGTCGGCACCTATTCCGGCACCATTAGCCCCGGTTCCAAGCACTGCAACCTTCAGCTTTGTTAGGTCCATACTGAGCGCCTCATCTTTCAAATCGATAGTGCAGTCAAACAAATCTGAAAACAGTCTGTACCACTGTCAAGGCGACACAAAATCAGCCAAGGTGGTTCGGGTGACCTTCTGGCCATGCCCAAATCTCCAATTGAATGCCGTCTGGATCTCTGAGATATGCCCATTGAGATCCGGCCAGGTCTCCCTCGGTAAGAGTGACCGGAGGCGCGTTGAATACCGCACCTCGTTGTTCAAGAGTGCTGTATGCAGATTCCATGTTGTCGACCTGGAGGCAGATGTGCGTGGCGCCAACATCGCAGTTGCGAAGTACGAAGTCCCGACCCTCAGGGCTGTGGTACTGCAAAAACTCAATCCGAGTAGTCCCAATGTCAAGAAATGAAAAAGTAAGACTGACGTCTGGCAGCTGGACACCTTTGGAAAGGCCCTCACCAGATGCTTGATTTAGAGGCCCAGGTTGAAGGCCAAACATGTGGGAATACCACTCGAATGATTTTTTGATATCTCTAACCGTTAGGCCGATGTGATGAAGGCCCTGAACTTGGAAGGACATTTTGCACCCCTTTGTGTTAGTGCTGTCCAAGAGAATAAACCAGACTGAACACTCGCTGTCAAGACTTCATTCAGCCCATTACCAGGTTTCTGTCGCAAAACCCGCCTACTTATTGACCATACAGTGAAATCTAGGATTGCTGGAAAGCCATTTGTGTAGTTGCGAAAGTTGGAGTAGTTTATTCACACTGAACACTTTGGTGTGCATCTATCAAGGAGGATGGTCGGACTGGTGATTTCTTCAACAATGAAAGCTGCTGTCTATCATGGCCCGGGTGACGTGCGCATTGAAACTGTCGACACGCCCTCTCCAAGCCCAAACCAGGTTCTACTGAAAGTGCTTCGTTCTGGCATGTGCGGAACCGACGCCTCGGAATATAAGTCTGGTCCAAAAATCTTTGCCACTCAGAACAAGCACCCAATCAGTGGCCACCAGGGACCCATGATTCTTGGTCACGAATTCATTGGTGAGATTGTTGCTGTCGGGTCCTCAGTTGACAAGTACTCGGTTGGTGACTTGGTCGCAACTGGCGCTGGCTACTCCTGCGGCAACTGTCGCATGTGCCAGGACGGCAGAACTAACCTGTGCGAAAAATACGTGACATCCGGCCTCAACCGACATGGGGGTATGGCTGAATTTGCAGTCATTGAGGACACAACTCTGGAGCTAATTCCTGAAGGATTGAATTTGGATGTCGCGGGCTTGGCGCAGCCGCTAGCTGTTGGCATACATGCCGCTAGGCGCGCGTTAGTCCAGCCGGGTGACAGGGTCATCTTGATTGGTGCCGGAGCAATTGGAACATTCGTCCTTGCCGGGCTCAAGCATCTTGTGGATGCCGAAGTAACGGTGGTGGATTTTGCCGGCGAACGGCTTGAGCGCGCAACTCGCTTGGGAGCTGACAGTGTATTCCAAGTTTCCGATGCAACGGAGAGTGGATTGCGGGAGTTGTTCCCAGCTGGCGCAGACGTGGTCATTGAGGCCAGCGGTGCCTCTGGCCAGATGCAGATGGCCCTGAACCTCGTAAAGCCCGGAGGAAATCTATTGCAGGTTGGGTTGCCGACAACCAAGCAGGAGCTCGATATTCACCCGATTGTGATGTCTGAAAAAAACATCACCACAACTCTTGCTCACGTTTGTTCTCAAGACCTGGGACCAGCTCTAGAGGTCTTGAACACAACTGACCTGGGACGCGAGCTGCTTGAGGGCGTCTTCCCAATGGAGGAGATCGGCGACCAGCTAGAAAAGCTTGGGTCCGGAAAAATTCAAGGAAAAGTACTTTTCAACCCAACTTTGTAGTCCATAAGAAAGGAATCAAATTGAAGGCAGCAGTTTTTCACGGAGCGAAGGATATTCGCGTTGAACAAATAGCAGAGCCTGGGGACCTAGGACCTGGGGATGTGCGATTGAAGCCACACTACTGCGGCATTTGCGGCACCGATCTTCATGAATATGCAATGGGTCCGATTGTTATCCCGAGCAAGCCTCATGCTCTAAACGGTTCAGTTTTGCCTCAGGTGCTCGGTCACGAATTCTCGGCTGAAATCTTGGAGGTTGGATCACAGGTCAAGGATCTGGCGGTCGGTGACCGCGTATCGGTCATGCCACTTCTTTTCTGCGGCAACTGCTACTACTGCCGGAGAGGACTTAACCACCTGTGCCAGTCAATGGCTTGTGTCGGACTCAGTTTCCAGTGGGGTGGAATTGCCGAGCAGGCAGTGGTTCCAGCCACGCACGTAAACAAGCTGCATGACAACATGTCAATGCGCGCCGGCGCCCTAGTGGAGCCAACTGCCGTTGCCGCTTATGGTGTCGACCGTGCCGGAGTTCGCCCCGGGGACACTGTTTTGATCACCGGAGCTGGTCCGATTGGTGCCCTTGCCAGTATCTACGCGGAGCACTTAGGTGCACAGGTATTCGTTTCAGAGATTAACCCGCACCGCCAGAAAATGATCGAGAGCTTGGGTATTGCAACATTGCTTGACCCTTCCAAGACTGACGTGGTTGAAGAGATCAAGGCTGCAACGGGCGGAATCGGTGTGGATCAGGTGATCGAGTGCTCCGGCAATGAGCGTGCACTGCAGACTGCTTTGTCAGCGGTCAGAAAGCACGGAACTATTTCCCAGACCGGACTTCACACCAAGCCAGCCGCAATCGACCCAATGATTCTCAGCGAGCACGACATCAGTCTGATCGGCACCTGGTGCTATCCAGTCACCGATTGGCCGAGAATCATTGACCTAATTGGTCGCGTTGGTTTGCCGGTTGAGAAGGTTGTAACCAAGGACATCGACATCGAGGACATCGTGAACGACGGTTTTGAGACCCTGCTCTCACCGACCGGCGATCAGGTGAAGGTTCTCATCAAGTCCTAATTCAGGAAAAATAACAAACCCCCCTAGATGCCTCTCCAGGGGGGTTTGTTATTGTCCGAATTTACGGAATCAAGCGGTCAGCCTGGTACCTCTGAACTTTGTCGAAGAAGCTTGCTGGGGTTGGCCGGAAGTTTAGGAATCCTGCCTCGCGACTCTTGTTCATGTCGGTCACACACTCGATTCCACGACCGAGATCGCTGTCCGAGTGCCACCAGGATGCGAGCTTCGTAACATCAGCTTCAGCCAGATCATATTTCTTGGCAATCTCTGCCCAAACTGGCCCAGCATCCTTCATCTGGACCTCAAGCGGGCGCTCTTCACCCTGGAATCCGTCCCACTCCACGCCAAAGTGCTCGGCGATCTTTGGCCAGAGCCAGCGCCACCTGAAGGTGTCACCGTTGACGATGTTGAACGCTTCGTTCTCTCCAGCTGGGTTGGTCGCAGCCCAAATTAGCTGTTCCCCAAGTAGGTCAGAGTCAGTTACGTCTGTGATGAAGTTCCACTGCGCCTCAGAGCCAGGGAAAATGAATTTCTGGCCTAGTTCCTTGCAGATGGTCGCGTAGACCGAGAGGGTTAGAACCATGTTCATTGCGTTGTCAACTGCGTAACCAAAAATGGTGTGGGACCTGTGGACTGACCAGGTGAAGCCCTGCTTCTTGGCCTGTTCAAACAGAATGTCCTCCTGCGCGTAGTAGAAGTTCAGATTGTCCAACCTGGGCTCGGACTCATGGAACGGAGTTTCGGCCATAACGCCAGTGGCGTAGTCATCGAATGGTCCAAGGTAGTGCTTGAGGCCAGTGAGTAGAGCCACGTGACGAACGCCGCCGTCGACGGCAAGGGCATCAAGAAGGTTTTGAATTGTCGCGCTGTTGACCGCTACGTTTTCAACTTCGGTGTCTTTTCGGATCCAAGCGGTCATGAATACGATCTCCGGCTTGATGCCGGCAACAGCGGCCTTCACGCTATCGGGATCTAGCAGGTTGGCCTGCACATGGGTTACTCCGTCTGGAACAGCTCTGTTCCTCTGCGACAACCCGTATACATCCCAACCCTGAGCAACAAGTTGTCGTGCGACAGTTTGTCCTGCAATTCCTGTTACGCCAGCTATTAGGGCGCGTCTCTTAGCAGTCATCAAAAGAAGACCTTTCTCTGTCTAATGTTCACTTTAGATAAACGATAGTTGGAAATGTTCAGTTTGGGAAATAATCCACGTCTGGATTTTTTTCAATCAGCTTCTGTGAGGTAAATCCCGTCAGTCCCCATGTTTGGCGGGAGTATGCGGGGATTTGGATCGTTTTTCCTTGTCGTTCCCAGTACTTCGTTTCTCAATTGTTACTAAGTTCAATTGTGTAGAGGCATTAAATAAAATAAAGTGACACTGCACACTAAAGTGAGCATCAGTTCAGAAAGTATCAAAGGAGGCACCGTGGCCGAAACCGCTACTCGCGGCCCATTGCTCGGGTCTAGGGCTTCCGTCTCAAAAGGTTTGCTTACGGTTGTGATCTCAACCGTGGGTCTATACATTTTAAGTGCCGTGTTCGCCCCCACTAGCATCACGGCCGGGCCACAGCTAAGCATGCTGGCATTCGCATCGGTCTTGGCCATTGTTGGCCTGGGGCAGATGTTGGTGGTTCAGCAAGGTGGAATCGACCTATCTGTTCCTGGTGCCGTTTCTCTGGCAGTGGTTATTGCGAGCCACCAACCAAATGGTGATGACAGCAAGCTCTTTATGGCTGTTGTAATGGCCTACGCGTTCTCCCTTGTAGCTGGTTTCCTAAACGGATTCCTGGTGGGAATTCTCAGACTCAACCCGATCATTGCGACCCTGGGAACCAACGCGCTGCTATTTGGAGCAGTGCTTGGCATTTCCGGCGGAACGCCGAGGGTTACAACTGTTTTGCTTCAAAACATTGTGCACGGGCTGACCTGGGGAATTCCAAACGAGGTTTTCTTCGTAGTCTTCATTACAGCCATCGTGACGCTGGTTCTGAAAAAAACCGCCGCGGGCCGGCGATTTGAGGGCGTTGGATCATCTGGTCCTGCAGCCAAAATCGTTGGCCTTCGAGTCAAGACTCACAACTCCCTTGCTTATGTGTGGGCGCAGCTCTTGTTCACAACTGCTGGAGTTATGCTGGCCGGAGTCACCAACCAACCAACTGCCTTCCAGGGAAACTCCTACCTACTGCCGTCTGTTGCGGTCGTAGTTCTTGGAGGAACCTCGCTCCTGGGTGGTCGGGGTCTTCCACTTGCGACTGTAATCGCAGCACTTTTCCTAACCCAGCTGGACCAGTTCGTTCTGGCCCTGGGAGTCCCATTCGCAATCCGAACACTGGTCCAGGCTGCAGCCCTCGGCATTGGTGTCGCTGCTTACACGATCAACTGGTCGAGCGTGCGGATGCGATTAAAAGAATTACTGAGCACCCTTCGTGCCAGTGATGGCAATGAAACCACTTCGAGCCCCCCGGCTTAAAGGAAACCCTCACAGCAATGTGAACAAAAAAAATGAAAGAGGAACCTATGTTAAAGACTCACCGCAGAGTCTCGATGGCACTTGCTGCTGTCGGTGTCAGCGCCTTGGTGCTGGCAGGTTGTGCTTCAGCAACCACTGAGACTGCAACTACAGAAACCGCAGCCGGTGGCAACACAGAAGAAGAGACAACTTCAAACGCTGATCTTCCATCCTGGTGTGGACCAAACGAAGCATCTCTTGGTCTCCTAGATGGCTTCGGTGGAAACAGCTGGCGTCTAATTACCACCGCAGCCGGTGCTGACGAGGTTGCAAAGTGCCCAAGCATCACCAGCTACGAGTACGCAGATGGTCAGGGCGACACCCAGAAGGCAATCTCTGATATTCAGGGAATGGTTGCCAAGGGCATCGACGCTCTAGTTGTATTCCCAGATGCTGGTCCTGCAATGCTTCCAGCACTTCGCAGTGCTTACGAGGCTGGCGTTGTGACAGTTCCTTACCGCGTGTTCCCAGATGGTGAAGCAGGAGTGGACTACGACCTTTGGGTTGGGGCAGACTTCTTCGCTGATGGTGTTTCATGGGGTAACTGGATCAAGGCTAACTTCCCAGACGGCGCAAAGATCCTGTTCCTTTCCGGTCCTGCTGGAAACAGCCAGGGTGTAACCGAGCGTGAGGGCTTTGAGTCAGTTCTAACCGACGCAAAGTACGAGATGATCGGTGAGCAGCCTTTCGAGGTGACAAACTGGGACCCAGCTCTGAGCCAGACCGTTCTAACAGCAGCAATTGCTAAGTACCCACAGATCGACGTAATCGTTTCTGACTTCGGCCCATCACTTGTTGGTGCGTTGCCAGAGTTCCAGAAGGCAGGTCGTTCAATTCCTGCTATGACCGCGTCTGACGGAAACGTACTAGCTTGTTTCTGGGAGGACAACAAGGATGCAAACCCTGACTTCAAGCTGATGACCGTGCCAACTGGTAACGACAACGTTCGTCTAGCAGTGCAGCACGCAGTTGCTCGCGCAACTGGTGGAGTTATTCCAACCGAGACCGCATGGTCCGGACCAGTCTTCGAGGACTCGACAGACCCAGCAAAGCCAGTAACTTGCCGCACCGATCTTCCAGGTGGCTTGTACTTGTCTGCTGAAATGTCAGGCGAAGACCAGGCAGAACTACTGAAGTAACTAGTTGAGTTTTGAGCCCCGAGCTGAGTAATTGAGCTCGGGGCTCAAAACCCGATAAAAAGGAAAAAAATTGAAGACCCAGAACCAAATAGTCATGGAGATGTCCTCCATATCCAAGAACTACTCAGGTGTACCAGCGCTCAAGGATGTGTCGCTCGAGGTTCGCTCTGGAGAGGTTCATGCGCTTCTGGGGGAAAACGGTGCGGGTAAATCCACACTTATGAACGTTGCAACCGGAACAGTTGCTCCCACTGCCGGTCAGATAATCATCGACGGAAAGAGCTACTCAGAGCTCACGCCGTCGCTTGCGGCTTCTTTGGGAATCGCCATTGTTCACCAGCACCCTGCGGTGCTTCCAGACCTCACTGTTCTTGAAAACTTCTTGGTAGCGCTTCCGCGCTCAGTATTTCGGGGCAAGGGCTCGCCGTCATCAGTTGTGGACGAGCTTCTGAGCCGAGTCGGTCTTACACTTTTGCTCTCGCAGCGAATGGAAAACCTTACGGTTGCTCAAAAGCACCTGGTTGAAATTGCCAAAGCCCTGGCGGTAAATCCAAGAATTCTGGTTCTAGACGAACCCACTGCCCCTCTTGGGCAGGACTCCGTAGAGCTTCTCTTCGGACTGGTTGAGAAGGCTGTTGCAGAAGGCACAGCTGTGATTTACATCACCCACAGACTGGCCGAAGTGCGACGGGTCGCACAAACCGTGACTGTTCTAAGAGACGGCGTAACTCGAGCGACCTCTAAAGTTTCAGACATCACTGACTCAGATCTTCTGGCGCTGATCATTGGGCGTGAGCTCGGATCTACCTTCCCTCCAAAGTTTTCTGGCGATAAAGCCGAGCCGAACTTCGAAGTTCGGGAACTAAGCAGTGATCATTTCCACGGAATCAACATCACCGGCTACCGCGGCCAAATCATTGGAATTTCGGGAATTGTCGGAAATGGGCAGAGTCAGTTGCTCAGGGCGCTGGCGGGTCAAGATGACTTCGACGGCGAGGTAAAGATTTCTGGTCAGTCCCTGTCAAAGCGTGCCCTCCTGGGCTCCGCGGCACTGATGCCAGCTGATCGCCAGCATGAGGGTCTAATGATGCGCATGAGCGTAAGAGAAAACGCCTCAATTGCCGCACTAAAAAAGTTCAGACTGCGCGGACTTCTGAGTCGCAAAAAAGAACAGTCGGCGGTAGTGGAGTCTCTGAATTCACTTGCAGTCAAGGCTCCTGGAGTCGAGGCGCTGGTCTCATCCCTGTCAGGTGGAAATCAGCAAAAAATCGTGATGTCCAGAGCCCTACTTTCAGAGCCAATCATGGTTTTGGCCGATGAGCCAACCCAGGGTGTGGATGTCGGTGCCAGGTCCGAGCTGTACCAGATTTTGCGCAAAATCTCTTCGGAGGGAATCCCTGTAGTCGTTTCGTCCTCAGACTCCAAGGAGCTAGAGGGTCTGTGTGACATTGTCTATGTAATGTCGCGAGGACAGATTGTTGACGTGCTTGAAGGCTCGTCGATTCGAGAAGAGCGCATGGTTGACGCTGCAATCTCCTCCACCACGCAGGCAATCAGGATTGAACGTCAGGTTAGAAAAGTCGCTATGGCGGGAAACCGATCCATCCTGTCTCGCGTCAAGTCTTTCCTCGAGGGCGACTATGCTCCAACCGCGCTACTGGTGAGCGTCATGGCCCTTCTTGGAAGCTACATCTTGTCGATAAATGACAAGTACCTGAGCGACTTCAACGTTTCCTCAGTGCTGCTGCTCGCAACAGCGCTTGGGTTCATCGCTCTGGGGCAAACGGTGGCGATGATGACCGGCGGTATTGACCTGGCGGCAGGACCACTGGCTGGGTTGCTTGTGGTGGTATCGTCATTCTTCTTCCTGAAAGAGTCATCGATGACCTCGATGATGCTCGGGTTGCTCGCGATGGTGGCCGTATCGGTGGCGGTCGGACTGTTAAACGGCTCCTTGATTCGTTATCTGAAGTTCACCGCAATAGCCGCGACCCTCACCACTTACATCGGTCTAGGTGGTGTTAGCTTCCTGCTGCGAAGTGCACCAGATGGTTACATCAACACCGATGTCACAAGTCTGATTACAACTAAGTTTGGCCCCTTGCCAGCAGTGTTTGCGCTGCTCGTGATTGTGGTGATCGCCATGGAGTACGTGCTTCGCAAGCGGCCTTGGGGCTGGCGTCTTAGGGCGGCCGGATCTGAAGAGGAAGCGGCAAGACGCGTTGGCGTGAAAATCAACAGGACGATACTCGGGGCCTATGTTACATCTGGACTATTCACGTTCTTGGGCGCAATCATCCTGATGGCGCAGCTAGGCATCGGCGATGCATCTCAGGGTGTCGGCTACACGCTCACCAGCATCACCGCTGTGGTGTTGGGCGGAACCAGCCTCCTGGGAGGTCGCGGAACTTTCGTCGGAACTCTGTTCGGTGCCATCCTGCTGGTGCAGGTTATGAACTCGACGGTATTTTTGGGCCTAGACCAAATGTGGCAGTACATATTCCAGGGATTGTTGATCCTGGTTGCAGCCATCACCTACAGCGTTGCGAGGAATCGCAGAAGCGCAAGAGCAGGCTAAATAAACCAAACAAAAACCGCCAGTCAATTGTCGACTGGCGGTTTTTGTTTAACTTCAATCAGCTACATGTCAATCTGACGCCTTGTAACCTCAGACACTGCCGACCAGTCGCTTTGGGCTAGTGTCTCGTCCTTCATTGCGGTCTCGAATAGTCCGCGCAACAGAGCGGTTGATGGAATCTTCAGATTTAGGTCCTGCGCAGCGCCCTCGACCAGGCTGAGGTCCTTGAGCCCCATTTCCATCAGAAAACCGGCTGGCTGGTAGGCCTTGTTAGCGATCATCGGGCCATAGCCTGCGTAGGCGGTTCCCGAGAAAGCAGCAAACGTGAGTATCTCCACAAACAAGTTGGGGTCGACCTCAGCATTTTCAACCAGGCTGATTGACTCAGCCATAGCTTGCAGAGCGTGAATAAGGTTGTAATTCACGCCAATCTTCACAAGCGACGCGACCCATGGCGCTTCGCCAACGTGGAAGGTCTTACCGCTGAACTTGTCTAGGTATTGCTGAATTTCGGCGAGCGTGCTGGTGTCACCACCGGCTACGGTCACCAGCTTTGCGGCTGGGGCCAGATGTGGTCTTCCAAGTACTGGTCCGGAAAGGTAGCGCACACCAGCGGCGGCATGCCTGGCTTCTAGCTCTTTGGCTGCGGCTATTGAAATTGTGGCCTGGTTCACGTGCACAGTGCCCTTGGGCACCTGGGCCAACAGCTCATCACTGAACACCTCTAGCACCGCAGCATCGTTGCTGAGCATCGAGAACACCACATCCGAATCGAATGCCTCAACTAGGGTTTCTGCGGTTTGAACTCCTTGATCCACGAATGGCTGCTCCGCTGTTTTGGACCGATTGAAGACTTTGGTGCTTACGCCCTCATCAATCAGTTTCTGAGCGATTGCAGTTCCCATCGAGCCCAACCCGATAAAGCTTGATTGTGTGTGGCTCATGACTGCAACTCCTTCATAACAAATTCAAGTTCTCGGCTTACATAGTCCACGATGTCCCCGGTCTTTAGCTCGGCCGGCAGCACGTCCCAGGTGTAGGTTTCAATCTCCAAGTGGTCGGACAGTGGCTGTTTGCGATGCATCGCCAGAGCTTGCTGGACCGCAAACCTCGTGGTCTTGAATGGACCAATCTCCTCCAAAAATACCGGCACGTGGAAGTGGGTTCGCATTTCAGTGGGGACCGGGTTGGCTTCATATGCATCGAGTGCTTCGCCCAGGTTCAAATACTTGACGATGCCTTCAGCTGTTTTGAGACTGGTCTGGCTCAGGTAAATGGTGTCGGTGAACCTTCTGAGCTCAGGAATGATGTCTAGGCTCAAACTCTCCACCCAAAGCGCTGCTGCTTCCTGCAGCTTAAAGATCGGGATTCCAGCGTTCACCAGTTTCTCCAAGGACTGCGGAATGTCTTCAAAACCCACCGACTGGTGTCCGATGTCAAACACGATCCCCAAATACCGCTTGATAGCACCCTCTGCCTCACTGAGCGGTATCTGGGCAATCTTTGCTAGCTCTGCTACCCCTGCCGGTGCATGCATTCTCTCTTTGAAGAAGGCCACCGTCTCGTCCGTGGTTTCAAGGTAACAAGCAGGCTCAGGCTCAATGGAGAGCTTCACGCGTCTGCCGGTTCTGGCCTCCAGGTGGTACAGGTGAGCAAGCACTTCGAAAACGCTGGTCGTAAATCGCGCAATGTAATTCTCATCGCTCACGTTTGGAGCGAAGGCCAAGGGAGCGGTTTGAATTGATGGAGATGTGTCCGCATCGGTGATGTCGACCAAAATGTCCGCGATTGATTTGGTGTATTCGACCCGCTGATTCGTGGTCCAGTCTGGCTCATAGACCCTTTCCATGACCCGCTGACCCTTGAATGGTCCATACGGGAAAGCGTTGATCGTGAACACGTATAGGCCCTCACCATCTAAAAACTTCTTGAGGTCGGACCTCGCCTGAGCAGACTCCGACAGGGTCTTTTGCGAGTCACCAGAAATCCTCAGCGAGACTCCGAACTTGCCCTCAACGCCGAGCCTCCTTTTTACCTTGGGAACGAATTCTTCGACGCTGGCGCGCATCTGGTCCCAGTTGTCACCTGCATGGACAAGGGTCGAGTAGGTGAGGTGGCCGAGCGTCCCTGAAAGTTTCATTTGTTCTCCTTCGATCTCTAATAGTCTATGTGCAGTCGGGCTGAACAGTGCAGTGACTCGAAACAGGGCCAAATGACTACCTGTGTGACAGATTCTTAAATATTTTTGCCGTTTTGTTTACCTGCGGTGAAATTTCACTGAGATGATTGAGGTTGAGCTCAAGAGTCGACGGAGACCGAGGGGAGATCGAGGAAGCACATGAAGGAACTACAGGTAGGAGCAGAGCTCCGAAGGGTTCGGCTGGAAAAGAAGCTGAGCCTTAGAAGCGTGGCCACAGCTGTTGGAGTGTCCGCGAGCCTGCTGTCTCAAGTGGAGACCGGAAAAACCCAGCCCTCAGTGAGCACCCTTTACGCACTGGTTAGTCACCTAGGGCTTTCACTTGACGGCATCATGTCAGGCCAAGGAGCTGTCTCAGATACAGCATCAAGCTCTTCCCCATCAAACTCGGTTGTTCAGCGAGGAGCTGATAATCCTCGAATCGACATGGAAAATGGCGTTACTTGGGAACGGCTAGCCCATGGCAGTTCAACCATGGCTGACCCGCTGCTTGTCACCTATCCTCCGGGAAGCTCCTCTTCCCTGGAAGGAAAGTTGATGCGCCACGGGGCTGCAGAGTACGGATATCTGCTGCAGGGAAAATTGTTGCTAAAGCTAGAGTTTGAAACCATCGAAATTAACGCCGGCGACTCTTTCTCCTTCGATGCAAATCGCCCGCACCTCTACCGGAACGAGTCAAACGAGACAGTCAAGGGAATCTGGTTTGTAATCAGTACCCACGATGCAAAATATGATCAGCCAACTGAGCGGCTGGCTGCTGACCACTCGGCCGCATCTGCAGTTGATGTCTTGCGCATGATGAATCAGCGAAACGGTCAATAAATACAGCCTGAATTACTTCAACTAGATTTTTTGCAGGGAGAACTGTGGCAATACCAAACCTTCACGGAACAGATCACATCGGTTTTACTGTCCCCGACCTGGACCAGGCGACTGATTTTTTTGTGAGAGTGATTGGCTGTGAGCTCGTCTACTCCTTGGGGCCGTTTGAGAAGAACGATGACTGGATGCAGCAGCACCTGAATGTCCACCCGAGAACCGTAATGCGCGAACTTAGGTTCTTTAGGTGTGCGAATGGATCCAACTTTGAGGTCTTCCAGTATGAGCCGGCTGACGGACAAAATCCTCAACCAAGAAATAGCGACATTGGCGGCTACCACCTTGCCTTCTACGTTGATGATCTTGACCTGGCTGTTGAATACTTGAAGTCAGAGGGAATTGAAATTTTGGGTGAACCAACTAGAAGCGCAAATGCCTCTTTGGGCCAGCGCTGGGTCTATTTCTTGAGCCCCTGGGGTATGCAGTTTGAGTTGGTGAGTTTCCCGGACGGGAAGCAGTATGAAACCGATGCTCCGGTGAAGCTCTGGCACCCGAAGTTTCCTTCGGACTAGACCCTGGAATCCTCCCAGGGACGCCCTAAGAACTAGTCCCAGGCGTCAAATACCGCTGCACTGGCCACCGCACCGGCGGCCTTTGCTAATTCTTCGTGAGCCGGGTGAACCTGGTACGCAGCCAAATCCTCGTCGCTGGCAAACTCGGAAACGAATCCAGCCTCATAGCCTGTCTCTGCACCCTCCGGGAGCCGGAACCACCACCCTGCAATTACGGGGATGCTTGCTGGAAGATCTGCAAACTTGTTTATGACGCTGTCGAACTCTGCTTTCTCCACGCCCTCGTGGCGCTTAAACAAAACGATGTGCTTCAACATAATGTTCCTCCTGTTTGCTCAAACTTTACAAAAATAATAACAATTGTGACTTTAGGGCCAAATCCGTGTATTTTCATTGAATAATGTTTAGTGGCACTTGACGAGAAGTGCTACTGCATTTTTAGTCCAAAGGAGGGCGAGATGGGTCGGCTTGATCAAAAGCGCGTTCTGATAACAGGAGCAGGCAGCGGAATTGGTGCTGGTTTTGCTACTGCAATGGCCAATGAGGGTGCAACTATCGGAATCCTCGACCTAAATCTTGAAGCCGCACAAAAAGTTGCTGATCAAATTGTCTCGGATGGCGGAAGTGCCATCGCTCTTGCCGCTGACGTGGCAGATCGATCTCAGATTGCTGCCGCCATACAAAAATTTGTTGCCTTCGCCTCAGGCCTGGATGTCATTTTTAACAACGCTGGTTTCAATAAGCCCATGCCGCTCCTGGAAGTGACTGAAGAAAACTTCAACGCCATCATGCGAGTCAATGGCCTAGGTGTTCTAATCGGAATTCAAGAGGCTGCCAAGGTAATGATCTCTCAGGGAACGGGTGGCAAGATAATCAACACCTCGTCTGTTGCTGGGCGCCAGGGTTACCCAGATTTTGCGCCTTATTCCGCCAGCAAGTTCGCAGTGAATGCCCTTACTCAGGCAGCTGCCCGAGGCTTGGCAGAGTACGGTATTACCTGCAACTCGTTCTCGCCAGGCGTAGTTGATACTCCACTTTGGGTGACTTTGGACAAGGACCTAATCGAGATGGGCGCAACAAAAAACCCGGGCCAGGCTATCGACGAGTTTTCGGCGGACATTTTGATCGGTCGACCCGCACTCGCACAAGACTTAGTCGGAACTGCAATTTTCCTTGCATCTGGCGACTCTGACTACATGACAGGACAAACAATAATGATCGATGGTGGAAAGGTGCTCCTTTAGGAGAAATTATGAAAGCTTTGCAATTCATGGCCGAAAACAAGATGGCCGTAAACGAGATTGAAAAACCTGAAATTGGACCCGATGAGGTGCTGCTTGCGGCCCGGTCTGTGGGCATCTGCCACAGCGACATTGAACTCCTTGAAGGTCGCTACATCATTCCGTTCAGCTACCCAATCATCCCGGGCCATGAGTGGTCTGCTGAGGTTATTGAGGTTGGGTCCAAGGTCTCGACCCTAAAGGCTGGCGATCGTGTCGTAGGTGAGTGTGTGATTGGAATGGAGCACTTTGGCTTCTCAATTTCGGGTGCGATGGCCGAGTTCTTTATCGCCAAGGAAACCTGGCTGCATAAGATTCCTGCCGAAGTATCTTGGACTGCTGGCGCCCTGGTAGAGCCGTTCAGCTGTGGTTACTACGCCGCTCAGCAGGCGGATAATTTGGATGCCTCCGACACGGTCATCGTTTTTGGTGCCGGGCCGATTGGTCTCGGAGTTGTCGCTGCGGCCAACGCCAAGGGTGCAAGGGTAATCATTGCCGAGCCTTCCAAGGAGCGTGCCGAGGTTGCCAAGAAGCTCGGTGCCGAGGCGGTTTTTGATCCGAGTGCTGCTGACGCTGTCGAACAGGCGATGAAGCTAACCGATGGCATCGGTGCAACCGTTGTCTTTGAGGCCAGCGGAAAGCCACAGGCTATGGCAATGACACTTGAGGTCGCCGCATTCCGTGCGCGCCTAGTGAACATCGGAATTGATGTCGGAGGTTCGGCTACAGCCAAGCTCGGACTCATTCAGTCAAAGGAACTGCAGGTGAGGGGCATCATTGGTTCACCGGGAGTGTGGCCAGAAACCATCCGGTTCCTTGCTAGAACTGGGATTGACCTAAGTCCACTGGTTACGAAGCAGTTCGACATCTCGGAGGCGGCTGCCGCCTATGACGCTGTGCTGACTGACAAGTCGCAGATCAAGGTTCACGTGCAGTCAAGCGCCAAATAGTCTCAATTTCAGAAAGTTTGCTCTTGCTTTACAGAAAAGACAAATTTCTCTAAACTGTGCAGTACAGCTTTACAGTCCAATTGAAAGCAAGGAAACGTTATGGGAATCCCAACCTATGGATTCAACTCAGTCGACTGGGAAAACCGAGTCGATCATTCAAGGCTGAGGTCTGAGCGACTAGGGCGCCTGAAGGCAGAGCTGGAGAAGTCCTCAGTGGGGTCTTTGCTAACCTTCGATTTCCATAACATCCGCTACATGACCGGAACCCACATCGGCACCTGGGCCATGGACAAGATGATTCGATATGCGGTTCTGCCTAGAACCGGTGAGGCTGTGCTCTGGGACTTTGGGTCTGCTGCAAAGCATCACCAACTCCAGACACCATGGCTGGACGATGCGCATGCGTCGCACACTCACGGTGATTTGAACGGACACGAACCACACCATGGAGCATCAAAGCTCGGGGTCGGCGCGCGTGCTGGAATTTCGACTCTTCGCGGCGCGATTCACCCAGACGCCAAGCAGGCCGAAGCCGTTGCTGACAAGGTCTACGAAGTTCTCGCAAGCCACGGCCTACAAAACGAGCCGATCGGTGTTGACATCATCGAACTTCCGGTGCTGTTTGCTCTTCAGGCAAAGGGTTTGCAGGTGGTCGATGGACAGCAGATTTTCCTTGAGGCCAGACGAATTAAAACCAAGGATGAGCTAACACTGCTGACTTCGGCTGCGTCGATGGTGGATGCCGCCTACGAGAAGCTTTACGAGTTTCTGAGGCCTGGAGTCAAGGAGAATGAGGCAGTTGGCCTTGTTTCCAAGGTGCTCTACGATCTCGGATCCGAGCACGTTGAAGGTGTGAACGCGATTTCTGGCGAGCGCTGCTCGCCGCATCCTCACGTCTTCAGCGATCGCCTAATTCGTCCAGGTGACCCTGCATTCTTTGACATCCTCCACAGCTACATGGGATACCGGACCTGCTACTACCGCACCTTCGCAGTTGGTAGCGCCTCTCCGGCGCAACGCGACGCATATCGAATCTGTCGCGAATACATGGATCGTGCAATCGCCCTGGTCAAGCCTGGTGCCACAACGGCCGACATCGTCGCGGTCTGGCCAAAGGCCGAGGAGTTTGGTTTCGCTAATGAGGAAGCCGCCTTTGCTCTTCAATATGGACACGGAGTCGGACTCTCGATCTGGGAAAAGCCGATCTTTAGCCGCCTGGTTTCCTTTGATAACCCTGAGGTTCTGGAGGCGGGTATGGTCTTTGCGCTTGAAACCTACTGGCCTTCTAAGGATGGTTGGGGAGCGGCTCGCATCGAGGAAGAAGTTGTCGTTACCGAAACCGGTTGCGAGGTCATCACAAAGTTCCCGGCTGAGGAGCTATTGGTGGCTGGTCAGCGTTACTACGGTGTCGATGGTCCAATCAACCTGACCCGTGACTCGCAGTCACACTTCAACACATCTACCTTCGACCACATCGGAAACAAGGGTTAGTAAAGACGACTGGTTGTGTCAGAACTAATTGTTTCTGATTTAGCCAAACAACTCAGGCAGGGTCTTTGTCCAACCTGATCTGATGTCGTCTAGTTTCAGGTCTGCAACGTCCTTGATCTCAACCATGCTCGAGGTGGCATCGGTGACACCGATTCTCAAGCAGGGAACCCCGCGAGCCTCACACAGTGCCTGGAATTTGACATCGTCTTCGCGGCCAACGGTAACGATCACCCGTGACTGAGATTCAGAGAACAGAGCCGCGGTCATGTCGATTGCATCTCGCTCCAGCATTTCGCCAAGCCAGATTCTTGCTCCAACATTGAAACGAAGTGCTGCTTCGACAACGGCAATTCCCAGCCCACCCTCGGAGATGTCATGAGCTGATTCGATTAGACCTTGGATGCTTGCTCCGTGAAGCAACTGAGCAAGTTCCTTCTCTTTTTCAAGGTCAACCTTTGGAGGTTGGCCACCCAGATGATCATGAAGATCCTTGGCCCAAGCAGAGCCATCGAGCTCGTCGAAGGTTTGTCCCAGTAGGTAGATGTTGTTGCCATCATCCTGCCACCCGGATGGAATTCTTCTGGCAACGTCATCAATCACTCCCAGCACACCAACTACCGGTGTTGGATAGATTGCGACGTCGCCTGACTGGTTGTAGAAGCTAACGTTTCCGCCGGTGACTGGAATGCCCAGCTCAAGACAGGCGTCGGCTAGTCCCGCGGTTGCTTCCTTGAATTGCCACATCACCTCTGGGTTTTCAGGGGAACCGAAGTTTAAACAGTTGGTGACGGCCCGTGGAACCGCCCCGGTTACTGCCACGTTTCGATATGCCTCCGCAAGAGCGAGCCGTGCTCCCTCGTAAGGGTTTAGGTAGGCGTATTTGCCGTTGGCATCGGTAGCCAATGCAACACCCAGGCCGGTTTCCTCGGAAACTCTGACCATGCCGGAGTCATCCGGCATTGAAAGTGCGGTGTTTCCCATCACGTACTTGTCATACTGCGCTGTGATCCAGCTCTTGTCGGCCTGGTTCGGGGTTGCAATCAACTGCATCAATTGAGCTGCCAGCTCGGTGGCATTTTCCGCTCTTTTCAGAGAACTGCTTGAGTCTTTGTTGAGAGCCTTTTGGTATTTAGGAAGTGCAACCGGACGATCGTAAACCGGGCCATCATGGGCAACAGTTCTCGGTGGAACGTTCACGATTTCCTCGTGGCCCCAGTTGATGTAGAGGCGGTCCTCGTCGATTACCTCGCCAAGTACTGAGTACTCGACTTCCCACTTTTCAACAATCTTCTCGAAGGCCTTCAGTTGCTTCTTTGGGACAACCGCACACATCCGCTCCTGCGACTCCGACATCAGAATCTCTTCCGGTGTCAGGGACTCATCGCGCAGCAAAACATTTTGCAACTGCACTTTCATGCCCTTGCCGCCGTTTGATGCAAGCTCCGATGTCGCACAAGAAATTCCAGCACCACCCAGGTCCTGGATTCCAGCGACCACTCCGGCATGGAAGAGCTCAAGACAGCACTCGATCAGAACCTTTTCGGCAAACGGGTCACCAACCTGAACCGCAGGTCGCTTGGTGGGGCCTGTTGACTCGAAAGTTTCGGAAGCCAATACCGACACTCCGCCGATTCCATCGGCGCCGGTCCTGGCACCGAACAAAATGACTAGGTCACCCGGGTTAGAGGCCTTGGCAAGCTGCAGGTCCTCGTGCTTCATGGCACCAATTGAAAGCGCGTTCACAAGCGGGTTGCCCTGGTAAACGGCGTCGAAGACTGTTTCACCACCGATGTTTGGAAGGCCTAGGCAGTTTCCATAGAAGCTAATGCCATCGACCACTCCGTGGACCACTCTTGCGGTGTCTGGGTTCTCTGGAGCACCAAAGCGCAGCTGGTCCATAACCGCAATCGGCCTTGCGCCCATCGACAAAATGTCACGAACGATTCCGCCGACGCCGGTTGCCGCTCCCTGGAATGGTTCGATGTAGGAGGGGTGGTTGTGGCTCTCGACCTTGAAGGTAACTGCGAGGCCCTCGCCAATGTCAACCACACCAGCGTTCTCACCCATGCCCACCATTAGGTGTTCCTTCATGTCATCGGTGACCTTTTCACCGAACTGACGAAGGTAGATCTTTGATGACTTATAGCTGCAGTGCTCAGACCACATCACCGAATACATTGCTAGCTCAGAGGAGGTTGGGCGCCTGCCAAGAATGTTCTTGATCTCAAGGTACTCGTCCTGTTTCAGGCCAAGTTCTTTCCAGGGCTGGTCTCTGTCCGGCTCAGCGACTGCGTGTTCGGTGGTGTCAACGCCACTGGCGGCTAGCTTCTTGTTTTTAAACATTAGGAGTTCACCGCCATCTTCAAAACACTTTGGAAAAACCTCAAGCCGTCGATGCCGGAGCGCATCGCAATGTCAGTGTCTGGCCCAAAGCCCGGCTCAACCGCGTGCTCAGGGTGAGGCATTAGCCCGACCACGTTGCCGCGTTCGTTGGTGAGCCCGGCGATATCGTTCATTGAACCATTCGGGTTTGTGTCTAGGTACCTAAAGGCAATGCGGTTCTCTGCCTCAAGCATCTTCAAGGTTTCATCAGTTGCGATGTAGCCGCCCTCGCCATTTTTCAGCGGAATCAAAATCTCTTCATTTTCTTCAAACAAGCTGGTCCAGGCGGTGTTGTTATTTTCAACGCGTAGCTTCTGATCTCGGCAGACAAAGTGCTGCTTTTCATTTCGAATCAGGCCACCGGGCAACAGGTGTGATTCAACCAAAATCTGGAAGCCGTTGCAGATACCCAAGACCGGTAGTCCCTGTGCTGCAAGCTTGATTACTTCTTTGGTTGCCGGAGCTTGGGCGGCGATTGCACCGCAGCGCAGGTAGTCGCCATAGGAAAACCCGCCCGGCAAAACAACAGCGTCCACCTTCTTCAGGTCATCATCTGCATGCCACAGTGGCACCGGTGTGCCTCCGGCAAGCCTGATTGCGCGTTGGGCATCCCTGTCATCGAGGGTTCCCGGATAAGTAATGACGCCAATCTTCATCAGACTTAGTCCTCTTTGGTGATTGCGACTACGTCTTCAATCACATCGTTTGACAGAAAGCTGGATGCCTGAGCTGAGGCGTTTTCCATGTCCTGGTCCGTGATTGGTCGATCGAAGTGAAGCTCGATTCGCTTGCCGATTCGAACGGCTGAAATCTCTTTGTTGCCACTGCGCTGCAAGGCATTAGCAACGGCCTTCCCCTGCGGGTCTAGAAGGTCCTGCTTGGGCATGATCTCGACGATGATCTTTGGCACTTTTCCCCTTCGGTTTGCTCGCTAGCGAGTTTCGGGATGGATTATTTGGGCTCGCTCCATTGCGCGGATGTGTTCAGTTTAGTGGAGCGCGGCTTGCCAGAGTTGGCGACTGGCTTAGTTGGCCAGATGACCTGAAACAGCTTCCAGGATAAGCAGGGCGGCGAGCCGAACAGTTCGGCCGTCCGCACTGTCCTTACTCGCGTCAATTTCAGTGATGTCAAAGCCTCGAACCTGTTCATGTCCTGCCAAGAGCCTGGTTGCATGGCGAATTTCGTGAGCCGAAATACCACCCGGTGCTGCGGCCGGGCAGGCTGGAACAACCGACCGGTCACAAACGTCCACGTCAAGATCAACATGGATTGGCCCAGCAGCTGATCCCGCTATCGCCAGCGCTCTCTGGCAAGCAGTTGCGATCCCTGATTCCGCAATCTCGGATCTGGTAATTACCGTGATGCCGAGATCGGATGCCAACTTGGCATAGGCGGGCGAATTAGAGAAATCATTTATGCCAATTTGCACGATTCGGGTCGGATCAAGGCCCGCCTCAATCAGCCTGCGCACCGGAGAACCGTTGGAGATGCCATCCCTAAGATCATGATGGGCATCTAGGGTAATAAGGCCGGCCTGTCCTAGCTGGTCCCCGAATACTCCGAGCGCCACGGCGTAGGTTACGGAGTTATCGCCACCAAGAGCAATAACCAGATCCTTGCTTTCCTCAGCGATCCTGGATCTGGTGAGAGCTTCATTTGCATCCGGATCAGAAATTTCACCTAGGTCCTCGATGCTGGCAGCTGAGAGGTCGATGCCGGTTGAATAGCTGAAAGTCGAGAACCTCGTCAGGGCAGCCCTTATTGCCTTGGGTGTCAGGTGGGCATTTGTGTCGCTCAGCGAAGTCTTGTGGGCAGGGACATCAATCAGCCCAATTGTTGAAACTTGGCTGCTAATGAGCCCGGCAGCCCTGGGCCACTTTTGATCTTCACTCATGATGACCAAACTTTCTAGACAGGTCTTTCGCCGATTGAATCAAAACTTCAGTTAGTAGTGCCAACTCTAGCTTTTCGAGCACTCTAGATTGCAGAGTGACTGCAAGGCCGGCCATCGGATGACCAAGGTGATCAACGATTGCCACCCCAACCGAGGCGTAGCCCATGGTTACTTCATCAACCTCGAGCGAGTAGCCCTGACGTCTTTCCATTTCCAAAATTCGCTCCAGCTCAGTGATGTTTGTGGGTCCGATTTTGGTTCTAGTTGCCAGATCTCTGCCTCTAAAAGAGGCCTGCAACTGCTTGGGCTCCAGGTGGCTGAGCATTGCCCTGCCGGAAGCGGTCAGCTGGGCGGGTAGTCGCACCCCGACATCGGTCACCAGCTTCAGTGACCGCACCGGTCTCTTTTCAACCAGGTAGAGCACGTCGGTTCCATCAAGCACCCCGAGGTGCCCAACAAGGTTTGCAATTTGACCAAGGTCATCAACCAGCTGATTCAGAACCGGTGTTGCTAGCCGCTCCAGCCGGTCGTGGCGCTTATAGGCGCTGCCAAGTTCCCAGGCGGCCAGCCCAAGCCCCCATTTCTTGTCCTGTTCAAAGTGAAGGGCAAACCCCTGGCCTGCAAGCACTTCAAGCAGCTGGTAGCAGGAGGACCGCGGGATGCCAAGTTTCTGAGCGAGCCTGCCGGCGCTTACCGGTTGACCAATTTCAGCCATGGCCATGAGCAGCCGCAGGGTTCTGTCCGCAGCCGGTATTTTGCTCATGAATTTATTATGTCTGAAATACCAGACACAACTGCCTATTTATGCATTGTTCTACCCCTTTCGCAGCGGTGTACTTTTCCTATGAACTCTTCTCCTAGAACGATCAGAGCAGCAACCGGATCAACCCTCACGGCACAGGGCTGGCAGCAAGAAGCAGCGCTTCGAATGCTGCATAACAACCTTGACCCTTCCGTGGCTGAACATCCGGAGGAGCTGATTGTTTATGGAGGCAACGGAAAAGCTGCCAGAAATTGGGAGAGCTTTGACGCTCTTGCCAACACCCTGACCCACCTCAAGAATGACGAGACCATGCTGGTCCAGTCGGGAAAGCCGGTCGGAGTTTTCCAGACTCACGAGTGGGCACCTCGAGTGATCCTTGCAAACTCCAATCTGGTTGGAGACTGGGCAACTTGGCCAGAATTTAGAAGACTCGAGAAGCTTGGTCTGACGATGTATGGGCAGATGACCGCAGGCTCCTGGATCTACATCGGCACCCAAGGAATCTTGCAGGGGACCTACGAAACATTTGCAGCGGTTGCCGAAAAGCGTTTTTCTGGAACACTTGCCGGAACCCTGACTTTGACCGGTGGTTGCGGAGGCATGGGTGGAGCCCAACCGTTGGCGGTGACCATGAACGAGGGCACCTGCCTGATTGTGGACATTGATGAAAGCAGACTGCGGAAGCGGTTGGAAACTCGTTACCTGGATGAGATCGCCGACAACCTAGACGACGCCATCGAGCGTGTTGTCAGATACAAGAATGAACGCAAGGCAATTTCAGTCGGCCTGGTCGGCAACGCTGCCACGATTTTCCCGGAGCTGTTGAAGCGGGATGTTCCGATCGACATCGTCACCGACCAAACCAGTGCCCATGACCCGATGTATTACATCCCAGAGGGTGTGGACTTTTCAGACGCGCGAGCACTAGCGCTTAGTAACCCAGAAGATTTCAGCAAGCGAGCCAAGGAGTCGATGGCCAAGCACGTCGAGGCAATGGTCGGATTCATGGCCAAGGGTGCCGAGGTATTTGATTATGGAAACTCAATTCGAGACGAAGCCAGGCAGGGTGGCTTTGCAGATGCCTTCAAGTTCCCCGGTTTTATCCCCGCCTACATCAGGCCACTGTTCTGCGAGGGCAAGGGTCCTTTTAGGTGGGTGGCACTGTCCGGTGACCCCAAAGATATCTACAAGACCGACCAGGCAGTGCTGGAGCTGTTTCCAGAGAACAAGCACCTGCACCGCTGGATAAACCTCGCCCAAAAACGAGTTGAATTCCAAGGGCTACCGGCGAGAATTTGTTGGCTTGGGTACGGCGAGCGCGATAAGGCGGGAGCCGCCTTCAATGAGCTGGTTCGCACCGGCGAAGTTTCCGCCCCGATCGTTATTGGCAGAGATCACCTGGATTGTGGAAGCGTTGCCTCGCCCTACCGCGAGAGCGAAGCCATGCTTGATGGTTCCGACGCAATCGCCGACTGGCCACTACTAAACGCCATGATCAACGTTGCCTCTGGTGCGTCTTGGGTCTCGATCCACCATGGCGGAGGCGTTGGCATGGGTCGGTCCATCCACGCAGGCCAGGTCTCGGTGGCAGACGGAACCGCCCTTGCAGCCCAAAAACTGCAGCGAGTGTTGACCAATGATCCCGGCATGGGAGTCATTCGCCATGTCGATGCCGGCTACCCGGAAGCACAGACTGTTGCCCGCCAGAAGCATGTTCACGTTCCAATGCTGGACACCGAGTAGGGCATTCAATGAAAACCCTAGTTACCAACATCGGACAACTAGTTGACACAGGTGACAATGTCGGCGAGTTGAGCATCCTTGCCGATCACGCCTTTTTGGTTGAGGGAGGCTTCATAACTTGGGTTGGCGCTAACGCGTTGGCACCTGACGCGGATCAGGTGATCGACGCCAAAAACCAAGTGTGTATCCCGGGCTTTGTCGACTCACATTCGCACCTGATTTTTGCCGGTGCTCGGCATGAAGAATTCTCACATCGGATGGCCGGCAGCTCTTATCAGGCTGGCGGAATCAGGAGCACGGTGCAGGCAACCAGGTCGGCACCCGATGCAGAGCTTCGGGCCAATGCAAAGAAGCTAGTTGCTGAACTGCACGCCAGCGGGGTTACTCACTTCGAAATAAAAAGCGGCTACGGGCTCGACCTGGAAACCGAAATTCGTTCCTTGCAGATCGCATCCGAGTTCACCGAAGACGTCACGTTTCTTGGCGCCCATGTTGTGCCGGACTGGATTTCCAGGACTGACTATCTAGCGCTGGTCACAGGACCAATGTTGGATCAAGCCGCCGGCATTGCCAAGTGGATTGACGTTTTTTGCGATGAGGGCGCGTTCAGTGTCGAGGAGTCCAGGCAAGTGCTGTCAGCCGGAATAGCAAAGGGTCTGCGCCCCAGAATGCACAGCAACCAGCTGAAAAACATCGGCGGGATCTCGCTCGCGGTGGAACTGGGCTGCGCTTCTGTGGATCACTGCACTCACCTAAACCCAGAGGACATCAAACTGCTTGCATCTGGCCAGACCGTTGCAACCTTTGTGCCGGGGGCCGAGTTTTCAACCAGAGCCAACTACCCGGATGTCAGAGAAGTCATTGAAGCAGGCGTGAGCGTTGCCCTATCAACCGATTGCAATCCGGGCTCGAGCTTCACCACCTCGATGCCGTTTGTGATAGCGGTTGCCGTTCGGGAGCTGCACTTCACGGTTGATCAGGCACTTTGGGCTGCCACCAAAGGTGGTGCTCTAGCGCTGCAAAACAGCCTTGGCTCGCTCGCCGTTGGCTCGCGCGCGGACTTTGCACTGTTAGACGCTGAGTCCTACATAGACCTCGCCTATCGTCCCGGTGTTCCTATTGTTAGCGCAACCTATGTCGCCGGCGAAAAAGTCTTTGAAAGGACTTCAAATTGAAAACCATCATCACCACAAGTGGCATGACGATGCAGGATGTAATCAACATCGCACGCAATGACTCAAAGATCGAGATTTCGCCTGATGCGCTGACTGCAATAGCCAAGACCAGGTCGGAAGTTGAGGCCCTGGCCGCAGGCGATACCCCGGTCTACGGAATCTCCACCGGATTTGGAGCCTTGGCCCAGCGACACATTCCGCTTGAGGACCGAACTCAGCTGCAGAAGTCACTGATTCGTTCGCATGCAGCTGGCATGGGGGCGGTGGTTGACCGTGAGGTGGTCAGAGCACTGATGGCGCTTCGACTTAAAACCATGTGTTCTGGCAGAACTGGCGTTAGGCCGATGGTGGCAGAAACCTATGCGGCAATCTTGAACGCCGGAATCACGCCGAGAGTGCTTGAGTATGGATCACTTGGCTGTAGCGGCGACTTAGCTCCGCTTTCGCATTGCGCACTTGTTCTTATGGGAGAGGGAAGAGCATTCGGTCCTGATGGTATTGAGGTCGAAGTTCCAGAGCTGTTGAAACAGGCCGGCATCGAACCGGTGGAGCTGCGCGAAAAAGAGGGGCTTGCGCTTATCAACGGCACCGACGGCATGTTGGGAATGTTGATTTTGGCCCTTAGCGATGCGGACCAACTTCTTGACCAGGCAGACTTGATTGCGGCCATGAGTGTTGAGGGGCAACTGGGTACAGACCAGGTGTTCCGAGCAGAGCTCCACGAAAACTTGCGCCCACACCCGGGCCAAACAACCAGTGCTGCAAACATGTTTGCAGCACTGAAGGGAAGTGAAATAGTGGCGTCGCATCGCCAGGGCGATGGCGTTGTTCAAGACGCCTATTCGCTGCGCTGTTCCCCGCAGGTTGCAGGTGCAGTTCGGGACACGATTGAGCATGCCAGGCTGGTGGCCAGCCGAGAAATTAGAGCGATTATCGACAACCCGGTAGTTCTAGAAGACGGCGAGGTGACCTCTAACGGTAACTTCCATGGCGCACCGGTTGCCTACGTGCTCGACTTTTTGGCAATCGCACTTGCTGACCTTGGATCAATTGCGGAACGCCGAACAGACAGGTTCTTAGACGCCTCTAGAAACCGCGGGCTGCCACCATTTCTTGCAGATGATCCGGGCGTGGACTCTGGCCTGATGATTGCCCAGTACACCCAGGCCGCCCTGGTGTCAGAAAATAAGCGGCTTGCCAACCCGGCTAGCGTCGATTCAATCCCGTCTTCAGCCATGCAAGAAGACCATGTCTCAATGGGCTGGCACGCAGGTCTGAAGCTTAGAAAAGCGCTGGATAACACCAGAAGAGTTCTTGCTATTGAACTCACTGCGGCGGCCAGGGCTATTGAACTCAGGTCTCCCAGCAAGCCTGCTGCCAAAACCGGCGCCTTGATCCAAGTACTGAGACAGACTGTTCCAGGCATGGGGCCGGATCGCGAGCTTTCTTCAGAACTCGAAGCCGCTTACCAGCTGCTTCTGGAATTCAAGGCCCAGTAGTTCAACAGCTTGATTGCCTCCGGCCTATCCACAGTGCCGCAAAGGCAACTGTTCTCAACAGGCTCATTGTTGCAAACGGGCATCTTCACAACATGACTAGCGACGAGGCATTCGACCTAACCCTCGGGATTACCGCGGATGCTCTCGATCTGGAGAGTGCGGCAGAAATCATTAAGAACCACCTGGTTCCAAGAAGCTAGTTCTTTATGAAGCTCTCAATCGGAGGGCAGCTGCAAACAAGATTTCTGTCTCCAAACGCGCCATCGAGTCTTCTAACCGGAGGCCAGTACTTCGACTTTGCCTGTCCAGCAACCGGGAACACTGCAGCCTCTCTTGAGTATGGGTGCTCCCACTCTGAGGTGAGCTGTCCTGCTGTGTGTGGGGCATTCACAAGCGGGTTGTCCTCGGCTGGCCAGTGCCCGTCCTGAACCTTTTGAGCCTCAGCCCTGATTGCAAGCATCGCATCAATGAATCGGTCAAGCTCTTCCAACGGTTCAGACTCAGTTGGCTCAATCATGAGAGTTCCGGCAACCGGGAAGCTCATGGTTGGGGCGTGGAAACCGTAGTCGATGAGGCGCTTGGCAACGTCGTCATTGGCAATGCCAGCAGATGCCTGCAGCGGGCGAATGTCGATGATTGCCTCGTGGGCAACTAGACCATGCTTGCCGGTGTAGAGAAGCGGGAAAGCATCCGCCAGCTTCTTGGCAACGTAGTTCGCGCTCAGAACTGCAACTGCTGTTGCGTCCATCAAGCCCTGGTTTCCCATCATCTGGATGTATGCCCAGGAGATTGGCAGAATGCTAGGTGAACCAAACGGCGCAGCCGAAACCGGTCCATAGTTTGGTAGTTCAACCTGAGCCATCTGGTGACCTGGCAAGAACTCCCTGAGGTGTTCTCTTGCCACCACCGGACCAACACCGGGTCCGCCGCCGCCGTGAGGGATGCAGAAAGTCTTGTGGAGATTCAGGTGCGATACGTCGCCACCGAACTCTCCGAACTTCGCATAACCGACCACTGCGTTCGTGTTGGCGCCATCGATGTAAACCTGGCCACCAGCAGCATGAACTAGGTCGCAGATTTCAACTACTGCTTCTTCGTAAACACCGTGAGTCGATGGGTAGGTGATCATCAGCGCGGCAAGGGTTTCCTGGTGCTCTGCGATCTTCTGCTTCAAGTCCAAAACATCAACGTTGCCGTCTGAGTCGCAACCAACAACTACCACCTGGAACCCTGCCAAAACAGCGCTGGCGCCGTTCGTGCCGTGCGCAGATGAAGGAATAAGGCAAACATCTCTTTGGAAATCCCCGCGGGAGCGGTGATAGCCGCGAATTGCCATCATGCCCGCAAGTTCTCCCTGGCTGCCGGCATTCGGCTGCAGCGAAACTGCTTCGTAGCCGGTGATGTCGCTCAACCAACTGCTCAGTTCTGTTATTAACTCAATGTAACCCTGGGTGTCCTCAGCGGGTGCAAACGGGTGCAGGTTTGCAAACTCCGGCCAGGTGACCGCTTCCATTTCGGTCACTGAGTTCAATTTCATGGTGCAGGACCCCAGCGGGATCATGCCCCTGTCCAGTGCGTAGTCAAAGTCGGCAAGCTTCTTCAGGTAGCGGAGCATTGCGGTTTCAGAGTGGTAGGAGTTGAAGACCGGGTGCTCCAGGTAACTGGAAGTCCTGTGGTTTCTCAGCCGGTCTGAGGCGTCCTCGGGACGAGGCGCCCTGGCACCAAAGGCACCGGCCAATTCGGCCAATAGGTCCCAGGTAGTGCTCTCGTCCACCGAAATTCCCAGGGTGGTTTCATCAACCATCAATACCGTTAGGTCCTTGGCTCTGGCAGCCTGGTAGTGCTTCTCGGCCTCGGTGTTGACAACCCTGATGGTGTCAAAGAAGTTTTCGTGCTGAAGCGTGAAGCCAACTTCTGCCAAAACCTTGGCAAGAGCCGAGGCCTTGTCGTGGATCTCCTGAGCGATTGCCTTCAGGTCTTGAGGTCCGTGGTAGACCGCATACATTCCAGCCATGACTGCCAGGAGCACCTGCGCGGTGCAAATGTTGCTGGTTGCCTTCTCGCGCCTGATGTGCTGCTCTCTGGTCTGCAGGGTGAGGCGATAGGCAGGAGAGCCCTCGGCGTCCACCGAAACTCCAACCAAACGACCAGGCATAGTGCGCTCTAGCTTCTCGCGTACTGCAAGATAGCCTGCGTGAGGACCACCAAAGCCCATTGGCACTCCGAAGCGCTGGGTTGTTCCGCAGACCACGTCCGCACCCTTTTCACCCGGAGGGGTTAGCAGAGTAAGGGCCATTAGGTCGGCGCTGGCAAGAGCCAAACCACCAAATTCATGAACCTTGGCAAACAGACCATCAAAGTCAATAATTCGGCCGCTGGCTCCAGGGTACTGAACCACTGCGCCGAAGCATTCCTGGTCGAGCTGGCTTAGATCGGCGGGGTCGAAGTAGCTGATTACAATTCCAAGCGGCTCGGCACGGTGCTCCAGCAGTGCCTTTGTCTGCGGGAACATGTCGTTGTCGACGAAGAATACATTCGACTCGCTTTCAGCGCTTCGCTTGGCAATCATCATTGCCTCCACCACGGCTGTGGACTCGTCCAACATCGATGCGTTGGCGGTTTTCATGCCGGTGAGGTCGGTTACAACCGTTTGGAAATTGATCAGGGCTTCCAGCCGCCCCTGGCTGATCTCTGGCTGATATGGGGTGTAGGCGGTGTACCAACTTGGGTTTTCTAGCACGTTGCGTTTGATCACACCCGGGGTTCTGGTCCCGTAGTAGCCAAGACCCATAAAGCTCTGAGTAATTCGGTTTTTAGAAGCGATCTCGTGAAGGCGGTCTAGTGCCTCATCCTCACTGATTGCATCTGGAAGCTGGCTGCCACCACGGTAGTGAATGGCCTCAGGCAGGGCCTTTTCCATTAGCTCGGACAAGTCCTTGATGCCGACGTAATCCAGCATCTGTTGCTGCTGGTCCTTATTTGGTCCGATGTGGCGGTTACGGAACTGATGGTGATCTAAAAGCAATTACTCTCCAACTAGCGCGTCGTATTCGGATGCCGAAAGAAGGTCCGGCAAAGAGGTATAACGAATTTTAATCAGCCATCCATCCCCGAACGGGTCATCATTTACCTGGTCAGGTGCCTGATCCAAAGCGCTGTTTACCTCGACGATCTCGCCATCCATCGGGGCATAGAGCTCTCCGACCGATTTGGTGGATTCGATCTCACCACAAATTTTCATGTGGGCGGCATTGGAGCCCACCTTCGGAAGGTCAACGTAAACAATCTCACCAAGCGCATCAGCTGCGTACTTAGTGATTCCAACTGTTGCCACGTCGCCTTCGACCAGCACCCATTCGTGCTCTTTGGTGTACTTACGGTCTGCTGGGTTTGCCATCTTTATTACCTTTCCCGCTTATAAAACGGTAGTTGAACAATCTTGTATGGAATTCTGGTGCCGCGAACATCGGCTTCAACTTCGCTGCCTACTTCTAAACCTTGGTCAACTTGCAGCATCGCCATCGCTATTGGCTCTTGAAGCGTTGGTGACAGTGCCCCTGATGTGACCTTGCCAATTGCAACATCCTCACCGGGTAGAAAAATTTCATAGTCGGCACGGGCTGCTCGGCGGCCTTGGCCAGCTAGGCCGAAGAGTCGGTAATCTGGGTGCTTGGCGCTCTCAAGCGCTTGCTTGCCCACAAATTGATCCTTATCAAACCGAATCACCTTGCCCAGGTTTGCTGAAAATGGCGTGTAGTCGATGCCTAGCTCGTGGCCGTAGAGCGGCATGCCGGCCTCAAGGCGAAGGGTGTCTCGACAGGCTAGGCCGCATGGCTCAACTCCGTCTTGAGCCAGTAGCAGCTGCCAGATCTTGGAGGGGTCGCCCGCAACAAAAATCTCAAAACCATCTTCACCGGTGTAGCCAGTGCGAGCCAAGAACACATCCTGGTCCAAGAGCCTGGCAGCAGCAATCGAGTAATACTTCAACTCGGTCAGGTCAACATCTACCAGCGAACCAAGGATCTGATTGGTCTTTGGTCCCTGCATCGCAATCAGAGACCAAATTCCAGACTCATCCACCACCTGGGTGTCGGGGAAATTTTCAAGGCGCTGCTTCAGCGCTTCCACCACTTGGTGATGGTTGCCGGCGTTGGCAACAATCATGAACTCATCTTGGTCAAGACGGTAAACGATCAGGTCGTCGATTATGCCGCCCTGATCGTTGCAGATCATGGTGTATTTGGCGCGGCCAACTTCGATTTCGGAGAGCTTAGAAATAAGGGCGAAGTCGAGAAAGTCCTCAGCGGAACCAGTGACTCGAATCTCTGCCATGTGGCTTATGTCAAACAGGCCACAGCCGTTGCGAACAGTGTGATGTTCATCAATGTCTGAGCCATAGCGAACGGGCATTTCCCAGCCACCGAATTCGGTAAAGCTGGCCCCCAACTTTTCATGCTCTGCTCTGAGTTTTGTGTTTAGCACATCACCAGACTAGTCAAGTTTTTGAGTCAGTAATTACTCTTGGCCAAGGTTGCCAGTTAGGCGTCCATGAAGCCGTTCGCTGGCCTTGTTCATTCCCTTGATGTAGACGTTCTTGCCCATTGATTCATATTTGGTGGTGATCGAATCTAGGGCAGCAATTGTCGAGGCGTCCCAGATGTGTGAGTTGGTGACATCAATAACAATTTCATCCGGGTCGTCGGAGTATTCAAAAAGCGTGGTCAGGTCATTACTCGAGGCAAAAAACAGCTCACCCTCAACGGTGTATAGGGCCGCGCTGATTTCATCATCGCCGCCAACGCTTCTGGTGACGCTGGCAAAGTGGGCAACTCTCCTGGCGAAGGCGATCATCGCAACGATCACACCGACAATCACACCGATTGCAAGGTTGTGGGTCCAGACCACCACGGCAACGGTCGCAACCATAACTGTGGTTTCACTCTTGGGCATGCGCTTCAGAGTCGAGGGCTGGATGCTGTGCCAGTTGAAGGTTCCGAAAGAAACCATGAGCATTACGGCAACCAGGGCCGCCATTGGAATTTGAGCAACGATGTCGCCAAGACTGACCACCAAAATCAACAGGAACACACCCGCCAAGAAAGTGGAAATCCTAGTTCTGGCTCCAGAGGCCTTGACGTTGATCATGGTCTGACCGATCATCGCGCAGCCACCCATGCCACCAAGGAACCCGGACAGGATATTTCCGACCCCTTGAGCAAGCGACTCTCTGGTTTTCTGGCTGTGAGTGTCAGTGATTTCATCGACCAACTTCGCGGTCATCAAGGACTCAAGTAGTCCAACCAGCGCCATTGCCAGGGCAAACGGAGCAATGATGTTGAAGGTTTCCATGGTCAGCGGAACATTTGGAATCAATAGCTCCGGAAGTGATTCTGGAAGTTCACCCTCGTCACCAACCCGTGGCACCGAAATTGCCATCACCAAAACCATCGCACTGACCAGCACGATTGCAACAAGTGGTGCCGGGATCACCTTGGTGAAGCGCGGCATGAAAATCATTACAAGCAGTCCGATTGCGACCAACCAGTAAACGGCAAACGGGACACCAATCAGGTGCGGCAACTGAGCCATGAAGATCAAAATTGCAAGTGCGTTCACAAACCCCAGCATCACGCTGCGAGGGATGAAGCGCATTAGCTTGGCTGCCCCAAGCGCGCCCAGAACCAGCTGGAAGATTCCAGCAAGGATGACTGTGGCCAAGAAATAATCCAGCCCGTAATCTCGTGCCACAGGGGCAATCACAAGTGCCACCGCACCAGTTGCGGCTGAAATCATCGCCGGACGTCCACCCAGAATCGCGGTGGTGATGGCCATCACGAAGCTTGAGAACAGTCCAACTCGTGGGTCAACACCGGCCAAGATGCTGAAGGAGATTGCCTCTGGAATCAAGGCCAGGGCAACAACCAGTCCCGCTAGGCTCTCGCGCAGCAACAGCCTTGGATTGGCGATCGCTTCTTTGACAGTTGGTCTGGGGCGATAACGAGGATCGGTTCCAGAAAATAGCGCAGTCAGCTTGGTTTTTAGTGTGTTCAAAATTTTTGGCTTCTTTGGTTGCCGGACAAATTCACGGCACTCCGTCGCGCCTAAGTGCTACCAGCCTACGCTAGTCAACCAGCTAGCCGCCTAAAAAGTTCTTCGTACTTCTGTGCTGTCAGGGCGATGATCTCGTCTGGTAACTCTGGCGGTTGGCTCTTGAGGTCCCAGTTTGCAAGCAACCAGTTTCTAATAATTTGCTTGTCAAAACTCTGGTCTCTAATTCCTTGTTCCCAGGCATCACGGTCCCAGTAGCGAGAGCTGTCGGGGGTCAAAACTTCGTCACCGAGGGTCAGGGTGTTTGTTGCAGGGTCATTGCCAAATTCGAACTTGGTGTCGGCAAGAATCAAACCGGCCTTCTCGGCAAAAGCACTGGCCTGATTGAAGATCTTGAGGCTTTGCTCTCGCAGCTGCTCCGCGATTTCTTGACCCACGATTTGGACGGTCTGGTCGAAGCTGATGTTCTCGTCCTTTTGGCCAACCTCAGCCTTGAAGGCAGGGGTGAAGATTGGTTCCGGCAGGCGATCGCCGTTTTTCAGACCCGTAGGAAGCCTCACGCCGCAAATCTTTCCGGTTGCTTGATACTCGGTCCAACCTGAGCCGGAGATGTAGCCGCGGACAACGCATTCGATTGGGTACATCTCAAGCTTTTTGGCCATCATCGCTCTGCCCTGAACCGCAGCCGGCACAGTCAATTCACTGCTGCGGTGGTTTGGGACTTCTAGGTGATCAAACCAGAAGTTGGTTACCTTGGTCAGTGCCTCACCTTTACCCGGAATCGGCTTTGAGTGAATAGTGTCAAAGGCGCTGATGCGATCGCTGGCAACCACTAAAACCAGGTGGTCGTAGTTCTGATCTTCACTCTGGTAGAGGTCACGGACTTTGCCTGAATAGACGTGTCTAAAGCCTGGAAGTTCCATCTACTCAGCAACCTTCAGCGCTATGTCGCTGCGGTAGTGAGACCCCTGCAAACTGATTCGGGACATGCCCTCGTAGGCAAGCGCTCTGGCAGCGCTATAAGTTTTTGCTGTTCCAACCACCGAAAGCACTCGGCCGGTTGGGCTTGCCTTGCAAACCTCAACATCATCCATCGCCTCGGCGCTTTCGATGCCGGTAACCTCACGAGCCTCAACCGCGGTAACGGGGTAGCCCTCTGATGCCAACACCACGGTCACCGCAACATCCTCGGAGAATTTCGCAACAGGGGCATTGTCAAGCTTTCCAGCAGCAGCTGCGGCCAAGAGTTCAGCCAGATTTGTCTGAAGCCGCCTCAGCACAACTTGAGTTTCGGGATCCCCAAAGCGAGCGTTGAACTCGATCACCTTGATGCCGCGTTCGGTCACGATCAGACCGCAGTAGAGCAGGCCAATAAATTCAGCTCCGCGCTTTTTGAGTTCATCAATGGTTGGCTGGGCAATCTTTTCGGTCACCTCTTCAACGAAGTTAGCTGGCAACCACGGAAGCGGAGAGTAGGCACCCATGCCACCGGTGTTCGGCCCAAGGTCGCCATCCAGTGCTCGCTTGTAATCCTGGGCTGGGCTAAGCGGCATTACGTTCTGACCGTCCGATAGGAAGAACAGGCTGACTTCCTCGCCGTCTAGAAACTCCTCAACCAAAACTCCGTCACTCAGAAACTTCTCCGCATGCAAAAGTGCCTCGGTTTTGTCTCGGGTGACAATCACTCCCTTGCCAGCAGCAAGACCGTCGGCCTTGATCACATACGGCGCACCGAACTGGCTCATGGCATCTTCAACCTCGGCCAGGTCATCACAGCGTCTAGACATTCCGGTTGGAATATCCGCAGCCGCCATGACGTCCTTGGCAAACTGCTTGCTTCCCTCGAGGGCAGCAGCTTTTTGATCAGGTCCAAACACCAGCATTCCTTGAGCCCGAAGGTTGTCCGCAAGACCCGCAACCAGCGGTCCTTCTGGGCCAATGATTGCAAGCTCCACAGCTTCTTCAAGGGCAATTTTTGTGATGCCCAAATTGTCTGAGATGTCTTTCAGCTCTCTGACCTCGACCTGCCTAGCAATGTATTCATTGCCCGGGGTGCAGACGATGTCCTCTGGTTTGGTGCCGGTCCTGATTAGGGCCTTCACGATGGCGTGCTCTCTGGCGCCGGAGCCAACAACAAGGATTCTCATTCTGGTGAGTTTACTAATCGGTAAGGACCTTGCCTGGTTGCCATAATGGTGAAGTGGGTAAAAAACTGATCTCAGAGGCAGATGGCAAAGCTGCCCTTGCCGACCTTGAGACTCAAATGCCGACTGCGGTCAGGTACCTACTGCAACAGATTTCAGTTGCTTATCCCGGTGGCACCGTCGAGTTGCGCGTTCCGCCCTTTGGTGCAGTCCAGTGCCTTGAAGGACTCAACCACAGAAGAGGAACGCCTCCCAATGTTGTGGAGCTGAGCCCCGATGTTTTTTTGAAACTATGCATGGGCCAGTTGCAGGTTGCAGAGGCCAGTAAATTGCGCGGCTGTAATTTTTCTGGAGAAAAGGCGCTGTCCATTTCAGAAGTTTTTCCGTTGACTAACTATTAGTTGTCATTCCGGCCCTGGCATGCACTTCATCCATGGTTATATTGAACCGTGACCACCAATGAAAACCAAGCGGGCGAAGTTGTAGAGATTCGCAGGGCCCCGAAGGTGCTGAGTTTCGCCCTGACCGGCGCAGCAATTGGTTTGGTGCTGTCGTTTCTGTTGAATCTTTTGATTCCGGACGACTCAAGGTCAAACGAAAATGTGCTGGGTCTGTTGCTGGTTGCCCTTGGCAGCTTGGGGCTTGGGGTTGGCGTGATGTTCGCAATCATTTTTGATTTAGTTTCCTCACGAAGAACCAAGCAGGCTGTTGCCAGCAAGGAAGTGCAATGACCCGAGGCGACGGGCGACTAAATCACGACATTCTCCCCGGCGAGAAGGGTCCGCAAGATCAGTGCGGCGTCTTTGGGGTCTGGGCACCGGGCGAAGAAGTGTCCAAGCTTGCCTACTTCGGGCTCTACGCACTGCAGCACCGTGGTCAAGAGTCGGCAGGAATCGCCACCTCAACCGGCGAAAAGATTTTGGTTTACAAGGACATGGGTTTGGTGTCTCAGGTCTTTAATGAGTCCGCACTTGAGTCACTGCAGGGCTACATGGCCGTTGGTCACACTAGGTATTCAACAACCGGGGCTTCCCACTGGCGAAATGCGCAGCCAACCCTTGGCCGCACCACCTATGGAACCGTCGCGCTTGGGCACAATGGAAACCTCACAAACACCTCTGAACTGCTAGAGCTCTTAGATCAGCGTTACCCGGATCACGAGAGCGAACTTCGTGGCGGAAACACCACTGACACAGCTGTGCTTACAGCGCTGCTGACCGGAAACCCGGATAGCACCTTGGAGCAGACCGCCCTTGAATTGTTGCCAAAGGTCAAGGGTGCCTACTGCCTGGTGTTTATGGATGAAACCACCCTCTATGCAGCCCGTGATCCGCAGGGAGTGCGGCCCCTGGTTCTGGGAAGGCTCGAGCGCGGTTGGGTAGTTGCGTCAGAGACCGCAGCCCTTGACATCGTGGGTGCCAGCTATGTGCGCGAGATCGAACCGGGCGAGCTGATTGCAATTGATGAAAACGGAATTCGAACCACGAAGTTTGCACCGGAGAAGCGCGCCGGATGTGTTTTTGAGTATGTGTATCTAGCCCGACCCGACACTTCGATTAGTGGTCGAGTGGTCTACGAGGCACGCGTGGAGATGGGCAGAACCCTTGCCAAGGAGCATCCAATCGAAGCAGATTTGGTAATGCCGACGCCTGAGAGTGGAACCCCGGCAGCCATCGGCTACAGCGAACAGTCCGGAATCCCGTTCGGTCATGGACTTGTTAAAAACGCTTATGTTGGCAGGACTTTTATTCAGCCATCACAAACCATTAGGCAGCTTGGAATCAGGCTAAAGCTGAACCCGCTGCGAGAGGTAATTGCAGGCAAGCGGCTGGTGGTCGTTGATGATTCAATCGTGCGAGGCAACACCCAACGGGCCCTGGTAAAGATGCTGAAAGAGGCAGGTGCTGCAGAGGTTCACGTTCGAATCTCAAGCCCGCCAATTACTTGGCCATGCTTTTACGGAATCGACTTTGCCTCCCGCGCAGAGCTGGTTGCCTCCGGCATTGGAATTGAAGAGGTAAGGCAGTCAATTGGTGCAGACTCGCTTGGCTATCTATCCAAAGAAGGCATGATCGCTTCCACCGACCAGCCAGAAAACAAACTTTGCACCGCCTGCTTCACTGGCCAGTACCCGATCGAACTTCCTGCAGCAGAACGATTGGGCAAGAATCTTCTGGAGCGACCGGTTGCAACCATCCAGACCGAAGGGCATGTTCATAATGGCTAATCCATACGCTGCCTCAGGGGTTGATACCGAAGCTGGTGACCGGGCCGTAGAGCTGATGAAGGCCGCGGTTTCTGCCACTCACAACAACCTCGTTCTCGGCGGCTTCGGCGGATTTGCGGGGATGATTGACGGCAGCATTCTGAAAAACTACGATCACCCAATTCTGGCAACCTCAACTGATGGTGTTGGAACCAAGGTCGCAATCGCTCAGGCCCTTGATAAGCACGACACCGTCGGCCAGGACCTGGTTGGAATGGTGGTTGACGACATCGTTGTCACCGGCGCTCGCAGCCTATTCATGACCGACTACATCGCCTGTGGTCACCTGGAGCCAACAAGGATCGCGGACATCGTCCGCGGCATTGCCAATGCCTGCAAGGCAGTGGATGTTGCTTTGGTTGGCGGGGAGACCGCCGAGCACCCGGGGCTGCTGGGTCCAGAGGAATACGACGTTGCTGGGGCCGCAGTAGGGGTAGTTGAAAAAAGCAAGATTCTCTCGGCTGATTCGGTGCAGGTTGGGGACGTAGTGCTTGGCTTAGGAGCTTCAGGCCTGCATTCCAATGGTTACTCACTGGTCAGAAAAATTGTTGCCGATCACAACCTCGACTACAAGCAGCAAATGCCGGAATTCGGCAGAAGCCTGGGCGAGGAGCTCTTAGAACCAACTGCCCTCTACACCGGAGTTTTGAACAAGCTGCTTGCCGATGTTCGGTTCCAGGGCAAGATTTCAACCATGAGCCACATCACCGGTGGTGGGATAGCTGCAAACCTTTCCCGGGTGCTGCCTGGCAATGTGATGCTGGAGGTAGACCGCTCAACCTGGTCACCGCGTCCAGTGTTCCAAGTGATGGCGTCGATTGCAGACATTGACCTGTTTGATCTTGAGACGACCTGGAACCTTGGGCTCGGGTTCGCGGTTGTGGTCAGGTCAGAAAGCGCCACCGCCATCTCTGAAACCCTGAACGCACTTGGAGTCAAGACCTGGGAGCTTGGTTGGATTCAGGCAAGGCCAGCTGGAGAATTAGCTCCAGATTTTGTGTCCGTCGCTAAGGGTGTTGCTGGTGGTGCTGTGAGGCTGGTCGGCAATTATGGCGACTAAGCAAACCGCAGTCGTTGGCATCATTGGCCTACTTGCCGCTTCAGGTGCGTTTGTAGTCGGCATGATCACCGGAGCTAGCAACGCTGAAGTTTCACTGGTGCGCGATACGCCAAACGAGCTTTGCTTCATTGACACCTCAGAGCAGCTGTTCACTGAAAAGCATGCAGCCACCAAGCTAATCGGTTGTCAGGTGGTTGGGATGACTAAGCAAGCCGCCCTTGATTACATCCAGAGCAATGATTTGACGGTTCGGATTGCCTCAGAGGATGGCGAGTACTTTGCCCTGACCGAAGACATGTCAGATTCCAGAATTAATTTGGATATCTTGGTTGGTCTGGTGGTTGGCGCAAGCGCCTGGTAGCTAGTTAGATTCTTCTTCGTCTTCTTCGTCGTCATAGAGGTCAGCCCACTTGTCGACATACTGATCTGAATCTTCTGGGGTGCTTAGCTCTGCTTCGAGCGCAGAATAGTCGGTTGCCGGGCTGAAGTATTTCAGCTCTCTGGCAACCTTGGTGTTCTTAGCTTTTTGACGGCCACGCCCCATGGCGAGCCCCCTTTTTCTCTAACTAATCTGGGCAATAAATCTACCCAGGAAACCTGTGGGAACCTGTATGAAGATTCTAACAGGGCTAAGCGAGCCAAAAAACCAGAGTCAGCAGAAGTAGTGGAAAAACTATATTTGTGGCAATTGTCAAAAGCATCTGAGCAATCCGACCGCGGTGATAGAAATCAAAACCTGCCTGCGAGATTCCAGAGAAGGTTGAAAGTCCACCAGCTAGGCCGACGGTGGCAATGATCAGATAATCCTGAACCAGGTAGCCGGAGTGGAAATAGGCAATCAGCAGTGCCGCCAGGCCATTTGTCAGGAACAACCCAAAAGGCATCACGCCCTGCCAGCGCATTAAGAAAACTCGGGCAACGCTGCCCAGGCCTCCAAAAACCCCAATCAGGAACGTAAGCAAGATCGGATTACTCATTTGGCATCAGCCCTTTGCTGGACGCGTCGCCCCTGGTGCCAGCCAACTCCATAGGTTGCTACTCCGGCCAAAAGCATCGCGAAAATCTCCCAGCTCAAGCCATTGATGTCGACAAATAATGTGACCGCGCTCATGGTGGTGAAGCCACCGGCAAAGCCATAGGCCCAAAGCCATTTACACCACAGGGTTTGGAAGTAGGGGAGCCTGGCGGTCAACCCCAAGAAGTAGGAACCGAGCAGGTTAATCACAGCCAGTGCGATTAGCTCAGAGGTTGGAAACTCAACGTTTATGGCAATGAGTTCGGCAAGCATGTAGCGAAGCATGCTGCCAAGGGCACCGCCTAAAAAGACATACCCGGCCATTTTCAAACTGGTCGACACCTAATCAAGCCTAGCTAATCAAAATCTTTTGGCACTAGCATTTCAAAAATGGATCAGAACAGCTTTATCTCGGGAAGTTATTACCAAAATGACTACACCAAAGAGCAGAACAGCCAGTTCACCAGAGAGTTTTCCGCAATCACCGAAAAAATGGCGGGCTGCCTGGATCAGGGGCTGGCTGCCGATTCCGAACAGATGCAGCAGGCCGTGCAGGAGCACTACAACTTTTGCCTGAAATTTTGGAAGCCAACCAGGGAAGCCTATAAATCTCTGGCCATGAGTTACGTGCTGCCATCCGACTACCGCGATAGCTACGAAAACGTTCGCGAAGGTCTAGGAAAATACATCTATGACGCAGTCATAGAGTTTGCTGATCAGAACCTTGCCTAGGCTTTGACCTTAGCTTTTCTTCCAAGCCTGAAGGTGGAGAGGAAGCCAAGAAACAAGAACAAGCCGGCAGCCCAAGCCGCCAACTTCACGCCCTCGGTAAAGGCCTCACCTGACTGGTAGATAACGTCATCCAGAACCTGCTGCGAGACTTGCTGCGGAAGCAAAATCTGATCAAGGACCGGAATTGCACCACCGGCACTGTCGACCACAATCTCAACAACTTGAGCCTGCTGCGCTGCAGTCAGTCCAGTGTCTTGAAGATTGGTTTCTAGGTTTGACTGAATTCCTGTGAACAGCATCGTTCCGAGAACGGCGATACCCAGAGCGGAGCCCACTTGCCGAACGGTCGACTGCGAGCCCGAGGCTTGACCGTTTTGATCCATTGGAACATCGATCATGATCACGCCGGTGAGTTGTGCCGTTGCAAGCCCAATTCCGATTCCATAAACCAGAAGCAAAGGGGCAACCAGAACCCATCCAGAGGCAGTGCTGGCCAGGAGCGCGATTCCAATAACTGCAATCAATTCCAGCATCACACCGATTTGCACGGCTCTTGCCGGTGGCAGTTTGCCACTGAGTGCACCACCCACACCGGATGCCAGGAAAGCACCAAGTGCTAGCCAGAGCAGGACCAACCCGGAACTTACTGGCGATAACCCAAGCACGTTCTGCAACCAAAGCGGCAGGGCAAATAGGATTCCAAATTCACCCATTGAAATAATTGCGGCAGCGATGGACCCGTTCCGGAAAGAAGTTATCGAGAACAAGCCCAGATCCAGGATGACGTTTTTGTGAGCCTTTTCCTGCCTGCGTTCCCAAAAAACAAACAGCAATCCTGAGATCAGCGAGATGGCCAGCGAAACTGGAATCACGCTGATGGTGTCAGCTGGCCAAGTGAAGCTGCCGAGGGTGAACTGGTTTGCCGTTTGTTCCCACCAGCCATAGATGCGCCCCTCGATAAGACCAAATACCAAAGTGGAGAACATCACCACGGAAATGGCGGCACCAATCCAATCAATACCGCCGGCTCGCTGAGGAGACTTTGACTCTGGGACCAGCAGAATAAGCCCAGCCAAAATCAATATGCCAAGCGGCAAGTTGATCATGAATGCCCATCTCCAAGTGAAATCGGTTGCGAGCCATCCACCAAGCACCGGCCCAACTGCAACCATTCCACCAATAGTTGAGCCCCAGATGGCAAATGCAATTCCACGCTCTTTGCCCTGGAAGTTAGCGTTCACTAGCGAGAGTGTTGTCGGTAGCACCATTGCGCCACCGACACCCTGTACCACTCTGGCCAGAATTAGTTCTGTAGCGGACTCTGTGAGACCGGCCCAGACCGAGGCGATGATGAAAATCACAATACCCAGGTTCAGTATTCGTTTTCTGCCGAAGCGGTCGGCTATCGAGCCAAAAACTAGAAGCAAAGACGCAAAAACCAAAATGTAGCTTTCCTGCACCCACTGAACTTCTGTTGAGGACAGGTCCAGCTCATCGATGATGGCTGGGAAAATTGTATTTACGATGGTGCCATCAATGATGACAAGTGAGATTGCCATCGAGATGAAAATCAGGCCAATCCAACGCCTACGTGCTGACATGTTGCTCTTTTCTTTTTATTTACTGCTAGCCAGCGGCCAGCAGGGCACAGGCCCCAAGTGCCAAAACAATTCCGGCACCCTGTGACAGAGCTATTCGCTCTTTTAAAAACACTCTCGCAAGCAATATAGTTCCCACCGGATACAGAGCCGTTAGCACCGCTGCGATGGCTAGGGCACCGGATCTGGTCGCGATCAAGAAGGTCACGTTGCCAAGAACATCGCCCATTCCCGCAAGAATGACGAGGCCCGCGAGTTTCCAGTCGGTCAGCGACTCGATAAACGGCTTCGCTGGCTGGCGCAACCACAGGACAAGTAGCCCAGCGATCAGCAGCACCAGGCCAACTACGCGCATGACCACCAGAGCCGCCAGCCCAGAGTCAGACCCGGTTGAATCTAGGAAAACAAAGATGCCGGAGAAGCCAAGACCTGCGCCGATTGAGTAAACAAATGCTGGGAGTGAGGGCAACTGAACCTTGTCGCCCGGCACAAAGCCAACCAAGACCACTGCAATCAGGATCAAGATAACCGCGACAACGGCAAAACTCGAGAGTTCCTGTCCGGCAACCACATCGAAAATCACGGGTATCACGGCAGAAACAACTGCGGTGAGCGGACTGACGATTGAGATTGGTCCAAGTGCCAGCGCTGCATAGAGACAACTAATTGCAATTGCTGAGCAGATGCCGGCATAGATGCCGGCTTGAATTGTTTGGGCAGAGTAATCGGCCCCAACAAAGACGCTAAGAACAAGTGCGATTAGCAACCCAACGCTAAAGGAGTAGGTGGTTGCTGCAACAGCGCGGATTCTTTTTGCCGCTAGCGCGCCAACGAAGTCTGCGTAGCCATAAGAAAAGGCGGATAGTAGGCCAAAAATTATGGTCACTATCCGCCTACTTCCTGGTGGCTCCGACCGGCGTCGATCCGGTGACCTAACGATTTTCAGTCGTTCGCTCTACCAACTGAGCTACAGAGCCAAGGAGCAAAATGCCCCTCCATTCGCCCTTGGCGAAGCGACCCTGACGAGACTTGAACTCGCGACCTCCGCCGTGACAGGGCGGCGCGCTAACCAACTGCGCTACAGGGCCAAATGGTACTACTGACATCGCCTGGTGACCCCAACGGGATTCGAACCCGTGCTGCCGCCGTGAAAGGGCGGTGTCCTAGGCCACTAAACGATGGGGCCGTGAAGTTGGCGACTTCAAAAGCACCGAGGCATAACAATACTGGTGAAACCACCAGTTGCGCAACACCTAGGAAACCTTCAGTGATTAGTTGAGTGTTTAAGTTAGCCTTTTGGCGAACAGGCGGTTTTGTGAAAGTACGTAATCGAGTAGTCGCAGCCCTTGCTGGGATTGGCATGTTGGCCACCAGCGTGGTGCTGTTGCCGGCCTATGCCGTGCCGAGCTACCCCACTGCGGCCGAGGTGGCAGCAGCAAAAGCCAGCGTTCAAAAAAAGGCCGAGATGGTCGAGCGCATCGAGGGCCTTCTGGAGACTCTCCAACAAGAGGCCGATGCCCTAGAAATTATTGCCCTCCAAAAAAACGAGCAGTACAACCAAGCGGTAGAAGAAGTCAGCCAAATGGCAGCAAAGGTTGTCGGGCTCGAGGCACAGGTTGAAAGTTCTGCCCAAGAGGCTGAGGACGCGAAGGTTCAGCTGGCTCAAATTGTCGGGAAAATGTATCGCGACCAGGCAAGCGGAAACACTTCGCTGGAGCTCTTTTTCAACCCGGACAACGCCGAAGACCTCCTCTACCAGCTGACCATGCAGGACATGATGGCCCAGCGCACCGGCGCTATCTATGACGCGGCTCTAGAGAAGCAGACCCAGGCAGAGGCGCTAGCGGCTGAGCTCGACAGTGCCCGGACTGAACTGCAGCTGCGCGAGGATCAAGCCAAAGAACTTTATGACCAAGCTCAGGCTGCAGCAGATGCCGTGATTGCCAAGGTACAACAATCAGAGCGCGAGCGAGCCACGATGATGAGCCAGCTGGCAAGCCTGAAGGACACCGCGGCAGATCTTGAGAGGCAGCGAATCGAGGGCTTAGAGGCCGAGCGGCGTCAGAACCTGGTGAAGACCGCCCCGACTTCCCCAGAGCTCTACAGCGTCGGCAACCCCGACTACGCAAAGGTTGAAACTGCAATTGCCTTTGCCTCTGAGCAGCTCGGAGAACGCTATGTGCTTGGCGGCGCTGGGCCAAATGTTTGGGACTGTTCCGGAATCACCATGAAGTCATACGCTGCCGCCGGTGTTTACATCGGATGGCACTCAGCTACCGCTCAATACAACATCATGGCCAGCAAGCAGAAGCTGGTGCCATTCCAGGACATTCAGCGCGGGGACCTGATCTGGTGGAGTAAGGAAACAGCGTTTTCAGGCGACAAGTATCACGTTGCCATTTACATGGGAGACGGCATGATGCTGGAAGCGCCGAACCCTGCTAGAACCGTGAGAATTGTTCCGGTTCGCTACGGTGAGATTTGGCCCTATGCCGGAAGGCCAACCGCCTAGCGACCACCGCCACCGCCACCACCACCACCACCGCCAGCGCCACCACCGCCACCAGCCCCGCCGGAAGTGCTGGACCCAAAGGATGCGCTCGTGGCAGATGATAACGAATTCATGGCGCCGTAAAAGCTCGAGTGGTTATTGCTCGCCAGCCATGCTGGGTTTTGGCCTCCATAGAGAGTGCTGAGCTCTTTCATCCAAGTTTTGCCAAGCCCAAGCACAATCGCCCAGGGTAGAAGTTTTTCGTGGAGCTTGAGGTAACCGCCCTCACCAACTAGCGCTCCGGTTGGAGACTGTAAGAATTCGAGTCGGTGTTGTTCGGCGAGCTTCATGTATACCTTCAGGCCCTTCAGATGATCTCGGGCTTCGGCGCCATCTGAGTTCAAGGGCGAGCGCGAGACCAGAACAGCACCCAGAAGGCCCAACACGCAAAATATGACAACGGCAGTAACCACTAGGCCATTTCCATACCGATTGGCGATCGAGATCAATGCAATCGTTAGGCCAGCGGCCCCCAACACAAGTGCGGCCAGGGTGAAAAACACTCTTGGGGTGATTGAGGTCTTGACATAAAAGCGCTCACGAGCCGCCGCTTTTGAGCTGCCTAAGAAAGCGGTTAATCTCGTGTTTCGATGGCTGTCATTTTTTGGCATCGGAGTTGTCACGCCAACCCTCGGCAAGTCACCGAATAGCACCTTCAAAACTTCTTGGTTTTGCTCGCTCAAATCCTCAGAAACTAAAATAACGGCCCACTTGGATTTACCCCACTTGGACTTAGTTCCTTCAGTTATTTTGATTTTCCCGGCTACCGCGAGCTCGAGAAGTACGGCAACTGGCAAGGCAGCGGGAGTGCTCAGCAGCTGAGCGGCATGCTCCAGGCTGACGGTCTTAGGGGGCAAATATTCCGTCAGAATCACCTTGCGGCCGGGTGCTCCGGACAAAACTTTCAGGTTGTACCGAAGCGCCAGGGCGACGACAGCTAGTAAAGCAACGAGCAGTGGAAGCAGTAACCAGTTCAGCAGGTAATCGCTTGCGTTCCTCGTTAGCACGGTGAAGGTACCTGGCTCGAAAGCCAGAGCAACCGTCACAGTTTGATTTGGCTGAAGGTTATTTTGTTCAACTGACACCACAGTCGAATTGCCAGTAGCAGTGAAAGTCAGCTCGCATCGGTTGGTGTCACCTTCGCCACCGAAATAGCATGCGGATGCCTTCGGCACTAGGCCAGAAGCCGCTTTGTCCTCCAACACAACTTGAGCGCCAACGACGTCGAACCGCTGGGCCCATCCGGTGCCATTCAGGTCCCAGTAAAACTCCTGGTATCCGGAGCTGTCAGTGAAGTCACCGATTATGTTCTGCTGACGATAACTCAGTACAAAACTTTGCCGGCCATATAGGTACTGACCCTCTGGAACCACGGAATCAACTGCCAAATAACCAGAATCTGAAAAAACATTTAGAGGTCTCGGCACGCCATTCTCATCGGTGAGCGAGAGTACTTCTGTTTCAAGCGGCATTCTGTTGTACCAGCTAGGAAAATAACGAATCAGGCCCCGATTTTGATCAAAATCAGGGAACACCGGCACCAGTGTTTCCTGGACGTTTAGCGTTGCCAGTCCATCACGATCGATCGTTATCCGGTACTCGGCTTGAAACGAGTCGAAGTGGAAATCTTCTACTGACGCATGGGCACCAAGTGGTAGCAGCCATATCGCCAGCGTGGCGGCTGCAAGACGCTTGAGTTTTCTAATGCTTGAAGTTGGCATAGGCATTATCAATGACCTTTTGGGTCGCAGCTTTGTCTTGCCAGCCTTGAATCTTTACCCACTTGCCGGGCTCTAGATCTTTGTAGCGGGTGAAAAAGTGCTCGATTTCATCGAGGGTCTGCTGTGGAACGTCTTTGAGATCCTGGATGTGCTGCCAACGCGGGTCTTTGTCCTGAACGCAGAGGACCTTCTCGTCGACTCCGCCGTCATCTTCCATAACCAACATGGCAACCGGGCGCACCTTTACGCCAACGCCTGGGAACAGTGGGTGCTCAAGAAGCACTAGAGCGTCCAACGGATCTCCGTCGCCACCAAGAGTGTTTTCAAAAAAGCCGTAGTCGGTCGGGTAAACAAATGGAGTGAACAAAACTCGGTCTAGGTAGACCCGACCGGTTTCGTGGTCGACCTCATATTTGTTTCTAGAACCGCGTGGAATCTCAATAACTACGTCGTATGACAAGGCATCTCCTCAATAGGCTTAGACAAAAGATTACCGAATCGAGAGCAATGGTTTTGAGAAATCGACTTACTCCGGCAGTAGCCGATGTTCGTCGTGCGCTCAGGCAGAGCCTCGAAGGCCAGGAACTAAACCCAGAATCCAGAATCCTGGTGGCCTGTTCCGGCGGTCCAGACTCCATGGCGCTGGCAGCGGCAGCTGCCTTCGAGGCACCCAAGCTCGGGCTCAAGGTCGCAGCCGTGATTGTTGATCACGGTCTCCAAGAACGGTCAGAGGTGATTGCCACTGAGACTGCAGAAAAGCTCGAGGCACTTGGTCTAGACCCCGTTGTAATCGAACGGGTCACTGTTGCTGACGACGGAACTGGCCCGGAGGCAGCGGCCCGAACTGCTCGCTATCAGGCGCTGGAGCGGGCTCGCAAGCTAGTTTCGGCAGATCTGATTGTGCTTGGCCACAACAAAGAGGACCAAGCGGAGACCGTGCTGCTGGGTCTTACTAGGGGCTCTGGTCTGCGTTCAATTGCCGGCATGCAGATGCTGGATGCAGAAAAGAAACTCCTTCGGCCGCTACTGCAGGTAAGCAGAGAAACCCTGAGAGCAAGTTGCCAAAACCAAGACATTGAGTTCTGGACTGACCCTCATAACTCAGACCCCAAATTCACTCGGGTGCGAATTAGGCAGCTTCTAGAAAACTTAGAACATCAGCTTGGCCCAGGCTTTGCTGACGCCCTTTCTCGGACGGCTGAGATGGCCGATGAGGCCGATGCGGTGGTGCTCAATCAGGCAAAACTGTTGCTTGCCACAGCAACTGCCAACAAAGCCTCAGGCCAGATCGGCTTGACTGTTTCGGCGCTCGCTGAGGCACTGCCTGGAATCAGGCGGAGGGCAATCTTTGAGACCGCCCTGGCGACAGGTGCAAAGAGCGTTTCCAGGGTTCAGGTGCTCGGGGTTGATGAACTAATCACGAATTGGCACGGACAAAAGAAGCTGGCCCTTTCAGGCATTACAGTAGAGCGGGTAGGCGACAGAATCGTCTTCACTCGTTCAGTTACCAACTAACCAGGGAGCCTGCCAGTGCACCTAAACCACCCAGACATTACCAAGGTGCTTGTCACTGCAGATCAGATTTCAGTAAGGGTTGCCGAACTGGCAGCAGAGCTCGACGAATACTACGCCGGCAAAGACCCGCTATTAGTCGGAGTGCTAAAAGGCGCAGTTCCATTTATGGCGGACCTCTCTCGGGCAATGGAGTTGTCAACTACCCAGGACTGGATGGCAGTGTCCTCCTACGGATCTGGAACAACTTCCTCTGGAGTGGTCAGAATCCTAAAAGATCTCGACACTGACCTGGACGGCCGACACGTGCTGATTGTCGAGGACATTATTGACTCGGGGCTGACCCTTTCCTGGCTGACTTCAAATCTGGCTACTCGTGGAGCGGCCAGCGTCGAGGTTGTGACCCTATTGCGCAAGCCAGATGCCGCGAAGGTAAAAATAGATGTCCGTTGGGTGGGTTTTGATATCCCAAGCGACTTCGTAGTCGGCTATGGCCTTGACTACAACGAGCGTTATCGGTCGCTAGAAGGAGTTGGCGTGCTGGCTCCTTCGGTTTACTCTTGAGCCTTGGCAGATAAAGCGAAAGGGGCGGCGAAGCCACCCATGAAGATGAAGAAGTTTTTGCGTGGACCGTGGTTGTGGATTGCGCTTGCGATATCAGTACTGCTGATTGGAAGCAGCCTGATTGGCGGTCAGCAATTCACCAAGGTTGACACCCAGGTCGGTCTTCAAATGATTCAGTCTGGATCTGCCAAAACAGTCAAGATTCTCGACGGAAATCAGCGAGTCGATGTTGAGCTGAGAAACCCGGATGCCGAATACGGCCAGAGTGTTCAGTTCTACTACGTGTCCGGTCGCGCCGAGTCTGTCGCAGCAGCTGTTGCCGATGCCGAAATTTCTGAGGGGTGGACCGACGAGGTTCCATCAACCCCCTGGTACCTGGCACTGCTTGGTTCACTACTGCCATTCATCATCATCCTTGCCCTGTTCTGGTTCCTAATGAGCTCAATGTCCGGCGGGAACCGCGGCGTGATGCAGTTTGGCAAGTCCAAAGCCAAGATGGTCAGCAAGGAAACTTCAAACGTCACCTTCGACGACGTTGCCGGCATTGAAGAGGCCCTGGAAGAGCTGACAGAACTCAAGGATTTCTTGAAGAATCCGAAGAAGTTTTTGGACATGGGAGCAAAGATTCCCCGTGGTGTGCTGCTCTATGGCCCTCCGGGAACCGGTAAGACTCTCATTGCCAAAGCCGTTGCCGGCGAGGCAGGCGTTCCGTTTTTCTCAATCTCAGGTTCAGATTTCGTAGAAATGTTCGTCGGCGTCGGTGCTTCCCGAGTCAGAGACCTGTTCGAGCAGGCTAAGCAGTCTGCCCCAGCCATCATCTTCATCGACGAGATCGATGCTGTTGGTCGTCATCGTGGAACTGGAATCGGTGGTGGCAATGACGAGCGTGAGCAGACCCTGAACCAGCTGCTGGTAGAGATGGATGGTTTTGACACCAATGCCAGCGTGATCTTGATCGCTGCTACCAACCGACCAGACGTGCTTGATCCAGCGCTTTTGAGACCCGGTCGATTTGATCGTCAGGTTGGCGTGAATGCTCCAGATCTAAAGGGTCGCGAGAAGATTCTGCAGGTTCATGCAAAGTCCAAGCCAATAGCTGAAAACGTCGACCTTGCGTTGGTTGCAAGACGAACACCTGGCTTCACCGGTGCAGACCTTGCCAACGTCTTGAACGAAGCGGCTTTGTTGGCGGCTCGACTCAACCGCACCGAGATCACCGATGAGGTGATTGACGAAGCCATTGACCGGGTAATCGGCGGGCCGCAGAAGAAGTCCTCGATCATGAAGGACCAAGAGCGCTTGGTCACCGCCTATCACGAGGCCGGACATGCACTGGTTGCGGGAGCTGGAAACTACTCTGACCCGGTCACCAAGATCACCATCTTGCCAAGAGGCCGTGCCCTTGGCTACACCATGGTGATGCCGATGGAGGACCGCTATTCAATAAGTCGAAACCAGCTACTTGATCAAATTGCCTATGCCATGGGTGGCCGGATAGCAGAGGAAATCGTATTCAAGGATCCAACCACCGGTGCCTCAAATGACTTCGAGAAGGCAACCAACATCGCCAGAACCATGGTTACCAAATACGGCATGAGCCAAAAGATTGGCGCCATGACAATTGGCACCGGAACCTCAGAGCCGTTCCTTGGAAGAGAGCTGGCAACAAGCGCCAGCCACTCCAACGAAATGGCCAAGCAGGTAGATGAAGAAGTTTCGGCGATCCTCGACCGCGCTCTGGATGAGGCCTACAAGGCTCTGACCACAAACCGAGTAATTCTGGACAAGCTGGCTAAGCAGCTTCTTGAAAAGGAAACTCTGAATCAAGATGAGATTGCAAAGATTTTCAAGATGGTGAAGAAGCTACCAAAGCGAACCACCTGGAAGTCATCAACCAAGCGAACCGGCACCAACAGGGGCCCAATCGCTGTTCCAAAGCGCAAGGTAGTTCAATTGGAAGTCCTTCCAGAGGCGGCTAAGCCGGCGGATGAAGATGCAAACTGATCGAATCAAGAAAGCCGTTGTTGAACTTTTAGAGGCAATTGGCGAAGACCCAAACCGCAAGGAACTCGCCAACACCCCGAGCAAGGTTGCCGATGCATACGCCTCTTTTTTTAGGGGCATCGGTGTCGATCCGTTGAGTGTGCTGGGAGAAACCTTCGAGGCTGTTGATGCCGAAGCGGTCATCCTGAAAGACATCGAGCTGGTGTCCATTTGCGAGCACCACCTGCTTCCTTTCACCGGAGTTGCACACGTTGCATATCTGCCAAATAAGAAGCTTGCCGGCCTTGGCCGCCTTGCCAGCGTTATCGAGGTTTTGGCATCGAGACCACAACTGCAGGAGAACCTGACAGCTGAGGTTGCCGACGCACTAGAAGCCGGATTAGAAGCCAAAGGTGTCTTGGTCGTGCTTGAGGCAAGACATCAGTGCGTTGCATCCAGGGGCGCCAGACAGCCCGAGGTGAACACGGTCACCATGGCATCCAGGGGCCTTTACACAGAACCCGGCTATCGCGCTGAGGTTTTGGGATTGATTAGCAAGTAGCCATGACCGGCTGGACCAGACCCAAGCTCATGGGCGTGCTGAATGTAACCCCCGATTCTTTTAGCGATGGTGGCGAGTTTCTAGACCCAGCTTCGGCGCTCGAGCAGGTAAGCCTGATGGTTGGTCAAGGCGCGCAGATCATTGATGTTGGCGGCGAATCAACCAGGCCTGGCGCGCAGCGAATCTCGCTGCAAGACGAACAAGATCGAGTCCTGCCGGTGATTGAAAAAATCAAGGCCGAGTTTGACGTGCTGGTTTCAATCGACACCATGAACTCCAAGACCGCCAGACGGGCGGTTCAGGCCGGAGCGGACATTGTGAACGACATCTCAGGTGGTCTGGCTGACCCTCAAATGTTCGCTTCAATTCAGGATCTTAAGTGCCAATACATCCTTGGGCACTGGCGCGGGCACTCAGATCAGATGGATAGTCTCGCTAGCTATTCCGATGTTGCCAGGGAGGTTGTGGCGGAGCTTGCCGAGCAAGTGTCGATGGCCGTTGCCTCCGGAATTTCTAGAGACCGAATCGTCGTTGATCCGGGCCTTGGTTTTGCAAAGGACATTCACCACAACTGGGACCTGGTCAATCGTCTTGATGAACTCGAGGCACTCGGGTTGCCGGTATTGGTTGGGGCATCAAGAAAGCGGTTTTTGGCCCACGCCCTAAACGCTATTGACCCTGCCTCTGTTTCAATGCCGCGCAGGGATGTTGCCACCGCGGTCTTGACAGCACTTTTGTTACAGCGAAAACTATGGGGAGTCAGGGTGCACGAAATTCAGGGCACCAAGGACGCCATTGCAGTAGTTGCGGCACTGAAAGCTGGACAGGAGGAACGTTGATTTACAAAATTCGAATTGATGGCCTTCAGGTTCACGGGTTTCACGGTGTCTTGCAGCACGAGAAGGACTACGGCCAAGAGTTCTTGGTAGACATCAGCCTGGATGTTGATGCGGGCCTAGAAGACAACATTCAGTCCACCGTTTCGTATGCCGCGATCGCCGACATTGCAACCGAGATTTGCGGCCGGACCAGGTTTGACCTGATCGAGTCACTTGCCGCGTCACTAGTCAGAGCTGTTCTAAATTACGATCCGCGGATTTTGAGGACAACCGTCACTGTTCACAAACCAAGTGCTCCCCTTGCTCAAAAGTTCAAAGATGTTTCCGTGACACTTGCTGGAACCAGAGATGAAAACTAGGGCCGTCATTGCGCTTGGGTCCAACCTCGGTGACCGCGAAAAAACAATCCGGAAAGCACTAAAACAGATTGCCAAACTGCGCGGCGTGGAGCTGGTGGCGGCATCAAATAATTACGTTTCTCAAGCTCTTACAGAGACCGGCTTTGACCCGGATCAGCCGGAGTTTATAAACGCCGTGGCAATCATTGACACCAAACTCGCGGCAAAGAAGCTGCTTTCCCGATTGAACGAGATCGAAAGCAAATTTGGCAGAATTAGGCTCGCTCGCTGGGCGCCCAGAACTTTAGATTTGGACATCATCACCTACGGAACTTCACTGATTGAAACCAAGTCATTGATCGTGCCTCACCCACGAGCCTTCGAGAGGTCATTCGTGCTGGTTCCCTGGCTAGAAATTGACCCGGAGGCAGTTTTGCCCGGGTTTGGTGCCGTTGCTAGTTTGGCCTCCAGCATGATCGATGAAGTTCGGGTGCAAGCGTGAAGACCTCCGGCCTAGGCGGCGCATTGGGTTTCTTCCTGGTTGGAATCGTGGCTGGTGTTGCTGCGGCCCAACTAACCGCAGGCTTCGGGTTAGCGTTTCCGGCAAGCCCAACAACTCTGCCGGTGAGTTTGATTGTCATTGGCCTTGCCGTATTGATAGCGAGCTTCCCGATATATCGCTACCGCAAGCAGATTGAGAGCTATAAGTCTGGAGTTCGACCGGCAAGACCCAACCCGTTTTATGCGGTTCGGGTGATGCTGATAGCCAGGGCATCGATTTTCACGGGAGCACTCTTTGCTGGCTGGCATCTTGGGTTGGTGCTTTGGTTGGTTATCTTTACCGCAATGCTTCAGTCCTTGATTCTCAGAGAGAGCCTGTCCCTAGTCGCCGCGGTGCTGTTAGTGGTTGCCGGCTACTTGGCCAGAAGAAACTGCAAGACCCCTCAAGACCTAGACGGCGAGGCGGCATAGATGAAGATCGGTGTTATTGGCGATGATCCAGCAGGACCGGTGCTAGCCAAGGCCTGGGCTAACGCTGGCCACGAACTTGTTGGGGTCTTTGTTGAGAGCCCACAGGCCATTGAGCGGATCGAAGCTCTGCTGCCCGATGTGCCAATAAACAACATGGCCGCTGTCGCAGAAGATGCGGACCTGCTGGTGCTGGCAATTCCCTCCAGCGACCTGGAAATCACTTGTGCTGGACTGGCTGACTTAGGGCTGTTTGGCCCGAAGAAAATTGTCGTCCACCTGTCGCCGCTTCTGGGCTACTCGATTCTTGCCGATGCCGCACGGTTCGGGGCAATCCCAATTGCTCTTCACCCGGTGATGCACTTCACGGGCACCTCAATGGACCTAACCGTTTTGAAAAACACAACCGTGGCAATAAGTGCACCGGAGCCATTGGAACCGATAGCGCAGGCCCTGGCAATTGAGCTTGGTGCTGAGCCGGTTGTTGTCACCGAAGCTCAACGGGCTGCCTACGCCGAGGCTTTTGAGGTCGCGAGCAGTTTCTCATCGCTTGTCGTAAAGCAAGCTCTTGGCATTTTGGAAGCGGCAGATGTGCCAAACCCCGCCAGACTTATAGCGCCGGTTGTTCGCAGCGCTGTTGAGGATGCACTGGCAGAACCGGTTGGCAGGATTGACCCGAAGGACGTGCTCTAATGCAGCTGGCCCACACGATCTCAGAATTGAACCAAGCTCTGGCTGTTGCAGATGCCCAGGGACGCCGAGTTGGATTTGTGCCGACCATGGGCGCCCTGCATGAGGGGCACCTGTCCCTAATCAGAAAAGCCCAGGCCGACTCGCTGTTTGTTGTGGTGTCAATCTTTGTGAACCCCAGGCAGTTTGGCGAGGGTGATGACCTGCGCAACTACCCGAGGACCTTGGGGGTTGACGCGCGAATCTTGACCGATCTTGGAGTTGATGTGCTGTTTGCCCCAAGTGTGCAAGAGGTCTATCCGGAATCGGGAGTCCAGGAGATTTCCGCTGGAGAACTAGGTCAAAGACTCGAGGGTGAATTTCGGCCCGGTCACTTTGACGGCATGTTGACAGTTGTGAATCGACTGTTCAATTTGGTGGGTCCAGACGTCGCTTTCTTTGGTGCAAAGGATGCTCAGCAGCTGATGCTGGTGAAAAACATGGTGCGAGCTCAGGTTGCCAATGGGGATCGTGAGCCGATTTCGATTGTTGGCTGCGAGACTATTCGCGACTCTGAGGGACTCGCACTATCAAGCAGAAACCAGCGAATTCCAGCGGATCAAATCCCTGCCGCCAGGAGCATTTATCGGGCCCTGGTCGCTGGCTCCAAGCACAAGAGTCGTCAGGACTGTCTGGATGCCGTCACCCGGGAGCTTGACCCGATTATTAGACTTGAGTACTTAGAGCTAGTTGATCCAGAAACTTTTGCCGCTGCCCAGAGCACCGAGGGTGACAGATTGGTGATTGCTTGCTGGGTCGGCGAAGTCAGACTTATCGATAATTTACTGCTAGGTGGTAGCGCGTGAGCGAAGAGTACGAGGGTGTAGACCTGCCCGAACAGATTTCTGTTCGAATGGAAAAGCGCGAGCAGCTAAACAAGCTGGGCGATGCCTATCCGGTGTCCTTGCCAATCACCCACACCATCGAGGCCACCAAGGCCCACTACCCGGCGCTAGAGGCGGATATCGCCACCGGTGACGTAGTTGGCCTGGCCGGACGAATCATGTTTTTGCGCAACACCGGAAAGCTTTGTTTCGCGACCCTTCAGTCTGGAACCGGCGAGCGGATCCAAGCAATGATCAGCTTGGACAGAGTCGGCCAAGAGCAGTTGGATCTCTGGAAAGAACTGGTTGATCTCGGTGACCACGTTTTTGTTGAGGGTGAGGTTATTACCTCCAAGCGCGGAGAGCTCAGCGTTCTGGCTTCTAAGTGGCTTATGGCCGCCAAGACCCTCAGGCCGATGCCCAATTTGCACAATGACCTGGGTGAAGAGTTTCGGGTTCGCCACCGCTACATTGACCTGATCGTCAGGGATCGCGCCAGGGAAGTTGTCAAGATCAGGGCCCAGGTGATGCAGTCACTGCGCAACACCTTCGCCAATCGCGCCTTCATGGAGATAGAGACTCCTATGCTGCAGGTTATGCACGGAGGCGCGTCGGCTAGGCCGTTCAAGACACATTCAAACGCCTTCGACACTGAGCTGTATTTGAGGATTGCCCCAGAGCTATTTTTGAAGCGCGCCGTGGTTGGTGGGCTGGAGCGTGTGTTTGAAATCAACCGAAACTTCCGAAACGAGGGTGCTGACCGAACTCACTCGCCGGAGTTCGCGATGTTGGAGGCCTATGAGGCCTATGGCGACTACCACACCATGATGGACTTGACTCAAGAGTTGATTCAAAACGCGGCCTCGGATGTGCTGGGAACCCAAGTGGTGACCATGGAAGATGGAAGCGAGAACGACTTGAGTGGGAACTGGCCAAGAATCTCGATGTATGAATCGTTGTCGGAGGCCGCAGGTCACCAGATCACCCCCGAGACTCCGCTGGCAGATCTGAAGAAACTCGCCGGCTCACTGGACATCGAGATCGACCACCCGCTTCACGGAAAGTATGTTGAAGAACTCTGGGAGCACTTCGTGAAGCCTGGCCTAACCGCGCCAACCTTCGTCATTGACTTCCCTGTTGACACCTCACCGCTTACCCGTGATCACCGCAGCAAGTCCGGGGTTGTTGAGAAGTGGGACCTCTACATCAAGGGCTTCGAGCAGGCCACCGGCTACTCGGAGCTAGTAGACCCAGTTGTTCAGCGGGAACGTTTTGTCGCCCAAATGGAGCTGGCAGCATCTGGTGACCCGGAGGCAATGAAGCTCGACGAGGAGTTTCTAAAGGCGCTTGAGTTTGGCATGCCGCCATCCGGGGGAATGGGTCTTGGAATCGACCGGTTGTTGATGTCATTGACCGGTTTGGGCATTAGGGAAACAATCTTGTTCCCATTGGTGAAGTAGGAGCAGATGACTTTTGCAGAAGGTCTAGTAGACGCACTGATTTCGTTGATCCCACCGGCTCTAGTCGGCGTCCTGTTCTGGATAATGATGCGTTCAATTCTCAGGGCCGACAAGGGCGAGCGCGACATTTATCAAAAGATTGAGGCAGAGGAGCGCGCAAAGCGCGCTAACGCCTTGGGCGAACAGCCCTAGTTTTCACTCGTTGCCGGGCTTAGCATCTTCATAACGAAGTTTGAAAGGTGCAAACTTGTTCGAAAAATTTACTGACAAAGCCCGTCGCGTTGTGGTGCTTGCCCAAGAAGAGGCCAAGCTCCTAAACCACAACTACATCGGAACCGAGCACATTCTGCTCGGCTTGATCCATGAGGGCGAGGGCGTCGCAGCCAAGGCGTTGGAGGCGCTAGGGATCAACCTAGAGCAGGTTCGCGAGCAGGTTCAGGACATCATTGGTCAGGGCCAGCAGGCACCTTCCGGTCACATTCCATTTACGCCACGGGCCAAGAAGGTCCTTGAGCTAAGCCTTAGGGAAGCACTTCAGCTTGGACACAGCTACATCGGAACCGAGCACTTGCTGCTTGGCCTGATTCGCGAGGGCGAAGGTGTTGCAGCGCAGGTTTTGACCAAGTTGGGTGCGGACACCAACAAGGTTCGTCAGCAGGTAATTCAGCTTCTTTCTGGTTACCAGGGCAAAGAAGCGGTTTCAGTGGGAGGCGAAACTCAGCCACAGGCTAAGGGTTCCCAGATTCTGGATCAGTATGGACGTAACCTCACCCACGCTGCAGCCGAGGGCAAGCTTGACCCGGTTGTTGGTCGTGAGCGCGAGATTGAAAGAGTCATGCAGATTCTTTCCAGGAGAACCAAGAACAACCCAATCTTGATTGGTGAGCCAGGTGTCGGTAAGACCGCAGTAGTTGAGGGCCTAGCCCTTGCAATTGTTTCCGGCAACGTTCCCGAAACCCTGCGCGGAAAACAGCTTTACACCCTGGACATGGGTAGCCTCATTGCAGGATCCAGATACCGCGGTGACTTTGAGGAAAGACTCAAAAAGGTCACCAAGGAAATCAGAACTCGTGGCGACATCATCACCTTTATCGATGAAATCCACACCCTAGTTGGAGCCGGAGCAGCTGAGGGTGCAATTGATGCAGCGTCGATTCTGAAGCCAATGTTGGCAAGAGGTGAACTGCAGACAATTGGTGCAACAACTCTCGATGAGTAACGCAAGCACTTTGAAAAGGATGCGGCCCTTGTTCGTCGTTTCCAGTCGGTCCAGGTTGCAGAGCCAAATCCAGCCATGGCGATCAACATTTTGAAGGGGCTTCGTGATCGCTACGAGGCACACCACAAGGTTTCGATCACCGATGGCGCAATTGTTGCCGCGGTTGGAATGTCAGATCGCTATGTGACCGACAGGTTCTTGCCGGACAAGGCAATTGACTTGATCGATGAGGCCGGAGCCAGGGTTCGTTTGAGCTTCCTGTCGGCACCGCCAGAGCTTCGCGAGATGGAAGACAAGATTGCTGTGGTGCGCCAGGCCAAGGAACAGGCGATTGCTGACCAGGACTTTGAGGCAGCAGCCAGCAAGCGTGATGAGGAGAAGAAGCTCACCGCCGAGAAGGTTCGCATGGAGAAGGAATTCCGTGACGGAAATGTCGAGAAGCCAGGAATCGTTGACGAAGGTTTGATTGCCGAAGTTCTGGCTCAAGCCACTGGCATTCCAGTGTTCAAGCTTGGTGAGGACGAGGGCTCGAAGCTGATCTACATGGAGCAGGAGCTGCACCAGCGCGTGATTGGCCAGGAGCAGGCAATTGCTGCGCTGTCAAAGACCATTCGTCGTCAGCGGGCTGGATTGAAAGATCCAAAGCGCCCATCTGGATCATTTATCTTCGCCGGTCCTACCGGTGTTGGTAAGACTGAGCTTGCTAAGGCACTTGCTGAATTCTTGTTTGATGACGAAGATGCGTTGATTTCTTTGGACATGAGCGAATACGGCGAGAAGCATACAGTTTCACGACTGTTCGGTGCTCCTCCGGGATTTGTTGGTTACGACGAGGGTGGTCAGCTGACTGAAAAGATTCGTCGCAAGCCATTCTCGGTTGTGCTGTTTGATGAGATCGAGAAGGCCCACCCGGACATCTTCAACTCGCTACTTCAGATTCTGGAAGAGGGTCGTCTGACCGATGGTCAGGGTCGAGTGGTTGACTTTAAGAACACCATCATCATCATGACCACAAACCTTGGAACCCGGGAGATCACCCGCGGAGCTCTTGGCTTCACGCTTCAGGGAGACACCAACAACGACTACGACCAGATGAAGGCAAGGGTTAACGAAGAGCTGAAGAAGAACTTCAAGCCTGAGTTCCTGAACCGTGTTGACGACGTGATTGTCTTCCCACAGCTGACTCGCGAGGAGCTAATGCAGATCGTTGACCTCTTCGTGAAGAGGCTGCAGGTTCGCCTTGACGAGCGCGACCTAAAGCTGACTCTCACCACCTCAGCCAAGGAGCGACTAATCGAGCTTGGTTACGAGCCTTCCATGGGTGCAAGGCCGCTTCGCAGGGCCGTGCAGCGTGAAATTGAGGACGCCATCTCAGAGCGCATCTTGACCGGCGATATCGCCAATGCTCAGGATGTCTTGGTCGATTACATCGAGGGTGAATTCAGTTTCGTTGCCAACAGCAGAGAGCAAGAACCAGCGGCGAAGTCTTGACCGAGATTCAGAAATACTCCGTTCTAGAAACCGGTGACGGTTTCGAGATAAGGCAGTATGAACCGTTTATCACGGTCTCAACGCTTGAGAATGCGGGCATGAGGTCAGCGGGAAACCGCGCCTTTCAGAAGCTAGCCGGGTTCATTTTCGGCGGCAACTCTGAGTCAAAGCGAATCGCTATGACCGCTCCTGTCACGGAAAAGCCGGTGGCCGATGGCTATGAAGTTTCTTTTGTAATGCCTGCCGGCATGACCATGGAAGAAATGCCTAAGCCGTCGGGTGGGAATCTGACGATTGCCGAACACCCGGGTCAGAAAATGGCGGCCATAACCTTCAGCGGTTTGGTTGGTGAAAAGGCCTTCGCAAATCAAGAGCAGAAACTTAAAAATCTGCTCACTGGTGCAGGTATGGCATTTGACCCAACACCGATTTACGCCAGGTATGACGCCCCAACCACCCCGTTTTTTCTAAGAAGAAACGAAGTGTTGCTCGCGCTTGACAACTCTTGAGCCAAAAGAGGAACTGCCTAATTCATAAAGTAGGCTAGAGAAAAATCACCCAAAACAAGAGGATCCGGCAATGACGTCATCCGTGCCTGAAAGCTGGGACGAGGATCTCGTCACCGCAGAGAAGCTAATCCCAATCATCGGCAGGCTCTACCGTCAAAACGGTGTGGTGCTCTCAATCCACGGTCGAAGCCTTATAAACCGAAGCCCAATTCAACTTCTCAAGGCGCACAGGTATGCCCGTCACATCGATGGCGGCCCTCTGGATGTTTCGAAGTGCGCCGAGCTGGTTGAGCTCCTGGATCAGCTAGAGCTTGGGCCAGCGTCAATTGATGTTGCCAGGCTGATTGCGGCCGCAACTGGTGACCTTGAAGCATTTGTTCGCGCGGAGCTTGAGTCGATAATCGGTCACAGTGTCGATTCCTCAGAAGAAAACGATGTCGTCCTCTATGGTTTTGGCCGAATTGGCAGACTGGTTGCTCGAATCTTGATATCTCAGGCAGGTGATCACCGCGGTCTCAACCTGAGAGCGGTCGTGGTTCGCAAGGGTAGCGAGGATGACCTAGTGAAGCGAGCAAGCTTGCTTCGCAGAGACTCCGTGCACGGACCTTTTGACGGAACGATCACGATTGATCACGAGAACGACACCATAGTTGCCAATGGAATCCCGATTCGAATCATCTATTCCGACAATCCGGCCACGATTGACTACACCTCTTACGGGATAAACAACGCTCTGATCATCGACAACACTGGTCGCTGGCGCGATGAAGCGGGCCTTTCGCAGCACCTGCAGAGCAAGGGAGCGGCAAAGGTTTTGTTGACAGCCCCGGGCAAGGGTCAGCTGCCAAACATTGTCTATGGAATCAATCACCATGAGATCACTGCCGACCAGAAAATTGTCACGGCAGCATCCTGCACCACCAACGCCATCACCCCGGTTTTGAAGGTTTTGGATGATGCCTTTGGCATCTCTTTCGGTCATGTCGAAACCGTGCATTCCTTCACAAACGACCAGAACCTGATCGACAACTTCCATAAGGGTGAGCGTCGAGGCCGCTCAGCCGTGCTGAACATGGTGATCACTGAGACCGGTGCTGCAAGCGCTGTTGCCAGGGTCTTGCCGAGTTTTGACGGAAGGCTGACTGGTAACTCGATTCGCGTTCCGACTCCGGATGTGTCGATGGCGATTCTGAATCTGACTCTGGACAAGCCAGTGACCAAGTTGGAGCTGAACCAGACTCTGCGCCATGCATCGCTGGAGTCTGGGCTGCGGAATCAAATCGACTACATCGAGTCGCCAGAAGTGGTCTCAACCGACTTTGTCGGCTCAAATCGAGCTGGCATTGTTGACGGACTTGCAACCATTGGGCAGGGCCACCACGCTGTGGTCTACATCTGGTACGACAATGAAAACGGCTATTCCCACCAGGTCGTCCGAGTTGCCGAGGCGACAACCGGCTTGAAGCGCCCGCTGTTTCCGGCCCAACAGCCAACCAGCTAGCAAAATCTGAGCCAAATCCGGTTGTTGGCAGCAGCCAAAGCTCTTGCCTTTTCTGGCAACTGGCAGCGTTTACCTACCCGTCGATGCCTAAGTGGTTCATAATTGGCTGATGTTCCACATCAGATCAGCGAAGACCGCCGACGTTGCGGCAATTACCAAGATAGCTCAGCCATTGGTGGCCGAGCGCGTTTTGCTGGGTAAAGAGCTCGTCGCAGCCTATGAGTCGATCCAAGAGTTCATTGTGGCCGAGCGCGATGGTGAAGTAATCGGGTTTGGTGCCCTGCACGTGATGTGGCAGGACCTCGCGGAGGTTCGAACGCTAGCGGTGGCAGAAGGGTCAAAGCGTCAGGGCATCGGCGCAGCACTTTTGGCCGAACTGGAAAGCAGGGCTCGCGACCTCGGCATCAAGCGAGTTTTCTGTTTGACCTTCGAAAAAGAGTTCTTTGGTCAAAATGGCTACGAAGTGATCTCTGACGTTCCAGTTGCACCAGATGTCTACGCTGAACTAGTCCGGTCTCACGATGACGGAGTTGCGGAGTTTTTGGATTTGGCAAGAGTTAAGCAGAACACGCTGGGAAACTCGCGCATGCTCAAGCAGCTGTAGCTAGATTTGTTCTATGGCCAACTTAGATCCAGTAATCATCAAGCGCAGAAGAATCGGAGCGCTGGTCGTCTTAGCTGTTTTGATCACTCTCATTTGGGGAATCCCACAACTTTTCTCTGGCCCCGGTCAAAGTGCTGTTGAGCCAGAACCCACTGCCACCGAAGAGGCCATCAGCGCGGAGATAACAGATTGTGCTCCGGGTGTTGTAAAGGTTGAAGCCATGATTGGCAAGTTTGACCCGGAGGCCAAAGTTGCAGAAACTCTGAACAGTTTTGCTGGAAACAGTGAGCCCTACATCTGGTACGAGGTTACAAACACCGGGTTGGTGGACTGCAGGTTCAATGTTGGTTCCAGGGTCACCTTCTTCACCATCACATCCGGCGAGCAGACTTACTACTCATCCAGGGATTGCGACCGAAGCACTGACAAGGACCTGACCGTTCTGCTGCAGGCCAATGTTCCACTCAAGGCCGAGCCTTCAATCTGGGAGCGGGTTTACTCTTCACCGGAAGGGTGCAGCGTTGCCGATGGCATGCAGCAGGTTCCCACTAGCGGCGCTACTTACAAAATAAAGGCCGAGGTTAACGGAGTTATTTCCGATGAGTTCAGGTTCATTCTCAACTAGCCCAGGGCTTTGGCGAGCGCAACCTTGAGTTGGCCGCTACTCGAGTCAACAATCGCTTTGTGACCCAGTCGCGTTGCCTCATTGCTTCGTTGAGCAGGATTGGAAACCCCTCGAATTTCGCCTGAGAGTGATATTTCACCAAACGCTGCAACTGACTTCGCAACCGGCTTATCGCTAACAGCCGAAGCAATAGCGATTGCAATTGCCAGATCAGCTGCCGGTTCAATGATTTTCATTCCGCCAACTGTTGAAACATAGACATCTTTGTCGCTCAGTGAAATTCCAGCGCGTCTTTCTAGCACAGCGAGCAGCATCGCCACTCTTGAGCTGTCCACACCATTGGTCACGCGCCTGGGTTGCGGGGTGCTGCTTTTGACAACTAGCGCCTGGATCTCGGCTATTAGCGCCCGCCTACCCTCAACAGCAACGGTGATGCAGGTGCCGGAAACGGGGGTGGTTGCTCCGGAAACAAAGAGCTGACTGGGGTCACTGACCTCAACAATTCCGTCGCCGGTCATCTCAAAGCAGCCGACTTCGTCGGTCGGCCCAAATCGGTTCTTTAGGGTTCTTACAAACCTCAGTGATGTCTGGCGATCACCCTCGAAATGGCAGACCACATCAACCAGGTGTTCAAGGGTGCGGGGCCCAGCAATCGAACCATCCTTGGTAACGTGGCCCACCAGAATAATGGGGGTGGAGTTTTGCTTTGCAAGTCGGATTAGGTTTGAAGCAACCCCACGCACCTGGGAGGGCATACCCGCGGCACCATCAATTTCCTGGGAGCTAACGGTTTGCACCGAGTCAACCACCATCAGGTCCGGCTGGAGCTGCTCAAATTGGCCCAGAACGTAGCCAAGGTCGGTTTCTGAGGCGAGGTACAGGTTTTCACTCAGCGCTGAGGTTCGCTGGGCCCTGAGGCGAACCTGGCTCGCCGATTCTTCTGCTGAAACATAGAGAACTTTCTTGCCGGATTTGGCCAGCCTGGAGGCTACTTCCAGCAACAACGTGCTTTTTCCAACGCCGGGTTCACCCGAAAGCAGGATTGCGGCACCATCAACCAGTCCACCACCGAGCACTCGGTCGAATTCCTGAACCATGGTCGGCTGGTAACCGTCTGTGACCACCTCCACCTCAGTTATGGGCTTGGCGGCATTTGCTTGGCTGATGTTCGCTGGCTTTGCATTGGTGGTTGGGGCTTGTTCTGAAACTGAATCCCAGGCCTGGCAATTGCCGCACTGACCCACCCACTTCGTGGTGGACCAGCCGCACTCTCGGCAGCGGTAATCAATTTTTGTCTTAGCCACAGGAACAAACTACCTTGGCCCACCCCCAGCTAGATAACCTAATGACACAACTGTTGACTTTTTAGACCTTGAAATTAGGTGGGCCATGCGCAAGCACTCGCAGGAACTGTGGCTGGTGCTGATGGTTTCGCTTGGGGCAAGCAGCATCTATGCGGTCCTTAGCTTGCTCAGAAAGCTCTCCAGCCAGCAGGGGCTGGCTGGTTCGGTTACCACTATCAACGCGCCCCGGGCCGAGCAGCCTTGGCTGGATGCAGTCAGCCAGTTGGCGGCAATATCGCTGAGCCTTGTGCCAGTGCTACTCGCCCTCTACTTTCTTCGGCTCGACAAACTCTCGATCGGGCTCGTCCCAAATCGGCGCGATTGGCTACTAGGAATCGGGCTTCCGTTGGCCGTTGGCATCCCGGGCATTGGTCTTTATGTTTTGGCCCTTCAGTTGGGACTAACCTCACGGATTATCCCGAGCACCCTTGGTGATTATTGGTGGACCCCCATCATTTTGTTCCTAGCCGCACTGCGCTCTGGACTGCAAGAGGAAGTCATAGCGGTCGCTTTTCTGGCAAAGAAGTTAGGGCTGATAAGACCCGAAATCACAATCTTGGCCGTTGTGGTTATCTCCAGTGCCTTTCGCGCCAGTTATCACCTCTACCAAGGCTTCAGTGCATTTATCGGCAACTTCATCATGGGTCTAGTTTTCGCGTACATCTTCATGAAAACCGGCCGGGTGGCACCGCTGGTCATTGCCCACACCGTTATGAACACTGCCGTGTTCATCGGATTTCCGTTGGTAAGCGCCTGGCTCTGAGCCTCATAGGATTTGAGCATGGAAAAGCTAAGAGTTTGTTTTTTGGGAACCGGGTCCATGGGGTCGGCAGTGATGGAGGGCCTGATATCTTCAGGTCACCCACTTGAGCTAATTTCGGCTACCACTAGGTCAACCGAGAGCGCCAGTAAGTTTCGCGCCAGAGGTATAAGTGCCATGGCAATCGCAGAGGCCCCCGATGCAAATGCACTACTGGCTGGCGATGCCGACCTGATTGTTCTGGGAGTCAAGCCGTACCAAATTGTTGATGTGCTGAATGAAATCAAGGACGAGATCGCACCAAACGCAGTTGTGATTTCAATGGCTGCTGGCATCAAGCTTGAAACCATGGCTGCAGTAGTTCCGGGGAACAAGAATCTAATCAGGACCATGCCCAACACTCCAGCCCTTGTCGGCATGGGTGTGACTGGCGTGGCACCAGCAAGCTCAGCGGCTGAGGATGCCATTGATGCAACGCTGGAGTTGTTCAACGCTGTTGGCGTGGCACTGGAAATTACTGAGGATCAGATCGATGCGCTGAGTGCCGTGTCTGGCTCGGGACCGGCTTGGGTCTTCTACATCATGGAGCAGTGGGAAAAGATTGCGGTGAATCACGGGTTCACTGCTGAGCAAGCAGCACTAATGGTTAGAGGAACTGTCGCCGGATCAATTGACCTCCTGGCCCAAAGCGACAAGGAGCTGGCTGAACTCAGAGCGAATGTGACAAGCCCTGGCGGAACAACCGAACAAATCATTGCTTCGCTGGAAAAGGCAGACCTGCAGGGCATCTTTGAGCAGTCCTTGCAGCAGGCTCTGAAAAGAGCCCGTGAAATCGGTGAGGGTAAGGGTTAAGCTTTAGTCATGGCAGATATTTTTGAAGCAGTCGCAGACCCCACCCGTAGGCAGCTCCTGCAGAGCTTGTTGGAATCAACTGAGGTTGGCGGGCCTGGCGAGCTAACAGTTAGTGAATTGGTTGAACAAACCGGGCTAGGACAACCAACGGTCTCCAAACACCTAAAGACCTTGCGCGAGGTTGGTTTGGTCGAGGTTCGTGAGGCCGGCCAAAAGCGCTTCTACTCGGTTACCCCAGAGCCGCTTGAGGAAATTGAAGACTGGATGATTAACTTCCTGTCACTTGATTTCGAGGGCGATGAGGTTGAAACAGACGACTTGGCACACAACTTGGCTGGCGTTGGCGAACAGCTCGGCCACTGGCTGACTGAGCGCTCAACCTGGCTAACCCAGCAACTGAAGGCGAGGGCCTCCGAAGTCGACATCGATTTTGACGCAGCCGAGATGGGTAAGCGCTTGGGCCGCAAGCTGGCAGACGCCAAGTCCGAAGCCGAAAAGTCAGTCAAGGATTTCGAGCGAATTGCTAAGCAGAAGGTGGAGGAGGTTGTGGATGACGTCAGGTCTGAAGCTTCCCACCTAGCCGAAGAGCTTAGAAACAAGACCGGCCGCAAATAATGGCCAAGGAAACCGACAGCGAGATTAGGGAGTTTGCCCTTAGGCAAATAAAGAAGAAGCAGGGCTTCAGAACATATTTGTATGTCTACGCGGCCGTGACTTTGATTGTTGTTGGAGTTTGGTTTTTCACTTCACCCGGGTCTTATTTTTGGCCCCAGTGGGCCATCTTTGGCATGGGGATTGCGGCTGTTTTTGTTGGCCTGGACGCCTACGGCATCTTTGGCCCCAAGCCAATTAGCGAAGCTGATATTGACGCAGAGGTTGAGCGACTCGGCCGCAAAGGCTAGAGTATTGGAGTTGCCCATTCGGGCAATCTAAAAGCTTTATGAGGTTTTAATGGGTTCGATTATCAAAAAGCGCCGCAAGCGCATGTCGAAGAAGAAGCACCGCAAGCTGCTTCGCAAGACACGCCACCAGCGTCGCAATAAGAAGTAGTAACAAACCCGCCCTTCGTGGCGGGTTTTGTTCTTAACGGGTTTTTAGATGGCGCTTCTTGAACTTGGCAATTTGCCAGTTCGCTGCCTCCGCGTATTTTTCCAACGCCTTATCCGGGTTTACCGCCACCGCATGCTTGACAAGGGTTAGTAGCGGAAGATCGTGAACGGAGTCTGAATAGGCCCAGGACTTAGTCAAGCTGATTCCGCGTTCAGCAGACAATTTCTTTGCCGCCTTACGTTTGGCTTTGCCGTGCAGTGGTGCGCCGACCAATTCCCCAGTGAGCACGCCATCTTTTCTGCCCACGATCGTGCCAAGAGCACCGGTGGCCCCAAGGTCCTTGGCGATCACTTCGGCAAGCTCAACCGGGGCCGCAGTTATCAGCCAGACCTCGTGACCCTGTGCCAAGTGCTCTTTCAAAGCGGCAACTGTTTGCGGCCAAAGCCTGGGCTTGATTTCAGATTCGTAAACCTTTTGAACCAGCGGCTCAAGTGCAGAAAGTGGGTAGCCCTTTGTGATTGAGAGGGCTCGGTCCTTAATGTCTGACAGGGTGGCAGTCTTCTCACCGCGGCGAATAAACATCATCTGCTCGAATGCAAAGCGCCAGATGTCTCGACGCTTGATGGCGCCGCCTCGAAATGCAACTTTGCCGAACAGAATTGGGGTTGAACCACGAACTAGCGTGTTGTCGACATCGAAAAATGCGGCAACTTTCTTCGCCTTCTTCTTTTCGGATTCGATCACCGCCACAGTCTATTGGCTTGAAGTTTCTATGTAGGGTGGAGGAATGAATGCGGCATTGCAAATTACCCTGATAGGCAGGCAAGGCTGCCATCTATGCGAGGAAGCACAAAACATCCTCGCTGGAGTAATCGCCCGCTTCGCAGCCGAGAACCCACTGATTGAATACGTCATCGACGATGTCGATGTCGACTCCGATCTGGAGCTGCGTGACAAGTACTCGGATGAGGTCCCAGTTCTTTTGATAAATGGCCAGCAGGTTGCTTTTTTGAGATTCGACGCTGAGCGAATTTACGCGAGGCTCGGTGACCTTGCAAAAAACTAGAGAGGCCTTCCCGGATTTTCTAAGAGGGTTCGCACTGCTTGGAATAGTCGTGGTGAACGCTCCGTTTATTGGAATCAACACCGTTCTGGGCTTGAGTGCAGTCGATGTTTCGCAGGTTCAAAACTTTGCCCCGGCCCTTTTGATCAATGCCCTGGCGCTTGGAAAGTTTTACCTGCTGTTCTCGTTCTTGTTTGGGTACAGCGCTGGATTCGTGATGAAGGACAGCAAGGTCAACCTGAAAAGGTGGGTGGCCAGGGCCATTTTCCTAATTGTTCTGGGGGCTGTTCACGCCGTGTTTTTCTTTCACGGCGACATCCTTTTCGCATACGGTGTTTTGGCGCTGGTGCTGACGCTGTTCTATTTCCGAAGTGATCGAGCGCTTAAAATCTGGGCTCGGATTCTCTACCTTGGCTCCGCCGGGTTATTCTCGGCCTTCGCACTGCTGTTGTGGTTTGCAGAAAAGTACCTCGGTGAGGATCTTGGCGACACCGTGACCGAGTCGCGATTGGACTACTCAATGCCGGCTGGCTCATTTTTTGACAACGCAGGCGCGCGTCTTGAGCTTTCGACCTCTGCACTCGGGGAGTCATTTTTGCTGCAGGGTCTGATGGCACTTGCTGCATTCCTAGTCGGCGTCCTGGCCTCGCGCCGAAAGCTGCTGGCAGCTGGCGCAAAGCCTGAGGCAATGAAGAAACTTGCTCTGTGGGGCTTGGGGCTGGGTTTGCCGATTCAGTTGACCGGTTCTTGGCTCCTGTTGCAAAACCAGCTGTCTGAGAATTTCAGCAGCGGAGTAGACCTTGGCCTGTTCGTGCTGCTGTTTTTCTCCGCTCCACTGTTGAGTGCCGGCTACCTCGGCGGGCTGTGGCTGGTTCTTCAGAAGACCGGCAAAGGCGTCGGCTTGATTTCAGCAGCCGGTCGCCACTCGCTCAGCGTCTACATCAGCCAGTCGCTAATTCTTTCCTTTATTTTTTCAGGCTGGGGCCTCGGAGCCTTTGGTCGGCTGGAATTGTGGTTGGTCACCCTGATAGCAATCGGGGCCTGGTTGGTGCCAGCACTGCTTGCACTCTGGAACTCTCGCTATCGATCCTCTGGGCCGCTTGAATGGCTGCTCAAAACCACCACCGCACCGTTTCGGGCGAAAGCGTGAATCTCGAGCAACTGGGCCTATTCGGTGTGTTTCTAACCGGGGCAATTCCTTGGTTTGAAGCAATCGGCGTGGTCCCACTTGGAATCTTGGTGGGCCTGAACCCAGCGCTGACCGTGGTGTTTGCAGTTACTGGAAATGCAATCACCATCTTTCTCTTTGCCTACGCTTCCGGAGCAATCAGGACCCGGCTTTTGGCAAGAAGGCAGGCCAAAAACAAAGAGGGTGAGTCACCACGGCTTATCAAGGCACAGCAGTCATTTGACCGCTGGGGGATTTATGGCCTGGCGCTATTGGGTCCGCTAGTGATCGGAACCCAGTTCGCAGCACTAGTTGCCGTTGCAGCCGGCGTGAAGCCGCTGAAATCTTCCTTGGTCATTACCGCGGCCACATTTTTGTGGGCCAGCGTAATCGCCTTGGTGTTTGGAATCCTTGGCTTCGAGGTCTTTGACCGCGGTTAGCGTCTATGGCTCCAGGCGGTTTGGACCGCGGAACAAGAAACTGGCTTCTCGAATGTTTCCAAGGTTTAGTAGCAGCATCACCACTCGGGTCAAGCCCATTCCGAATCCACCGTGCGGAGGGACACCGTAGCGGAAGAAGTCCAGGTAGGAGTTCAAGCCTTCTGGCTCCAATCCCTTTTCCTTGATCTGCTCGGTTAGGACCTCAACCCGGTGCTCACGCTGAGCACCCGTAGTAATTTCGGTGCCCTTCCAAATGAGGTCGTAGCTCTTTGTCAGGTCGTTGTTGTCCTCGTGGCGCATGTGGTAGAACGGGCGGACGTTCTTGGGGTAGTCGGTCAAGAACACGAACTCGTGGCCGAAAGTCTCCTCAACGTGAGCCGCAATCTGGCGCTCACCCTCCGGGTCTAGGTCGCCGTCTTGACGGGGAACCTTGTAACCGCGAGCCTCAACAATGCTGTGAGCCTCAGCCAGTGGAATCCTTGGGAATGGGGTGGTTGGCACCTTCACCTCGAAACCATAGAGCGCCTCGATGTCGGCCCCGTGGTTGTCCTTAACGGCCTGGATCGCCTTGACCATCAGGTCTTCCTGGAATGCCATGACATCTTCGTGAGAGTCAACCCAGCTCATTTCCATGTCAATCGAAACAAACTCGGTGGCGTGGCGGGATGTGAATGATGGGTCAGCACGGAACACCGGTCCAACTTCAAAGACCTTGCCAAGGCCAGCGGCCATTGCCATTTGCTTATAGAACTGAGGGCTCTGAGCAAGATAAGCGTGGGTTTCGAAATACTCAAGCTTGAACAGCTCTGCATGTGACTCAGATGGTGAGCCCATTAGCTTTGGCGAGTGAATCTCGGTGAAGTCATTCTCGAGCCAGTGCTCGCGCCAGGTCTTCTCAATTGTGGTTTGAATCCTGAGCATCAGGTTCAGCTCTGGCCTGCGGTAGTCCAAGAAGCGCCAGTCCAGGCGCTTGTCGATTGAGGTGTCCTCGGCGATTGGGCTGTCAGGCAGTGATGCGCTAACAACTTCGAGGCTCTCCAGCAGAATCTCAATGCCACCAAGCTTTACTCGCTCATCGTGCTTGAGCTGTCCGCGGACAATGACAAAGGAACCGTGGCTCAGTGCGCTTACCTGATCGGCCAGCGCATCCTCTTCGCTTGGTCGTGGGTAGGTGACCTGAACGCTGCCTGACTCATCGCGAATGATGATGAACTGGATTCGTTTTTGATCGCGCAGGGTTTCCACCCAGCCGCCAATTGTTACTGGGCCATCCTGGGCTTCGCCGAGTGAGCGAATTAGTGAGCGATCTAACATGTTGGGATTCCTCTGAGAGTCTGCTTGTGGGCGTTGAGAGCCAGTTTAGCGAAGGTAAACTTGTTCCATGCCCGCCGCTCGGATCCACCTTGTTCGCCACGGCGAAGTATTTAACCCGCGCGGTGTGCTCTATGAGCGCATCGAAGGCTTCGAACTTTCTGATTTGGGCCATGAAATGGCGGCTGCTGCTGCCAAGGACCTCATGTCCCAGGGCCGGAGCGTTTCAAAACTAATTGCCTCGCCACTTATAAGAACCCAGCAATCAGCCAAGCCAATTGCAGAGGGCTTTGGCCTGCAACTAGAGACAGACGACCGGGTAATCGAACCCTGGAACAAGTTCAAGGGCTTGAAGCTTGCCCCGGCAACTTTTTTGACCAAGCCGCACCTAATTTTGAACCTAACCAGGCCAAGCCTGCCAAGTTGGGGTGAACCGTATCAAGAGGTTGCCAATCGAATGCAGGCCGCCGCACTGGATCACTGGAGTGCCACCAGCTCCGGCGACGCAGTGATTGTTTCTCATCAGCTGCCAATCTGGATGCTTTATCGCTCCAGTGCCGGCTTGGAGCTCCCACACAGCCCGACCGCTCGCAGATGCTCGCTTTCCTCAATCACCAGTTTTGAGGTAATCGACGGAAAGCTGGTCGAGGTTGAGTATCGGGAGCCTGGAATTCAGCATGCCGCGAACGCCGTTGATGGCGGTGCTGTCTAATGAACTCAAAAAAACTGAAGTTTGTCACTGTCTTGATCGCAGCAGCGCTCTCGCTTTCTGGTTGTGCCAGCGACCCGCTTGCCGATCAGTTTCGGGCGGGTGACAACAAGAACTACATAGCCGGTGACGGCACAGTCACCGAGTTTGCCATCGGCAATCGCCCCGATTTTGCAGCGTTTTCGGGTGTCACTGAATCCGGGCAAACACTAGACAGTTCAGCCTTCGAGGGCAGTGTCGTGGTGATGAACTGGTGGTACGCTGCCTGCGCACCATGCCGGGCTGAGGCAGCTGATTTGGCAAACCTAAGCGAGGAATTCAAGGGCGATGTTGAGTTCATAGGCGTCAACGTTCGGGACTCAGCCGAAACGGCGCTTGCTTTCGATCGCAGATTTGGGATTGAGTATCCATCGCTAATGGACAGCCAATCCGGCCAGGTGTCACTTGCCTTCACGGGCGTTGTTTCGCCACAGGCAGTCCCAACCACAATCGTGATTGATCGCGACGGTAGGGTGGCATCCAGGATTCTGGGTCGAATTGAATCGTCTATTTTGCGCACGCTAATCCAGACTGTGGTGGATCAATGAGCCCTGGAGAGATAGCCCTAAGCGGCTCGATGTTCCTGGCTGTTCCGATCGCGCTGCTGGCTGGAATCGTCACCTTTTTGTCCCCGTGCGTTCTGCCACTGGTTCCTGGTTATCTGGGCTACGTCTCTGGCTCTGCCAACCAGAAGAACAAGGTTTTAACCGGTGCGCTACTTTTCGTGTTGGGATTCACCGCCGTCTTTGTGTCGCTCGGGGTCCTAGCTGGCACGGCAGGCCTGCTGGTGGTGGCAAGAAACCCATGGATCCAAATCGTGCTTGGCGCCCTTGTTGTGGTTTTTGGTTTTGCCATGATTGGGCAGCTGAAATTCTTGCAGCGGAACCTAAAGCTCAACCTGAGTCCAAGGCTGGGCCTTGCAGGAGCCCCTTTCCTGGGTGTTGTCTTTGCGCTCGGCTGGACACCGTGTATTGGGCCAACCCTGTCAGCAGTTTTGGTTTTGGCCTCGGACACCGCTGATCCGATTCGAGGCGGAATTCTGGCCACGGTTTATTCGCTCGGCATCGGAATACCTTTTATTTTGATTGCAGCTGGTTTTGACTGGGCCAAAAAATCAGTCAGCTTTGTGAAAGAGCACATTCGAGCTTTCAACTTGGTTGGTGGCTCGATGCTGATTGTTGTTGGAGTGTTGTTGATGACCGGGCTGTGGATGCAGTTCACGAACTGGCTTCAGGTGGTGACAAGTGGCTTCCAGCTTCCTCTCTAAGCTCAGCTTCTGGCCACGCTGGTTCTGGCGTCAGCTGACCTCAATGCGAAATGCATTGATCTTGCTACTACTGCTTGCAATAGCGGCTGTACCCGGCAGTGTTTACCCGCAGCGCAGCGCGGATCCAAACGGCGTCAAGGTCTTTTACGACAGTAGGCCGGAGCTTGCGGCGATTCTAGATTCGGTGCAGCTATTTGATGTTTATACCTCGGTCTGGTTTTCCGCGATCTACATTCTGCTGTTTGTGTCACTAGCCGGATGCGTGCTTCCTAGAACCAAGATTCACTTCAATGCGCTTCGGGCAAAGCCGGTCGAAACGCCAAAAAACTTGGCTCGAATGCCAGAGCATATTGTTCGCGATGGCTCCGACTCGGTTTTGGATTCGGCCTACAAAGTTCTCAAAAAACGTGGCTTCCGGGTGATGCGACAGGAAGGCTCGATTAGCTCAGAAAAGGGCTATGCCAAGGAAACTGGCAACCTCATGTTCCACTACGCGCTGGTGGGTGTCTTGATGGCTGTTGGGCTTGGCGGTGGCTACAGCTTCTCTGGTCAGCGGGTGCTGGTTGAGGGCGACACTTTTGTGAACAACCTCGCTAGCTACGACTCTTTTTCGCCGGGAGCGCTGTTCAACGAAAGCAGGCTCGAGCCGTTTAGCGTCCGCTTGGATGAGTTTGACGTCGTGTATGACCTAGCTAACAAAAACAACATCGGTCAGCCAATTGACTTCATTGCCAGCGTTACGAGGCAAGTTGGAACCGAAAGCTACGCCTCAGAGATTCGCGTGAATTACCCACTGCCGGTTCCCGGCGCAACTGTTTACCTGACTGGCAATGGTTTTGCTCCGGTTGTGACGATCTTCGATGGCGAGGGAAACATTTCGTTCTCCGGTCCGGTGGTGTTTTTGCCGCAGGATTCAAACATGACCTCACTCGGGGTAATCAAAACCCCGGACTCACTTCCTGAGCAGTTGGGGGTAATTGCATTTTTCTATCCGACTGCCGAAAAGCTAACCACCGGCGCCTACACATCGATTTACCCAGATCCGATCTCACCGCTGATGACGATGAACGTCTATTCCGGTGACCTTGGTCTGGACTCCGGGGTTCCTAGAAATGTGTTTGCCCTGGACACCACGAACATGGAATTGATTGCCGGTAGAAATGGCCCAGCACCAGCCATTGAACTCGAGGTTGGTGAATCGGCGGACTTGCCAAATGGATTGGGCTCGGTTCGCTTTGACGGCCTGCTTAGATTTGCATCCTTGGACATCGCTCACAACCCGGGCGGAATTTGGGTGCTGTTTTTTGCGTTGTTAGCTCTGGGTTCGATGACAGTGTCACTTCTGATTCCGCGTCGTAGAGTGTGGGTAAGAGCAAATCCGGATGGCACAATTGAGTTTGCAGCTCTTGCCAGGAGAGACGATCCGAATCTGAAGCTGATTTTGGAAGAAATAGTTCAAGAGATAGAGACAAAGAGCAAATAAATGACTGAGATCGTCCTAAACGAAGCGCTTTCCGAAGTATCGCTGCTGGTAGTTTCCTCCGCCCTGGCTTTTTTGGCGCTGGCGCTAGTGCTGTTTTCGTTCCAGCTGGTGAAACTCAACACCGAGGATCAGACTGACCCGGAGAAATTTAGCCAGGTTGAAAAGGCAGGTTTTGTGCTGCTCTGGGTCGCAACCATCGTGCTTGGCGTTGGGGTGGTGTTGCGCGGAATCTCGGCTGGCCGAGTGCCATGGGCGAACATGTATGAATTTTCGATCAGCGGTGCATTCCTGATCCTGTTGATTTACCTGACCGCGCTAAAAATTCGCGATCTTCGATTCATTGCGACTTTCATCGCCGGCTTCGCATTAATTACTTTGTTTGCTGCCGTGTCGCTTTTCTACGTCGAAGTCCAGACCATCATGCCTGCACTCCAGAGCTACTGGTTGGTTATTCACGTAGTTGTTGCAATCATGGCCACTGGTTTCTTCTCGGTGGCGGCAGGGTTGCACCTGTTTTATCTGCTGAAGGCCTCCGGTAAAGCCCAAAAGCTGTTTCAGCGATTCCCGGACCTGCAGCAGCTTGAAAGGGTTGCCTACCGGTTCAACGTGGTCGGGTTTGTGCTTTGGAGTTTTACGTTGATTGCGGGTGCAATTTGGGCAGAACGCGCTTGGCATCGCTATTGGGGTTGGGACACCAAAGAGGTTTGGACCTTCATAATCTGGGTTCTTTACGCCGGCTACCTGCACGCCATGGCAACCAGGGGCTGGAATGGCAAGCGCGCGGCTTGGCTTGGCCTAATTGCGTTCTTGTCCGTGATTTTCAACTTCACCATCGTGAACCTGTTCTTCAAGGGTCTTCACGTTTATTCAGGCCTCTAGAAGCGCTAGGCAGCGATCCAAGCGCTGGTGCCAGCTGGCTTGAGTTTCAGCATCGACAGCAAACTGCTTTAGTAGTTCCTGATCCGGAACTGGCTCTGTGACCTCGAGAAAGCCATTGGTTGGGATAAGCGGCTCGGTGACAACATCCGCGGCCAGGAGCGAGGCTGTTGCAAGGCCACAGGCATAGTCCAAGTCAGTCATGCTAGCTGCTAGCTGCAGGCCATGAGCAATCCCAATGCTCGACTCCAGGGCTGAGCTGATAACCGGGGCCAGCGAACTTGTCCGAGCAATTTCTAGCGCCGAACGAATTCCACCAAGTGGCTGAACCTTCAAAACGGCAATGTCTGCAGCGCCAAGCCTTGAAACTTCAAGCGGATCCACTGCCTTACGGATCGACTCATCCGCAGCAATTTTGAGTTCGACCCCGGAAGCCTGGAGCTGATGCCGGAGCTGGACCAGTTCTTCTATGGTCGCAACCGGCTGTTCAAAATATTCAATGGGGAGCGCAGTTATTTTCTGCGAGAAAGCAACTGCATCAGCCACCGAAAAACAACCATTGGCATCCAGCCGGATTTTCGCCTCCGGAAACAGTCGGTTGGTTTCTAAAACCCTGGCCAGGTCCTGCTCCAGATCTGACCCGGCACCGCCGATCTTTATCTTGACTGTCCCAAACGTTCCAAACGAGGCCAATACCGATGAAATCAGATCAGGTCTGACCGCGGGCAGCGTCGCATTTACGGCAATCTTGGTTCGGTGCTGAGCAGGAAGCGGCTCATTTGCGTATTCCAGAGCTGCTTTCAACCAGGTCGCCGATTCCTGGTCTTCGTATTCCAGAAACGGCGAAAATTCACTGAATCTTTCCGAGCCTTTGAATATCATGACTTCTCTGTGGTCGAGACCTCGAAATTTAGTGTTCAGGGGCAGCCTGACAACACTCACCTGATTAATCTGATTGGTCACCACAGGATTAGTCTAGGTCTATGACTAATTCAGTTTCAGAGCTGTTTGACCCAGAAATATGGCAGAGCGTCCCAGGTTTTGAGTCACTGGCAGATATCAGCTACCACCGTCACAAGACCCTGGGGGTTGTGCGCGTGGGGTTTTCAAGACCAGAACTTAGAAACGCGTTTCGACCTCAGACTGTCGACGAGCTTTATTCGGCTCTTGACCATGCCCGAGCTCAGGCCGATGTTGGGGTTGTGCTGCTAACTGGGAATGGACCAAGTGCAAAAGACGGTGGTTGGGCATTTTGTTCCGGTGGCGACCAGTCGGTTCGAGGCAAGGATGGCTACGAATACGCAGGGGGGTCTTCTGGCCGCCTCCACATTCTCGAGGTCCAAAGGCTCATTAGATTTATGCCCAAGGTTGTGATTGCACTGGTCAGCGGCTGGGCAGCTGGCGGAGGACACTCGCTAAATGTGATTGCAGACCTTTCGATTGCATCCAGACAGCACGGAAAGTTCAAGCAAACCGACGCTGATGTTGGAAGCTTTGACGCCGGCTACGGCTCGGCATATCTGGCCAAGCAAACCGGCCAGAAATTTGCTCGAGAGATCTTCTTCCTGGGTCAAACCTATGATGCTGAGCGGGCCTATCAGATGGGTGTGGTGAACAAGGTTGTTGATCACAAGGACCTAGAGGTTGAGGGCGTTGCCTGGGCCAAGGAGATTCTTGGTAAGTCACCAACTGCCATTCGAATGCTGAAGTACGCAATGAATGCGGTCGACGACGGTCTAGTTGGCCAGCAACTCTTTGCCGGTGAGGCCACCAGGCTTGCCTATGCAACCGATGAGGCAAATGAGGGCAAGAGCGCGTTTCTGGAAAAGCGCAAGCCGGACTGGTCTGGATTTCCCTGGCACTACTAATGAAACCGACTAGAACCGAAGCTGCCAGTGATCCATTTGCCGTCCTGAAAATGATGGTTGAGGTTGCCGCGGGCAACCTGGCAGGGTTCGTGTCACCACCGGAGACAACGGGAATTGCAGCTGAGTTTGAACAGGTTCCGGCAGAAGTTGATGCAAGTGTTGGCCTCATTATTGAAAGCTCTGGTTCCACTGGTCGACCCAAACGAATTGAGCTTTCGTTGTCAGCACTTATGGCAAGCGCTGAAGCTTCAGCCAGCACGCTGGGCGGTCACGGACAGTGGTTGCTGGCTCTTCCTGCCAATTATGTGGCGGGGGCAAATGTTTTGTTTCGGTCGGTAATTGCCGATACGCAGCCGGTAATCATGAACTCCAGAGTCCCGTTTTCAGCCGAGGGATTCAAGAACTCCTCGAATCTGATGCAGCACCCGATCCGCTACACCTCGCTGGTGCCCACTCAGCTGGACCGACTGGCAGCAGCAACAACCGACCCAGGTGTGCTGGCCGCACTGAGGTCCTTCCAGGCGATTTTGGTTGGTGGCCAACTGCCCAACAGAAGCTCGATGGAACATCTGAAATCACTTGGCGTGAATGTGGTGGAGAGCTATGGCATGGCCGAAACATGTGGCGGTTGCGTCTATGACGGCGTGCCACTGGAGGGCGTAGAGCTTGAAATTGTGGATGGAAAAGTTGTCGTTTCTGGTCCGGTGCTGGCCAATGGCCTCGGCCAGGCATTTGCAACACAGGACCTAGCTGAGATTGTTGATGGCAAGCTCAAGGTCTTAGGTAGATCCGACCGGGTGATCATATCCGGCGGAAAGAAAGTTTCTCTAGACGATGTCGAGCAAAGAGTGCTGCAGCTCGACTCGGTCCGTCAAGCCATGGCGGTTGCTGTGGCGTCAAAGTGGGGTCAGTCGGCAGCTTTGCTGATTACCGGACCTAAGCCCTTGGAGCTCGCAGAATTGAATGCGGTTCTCGAGGGGCCAGCCAAAGCCATAGCCTTCAGGCAGCTGGATGAGCTGCCGAGACTTGAAAGCGGTAAACCCGATTATCAGGCTGCCAAGCAGCTGCTTGCCGATTAGTCTTTATCGAATGTCACAACTAAAACTTTGGGTCGAGGGTGCCAGACTCAGAACCCTGCCGCTTGCGCTCGCGCCAGTTTTTCTGGGCAGTGCAACTGCTTATTCACTTGATGCCTTCAATCTTCCGCTAGCGGTGCTGGCACTGCTGGTTTCGCTGCTACTCCAGATTGGAGTGAACTACGCCAATGATTACTCCGATGGAATTCGTGGAACGGATGCAAACAGGGTCGGCCCACTCCGGCTGACCGGGTCCGGATCGGCTAAGCCAACAGCCGTGAAAAATGCTGCCTTTATTAGCTTTGGGCTGGCTGCGCTGGCCGGGTTGACAATCATTTTGATAACAAGCCAGTGGTGGTTGGTAGCGCTGGGGCTAGCGGCAATCATTGCCGCCTGGTTTTACACCGGTGGCAAAAACCCATACGGCTATGCAGGGCTCGGTGAGCTGGCAGTGTTCGTCTTCTTTGGGTTGGTTGCGACGGTCGGAACAAACTTTATTCAGACTGGATTTATTGACCCACTGTCGGTGTTACTCGGTGGTTGCTTCGGTTTATATGCCTCAGCTGTTTTGATGGTCAACAACATTCGCGACATTGCCACCGATAAGGAATCTGGCAAAAACACAATTGCGGTCAGGCTTGGAGCAAAGCTTTCACGCCGGTTGTTTATTTGGATGCTTTGGATTCCGGTGCTGATAAATGTCTTGTTGGTTCCGATTTATCCGGCCACCATCATGGGCTTTTTGAATCTGCTGTTGGTATTACCAGCGACCCTAATAGCTCTTGACGGCAAGGGAGCCAAGGAGCTAATTACCGCCCTGAAGCTAGCCAGCTTTGCCGGTCTAGGATTTGGGGTTTTGGTCGGACTCGGTGTCGGACTGGTTAGCTTCAGTATTTGAGTCGAGGATCTGATTCTCCAGGTCACTCTCAGCATCGTCGTAACTGCCGGAAGTATTTCGTGCCAATTTATTGGCCACTGACTCACTCATCGCCTTGCGCTGGCGATCTAGAAATACCAAAGACAGAGCAAAGGACACCGCTGCGGCAATAATTGCGGCGAAAAACGGGTTGAAGTCTAGAAGTGCCAAGGCGAGGAAAACTCCGAAGAATAGGAGAAGCCTGAGAAGGGTGTAACTAATCCATGGGTTTTTCACGTCTTCAGTTTAGGCACAGGTGTGTGAACTAGGGTGGAGTTATGACGAGAGTAGCCGTTGCAACATTTGGATTCCTGATTATCTGGGGGATCTTTACGACTGTTTTTGCCGCGAGTGCGGACAAGACTGAGGTTCGCCTGTTCCCGAAGTGGCTGTGGGTAATCCTTTGTCTGCTTGTTCCTTTCTTCGGTGGGCTGCTCTACTTGATGGTCGGAAGACCGCTGCCTGCTAATCCAGGACCTCGTGGCGGCCAATCCAGAATCATTGCGCCGGATGACGACCCAAATTTCTTACGGGACATTCAGAAGTTTTTGCGTAAAAAAGACCAAGACGACAAAGACAAGTAAGTGATCAGTCCTTCTCAACAATTCGCCGCAACACTAATCGCCGAACTGGTTTCCAGGGGTGTTCGTAATTTCTACATTTCACCGGGGGCAAGGTCACAGGCGCTTGCTATCGCCGTTGGTCAATTGGCTGGTGCTGGAAAGCTCTCGCTAACAGTTCGCCTTGATGAGCGGTCGCTTGCCTTCACCGCGTTGGGTAGGGCAATCGCAACTGGTGAACCGAGCGTTGTCATTACCACCTCAGGAACAGCCGTTGCCAACCTTCACCCCGCTGTTCTCGAAGCCCATCACAGCTCAGTGCCTTTGATTTTGCTGACTGCCGACAGGCCAAGCGAGCTGCGCGGGGTTGGCGCAAATCAAACAACCAACCAGGTCGGGATCTTTGCCAACTGCCTGCGCTCATTTGTTGATGTTCCAGCGGCCAGGCCATCGAGCATCCCTGATGCCGGGTCCTTGGCCGCAAATGCAATTGCAAATGCCATGGGAACTGCGAATCAAGCCGGTCCGGTTCAACTAAACCTGCAGTTTGTGGAGCCACTGAGCTCGTCAGAACCCACCGCCAATTCCGTGCTGTCAGCACTTGAATCCAGCCCACTGGCATCGGGCGCCGAGCATGAAGAATTGCTTGAAATTGAAGTTGATGACCACACCGTGGTCATCGCAGGAGCAGATGCGGGAACAGATGCGGTCAGGTTTGCCGAAAAGGCAAAATTGCCGCTGTTCGCAGAACCATCTTCGGGTTCCAGATACGGCTCCAGCGCGATCGTGAATTATCAGGCTGGCCTGCTGGGTCCACTGGCCAAGCAGGTTCGCAGAGTGGTCGTGTTTGGAAAGCCGACGCTTTCCAGGCCGATTATCGCCCTGATTAAAAACAGCAGTGTCTATGTCGCCAAATCAAGAAAGCACGGGAAGTTCGACGTTGGTCACAACACGATAGCCAGTGCTTGGCAACTGGAACCAAAGGGCCTTGCTTCAAGTTCCTGGCTTGAAAGCTGGAAAGAAACGGCAGGCTCCAGCGATGCCCGCAGTGAATTTGTCGCAGCGGTCTGGGATGGAGCCGGTTCAGTGCCGCTTCTAATCGGGGCCAGCAACCTGATTCGGGTTGCAGACAGCAGCGTCAAGCCAGCCACAGTTCGCGCCTATTCCAATCGTGGACTTTCGGGAATCGACGGCACAGTCGCCACGGCAATTGGCATTGCTCAGGCAGGAGCGGGAGTCCGGGCCCTAATTGGAGATCTGACGCTGTTGCATGACATAGGTTCGCTGAACCTGTCGGGCCTCAGACACCTGAACGTTCAGTTGATCGTTGGCAACGACTCCGGCGGTCAAATATTTAGAAAGCTTGAAGTCGCAAAAACAATTCAGGCGGATCTTTTTAAGCAGCTGTTCCTAACGCCTCAGACTGTGAACATCGAGGCAGCAGCTTCTGCATTTGGCTGGCAGTATGTCAAACCTGAATCTGTGGCAGAGCTTAGTGAGGCCATGAAGCTGGATGGTTTTGTGATTATCGATTATCAGTTGGATTCGGAAAACGCGTAGCGAACGGCCTTGAACTTCAGCTCGGTCTCGGCCAACTCTGCCTCCGGGTCACTCTCCAAAACTATGCCGCAACCTGCAATCGCCCTGATCTGATCTTTTTCGATGATGCCACCGCGAAGAGCAATCGCTAGTTCCCCTGCACCGTCTGAGCTCAACCAGCCAACCGGTCCGGCATAGCCGGCTCTATCGAAGGGCTCTAGCTCAGAAATCAGCTGCTCGGCCATTGCCGTTGGCGTTCCGGCCACCGCCGCTGTTGGGTGGAGCTTTTCGATAACATCGAGCAGGTTGATGTTGGCCTTCAGTCTCCCTCGCACATCTGTAGCCAAATGCCATAGGTCTGGCAGCGCGAGCGAAAAAGGCTCGGAGTCGGCCTCGACCACTTCACAAAATGGCTCAAGTGCTTTCACCATTGAGTTCACGGCATAGTCGTGCTCGTGCCTATTCTTTTGAGAGTGGGCGAGACCATCAGCAATCGCCCTATCAACATCGGGGTCAGTTCCGCGGCCGGCTGTTCCAGCCAAGACTCTGGCTGATACTTCGCCGCCGTCAGCTCTAAGTAAGAGCTCCGGTGAGGCGCCGAAGACGTTGCCAATTTGATAGGTCCAACACTTTGGATATTTCTCATGAAGACGATTCAGTGCCCGGGACAAATCAGGTGCTGCATTGATCGGCATGACCAGGTCCCTGCCCAGCACTACCTTTTCTAGCTCGGTGCTTTTGATTGCGCTGATGCCGGCTGCCACTGCAGTCTTGAAATCCTCAGCCGTAACCTCACCTTCACTGAATCTGCCCTCGGGGCTGAGCCTTGCTTGTTCGGAGCCCTCTGCATCAACCACAACCTCGAAAGCCGCTCCTTCTCGGTAAACCCGGGTGACGGCTGGAACGTAAAGCAGGCTTGGTGCGTCGCTCAATTCGGAAAAAGTGATGGATGTCAGGGCAATTAGTCCGGTGTTGGTGAGTCCCGACTGGTTATTTATCTCGGCGGTGCGGAGTAGCTCTTGCCACATTTTGGATAGTTCGGAAATTCGATTTGGACCGGTTGCTTCAAAGCTGATCGCCTTTCCGGTGCCAATAATCTGCTGGCCATCCCTGAGAAAGACTGAGGAGCCAGAAATATCTAAAACCTCGGCAGGAGGAATTTGGCGTATTACTGCCTTGATTGCCATTGGGCCCTTTGCTAAGAATTCACTGTGATTATATGAACCAGAGGTGCGAAGAAATGATTTCTTCCATATCCTCTAAGAAGTCTAAGTGAGGTGATGGTGTGATTCTGAAGATGGCGGCTTTTACGCTATTGGCGACACCGCTGCCCGTTTTTGGACTCCAAGCCGAGGGCGATGACCTAGAGCTTGATCAGGACTCTCACATCCAACAGGTGATTCCGCCGGCAATGGTTGATGATCAGGTTGACCCGCTTGGCACACTGCCGGTTGATTTTGCCAACGTAGAAATCACAATGCTGACTCCGGCGGACAAGTTTGTATCGGCAACCACGCCGCTCGCGGTCGGGCTAATGCTGGGGACAGTCTCGCTGGTCGTCTACACCCTGGTGAGTCAAAGTAACCCTCGCGCTCGCGATTAGACTTATCCGGTGACTAAAGCCGACCTAAATAAATCTCCCGAGCAAGTTTCCAAAATGTTCGATGAGGTGGCCCATGCCTACGACAAGACCAATGACCTGCTCTCTTTTGGGCAAGCACGGCTTTGGCGCAGGGCGCTAACTCAAAAGGTCGATGCCAAATCTGGCGAGCGAATTTTAGACATTGCTGCCGGAACCGGCACCAGCTCCATGGCCCTCAGGTCAGAGGGTGTCGAGGTGGTAGCGGCCGATTTCTCCAAGGGAATGCTCGCCGAGGGCAAGAAGCGCTACCCCGAACTCCAGTTTGTGTTTGCCGATGCAATGCATTTGCCATTCAAGGACAACGAGTTTGACGTTGTCACCATGTCTTTTGGTTTGAGAAACGTGCAGGACCGAACTAAGGCCCTGCGAGAGTTTTTGAGGGTGCTAAAGCCAGGTGGCCGCCTTGTGATTTGCGAGTTCTCGCATGTCAAGGGGCTACTTGGAATCGGCTATCGGGCTTATCTCAAGTTGCTGTTGCCGCTAGTTAGCAGGTTGCTAAGTAAAAACCCTGCCGCATACAGCTACCTTTCTGAGTCAATTGCAGCCTGGCCAGATCAGGCAGAACTTGCCAAAGACATCACTGCTGCCGGCTTCGCCAAGACCAAATGGAAGAATTTGAGCTTTGGTGTGGTTGCTATTCATTCTGCAATTAGGGAGAAATGAAGATAGCGCTACCGAGCCAGCTGCGACTGATAACAGACAAGGCTCTGCTGTCAGATCTTGAAAACTCACTCGAAAAAGTTGAGCTCCGGTTAGCTGAAGCAACCAGCCAGGCTGAAAAGCTGGTTGACACCATGGCTTCTCATTTGGCCAGAGCCGGAGGCAAAAGGCTTCGCCCAGTGCTCACGCTGCTTACCTCGCACCTTGGAACTCCGGGTAATGACGATGTGCTTGATGCCGCGGTAGTGATGGAGATCACTCACCTTGCAACCCTCTACCACGACGACGTTATGGACCAGGCTGACTCTAGGCGTGGGGTAGCGACCGCCCACATGGTTTGGGGCAACAACGTTGCGATTTTGACCGGAGACCTACTTTTTGCAAGGGCATCAAACCTCGTGTCAGGACTTGGCCAGGAAGCACTTCAATTGCAGGCGCAGGTGTTTGAGCAGTTGGTTCTGGGCCAGCTCCATGAAACGATTGGCCCGCAGGACGGGGAAGACTCGCTTGAGCACTACATCCAGGTCTTGCGGGATAAGACTGGATCACTGATCGCACTTTCGGCTCAACTCGGCGCCATGCTCTCTGGTGCCAGCGAGAGCTACCAGAAGCCTCTGAAGGAATTTGGCGAAAGCATTGGGGTTGCGTTCCAGCTTGTTGACGACATCATCGACATTCAGTCAACGAAGTCGCAGAGCGGAAAGATCGCCGGAACCGACCTCTTGGCTGGTGTGCCAACGCTTCCAGTGCTGCTGCTGGCAGATCATGAAGACCCGGCCTCTAAGCAGCTGTTGGTTGATATCACGGAGCACCTCGACGAGTCCACGCTGCCAGAAATTTTGGTCCGGCTGCGCGAACATCAGGTGATGGAGCAGGCGCGGCTAGAGACTTTGCGCTGGGCGGATAAAGCCATCGATGCACTCTCCGACCTTCCAGACAGTAGAGTACGTAAGGCCCTTGAAGCTTTTGCTCGGGCCGTAGTTGATCGAAAAGGCTAGAGGAAACACATGTCCAAGCTTCGACTTGCGGTTATAGGTGCCGGCCCGGCTGGCATCTATGCCTCGGATCTAATCTTGAAGGCAGAGCGGGACTTTGATGTCTCGATTGATCTGTTTGATTTGCTGCCAGCACCATATGGTCTGGTTCGCTACGGAGTGGCCCCAGATCACCCAAGAATCAAGGGAATCATCCGGGCACTCTACGAGGTGCTTGACCGCGGAGACATTCGCTTTTTCGGAAACGTGCGCTACGGCCGGGACATCACCCTGGATGACCTAAAGAGCCACTACAACGCTGTGATTTTTGCAACCGGAGCAATCAAGGATGCCCCGCTTGCTATTCCAGGTGTTGACCTTGATGGGTCTTACGGAGCTGCTGATTTTGTGAACTGGTACGACTCACACCCAGATGTCGGGCTCACCTGGCCGCTAGATGCAAAACAGATCGCAGTGATCGGCAACGGAAACGTTGCACTTGACGTTGCCAGAATGCTGGCCAAGCTGCCCGATGACCTACTTCCAACAGACATCCCAGATCACGTTCACAAGGGACTTTCATCCTCGCCGGTGACCGACGTGCACGTCTTCGGTAGGCGCGGGCCTGCCCAGGTCAAGTTCTCACCACTGGAGCTTAGAGAAGCTCTGCACGTCGAGGGTGTTCAGTCGATTGTGTATGACGAGGACTTCCAGTATGACGAGGGTTCAACCGCGGCCATTGAGAGCAACAACCAGGTTCGGGTCATGGTCAAAACCCTTGAGACCCTGCGAGAGAATCCACAGGAGTCAGAAGCTAGAAGACTTCACCTGCATTTCTTTGCCAGCCCGGTGGAGATCATCGGCACCGATGGGAAGGTCTCCGGGCTGAAGATTGAGCGCACCAAGCTTGATGGCAACGGTGGCGTTGTTCCAACCGGTGAGTTTCAAGAATTTCCAGTGCAGGCTGTCTACCGAGCAGTTGGCTACTACGGATCGCCAGTGGATCAGATTCCCTTCGATGCAGCTTCCGGAGTTATTTCGAATGAGGCTGGCCGAGTTATTAATGAGTCGGGGCAGCAGATCCCGGGGGTTTACTGCACCGGTTGGATTAAGCGCGGCCCAGTGGGCCTGATCGGCCACACCAAGGCAGATGCAATCGAAACCATCGGCAATGTCATTGCCGACAAGTCCTCCTGGTGGCAGCCGGAGCGGCCAAACGAGGATCAAATCTTGGAAACCCTGCGAGCCAGGGGCGTCGACTACATCGACTGGGAGAAGTGGCTGAAGATTGATGCGCAAGAAAAAGCTTTGGGAGAAGCAGCTGGACGCGAGAGAATAAAGCTCTTCGATCGCGAAGAGATCCTCAAAATTTCAAAGGGATAGTTTTTGACTCGTCTGCCTGGCGCCCGACTACGGAAAGCGCAGATAGCAACTCTTGCCACTTTTGTCGCAATGGGTCACGCCGCGCTATCCTCGGTGGCCTGGGTTCCAGAATTCATAGACCGGCTAGATGTGTCGTTTGCGACCTGGGGAACCATCATCGGCCTAGGTGTTATCGGTTCGATCACTCCGTTGTTTTTTGCATCAAGACTGATGATGCGATTTGGTTCTAGGACTGTAATTCGGTTTTCCAATTACGGCGGAATGATTTTTTTGGTTGCCCTGGCCTACACCGATGATCCGTTCATCTGGTTTTTCATAAATGCAACCTTTGGTTTTTTCATGTCGCTTTTGGGAGTGAGTGTTAACTCGCATGCGGTGCTGCTGCAAAAGCAGATAAGCATTAACATCATCGGCCGCATGCACGCTGGCTGGAGCTTGGGTGCAGTGGGAGCGGCGATTACCGGGGGTTTAGCCACGGTGTTCCTAAGCCTCGAGGCTTTTCTGATCATTGTCGCCGTTGTCACGGTTGTGATCTTTGAATTTGTGTTGCGCTGGTTGTTGGCCCCATCCGAGGATGGTCACCTCGAGGAAAAAGAGGCTGCGGTTAAGCGCAAGTTCTATCAAATGCCACCTGAGTTGTGGTTGCTGGCAGCTGGCTTGTTTTGTGGCATTTACCCCGAAGTGGCGATCATTGACTGGGCCGCTGTGTTCGCCCGCGACGTTTTGAACGTTGACGTTGCACTGAGGTCAATACCGTTCGCAGCCTTCATGGTGGGAATGATTATTGGCAGGCTGTCGATGACCAATCTTGCCACCAAGTTCCACCCGCACATGATTGCTTCCAGAGGTGCCTACTTGGCGGCAATTGCATTGGCACTATCGGCTGTTATTTCGCCAGCGGTCGCAGGAGTCAGCGTGCAATTAGGGATGTTTGTGACCGCTGTCTTGTGGGGCCTTGCCGGCCTTGGCTTGGCGCCGGTGTCACCGGCCTTTTACTCAGCCGCCGGTCACATCCCTGGCGTTCCAACCTCTTGGGCTGTTAGCCGACTTAGCCTCGTGAACTCGACCATTTCGATTGGTGCGAAGACCATGATGGGCGCCCTGTCACAGGGAGTGGGCCTGTCGCTTGCGTTCTTCTTCCCGATTGCCCTGGCTGTGGGGTCGGGTCTGATTGCCGCCAGCTATGCCAAGCGCGCTAGGCGCAGCGAGCTTGATGCCGCCGCTCCACCAACTGGACCGATTTCCATCATCATCAATGAGGATGCGGGTCGATAGGCTAACTGCGTGAGCATCTATCGATTAAAAAACGAACCGAAGCTATATGCTTGGGGCTCCCTCGAGCTAATTCCTGGCCTAATGCGCACCGATTCTAGCGGTCAGCCACAGGCAGAGGTGTGGTTCGGATCTCACAAACTGGACCCCTCAGAAATAGACGATCCAATCGGTGGAAATTTGCTGGAGCGCGTTGGCGATCTCCCATATTTAGTGAAGCTCCTGGCTGCCGCAAAGCCGCTGTCCATCCAGGCCCACCCGACCAGGGAACGTGCCAGTGAGCAGTTTGGCTTGGGAAACCCCAGCTATCAGGACGATAACCACAAGCCCGAGCTGATTGTTGCAGTCTCTGACTTTTCGGCACTTTGTGGCTTTAGGCCTCTGAAAGACATCGAGCGTGATCTGGGATTGCTTGCAAGCGCCAGTCCGATATTCCACGACTGGCTGCAGGCATTCAGACAGGGCGGATTAAAGGCTGCCACCAGGTTCGCGCTGGAGGCCAGTTCAGCACTTGTCGGTCAGTTGGTTGAGCAAGCCGCAGTGCTTGATCCTGAGCGGAAACAGTTGACTGAGCAGCTGAACCACGAATATCCGCTGGATTCCGGGATTGCGGTTTCGGTTCTCATGAACCTAGTCACGCTCGAGCCGGGCCAGGCGCTGTATTTGCCAGCTGGCAACATTCACAGTTACCTAGCCGGGCTAGGTGTTGAGGTGATGGCCGCCAGCGACAATGTGCTTCGAGGGGGCTTAACCAGCAAGCCGCTGGACAGGGAAGAACTCATGCAGGTGCTCGAGTTTGAACCACTGGAGCACCCAAAGGTAAGTGCCAAAAACATTGCCAGCGGGCTGGTGGAGTATCCAGTCGGAGTGCCAGATTTCAAGGTTTATCAAGTTAGTCCAAGTAGCGATCGAATGCTGATCGATTTGAAGCTAGTGGACAGCGCGATTCTGGTTTGCATCGCTGGGGAGATAGTGCTTTCTAACTCACTGGGCGAGATGGAGAAACTGGGTCCCGGTGAAGCAGCGTTTATCCGGTCTGCCAACCTGTTTTCGATCACCGGCAGCGGCACCGGCTACCTAGCTATGGGCTAGCGGTAGTTTACGAACTGAAGGTCAACCGGAAGATCGGCACCCTTTAGCAGGGCAATGATTTCCTGAAGGTCATCGCGGCTCTTTGAACTAACGCGAAGTTCGTCACCCTGAATCTGCGCCTTGGCACTCTTCGGGCCCTGGTCGCGAATCAACTTGGTGATCTTTTTGGCATTCTCCTGGTCGATTCCGGCCTTGAGCTTGCTCTCGATGCGAATCTCTTTCCCAGAAGGGAACGGCTCACCGGAATCCAGAGACTTCAGTGAGATTCCGCGCTTGATCAGCTTGGTATGGAACACGTCCAGCACCGCCTTGGCTCGTTCCTCCGAGTTTGCCTTGATCAAAACTGTTTCACCGCTCCAGCTAATGCTCGCGTCGGTGTTTTTGAAGTCGTAGCGCTGCTCAACTTCCTTGGCCGCCTGGTTCAGAGCGTTGTCCGCCTCTTGCTGCTCAACCTTGCTTACTACGTCGAATGATGAATCTGCCATTTGTCTACTCTAGCTAGAGTGTGCGTCTGGCTGTTGAGCTTCTCACAACTAAGTCAATTGGCCAGAATGTTATGGACTCGAAGTTTTCTTGAGCCTTGGGGTCATTTGACTCCAAGATATCCACAAGCGTGTTTGCTGCCTTGGCACCCTGCTGTTGCACTGACTGGTCAACCGTGGATAGGCCATAGAACTCTCCAAGTGGATGTCCATCGATGCCAATCACGCTTACATCTTGGGGAACTCTTAGCCCCAGGTCACGAGCTGCCTGGATTGCTCCAAAGCCCATTTCGTCGGAGGCGCAGAAGATAGCGGTCGGGGCATTTTGGGGGTTACCAAACAGCTGCTTAGCGGCGAAGTAACCGCCGCCGACCGTGAAGTCACCCTGGGCCTCCCACTGCGGATCAAAACTGAGGTTGGCATCAAGTAGGGCTTCCTGGTAGCCGGTCCTTCTTAGGTGCGGCTGATGAAAATCCATTTCTGTTACCGGGGAGCCGGAAATCATGCCGACCTTGGTATGCCCCAGGGAAATCAGGTGGGAGGTCGCGAGCCGGCCGGCCCCCTCGTCATCGATAGCAATCGTTCGGGTTCCAGGAATTGGGCCACCGACACCGATGATTGGCTTTTCTAGCTCAGTCAGCTTCGCCAGCTCAGCCTCGGAGATTTTTACGCCAACGGTTAGAACGCCATCAACTCTTTTGCGGAGCACGAGCTCATCGAAAATCCGCGCTCGGTTGTCTTTTCCACCGGAAAGGCTGTAGAGAGTTACGTCATAACCCCTGTTCACAAGGGCATTGACCGCACCTTCTAGAACCGAGGAGAAAAACCAGCGGTCCACAAACGGCATGACCACGCCGATGTTTTTAGTTTTGCCGGTTGCAAGTGTGTAGGCCGAGGATGAGGCAACATATCCCAGCTCTCGAGCTGATTTCAGAACCTGTTCTCGAGCTCTGGCGGACACGTTTGCCTTGCCATTTAGCGCCCTGGAAACGGTCGCTGTCGAAACTCCAGCGTGCTGAGCGACCTCAATAATGCCTACCATTTCAATTACTGTAAAGGCTTCCAGTCAATAACCGCTACCTGGATTCGGAATATCGGCTATTCTTTCTAGCTGCGTGACTACGCAACGGCTAGTTACCCAAGCGGCCAAAGGGATCTGACTGTAAATCAGCTGTCATCGACTTCGGGGGTTCGAATCCCTCACTAGCCACCAAGGCCCCGGAATCCGGGGCCTTTATGGTTTAAGGCTTTTTTGGCTGGCTGCGATAGTGTTTTTTTGGATAGGGGAAATTATTCATGAACGGTCTTCTGAAATTTATTACCGGCAAGAAAACAGCGCCGGTCACCATGTTGATTGGTCTAATCTTTGCCGGTCTTGCCTTTACGGTGTTCAACACTGAGGCCACTGAAACCACTCCGGGCACTGGCCTTCCTGATACTGCTGAGTCGGTTCAGGTGGCCAAGCTCCAGGATGAGCTGCCAAGTTCCGATGCGTCGGCTGCATTCATCGTCTATACCTCCGAATCGAAATTCACCGAGGAGCAACTGACTTGGTTGCAGGGGACATTTGATCCGAACCTAATGATGCCTGCAGGCGGCGCCAACGAAAAGTTTGTGGAGTTTACGAACCTAGAGGTTCAGGGTGAGAAGTTTGTTCCGCCAGCGGCAATTTCTGAAGACGGCACAACCGCTTTGATTTCGGTTCCGCTAGCAATTACCGATTCTTTTGAAGAGACTACCTATCGTGTTGACACCATGCGCGAGATTGCGCCGATTGGGATGCCTGGGGGAATGCAGGTTTACGTCACCGGCCCGGAAGCCTTCATCAAGGACGTCGGATCAATCTTTGAGGGGGCGGACTTCAGTCTCTTGGCCGTGACTGCCTCGGTAGTAGCGCTGCTATTGCTAATTACCTACCGGTCACCAGTGCTCTGGTTGATTCCACTTATCGTGGTTGGTACCGCAGACGGCATGGCCGGCATTCTGGCAAGAAGAGCCGCTGAGGCACTCGGCTTCACTCCGGATGCTTCGGTCACCGGAATTCTTTCGGTGCTGGTCTTTGGTGCTGGAACCAACTACGCGCTGCTGCTGATTGCCAGATATCGCGAGGAGCTGCTAGTTCTTGAAGATCGCAGGGAGGCCATGCGAACCGCATTGCGTGGTGCTGGCCCAGCTATCCTGGCTTCGGGGTCTACCGTTGCGGTTGCCCTGGCCCTGCTGCTACTGGCTGAGATCGAGGGCCGCCAGGTGCTGGGGTTGGTGTCCGCAGTTGGAATTGTGGTCGCGATGATAGCTGGATTGTTGATTCTGCCCGCGGCACTGGTGATTTTCCCGCGCGGAATTTTCTGGCCACTGGTGCCAAAAGTTGGTGGCGTGAACCGCAACGATAAGTCGCTATGGGCAAAACTTGGCAAGTCAGTTTCTAAGCGCCCAGTCATTGTCGCTTCTGCCGGTGTGGCAGTTTTGGCGATTCTTGCCTCGGGTGGAATCGGAGTGAAGACCGGTTTGAGTGCCACCGAAATCTTTATCGAGAAACCTGAGGCAGTTGTTGGCCAGGAAGTTCTTGCCAAGAGCTTCTCTGCCGGAAGTGCGACACCGACTCAGATGATTATTTCGAATGAGTCGGTTGACCAGGCCGTTGAGCTTGCCTCGGCCGTTTCCGGCGTCGATGAGGTTCGCGTTGGTGCCACCAACGGGGAATTCACGCAGGTTGACGCGGTCCTGAATGCAAGCCCTGAGTCTGCCGAGGCATTGTTAATCGTGAAAGAGCTCAGGGTCGCACTTGATGCGCTGCCAGAGACCAGCATTGCCCTGGTTGGCGGTCAAGATGCCACCACTCTAGATTCTGAAGACGCAACCGCCAGAGACCAGGCGCTACTTGTTCCACTGATCCTGATTTCGGTGTTCCTGATTCTGATCCTGCTGCTCCGGTCACTGCTGACTCCTGTGCTGCTGCTGCTTGCGGTGGTGGGGTCGTTCTTCTCCGCAGTTGGCGCAAGCTGGTTCGTGTTCCAGAACATTTTTGGGTTCCCAGCTCTGGATCTTTCGGTTTTCATCCTGGCGTTCTTGTTCCTAGTCGCGCTTGGCGTTGACTACAGCATCTTCCTGGTCACCCGTGCTCAGGAAGAAGCCAAGAAACTTGGAACCAGAGAGGGAATGCGTAAGGCGCTTGGCGCTACCGGCGGCGTCATCACCTCGGCCGGTATTTTGCTCGCGGCTGTGTTTGCCGTTTTGGGTGTGCTGCCTCTGATTGCGCTAGCTCAGGTTGGAACGATCGTGTGCATCGGTGTCTTGTTGGATACCTTGTTGGTTAGAACCATCATCGTCCCAGCCATGGCATTTATCACCGGCAAGCACTTCTGGTGGCCAAGAAAAGAGTTCGCGGACTAAACCCTGAGCCAGGCGGTGACGTTGGCGGGAAGCTTTCCAGACCCTAGCGTCGCCGACGTAATCAGCACTTCACCTTCGGGAAGCGTTGCTGGAGAGTCTCCAAAATTGTGAATCACGAGCACATCTTGGTTCTGATAAGACAGCACTGTGTCTTCTGCTACCCAGGAGAACGAACCCTGGCCAAGCCCCAGTTCGCTTCGAACCTTGAGGGCAGCTTTATACATTCCAAGAGTTGAGTCGGCAGCTGTTTGCTGATCGCGACTTAGCTCTGCGAAGCTCTCCGGCTGTGGCAGCCAGGCAGTTTCGGCAGCTGTGAATCCGTTTGTGGTTCCGCCCTTGCGCCAAGGCAGTGGCACCCTGGCACCATCGCGGCCCACGCGCTTGCCACTGGTTCTAAAAAATGTTGGATCTTGACGGAATTTGGCCTCAAGGGTCGTGTGCTCTGGCAGACCAAGCTCCTCGCCCTGATAAAGGTAACTTGCGCCAGGAAGACCCAGCATGAACAGGGTTGCAGCTCTTGCCTTTACTAAGCCCAGAGCATTGTCCGGTTGCACCGCATCAGGACCAATGCCATCAGAGGCAGTGGTTCTTCCAAAGTCACCACCGAAGCGTGACACGTGGCGGATGACATCGTGGTTGTTCAGGACCCAGGTGCTGGGAGCACCAACGGCGTCGAAAGCTGCAAACGACTCATTAATTGCGCTGACCAGCGCCTGCTTATCCCAGCCGGCATCTAGAAAACGGAAATTAAAGGTTTGGTGAAACTCGTCCGGTCTCACCCAAAGAGCCATCTTCGATAGCGGAAGGACGTAGGCCTCCCCACACATTGCGCGGTCTCCCGGGTAGCTCTCCAGGATGTTTCGCCAAGACCTGAAGATCTCGTGCACTGAGTCCTGGAACCACATCGGTGGATCAGCTTGGCCTTCAACGAAACCAGCGCCTGCGGTCTCGACGTAGGGGTGGTCCGGAAGTCCTTCGGCCTTGGCCATGGCATGAGGCTGATCTACCCGAAAGCCGTCGATGCCTCGGTCCAGCCAAAATCTCAAAATGGCTTCGAACTCCTTGTGCACGGCAGGGTTTTCCCAATTCAAATCAGGTTGTGAGGAGTCAAACAGGTGGAGATACCACTGACCGTCTTCCAGTCTGGTCCAAGCTGGGCCACCAAACATGCTCTGCCAGTTATTTGGAGGCAGCTCGCCGTTTTTGCCTTTGCCTTCTTTGAAGTGGTAGTAGTTCCGGGTAGCACTGCCCACCGGACTCACAAGCGCCTCCTGGAACCATTCGTGTTGGTCCGATGTGTGGTTTGGAACCAGGTCAATCATTACCCGTAGGTTTAGTTCGTGCGCTCTATCAACAAGCGCGTCAAAGTCTGCAAGCGAGCCAAAAAGCGGGTCAACGCCCTTGTAGTCTGAGACATCGTAGCCAGCATCTTTTTGAGGTGACGGATAAAAAGGGCTAAGCCAAACCGCATCCACGCCAAGATCGGCTATGTCTCCAAGGTGTTTTGTGATGCCGACCAGGTCGCCCATGCCATCGCCGTTTGAATCTGCGAATGAACGCGGGTAAATCTGATAAATCACCCCGGAGCGCCACCATTCAGCACCGGCTACGGCATCATGCTTTAGCACTCAGGCCCTGATCCAAGCAACCTGGTCTGCTTCAAGGAGGCCTTCAGCGGCAAGGTCTAGCTGAGTAGTCACAAGCAGCTCTCCCGCGGGAAGGGTAAATGGTTCGTTTGTGAAATTCACAACCACCAGCACCGGACCATTTTGGTAGGCGCATGCGCCCGCTGGAACAAGCTCATTTCGCCACTCAAGCGATCCGTGCCCAAGAGCATGGTGCTTTCGCAACTGCAGCAGGGACTTGTACATCTCGAGCGTTGAGCCGACAACGCCATCCTGGGTCGCCCTGGCGTAGTTCTTAAAGTTTTCTGGCTGAGACAACCAGGACTTGCCCGTTGTGCTGAAGCCAAACGCGTTCTGATCTGACTCCCATGGGATCGGAACTCGGCATCCGTCTCGGCCAACTCTTTCGCCATTAGTCCGGAAGTAGGTCGGGTCCTGTCTGACTGAACCCTCCAGCATGGTGTGCTCAGGAAGCCCGAGTTCTTCACCCTGATACAAGTAAGCGCCGCCTGGCAGCCCAAGCATCATCGCGCTTGCGGCTCGGCCGCGCTTGAGGCCCAGTGCTTCGTCCGGTTGTGGGTAGTCAGGGCCAATTCCATCTCCCTGAGGCGGAACCTTGTCGTAGGACAATCTGGTCGTGTGACGAATCACGTCATGGTTTGATAAAACCCAGGTTGCGGGAGCACCCACATGCGAAAACTCCGCGATTGATTCGTCTACTACTGCCATCATCTTGTCTTTGTTCCACTGGGTTTCCAGAAACGCGAAGTTGAAAGTCTGGTGATATTCGTCCGGCCTAACCCAGGTTGCCATTCTCGAAAGCGGCATCACCCAGGCTTCAGCGCACATGGCGCGATCTTGGTACTCATCCAGAACTTTGCGCCAGCGTCGATTTATTTCGTGAACACCGTCTAGGCCCCAAAAAGGGTGGGGCGGCAAGTCAGCTTGGGGAGCTGACCCGTTGTTGTCAACTCCATCCATCGTCGAATCGTTTGACACCACATCCGGAAGCCCCTGCAGTTTCACTATTCCGTGAGCAACGTCAATTCTGAATCCCGCTGCTCCACGGTCCAGCCAAAAGCGCAGGACGCTGTCGAACTCCTCCATGACCTCGGGGTTTTCCCAGTTGAAGTCCGGTTGTGATTTGTCAAAAATGTGCAGGTACCACTGGCCTAATCTGCCATCAGCTTCTGTGATCCTGGTCCAGGCGGCGCCACCGAACACAGATTCCCAGTTGTTTGGTGGAAGTTCGCCGCTTTCACCCTTTCCATCTCTGAACATGTAGCGGTTTCTGGCCGCTGAGCCCGGCTGGGCAGCTAAGGCCTCTTTGAACCAGACGTGCTCCTCCGAGGAGTGGTTTGGAACCAGGTCCATGATGATTCGAATTCCACGCTCGCCGGCTTTCTCAACCAAATCATCAAAGTCCTGCAAGGTTCCAAACAGGGGTTCAATGTCTCTGTAATCTGACACGTCGTAGCCAGCATCCTTTTGCGGAGACTTGGTTAGGGGTGAACACCAGATCGCATCAATCCCGAGCTCGGCAAGTGAGTCCAACCTAGATATAATTCCCGGGATGTCGCCAATTCCATCGCCATTGCCATCTGCAAAAGAGCGCGGGTAGATCTGGTAAATGACTGCCGAACGCCACCACTCGGCGCCTGGTTTCGATTCAGAGAATGTGGTTTGCATGGGCAAAAGCATAGAGCGAAGTAAGCGCTTGCACCCAGCGATTCACTAAAAAATTACACCCGAAATAGACTGTTAGAAACTGCAAAATCTGCAAACGAAATGCAGCTATTGTTTTTGGTTTAGGAACAGCTAGGGGATCAACTTGAAACAGGCACTCAGCCGGCAGGTAGCCGCGGCGGCTACCGTGCTTTTTCTCGCAACTGGTTGCTCTAGTGCCGAGGTCGTGCCAGAGACATCAACGCCTGCTGTCCAGGTCCAAGCCGACTCTCCAACAGAAATAACTGTCTGGGTGAGCGAAGCACAAGCGCTGGGTCTGGAGGTTGTCGCAGCACAGTTTTTGATGGACACCGGAACCCGAGTCAACCTTGTGGTCAAGGAGAACCTGCAGCCAGATTTTCTAGGTGCCGGTACGGGCACTGGTCCCGACATAATTCTTGGCAGTTATGACTGGCAGCCAGAGTTGGTTACTGCCGGAAAGCTCGAACCCATTGATGTTTCTGGCGTTGCCGAGGCCTTTATACCCGGTGCCATTCAGGCCTTTGCCTACCAGGGGCAGCAGTACGGGCTGCCGGTTTCACAAGAAAATGCAGCTTTGGCCTGTGTCTTGGAAGCTATGCCCACTGCACCCGAGAGTTTCCAGGAGGTGGTTGCCGCCGGACTTGCGATCTCGCTAAACGATGGGACTGGTGACCCATATCACTTTTACGCTCTGCAAACTTCGTTCGGGGCTCCGGTCTTTGAAACGGCTGAGGATGGCTCCTATCTCCCGGTTCTTGGAATGGGCGGGGAGGCGGGGTTTGCATTCGCCGCCTGGCTGTCAGATAACGCAACCAGTTTCGAGCTGGCAAGCAACACCAGGAACATCAAGGAGGAACTGGTAGCAGGCACGAAGGCTTGCTGGTTGACCGGGCCGTGGAACGGAAACTGGTTCAACGAGCAATTCGGTGAATCTGGTTGGGCAGCCTACCCAGTTCCACCAGCCGGACCATACCCAGCCTCAACATTTTCTGGCGCAACCGGAGCCATGGTTGCTTCGGGTTCTGATGCAGTGGCAACTGCGACCAAGTTTGTACTTGAGTACCTAGGGAGCAGCCAGGGCCAATTGGCCCTGTTCCAGGGAACAGGCAAGGCGCCAGCTGAACTTGCGGCACTCGAGCAATCAAGTGCTTCCAAGATCGCCTATGAGTTTGGGATGGCCGGTCTTGAATCGGTTCCGATGCCCGTTATTGCAGAAATGGATTCCATTTGGGTTCCTTGGGCTGCTGCTCAAGTTGGGATTATTAGAGGCGACGATGAGCCAGCGGTAATCTGGCAGAAAATGCTGGATGAGATCAATGCAAGCCTGGGCTATTAGCCCCAATCAGTTCGCTCGAACCTAGGCTTGCCTAAGCCAATCTGGCCGGATGCGCTAGTAACTTTGAATCATGCTGGATCTTGATCTCCAACCACACCACGACGGCTCTGCGCTCTATGTTGCCAACCAGCGACCTGAGCTTATGGAAAAAGTAAAGATTCGCATTCGAACTCACCAAAGCCTGGGCAAAGTAACTCGCGTCTTGGTTCGCCAAAGCGACTCCGGCGAGGCATTTCTAAGTACGCCATTCAAAAAGCTAGTTCACCGGCATGGCTGGGATTGGCATGAGGGCGTCATTACGATGTGGAACCCGGAGGTCTCCTATCGGTTCTTTATTCAGACCGAAGCCGGCGAGTGCTATTGGTTGAATTCAGCTGGACTTTTTGAAAACGATCAGCCAGACCGCGATGACTTCAAGATCAACATCTACAACTCGGTGCCCAAGTGGGCAACCGGTGCTGTTTTTTATCAGGTGTTTCCAGATCGCTTCGCAAAAAGCGAGTATGCAGATGCCAGAGAGCTTCCCGAGTGGGCAGACAAGCGAAATTGGTCCGACAAGGTCAAGGGTCACGGAGCAGGAGTTGCCCAGCAATTTTTCGGTGGTGACCTAAAGGGCATCGAGGAACACCTAGATCACCTCAAGAAAATTGGCGCAACGGTTTTGTATTTGACACCCTTTTTCCCGGCATTTTCAAATCACCGCTATGACGCAGCAAGCTTTGATGAGGTCGACCCACTGCTTGGCGGCAACAAGGCGCTTTCCAGCCTCGTGAAATCAGCTCACAGCATGGGCCTGAAGGTCATGGGAGACCTAACTGCTAACCATTCTGGTGACAAGCATCAGTGGTTCGTAGCGGCTCACAAGAAGCCGGCTGCCAAGGAAAGCGATTTTTATTACTTCACTGATCGCAACACAAAGTACGAGTCCTGGTGGGGTGTTCCGTCTCTACCAAAGTTCAATTGGAACTCCTCAGACCTAAAAGACCGATTCATCCGCGGTAAGGACTCGGTAGTCGCCAAGTGGCTGAAGGCACCCTATGCCCTTGATGGCTGGCGTATTGATGTTGCGAACATGACCGGCAAGATTCGTGATGAAGACCACAGCACTGAGGTTGCCGACAGCATCAGGCTCACCATGAGCTCTGTTAACCCGGACTCGTTCCTGATCGGAGAGTTCACTTCAGACGCTGCAGAGTCGATCCAGGGCAAGAATTATCAGGCGGCAATGACCTATTCCAACTTCACCCGCCCGGTTTGGCGCTGGCTCTGGAACCAAGAGGTGAAGACCGAAGAGAATCAAATTGGGCCGGGACGAAAAGGCATCACCGCAGAACAATTCCGAGAACTTCACACCTCATTTGCCAGCATTTTCCCGTGGCATGTGCGGCTTCACAACCTCAATGCCCTAGACACCCATGACACCGGCAGGTTCAAAACCTTTGCCATTCCAGACTCGCAGCGGGTTGCAGCCGGCCTCCAGTTCACAATGCCTGGAATTCCAATGATTTTTGCTGGCGATGAGTTTGGTCTCGAAGGCGAAAACGGAGAGGCCTCCAGAACTCCGATCCCGTGGAACCAAGAGCGCGATTCTGACCTATCGATGCTGGACACCTACGCGAAGTTGTCGCAGATTAGAAAGCGCCATCGCAGCCTTCAAGAGGGCTCAATGCGCTGGCTCTACTCATCTGCCGAGGCCCTTGCATTTGTTCGCGAATCCAAGACCGAATCGGTTCTGGTGATTGCCTCCAGGGGCCGCGATAGGAAGCTGGAGTTCTCCAGGGATGCCCTAAGTGGTGCCGAGGGAGCTGAGAATCTTTTTGGAAACGGATCACTTCGAGTGGTGGGCGGAAAGATACGCTACGACGCCTCCGAATTAGATTTACAAATTTGGCGTTTGCCTAGCGCTGTGCGCTAGTGCTAATCTTCTTCGGTTGCCTTTAGGCTTCGCCCCGATAGCTCAGTGGTAGAGCACTTCCATGGTAAGGAAGGGGTCGACAGTTCAATCCTGTCTCGGGGCTCGATCTTAGGATCAAGCGCGGCGGGGTAGCTCAGGTGGTTAGAGCGCACGGCTCATAATCGTGAGGTCGCGGGTTCGAGTCCCGCCCCCGCTACCAAGGCACTACCCTGTATTCATGGTGAATCCAGATATCGAAGGCAAGACTTATCCTCGGTCAGAGGCTTATGTGGTCGGCCGTGAAAAAATACGCGAGTTTGCAAGAGCCACAATGGCTAGCGAAGCTTCTCTGGATCTAGACAAAGCTCTGGCGGCCGGTCACGCCGACCTAGTGGCTCCGCCAACTTTCCCAATTGTTCTTCAAGAATTTGGCTTGAAACTCGTGATTGCCGACAAAGAAGCAGAGTTAGATTTTTCTAGAGTCGTTCACGGTGATCAAAAATTTGTGTTTGAACGCGCGATAGTGGCAGGCGATGTTCTGACCAGTCAGCTCCAGGTTGCGAGGGTCAAATCACTCGGAGGCAATCACATGGTCAGCTTCGAGACCAAGATTTATGATCCGTCAGAAACCTTAGTTTGCACCGCCTTGTCCACGCTGGTCGTTAGGGGAGCAGATGCCTGATTTTGCGGGTTTGAATGTTGGCGACCAGGTCGCAGAGCAGAACTTTGAAATAACCAGGGACTCGCTAGTTCGCTACGCAGGAGCGTCTGGTGACTTCAACCCAATCCACTACCGAGACGATGTTGCCCAGGCAGTGGGCCTTCCGGGCGTGCTTGCTCACGGAATGCTGACGATGGGAATTGCCATCCAGCCGGTGATTCAGTGGTTGGGAGATGCTGGCAAGGTGGTCGACTATGGCGTGAGGTTCACGAAGCCCGTCGTGGTCCCAGCAGCTGGCGCGGCCAAGCTTTCTGTGGTTGCCAAAGTTGGCGCCCTCGACGAGGAAACAAGCAGAGCTCGAATTGATCTAGTTGTTAGCTTCGAGGAAAACACAGTGCTGGGTAAGTCACAGGCGTGGGTTCAGCTTTGACAGTTTCTAACCCCGCTCCACTTTCAACCCTCACCACCATGCAGGTCGGTGGAGTTCCAAAGCGCATCATTACCTGCACCAACACTGAGATTCTTTACAGCACCATGGCCGAACTCTGGGACGGTGAGGACCAGCACCAGGTTCTAGCCGGCGGCAGTAACACCGTTTTTGCCGATGACATGAGCGACTGGACAATTGTGTTGGTTGCCAACCGTGGGATTGAGATTGTCGCGGAGGATTCCGAGTCGGTCACGGTCCAGGTTCAGGCCGGGCACTCTTGGGATGAGTTTGTGGCATGGGCTGTGGAAAATGACTATGCCGGCATCGAAGCCATGAGTGGAATCCCCGGCAGCGTCGGAGCAACTCCGGTTCAGAATGTTGGTGGCTACGGCCAAGAAGTTTCACAGGTAATCACCCAAGTTGAATTTCTCGATCAGGAAACAGGAGAACTGGCAATCAAGCCAGCTGCCTTTTTTGAATTTTCGTATCGCGACAGCGCCCTAAAGCACGGCTTGTTGGGAATCATCGGTTGGGTTGAGTTTCGACTTCTGAAACTCGATGGGCTGAGTGTTCCAATGGCGTCGGGGCAAATCACCCAACATGTCGGAGCAGCCTACGGTTCGCAACTGCCCCTTAGTCAGATCAGGGACAGCGTCCTTGAGCTAAGAAGCTCAAAGGGAATGGTTGTGAAAGCTAATGACCCTGACAGCGTTAGCTGCGGAAGTTTTTTCACAAACCCGGTCGTGAGCTATTCCAAGAGCCTGGAGTTTCCCGAAGAGATGCAGCGCTGGTCGATGCCGGACGAGGATCAGGTAAAGCTCTCGGCAGGTTGGCTGATCGAAAATGCCGGCATCCCAAAGGGCTATGGCCTACCCGGGTCAAAGGCTGCAATCTCCAATAAGCATGCACTTGCGATTACAAACCGTGGTGGTGCCACCGGTCAGGAAGTGCTGGAATTGGCAAGGCTTATTCAAGAACGTGTTGCAGCCAGGTGGGGAATCAATCTAATTCCCGAGCCAAACCTGATTGGTTTTTAGCCGAATAGTTTTTGCAGTCGCTGGATACCCTCGAGCAACTGGTCGTCTCCAAGCGCATAGCTAAGTCTTAGATAGCCGCTTGGGCCAAAGGCCTCACCGGGCACCATCGCAACCTCCACCTCGTCAAGGATCAAATCCGCCAGCTCCAATGAGCTGTTGATTTGCTTGCCGGCCCAGGTCTTACCAAGCAGTCCACCAACATCCGGGTAGACATAGAAGGCGCCCTGTGGGTTGGGGGTGTGGATGCCAGCAATCTTGTTCAGTTCGGAAACCGCCAACTTCCGACGGCGATCAAAAGCCTCGAGCATCTTCTTGACTGGCTCTTGATCCCCAGTCAAAGCTTCAATCGCAGCGCGTTGTGAAATGTTAGAAACGTTTGAAGTTAGATGAGACTGCAGGTTGCCGGCAGCCTTAGCTGCATCATCCGGCGCAATCATCCAGCCCAGACGCCAACCGGTCATCGCATAGCTCTTGGCGACACCGTTGACCATGATTGTGCGGTCCTGAATCTCGGGCACTAACTCGGTTATGGAGTAGGCCTTGACTCCCTCATAGACCAGGTTCTGGTAAATCTCATCGGTTATCACCCACAGGTTTGGCTTGCTGGCAACCCAGTTTCCAATCGCGGTCAACTCCTCTTTTGAGTAAACGGCGCCGGTCGGGTTGGACGGTGAGCAGATCAAGAGTGCCTTGGTTTTTGGCGTGTAGTGAGCTTCTAGCTGCTCAACGGTGACCTTGTATCCCTGGTCAGATCCTGCAAAAACATCCACCTGAACTCCGCCGGCAAGTTTGATTGCCTCCGGGTAAGTGGTCCAATACGGAGCTGGAACCAGCACCTGGTCGCCATCATCGATGATGACCTGAAATGCCTGATAAACGGCTTGCTTGCCACCGTTAGTCACTATCACCTGACTTGGTTTTACCTCTGTTCCACTGTCTTGAAGCGTCTTTGCAACAATCGCTTCCTTCATCTCTGGCAGTCCAGCCGCGGGTGTGTAGCGGTGGTTCTTCGGCTCTCGAACGGCCTTGGCCGCGGCCTCAACGATGTTTTCAGGTGTCGGAAAATCTGGTTCGCCGGCAGCATATGAGATCACTGGTCGACCCTGAGCAATCAGAGCTTTGGCTTTGCTGTCAACCTTGAGTGTCGCGGATTCGGCGATTGCACTGATGCGCTTTGAGATTCTATGTTCAGACATGTATTTAGAATAGTTGGGGAAGCTGTAGTTTTGGCGCGGATTACCCGTTGCGAAGCACCAAATAACCCCCTAGTATTACTTAGGTTGACATCTGCCGAAAACTAATCTGGCGAAACTCACTTAAATAGATTCAATCTAGAAGTGTGTCTTTTCCAGGTGGCACTTGAAACCAAGCCTCGTGCTAAGTAACGGTTGATGGCGATGTCACATAGGGCGGTGGCTCAATTGGTAGAGCAGCGGTCTCCAAAACCGCAGGTTGCAGGTTCGAGTCCTGTCCGCCCTGCGTAAGAAAGAAGGTCAAGTTGGCAGAAGAGAACGAGAAGGCTTCAGAAGACTTAGTGGAAAAGGCGAAAGCCGATGCCGCTAGGACAAAGAACCCTATTCAGAAGTTAGTGCTGTTTGTTCGCCAAGTACTTGCTGAACTAAGCAAGGTAACTAAGCCAACTCGCAAAGAGCTAATCAACTACACCGGAGTCGTTCTGGCTTTCGTGGCAGTTGTAATGCTTATCATTTCCGGCCTGGATTGGCTGTTCCTAAACGTCGTGACCTTTGTGTTCGCAGGATAAGAGGTAGAACGTGTCAGATTTGAATTTCAGTGATGTTGCCCAGAGTGAGCCGGTAGAAATCGGCGAGCCAGCAGTTGACGAAAATGTCGACCTGGATGCTGTGGACCTAGAAGCTGCAGCCGATGAGGCTGAGCACGAGATGGACGGCTTCCACGTTGTGGAGGAGTCAACCGAAGTTGCTGAGCCAGTGGCTGCGGTCGAAGAAGAAGACCCATACCGCAAGTTCCGCGAAGAACTTCGCAGCCAGCCAGGCAAGTGGTACGTAATCCACTCTTACGCAGGCTATGAGCGCCGCGTGAAGCAGAACATTGAAACTCGTAAGGCAGCACTTGCCGGAGGCGATGACATTCTGCAGATCGAAGTTCCAATGGAAGAGTCCATTGAAATCAAGAACGGTCAGCGCAAGCTAGTTTCTAAGGTTCGCATTCCCGGCTACGTGCTAGTTCGCATGGAAATGAATGAGGACAGCTGGACTCTGGTTCGCCACACACCTGCTGTTACTGGATTCGTTGGCAACTCTCAGCACCCAACACCACTCAGGCCAGCAGAGGCATTTGACATGCTCAAGCCGCTATTCACCCCTGAGGAAACCGAAGAGGTAAAGAGCGCAAAGGCAGCAGGCGTTACCGGTGGCAAGGCCAAGGCCCGCACCATTCCGGTAAACATCGACTTCAAGATCGGCGAAAGCATTTTGATCAAGGACGGCTCATTTGCCGGCCTTCCCGGCACAATCTCCGAGATCAAGCCAGAAAGCGGCAAGGTCACGGTTTTGGTTTCACTATTCGAACGCGAGACTCCAGTGGAACTGGTCTTTGACCAGGTCGGTCCGCTGAACTAAGGAAAGAAAAAAATAATGGCACCCAAGAAGAAGATCACCGGACTGATCAAACTGCAGATCCAGGCAGGCGCTGCTAACCCAGCTCCTCCAATCGGACCTGCGCTAGGTCAGCACGGCGTTAACATCATGGAGTTCTGCACCGCTTACAACAACGCAACGCAAGACCAGCGCGGCAACGTTGTTCCAGTGGAGATCACCGTATACGAAGACCGTAGCTTCACATTCATCCTGAAGACCCCTCCTGCCGCTGAGCTAATCAAGAAGGCAGCTGGAGTGTCAAAGGGTAGTGGCACCCCTCACACCGTGAAGGTTGGAAAGCTAACTCGAGACCAGGTACACAGCATTGCTGAGGCAAAGATGTCAGACCTGAACGCCAACGATGTTGAGGCAGCAGCCAAGATCATCGCCGGCACCGCCCGCTCAATGGGAATCACCACTGAGCTTTAAGCAACAAAAAAGATAAGTCGTGGGAGGGGTAACGCCCATCAACCACTACTGTGACCGAAAAGGAATAGCAGCATGGCAAAACGTTCAAAGGCCTATAACGAGGCAAAAGCAAAAATCGAAGAGGGCAAGTTCTACCTAGCAGCCGACGCTGCAGCACTTGCTATCGACGTCGCCGGCAAGAAGACGAACTCAACTATTGAAGTTGCTCTGAAGCTAGGTGTTGACCCAAGAAAAGCTGACCAGATGATCCGTGGCACCGTCTCGCTGCCAAACGGAACCGGTAAGACCGCTCGCGTAATCGTTTTTGCTAACGGCGCACAAGCAGACGCAGCCCGCGAAGCAGGCGCCGATGAGGTCGGCTCAGACGAGCTAATTGCAAAGGTTGAGGCCGGCTGGACCGACTTCGACGCAGCAGTAGCAACCCCAGACCTAATGGGTAAGGTTGGTCGACTAGGCAAGATTCTAGGACCTCGTAACCTAATGCCAAACCCAAAGACTGGAACAGTCACCATGGACACCGCCAAGGCCGTCACCGACATCAAGGGTGGCCGCATTGAGTTCCGCATCGACAAGCAGTCAAACCTTCACTTCATCATTGGAAAGGCCAGCTTCACCAAGGAGCAGCTAACCCAGAACCTCGGCGCTGCGATGGAAGAGGTTGTTCGTCTAAAGCCTTCGACCTCAAAGGGTAAGTACCTAATCAAGGGTTCTGTTGCGACCACATTTGGTCCTGGCATTCCACTTGACCTCTCTGTTTACTAAAGAGTTCTAAGCCACCTGCAAAGCGCCAGCGTGCTCACGCAATCATCCTGATTGTAGGAGAGCACCTGGCGCTTTAGCATTTCTGCCTGCGCCGGGGCAGCTGCAAGAGCTGTCAGGTACTGGTCGTAATACTCCAGTGAACTCATGGCTTCTTTCACATCCGATGAGCGATCAAAGCTGTAGAAGTTTTCAAGTTTTTTGATCGAGTAGCCATCTTGAGAAACGATGAGCGAAGCTTTCACGATCTTGTAGAGATCGACAAACACCTCATTTGCAAGAAGTGACTCAATCTCCTGCTCATAGCTTCCAAACCGCTTGGCTAGACGCTTGAGCGCGCTCTGCTCGTAGTTGGCGTAGTGGTAAATTTTCATGTTTGGAAATTGCTCTAGGCGATCAAGAGTGAAACGCATGAAAGTCTCAAAGGAATCCTGCTCCTGCGCCCGGTCATCGGCCCATGTCCAGTGAAACTGCTCACCCTTGTCTATGCTCACGTAGCCAAAGAGATACTCCAGACCGCCAGCAAATTCTGAGAAGGTAAAGCCCTCTAGGTCAAAAAATAGATCACCCGGGTCTTCTGGCGGAAGCGAAGTTAACTGGCTCGAATCCTTCACCTCCCAGGTGTTTTCTCCGGTGTCATAAAAGTGCTGCTGCAGCTTTGCCTGCTTTGCCATGACCGCAACTTGGTCGTGGCTGAGCGAGTCGGTGGAGCCCTTGTAATTGGCGAGTTTGCGGACAGTGTCCACGCCTACCGCTCTGAATGATTCAATGTGACTCATAAACACCCCTGCCACCAGCTGCAGACTGTTGTGCTGCATTCTCTGGTCAGCGCACAACAGTGGGTATTCGCAGATCTGGCAATAGCTGGTTGCGGTGCAGATCAACTCACCACAGACCTCAAGGTCCTGTGGTGGATTATCGATCGACTTCTGCATGCTGGTCAATAGCTTCGACCTGGCATCGGTCATCTGGGCAATCAAAACTTCAGGGTCGAATTGATTTATTTCTCGAGATCCCTGAATCAACCCGTGTGGTCGCTGCGAGCATTTGCCGAGCACCTGCAACACATCTGCGTATAGCCCCACCTGATTCTGGTAGTCGACCTTTGGGGTTTTTGAGAGTTTTGCGTCCCAAGCCGTGTAGCCAGAGAAGTCCTCGTGGATTTTTCTGGCAGTAAGACCCACATCCAGAAACTCAAAAATGTAGTCATCGCGCAGCAGAAAATCCGGACGGCCTGAGAACTCAATCCCGCCGCTTCCGCCCCTAAGCGATCCCTGGTAGATGACCGGGACACCCTGCTCCATCAGACTTAAAGTGTCAGCGGGGTCGCTACTTGAGGGCTTCTGCATGTCACCCCCCAGGGTTGCAAGAAGCTCTGATTCGAGTGCCTCCTCGAACCGAATTCCATATCGAATCGCTATGTTGTCGGGTCGTTCGAAGAAGCGATCCAGCAGCTGTTGAAGACCAGGGATTTTCAACTCTCTGGCCACACTAAGTGCGGTGCAGTGGGAACAGGAAGCTCGCATCAGGTCACGAGAATCGAACCTCCAGTGGCCATCGCGTAACTTCATGGTCCTTAGGCTGCCACAGATGTCGGACAACTATGGTCAGTGGCTATAAATGTTCGGATAACCGAAGATTTATGCCACTCCGATCCGCTCAGGCGCAATACTTACTAAATGGAAGAAACAAAGGCCGTGCCGCAGCAACCTTCGCACGCCCGGAGAATCCTCGTGGTCGAAGATGAGCCGCTACTTCGAGACCTAATCGCGAAGTCAGTAGAGGCCTCGGGCTTTATCGTTTCAACTGCTGCCAATGCGGCCGATGCCAAGCGCGCAATCAAGGTTTCTGACCCAGATGCGCTGGTGCTGGACATTGAACTCGGTCCAGGAGGGACAGGCCTGGATCTGTCTGAGGTAATAGCCAGACAGTTTCCAGATATAGGAATTGTGTTCCTGACCAATCTTCCCGACCCAAGATTTGCGAGCGACAAGGGTGCCCAGCTTTCGAAGAGTCACGCCTACCTGCGGAAATCGGCGCTTCAGTCTGGAACCGAGCTTGTTGACGCCATCGAGGCTGTTTTGCGCGACAAGGTCACAAATGAATACCGTCATGACATCGCCTCTAACCGACCACTTGCGGCTCTGTCACAGCGACAGATTGCGACCTTGAAGTTGGTGGCGGACGGAAAGACAAACTCTCAAATTGCAAACCTGAGTGGGACTTCAGTGCGCGCTGTCGAGAGCATGCTGAGTCGGGTGTTTGAAGCCCTAGATATAGATCCAGCCAGCTCGAATCCCCAAGCGCTGCAGACCTCAACTTAGCTGTTGACGAAGTGAACAGGGCGATGGAAAACCTTGAGCGTGAAGACCACCTGGCCGGCAAACAGCTAGAGACTTTGCTGCAGGAACTGAAGCTACTTTGGGACGGAGCCCTCGAGATTGAACTTGACCTTGACCGATCGGCACTTGAAAAACTCGACAAAGACTCCTCAGTGTCCCGGTGTGTTCTGGAGGCGGACAGAGAGGCGATCACAAATTCTGCAAAGCACGGGAAGGCTCAAAAAGCCAAGATTTCGCTTAGGACTGTCGATCAATTGGCTCTGCTTACTGTTGAGAATGATGGCACCATGCCAACTGGGTCAAAGGCAGGTAAAGGTTTTGAGTTGTATGAAACCATCAGCTACCGGCACCACTTTGAAAAAAACGGCAACAAGGTTCGGTTGGTCTTGGAGATACCACTTAGCCCTTCAGGCGAAGCTCTACCTCTTGTCTAGTTGGGGGCTGGCAACCCGCGCGTTCACAAACTATTGCTGCGGCCGCAGTCGCGTAGTTGAGTGCCTGAACTAAATTCTCCGAATTCAAGGACCGAAGTTTCTCCCTCGGGTTAATTCCGAGAACCCCGAAATCATCCAGCTTCACTAAGAAGTTCGCCATAAAAGTGTCGCCAGCACCAACGGTGTCCACCAGGGCGATTTTCTGAGCGGGAACCTCGAGACGCGCCCCGTTGTGATAAACCTCTACCCCTTCAGCACCGCGGGTGATTATTAGCAGTTGACCATGCATTGTCCAGTTGCTGGCTATCTCGGCTAGGTCTGCTCCTGCAGCTAGGTCAAAAAGCCATTCGATGTCCGCATCGGAGGCCTTGATGATGTGACTGATGCTGTTTAGCTTCGATACTCGATCAAGTTCGGTGGCCCGGTCAAACCCAAGAGAAGGTCGAATGTTCAAATCATGCGAGAGCGTGATGTCACCAAAGTTAGCTAGTTCTGCCAGCCAATTAGCCAACACTGTGCTTCCCGGCTCAATTGCTGCTGTTAGGCAACCGAATTGAACGGCCTTTGCTCCAAGCTCAGTGATCGCCTCGGCACCAGGAAGCTCGGCGGCGTCCCAGGCCCAGTCGGCAGTGCCGTTGATGTAGAACGAGTAGCTTGCAACTCCGGAGGGGTCAATCGTTGCGATGGCAAGCGTTGTTTGTTCAGCCGCGTCAACTGCCAGGGACAGGTCAACGCTGTATGACTGAAGGTGGCTCTTAATCTTTTGGCCGAATGAATCGCTCGAAATCCGTGCTAAAAACCGGTGGGGAACTTCGGCTTTGGCAAGGGCCATAGCGACGTTTGCATTTGCTCCACCAACAACCGGCAGATAGCCGCCATCGTCACCTTCGTGCCCAATCAAATCAATTAGTGCTTCGCCTGCTACAAAAATCATTGTACAAGTCTAGGCTTTAGACATGAAACGCATTGAAACGGCAAAGACATCTATCAAGTTGCCACTGATTGGTCTTAGCGCAGCCTGGCTGCTGTTTATGATTGCCGACTACGTGCAGTCGCTAGTTCCCCGCGGCACCTATGAAAAAAATGGTGACTACATTTATCCGGACCCCCGGTTTTCCGTTGAGATTTATCTCTTCTTTGCCGGGATCACCGCATTCGCAATCTTCGCGCTGGCTGGACAAAAGCTAGCTCTTCGACTTCGAACCGAAGAGGATTCGGCGCTCGCGATAAGCGCGCACCGCCTAAACAACCTGGCGGTCGTGCTCTCTCTTGTTGCTGGGGCAGTGTTTGCCATTGGTAATTTCCTTGGAGCTTGGAACTCATACGCACCGAGCAGTGAACCGCTTGGACTAAGACTGCTAAATGTCTATTTGCCAATCGTGTTGGCAACCGCACTGGTTGTGTTTGTGATCCTGAGCGCCTTTGTCTTTAGAAAGGATGCCCCAGATTTGCCTGCAGGTCAGGGGGATGAGGAACGAGCCCGCTTGCAAAGGGCGGTAGGTCTTGCTTATGCCTCGCCAATCATCGGCACCGCGATCGCGATCATTTTTGGCCTGACTGTTTACGACATCACTAGGACCACCTTGGATGTTTGGATTTGGGTCATCATCCAAGCAATCATTGCCATTTCGATAATTATTGGAACCAGGTTTGCGGCTCAGGCTAGATCTTCCAAGCCGCTTCCTGTGAAGCCAAGGCGAACCGGTTTGGCAGCAACAAACCTGAACCTGGTCCTAGCTATTGTGTTCGGCGTGGTTGTTTCCTTCATGGCTTTTACCATGGGCTTCAGCGCTATTTCGAACCTTGAGGTTTGGCCGGAGTGGCGCGAGAACATGACGGCGCTCGAGCAGCAATCAACCATAATGAGACCAACCATTGGCTGGTTCATTGAGGACATGTTGCCAGCACTGGTGCTCCTGCTACTTGCAGATTTCGGTATCTACCGCACCACACTTACTCGAAACTCCAGCAAGGACCCAATAGCTGAATGAAGAAAGAGCTAACTGGGCTGCTGTTCGACAACGACGGAGTCCTGATTGATTCAATGCCCGGTGCCCTGAGGGCTTGGGTGAAATGGGGAGAGGTTTACCACCCAGGATTTGCGCTCACCCCAGAATTTCACGGTCGTCGCGCCAGCGACATTGTGAAGGACATGGTCACGCCGGAAGAGTTTCAGGCGTCCTATGACCACATCAACCTGCTCGAGATAGCAGAGTCCGCCTCAACTCGGCCCTTGCCCGGAACGCTTGAGTTTCTTGCCCAGCTCCCTGCGGGCCACTGGAACATAGTGACCGGAGCGAATCCTGAACTTGCCAAGGTTCGGCTGGATGCAGCCGGAATCCAGATACCGGAAACACTCGTTACTGCATACGATGCAAAGAATGGCAAGCCTGACCCGGAGCCATATTTGCTTGGTGCGGCAAAGATTGGAATCAACGTGACCGAGTGTGCGGTCTTTGAGGATGCTCCAGCCGGGTTGATCGCCGGGCAGCGTGCCGGCGCGGCACTGCTTGTTGGGATCGGAGAGCAAACCCTAGACTCTGTTGCAGATGTGGTGATTGAATCCCTTGCGGGATTGAAATACCACGGCAACGTGTTGGACATCCCAGACGAGTTGAGATTGAGGTAATCATGGCTGAAGTAGAAATGTATGGCGCAATGTGGTGCGGAGACTGCCGCAGGTCAAAGTCACTTCTGGACACACTGAAAGTTGATTACGACGACTTTGATGTAGAGGAAAGCAAGGAGCTTGCCGACAAGGCTCAGGCGATTTCTGGAAGAACAAACATTCCGGTAATCAAGTTTGCAGACGGCAAACACCTGGTTGAGCCAAGCGATGCGGTCTTGTATGCGGAGCTGAAGCTTAGAGGACTTGCGGAGTAGCTCTATCTTTTTTTGACTCCTAGCCTTAGGCTAGTTGTATTGTGAGCTCGGGATTATCCGGTTTCACCAGATAAGGAAATCCCCAACGATGCCAAATAATAATTATTCGCCTGCGCCGACCAAATCAAATGGTCGAAAAGGCTACGCCTCGAAAAAAGGCGACTATCAACCAAGTGATGGAGCCAGAAAAGCTCGTCATTCACAGCGCCCAGATCGGGTTCAGCGTGAAACCTCACGCGACAAGGACTTTTCAAACGCCAGAGCAAAAACCGGAAAGACTTTCCAGGGCGACAAGAAGCTAGAGAAGCTCGAAGCAACAGAGGTTGGAACAACCTTCAACACGTTCCAGGAAATGGACCTTCCAGACCGCTTGGTGCAGGAGCTCGCCAAGATGGGCGCTGCCACTCCATTCCCAATTCAGGCCGCAACTATTCCAGCTGCGCTCGAGGGTCGTCACGTGCTAGGTCGCGGTAAGACCGGATCCGGTAAGACCATTGCTTTCGGTGTGCCACTTGTTGCTTTCATTGCAAAGGGTGGCAACCAGCCACGCACTCCTTTGAAGCCAAAGGCGCTAGTTCTTGCTCCAACTCGTGAACTTGCCGACCAGATTGATCGCACTCTGTCGCAGCTTGCTAAGTCAGTTGGCGTTTACACCACCACGATTTACGGTGGTGTTCCTCAGCACCGTCAGGCTCAGGCGCTAAAGCGCGGAGTCGACATCGCAATTGCGACCCCTGGTCGCCTGGAAGACCTAATGGCCCAGGGCCTAGTTGATCTTTCTGATTGCCAGACGGTTGTTGTGGACGAGGCTGACCACATGTGTGAACTTGGCTTTGTTGAGCCAGTGAATCGCATTTTGGAAGCAGCTGGCGACAGCCAGAAGCTGCTGTTCTCGGCAACCCTGGACCAAGAGGTAGCTCAGCTGGTCAAGAAGTTCATGCCATCACCATTTGTGTATGAAGTTCCAGGCGAGGTAAACGAATCCTCAGACATCGATCACCGAGTATTGGTCATGGACCCGAAGGACCGCTCAGCAATCTTCCACCGTTTGGTGCAGGGTTCTGGCAAGTCAATCGTGTTTGTTCGCACCAAGGTCACCGCCGAAGCGCTAGCCGCGAGCCTTAATGACGCTGGTGTTCCAACGGCAAGGCTGCACGGAGACCTAAACCAGGCCCAGCGTTCACGCAACCTGGAGCGTTTCATCAAGGGCTCCGCCAGGGTCATGGTCGCAACCGATGTTGCTGCCCGTGGTATTCACGTTGATGACGTGAAGCTGGTTATTCAGCTTGATCTTCCTGAGGAATACAAGACTTACCTGCACCGTGCCGGCCGTACCGGCCGCGCCGGTCGCAGTGGAACTGTGATTTCAATGGTTCCAGCAGGCAGAACCAGAAAAGTTGAAGGACTGTTGCAGCGTGCTGACCGCGAGGCCACCTACAACAACGTTGAGCCAGGAAACCCGCTAATTGAAGAACTAGCTGGTCCAATCGCTCCACCACCGGTGATGGACTCACTGGACTTCGGTGATTCAAGATTCGACTCCGTTAACAAGAACAAGGTGAAAAAGGACTTGCGTGCACGTCACGCTCCCAATAAGCTTTACGGAGCCAAAGACCGCCGGTATCGGTCGCGCTAAAACCTAAAACGAAAGTTTTAGTTCCAACGCGACTGACGAAGGTTCACTAAAAGTGATCGCCAGCGCAGGTGTATGAAGAAAGTCTCATTCGAGACCGCTCCGTGCGCCTAGCGCCGGAGCATTTTTTGTTTTCCTTTGTCACCGGCGCCAAATAAAACAAGGAGCGCCATGGCAGACAAGCAGACTAAGGTCGCTGAGCTAACCGAAAGGTTTACAAGCTCTAACACCGTCGTTCTGACTGAATACCGCGGACTCAGTGTGACGGCGCTTAAAGAGCTTCGTCGCTCAATGGCTAATGACGCAACATACGTGGTTGCAAAGAACACCCTTTTGAGCATTGCTGCAAAAAATGCCGGAGTCACCGCATTCGACGACCAGCTGGTTGGACCATCAGCCCTGGCCTTCGTTCACGGAGACCCTGTCACAACAGCAAAGGCCCTAAAGGATTTCGCAAAGGCAAACCCTCTACTGATCATAAAGTCAGCCGTCATGGACGGTGTTTCACTTGATGCTGCAGAGATCAACAAGCTCGCTGACCTAGAGAGTCGTGAAGTACTACTGGCCAAGGCCGCTGGTGCTATCAAGGCAACTATGTTCAAGGCTGCCTACACCTTCAACGCACTACCTTCCGGGGCAGTTCGCGTTGTCGACGCGCTGCGTCAAAAGCAAGAGTCCAACTAATTACCAAACCAACTAGGAGAACAAAATGGCAAAGATGACTGCCGACCAGCTCATTGAAGCATTCAAGGAGCTAACCCTTATTGAGCTTTCAGACTTCGTAAAGAAGTTCGAAGAAGTATTCGAAGTATCAGCAGCAGCACCAGTTGCTGTTGCAGCAGCCGGTGGCGCTGCTGCTGAAGCAGTTGAAGAGAAGGACGAGTTTGACGTTGTTCTTGAGGCTGCAGGCGACCAGAAGATCCAGGTTATCAAGGAGGTTCGTGCTATCACTAACCTAGGCCTAGGCGAAGCCAAGGCACTTGTAGACGCAGCTCCTTCAACCCTATTGGAGGGTGCAAAGAAGGAAGCTGCTGAAGACGCCAAGGCAAAGATTGAAGCCGCTGGTGGCAAGGTTACCCTTAAGTAATTTTGTTTCAGTAGAGAAACCCCATCGGAGAAATCCGGTGGGGTTTTTTCATAACCTAAGCAGCACCAGGCTGGCAGCCATAACGGCCATGCCCGCCATCAGCCCATAGACCGTCAGGTGACCGCGGGCTGAGTTTTTAGCTGTGGGCAGCAGGGTGTCAATGGCCAGAAACACCATGACACCGGCAACCATTGAAAAGACGAATCCGAGTGAGAAATCGGTGAGGAACGGCCTCAGGATTAAGTAACCAATGATGGCACCAGCCGGCTCTGCAAGTCCAGAAAGAAAGCTCAACCGGAACGCCTTGGTTCGTGACTTTGTTGCGTAATACACGGGAACCGAAACCGCGATGCCCTCCGGGATGTTGTGCATCGCGACGGCGATTGCCAATGCGATACCGATTTCTGGGTCATCCAGCACCAACAGGAATGTCGCAAGCCCCTCTGGGAAATTGTGGATGGCAATTGCTAGGGCCACAAACAAGCCCATGCGAAGCAGCTTCTTGTTCTCCGCTAGGTCTAGCTGGCTCTGATTGTCACCAATAAGTTCGACCTGGGTGTTTTCATGCGGGTTCGCTCCGGAGGGCACTAGGGCGTCAATAATCGCCATTAGCACCATCCCTAGGATCAGGGCGCCGGCTGCAATTGCGGTTGCCTCTAGTTCTGGAACCGAAGAGGAGAGGTAGGCGGTGGATTTGGGCAGAATCTCAACAAAGCTCAGGTAGATCATTACCCCGGCCGAGAATCCCATCGAAACCGCAAAGAAAGCTTTGTTGGTGGTTTTGGTGAAGAAGGCAAGGGCCGAGCCAATGCCGGTGGAGAGGCCGGCGCCAAGAGTGACGGCAAAAGCCAAGAGCACCGCGCCGTCCATTTCTTTCTCCTTAGTTTTGGGGGCGAAAAAGCCGGGCCACAGATTTAGGGGCCCGGCTCAATCGAATTAGTTAGTGGCTACCGCCACAGCCACAGCTGTCTTTACCGCAGTTGCATCCCATTTTCGCCTCCTTAGAAGTCCCAGTCATCATCGGTGGTTGATTCGTGCTTACCGATTACGTATGAAGATCCAGATCCAGAGAAGAAGTCGTGGTTCTCGTCTGCGTTTGGTGATAGGGCAGCCAGAATTGCTGGGTTCACGTCACACTCGTCCTTCGGGAACAGTGCGTCATAACCTAGGTTCATCAGTGCCTTGTTGCCGTTGTAGTGAAGGAACTTCTTCACGTCAGCTGTCAGGCCCATCTCGTCGTAGAGGTCTGCCGTGTACTTGACCTCATTTTCATAGAGTTCAAGCAGCAGGTCGTAGGTGTAGCTCTTCATTTCCTCTTGACGCTCTGCGGACTCTTCGGCAAGCGCCAGCTGGTACTTGTAGCCGATGTAGTAACCGTGGATCGCCTCATCACGAATGATTAGTCGAATTAGGTCTGCAGTGTTGGTTAGCTTTGCGCGGCTTGACCAGTACATAGGCAGGTAGAAGCCCGAGTAGAACAAGAAGCTCTCCAATAGCGTCGATGCAACCTTACGCTTTAGCGGGTCGTCTCCGTTGTAGTAGCCAAGCACGATCTCGGCCTTTTTCTGCAGGTGAGGGTTGTCCTCGGACCAGCGGAAAGCCTCATCAATGTCTGCTGTCGAACACAGAGTTGAGAACACCGATGAGTAGCTCTTGGCGTGAACGGACTCCATGAAGGCGATGTTTGTAATCACTGCTTCTTCGTGAGGAGTTCGTGCGTCTGGAAGCAATGCAGCGGCACCGATGGTGCCCTGAATTGTGTCCAGCATGGTCAGCCCAGTGAAGACGTGCATGGTGAGCTTCTTCTCGTGTGGCCTTAGGGTCTCCCAGGACTGGATGTCGTTTGAGATGGGCACCTTTTCTGGCAGCCAGAAGTTGGATGTCAGCCTGTTCCAAACATCAAGGTCGATAGGGTCTTCAATCTTGTTCCAGTTAACTGGGCGACTGATTAGCTTTAGTTTTTCCATTTTTTGTCTTCCCTTTTCCCTAGAGCATGCAGCTTACGCAAGAGTCAACCTCGGTGCCCGAGAGTGCCTGCTGGCGAATGCGGATGTAGTAAATGGTCTTGATGCCCTTGCGCCAAGCAAGAATCTGAGCGCGGTTCACGTCTCTAGTGGTTGCAGTGTCCTTGAAGAACAGGGTCAGTGATAGACCCTGGTCAACGTGCTGGGTTGCAACCGCGTAGGTGTCGATGATCTTGTCAGGCCCGATGTCATATGCATCGTCGTAGTAGTCCCAGGTGTCTTCTGACAGGAATGGGGCTGGGTAGTAAACGCGGCCGAGCTTCCCTTCCTTGCGAATCTCGATGCGAGATGCAATTGGGTGGATGGAGCTGGTCGAGTTGTTGATGTAGGAGATCGATCCGGTTGGTGGAACAGCCTGCAGGTTCTGGTTGTAGATACCGTGCTCCATGACCGACTTCTTCAGCTGCTTCCAGTCATCCTGAGTCGGAATCTTCGCACCAGACTTGGCAAATAGTTCCTTTACCCTCTCGGTGGCTGGCTCCCAAACCTGATCGGTGTACTTCTCGAAGTACTCGCCAGAGGCATAGGTTGAGTTCTCGAAGTTATCGAAGGCCGAGCCGCGCTCAATTGCAATCTTGTTCGATGCCTTGATTGCGTTGAAGACCACGGTGTAGAAGTAAATGTTGGTGAAGTCCAACGCCTCTTCGCTGCCGTAGTGGATGTGCTCGCGGGCTAGGTAGCCGTGCAGGTTCATCTGACCTAGGCCAATTGCGTGGCTCTTGTGGTTGCCATCCGAAATCGATCGAACGCTAACGATGTCGGACTGGTCGCTCACTGCGGTAAGCGCCCGAATCGAGGTCTCGATTGTCTTTTCTAGGTCCGGACCGTCCATCGCCATTGCGATGTTCAGTGAACCTAGGTTGCAGGAGATGTCCTTACCGATCTGGTCGTACGAAAGGTCTGCGTTGTAGGTGGTTGGTGTGTTCACCTGCAGAATCTCGGAGCAAAGGTTTGACATGTTGATGCGACCCTGAATTGGGTTTGCCCTGTTCACGGTGTCCTCATACATCACGTATGGGTAGCCGGACTCGAACTGAAGCTCAGCAATGCGCTCGAACAGGGTTCTTGCCTTGATCTTCTGCTTCTTGATGCGTGGGTCATCAACCATTTCCTGGTACTTCTCGGTGACCGAGATGTCCCCGAATGGCACGCCGTAGACCTTCTCCACGTCGTATGGCGAGAACAGGTACATGTCCTCGTTGTCCTTTGCCAGGTGCATTGTGATGTCTGGAACCACAACACCGATTGAAAGAGTCTTGATCCTGGTCTTCTCGTCTGCGTTTTCACGCTTGGTGTCTAGAAAGCGCAGGATGTCTGGGTGGTGAGCGTTTAGGTAAACCGCACCGGCACCCTGGCGGGCACCTAGCTGGTTTGCATAGGAGAAGCTGTCTTCTAGAAGCTTCATCACCGGGATGATTCCCGAGGACTGGCCTTCAATCTTCTTGATTGGAGCGCCGTACTCACGAACGTTGGAAAGGTTTAGGGCCACACCGCCACCACGCTTTGAAAGCTGCAGCGCAGAGTTGATACCGCGGGAGATCGACTCCATGTTGTCTTCGATGCGAAGCAAGAAACAGGAGACGAACTCGCCGCGCTGCTTCTTTCCGCAGTTTAGGAAGGTTGGAGTTGCTGGCTGGAAGCGACCGGAGATAATCTCCTCGACCATAGAGATTGCGATGTCTTCCTTACCTTCGGCAAGAGCAAGAGCAACCATCACTACGCGGTCTTCAAAGCGCTCCAGGTAGCGCTCACCATCAAAGGTCTTTAGCGCATAGCCGGTATAGAACTTATAGGCACCCATGAAGGCGTCGAAGCGGAACTTCTTGGAGTAGGCCAGCTTTTCTAGTTCCTCAATGAACTCAAAGCGGTACTGGTCAAGGATTTCCTTCTCGTAGTACTCGTTCTCAACTAGGTAGTCCAGACGTTCTTTTAGAGAGTGAAAGAAAACGGTGTTCTGGTTTACGTGGTCAAGGAAGTACTTGCGAACAGCAAGCCTGTCTTTCTCGAGCTGCATCTTGCCCTCGGTGTCCCAAAGGTTGATCATTGCGTTCAGCTCGTGATAGCTCATGGCATTATCAATGCCAGTCTTTCCGGTCTCAACTCCGTTGTCGTCTAGTTCTACTACCTGGTTAGCCATAGCTGCTCCAGCCTTTCTCTCACTTGCTCGATGTCGTCTGGTGTGCCCAGCAGTTCTGCCTTATAAAGAAGCGGAACTCCGAGCTTGGCGGCTACCAGGTCCCCGGCTAGCCCATAGGAAGAGCCGAAGTTGGTGTTTCCAGTTGCAATCACGGCGCGCACGTGTTTGCGATTTGCAGGATTATTCAAAAACTTGATGACCTGTTTTGGAACTGTGGTCTTGTCATCGCCGGAACCATAGGTTGGGACAACTAGAACGCTTTCGCCCTCATGGATGAAGCTTTCTGCTTCATCGGATTTGAGGGGGATTCGGATGCTTTCGTATCCGAGCTTCTCGACAAATCGCTTTGTGTTCTCCGAAACTGAGGAGAAGTAAACGACGTCGAACACTTCACACCTGACTTAGGCGCTTAGAGACTGAATGCGATCCATGCGGAAACCACTCCAGTGGTCCTCGCCTGATACAACTACCGGTGCTGCGGTGTAACCCAAGGTCTTCACCATGTCTAGAGCCACTGGATCCTGGCTCATGTCAACCTCGTCGTATTCGATTTCGTTGCGCTGAAGCATGCGCTTGGTGCTGTCGCACTGCACGCAGGCTGGAAGTGTGTAAACGGTAACCGACATCGGTTGCCTCCTTGGGTCCCCAAAGGCCGTCTTTGGCCTTTTTTGTCAAAATTTGAGTGAATTTCTTACGAATTTCAGAATTGCAATAGTAGCACTTAACCACTACATGTAGTGCTGAAACTCAAAAAAGTTCACTTATTTAGTTATTTCTTGAACATTAACCCACAACTTGAACTTTAGGCCGTTTGATTTGCCCGCGTGTCGCAGGAAGTTTCAAAAAGTCGTCCCTTTTTTAGTTCTACGTTGTGTAGAATTAGGCTAGAAACGTCCCCTAAAAGTATCCAGTGGGGCTCTGACATTGAGGAAATTATGCGCAAGTTGTCGCTAATAATCGCTGCAGTTCTGGTTTTGGCTGGCTGTTCGGCGAAGCCTGATATCTCGGCAACGGATCTCTGGGTGAAATCATCTGAAACATCGATGGCCGGTGGCATGACCGCCGTCTACGGAACCATCACCAACAACACTGGGGCTGACATAGTGCTCACCGGTGGTCAAACTGATGCAGCCGGCATTACAGAGGTTCACGAAATGGCAATGATTGATGGCCAGATGAAGATGCAGGAAATCGATGGCGGCCTCACGATTCCAGCAGGGCAGAGCATTGAGCTTGAGCTGGGTGGAAACCACTTGATGCTGATGCAGCTAACTGCGGACCTGCTAGCCGGGGATGAAATCTCAGTCACTTTTAGTTTTACTGGAGCAGCCGACTTAGTAGTTGACGGCATTGTTGCTAAGCCTGCCGAGGGCGGCGACGAGCAATACCACTCGACCGAAATGGAAATGGACAACTAGCTTGGTAACGCGCAGGGGTTTTCTAGGAACCGGAGCCGCAGCAGCGGCCTCTGGCCTGGTTGGAGTTGCAGCCGGAGCAGGCGCCACCAATGCAATTGCCAGCCAGAATCTCGAAACCTTTGTTGCCAAGCGCGAGCTCACCTTCCATGGCGAGCATCAAATGGGCATCGAAGCCGATCTGCAGGCGGTGACCAACTTCATTGCCCTGGACATCAAGCCTGGGACCGACAAGGCGTCGATGCTGCGCTTCATGAGCCTGATAACCGATGACATTCAGCGCCTTACCAGGGGTGAGCCAGTGCTGGCCGATCCCGCCCCGGAGCTCGCAATTGGAGCCGCAAGGTTCTCTGCTTACGTGGGCTTTGGACCATCGCTATTTTCGAAGCTGGGCCTTCAGGCTATGCAGCCGGAGGGCTTTCATGAGCTTCCGGCGTTCAAGGTAGACAGGCTTCAGGAGCAGTTCTCCGGGGGCGACGTGCTAATTCACATTGCCGCGGATGATCCAATTGTGCTTGCTCACGGCACCCGCGGGCTGGTTCGAGACTCCATGCCATTTGCGAGCGTTCGCTTCGTTCAATCAGGGTTTGCCCACACACCAGGGATGGTTCCAGCAGGAATCACTCACCGTAACCTGATGGGGCAGGTTGATGGCACTGCCAACCCGAAGCTTGGGACAAAAGACTTCGACAGCGTGGTTTGGATTGACGAGGGTCCTACTTGGATCCAAGGCGGGACGCTGCTGGCCTTCCGAAGAATTGCGATGCAGCTGGACACCTGGGATCAGCTTGGCACCCCGAGCAAAGAAGAGGTAATTGGCCGCAAGCTTTCAAATGGCGCCCCGTTGACCGGCGACAAGGAAAGCGACACTCCAGACCTAGCCGCCAGGCACCCAAACGGCCTGACTGTGATTCCGGAATTTGCTCACATTAGACGCGTGGCTCCGGCCAAAGACGGCGAGCGAATTTTCCGCAGGCCATTTTCTTATGACGCTGGGATTTCCTCCTCCGGCTCAGTGGATGTTGGACTGCTTTGGGCTGCCTATCAGAGGAATATGGACCAGCAATTTATTCCGATTCAAAAGCGGCTAGACGAGCTGGACCTACTAAATAGCTGGACTGTGCCAGTAGGCTCGGCAGAGTTTGCGGTAGCAGGCGGGGTCGAGTCAGGCGAAGTTATCGCAGAAGCACTATTCTCATAGGGTGCCAGAGACTAAACCACATAAAATTCGCGGCCGGGTTATAGATTCTGGCGAGCAGCTTTCGAAGAAGCTATTGCTCAGCTACATCGTAATTTTGGCTCTGGCGATGAGCCTGATTCCCTACTCAATCGACCCCTATCTTCCAGCATTCCCTGAGGTGGCGGACTTCTTTGGCGTTCCGAACGGAACGGTGCAGGCCTCCCTAACCGGTGTCACCGTTGGTATTGCACTTGGCCAGCTGGTAATTGGGCCGCTTTCGGACGCATTTGGTAGAAGGCCGCTGATTTTGGCTGCAACCGCCGGCTTTGGGCTGAGCGCAACCCTGGCATTCTTTGCACCGAACTTTGAAGTATTCCTGTTCCTTCGCTTCGCAATGGGCTTCTTTGCAGCCGGTACCGACGTGGTGAGCAGGGCTATCGTTCGAGACCTGTTCAAGGGTCAGCCGATGCAGACCATGCTGGCAAGGGTGTTTTTGATCCAGTCGCTTTCGCCAATCATTGGACCCATCGTTGGGTCCCAGGTGACAGAAGTTGCACCCTGGCAAACCGTGTTTCTGATTTTCGGCTTTACCGGCATCCTGCTGGCGCTGTTTGTCTACCGGTTGCTAATTGAAACGCTTCCGGTTGCCAAGCGGCGAAGCAGTACCCCGCTTGGTTTGGCCAGGGGCTACAAGGCAGTACTAAAGGACCGCGTCTATATCGGACTGATGATCTTCGGAGCGTTCCAGCTTTCGGCGCTGTTTGCATACCTGAACACCGTGCCGTTTCTGTTCCAGGACGGCTATGGCCTTTCGGCTTCAGACTTCGGTTACTGGGTGGCAGCGAACTCTTTCGCCTCCTATATCGGCGTTCAAGTGGGCGCCTATGCCGCCAGGGTGATTAAGGGGCAGTGGCTTCTTGCAATCTACTCATCGCTTGGCATTCTGATTGGCCTGGGGCTTTTTGCAACCGCTGGCTCCGGGCTGCTGGTGGCAGAAGCCTTCTTTATGCTGCAGCTGTTTATTTTTGGTGCTGGAATAACCACAATCCCAACCATCGCGCTTTATAACCACGGGTCTGAGGCCGGCACCGCGGCATCACTGCTGGGGGTTGTGAACTTCTCAACAACCAGCGTTGTCTCAGTTGTCTACGGCTACCTCAACACCGACACCAGCCACGACATTGGCATCCTGATAGCAGCCCTGTTCACGGTTTCCCTGGCAAGCCTGATCTTTATAACTAGACCCTGGAAAGTTCCAGATTTGAGAACTTCGAACTAGCTTGCCGCGCGCTTGGTTTTTCTGCCCTGCGACAAGTAGGCACCGAGCAAAACAAACAGCGCCCCGACCGGTTCATACCAGTGCAGCCCTTCCGATAGCAGCAGCACTCCCCAAAAGGTTGCTATCACCGGGTTGGTGTAGGTGACTGTCGCAGCAACCGCACTGCCCGCCTTGGCAACAACTTGATGGAATAGCCAGTAGGCAATTCCGCTTCCAAAAACCCCGAGCATGAAGAGTGCGCCAGTGCTCTGGATTGTTGGTGCGGCAATAAACAGTGGCCCGGTGAGGACATAAACCGGAAGCAAAATGATTGCACTTGTTAGCACCTGCACGGTTGCCGTGGCAGTTGGCGGCAACCCCATCGGGGTCACGTAGCGCCTTAGATAGGGGCCGCCAATTCCGTAGGATACGGAGGCCAACAGCAGCGCAATGATTGCAATGGGCTCGCTCTGGCCAAACCCCTGCCAAATCCCAAGGGTTATGCCAACCCCAACCAGCCCAATCAGCAGCCCAATAACTGCAGTCGAGCTTTGCTTCTGAGCGCGAAACAGGGTTGTTGTTGCCAGCAGCGTGAACAGCGGGGTGGTGGCATTCAGAATCGCAGCCAAGATGCTGGTGGTGTATTGCTGTGCAAAGGCAAACATCGTGAACGGAAAAGCCGACATGAAAAAGCCGGCAACGCTCAGATGAAGCCACTGACTAGCTTTGCTTGGAAGCCTGTGCCCCAGGCTGTAGGTGATGACAATCATTGCGGTGGCACCAAGCAGCACGCGCCAAAATGCCACGCCAACAGCTGTAGTTAGTTCTAGTGACAGCTCGATGAATAGAAAACTAGAGCCCCAGATCAGGGCCATTGGGATAAATCTAATTACCCAGCTATCTAGCACCGGGGGCCGCTTTAGTCGGTCTGAATTTCAGACTTATCGCCCGACCACAGGGTGTGGAAGGTGCCTGGCAGGTCCACTCGCTTATAGGTGTGGGCGCCAAAGAAGTCGCGCTGACCTTGAACCAGTGCGGCAGGAAGCCTGGTGGCCCTGAGGCCATCAAAGTAACTCAGTGACGAAGCAAAGGCTGGAACTGGAATCCCGGCAAGGCTCGCTTTTGCCACAACCTCGCGCCAGCTGGCTGCTGCGTCCTCAATTGCATTGGTGAAGTAGTCATCAAACAGCAGTGAAACCAGCTGCTCGTTCTTGCTGTATGCATCGGAGATACGGTTTAGGAACTGAGCCCTGATGATGCAGCCACCGCGCCAGATCTTGGCAACGGCACCCAGGTTGATTTCCCAGTTGTTCTCCGCTGCTCCGGCTCGAATGGCATCAAAGCCCTGGGCGTAAGCGACGATTTTGGAGGCGTAAAGCGCCTTGCGAACGCTCTCAATGAAGGCAGCCTGGGCGGCGATGTCCCAGCTGGTGGTTCCGGCGCTAAAGGCTGGGGCAGCTTTGCGCTGAGCTGACTGTGAAGACAGTGAGCGTGCGAACACGGCTTCTGCAATTCCAGACACCGGGGTGCCAAGATCTAGAGCGCTCTGCACGGTCCAGACTCCGGTCCCCTTGGAGCCGGCTGCATCCAGAATCACGTCAACCAGAGGCTTACCGGTCTTGGCGTCAACCTGTGAAAGAACCTCGGCTGTTATCTCAATCAGGTAGCTTTCGAGCTCACCCTTGTTCCAGTCTTCCAGAACCCCGGAAACTTCCATGGGGCTCAGGCCGCCTGCCTGTCGAAGAATGTCATAGGCCTCAGCAATAAGCTGCATGTCCGCATATTCGATGCCGTTGTGAATCATTTTCACAAAGTGCCCAGCACCGTCGGTGCCAACGTGAGTCACACAGGGCTCACCCTCGGCGACCGCAGCAATCGAAGCAAGGATCGGCCCGAGGGTTTCGTAGGATTCCTTGGTGCCGCCCGGCATGATCGAAGGCCCCTTCAGGGCACCCTCCTCACCGCCGGAGATTCCTGCTCCAACGAAGTGGATTCCCTTCTGGGAAACATCCTTCTCGCGTCTGATGGTGTCGGTGTAGAGGGCATTTCCACCATCAACAATGATGTCGCCCTTTTCGAATCGTTCCGCAAGTGCGCTGATCACAGCGTCGGTTCCAGCACCGGCCTGAACCATGATGATTGCGGTTCTAGGGGTTGATAGCGATGCCACAAATTCATCAATAGTTTCGCTCGCAATGAAGTTAGCTTCCGGGTGTTGTGAAACAAGCGCTTGTGTTTTGTCGACTGAGCGGTTGAAGATAGCAACAGAGTTGCCTGCTCGCGAAGCTAGGTTTCTGGCAAGGTTTGAGCCCATGACGGCTAGACCAACGACACCAATGTTTGCCTTTGACATGTTAGGTTCCTGATTCTTTGTTGTTGAAATTTAGTCGCACACCGTCGGGCAGAAGATTTCCTTTAGGTTAGCGCAAATAAGGGTTTAGCTCTTGAGCGCTTCCGTGATGATGTCAACAAAGCGATCCACATCTTCGGTTGTCGTGTCAAAAGCACACATCCAGCGAACCTCGTGGATTTCTAGGTTCCAGTCGTAAAAGTGAACCTGTTTCCGGATAGTTTCAATCGCTGTTGGGTCCAAGGTTGCAAAGACCGCATTGGCATCGGTTGGGTTTGTGAATTCAAGCCCCTTGATCTCTCCGGTAGCGATGCGAGCCTCCAGCTTGCTCCTCAGTTCCTGCGCCATCTTGTTTGCGTGTTGTGCTGACCTGATTCCAAGCCCACCATCAAACAGGGCTAGCAGTTGAACTGAAGCAAAGCGCATTTTCGACATCAACTGCATTGACATTTTGCGCAGATAAATAAGTCCGTCGACTGCCTTGGGGTTTAGAACCACAACCGCCTCGGCGGCAATCAGGCCATTCTTGGTTCCGCCGAGACTGAGCACATCAACACCTGCGTTTGTGGTGAAATCGGCAAAGTCACAGCCAAGCGCCGCAGCGGCATTCCATAGCCGGGCCCCGTCCATGTGTAACAGCAGGTTGTTTTGGTGGCAGTAGTCGGCAATCGCTTTTACCTCTGCCGGTGTGTACACGGTGCCGAGCTCACTGCTCTGAGTGATCGAGACCACCATTGGCTGAGCTCGGTGCTCAAAGCCAATGTCATAAACCTGAGTTGCTATCGACTCCGGGGTGAGCTTGCCACCTTGGTGCTTGACGTTGAACAGCTTGAGTCCGCTGACGCGCTCCGGAGCCCCACCCTCATCGGTTTCGATGTGAGCGAGGTTTGAGCAAATCACAGCGCCCCAGCGCGGCATCATGGCAGTTAGCGCCACCACATTGGCACCGGTGCCGTTGAAGACCACAAAGGTTTCGGCCTGCTGACCAAATACCTGCCTGATCTTTTCTTCAAGCGCCTTTGTGTACTGGTCGTAGCCGTAGGCGCTTTGGTGGCCTTCGTTTGCATCCTGGAGTGCAGCCAGCACCTCCGGGTGAACCCCGGCGTAATTATCGCTAGCGAAGCTGCGCCAGGTTTTGTCGTGAATTGCCAATCGGCACCCCAAATCTAATGTTTGAACTAACTCCATCTTTGCACTAATCAAGCCGCGACTAACCGATAGATATGGCTCAAAGTATTTATGTGGCGTCAGTCGAAGGACACACTGCAAAGTCGGTTGTGGCCCTGGGGGTTTTAGAGGCGCTCAAGCTGCGCCACAAGAAAATCGGGGTGTTTCGAGCGGTTGTTCCAATCCGTGAAACCCGTGACCGCGAGCTTGAACTTTTACTTGCAAACCTGCCCAATAAATTGGCTTACGAATCGGCAATCGGTGTTGGCTATCAGGAGCTTCACGACTCTCAAGACAAGGCTCTCGAGACTCTTTCCAAGAGATATCAAAACCTGGCAGCCAACCGCGATGCGGTTTTGATTCTTGGCTCTGACTACACCGATGTCGCAGCCCCTGCCGAACTGTCCTTCAATGCCAAGGTTGCAGCCAACCTCGGAGCGCCGGTGCTCTTGGTTGTCAATGGCAGAGAGATCGACGGCAGCGACGAGCACCTCGGACAAGCAGAGGAGCGAAGTTTTCTGCTCCGGCGGTGCTGACCGATGAGGTGATTAGTGAAATCGAGAAACTGGTTCCGCTTGCACCGCTTCACAACCCGGGGAACCTAAGTGGAATCAGGGCTGCTATCGCTGAGTTTCCTTCCCTAACTCAGGTTGCGGTGTTCGACACGGCTTTCCACCAGACCATGCCGGTAAGTTCCTACAGTTACGCGATTGATGCGAATTTGGCTGCGCAGTACGGGGTCAGGAAATACGGTTTCCATGGCAGTTCCTACGCTTACGTCACTGCCCAGGCCGCAGAATTTTTGGGCAAAGACCTGCGCGATCTAAATGCCATAATTTTGCATCTGGGTAATGGAGCCTCGGCTTGCGCGATCAAGAATGGCAAGTCCTTTGACACCTCGATGGGCATGAGCCCGTTGCCTGGCTTAGTCATGGGCACGCGCTCGGGAGATATCGACCCAGCCATAATCTTCTACCTCCACAATGAAGCTGAAATGGGATTTGACGAGATCGACCTGCTGCTCAACAGCCAGTCAGGGCTGCAGGGGCTGACCGGCTCTGGCGACCTCCGCGATGTTTTAGAGCGAGCAGAGCAAAATGAGCCGGCCGCAGTTTTGGCAATTGAGGTCTACGTTCAGCGCATCAAGCACTATTTGGAGGCATACCTAGCGGAACTTGGCCAAATCGACGCCGTTGTTTTTACTGCTGGCGTGGGAGAAAATGCGGCTCCAATCAGACGCTTGGTCTGCGCAGGTCTCGAGCCAGTTGGCATTGTTCTGAACCAGCAGCTCAACCAGCAGCATCCTTCTGGGACCAGAAGCATCTCGGCAGAGAGCTCTAAGTCTCAAGTGCTAGTAATTCCAACGAATGAGGAACTGGAAATAGCCACTCGAGTGGCCGAATTTCTTGAGTGAAATGGGTCTAGTGTGGGGACATGGTTGAAATCAAGTCTGCCCCATTCATAATTGACGCTCCAGTTGCCGGCTACCTTTTCAAGGCCAAAAACCCCAAGGCCCAAATCCTGCTGCAACACGGATATGGCGAATACACCAAGAGATATGTCACCCAGTACTCCAAGCTCATACCAAAGCTGGTTGAGCGTGGCTTCGATGTCTATGGCATCGATCTTGAGGGTCATGGCAATACTGCTGGTGAACGCGGTCTGATTGATGTTCAGCAAGCCGTTGAACACCACCTGCTAGCTCGCGCTGCGATGCCGACCACGCTCCCAACATTTTTGTTCGGGCACTCACTCGGGGGCCTGGTGACCGCTGGCAGCATAACCAGAGATCAGTCCAACATCACTGCGGCAATCATTTCAAGCTCCGCCATGCAGACCCCGTCCAAGCTCTGGGAGCGGTCGCTGGCCAAGGTGATGACAGCAATTGCGCCAAGTGGCCCACTGCCGCTACCTCGTCCGGGCATTGAGGCTCTGACTCGTGATGCCGAACTGCTGAAAGTTATTGAAGCTGATTCGGAAATGTTTAAGGGCAAGGCCAAGAACAAGGTCGCCAAGACCACTCTTGCTGTCTCGGATGGGGTTTGGGCGGATGCTTCCAATTGGCTGGTCCCAACCTTGTTTATTCATGGCGACCAGGACACCTCAACCAACTTTGAGAACTCTGTTTCACTTCACAAAGCTATTGGCTCAAAGGACAAGACCCTAAAGGTCTATGAGGGCGGTTTCCATGAGCTACTCAATGACACCATCGCAGCCAAGGTTGAAAAAGATTTCTTTGCATGGCTTGATGCCAGGAAGCCAAAGTCGAAGTAACAATTCGAAAGAATTTGACTTTGGGGGAAAACTTGAACATAATTTTCACCAATGAGTAATCGATCAGCACTAATGGCGCAGGAGACCTGCGCTATGTTCTGCTGCTCGATGGCAATGTGCATGAGCGTGTGCCGCTAATTACCGCTAGTAATTAGTTTCTAGGCACCAGCACCCCGACAAACGCACGTGATTCGTGCAATTTATCGAAAACCACATTTGCCAAAGGACTCATAAAAATGACAACTCTAAAGACCCAAACATCCACAGTTGCAAGAGGCTTCGCGCTCTACGTTGGAATCTCAGAGGAAGACGCGCTGGCCGCTGGAACCTCACTGTCTGAAATTGCAGCAGAACTAAAAAAGACTCTTGCGAATTTGATCCCAGAAAAAGCCAGTGAGACCTACGCTGCGCTAGCCCTTGCTCCAGTCAGTGCCACTGGCCGGAATTTGGACATAACCAGAATCGCACTTAGAGAACCCAAGGCCACCAATGCTCCGGTAGCACCCATCTCGCAAGAGCAAACAGCCGCCAAGGGTTTGGTGGTGGATTTGACCAGGCGGAAACTATTTGTTGACGGGCGCAATGCGCAACTGACCTGCAAAGAATTCGAGCTGTTTGCTTTCTTGATCGAGAACACCGGTCAAACCGTCAGCCGTCAACAGATCGCAAACATCTCAGAGCGTTGCGGAGAAGCAACTCCAAACGCCAGAACCATCGATGTTCACGTCCGCCGGCTTCGTTCGAAGATTGCCGGCTACGAGGATGTGATTAGGACCAGTCGTGGAATTGGCTATCGCTTCGACAAGCACCCGGATGTGCTGGTCGAGCAGTTCTAGAAAGTGTGAGCACCTCTAGACCCCGACGCACTTGAAGCTGGTGGCCCTCCCTCGTAACTAATCGAACTATCGCCGGATTACAACAAGGGAGGCGCCAGTTACAACCAACAGCACCCCAAGGAAGTTCAGGGGAGCAAAGTTGATTGCGGAGATTGGAAGCAGCAGGTCCAAGGTCAGAGCTGCAACCACCTGGCCAGCCAGCAGCGATAGCCCGAGTGCCAGAACACCGATTTGCCGAACCACCAGCACTTGCAAAAAGATAAAGGCACCGCCAACCACGCCACCGAGATAAAGCCATGGGTTTGTTGGCAGCGACTGGATAACTGGAATCCCCTGAACCAGAAGCAGTGTCACCAAAATGATCAGCGTGCCAGCAACGAAGTTGACGTAGGTGGAAATCAACACGGACTCGGTCTGTTTGGCAAGGCGACCATTAATTGCCTGCTGAAAACCGGTGCCGAAGCCGGCCAAAAACGGCAGTACAACCAGCGGACTGATGACCTCGAACCCCAGTCCAGCAAACAGCACCACCCCAATCAGTGCCAACAGGGCACCGACGAGCCTGGCCAGCGAAAGCACTCGCTTGGTCATTCCAATCAACCCGAATGAATCCAGCATCAGAGCTGACAATGCTTGACCAGAAACTATGGCAAGCGTAAATAATGTGATTCCAAGAGTTGGGGCAACCAAGCCCTGCATCATGACAAAAAAGCCTCCGGCGAAGCCACCGAAAAACAACCAGAGTGGAAGCCTGCCGCGGGTCAGTGCCTTCAGCATCTCCAGCAGTTTGTGTCGCTGAGGCCTCAGGCTAAACAGCGCGGCCGAAATCAAGATTGTTCCGATTCCGAAAGAGATCAGCGCGGCAACCAGTCCGTTTTCAAGCTCTAGCCCAAGTGCGCCATTTACTCGCGACTGCACGGCAATAAGAGCACCAGCAACGACGCTTAGGGAAATCGCCAACGGCTTTGGCAGCACTTGTTCGGTCCCCATGGTTGCTCTCTAGTTCTGATTACCGGATCGGTAACCCTAAAAGGATAGCGACGGGTTGCCTGATTAGTGCTCGGCCAACCCGGTTCTGGAATTGGGCTGGGAGGGTAATCTAGGAAACTATGAACAAGCAATCAGAGGCATTCGCTCCAAAGCAACTCTTCTCGTACTTCGCAACCGGTGAGGCAATCACCTGGGGGCTGTTGATAGCAGGTCTAATTGCCAGGGCCCTGCTGCCCACCCCCGACATGCTAATTACGGTGGTCGGGGCAACACATGGATTCATGTTCCTGAGCTATGCGGTTACTGCTGCGTTGGTTGGTGTAAACAACCGCTGGGGCCTATACAAGACTTCAATTGGCGTGATTCTTGCCATCGTTCCTTTCGCAACAATCCCATTTGAAAAATGGCTGCTCAAGCGCAATTTGCTTGAGGGGAAATGGCGCGTTCAAAAGTCGAAGGACAAGCGAGACGACACTTTGATTGACGGCCTATTTCGCTGGTTTATTAACCGTCCAGCTCTTCTGGTGTTGTCTCTCGCAGCCTTCGTGATTGTTCTATTTTCAGTTCTTTTGATTCTTGGGCCACCTGATCAGTGGGGTAAATAGCGCAGCTGTTGGGTCGGCATAAAGTCGTCAAAACACCCCCTAAGCTAGGAGGACACGAATCGGTCAGCAACTAGTTGATCGAACCCACAAGGAGTGATAACCGTGCCCGTGACGACGACGTCAAAGCATGATTCCGCCGGATGGCGAAACGTACCAAAACAATCCAAACCAGTTGACCAAAAGCGTGTTCAAGAGCTTTTGGAAAAAGAGTGGGCAAGGTTCGAAGCCTCCACTAAGGCGTCTGGTGACCACAATAAAAAGGCAAGCAAGGTCCTCCCTCTTGGAGTAACCTCTAGCTTCCAGCACTGGGACCCCTACCCAATCTCGATAGTTTCGGCCAAGGGTGCTTACCTAACCGATGTTGACGGCAGAAAGCTACTGGATCTTTCCATGGGCTTTGGCGCGATGTTGGTTGGTCACCTGAATCCCAAGGTAATCAAGAAGGTCAAGAAGGCGATTCGCTCAACTGGAACGCTCTTTGTAACGCCGTCGCCAACCGCGACCGATGTTGCCGAGAAGTTCAAGAAGCGCTTTGACCTGGACATGCTTCGATTCACCAACTCCGGAACCGAGTCAACCATGTACGCGATCCGCACTGCTCGCGCAGTGAAGGGTAGAAACGGCGTGATCAAGGTTGAGGGTGGCTACCACGGTGGCTATGACCCATTGCAGGTTTCTGTGAAGCCAGCGCTGAACGAAATTGGTGATTCAAATTTGCCAACAGCCCAAGTTCCCCCCGAGGTTGAGGCCGGCGATGTGTATGTCGTGCCCTACAACAACCTTGAGAGCCTAGAGAAGATCATGAAGGATCACGGCAAGAAGATTGCCTGCTTCATGATTGAGCCGGTAATCGAGAACCTCTCAATCATCCTCCCGGATGAGGGTTACCTGAAGTCCGTTCGTGAACTGTGTGACAAGTACGACATCGCCCTGATCTTTGACGAGGTAAAGACTGGTTTGACCGCTGGAGTTGCGGGAGCCGCAGCCAGGTTAGGCGTGAAGCCAGACCTGATCACTCTTGCCAAGAGCATTGGTGGTGGATTCCCGCTGGCTGCCTTTGGTGGCAAGCAGGAGTACATGGACGCAGTTGTTGACAACCGCATGGCTCACTTTGGAACCTACAACGGAAACCCATTGGTGATGGCCGCAGCTGACGCCGTTGATGAAATCTGCACGCCAGCCGCATTGGCTAGCGCTGAGGCAATCAACAACGCCACCTTGGCCAAGCTAGATCAGATCATTGCTGAGTTTGAGCTTCCGGCACACACCGTTGGTTTGGGTGTGAAGGGCGCAATGATTTGGTCACCGGATCCAGTTCGGAACTATCGCGACTATAAGGCAACCGATTTTGAGACCGCTGAGCTTTCTTGGCTCTGGGGTGTCAACCGCGGCGTGCTGACCCCTCCGGGGCTTGATGAGCAGTGGTTGGTTTCACTTGCTCACAGCCAGAAGGACATGGACAAGATGGTTGCAAGCACCAGGGAACTAGCCGCAGCACTTCGCGCCTAAGAACAAAAAACAGGTACCTCCAATTTGCACGACCAGATAAAAAGGTGAAATAATGTTCAGTGAATAATACTTCACTGAATGGAGCAAATTGGAAACGAGCCTTGGGCTTTGGTTGGGTGTCATCGCGCTGATCTTGGTGATGCTGGCAATTGATTTAATCGCGCATCGCAAGGCGAGCGTGATTTCGATCAAAGAAGCAGCTATTTGGTCCAGCATCTCGGTCGCAACCGGAGTGCTGTTTGGTGTCTATGTTTGGGTCGAGTTTGGGTCCGAATTTGGTCAAGAGTACTTCTCGGGCTTTGTCATTGAAAAGTCTTTGGCCATCGACAACGTGTTTGTCTGGGCATTGATCTTTGCCGCATTCGCGGTCCCGAGGGAGTTTCAGCACCGGGTTTTGTTCTTGGGTGTCTTGGGTGCTCTGGTGTTCCGAGGAATATTCATTGCCGGTGGAGCAGTGCTAATTCAAAACTACAGCTGGGTGCTCTACCCATTTGCTGCATTCTTGATTGTGACCGGCGTTCGGTTAATGATTCAAAGAAATCAGCACATCGACCCAACAAAATCAAGGTTCCTGATCTGGTTTCAGAGGAGATTTCGGTCAACCGATAAGTTCTATCATCAGAAACTGGTGATTAGAAAGAATGGCGTTCTGTATGCCACACCGCTGCTAGCGGTCTTGGCAATGTTGGAATTCACCGACATCATTTTTGCAGTTGACTCAATTCCAGCAATCTTTGCCGTCACCGATGAAGCATTCCTGGTCTTCACGGCGAACGCCTTTGCAATCTTGGGGCTTCGCGCGATGTACTTCCTGCTTGCCGATCTGATGCACAGATTCATTTATCTGAAGGTTGGACTTTCTGTGCTCTTGGTGTGGGTTGGCGTGAAGATGGCGCTGCATGATGTTTATAAGATTCCGACCACGCTTTCGCTCACTGTCATCATCTTGGTTATCGGAACGGCAGTCGTCGCGTCGCTTCTAAAAACTAAGTCACAAGCCGCAGTGGCCCCGGTTGAACCAAAGGCGGTTTATGAGCTTGCCAGTCAAACAGAGCTGGCTAGTCTTGAGCCTATTATCAGGAGGCGAAAATGAGTGAGCGCTGGACCTTTTTGACTCATCACGCACATGTGCTGATATCCCTGAGCGCCGATCCGGATATGAAAATTGATCAGCTGGCTACCAAGCTGGGGGTCACCTCCCGCTACACCGTGAACATCTTGAATGACTTGACTGAGGGCGGCTATCTCACCCGGGAGAAACATGGCCGGAGAAATCACTACTTCATAAACCGGTCCGCTGAACTTCGGCATGAGACCAGTGCCCACAAGACCATAGGCGAGCTCATTGATTCGCTGGGTAGCGTTGGGGGAGCTCGCTGATGGACATGCTGAGCATTGCAGTTCAAAACCTGACATCGGCACCGGTTCTGGCCTTTGCACTTGGCCTTTTGGCGACCGCAATCCGGAGTGATCTCAGGCTCCCAGAACCGATTTACCAGGCGATCTCTATCTACCTACTGCTAGGAATCGGTATTAAGGGAGGCGTGGCCCTGTCCGAGGTGAGTATCGCCGAGGTTGGCCTGCCGATCCTTGGAACGCTGATTCTCGGTGTGACTGTCCCTGCCCTTGCCTTTGCTTTCCTGCAGCTACTAAAAAGGCTATCCAACGCTGACCGAGGGGCCATCGCTGCCCACTACGGGTCCACATCTTTGGTCACCTTTACCGCGGCCATAATCTTCTACGAATCGGTCGCTGTTTCAGTTGAGGGCTACCTCACCACCCTGCTTGCAATCTTGGAGATCCCGGGCATCATCGTCGGACTACTTCTTGCAACCATAGGTCTGAAACGAAGCGTGCCATGGAGTGAAAGCATCAGGGAGATTCTTGCTGGTCGATCGATCTTTCTGCTCGCCGGTGGCTTGGCTATTGGGTTTTTGACTGGCACCACCGGTTTTGCCAGAATCGAAGAGTTCTTTGTGGTGCTGTTCCCTGGAGTCCTTACTCTGTTTTTGCTGGAGCTTGGCATAGTTGCTGGCCGCAGGCTTTCCGATCTAAAGAAGTCAGGCTTTGGTCTTGTCGCCTTCGCGCTGTTGTTTCCGATGGTCTCGGGCTGCCTGGGTGTAGTTGTAGGTCAGCTGACCGGACTCAGCGTTGGCGGAGCTGCCACACTTGGCGTGCTGAGCGCCTCAGCGTCTTACATTGCAGCACCGGCTGCAGTCAGGCTGGCACTTCCAGAGGCAAGCCCCGGGATCTATCTGACGGCAAGCCTTGGCATCACCTTCCCGCTCAACCTGACCTTGGGCATCCCAATCATGCTGCAAATTAGTAACTACCTAGAAAGTGTTGGTCTCTGATGTTGAAAAAGCGCAAACTGTTGGTTGTGGTGATTGAAGCCGGGCTTGTCACTAGGTTGGCAAGGGACGTAATGGCCAAGGGAGCCAAGGGCTACACCGTCACCAGCGCCAATGGCCTGGGACCAAGGAACCAGCGCGCAGGTGACCTTGAGGGCGGTAACGCCAAGCTGGAGACTGTGGTTCCGGAGGCCACTGCCGAGGCTTTGCTCGAGTTACTGAAGGAAAACTACTTCCCGCACTATGCCTGCAGTGCCTGGGTCAGTGACGTTGAGATTCTTAGGGACGACCGCTACTAACAGCCCCGGTAAATTAGCATTGAGCAAGTGAACTCGCTCAAATTCAATTACCCGGCCCAGCTGCCAGTAGTTGAGCGACGCCAAGAGATTCTTGAAGCCATTGAAGCCAACCAGGTCATAGTGCTCGCCGGAGCAACCGGCTCCGGAAAAACCACACAGCTTCCGAAGATGTGTTTGGAGCTTGGCAGAAAAAGCGTTGCCCACACTCAGCCCAGAAGAATTGCGGCCAGAAGTGTGGCAGAGCGGATTGCTGAAGAGCTTGAAGTTGAACTTGGAGGCCTGGTTGGCTATCAGGTCCGGTTCACGGATCAGGCGAGCAAAAGCACAAAAATAAAGGTGATGACTGACGGCATCCTGCTGAATTCGCTTCAGCGAGATCTACTGCTCATGCGCTACGACACCATCATCATTGACGAAGCTCACGAGCGCAGCCTGAACATTGACTTCCTGCTTGGTTACATCAAACAGCTTCTGCCCAAACGCCCGGACCTCAAGGTGATAATCACCTCGGCCACAATCGACCCGGAATCCTTTTCTAAGCACTTCAACGATGCACCGATTATTGAGGTCAGCGGTCGAACCTATCCAATTGATATCTTCTACCGGCCGGTAACCACAAACATCGAGGACAACTCTGATGTTGATGATGGCTCAACAGCTAATGACTATCTGGATGGCGTTGTCAAGGCGCTGGTTGAGTTGCAGGATTATCCGCAGGGCGACTCACTGGTGTTTCTGTCTGGCGAGTCAGAGATTCGCGACGCCCAGGACGTGATTGCGGGCAAGATTGCCAGCGGAATACTGGATAAAGCAACCGAGGTGTTGCCGCTCTATGGGCGCCTAAGTTCGGCAGAGCAGCATCGCGTTTTTGAGCCGTCCAAGGTTGCCGGCGTCAAACGAAGGGTGATTCTTGCAACTAACGTTGCCGAGACCAGCCTGACCATTCCCAACATCAAGTACGTAATCGATGCTGGAACAGCCAGAATCTCGAGGTATAGCCCAAGGGCGAAGGTGCAGCGGCTCCCAATCGAGGCAATCTCTCAGGCCAGCGCTAATCAGCGATCGGGTCGAGCCGGACGAACCTCTGCTGGCATCGCTATTCGGTTGTATTCAAAGGAAGACTTCGAGGCAAGGCCTGAGTTCACAGACCCTGAAATCCTTCGCACCAATCTGGCAGCGGTCATTCTGCAGGCAGCAGCAAGCAAGCTTGGCGACATCCGAAAGTTCCCATTTTTGCAGCCACCCGATGCCCGGGGCGTCAAAGACGGAGTTGGGCTCCTCAAGGAACTCGGTGGAATCGTCGAGGCCGAGAACGGCCAAATCGAACTCACAGAAATCGGCAAGAACCTGGCGCTGATTCCAATCGAACCTCGGTTTGCCAGGATGCTGGTTGCCTCCAAAGAGCACTCACTGACCCGCGAGGTGATGATCATCGTGGCGGGGCTAACTATTCAGGACCCAAGGGAGCGGCCGCTCGAGAAGCGAGAAGCAGCGGACCGACTTCACGCTAGATTTACCGACCAGACCAGTGACTTCCTGACGCTATTGAATCTCTGGAACCACATCGAGGACCAGCAGCAAAAGCTTTCCTCCTCTGCCTTTAGAAGGCTCTGCAAGCAGGAGTTTTTGAACTACTTGAGAGTGCGGGAGTGGCAGGATCTGGTTCGACAGCTAAAAGGCCTGACCAAACCGCTTGGCCTGGACTATGGCAAGCGCAAGAAGGACCCGGACGGAATTCATAAGGCCTTGCTGGCGGGACTCTTGAGTCAAATCGGTATTCAGCAGCTTCCTGACAAACCCAAGCCGAAGGCCGGCAAGCCGGTTCGGGCACCGGTTGTCTACTTAGGAGCCAATAACAAGAAGTACTTCATCTTCCCTGGCTCCGCACTTGCCAGGAAGGCACCGGAGGCCATGATGAGCGCCGAGCTGGTTGAAACCAGCAGGCTCTTTGCCAGGATGAATGCGGCCATTGATCCAGAGTGGGCGGAGCAGTTAGCCGGCGATCTTTGCAAGCGCAGTGTCTCGGAACCGCACTGGGAGAAGAAGCTTGGGGCTGTAATCGGGCTTGAAAGAGTGAACCTGTTCGGCGTTCCCATTGTCCAGGGACGAAAAGTTCAATACTCAAAAATTGATCCGATGTTCTGCCGGGAGCTGTTTATTCGACACGCTCTGGTCTATGGGCAGTGGGATTCAAAGCAGGTCTTTTTCGATCGGAATGCAGAGTTCCTTGCGGATTTGGAAAGTCAGGCTGAAGCCTCCAGGGCACCGCAATTGGCCCCAAATGAAGATGACATATTCCTGTTTTACAACAACCGGATTCCACTGGATGTGGTTTCCACCAGGAGCTTTGAGGGCTGGTGGAAGCAGGTTCGGGTCAGTGAGCCAGAGTTTTTGAAAATGACCCGTGATCAACTACTCGGATCAACCAAGGCTGAACTGGACAAAGAGCAGTACCCCGGGGAAATAACTGTTGACGGGCAAGACTTTTCTCTCAGCTACATTTTCGACCCTGGCAGTGAACACGACGGGATGTGCGTGGATGTGCCAATTGTGCTCCTGGCAAGCGTTTCCCCCGAGGGCTTCCAGTGGCTGATTCCGGCCCTACGGCTGGAATTGATCACGGAACTAATTCGCAGCTTGCCCAAACCGGTCCGGAAGCATGTAGTTCCCGCCAAGGACTGGGCGCAGAAGGTTCACGATGAGCTGCCAGCCAAGCCAACTGGCATTGTCACTGAGGTGCTGGCTTCCCTGCTGCAGACACTAAGTGGTGCCAGGGTGGCGGCAACAGATTTCAACCTTCAGGCAATCCCCGCCTCCCTGCAGGTCTCTTATCGAGTGCTGGATGCCAAGGCTAAGCAGTTAGCCATCGGCAACGACCTGAGGGCACTTCAAGATCAGTTGTCGGGCCATGCCGTCGAGGCAGTGGCGGAGATTATCCAATTCGATGGCCCGTCAATCGAGGCAGACGATCTTCAGGCTTGGGACATGGACGATCTCCCAACTCAGCTTGTATCAAGTCATGGAACCAACAAGGTAAACGCGTATCCAGCGCTCGTAGTTGACCCAAAGAGTAGGCAGGTGAATTTGCGCCTGCTGTCATCAAGTGCCAAGCAACACCTGGAACACCCACTCGGAGTCGCCGAACTGATTCAGAAGACCATTGCGTCACCGGTGAAGTACATCGAGAGTCACCTGACTCAACCGGAAAAGGTAGCAATTGCCAGCCTGCCCTACCCGAGCTTGAATGCCTTCGTGCTTGATGTGATTCGGGCAGGCGCCCTGAAACAGATTCAAGAAGTGGCAGAGCAGGGATTGATCTTCACCAAAAAGGATTTTGATAGGGCAAGACAGTTAGTAGAGGCCATTTCTATCGAGTTAGTTTTCGATGTTGCCAAGCTCGTTTCAAAAATCAGCAGGGCAGCCAGCGATGCCACAAAGACAATCTCTGGAGCCAGAGCAATGGACTTCTTGACCGAGTTGGCCTCCGAAAAGCTCCACATTCAGGAACTGCTTCAAGACAATATGGTGTCGTCGGTGGGGTTGGAGCGGCTCGGTCGAATCGAGGTCTACCTAAAGGCCATTACGCAAAGAGTCATCAAATTGCAGGAGCAGCCGGACAGAGACCGACTCCACTCACTTGAGGTGTCAAGAGCGATTGAGGCCTATGAGGCAGCCGGTGGCAGAATCCCAGTTCCACATGCCTCGCCAAAGAACCTAGTTGCAGCCCGTTGGCTGCTAGAGGAGCTCAGGGTAAGCCTGTTTGCCCAATCGCTTGGAACCAGTGAACCTGTTTCGCTAAAGCGAATCCAGAAGCAGCTCAGTTAGTTCTGAGGGAAGCCTAGGTTTAGGCCGCCGTGGCTGGGGTCCAGCCAGCGAGAGGTGACCACCTTGGTCTGCGTGAAGAAGCGGAAGCCTTCCTCGCCGTGTGCTCTGGAGTCACCAAAGAGCGAGTGCTTCCAGCCGCCGAAGGAGAAGTAAGCAACCGGCACCGGAATTGGAACGTTGATTCCGATCATGCCGGCCTGAACCTCGTTCTGGAATCTCCTTGCAGCACCACCATCATTGGTGAATACCGCGGTTCCGTTACCAAATGCACCGCCGTTGATTAGCTCAAGGCCCTCATCGAAGGACTTGACCCTGACAACGCTTAGAACGGGACCGAAGATTTCTTCCTGGTAAACCTTGGAGGTTGTCGGCACCTGATCAATAAGGGTTGGTCCAAGCCAGAAACCAGCCTGATCGCCGTCTGGCTCAACATTGCGGCCATCGACCACTACCTTTGCTCCGTCGGCGCTCGCGATTTCGATGTAGCCAGCGACTTTGTCACGGTGTTCCTTGGTAACCAGCGGCCCCATGTCGCAGGAGCGGCGGCCGTCACCAACCTTGATTTGAGACATTTTTTCGACGATCTTTTCAATCATTTCGTCGGCTACAGGCTCAACTGCAACCACTACTGAAATCGCCATGCAGCGCTCTCCGGCAGAACCGAAGCCAGCATTTACTGCAGAGTCAGCAACAAGGTTTAGGTCGGCATCAGGAAGGACCAGCATGTGGTTCTTTGCGCCGCCGAGCGCCTGAACTCGCTTGCCCTTGCGAGCAGAGTTCTCGTAAATGTACTGGGCAATTGGGGTCGACCCCACAAAGCTAATCGAGGCAACATCATCGCTTTCGATCAGGCCGTCCACTGATTCCTTGTCGCCCTGCAGCACGTTGAACACTCCCGCAGGCAAGCCCGCTTCGGTCCAGAGTTCAGCCATCCAGATGGCAGCACTTGGGTCTTTTTCGCTCGGCTTCAGGATCACAGTGTTTCCGGCAGCAAGCGCCACTGGGAAGAACCACATCGGAACCATTGCTGGGAAGTTAAACGGGCTGATAATTCCAACCACTCCAAGCGGCTGCTTGATCGAATAAACATCAACGCTGGTGGAGGCATTTTCAGAGTATTCACCCTTGAGAAGGTGTGGCATGCCACAGGCAAACTCAACAACCTCTTGGCCTCTGGTGATTTCACCTAAAGCATCCGAGAGCACCTTGCCGTGTTCGGCGGTGATTATTTCGGCAAGCTCATGCTTACGCTCGTTCAGGAGCTCTCTGAACTTAAAAATGATTTGCTGGCGCTTTGCCAGAGAGGTGTCTCGCCAGCCAGGAAAGGCGGCCTTGGCCGAAGCGATAGCGGCAGCGATGTCAGCTTGATTGGCAAGTGAGACTTCACTAACTGCCTTGCCGAGAGCGGGATCAAAAACAGGCGCTGTTCTGTCTGAACTGCCCTTGTGGTTTTCGCCGTTTATGTAGTGCGCGATTTGCTTCATTTGGTTCCTAACCGATGTTTGAGATTACGAGATCTCCAGATATCAAGCTAGCACTAATTGCCGCTGGAAGTTTGGGTGTAGCTGGCAGCTCAACAGCTTTTGGTGTTAGCTCACCGCAAGCTTTATCAGCCTGATGATTTCCTTTTCGGTCGCGGCATCAATGCTGGTCAGGGCATAGGCGTTTGGCCACATCTGACCCTGGTCTAGTTTGGCGTTCTCGCTGAAACCGAGAGTTGCGTAGCGAACCTTGAATTTTCCGGCCGACTGAAAGAATAAAATTGTTTTGCCATCTTTGGCATAGGCCGGCATTCCATACCAAGTCTTGGCATCAAGATCTGGGGCATGATTCTTGACTAGCTCCTGAATCTTTTGAGCCATTGCCTTGTCTGTGCCGGACATTTCGGCAATCTTTGACATTACGTCTGCCTCGGCAGCAGCCTTGTCGTTTTGGTTTTTGAGTTCTTTGGCTCGCTCCCGCATCGCTTTTCGCTCTTCTGGGGTAAAGCTCTCATCTTTGCCTGCCACCGCAGCTCCTTGTCTCAGTTGCTAGTCAAAGGTTAGCGAAGCTGGGAATGATTGCGAGCCCAAACAGGGTTGTCATGGAGCGCGACCTGAATCTCAGCTGGCACCCAGCGAGATCTCGTAGCATTAGTAAAACTCTCACTTAGGCACGGCGTGCCATGAATTGAATTGGAACAAATGGCCGAGCTGCTCTACCGCCTAGGAAAATTTTCTGCCCGAAAAGCACTTCTAGTTGTCTCTATCTGGTTGATTGCGATTTTGGGCTCGGGGGCAGCCGCAGTATTTGCTGGCGGAAAACTCAGCTCGAGTGTGACCTTGGATGGCATACCGTCTCAGGACCTGGTCTATCAGCTCCAGGAAACCTTCCCAGACGCCGGGCGCGGCGTGGGTCAAGCGGTCTTCCGCAAGGCCGACTCGGTTCCCTTCACGGATCAAGAAAAAGCTGAGATTGCCGAGCTGCTGGCTTCGGTTCAGCAGATTTCCGGTGTCAACGAAGCGCTTGATCCATTTGACGCTCAAGCCTCGCTTGATCAGCAGCGAGCAGACCTAGCGCAGGGTGCCAAGGATTTAGCGCAAGGACAGCTTGACCTGGTAGCTGGTCAGGACTCGATTGATGCTTCGCTGGCTGAACTAGCCGACAAAAAGGCATTTTTAGTTGAGCAGGAGCAAGCGGTCTTGGCGGGCATCGAACAGCTGAGCACCGAAGGTTTACCCGGGGTTGATCAATTGCAGGCGAACCTTTTTGAGGTCCAGGCAGGCCTTGCACAAATTCAGGCAGGCGAAGAACAGCTTGCAGCTGCTCAAGAGGATCTCGATGCGGGCAAAACTGAAGCGCTGCTCGCCCAGCGATCTTTGGATGCCGGAACCGCGCTGCTTGATGCCGCATCAGGTTTTGGAATCGTCTCGAGCGACGGGCTAACCGCGCTTGCAAATATCTACTTCGATGTTCAAATCAGTGAGATTGATGAGGCTCTTGCCGGTTCCGTGGTTTCACTAATCAAGGAGCTAACCCCAAGCTCGGTCCAAGTTGAGTTTTCGCAGTCACTAGTTTTCTCGCTTGATGGCCTGCTGGGCATTGGTGAAGTAATCGGGTTGCTTGTTGCGGCACTGGTGCTGATTGTGATGCTCCGAACCTTCATTGGTGCGGGTCTTCCGGTTATTGCTGCGATCGCCGGTGTTGCCATCTCAGCGGCAATCACCTTCGCGCTGTCTTCGGTCATTGAAATGACCAGCACCACACCACTGCTTGGAATCATGCTCGGGCTTGCCGTTGGGATTGACTATTCGCTGTTCATTCTCAATCGTCACCGTCGTCAGCTGAAGTCCGGAATCGAGCTTCATAAGTCGATTGGTCTAGCAAACGGAACCAGCGGAAACGCAGTGGTGTTTGCCGGAGTGACCGTAATCATTGCGTTGCTGGCGCTAAATCTAACCGGGGTGGGCTTCCTAGGTCTGATGGGTAGTGCCGGTGCGCTGTCGATCGTAATTGCAGTGCTGGTTGCACTGAGCCTGGTCCCGGCTGTGCTGGGGTTGGCAGGCATGCGTGTGCTTACCAAGTCTGAACGCGCAAAGTTGCAGGAACTTGGGGCGAGCCAGGACGCTAGCCCGGTTGAAACCCCAGCCTCAACCACACCAGTGCTTGCGAATCGACACCCAATTTTGGTGATGGTTTCAGTAATCGCAGCACTTGGCATTTTGGCAATCCCGGCATCGAGTCTTCGACTTGCTCTGCCTGATGGTGGGTCCGAGTCCCCAGATTCCACTGCCAACAAGTCCTACAACCTGATCGCTGACAGCTTTGGGTCCGGGGCTAACGGCAACCTGGTTGCCATCGCTCAGTTGCCAGAGTCGCTTGAAGATCTCGAGCAACTGGAGCTGCAGGCAACACTTGCCACAGAGCTTAGTTCGCTGGCATCGGTTGCCAGCGTGCTTCCTGCTGGAGTCAGTGAGTCTGGAACCGAGTTGATGTTTGCTGTGATTCCCGAAGCTGGACCAACCAGTGAATCAACCGAGCAGCTGGTCTTTGACATTCGGAACCTCGGTGCCGAGCTCGAGCAGAGCCTGGCAGTGAGCATGGAAGTCACCGGTATCGCGGCCATCAACATCGACATGTCCAAAAAACTTGCCGACGTTCTGCCGCTTTACCTGGGAACCGTAATTCTGCTGTCGCTGGTGCTATTGATTGTTGTGTTCAGGTCTTTGCTGGTGCCACTGATTGCCACTGGCGGCTTCCTACTAACCGTGTTTGCAACGCTTGGTGCTGTCGTCGCTGTTTACCAGTGGGGTTGGCTGGCTGACCTATTCGGTGTTTATCAAGCGGGTCCACTACTCAGCTTCCTTCCGACGATTCTGATCGGAATTACTTTTGGGTTGGCCATGGACTACCAGTTGTTCTTGGTCTCCGGAATGCGTGAAGCCTACGTGCGCGGGAAGTCGGCAAACGAGTCCATCAACTACGGCATGCACTTAGGTCGCGCCGTGGTCGTGGCGGCAGCAATCATCATGATTGCGGTGTTCGGTGGCTTCGCCTTCTCGCACCTTGCAATCATGAAGCCAATGGGCTTTGGTTTGGCGATGGGAGTTCTAATTGACGCGTTCCTGGTCAGGTTGCTGCTGATGCCAGCGGTGATGACCCTGCTTGGAAAGTCCGCCTGGTGGATCCCGACGTGGCTAGATCGACTCTTGCCGGATGTTGACGTTGAGGGTGCCAAGCTAGAAAGAAGTCACATACAGGCATAGGCTTGCAGTAACTATTGAAAGGGCTAATAACGAAATGGCCAAAAAAACTCGAACACCGGATGAGCAGATTTCAAGACTGAGGAACTACAACGTAGTTGCCGGATTCTTGCACCTGATCCAGGCAATTGGATTCTCATACGTTTTGACTCTGCTTGATCGTCAGATCCTGTACCCGGTCAAAATTGAATACCCAACCGGCCCTCCGGGCGTGGCAAGCCCGGTGGATGTAGTGGTGTTATTTGAAATCAACATCGGTGCCGGCATCGTTGGATTCTTGGGTCTTTCGGCTCTGTTCCACTTCATAATTTCTTCACCCATGTTCTTTGGTCGCTACAGCGCCGGGCTGAAGCTGAACCACAACTATTTCCGCTGGGTTGAGTACTCACTGAGCTCCTCAGTGATGATTTTCTGCATCGCCCTGCTAAACGGAATTACCGACATCGCTGCTCTAGTTGCAATTTTTGCTGTGAACGCGTCGATGATCCTGTTCGGTGCCTTGCAGGAGAAGTACGAAACTCCAGGTAACGGCAAGGGTTTGCCATTTATCTTTGGGTCAATGACCGGAATCGTTCCATGGCTAATTCTTATTCTTTACATCTGGCAGCCGGGCGCGACAAACGCGTCCGAAATCCCAGGTTTCGTCTACGGAATCGTCGTTGCGCTGTTTTTGTTCTTCAACACCTTTGGATTCAACCAGGCCTTCCAGTACAAACAGATTGGTCCCTGGAGGAACTACCTATTCGGTGAAAAGACATACATCACTCTTAGCCTGGTGGCTAAGACAGTTCTGGCTTGGCAGATATTCTCCGGAGCCATCATTCCGGCTTTGGTTAGCTAGAAAAGTCGCACACAAACACCCGGCAGGCAACTGCCGGGTGTTTGTGTTTTCACAGCCTTCTCCATGGTTTGTTCCAGGTTAGAAGCTGTTTCGGTTGCTATCTTTGGGGCTTGTCAAAGCGGCAAAATAAGTGATTGGTGAGCGAGTTGGAAGAATTCTTTTTGTATTTTGGTGATCTCCCACTGCATCCATTGGCGGTGCACTTCGCAGTTGTCTTGTTCCCGGTCACCGCACTCTTAGTTGCACTGGCAGCGATGTGGCCAAGCTTCCGCAAGCGCTACCTCGGAATTTCAACTTTGGGCCTGGTTTTAACTATCCCGTTCGTATTTATCGCTCAGCAGTCTGGTGAAGCCCTTGGTGAAGCAACCTATGAGCCGGATCTGCATGAGGAATTCGGCGAGAAGATGGTGCCTGTTGCTATTGCCACAGCAGCCATTGCGCTCCTGTTTTGGTTTGCAATTCGCTCCGGTTGGTCTAAAAAGCTAACCGGTGTTATTGGGTTCCTCGCGGTAGCCGCTGCTATCGGCGCAAGCGCAATGACCTTCGTGGTCGGACATTCCGGAGCAGAAGCGGTTTGGAGCAATGCCAGTGCGGTCCAGGTTGATCAACCCTCGAACATGAGAGAAATCTAATCTTCCTCTAACCGGCAACTCACCGGGTGTTGCTTAGCTTCTATGTATAGAGGAGAAGATGATGACAAATAAGCGATACGAGTTTGATAACCGCAAGCCAAGCGCCATGTCACGGATCGGGTCGACTGTAATTGCGGTTGGTTCCGTTGCAACCGCAATTTCCATTGCGATGCCAAGCGTTGGAGCCTTTGTCGTGCAGGAGACTGCAGCCGTTGGCTCTGCCTTTGGACTAGCGGCTACTCCCGCTGCAGATAAGACCCCTTCTAGTTCTAGCGCACCGAGTCAGACAACGGCAGGGGCTCCTGCTCAGGCTACTAATGCCACCATCGTGAGTGTGCCAAGCGTGACAAGCCAAAGCGTTGCAGCTGGCTCACCCACCGGCACGGTAACAATCGAGACCCATGCACTTGGTGACCCACTACCTACAGCGATTGCCGCTGCACCTGCTTCCATCACCCTAAACAGTGCGTCAGGCAATACTTCGAGCCCAACTCCCACCGCTTCTGGCTCTGGCCAAAGCACCAGTGGAAGCTGGAGCGTGTCCTCAAATAGCTACTCTGATGACCATGATGACGATCTCTACGAGGACCACGATGATCACGATGATTACGAGGATCACGATGATCACGATGATTACGAGGATCACGATGATCACGACGACGACTAAAGACTCAAACTAAATGTTTAGCTACTCAGCCGAATGCATGGGAACAGTGTTCCTGTTTCAGGTCGATGACAACATCTCCGAGGACGAGCTTTCTCGGTTTTGTGATGGAGCCATGGATGTGCTGCGGGATGCTGATGAGACCTTCAGTCTTTATAAGCCAGAATCTGAAATTAGCCAGCTGAACGCAGGTGCTGCATCATGGGATTCAGCCAGCAGCGTTCAGCGCAAAATCCGGGCAGACGCAACGGACTGGAAAGCAATCACTGGCGGCTTCTTCGACTCGGTTTCGCCAGATGGCACCTACGACCCATCCGGCCTGGTGAAATCCTGGGCGGCCAGAAATGGAGCTCAATATCTGGAAGCCAATGGTGTTCGTCAGTTCACCTTGAACGCCGGTGGCGACATCTACTTGAGTCAGGATTTGACCTCACCGCTGTTGAACAAAGTGGGGCTATCCAACTTACGTTCAGTGGCGGATGCAGCTGCCGGTTCAAACATGGTTTTGGATCTTGCCGGGTCTAAGTTTCGTGCCGTTGCCACCAGTGGCCGTTCTGAGCGCGGTGAACACATTTGGCGAGCTGCAGACAGCTCCGATTACATCCAGGCAACAGTGGTCGCCAAAGACCTGGTGGTTGCTGACATTTGGGCAACCGCCTTGATCAGTGGTGGTGCCGAAGCGCTAAAGCTCTTTGTTGAAACTGTTTCATCAGCTGATGCTGTTGCCTTGGTGACAGCTGCAGATATGAGTTTTGTTGCGACCACCGGCTTTGCTACGGTGCTAGCTACTGTTTAGAACTTGGCCATCGCGTTATCTACCGCCTTCTTGAAGGCGTCCACCGTGAAGGTGGCTCCAGAAATGTTTCCGTAGTTTGTTCCTTGTTGCTGAATAGTGGCGTTTATCAGCGTTGTGTAGGCCTCACCGCGTCCATTAGTGGCATCTCCCTGAAGCATCTTGATTTCAGTAATAGCTCCGTCAACGATGGTCATTGAAATCTGGACAGTTCCGTACTTATAGGTAATCGGGTCCGAACTCACCGTCGCCGTGACAGGCGCCGGAGGCGCTACCGGTGCTGCAGGGTCAGTTGATGTGGGGTCTGTGGCAGGTTCCGTCGGCTCAGCGGTGGTAGTTGCGCCCGGATCGGTCGTGGCTGGTGCCGTGGGCTCAGCGGTGGCAGTTGCGCCCGGATCAGTCGTGGCTGGGTCGGTAGGTGCAGGCGAGGCGTTGTCTGTGGGCATTAGCAGAATCTCGTTATTCAGCGTTTGCTGGCCGGTGTTCCAGGCCACGGTCAGTGCACTGGCCGCAACCAGCGATGTAACCATCAGGGTTGATTTTCTCACCAGGCAAACTCCTCTACGTGAATGCTCGCTTTTGGCACATTGAGCTTTTTCAGTGCCTGCACTGCGGCATTGGACCAAGCACTAGGGCCACAAATGTAAATGTCAGACTCGACTGCGAACGGAGCCAAGGCGAGCAGTCGTGCGTACTCAGGTGCTATTTGTTCCCCGGCCAGCTGCTTAGGAAGGAAGCCTGGGCTGTTAGGCCTGGGTCCATCAAGAACATGCAGCGTGTGGTTTCGCTCGCGACAGATTCTCTCGACCTCATCTAGGAGCGAGGCATCAGACCTGTCTGTTACTCGGTAGACCACCGTCACATCTCCCGGGTCGGAAGCCAGGCTCTCAGCCAGCGCGCGAATCGGAGCAACTCCAATCCCAGCAGCCAGCAGTAGCACATGCTGTTTGGTTCGCTTGGACTCACTGAAGACGCCAAATGGACCCTCCAAAATAACTCGAGTCCCCGGCTTTGTTTCCTGCAGCAAGATTGTGTCGTCACCCCTTGCGCCAACAGTGAACCGAATGGTGTCGCTTGGGGAGGCACTAACAGAGAATGGGTGTGGGCGCCACCACTGCTTGGCGGTGAGCACCCTCAGCATGAAGAATTGGCCGGCCTCAGCTCCCAGGCTCTCCACTGCCTTGCCCCCGATCACTATCGAAGTGGTGCGGTTTGCCTCGGGACGAACAGTCGTAACCCGCAGCGACAAAGCCAGCGATTGGACAATCGGGAATAAGAATCTAAACCAAACAACGTTTAGTCCAACAAATACATAGAGTGCGATGAAGTAGCCAGCCACCAGTGGTTCAGCAAGAAATTCTGTTCCAAGAGTGAACTGATGTGGGATCGAAGCAAAAATCGCCAGGTACGAAACCAGGTGAATTAGGTACCAGGCTTCGTAGCTAAGTTTCCGTCTAGCTGCATTGATTGATGAAATCACAACCGCAATCATCAGAATCAAACCCACGGCCGCCAGCAACAGTTCGAAGTATCCACCCACCAGATTGATTAGGCTCGTGATGATGTTGACCCCGTCCGAAATCGAATAGCTAATCAGGGCTGTGATGGTGTGGATCAAAAGCAAATATAGAAGGGGTTTTCCGAGCCGCTTGTGAGCATGGGTCAGTTTGTCCAACCCCAGGGTGCGCTCCAACCACGGCACTCTGGCAACCAGCACCATGTGGATCAGCAGCAGTGAGGTTCCAACCAGCGCGGTGAGTCGGTTGAAGGCATTGAACCAACCGGCAGCGTCAGTGACCCCTGCCAGTCCGCCATTGGCAAGAAAAGCCAGGGTAGGCAGAAGTAGCGCAATGATTCCAAGAATCTCCACGGCGTCGCGCTTGCGTTCGAGCCTCAGCAGCTTGCCGGGTCCGATGATCACAACATTATTTTTGATTTCAGGCACCCAGATAGTCTGACCATATCTCCATCGGATTTGCTGGGAAATTGTCCAATGTGAGAAAACTCTAATTTGGCGCTAACCCCCAACTCATGGCACCTTTATCCAATATGGGTATGCAAAGACAAACCAGGCTAGCTACTTTGATGTCCCTCGCAATTGCCGGCTCCGTGTCCCTGACTAGCTGTGCTGTTGAGCCAGCAAAAGACTTGGACCAGTTCGAATCAATTGACCTGGGAAGTAGTCCTGCCCCTGTCCCCACTAAAACCTTCGATTCGGACGGTCAGCAGTATGCAACTGACCCCAGCGCCGAGGTTGACATTGATGATCAATCGGGCTCGGGTTCAGAGCTAAAAATAGATGAAATCAAGGTTGGCAGGGGAAACGCCTTCCTGGTTATCTATGACAACTCCGGCCTGGTTTTGACTGAAACCCTGGTAACGCCTCAGAGCCAACCGGTTACGGTGCGCCTGAATAGCCCGGTCACAACCAGTCAAGAGCTGCATGCCACTCTTTACTTGGACAACGGCGACGGTGTTTTTGAACTCGACCTCGATCTTCCAATCTTGGGAGAAGAAGGCAAGTTGGTCCACGAAACCTTTTACTACAAGGTCAACAACTGATGTTGAGAGAGGCGCTGCAGTCGACCCGCGTCAGGCTACTGGCCTGGGTGCTGGTGCCGGTGATCATGGTGCTCTCCTTGACTCTGGTAACAGCATGGTCAATGCTCACACAACAGCAAAGTCAAGCTATTGATGGTCATTTGAGTCGGGAGGCCGGAGAGCTCCAAATTCTTGCCACAAAGGCTATTGACCCAAAAACAGACACCACTTTTACTTCGGCCAAGGGTTTGCTGGAACTCTATGTTCAGCGAACGGTGCCCGATCCAAACGAGACCATGTTCGTGGTTGTCAACGGATCGGTGATTTCTAGAACCACTGACACCCCGGCTGTTCGTCTCGATCAGGATCCGGAATTTTTGGCACTGGTGAACGAGGTGACCAAGGCAGGTTTTGGAAACTATCAGACTGCAGTTGGAAATGCCCGCTACATAGTGGTGCCGATAGTAAGTCCCGATGAGCGTGGAGCGCTGGTGGGCATTATTTTCAGCGATCTGGAGTCTAAGCAGATAAGTGACCTGCTCTACCGGTTTGCTCTGATCGTGCTGCTGTCGCTAATTGCTGCGACGGCAGTGGGCTGGCTGGTAGCCGGCAGGGTGCTGCGGCCAATCACAAAGATTCGTCAGACTGCGCACGAAATAGGTGCCAGTGACCTCAGCATGCGAATAGCTGACACTTCCGGCGGCACCGAGCTCATGCAGTTGGCGGCCGAGTTCAACTTGATGCTGGACCGAATTCAAGAGTCCTTTGAAATCAACAAGCAGTTTGTTGATGATGCTGGCCATGAGCTCAGAACACCATTGACCATCATCTCCGGTCACTTGGAGCTCATGGAGGCTGACTCAAGCCAAGCCGATAGTTCGATGGTGATTGTGAAAGACGAGCTGTCTCGCATGAGCCGGATTGTTCGGGATCTGCAAACCCTTACCAAGTCATCTCAGCCAGATTTCATAAAGCGCACTGAGATCCGCTTGGTCGATTTGGGCGATGAGCTATTTGTTAAGGCAAGCCAGCTTGGAAACAGAAACTGGTCACTTGGTGAGATACCCGAGACATCCTGGTCGCTTGATCGTGAGCGAATCACTCAAGCCATTCTGCAGATAAGCGAGAACGCAATTCGGTTCACCTCTGACGGTGACCTAATCCGAATCGACATCCAGCTTGTTGGCAAGGGCGTTGAGATTTCAGTTTCCGATTCTGGCCCGGGCATCCCGGCAGCCAGTCGCGACCGCATCACAGAGCGTTTCGTTAGGGGTGAAGCACAAGCTAATTCTGGACAGGGCGCTGGCCTCGGCCTGGCTCTGGTAAGCGCGATTGCTGCAGGTCACGGTGGAAAGCTAGTGATTGGCGACTCTGAATTTGGTGGGGCCAAAGTAACCTTGAGGATACCGAGGTAACTTATGTCGAATATTCTGGTTGTTGAAGACTCTGAGCGGATTGCATCGTTCATAGTCAAGGGCTTGCAGTCCCATGGCTATCAGGTCACCCACACACCCAATGGCGAAGACGCCCTCAAACTCTCTGCCGCAGCAGAATTTGATCTGGTTATCTTGGACATTGGCCTGCCCGGCATTGACGGCTTTGCGGTGCTGGAGCAACTGCGGGGTTCTGGCAATGAGGTCCCGGTAATTGTCCTGACAGCGAGAGACAGCGTCGACAACACCGTTGCCAGCTTCGAGGGCGGCGCGGACGACTACATGTCAAAGCCTTTTTCTTTTGAAGAGCTGCTGGCAAGGGTTCGCCGTCGGATTTCAACCCCTGGTGAAGTTGTGACCGAAACCACCCTGTCCCACAAAGACATTGTGCTGGACCTTAGAACCCGCAGGGTGAGCGCGGCCGGCATCGACCATGACCTAACGGCAAGAGAATTCACGATGCTCGAGTTCTTTCTGAGGCATGCTGGCCAAGTTTTGTCACGCGAGCAGATCCTCTCTAGGGTCTGGGGCTTTGACCACGATCCGGGTTCTAACGTTGTCGATGTTTACATTCGCTACCTTCGCCAAAAGCTTGGCAATGACTCAATTCAAACTGTTCGCGGAATGGGCTATCGGCTTGGATAACTGCTCTAGTGTTGCGGCATGAGCAATTTGGATGAAGTAGGCACCAAGGACAACTGGCGCTGCTGGCTATGTGATCAGCCGGTAGACCCTGATGCTTCGGTGAACTCAGACCTTGGACCAAGCGTTGACACCTACGCTGCCGCAAAGGCAAAAAAGGGAGCGGCAGCTGCAGAACGGCTAGCTCACCGCTCTTGCAACACCATGAAGGGCAAGCACGCTCCAGTCATTGCCTGGCCCGCGGAGCTGTTGGCGGGAGACCCCGCTCCAATCTTTGACAGCGCCGAAAGACTTGCCCGCAAGGGTGGACGCGAAACAGTAGCCAGATTCTCTGACGAAGCTGATGCCAACCGGGCAGCTGACTGGCTAATTGATCGACTTGGCAGGCTCTCACCCGAGGTTGAATACACGGCAAAGGTGATGCCGGGCGGTGGCCAATTCACGCTTGCTCTGTTCGCTGGTCGCTAACGGCTTGGCCAGCACCGGCATGGCTTCCCTTGGCAGGCTTATACTCTAAAAAATGAGCATGCACGGTGGTGGACCAATGGGGCGGTTCTCAACCGACCCCGATCAAGTTCGAGCAAATAATGCTGAAGCCCCCAAGATAGAGAACCTACTCGGAAGAATCGCAGAGCTCTTCTCCCCCTACAAGCTCACCCTCATTGCGACCGTGATTCTGGTGATTGTTGGCTCTGGTCTCTCAGTGATTCCGCCACTATTGATTCAAGGTGCCTTCAACGATGGACTCTTTCCTGCCTCGGGTGCTCCAAATCTTGAGATTCTGTCGGTATTCGTGCTCAGCATGATTGGGATTTGGTTGGTTGCAGCCGCACTCGGTGTTTGGCAAACATATCTAACCTCGAGCGTTGGAAACAAGGTGATGGGTTCGCTAAGAGTTCGTATGTTTGCTCACCTACAGTCGATGGAACTGGCATTTTTTACAAAGACCAAAACTGGCGCGATTCAGTCCAGGCTTCAAAACGACGTCGGAGGCGTTGCCGGAGTTTTGAGCAACACCATCAGCAGTTTGCTGGGAAGCAGCGTCACGGTATTGGCATCGATGGTTGCGATGCTGCTACTTAGCTGGAAGCTCACGATTGTGGCGCTGGTGATGCTGCCGTTCATGGTGATGTTGCAACGCAAGGTTGGTCAGGTTCGGGCAAAGATTGCCGGTAAGACTCAAGAGTCTTTGAGTGAGATGTCTGCAATCACGCAGGAGTCGTTGGGTGTAAGCGGAATATTGCTTGCCAAGAGCTTTGGCAGACAGGCGAGCGAGATCTCTCGCTACGAGACCGAGAATAAGAACCAAATTGCCTTGCAGGTCAGGCTGATAATGAGCGGCCAGGCATTTTTTGCAATGGTTATGGTTTTCATGTCATCGATCCCGGCGGTCATCTACTTGGTGGCGGGAGTTTTGATTTTGGATCAAGATCCAATCACAGTTGGAACCATCGTTGCTTTCACAACAGCCCAGTCCAGACTGCTGTTCCCGATGATGAACCTGTTGCAGGTGAGTTTGGACCTGCAAACCTCGCAGGCGCTGTTTGCAAGAATCTTTGAATACTTCGACTTGCGTCCAACAATCAAGGACCCAGTAACTCCCAGCTCTATGGATCTCAAGCAGCTCGGGGTAATCGAGTTTGACGATGTCACCTTTGCCTACCCAGGTTCAGAAGCAGACAGTGAACCAACCCTGAAATCCTTGAGTTTCAAAGTTGAACCCGGGCAGTACGTAGCGCTGGTGGGGGCCTCGGGCTCCGGCAAGACAACGGTTAGTTATCTAATTCCGAGGTTCTTCGATGCCACCTCGGGTTCGGTTAAATTTGCCGGTGTTGACGTGAAGAACTTGCGCCAAGAGAAGCTCATTGACCAAATTGGTATCGTGAACCAAGAGACCTATTTGTTCTATGACACCATCCATGAAAACCTCGCCTACGCAAAGCCGGATGCAACCCAAGCTGAAATCGAAGTCGCAGCCAAGGCCGCCAACATTCACGATGTGATCATGTCATTCCCGGATGGTTACCAGACCATGGTTGGGGAGCGCGGTTACCGGCTCTCAGGTGGCGAGAAGCAGCGAATTGCAATTGCCCGGGTGCTATTGAAGGATCCACCGGTCGTGATTCTGGATGAGGCCACCAGTGCGATGGACACGAACTCCGAGCGAATTGTTCAGGCGACTCTCGATGCAGCAACTGCCAACAGAACCACCATCGCAATTGCTCATAGGCTGTCAACGGTTGTGAATGCCGACCTAATTCTGGTTTTAGACAAGGGCCAAATTGTGGAGCGGGGAACCCACGATGAGCTAATTGCAGCCAAGGGTAAATTTGCAAAGCTGGTCAAGTCGCAAGCGGCACGGGCCGTTTAGTTCAGACAGGTTTCACCAGCTCAAAGGTTGCTGACAGAAGCTGATTTTGGCGGCAGCGACCTGCGATAATTAGTTTCTAAGAACGGTTTGGTAGCAAATGGACAAGATACAGAAGATCCTTTCGAATCTTCCTCACCCGGTGCGGTGGGTTCTTGTCATGCTTGTCGGTTTTACGCTGCTTGCCCTTGGTCTGATCATGATGGTTACCCCGGGACCGGGGTTGCTGTTTATCTTTTTTGGTTTATCAATCTTGGCCCTTGAAATTGAGTGGGCACGTGAGCTCAACAAGCAGGGCATGCAGGGCCTTGAAAAAATTGTCGCGAAGCTAAAGCAGATCTTCAAGCGCAAGCCAAAGGGCTAACCGCTCGGAGTCGTCACGGCTCGGGAATAGTTTTTGTAAAGGGGCTCTTTACTTTCCTGATTGGAGATTCAAATGAGCGTAACCCCGCACGGCATCCACCACGTCACCGCTATTGCTAGAGACCCTCAGCAAAACGTTGATTTCTACACGAAGGTTTTCGGCCTCAGGCTTGTAAAGCAGACCGTAAATTTTGATGCCCCTCACATTTGGCATCTCTACTACGGTGACGAACACGGTTCGCCGACGTCGACTTTGACATTCTTCCCATGGCCGGGTGTATCTAGGGGCCGCGAGGGTTCGGGACTGACCACAGCAACCTCATTCTCGGTGCCAGAAGCATCCCTGGGGTTTTGGAGCAAGCACCTGGCTGGGCTCAAGATTGACTGGTCCTGGGGCAAGGACTCATCCGGGCACGACCTTATTGAGGTGCGCGACTACGACGGAATGCGCTTGCAACTGGTGGGAACCGTGGGTGATGCCAGAAGCGGTTGGGATGGGGTTGCAGATATCCCAGCAGAGCACGCGGTCCGAGGTCTTCACTCAGTTGAGCTCTCGGAAGCCCAAATCGATCCAACCGCAGGCATGCTGCAAAACTTGCTGGGAATGAACCTGGCATCAGAATCCTCCGGAAAGGCCAGCTTTCAGATGGCGACCGGTGAATCCGGTGCCAAAGTCGAGGTTCTTGGAGGCGTTTCTGACCGTGGCCTTCAAGCTGGCGGCACAGTCCATCACGTGGCCTTTCGGGCCCCGGACCTGCCAACCATGGAGCTGTGGCAACAGGAGCTTTTGGGCCGAGGCGTTGGCGTGACAGAGATTATGGATCGCCAGTATTTCAAGAGCATCTATTTCCGAGAGCCAGGAGGAGTGCTCTTTGAAATTGCAACTGATGATCCCGGTTTTGACATCGATGAGCCATTGTTGGAGCTCGGCAAGAAGCTGAAGCTGCCACCATGGTTAGAACCATCTCGGGAGCAGATTCAGCAGTCGCTGCCAGAAATTAGGAGCTAAGCATGTCAAACAACGATCTTTCCAGACCGCACCTTTTTCAGAAGGGCAACTCCGCCAGGACGCTGCTACTCCTGCACGGCACCGGTGCTGACGAGCACGATCTGCTGGGGCTTGCTAAAGCCTTAGATCCGGATGCTTCTTATCTGTCACCTAGGGGAATGCACCTGGAGGCAGGTATGAATCGCTTCTTCGAGCGCTACCCAGACCTCAGTTTCAACGAGGTATCGATCGATCAGGCAGTTTCAGAGCTTGCTGAATTTCTTGAGGCCGCAATAATCGAGTATCAACTCGATCGCACCGAGATTTTTGCCGCAGGTTTTAGTAACGGAGCGAATACTGCCGCTGCACTAATCGTCAAGCATCCGAAGCTCCTGGTCGGTGCGGCGCTATTCGGTTCAACAAAGCCCTACCGTGATGTTGAGAAAGTGGACCTGACCGGAAAACGCATTTGGCTTGCAAATGGCGACATGGATTCCTATGCACCTGTTGCAGCAAGTGAAGCGTGGGTTGAAGAGCTAAAGAGTTTTGGTGCAGAAGTGCAGTGGCTGCGCCATCCAGGGGGCCACCAGATATCTCGAGAGCACCTGTTTGAGGTGGCTCAGTCGCTATAACTGAAACAGGGTTTGACCTTGGGACGTTCACAAACTTTGCAACAATCGAGGATGCAACATTGTGACGCTATAGAGTTTTCAGGAATTCTGAAAGATTCATGTGAGTTGTCTAGAACAATTAATCGAGGAAGATGCCATGTCAGTTATCGGAGTAGTGACGGAGCAGTCACAAGAATCTAGAGTTGCGGCAACACCAGAGACTGTGAAGAAGCTTGTCGCGCTTGGTTATGAAGTCCTGGTCGAGAAAGGGGCTGGAGCCAAAGCTGCGTTCCCAGACTCCGCCTATAAAGAAGCCGGAGCAAAGGTTTCCTCTGCCGCTTCTGCCTGGAAGGCAAACATTGTTTTGAAGGTCGATGCGCCGACCGATCCAGAAGTAAAGAAGCTTCAGCCAGGCACAGTGTTGGTTGGACTACTCAGCCCTGCCTTCAAGCCTGAACTTCTGGAAGCTCTTTCCAAGCGCAAGGTGACTGCGCTGGCCATGGATGCAGTGCCAAGAATTTCTAGGGCGCAGTCGATGGACGTTCTTAGTTCAATGGCCAACATCGCTGGCTACCGCGCAGTTGTTGAAGCTGCCCACGAATTTGGTCGGTTCTTTACCGGTCAGGTGACCGCGGCAGGAAAGGTTCCACCAGCCAAGGTTTTGGTGGCAGGCGCTGGCGTCGCAGGTCTTGCAGCAATTGGCTCAGCCTCAAGTCTTGGAGCCATTGTTCGGGCTACCGATCCGCGGCCTGAGGTGGCCGATCAGGTCAAGTCAATTGGCGGCGAGTACCTACCAGTTGAGGTTGAAGAGCAGATGGAGACTGGTGACGGCTATGCCAAGGCCACCAGCGATGCCTATAACAAGCGTGCGGCGGAGATGTACACTGAGCAGGCGGCGGACGTTGATATCATCATCACCACTGCGCTGATTCCAGGAAGACCCGCACCGAAGTTGATTACGGCCAAGGATGTTGCCCTGATGAAGTCCGGAAGCGTCATTGTCGACATGGCAGCAGCGCAAGGCGGCAACGTTGATGGCTCAGTGGCCGGCAAAAAGGTCGTCACCAAAAATGGTGTCACCATTCTCGGTTACACCGACCTTCCAAGCAGGCTCCCAGCTCAGTCATCGCAGCTCTATGGAACCAACCTGGTAAACCTTCTTAAGCTTCTAACTCCGGCTTCCGATGGCAAGCTTGTGCTTGATTTCGAAGATGTGGTGCAGCGCGCGGTTACCGTGGTCAGGGATGGCCAGATCACCTGGCCACCACCACCGATTCAAGTTTCTGCTGCCCCGCATGCCGCAACACCGGAGCCGGTAGTTGTCGAGAAGAAGAAAATGTCAGCGGCAACAAAGAGTGCGCTGATCGGTGTCGGGTTTGCTGCCGCCTTCGCGGTGATCTCAATTTCTCCACCGCTGTTGCAGCAGCACTTCCTGGTCTTGACCTTGGCAGTAGTCATTGGGTTCTATGTGATCGGCAAGGTGCATCACGCCCTCCACACACCGCTGATGAGCGTGACAAATGCAATCTCGGGAATCGTTGTGGTTGCGGCGATTCTGCAGGTCACAGATTCCAGCAACCTGATCCAAATTCTTGCTGCAGTGGGCGTATTGCTTGCCAGCATCAACGTCTTTGGAGGATTCGCGGTTACCCGCCGAATGCTCAAGATGTTCACGAAAGGTGAGAGCCGATGAACGCCGTCGCAGTCGCAAACTCCGCTTACATCGCAGCGGCCCTGCTTTTCATCATGAGCCTTGCCGGGCTTAGCAAACATGAAACCGCACGAACCGGTGTCGTTTACGGAATCGCGGGTATGGCCATTGCAATGACGGCCACGATTTGGCTGACATTTTCCGGCCAGTGGGACAGCTCAACCAGCATGGGCTTCATCCTCTTGGTGGCAGCACTGCTAGTCGGTGCGCTGATCGGATTGTGGCGGGCCCGAGTCGTTGCCATGACTGGCATGCCGGAGCTGATTGCACTCTTCCACAGCTTTGTCGGACTAACAGCCGTTCTAGTTGGTTGGAACGGGGCGCTTCACTCGTCTGAGGTTGCAGCCGAAATGATCGGCGTTCACCGAGCAGAAGTGTTCATTGGTGTCTTTATTGGAGCGGTTACCTTCACTGGCTCGATTGTTGCCTATCTAAAGCTCTCCGCCAAGATCTCTTCCAAGCCATTGGTATTGCCTGGAAAAAACCTGCTGAACCTTTCAGCCCTGGTTGGATTCCTGGTGCTAACTGTTTGGTATGTCATCACTCCTGACCTGTGGCTGTTGATAGCGGTGACGCTGCTGGCGCTGGCGCTTGGTTGGCACCTGGTTGCATCAATCGGCGGTGGAGACATGCCAGTGGTTGTTTCTATGCTCAACAGCTACTCAGGTTGGGCAGCAGCGGCAACCGGATTCCTGCTTAGCAACGACCTCCTGATTGTGACCGGTGCTTTGGTTGGTTCCTCAGGTGCGTACCTGTCCTACATCATGTGCAAGGCGATGAATCGATCCTTCATTTCGGTTATTGCCGGTGGCTTTGGAATCGAGGCTCCTTCATCTGACGAGGAGGAGCAGGGCGTTCACACTGAAATCGATGCGGCTTCTGTGGCAGAGCTTCTCAACAGTGCCAGCAGTGTCGTAATCACTCCGGGCTACGGCATGGCAGTGGCGCAAGCGCAGTATCCGGTTGCCGATCTTGCCAAGCGCCTGCGAGACAAGGGCGTGAACGTTCGCTTTGGAATTCACCCGGTCGCCGGGCGTCTGCCTGGACACATGAACGTGCTTCTTGCTGAAGCAAAGGTTCCCTACGACATCGTGCTGGAAATGGACGAGATCAACGACGAACTTTCTCAGACCTCAGTGGTTCTAGTGATCGGCGCCAATGACACGGTGAACCCAGCTGCAACGGAAAACCCGGGCAGCCCAATCGCGGGCATGCCGGTGTTAAAGGTTTGGGAGGCCGAGAACGTGATTGTCTTCAAGCGTTCAATGGCCTCCGGCTACGCCGGTGTTGCAAACCCACTGTTCTACAAGGAGAACGCAAAGATGCTTTTCGGTGACGCCAAGGATCGAGTCGAGGACATTCTCAAGGCGCTTTGATTTCAGGAAGCGGTTTGGGGCTACTGGTTAGGTTCTTTTCATGACCGAGAAACGGCGGATTGCTGCTGAAGCTGGTCTTTCATGCCGGTAATGCCAATGTTTCCGCTGGACTCGGTTTTGCTGCCAGGCATGCCGATGCCGCTTCGAATTTTCGAGGAGCGCTACCTCAAGCTGCTGGGAGACCTGGTTACTCAAGAGAATCCTGAATTTGGAGTAGTTCTGATTGAGCGCGGCAGCCAAGTTGGCGGTGGCGATAAGCGCATGAACATCGGCACCATTGCGTCAGTGACCGACATTGGAACCAGCGAACAGTTCTACGGTCTTGAGTCGGTGGGAACTCAAAGATTTAGGGTGAACGCCTGGTTGCCAGATGACCCCTACCCAATAGCCGATATCGACTTTCTGCCGGACTTGATTTGGGAAGAAACCTTGATGCCGGTTCGAGTTCACCTTGAGACAAAAGCGAGGCAGCTATTGGCATTTGCCAGTGAGTTTGGGGATCTTCAATACGGTGCAGATGTTGTTCTGAGCGATGACCCGATCGACGCCTGTTGGCAGCTGGCCGGCATCCTGCCGATTGGCTCATTGGATCAAGCAGATCTTCTCGAATGCCGGTCCGCCGAGGAATTGCTTTCAAGGACCTACGAAATAGTGAAATCCGCCGACGTTGCACTTAGGGCGATGATGGACCAGCAAGAAGGGCCAAGCTAGGGCTTGTTCCGAATTGGAAGAACTAGCTGAGGCTAGGGGGGTCCTCCAGCCCGGAATAACTCTGACTTATTAGGACATGCCCTGCCACTTTGTGGTGGAACTTCTTTCGGAACCTACAACCTAGAAGAATTGCCTCCTGCTCAATCAGCTAAAACTTGATTAGAGGTGCAAAATAAAGAAAAAATCCTCAGAAACTGCTACTATTACAGAAAATTTGCAGAGATAAGGCTAGTAATGCAGAGAAAATCCCGAATCTTAATAGATCAGTCCCACTCGCAAGCATGGACTGTTGACCTTGAGCTGGCGCAAAAGATGAACCCTGCAAATCCCGCTGATGCTAGCTACGCAAAATTCAAAGAGATTGCCGAGGATGCCGGGTATTCGGTCGCCGCCCATCTGGAAGGTGAGATCACCGCTGCTGTTCTGGCAAATGCAGACATTCTTTTTCTGCCGCACGCAGCGAGTTCCGAATGGGAGCACACAGTTGGCTACGGGGACCCGCTAATGAACTCGACAGAACTTGACGCCATAGGAGAATTCGTCAACACCGGGGGTGGCTTGCTGGTTTTGGGGGAGACTGAGCAAGCGAAGTACGGAAACAACTTCAACGAGCTGCTGAGTCGCTATGGAATCAAACTGTCCAATGAGACGGTCCAAGACCCAACTTCCAACCACCAGGGTGTTTCTTCCTGGCCTAAGCCAGAGTTTCCAACCATGCTGCTCTCGGACTTTCGATTCATGGTTCATGAGGTGGCCCTCTACCGATCAGGGACTATTCACCTGGAAGCAGACTTTGCTGGTGAAGTTTTCCTCCGAACCAGTGAAACCGCGCTGCCTCCATCTGCAGCCGTTGCAGTTGCCACCAGAGCAGCTGAGGGACGAGCTGTCGTGCTTGCTGACTCGGACATTTTCGGGGACGACTCAATCTCAGACTTGGATAACTCAAAGCTGCTTTTGAACATCCTCGGATTCTTATCACTGGGCTCCAAAGAACCCTCGCGAGACATTGCGACTGTTCGGGCAGTACTCACACAGTCTCCAGCTTGGCTATCAATGCAAACAGCAATTGAGGAGCTTCGGCCCCTGCAAAGCAAGGACGGCTCCATCGAGGACCAGTCAAACCACGGCGAGGCGGCCATGTGGGTAGAAAAGGTAATTGAGGGCATTAACGAACTCGCCCCCAAGTTCCCTCACCAGGTGGATTATCTGAGCCAAGCAATCAAAGATCTTCAGTCATGGATCAACTCCGGTTTTGCAATACCTGATTTCTATGAGTCGCTTGAGCTTTTTCGACCAGATCGAAATCGCAACAACGATGTTCAGCACCTTGCTGTCTTTTCGATGTACACCCAAAATGGCAACCCAAATCGCAATCTCGAAGTTTTGGTCACCAATACCTTCTGGCCCGACTGGTTAGCTCAGAAGGAGCAGAAGTATTCAAACCCCGCCTTCGTCCCAATCGAGTTCATTGGGTTCACCTCTGGTTATGACAACAACTCGGCAGTCTTTTTCCCCGAGACGGTGGCAGTTCGTGAGGTAAGCACCTACAAATGGGGCGGTATCTTCTGTGACCGTGAGGCGGCAAGGTTCCGCAAAGTCGTTGCCGGCGCCCAAGAGCTGCTGTACCTGCCACTTCCATATGACGCCCAGGAATTGCTGGACGACCAGTTTCTCGCTCAGGAAACTTTCGTACTCTGGGACCTAATCCATGACCGCACCCACTCAAGGGGGGACTTGCCATTTGACCCATTCATGATCAAGCAGCGAATGCCCTACTGGATGTATGCACTCGAAGAGCTCCGCTGTGATCTCGCCACCTTCCGAGAGACCCTGGTTTTGGAGGCAGAGGGAGACAGGCTCGCCAAATACATTCGCTACGCAATCCTGTTTGACAGATTGTTCCGTTTTCCAATCACCGGCAACCGAGTTAGAAACTACGACGGCCTCGGGGGTCAGATTGTATTTGCCCATCTGCACAAGAAAGGTGCATTGCACTGGCGAGATAATCGACTGACCTTTGAGTGGGAGAAAGTGATTGACTCGGTTGTTGAGCTTAGTAACCAAGTTGATGCGCTCTACCACGAGGGCATCAACCGCTCTCGCCTTGCGCAATGGATCGCCAGCTACGAGTTTGTGACCGGCTTGGTTCCGCCACACCCCGCTTCAAATTGGGCCAAGGGCACAGACCAGCTTCCGTCCGCAGGTGCGCTCAAAGACGTGGTGAACCTAGTCCTCGATGATGAGTTTCCCCTGAATGTGTTCTACGAGACCCTCAATCGCAAGCTCGGAGACTTGGTGCTTGCAACCAAGGGAATCACCGCCTAGGGCATACTTTCAGCTATGGAATCTCTGGACAGAAAAATTGTGCTGGCACTGGCCAGCGATTCTCAACAGTCGCTCGCAGATCTTGCCGCTCAGCTAGAGATTCCCATCTCTACGCTGCACCAACGCGTGAAGCGCCTTGAATCACGCGGGGTAATCACCGGTTACCAGGCCAAACTAGATAAGCGCCTACTGGGCCTAAAGCTAAGTGCTCTGGTGTCACTAACGCCGATTGACCCAGCCGCTCCCGACGACATTGTTGAGAAGATCTGGGACATTGACGAGATTGAGTACTGCTGGTCTATAGCAGGAACTGAGTCTTACATCGTGAAGGTCTCGGTGAGTGAGCCGGAAGCGCTCGAGGAGCTTTTGGCCAGAATACGTTCGAGAGCAAATGTGTCGACCAGAACCAGCGTGATTTTGTCTACCGCTTTTGAGTCCAGGCCACCTGCAATTGCTGAGGAGCAAAGTGAGTAATTCAAGAGGTTTTGCAAGTGACAATTACGCCGGCATTCATCCAAAAGTGTTGGAAGGGATTGTTGCGGCAAACCACGGTCACCAAGTTGCCTATGGTGAGGACGGGGAAACGGAACGGTTTGGGGAAATAGTCCACGAACTTTTTGGCCCCAACGCGGTCGGGTTTCCTGTTTTCAATGGAACCGGTGCCAATGTAATCGCTTTGCAGGCCGCAGTAAAACGCTGGGAAGCGGTGATCTGCGTAGACTCCGCCCATATCCACGTCGATGAGGGCGGCGCGCCAGAAAAGATGGGCGGGCTAAAGCTTTGGCCTGTTTCGTCCCCAGATGGCAAGCTCAGCGTTGAGGCAGCTAGGAGTCAGATATTCGACCTAGGTGTCGTTCATAGAGCACAACCTGCAGTTATCAGCATCACCCAAACCACTGAAATGGGAACGCTTTACCAACCAGGGGAGATAAGGGCGCTCGCCGATCTCGCTCACGAACATGGACTACTACTGCACCTAGATGGCGCAAGGCTGTCTAACGCCGCAGCGGCTCTCGGCAAGAGCTTCAGAGAGTTCACAACCGATGTCGGGGTCGACCTGGTCTCGTTGGGGGGCACAAAAATTGGTGCACTTGCGGCAGAAGCGGTCATTGTCACTGACATCTCTTCATCGCGCGGCAAAGCACTCGCCGAGGCTCTGTCATACTTGCGCAAGACCTCAATGCAGCTTGCATCGAAGATGAGGTTTGTCTCTGCCCAGTTGAACGCTCTTTTTCAAGATGGTGCCGCAGTTGCGCTCGCCAATGCAAGTCATGCCAATTCCATGGCGACCAGACTCTATCAGGGCATTAGCGAGCTTGCTCAAATGCACCCCCATATTTCAATTCCAAACCGAGCCGAGGCAAATGCTGTCTTCCCAATCCTGCCGGCTGAGATCACAGAGCGGTTGCAGCAAAGCTACCGGTTCTACCTATGGAATCAGGCGACGGGTCAGGTGCGACTGATGTGCTCATTTGACACCTCTGAGCAGGATGTTGACGGACTTCTTTCCAAGCTCGAGGGGCTGTTGCGCGGCTAGATCAATTCTTTACTTGGCAAGGCGCGGTGTGTTCACGGCTTCAGACCTCAGGTTCATGATTGTGAGGAAACTAAAGACCAATACAGAACCCACTACTAGGACAACAAAGCTTGTGATTGTTAGTGAGCCCGGTGATGAGAACGGCTCAGCTCTGAGTGCTTGCCAGGTGACAATTCCAACAAACCCCAAGTAAGTGAAGTTCCCCACAATCAAGGTGGGGAGTCGAAGTGCGACAGGGAGAATGTAAGCCAAGACAAGCAGAGCTATGGCAACTTGAATGGAGTGCAAACCAAAAAAGTGACCCACCCGAAGGTCTCCTGCTATCGTGCTCCAGCCCAGAAAAGCCAAGCCCATTCCTCCTGCAGTGTTGAGGCTCCCAGCCCAAGCCCCAATCGCACTGCAAAAACCTGAGATTTGTCTAGAACTATCAACCGCTCAAAATCACAGTCGCGATCAAGACCATTGAAATGAAAGTTGCCATCAATGACCAGATAGTGATTGCCAGCGGCGACGAGACATTGAAATGACTTGTCTCGCCAAACCCAGCCACCGCAGTAATCGGAATCAGCTCAATTGCAAGCGAAACTGCAATTACCGACCCTGCCAAACGAACCCAACGCGAGCTCTTGTCGATGAATGAACTCAGCCAGGAGTAGGTGATTCCAAAGATTGCCGCGGAAACAAAGAACTTTAGGGGCTTTTCCCAGACAGAAACGCCACCAAGCTCGCGGGGGTCAAGAATCCAGAAAGGCACAAGAACGAGTGCCACTGAAGCTGAAAACACCGCCAACCAAAACAGTGATTTGCTGTGTTTTAGGCGTTCCGGCTTGGATAGGTGAGAGGGTTGCATTTGCTGACTCCCGCATACTTATTGCTGATTGACTATCAACTGCAAATCGCGCAAAAACGACTTCAAGGCTCCTAATCAAGGAGTTTCTGGCGGAGAATAGGGGATTCGAACCCCTGAGGGCTTGCACCCAACACGCTTTCCAAGCGTGCGCCATAGGCCACTAGGCGAATTCTCCAAGGTGGACAAGTCTAGCTGCAACGAGGGCACTGTGGAAACTAGAAAGGTGTCGCTACTGTTCTCAGTGCTTGGCGCGGTCACCAGAGATGGTTCCAGTGAGCGTGGTTCCAGCACTCAGGGTGTTGTAAATGGTTCCCTGTTTCTTGAGGTTTTTGTGCAGAAGTTCCAGCCTGTGATCAGACTCTTGGGTGCCAATGATTAGCTGATAACTAACTGAATCCAGCCTTGCCTCATCGTCAGGCCGTTCTGCTGTGAGCAGTACTTTCACACTCGTATATTCAAAATTTAGGGTTGGGGCCAATCTTTCAACCCCCTTGATGAAGCAGGCGGCCTGCGCTGCCAGTAGGAGCTCAACCGGGTTCAGGGCATCCGGACGACCGGCAATTCCAGTGTCTAGCGTTAGCTCCGCGGCTTTTGCATAGAGAAGCGATCCGGAAGCGTCGGTTCTGTTTGCTCTACTTCGAATGTGAGCATGAAACAACACTAACCAGTTCCGGAATCGAAACTGGAAAATGCAGCCACCAGATTTGTGCCCCAGGGGCGGCAGTAACCGGTGGAGTCTGGAAACTTCCATGCTGCAGGGTTTAGACTTGGGGCTGACTCCTCGTGTGGCGTCATCTTGGCTAATCCCCCAGGATCGAAAGATAGCAAGGGTAACTGGGCTCTGGCGGGTGCACGAGGGGTCCTTTTTTATCCTGTGCATGTGGTGATCTGGGTGTGGATTGTCAATTGATTTAGGCCCACTCGGTTAGGCTTGCAAGGTGACCACAGCCCTCTACAGACGTTATCGACCGGAGAGTTTTGCCGAACTAATCGGCCAGACTCAGGTCACAGATCCGCTGCGGGCAGCCCTGAAAGCAGACCGGGTAAACCACGCCTACCTTTTCTCTGGCCCACGCGGTTGCGGCAAGACAACCAGCGCGCGAATTCTGGCACGGTGTTTGAACTGTGCCGAAGGTCCAACTGACACCCCCTGCGGTAAATGCGACAGCTGCATCGAATTGTCCCGGGGTGGTTCTGGTTCCCTTGATGTGGTTGAAATAGATGCTGCCAGCCACAATGGTGTTGATGACGCCAGAGACCTGCGTGAGCGTGCAATCTTCGCACCAGCGCGGGACCGCTACAAGATTTTCATCCTCGATGAGGCACACATGGTTACCCCGCAGGGTTTTAACGCTCTGCTAAAAATCGTGGAGGAGCCGCCCGAGCATGTGAAGTTTATTTTTGCAACGACCGAGCCTGAAAAGGTAATTGGGACCATTCGCTCCAGAACACACCACTATCCATTCAGACTGGTGCCACCTGCAGAGCTATTGGAATATTTGGGCACGGTTCTGGAAAGCGAAGGCTATAGCGCCGAGGCAGGCGTAATGCCGCTAGTGGTTAGAGCCTCGGGTGGCAGCGTGCGTGATGCTTTGTCGCTGCTTGATCAGTTGATTGCTGGCAGCGACGGCAAAGAGGTTGCGTACCAGAGAGCTGTGAACCTGCTGGGCTTTACTCACGATGAACTAATGGGTGAAGTAATAGGTGCATTTGCCGAGCTTGATGCTGCCAAGGCATTCAGCGCGGTGGACAAGGTGATTCAGTCAGGACAGGACGCCAGACGCTTCCTGGAAGACCTCCTGGAGCGGCTGAGAGACTTGATGTTGATTACATCGCTTGGCAATGATGCCAAGGCCATCCTCAGGGGCATTGGGCCTGAGCAGTTTGATCTGCTATCTGCTCAAGCGAATCGTTTTGGTCTTTCAGATTTGACTGCAGCGGCTGAGGCGACATCCAAGGCGCTGGCCGACACCAGTGCCGCGTCAAACCCAAGGCTTCAGCTGGAGCTGTTGTGCGCAAGGGTTCTTGCACCTGTCAGCCAACCGGCGATCAGAACCATCCATGAACAGCCTGCAGCAGTTGCTCCAAAAGCGGCAGTCAAGGCTGGCGAGCCGGTTGCCACTGCTGAGCAAAAGCCACCGGTTGTTACCGAGAGCGTTCAGGCTCCAGCGAAAGTAGCCCCAAAGGCTTCCAAGCAGGCTCCTGAGCCGACCAAGGTGACGCCAGAGCCTGCTGCTCCCAAAGTCCAACGGGAGCTTTCAACCAGCATCCTGAAGGCTGCATGGCCCGAGATTCTAGACATTCTTGCAAAGCAGTCCCGCTCGGCCTGGGCAGTTGCCTTCACCACCAAGGTAATTGACTACCAGGACGATGTCCTAACGCTTTTGTTCCAGAGCCAGAACGATGTTGATGCCTTCAAGGGATCACAGGGTGCAGCCGAGGTTCTCAGGCAGGTCATCAATGAGCAATTTGGTGTTGTCGTGAAATATCGCGCCAAGGTAGCCGCAGCCCACGAAAAGCCTGCAACGGTGAACAAGGTTGAACCAACCGCACAAGAAGAGTTCACCACTCAAGAAGAAATTGAGGATCAAGATCCTCCCGAGGCGCCGGCTCCGGTGGAGCCTGAAAAAGCCGAACAGGCTGGTGAGTTCGTGCTTCGCGAGGTGCTCGGGGCAACACCAATTAAGGCCGATGAAAACTAATGTATGACGGCGTAATCCAAGAGCTGATTGATCAGCTCGGCAGGCTTCCAGGAGTTGGACCAAAGTCAGCCCAGCGAATTGCTTTTCACCTAATCGAAACCGATAGCCAGGTTGCTCTGGAGCTGGCAGACGTCTTGCGCGAAGCCAAGGAAAAGGTGCGCTTCTGCCAAACCTGCGGCAATGTGTCAGAGGCGGAGCAGTGCTCCATCTGCTTGGACCCAAAGCGGGAAACAGCTTCAATTTGCGTTGTCGAGGACTCCAAGGACATCAACTCGATTGAGCGAACCCGCGAATTTAGGGGCAAGTATCACGTGCTTGGTGGAGCCATTTCGCCGATTGCTGGAATTGGACCGGATCAACTGCGGATTAAAGACTTGATAAAGCGGCTTGCAGACCCAGAAATCAAAGAAGTTATTATCGCCACCAACCCAAACCTCGAGGGTGAAGCCACCGCCACCTACCTAATTCGGCTTTTAGGTTCTATGGAAATCACCGTTTCCAAACTGGCCTCTGGCCTCCCGGTTGGCGGAGATCTTGAATATGCGGATGACATGACTTTGGGTCGAGCCTTTGAGGGTCGCAAAAGAGTCAACTAGAATGGCTCAGATGCCAACGGCGGCATACTTCCCCCCAATCCAGGAGCTGTAATTGCCAGTTATCGTGCAGAAATATGGAGGATCTTCCGTCTCGGACGCTGAGAAGATCAAACATATTGCTGCGCGCGTGCTGCAGACCCAGGCTCAGGGCAATCAGGTTTGCGTAGTCGTCTCAGCAATGGGAGACACCACCGATGACCTAATCGACTTGGCTAACTCGGTGTCATCAGCGCCCACTGGTGATCGTGAGATGGATGTTTTGCTAACCGCAGGTGAGCGCATTTCCATGTCGCTACTTGCAATGGCAATCAAGGAACAGGGCGGCAAGGCAAAGTCTTTCACCGGCTACCAGGCTGGAATTTCAACCGACTCCGAGCACGGCTCAGCCAGAATCTGGAAACTCGAGCCAACCAGGATCCAGGCGTCGCTTGCAAACAACGAGGTGGCTATTGTCGCCGGCTTCCAGGGCTTCAGCTTTGAAAATGGTGACACCACAACTCTTGGTAGGGGTGGTTCTGACACCACCGCGGTTGCGCTGGCTGCAGCCCTAAATGCGGACATGTGTGAAATCTACTCCGACGTGGATGGTGTCTACACTGCAGACCCAAGGATTGTTCCACGAGCACACAAGCTTGCCCAGATTGACATCGAGTCGATGCTCGAGCTTTCATCCTCCGGAGCGAAGATTCTTTATATTCGCGCGGTTGAATTTGCTAGAAGGCACAAGGTGCCGCTTCGGGTCAGGTCCTCATTCAGCACTGACCCCGGAACACTTATTTACACAGCTAAGGCAGGAGATGACATGGAAGAGCCAATCGTTTCTGGTGTTGCAACTGATGACACCCAATCAAAGGTGACAGTTATCGGGCTTCCCGATATTCCAGGAAAGGCTGCCGAGATCTTCCAGATCGTGGCAGAGGCCGGTGCCAACATCGACATGATCGTGCAGAACGTTGCCACCAATGAAACCAACCTGAGTGACATCTCAATGACTCTGCCTCACTCCGACCGTCACAAGGTAGTCCAGGCTCTCAAAGATCGACAGGGTGATGTTGGCTTCCAGTCAGTGACCTATGACGATGAAATCGGCAAGCTTTCGATTGTTGGAGCTGGCATGAAGACCTCAACCGGTGTGTCATCGAAGCTCTTCGGTGCGCTGGCAAAAGCTGGAATCAACATCGAGATGATTTCAACTTCCGAGATCCGCATCTCGGTCGTGACCCGTGCTGACCAGCTAAAAGAAGCAACCAGAATTGTCCACTCGGCCTTCGAGCTAGATGCTGCCGACACCGCAATCGTTTACTCAGGAACCGGTAGGTAGTTGTGTCTAAGCCAAACCTTGCCCTTGTTGGAGCAACCGGTGCCGTTGGCACCGTGATGATTGACATCATCAATTCTCGCGAGAACATTTGGGGGGAGATTCGCCTGATTGCCTCGGCTAGAAGTGCCGGTAAGAAGATTCAGGTTCATGGCCAGGACCTAACCGTGGTTGAACTTTCCGAGGACGCTTTCAACGGCATGGACATCGCAATGTTCGACGTTCCGGACGAAGTCTCTGAAATTTGGGCACCGATCGCAGCGGCCAAGGGAGTGGTTGCGGTTGATAACTCAGCAGCATTCCGCATGAACCCGGAGGTTCCACTGGTAGTTCCAGAAGTGAACCCATTCGCTGCTAAGTCCAGGCCACTGGGGATCATCGCAAACCCCAACTGCACCACACTGACCATGATGGCTGCCCTAGGTGCCCTCCACAACAAGTGGAAGTTGACCGAGCTTGTGGTAGCCAGCTATCAGGCTGTTTCTGGCGCCGGCACTCCCGGTATTGACCGGCTAGCAGCGGAAATCGCTGCGGTTGCAACCAATGCTGAAGCCGGGCTGACCACTGACAGCGTGACAAACACGCTTGAGGCCAACTCGCTGCCATTGTCTGACTCGCCATGGGCTCAGCCAATTGCTTTGAACGTGATTCCTGCCGCCGGCGGCTTCAAGGATGGTGGACACACTTCCGAGGAGCTAAAGGTCCGCAATGAATCTAGAAAGATTCTGGGAATCTCTGATTTGAAGGTGGCTGCAACCTGCGTGCGTGTGCCAGTTCAGGTCAGTCACAGCCTTGCCGTTCACGCAACCTTCGCCAATGCGCTCTCTGCCAGCGAGGTGCGAGAGCTGCTCGAGGCACAGCCAACGGTTGTTGTCATGGACGATCCCGCAAACGATGTCTATCCAACCCCGCAGCATGTTGCCGGCCAGGACCCAACCTTTGTTGGTCGAATCAGGCAGTCAGAGGATTTTCCAAACACAATTGATTTGTTTGTTGTTGGCGATAACTTGCGCAAGGGTGCAGCCCTTAATACCTACGAGATCGCTGAGCTTGTTGCTGCCGAACTTGGCTAACGAAGCGTAATTAGCGTTGCACTCGGTGGGCAAAAAAGCCTAACCGGTTGGTAAATAGAACAGCCAAGACCGTTCGAAACATGAAGCATGGCTTCCTGCTGGTCGTTTGACCATGCCGATAGCCCGCTTGCAAACTCAGTCGGCAGGTCACAGTTCGTGACCAGAGCCTTTTGGCCAGGAAGGCAAATCTGACCCCCGTGGGTGTGACCGGCGAACATCAGTGACGCATGGTTTTCCAATAAGGCGTCAATCACTCGCATGTAGGGGGCATGGGCAACACCGATTGTGAGGTCGGCATTTGCGATTTCGGCCGCCTGCTGGCCAAGCGATTCCAGGTCGTCTAGGTGGTCGTGCGGGTCATCAAGACCCATGAACCCAAGGGATTTTCCTCTGATATCGAGCCTGGCTGATTTGTTGTTGATGTCCTGCCAACCAGCTCCAACCAGCTCCCTCATGAACCTGTCGGTGTCGAGGGCCTGACCAGCCTGGACCTTTGATGGGCCAGTGAAGTAGCGAATTGGGTTTCTAGGCTTCGGCGCTCGGTAGTCATTGCTTCCGTTTACGAAAACCCCTGGGAAATCAAGAAGCGGTTCAAGCGCTCTAAGGGTTGGGTTGATCGCGTCTTTGTGGCCGAGGTTGTCACCGGTGTTTATAACCAGGTCTGGTTTCAGGTCGGCCAGCTCCTTTAGAAACTGCTGCTTTGCCTTTTGACCAGGCGCAAAGTGAAGATCGCTGATGTGCAGGATTCTTAGGCCCGACGCTCTCGGGCTCCCAACTTCTAAGTTGTGAACCCGAAACGGCCCAGAGTTACCAGCTAGCCACATGCGTTTGGTTGAACAATTACGGCACTTGCCAGGATCACTGCCTCGCCCGCAGCCGGAATGGTTGAGTGAACCGAACCGGTTGGAAGCAGTGGGTTACAAAGGTTTAGCATCCAGGTTTGGCTTGGCTGCGGATAGCTTGGGAAAAGTCCAAGAACTTCAAGTTCTGTATAGGCATCCTGCAGGCTTAGACCAGAAACATCTGGCATGAGAAGCTGACCACCGGAAGAGACATAAATTTCAATGATCGAACCTCTTGGCACGCTCTCACCAAAAGCCGGGACGGTGTAGGCAACGGTGCCAATGTTTTGAGCCGAAGAAACCGGAGTTTCAACAACCTTGACGTTCAAGTCACCGGTGATTATTTGCATCTTCGCGATGTCTAGTTCGAAGCCCTCAACCTGAGGGACAGCGCGAAGAGTGGGTCCAACGTAACGCGGGTTTGCCCTAGGGAATTCACTTTTCTCGTAGTGCTTATTCACTTCCAACATCAGGTCGCGCCAGACTGCGTGACGGATTGTGGAGACGGCACGGCCGTTGACTGACTTACCGGTCTGAGGTGTAAGACCAACCACGTTTCCAACCCAAACCGCGGTTGCAACCTCGGTTGAGAATCCAGCCATCCAGGTGTGGATTCGATCGTCAGTGGTTCCAGTCTTGCCGGCAAGGGGAGTGCCATCGTTGGTGTTCGCTGCGGCACCGGTTCCACCGGAGACAACACCCTTCATGGCGACGATCATGGCTGCTGCAATCTCTGGAGCCACAGCTTGGTTGCATAGACTTTGTGGAATAGCTAGTTCCTCGGAGCTCTTTCTAACGAAGACTCTGTCGATCGCGATGGGGGAGCAGTAAACCCCACCGTTTGATATTCCGGCGTAGGCTGCCGCCATGGTCAAGGGGGCAATTTCGTTTGTTCCCAGGATTGCAGAGGGCACGTAGAGTAATTCATTGCCATCGGCCCGGTGCACACCAAAAGCAGCAGCCGTGTCTCTAATGGCACACAGGTCCAGTTGCGACGCCATTGCCGCGAAGGCCGTGTTCTGGGAGGTTACAACTGCTTCACGAACGCTGATGTCATCGATGGTCTGGTCGCCGGAGTTATTGACTTCCCACAGTCCCGCTACACCACCACAGCTCGCGCGAAAGTCTTTCGAGACATCCCAAATCTTTACCTTGTCTGGCTCGCCGTCAAGGTCTACATCTTCACCTGTAAACACTCGGCCATCAACGTGGTCGCCGAGGGTGTAGCCGTTTTTTAGCCATTCGGCCAGGGTGAATACCTTGTAGGTTGAGCCCGGCTGGAAGCCAGACGAACCACCATATGGTTTGTCGGTGTTGAAGTTCACGCTGGTGCCGCCCGCGGCAGGGGAGTCACTTTGATCGAAGTATCTGTTTTGAGCCATCGCAACTATTCGGCCAGTACCAACTTCAACTGAAACCGCTGCTGTTCCAAAGCCCCACTCATTTTCGGCTGGCAAGTTGGTCATCACCGCGTCCCAGGCCGCCTGTTGAATGTCAAGGTCAATGGTTGTGTAGATCTCTAGGCCACCGCGTCGAAGCAGCATTTCACGCGCTTCTGAGGTGACTCCGAATTCAGGTGAATTCCTGATGGTCCAAACCGTGTAGTCGCAGAAGAATGCTGTGGTCTGGTTTTCCTCACAGCCCTGCTGGGTTTTTGTTATCCGAGTCTGAATTGGGCTGGCCTTGTAGCCTTCGGCCTGTGCCTGCGTAATGTAACCTTCATCGGCCATGTTTTGAATCACATAGTTTCTTCGGCTTAGTCCGCGCTCTAGGTTTGCAGCCTCGTCAGGCTTGTAATCATTCGGGGACTTCAGCATTCCGGCCAAGTAGGCAGCCTGTGGCACGTTCAGCTTGCTGGAGGGAAGTCCGAAGTAGTATTGGGAAGCGGTTTCAACGCCATTGATCTGGTTGCCAAGGAACACCAGGTTTAGATAACCGGTGAGGATGTCCTTTTTCGAAACTTCCTTCTCCAAAGCAATAGCTAGGCGAATCTCCTTAAGTTTTCTCTCAACGCTAACTTCAGTGGCCGCCTGAATCGCAGCTGTGTCACCGGAGAGGTTGGCCGCCTCCACCATTGATTGTCTGACGTACTGCATGGTGATAGTGGAAGCACCCGGTCCATCACCGAAAGTTGCAAGGTTTGTCAGGGTTGCACGAATCAAAGAGAAGATGTCAACGCCTCCGTGCTCATAGAACCGAGGGTCCTCGGTCGCAACCACGGCATTGATCAGGTTATCTGAGATCGATTCGAATGGGACCTCAACCCGGTTCTCATGGTAAAAGGTTGCAATCTTTTCCGGGTTGCCATCACGCAAGGCGTAAATCGATGAAGACTGCGAGGAATTTACGGGTTTGATGTAGGCAGGAAGACCCTCAAACATGCCAATCGAGGTAGTGGTTACAGCACCTGCAACCGCTACCGCGGGAGCCAACAGGGACACTGACAGCAGCCCAGCCACACCGCTCAGTAGACTGAATTTCAAAAGGTTTATAAACGTAGAGGATTTAGAACTGCCAGACATAGGCTCTAGGATACTCGCAATAGGCTGAATTGGAGCTGTGAAATGACCAAGTGGGAGTATGTAACTACGCCGCTGTTGCTGCACAAGGAAACTCAAATCCTAAACACCTGGGGCACCCAAGGTTGGGAGCTAGTTCAGGTAATTACTGGGCCGCAGGGCGGCCTAATCGCCTTCTTCAAGCGTGAGGTAGCAGAATGAGCCGAGTAGAAAACCGCCTAGCTGAACTCGGTCACACACTGCCGCAGGTTGCAACCCCCGCCGGCTCCTACCTGCCTGCAATGATTAGCGGCAATCTTGTCTTCACAGCAGGGCAAATCCCACTGATTGACGGCAAGCTGATGGCATCCGGGAAACTTGGTGCCGATATCGATGCCGAGCGAGGCGCACAAATCGCAGAACGCTGTGCCCTGAATGCCCTGGCTGCTATCAAGTCGGTGCTTGGCGACCTGGACCGAGTGAAGCAGGTTGTTAAAGTTGTTGGCTTCGTGGCCTCAGTGCCTGAGTTCACAGCCCAGCCAAGTGTCATCAATGGCGCCTCTGAGTTTTTGCAGCAGGTCTTCGGTGATGCCGGCAAGCACGCTAGAAGTGCTGTTGGAGTTCCGGTATTGCCGCTGGATGCTCCAGTCGAGGTTGAACTAATCGTTGAGTTTGAGTAGCTAGAGGGCTTTTCTCATCCAGACCGAGTCTTCTATTTCGAAGCCTAGGTTTTGATAGAGCTTTCTTGATTCTGGGTTTGATTGTTCGGTTTCTAAAAACACTGTCTTGGCATCCAGCTCTTTGGCTCTAGTTAGCGCGGCCTCAACTAGCTGGGTTCCAAGTCCTTGATTGCGATGAGCATGGCTCACGAAAACTTCGTCGATGAGAGCTTCTCTGCCGCCTGATTCAATTCCCCAACCCCAGCCGATTACCAGGTAGCCAATCAGCTGTTGTTCGTGCTCCAGAACCCAGATTTCTCCAAGCTCACTTCCTTGCAAAATTGGAGTGACCGCCGCTGCTAGGTGCTCAGTGGTAAGCGGAGCTAGGGCCTCTTCAGCAAAATCTCCGAGCAGCCCAATCAGGGCAGGCCGATCTGCCTGATTGGCCAGTCTGATCATTTAGTCGTTGGCTCCAGAATCAATCTTGGTGCTGATTGTGTCCATCACTGAGGTGTCGGCAAGGGTTGTGACATCACCAATTGGTCGATCCTCAGCTACGTCCTTCAAGAGCCTTCTCATGATCTTTCCGGAGCGCGTCTTTGGCAGTTCTGGAACCACAAAGATGGTGCGTGGTTTGGCGATTGGGCCAATCTCCTTGGCAACATGCTCACGCAAAGTCTTGGAGGTGTCGGCTTCGCTGCCTGAGTGGTCGAGCTGATTCTTGCGCAGGATTACGAATGCCACCACGGCTTGTCCGGTGGTCTCATCACTGGCACCAACCACTGCCGCCTCTGCAACTAGCGGGTGCGAAACAAGCGCCGATTCGATTTCAGTTGTGCTGAGGCGATGGCCTGAAATGTTCATGACATCATCGACCCGCCCGAGCAACCAGAGGTCACCATCGGCATCAAGCTTGGCGCCGTCCCCAGCAAAGTAACGGCCTGGGAACCTGGACCAGTAGGTTTCCTTGAATCTCTCCGGATCGCCCCAAATGCCCCTGAGCATCGAGGGCCAAGGCTCAGTGATTGCCAGATAGCCTCCGTGGCCAGGGCCAACTTCATTGCCCTGGTCATCGATCACCGCCATTTCAATGCCAGGAATTGGAACCTGCGCACTGCCCGGCTTGGTTGCCGTGATTCCTGGAAGTGGTGAAACCATGATGGCTCCAGTTTCGGTTTGCCACCAGGTGTCAACAATTGGAGCCTTATTGGAGCCGATTACCTCGCGGTACCACATCCAGGCCTCTGGGTTAATTGGCTCTCCAACGGAACCAAGCACTCTGATTGAGCTCAGGTCGTAGTGGCTGACAACGGTACTTCCGAGCTTCATGAAAGACCTGATGGCGGTCGGTGCGGTGTAGAAGATGCTGACGTGGTACTTCTGAACTATGTCCCACCATCTGCCCCAGTCGGGGGTGTCTGGTGTTCCCTCGTAAATAACCTGAGTCGCCCCGTTGGCCAGTGGACCGTAGGCAACATAGGAGTGACCGGTGATCCAGCCAACATCTGCGGTGCACCAGTAGACATCTTGACCCTCGTGCAGATCAAAGACGTTCTTGTGGGTGTAGCTAGCCTGCGTTAGATAGCCACCGGTTGTGTGCAGGATGCCCTTCGGCTTGCCGGTGGTTCCAGAGGTGTAAAGGATAAAGAGCGGGTGCTCAGCGTTGAAGCCAACCGCAACATGCTCTGCATCCACGCTCTGCATCTGCTCTTCCCACCAAACATCAACCGAGTCATCCCAGTCGACATCTTGCCCAGTGTGGTTCACCACCAAAACGTGCTCAACTGTTGGGCACTTGTGGTCAGCCAGCGCCTGGTCAACCGCAGGCTTCAGCGCTGTTGCCTTGCCCTTGCGGAAGCCGCCATCCGCGGTGATTACAACCTTGGCCTCAGCATCTTGAATTCTTGTTGCAAGTGAGTCGGCACTAAAGCCACCGAAGACCACTGAGTGCACGGCACCGATTCTGGCAACCGCCTGCATCGCGATGATTGCCTCCGGAATCATTGGCATGTAAATGGCAACGCGGTCACCCGGCTCAACACCCATGCGAATCAGAACGTTCGCCGCACGTTTGACTTGCTGCAATAGGTCTAGATAGGTGTAAACCTTGGTGTCGCCCGGCTCACCCTCAAAAAATAGTGCAACCCGCTTGCCGCAACCGGCCTCAACGTGGCGATCCAGGCAGTTGTAGCTGACGTTTAGTTCACCATCTGCAAACCATTTGGCGAATGGGGCATTGCTGAAATCTAGAGTTTGCGTAAAAGGCTTGTGCCAATGAAGCTGCCTGGCCTGCTCGGCCCAAAACTCAAGGCGGTCCGCCTTCGCTCTGTCGTAGATCTCCGGCTTGGCAATTGAATTTGCGGCGAATTCTGAGCTTGGTTGAAACGAACGGGTTTCGGTCAGCAGGTTTTCAATCTCGTGCTGTTCAGACAACTTTGTCCTCCACTTACTTAGAGCTTCTTGGTCCTATCAACTTACAGGATTTACAGATTGCCGAGACACTCGCGCACTGTCGCCATGAGGGGCGGACCTAATGTCTCGAGAACCAAAATTCAGATAAATCGTGGATGTTTTGAAATTTCCCCGTTTGGGGGACAAATTTGGCAAATACATCGTAGGATTAAGTTACTGATTTAGATCAGTTGTGATGTCAGCTCCCCCCATTGCTGGCATCACCGGCGGCAGGTTTCCCCCAAACCTGCCGCCATCCCCTTTTTACACAGTTTCATTTTTTGCACTGAACTCTGTTTTCGCATGGCCAACCATGTGCTTGTGCGAATTGAAACCAATGCCCTCTGGCAAATAATTCAGACCCTCGGCATCACCGACTTGGTGATTGACGGTTCGGATCTGACCAGAGCCGACTTCGGGTCTGGCTTTCAGGTCTTGGCACCAATTTATAAATCTGATCAAGAAATGGTTGCCGCAATTGTTGAGCTAGCGCTCGAGGCGGGCTCCCGAACTGACATCGCAAAGCCAGTTGCCGACTTTGTGCTGCAGGGTGCAAGATTCCATGCCGTATTGCCATTCGGGCTTTGCGCAAAGCTGCTCCTCAGCATTCGGGTGCACGCCCCAGAAACCAAGAGCCTGGAGGTGCTGCAAACCTCTGGCATGCTGACCTTGACTCAGCTGGCGTGGCTGAAGGAGCAGGTCAGGGGCGGCAAATCCATGGTTTTGTGCGGCCCAACAGGTGTCGGAAAGACAACTTTGTTGCGGGCACTGCTGCAGGATTCGAAAGAGCGAATTATTTGCATTGAACAAACCCCTGAGCTCTGTCTGCCAGCTCCCGCTATTTCGCTGACCGAAAGGCAGGCGAATCAGGAGGGCGCAGGACAAATCGAACTCGATGAGTTGATTGTGCACGCGCTTCGGATGCGGCCGGACCGAATAGTGGTCGGGGAAGTTCGCTCAAAAGAGTTTCGGGTTTTACTTCAGGCAATTAATAACGGACACTCGGGAACCTTGACCTCCCTGCATGCCACCAGCCTTGCATCCTCAGCCGAGCGATTCTTAGTGCTTGGCCTATTGGGTGGTTTCGCTACCGAGTTGACCGAGAGGTTAGTTGCGCAGTCAATTGACTTTGTTGTGCAACTGGGCAGGGTGAACGGCAAGCGGCTAGTTACAGCAATTGGCAGGCCGGTCCTATCTGCAGCCGGCCTTCAAATTGAACGGCTGGACATCTGATGCGGCCGGCGATGCTCTCGGGGCTAATTTGTCTGGCTGCAGGCGAACCACTGTCCAAAATCGAAGCGCGGTTAGCAAAGCTTGATCCAAGCGTTACAACCGACCTGATTGAACTTTCTAAACAAACCGGAGCGAAGCTTGTAGCGCTGATTGATTCGGAGCTCGAGCAGCTCAACCAAAAGCTGCTGTCAGAGCGAATTGAAGCCGCTAGGCGACTCTCCGTGAAGTTGTTGATTCCACTATCCCTGACAACGCTGCCTGCATTCTTGCTGCTTACCCTGCCGCTGATAATCATCGGCTTCACCCAATAAGAAAGGAAACAAAATGCAACTGCTGAAATCCGATCAAGGCGCAATCACCGCCGAGTACGCAATCGCCACCCTGGCCGGGGTTGCCTTTGCCGGCCTGATGCTGCTGGTACTGAAAAGCGAAGAGGTTAGGTCGCTGCTATTCAAGTTGATTGCCGGTGCAATTGGACTTGGCTATCGATAGGGGCGCGGTAACGGCAGAGTTCATGCTGCTGTTACCGGCTCTGATCATGCTGTTTTCGGTGGTGCTTGGGTCTGTTTCGTTGGCCGTGGAGCGCATTGCACTTGAAGCCAAGTGATTTGAAATTGCCAGACAAAGCACGCTTGGAATCGATGTGCCGGTTGATCCGGCGCTGAGAGTTGATTTGTCTTATGAAGGGAGGCTGGAGTGTGTCAGGGTCCAGAAACAGCTAGTGATCCCTATCTCAACAAAAATTTGCATGCTGCCGATTGGAAGGTAGATTCGGGGTCAACTGCGGTGGTGTCACTAATCTTCATTGGCGCGCTGATGCTGCTGTTGTTTGCTGTGTCGTCGGCGACCTTATTGGCCTATGGCACGACCCGATTGCAGGTGATAGCCGACTCCGCATCGCTTGCTGCGGCAGATACTATTCGAGGGCTGGCATCCGGTGTTCCATGTGAAAATGCGGAACTGATTGCAGTTTCAAATGGAGTTTTTCTAGATTCATGTCGTATTGTCGGAACCGATGTGAGCATCGGGCTGACAAAGTTTGTTGGGTTATCAGAGATTTCTGTTGATTCAGTAGCGGGGTCGCCATCCGATTAATTAGGAGCATTCTTGGCTAAGAAGCTAGTGATTGTTGAGTCGCCCGCCAAGGCGAAGACGATCTCTAAATATCTAGGTAGTGACTACGAGGTATTGGCCTCAGTTGGTCACATTCGCGATTTAGCTGAACCACGGGATGTTCCAGCAGATAAGAAAAAGGGTCCGCTAGGTAAGTTCTCTATAGATATAGACAACGACTTTGAACCTTTTTATGTTGTCTCACCCGGCAAGACCAAAACCGTCACGGATTTGAAGAAGGCGCTCAAGAGCGCCGAAGAGCTCTACCTGGCCACCGATGAGGACCGCGAGGGTGAGGCAATCGCCTGGCACCTCCTAGAAGTATTGAAGCCAAAGGTTCCAGTGCACCGAATGGTCTTCAATGAGATCACTAAGGATGCGATCGCTGCAGCTGCCAACAACACGCGTGAGCTAAACGACAATCTGGTTGAGGCTCAGGAAACCAGGCGAGTAGTGGACCGACTAGTTGGTTATGAAATTTCACCGGTGCTCTGGCGCAAGATCAACCGCGGTCTGTCAGCTGGTCGGGTGCAGTCACCAGCAATGCGCATGATTGTTCAGCGAGAGCGTGAACGAATTGCGTTCGTGTCCGCTAGCTACTCATCGATCACAGCAACCTTGAACCACAATTCGATTCAGTTCGACGCAAAGCTGGCAAAACTTGCAAATGAAAAGCTGGCTGGCTCAAAGAGCTTTGATGAGAGCGGAAAGCTGGTCCAAGAGGTGCTGGTGCTCAGTCCCTCACAAGCCTCAGATCTTGCGAAAAAGCTTGAGGGCGCAGACCTTGCGGTAACTTCGATTGAAGCAAAGCCTTCAACAAGAAAGCCGTATGCACCCTTCACCACCTCTACCCTGCAGCAGGAGGCCTCTAGAAAACTCGGCATGAGCGCTAAGCAGGCCATGGACACCGCTCAAATGCTCTACCAAGACGGTCACATTACATATATGCGAACCGACTCCCCAGCTCTTTCTTCGCAGGCCATCTCGGCGGCGCTCGCGGCCGCTAAGCAACTTTTTGGAGACGACTCTGTCTCACCAACGCCGCGAATCTATGGCGCAAAGTCTAAAAACGCCCAGGAAGCTCACGAGGCAATTCGACCTTCAGGTGAGACCTTTGCGCATCCAAACGAACTTAAGAGTGTTTTGCATGGCAAATCACACCTTCTATATGAACTGATTTGGCGAAGGACTGTCGCTTCTCAAATGGCTGATGCCAAGCTCTCCACCACCACGGTCAAGTTTGAAACTGAAGTTGATGGCAGGCAGGCTGAGTTCTCAGCCTCTGGAACCACCGTGATCACCCCTGGCTTCCTGGCCGTTTACCAGGACCCAGAGGAAGACAAGAAGGAAGACGCCAGTGCCAAGCTTCCAATTTTGGAGGTGGGTCAGTCTCTCAAGATTGAAGAAATCGCGTCGAAAGATCACTCGACTTCGCCGCCAGCCAGATACACCGAAGCATCTTTGGTGAAAGCGCTTGAGGAACAGGGGATTGGAAGACCCTCAACCTATGCAGCGATCATCTCGACAATTATTTCCAAGGGTTATGTCGTAAAGCGCGGTAGCGCGCTGGTTCCTGAATGGATCGCATTCACTGTGACCAGGTTCCTAGAGGAAAACTTCGGCCACCTGGTCGACTATGCATTCACGGCAAAGATGGAATCGGATCTCGACAAGATTGCCCTGGGCGAGCTTGATCGCTCCGGTTGGCTCAAGGATTTCTACTTTGGCGATGACGGACTGCAGGCAACTGTCGAAAGCCTCGGCGAAAGCGACCCAAGGCTCATCAACACCTTTGAGATTGCCGAGGGCATCAACCTAAGAACCGGTAAGTACGGCCCTTACATCGAGGCCATGGAAAACGACGAGCGCCGCATCGTGAACATCCCGGCCGACCTAAGCCCGGATGAGCTGACCCACGAGAAGGCAATCGAATTAGTCAACGCACCCCCTGCTAGCGACCGGGTGCTTGGTCAAGAGCCAGAAACAGGGCTAGACATTATCGTGAAGGATGGTCGCTACGGCCCCTACATAACACTCGTTGACGAGGGAAACCCAAAGCCAAAGACAGCCTCACTGTTCAAAACCATGGCGGTTGACACCGTCAGCTACGAAGAGGCACTGAAGCTACTTTCACTACCACGAGTCGTTGGAGTGGATCCAGAATCAGATACTGAGATAACGGCTCAGAATGGAAAGTTCGGCCCATACCTAAAGCGTGGCACCGACTCCAGGAGCCTTGAATCAGAGGAGCAAATTTTTGATCTAACCCTTGAGCAAGCACTCGAGATCTACAAGCAGCCTAAATACGGTGGCCGCAGGACTGCGGCAACACCTCTCAAGGAGTTCGGCGAAGACCCGGCATCCAAGGCGAACGTCGTTGCCAAATCAGGCCAGTTCGGTCTCTATGTTTCAGATGGCATTGTGAACGCCACAGTTCCTAAGGACGAACCGCTGGATGAGCTAACCAATGACCGCGCCTACGAGCTTTTGGCAATCAGGCGTGAAAAACTAGGTGTGGAGCCAGGCGAGGCTCCGAAGACTCAGAAAAAGACCAGAAAAAAGCGGTAGCCGTGTTTATAACCTTTGAGGGCATCGACGGAGTTGGAAAATCGACTCAGTTGGACCTACTAGAGGCATGGCTTAGTAAACAGGGTCATGAAGTTGTTAGAACCATGGAGCCAGGTGGCACCGAACTTGGCCAGGAAATCAGGCACCTGCTTTTGCACCGCAAGGGAAATGTCGCACCCAGGGCCGAAGCTTTACTTTATGCAGCAGATAGAGCGCACCACGTGACCACCAAGATTGAGCCAGCTCTTGCCTCCGGCAAAGTGGTGCTCTCCGATCGTTACTTTGACTCCTCGGTCGCCTACCAAGGAGCAGCGAGGGAACTGTCGGTTGATGAAGTTAGAGACATTTCGTTGTGGGCAGTTGGCAACCTGGAGCCTGATTTGACGTTCTTGCTGGACATGCCAGCAGCACAGGCACTAACCCGTCGTGATGACACCGGCACCGAACCTGATCGCTTGGAAAGTGAAGAAGTCGGCTTTTTTGAGCGGGCCCGCGCGCAGTACCTAGAAATGGCATCGGATGAGCGTTTTGAAGTCATTGATGCCACCATGACAATCGAAGCCATCCACCAAGCGGTGATAGCCAGGGTCGAGGCATTTTGGGGCAAGCCTTGACCAGCGGCATCTTCGATGAGCTGCTGGGTCAACCAGAAGCCATCGAACAGCTGCAACGAGCAATTGCATCAAAGACCGAGGGCGTTCACCACGCCTGGCTGTTTACGGGTCCAGCAGGATCTGGAAGATCGCTTTTGGCAAAGTCATTCGCGGCTGCCCTGCAGTGCGAACAAAATGGCTGCGGGAACTGCCAGCAGTGCTCACTAGCACTTGCTGATGCGCATCCCGACATTCTCACCCTGGCAACCGAGCGAGTAACAATCAGCATCGACGAGGTTCGATCTCTGGTGCAGAAGTCACAGATGTCCAGCACGGTAGGCGATTATCGGATTGTGATCATTGAAGACAGTGACCGCATGACCGAGCGCACCTCCAATGTCTTACTAAAGGCGCTCGAGGAACCTCAGGAAAAAACAGTCTGGATCCTCTGTGCTCCAAGCGTTGCTGACCTGCTGCCAACAGTCAGATCGCGGGCCAGGAACGTGCTGCTTCGGCTGCCAAGTGCAACAGAGGTTGCTGAGTTACTCATTAAGCGCGATGGCATCGACAAAGACTTAGCCCTGAAAAGCGCCAGGCAAGCTCAGAACCACGTTGGTATGGCAAGAAGGCTTGCTGGCTCTCAGGATGCCAGGGCCAGAAGGGCAGAGACCCTTCGTGAAATTTCATCGGTCACAAATCTGTCTCGGGCAATGCTTGCGGCCGAAAAGCTTTTGGGGGTGGCCAAGCGCGATGCCGAAGCCCTTGCCAAGGAACGAGACACCGCTGAGAAAGAGCACTTGATGCGGGCATTCGGATTGGCAGTTGACGAGCGGATTCCCACAAATCTACGGCCTCAGTTCAAAGACCTAGAAGAAAACCAGAAGCGCAGAAACACCAGGGCTCTTAGAGACGGCATCGACCGCATCTTCACAGATGCCGAGTCCTTTTTCCGCGATGTAATCTCGCTGCAGTTGCAAGCCAACGCGGAACTTACCAACGAGGACCTCATTGATGAACTGAACCTTAGGGTTTATGGCACCAGCGTGGACGACAACATCGCGGTTCTGGATGCAATCACCGAGGCCAGGAAGCGCCTAGCCTCAAACGTTAGAGATCTGTTGGTGCTCGAGTCGCTCTGCACTCGCATGATTTTGAGGCAAGACGTTGCGGCTTAGAGCCGCTGCCATAGCAGCACTGATAACCCTGACCGGCTGCGCTGAGGTCACTCAGCCCGACCCGGTTCAGGAGGTAACAAGCGGCGCAGTTGACCTTTTTGAGCAGGAAATTAGCTGGTCGGATTGTGGGGAACAGTTCGAGTGCGCGTCGGTTGCGGTTCCCTTGGATTGGAATGAGCCAGAAGAAAAGCTGATTTCAATCGCCTTGATGCGCAAAGCGGGCTCCGAGAACTTAGTCCCAATGTTTATAAACCCCGGCGGTCCGGGATCCGGTGCAATCAGTTGGATGCGGGATGGCTACGACAGCATGGGGAGCGCTTACCTCAGAGAAAACTTCCAAGTGATCGCCTTTGATCCCCGCGGAGTCGGAGACAGCACTGCGGTGACCTGCAGCGACATGGGGCTGAAAGACAAGCTGCTTTACAGCCCTTCTTCCTACGGATTTGGAACAGAAGAAGATCTTGCCTACCTGGTGGATGTCGCCGAGCGATTTGGCCAGAGCTGCCAGGGGGAGATCAGCACCGGTTATTTCAACACCCAGCAAACCGCAAAGGACCTGGACCTGTTGCGCGAACTAGTTGACAGCGAGCTCTTGAACTACCTGGGCTATAGCTATGGCACCGAGCTAGGTGCCAACTACGCTGCCCTGTTCCCAGACAATGTCGGTCTATTTATTCTGGACGGGGCAGTTGATCCAACCCTTGGACCAGACGCCGCCCTGCTTGCTCAAATAGCGGGCTTCGACATGGCGATGGAAGCCTACCTGGAGGACTGCTTCGCTCAGGTCTCCTGTCCAGTGCCACAAGACATGAACGAGGCCAAGGACACCATCGGCCGCATTCTGCGGAACCTCGAGCGCAACACCTTGCCAACTGATTACGACCGAGACCTCTCGCTGTCAGCGGCCATTGCCGGCATCATTGTGACTCTTTATTCTGAGGGTTCTTGGCCCTACCTGTCAGCTGGAATCGAGGATGCACTAAAGGGCGATGGCACCATGCTGCTACTGCTTGCAGATTTCTACAACGATCGAGATTCTGAGGGCGGTTACCTAACGAACCTGGTTGAAGCCAACAGCGCGATTGCTTGCGCTGATGAGAAAACTTACCCCGTAAACGGGGAAGATTTGAGCGATGCAATCATCAATGCCAGCCCGGTGTTTGGCAAGTACTTCGCCTACGGCGACGGTTCCTGTTTTGGTTGGCCAGAGGGTATCGGTAACACGGTTCTTGATTTCAACGTCACGCCCAGCACTAAGCCGCTAATCATTGGCACAACAGGCGACCCAGCCACTCCCTACCAGCACGCCATTGTGTTGAGTGAGCTACTCAAAGGGTCAGACCTGCTCACCTTTGAAGGTGAGGGCCACACAGCCTATGGTTCAAACCCTTGCGTTGATTCAGTCGTTGACAGCTACCTGGCCGGTGAGCCCTTGGATAAGCTGCTCTGCAGCTCTCGCTAGAAATACAGGGCAATAATTAGCGCTGCAAAGATTCCAACGAAGATTGCCGGTGTCACAAACTTCACAACATCCAACCAAGGCCTAAAGCTGATCACTCGGTTTCTCAGTGCCGAAGCACCGGGAAGAGTCTTCAAATCATCGATGACCGCCTGAGCTTGTGATGCTGCCGAGAACTCGGCCAAAGCGCCAAGGATTCCCGAGGCCAAAAGAATCAGGGCGAACCCATGAATCACGGCCATTGGGTATTCAGAGATCGTTGGCGTTGCAAAGGCCGCAAATGCAAGCAGGGCGGTTGGGGCAAGTTGTGCCAAAATGATGTGCAATCGATTTTTTTGGAACTCGCGGATTAGTTCGGCCTCTGTCATGGTTGCTTCCTTTGTTCGTATCTACAAGGTTAGGCAACACATTGGCAAACAACGCACTGCAAGAGAGCCTGTCGCGCAGATTCAGAAGACTCCTCTCCGGTGCTGCTGATGGAATTCCGCCATGGCTTGAGGTTGTTGCCGCAGGAGACGAGCCAGGCTTTTACACACCAGAGGATGCCCCATGGATAGTTCACGGCGACTTCTCCACCCTGGTTGGGGGAGTGAGGGCGCTACTAATGCAGGCCCTCCACCCAGGGTCCCTGACAGGTGTTGCTCAGCACTCCCGGTATGAGCAGGATCCTCTGGGAAGACTCTCTGGAACAATCCGATGGCTAACGGTCACCACCTTTGGGTCACACGACGCAATCAAGGGCGAAGCTTCCAGAGTGAACCGCATGCACAAGACCATCAGCGGCAGCTATGAAACGGCGGCAGGTGAAACAAGGGATTACCGAGCAGCAGACAAAGACCTGCTGCTCTGGGTGCACGTTGCATTCATGGATTCATTCTTGCGAGCTCACCAGAATTACTCAAAGAAGCCAATTCCTGGGGGAGCAGACAGCTATGTAAAGCTCTGGTCTAAGTCAGTTGGCCCGCTTGGTCTAAAGACTGTTCCGATGAGTGAGGCTGAGCTGGAGCAAACCCTGACCGACTTCAGAGACAAAATAACCGTGACGGATGAAACCAAAAACATCATTCACTGGATCAAGAAAGCCCCACTACCGCCACTTGCAAAACCGGTCTATGCGCTCCTGTTCCATTCGGCACTTGCGTCAATGCCCGAGGAGTATCAAAAAATGATTGGGCTTAGGTCATACCCGCTTTGGTTGCTGCGTCCTGTCACAACAAACCTGCTTAGGTTCATGCGGTTTGCGATCGGCCCTGATTCACCGATTGAGGATGCTGCCATAGAAAGGCTCAAGCGCGCTGGAGTGATTAGCCGCTAAACTTTTTCACTTCGCCACCTTAGCTCAGTCGGTAGAGCAGCTCCCTCGTAAAGAGCAGGTCAGCGGTTCAATTCCGCTAGGTGGCTCTCTAGTAAAGAGCAGGTCACCGGTCCGATTCCGCCAAGTTGTGCCGTTACAAAGCCGACTCAAGTTCCACGCAGTAGAAGAAGCTCTACTTGCTGTCCCACTGTGGATTGTCAACGTCGGCTTCACGCTTCTGCTCCGGTTGATGCTTTTTGGATCTCACAACAAAAAAACTCAGCACAGTTGCGACCACTGCGCCCAATACAAGTAGCACTAAAAGCGTTTCCAACAACATAAGCATCCTCTCCCTTTTTAGACCCTACCAACTCAGGCAAGAATTCAAGTCACTTGCCTGACACCCCGAGACATATCTGGACCGCATTTGCCAATGCGTGTCAGGAAAAGCGCTGTGTTTATTGGCTGAATTTCCCTTATGAGGAGGGTCCCCAGTTTGACTCTGTCCGTTGAGGCCCACGGTTGGCAATCACAAACCCCTTCTGGCTTCTTTGGTCAAATAGGTGCAAGGTATTCGGTATGAAAAATCCTTCAGTGTTGATTATTGGTGGTGGCCACAATGGCCTCACCGCCGCCGCCTACCTAGCCAAGTCTGGGATTGACGTAACTGTTTTGGAGAGGCTCCCAAACTTTGGGGGCGCTGCTGTTTCGGCGCAAGCTTTTGAAGGCATCGATGCCAAACTCTCTCGATATTCGTACTTGGTTAGTCTGTTGCCGAAGCAGATTGTCGAAGATCTTGGATTGAACATTTCGCTGGCGCAAAGACGCTACTCCTCCTACACCCCAATCCCAGGCAGCGATGAGGGGCTCCTGGTTGATAATCAGGATCAGCAGGCAACTAGCGCTTCCTTTGAAAGACTCTCAGCAGGCCAAGATTTTAGATCGTGGCAGCGCTTCTATGGCGAGACCCAAGAACTCGCCGGCAAGCTTTGGCCAAGCGTCCTGAAGCCGCTTCAAAGAAGACGCGAACTAAAGCAACAGGTCGGCAATCAAGCAATCTGGGATAAGTTCATGGAGCAGCCGGTTGGCCAAGCAGTATCGAGAGAGTTTTCCAACGATTGGGTCCAGGGAGTTGTCTACACCGATGCACTGATCGGCACCTTTTCTCCAAATCAAGATCAGACTCTGAATGCCAACCGGTGTTTTCTATATCACGTTATTGGCGGCGGAACAGGTGCTTGGAACGTTCCGATTGGAGGAATGGGTGCTGTTACTAGAGAGCTTGAGCGGGCAGCGGAACGAAATGGTGCAAAGCTGATTTCAAGCGCTGAGGCAATAGGGGTTTCTTCCCACAAGAACGGGGTAACTGTCCGCTATCGGTCTTCGGGTCAGGAGCATGAACTCACCGCATCGCTGTTACTGGTGAACGCCTCAAGGCAAGAGCTGGCGAGTTTGAAAGGTGAGTCGCTGGAGCACCATCCCAAGAAGCCCTCACAGGATTCTCCCTATGTCCATGGAGCTCAGGTGAAAGTGAATCTGCTGTTGAGGAGATTGCCGAAGCTGAAAGACCAGAGCGTCAGCCCAGAGGCCGCATTCGGCGGCACCTTTCACATCAACGAGAGTTTTGAGCAACTGCAGAGTGCCTATGACGCAGCTAGCAAAGGAGAAATCCCAGACCCTTTACCCTGCGAAATTTACTGCCACTCGCTCACTGACCCAAGCATCCTGGGTCCCGATCTCAGGGCCCTAGGTGCTCAAACGCTCACAGTCTTCGCCCTTCATGCACCGCATTCCTTGGTTGCAAACCTCACAGCGGCAGAACATGATGCGATGCGAGCCAAGCTTGAAGCAGCTGTGATTAGCTCCTTGAACTCGGTACTGGCCGAACCAATAGAAGACCTGCTCATTCTCGATAGCAACCAGAAGCCATGCATTGAGACCAAGACAACCCGAGATCTTGAGGAGGCACTAAAGCTTCCTGGCGGAAATATCTTCCACGAACCACTCAGCTGGCCCTTTGCTGAGGATGACGAACCGCTGGACAGCCCAGCTGCACGCTGGGGCGTTGCAACAGATGACCCCAAGGTTTTGATTTGTGGTGCCAGTGCCAGACGTGGCGGTGCTGTTAGCGGTATTGGTGGCCACAACGCAGCCATGGCAGCCCTTGAGATTTTTGGCTAGCACCTCAGGTACGCGTCGCTAAGTTCCGAAAGACTAGGTATATTTAGTCGAACTACAGCAACTTGTCAGCACTATGCTGTCAATCGCTGACGCAAATTTCTTCATTCCCTAACCAACCGCGCATTGGACAATAAATTGAAACCCAGCTCACGCTTGACTGCTCGACTTGGGGTTTCACAGTTCATTGGCTGGAGTTCAGGGTTTTATCTTCCAGCCATCTTGGCTGTGCCAATTTCAGAGTCACTGGGAATAGCAACTGAAACATTCTTTTGGGCTTTCACGGTCGCGCTTTTGGTAGCCGCTTTCTTGGGTCCCAGGGTCGGTAAGGCCATTGACCGGCTAGGTGGCAGGCGAGTCCTTCCCTTCGGGAGCGTTGCCTTCATTCTTGGCCTGAGCCTGTTGGCCGCAAGCTCCTCGATTCAAATGCTATTTGCTGCCTGGGTGCTAATTGGCATCGGAGCCGCGATGGGCAACTATGACGCCGCTTTTGCAACGGTCGTTACTTTTTTTGGTGACGAGTCAAACAAGATCATCGCTGGGATCACGGTTTTCGTTGGGCTCTCCTCAACAATCTCCTGGCCACTAAATGCGTGGGTCACCGAGAACTTTGGTTGGCAGTGGGCTGTGATGGTGTGGGCCTTTGCTCACTTGCTAATTGCTCTGCCGCTGAACCTAACAATCCCTCGGCTTGAGCCGAAGACTGTTGACCAGCACTCCCCTAAAACCCCAACCGGCAACCGGAGGCGAATCCGCATTGACCTGTTGATCTTGATCTTTGCGGTGATGTTTGCCCTAGAGGGCTTCATGGTTGCCTCGGTCAACACGATCCTGCCTTTTTTGCTTACCGAACTAGGTGCTTCTGTCGGTGTTGCGCTCTTCGCCGCCGCAATCCTCGGCCCCTCGCAGGTGCTGGCAAGAGTTCTGTTGGTTGCGCTTGGCAAGATAATGACTCCGATGCGGGTGGCCGCACTGGCTATGCTTTCGCACCCTGCTGGTGTTGTTTTGGTTCTGCTCTTTGGCGTGGATGCGCTAGTTCCATTCGTTATTTTGCAGGGCATCGCAGTTGGCCTGGACCCGTTTATTAGAGGAACGCTTCCGCTTCTGTTCTTCGGCCCAGAGCAGTTCGGTGAGCGTCAGGGCTACATCATGATGTTCTCAAAAATTGTTGTTGCCTTTAGTCCGCTGCTGCTCACGGTAATAGTTCTGCGGAATCCAGTGGCCGGCATCCTGACCACGATGACCATGGGGTTGTCTGCATTCCTGTTACTCATGGGCTTGGCGGCGCTTCGAAGCAGGCGAACCAAGACTTCCTAAGCAATTTGGGACCTGAATTTTCTTCGTTTAGAATTTTGCTGATCGCTGCTTCAGAAAGGCACAAATGGACGCCCTGCACCAAATTAATTCTTCTTACGGCTTTCTAATCGCCTTTGGAATTCTTGCAATTTGGTGGGCAGTCGAAAGGTTTGCCAAAAAGAAATAACGCTGTCGCGTTTACGCTTTCAGGTGGCTGTAAGCCTGACTCAAAATAGCTAGGTCCTGCCAGGGCATGCCGGTTGATTTATAAAACCTAATTCGTGTTGGATCGACACTGTTTGCCTGGCTTTTGCCAAACAAGTCCCGCACCGCGATAAGCGCAGCTTCCTCTATGGCCTGGTCTTGAATCGCCATGATCACATCGCCTGCCTCGCGCAGGCTGGCGCCTAGTTCTTCAACAAACACTTGAGCCGCGGCAACCACATCGCTGCCCACCTCTCTGGCGTCGGCTTCGTGTGATCCGACCGCGGCAATTACTGCCGTCTGCTTAATATCACTCAAAGTGAATAGCGGTTGCCGGGCAGTGGTGGCAGTGACGATCAGGTCTGCCGCCAAAAGCATTTCTGGTGTCCCGGCCACGGCCTCAATGCCCTGTTCCGAAAGGCCGGCCATCAACTCAGCCCGGCTGTCTTGGTTTCTTGCAAAAATGGCTATTGCACTGGGCGTAAGGATTGCCTTGACGCTCAAGATGTGCGCAAGTGCCTGGGGTCCAGAGCCAAAAATGGCAAGCTTTGGACTCTCGGCAACCTTCAACTTCTGAAGCATCGCCGCAGTTACCGAGGCTGTGCGCAGCAGCGTCAGCGCGGCCCCATCGCATTGAGCAAGCGGGGTCAGGGTCTTGGAGTCAAACAGCGAGTAGATTCCTTGAATTCGATCCAGGTTGTGCTTTGGATTCTTAGGGGCAACGGTCACAAACTTGAGGCCTGCAAAATCACCGATTTCGCTTGGCATAACCAGTCCCTGGCCGTGCTCAAAATTCACAAAGGTGCGCTGCTTGTCGGTGGCCGGATCAAATCCGCTCTCGAGCAGCTGGCCGATGGCTTCAATGGCCCTGGCGTAGCCGAAGCTCGCGAATAATTCTTGGTTTGAAATCCAGCGTATTGCGGTCATCGAAGTGAGAATCCTGTTCCTAGCTCATCGTGCCTGTTTAGTGTGAACTTCGAGGTCCCGGTGCAGAAGGCATTTCCTGAGATCACAGGAATCACGCCGGCAGTCTCGTGCTCAATTACCTCCTGAGCAATTCGTCCTGTAAACCGACTTCCAATAATCGAGTCATGAATCAGGGTCATGGCCACTGTTAGCTTGCCGGCATGATTGAGCTGCGCAATTCTGGTTGCGGTGCCGGATCCACAGGGGGAGCGATCGACTCGTCCATCTGCATAGATGGTTACATTTCGCTGATGCAGCTGGCTAGCGGATGCAGCTAAATCCTCGTAAATGATTGTTCCGTAGATGCCATTTAGTCGGGGGTCTTCCTGAGAGTTTGACTCCGGGGATTCATTCAGAGTCCACTTGATTTCACGGCCAACTTTGATCAGTTCATCCAGATGTTGGGGTTCAACAGTTAGACCCAGCTGCTCTACATTCAAGCTGGCGTAGTTGGCTCCGCCGTATCCAACATCCACCGTGACGGTTTTACCGCTTGCCAATTCCACAGAAACGTTTTCAGCAATCGAGTGCGAGAAGATATTTTTGAATGAGATCTGGGTTGTGACTCCGGCTTCCTGTCTCACAATGGCTTGCACTCGGCCAGAGGGAACATCAATTGTCACCGTTGTTTCACCGTCCGGGTTTGCAGTTACTCTTCCGGTGTCAACGGCCCAGGCTCCAAGGGCGATGGTGCCGTGGCCGCAGGCTGTTGAATAACCATCTCCGTGCCAAAACAGCACGCCGAAATCAGCGCCAGAATCGTTGGATTCCACGATAAACCCGCCATACATGTCGGCGTGCCCGCGGGGTTCATTCACAAGCAGCAGGCGGACTTTTTCAAGCTCCTGGTTGCCAATTGCTGAGGCCCGCTTGTCGAGAACGATTTGGCCAACAATTTCAGGAAAACCAGATTCAACAATCCGAAATGGCTCGCCTGCGGTGTGGTAGTCGGTGACTGAAATCTCAAGAGAATGATTGCTCATCACAGGAGTCTATAGCCGACAGGCATGGCCCAAGGCCCGGCAGTTTCTATCGAAAATCGGGAACTACTAGATCAATCAGCTGTGGTCCAGCCACCAGCACAATTGCCAAAACAAACAAGGCTAGTCCGATGCGTTTCCAAATTTTCTCTAGGTTCTTGGGGTCCTTGGGTTCGCTCATGACCTTCAGCCTAGGGGTAATCTTGGGTCAGAGCCAAAGGAGCAGCATTGACCCCGCCTTCCAATAATTTGATTGCACTAGAACCAAAGAAAGTTCCGGCTTACGTTGAGGCAATCACGGAATCAGGCGGCCAGATTGCGGACCTTGGCGCCAACGTCAAAGCGTTGATATGGACCGACTACTCGAATCCCCAGCTTCTTCAGCAAACCCTTGATCAAAATCCACAACTGGAATGGGTTCAACTTCCCTTCGCTGGCGTCGATGCCTTCAGTTTCTTGCTGGATCGCCCAATCACTTTCACCAGCGCAAAGCGCTCCTACTCCGAACCAGTTGCGGAGCATGCCCTCGCGCTTTGTTTGGCGATGGCAAGGGTGATTCCGGAGCGAGTGCGGGCAACCAGCTGGGGCAGACAGTTTGCAGACAGCCTGTTTGACGAGGAAGTTCTGATCATTGGCGGCGGTGGCATTGCTGAGCAATTAGCGAAGCTGCTTGTGCCATTCAGGTCGAATGTCACCGTATGCAGGAAGCGGCCAACTGAGCCCTTTATGCCCGGGTTTAGCGGGCAAATTGTCGGGTTTGAGCAGCTTGATGAGGAGCTCGCTAAGGCAAAGTTCGTAGTTCTGGCTTGCGCGCTTACTGACGAAACCAGGCACCTGATGAATGCGGAAAGATTTGAACTGATTCGCAGCGACAGCTACCTAGTCAATGTTGCTCGAGGCGAAGTGGTGAACCAGGAGGATTTGGTGTCGGCGCTGAAATCGGGAGCGATCGCGGCAGCCGCGACCGATGTCACCTACCCCGAACCACTTCCCGAAGATCATCCGATGTGGCAATTGGAGAACCTAATCATCACCCCGCACTCAGCCGATGTGCTGGCGATGGTGACAAGGCTGTTTGCGGACAGGCTGCGAGTGAATGTGGCTGCTTGGGTCAGTGGGGCAGAGCTAACCGGCCGGGTTGATTCGAAGCTGGGTTACTAAATCGTCGCCAGCTCTGAAACGGATGTCAGGCTTCTGCTGGAAGTGCCGTCTGTGATCTCGATGCTAAATGCGGGTGTTGATCCAGACAAATCAAACCAAAGCTTCAGATTGGAATCCTTCCCCGTCCACTGAAGCTCAATTGCCGAACCCGTTAGTTGCTTCCAGCTAAATGCTCCCTCGAAGGCCGCGTGCTTGCGAAGCCTGGCAAGCCCAAGAATGGCCTGGGTAACAGGGCTGGCAATCGCCTCGTCAATTTCGGCAGGTGTGTAGTGGTGGCGATTGACGTCCCTGCCCTGCTCGGTTTTAGCAAAAAGGCCCTGGTCGTCCTTGCCGTTGAAGAGGCCCACGTAGTAGACCTGCGGCTCGCCTGGCAAAAAGAACTGCACTGCCCTAGCAAGAACATGGGCCGTGTCATCGCCCAAGATGCTCGGCAGCGTGGCATTGATCTGGTGGGGAAGGTTAAACCACTGTGGAATAACGCTCGCAATCTTGGAATGCCCGCCGGTGTTGATTTCAGCCTGCTGGAAGATGTTTGCCATTTCGGCATCCGAAATCAGTCCCTCTGCGCCACCAATTGGACCGGCATCGATGATGCCGTAGCCATCGTGAGTGTCAAGAACGTTCAGGCAGTTGGTCGGCCGCAGTTCAAACCACTTTGCGAGCTTGTCAACGGTTCCGGTGAAAATCGAGTGCAGTAGCAGCGGGGCAGTTTGAAAGTCATAGATCAAATCAACCAGCGGCGAGATTGCCAGCTGTTGCTTGTAGTGGGCATGAACTTCAACCAGCACCCGCATGCCCTCAGCGTGAATCAGGCCTGTAATTTCTTTTACGAACTCAAGGGTTTCAGGGGTCATGAACGAGTCGGTGCCAGGGGTCTTCACCGCGTAGCCAACAGCATCTAGCCTTACGACATTTACGCCACCAGATTTCAATGCGGCAAGCACGCGCTTCAAATAGGCCGTTCCCGCTTCGTGCTTGATGTCGATGTCCACTTGGCTGGGCATAAAGGTGGTCCAGACCAACCGTCTCTCACCCGCCACCTCATAGGCGGTGAAAGGAAAGCCGGGCCTTGGGCGATAGAAGCTGGTGATGCCAGCTTCGTTTGCACCATTTGGAAAAACGGTGTCGAAAGTCAGGAACATCCCAGAAAATTCACTGGCCTCACCCTTTTCTTGCCAATCCAAGAATTCAGGGGAGAGGTTCGAGGCGTGGTTGACAATCAGGTCAGCTGTCAATTCCCGACTGGACGACAGGGCTTTGAAGTCATCCCAAGACCCCAAACGGGGGTCGACGATGGTGTGGTCGATTGGATCAAAGCCAGCATCGTCTCCGTCATAAGGGTGAAAAAATGGAAGAACGTGGACACCCGAGAAATCCTTCAGCGGCCCATCAAGGAGGGCCTGAATGTGCTTTAGCGATCCGCCCACGCGCTCGGCGTAGACAAGAATGCTGGCTCCAGACATCATAAATCCCCTGCTTGTGTAATCGCTTACAGTTTTTGACTAGAGACAACTCTAATCAGATTTTTGGTGCTTTGTTAGGCTTTAGCAAAAAGGGCTAACCCCAAATTTCCGGGGTGGGAATGCTGACCTTTCCAGCTTCCAGGTAATCAAGGCCGGGGTCGATGTCCGCTGCCAAAAACAGTGGTCCGTCGATGTCGACAAAGTCGCAAAACTGACCAATCACATATGCCGGTGCCATTGATAGCGAGGTCCCGGTCATGTTCCCAACCATCAGGCTTTTGCCTTCATCGGTTGCGATACTTGCAATTTCAAGGGCCTCGGTCAAGCCGCCGCACTTATCAAGTTTGATGTTCACGACCTGGTAGCGGTCTGCTGCGTGCTGGTACTCACTGAGGTTCAGTGCGCTCTCATCAGCCCCTAGTGGGATGGGTGAGGCAAAGCCCGCTAGTTCCTGGTCTTTTCCTCGAGTAAGTGGCTGCTCGATCATGTCAATCGAGAGGTTGTTGAGATCTGGCATGAAGGCGTTCAACTCTTCGAAGTTCCAGCCCTGATTCACATCCACAACCAGTTTGGCGTCTGGTCTTGCGCTTCTGATTGCCTCTAACTTTGCTACCGGCTGCTCATTGCTCAGTTTTATCTTTAGGTTTGGAAACTCGCTGAGCTCTAGCGCCCGTGCGGCCATTTGCTCCGGTGTTCCAATGCCAATGGTGGCAACCGTAGTCAGTAGCTTCGGTTCAATTCCAAGTAGCTCCCAAATGGTGGCGTTACTTTGTTTGCACTCCAGGTCCCACATCGCACAGTCCAGAGCATTTCTGGCCCCGTTTGTCGCCATTAGGGAATTGATCTCGTGCCTGGTTGCGCCGTTTTCAACAGCTGGCTTGATTGCCTCTAGGTCCTTGACCATCTGGTCCTGGTCGTCACCCAAGTAGTAGATGCCGACACCCTCGCCTCTGCCGAAAAACCCTTGGTCTTCCAGTGTCACCCAAACCGAATTCAGGTTTGTAAAGGTGTAACCAGTGATGGCGAATGGAGAGTGCAGCGGAAAGTTCTTCCGTTCAATCGTCATTTTCATTCTGAACCCAACAGGGCGTCAATGATCGCGTCAGCGCCGGTTGCGATTGGGTCAATCGCTGGGAGGCCGTATAGCTGGCTCAGGTTTTCCAGGTAGGCGGCGCGCTCGTGAGCGGGAAGCGTGCTGGTATTCACGCTGATGCCAACGCAGGCAATGTCAGGGTTCACCTGCTTCCCTAAGTCAATGGTGCGATCGATCACCGCTGGAATGCTTGGGAGTTCAAAGTCTGGCCAACCCTTGATGTGTGTCCTGAGGGCCTCGGTGCAGACCACAAATGCATCTGGCTGTGAACCCATTAGCAATCCAGTGCTCACAGAGGAGTATCCAGGGTGGAATAGGCTCCCCTGACCCTCAATCACGTCCCAGTGGTCAGCTGAATTATTTGGTGAAATCAATTCAGCTGCACCGGATAGAAAGTCCGCAACCACTGCATCAATCGGGATTCCGTTTCCGGCAATCATGATGCCGGTTTGCCCCGATGCCCTGAAATCAGCGTCAATTCCGCGCTCCTGCATCGCTCTGGCAATTGCAAGAGCGGTGTACTTCTTTCCTAGAGCACAATCGGTTCCCACGGTAAGGAGTCTCTTGCCGGTTCGCTTGAGTCCAGTGCCAACTGGAATATCTTTGGGCGGCACCCGAACATCCACCAGGGATGCTCCAGATTCCTTGGCCGCAGCCACCAGCTCCGGCATCTCGTTTAGTTTGGTGTGGACACCGGCAACAATGTCGAGTCCGCTTTCCAGCGCCTGAATCAGGGTCGGCATCCAAGCCGCAGGGATAGCACCCCCAACTGCAGAGGTTCCAATAACTAGCGATTTTGCCCCGGCTTTCGCGGCGCTAACAACATCATGCTTCGGAAGTCCCAGATCGATAGTTCCACCAGGCAGAGACAGCTGACCCATGCACTTCTCGGGGACCCAGTGGGCAAGACCAGCGGCAGTCTTTGCATAAATCGGCTCAGTTTCCGAGCCAATAAAAAGCAGGTAGGGGGCCTTCAGGGTGATTGTTTGCAATGTTTCCTCAGTTGTTAGCTTCTTGGCATTGAGCACTCGGGAGTGCCACCGGGCAGTCGATGTCGATTGGCAGCGATCTTGTAATAGACGACTTTAGCTAGGTTTCTAATAAGCGGCAGCTTGATGATCTGGCCGGGAAGCGCCCAGATGGTCCGGGACTCAATCAGAACCTGTGCCATTGCAGCTGCAGCCACGTATCTTTTGGTGCCTGAAAGGTAGTAGACCGCCTTTGAGGTCAGTTCCTCGCTGAGGTTCAGAGCGGCAAGATCCAATCGCTGGTAGGGCTCAATCTCAATTCTGTTTCTGGTCATTTTGCGCAGCAATCTGGCGCTGGTGCTGCAGATTGCGCAGTCACCATCAAAGATAAGCAGTTGTCGGTCCTGACTCATGCAATAAGACTAATGCGGTGTAGTGTTTTTGGAGTTGTGTAGGTTTTCTATTTGGAGGCGTAGGCTAATTACGTGAACCAACAAGGTCGCAAGCGATCCATGCACCCAACACAGATCGTGGTATTTGCGTTCGGTGCTGCCTCGATTATTGGCACCCTGTTACTTTTGCTCCCTTTCGCTACTGCGCCCGGAAACTCAACCAGTGTTGTGGCGGCATTTTTCACAGCAGTGTCTGCTGTTTGTATTACCGGGTTGACTGTTGTAGACACTGCCACTCACTGGTCTGGTTTTGGTCAACTGGTCATCATGGTGCTAATTCAGCTCGGTGGGCTGGGAATCGTTTCCTTTGCAACCTTGCTGGGTCTTTTGATCTCTGGGCGCATCAGTCTCCGCGATCGCCTGAACACTTTGTCCGAGGCAAAAATAGTGGGAGCAGATAGCCTTCCAAAGCTCCTTAGCCGAATCCTGATTGTTTACTTCGGTTTTGAACTAGTTCTGGCGACCTACCTGAGCCTCCGACTTCACTTCAGTTACGACGAAGGTGTATTCCAGTCAATTTGGCATGGAACCTTCCATGCAATTTCGGCATTCAACAACGGTGGCTTCTCGCTTTACACCGACAGCATGACTGGCTTCAACCAGGACATGTTCTTCATCGCCCCGGTGATGCTCGCGGTTGTGGTCGGTGGCTTAGGTTTCCCGGTTCTGATTGAGCTGCACGAGCGGATCTGGCGCCTGCGTTTGCAGCCGGGTGGCAAGGCAAAGCGTTTCTCTCTACACACCAGGCTCACGCTCTGGATGACGGTTTCGCTGATTGTTCTTGGAGCGCTGTTTATTGGTGCGATTGAGTGGAACAACCCTGGAACCTTGGGTGGCCTGAACACCTGGGACAAGCTAGTCAACACCTTCTTCACCTCGATCATGCCTCGCTCCGGTGGTTTCAACTCGCTAGACATTTCCGCTATGGACCCAGCCAGCTGGCTTGGCATTGACCTGCTGATGTTCATAGGTGGTGGCTCTGCCTCAACAGCCGGTGGCATCAAGGTCACCACAATCGCGGTTTTGATCTTCATCATCTACACCGAAATTCGCGGTGAAACTGCGGTGAACGTGGGAAACCGAAGGTTGCCTCGCTCTATTCAGCGCCAGGCGCTGACGCTGGTTGCACTCAGCGCAACGGCAATCTTGCTAACCACGCTGTTGTTTGCAGCAACTACCGATTTCAGTCTCGATGAGATCTTGTTTGATGTGATTTCTGCCGCGGCCACTGTTGGACTGTCCACTGGCATCACTGCCGACCTGCCAGCCTTCCACCAAATCTGGCTGGCGTTTTTGATGTTTGTTGGAAGAATCGGGCCGGTTGTCGTGGCCTCAGCACTTGCTCTTCGTGTCACGAAGAGGCACTATGAATTACCAAAGGAAAGGCCCCTAATTGGCTAAAGACAAGGCAAAGCGCCGCGTACTGCACACCAACGTGATCGTGATCGGCATGGGAAGATTTGGTTCATCGCTTGCCCGAGAGCTGATGCGCACCGGCCATGAGGTGCTCGGTGTTGACACTGACGAACGCCTAGTTCAGCAAATGTCACATGAGCTAACTCACACGGTAAAGGCGGACACCACCGACGAGGCAGTTCTTAGCGAGTTGGGCATCGGAGAGTTCGATGCAGCAGTTGTTGCCATCGGTGCTGATATTGAAGCCAGCATCCTGACCACCTCGCTGCTACTGCAGCTTGGGGTTCCAAATGTTTGGGCCAAAGCAAACTCACAATCACACGGTCGAATCTTGGAGCAGCTCGGTGCTCACCACGTGGTTTTCCCAGAGTATGAAATGGGCAAGCGAGTTGCCCACATGGTCTCCGGTGAATCGCTCGACTACGTGCCAATCGACAATGACTTCGTGATGGTCAAGGCGCTAGTGCCAGAGTCATTCAATGACCAAACCCTGGCCGATTTGAAGATTCGCTCCAATTACGGTGTGACTGTGGTTGCGATCACCAAGGGCGACGGCGAGTACAAGCCAGCCTTCCCTGACACTGTTCTGCACGCCGGTGATCAAATTATTGTGGCTGGCCAGGTCGAACCGCTCGATAAGTTCTGCCAGGTAATTTAGGCCTGGGTTTGAGTAAAGCATTGCAGCAAAGTCTCTACTGGCTGCTGGTTTCAGCAGTGCTGTTCGGGGTTCAATACCTTTACCACCCAAATCTGAACCTAATGATTATTGGTTGGGGTCTTAGTTTGCTGCTTAGTGCGCTAACGGCATGGAGTGGCAGCAGGATTTCAAAGCCAGCCATTCCAATCAAGCTGCTACTGGTTTCCACAATCGCTTCCCTGATGAACTCTCAGGCATTAGATGTTGCCTATTCGATTACCAGTGCGCCGCTTGGCAATCGGTTTGACTTTGTGCTTGAGGTCTTAGGCTTCGCCTGTTTATTTTTGGTCGTCAGCCTTATTGGGAGAAGATTTTCTGGGCCTAAGCACTAGAAACAGGGCAAGCGCTGCAATCGGCAGTGATGCCCACAGCAGCCAGTAAAGATACTGCGGACTTTCAGCTGGAATCGACGTGGTTTCCGGGTTATACGGATTAGCACAATCGGTAAAAATGTAGTTCGGGTCTGCCACGTAACCGGAATCGTTAGTCACTTCAAAGCTGAAGCTTCCAGATATTGGGTGTCCGTCTCCGGAGACAACCCGCCAGCCAACCTGATAGCTGCCAGCTTGATCGATGTCCGCTTTGGCGATTGCCCTGCGGCCATCGATAACGGCACAGCCGTTATTGACCGGGTTGCCTGATGCATCCAGAATGACGATTTCGGAACCAGCCGCATCTTCAAGTTCTATAAGGTCGTCGCTGAAATCAAGCAGGATTTCAACAACCCCGGCTTCAAGCTGCTGACCCGGGGTTGGCTGCTGGTCCACGAGCTGCTCGTGAGCAATTGCAGGAGTGCCAAAAACTAGCCCAAATAGCACTGATGCCGCGAACAATCTAAACTTCATGGGTAAAGCATAGGCAGGTGTCATGAAACAAGTGCTAATCGGAGTCGGTTCCGGTCTGGTTGCAGGCTCCCTTGCGCTTACCCTGCTGTTTTTAGGTCCTCTAAGCGGTTCTAACGGCGCAGAATCAGAAACTGCAGCAACTGCCTCGGCACTGCCAGATGCAACCGTCTCAGCCGCTCCAGAGCCCAGCGCTGTTGAAACCGCCTCGGAGCCCGAAGTCATCGAGTGCTCTGTTGCTGAGCTTGAGGCAGCTGACGGGATTTTGTCGCTTCAGGCTCAGGTGATTGACACCGAAACTGAGCAGGTCCTTTTTGATCGTTCCAGTGACATTCCAGCCAGGGCAGCTTCTGTCATGAAACTGTTCACTGCCGCTGCTGCACTTGAAACACTGGGGCCTGGTTACCAGGTGACAACCAGGGTTTATCAGGATGCAGCAGACCCGTCCAAGATCTATTTGGTCGGGGCAGGAGACGTGACGCTGTCAAGGACCGCGATAAACAAGGAATCGGTTTATAAAAAGGCACCAAAGTTGGCAGACCTCGCCAAGCAGGCGACCGCTTTCCTCGCCGGTGTTCCAGTCTCTGAGATTGTGTTGGACAGTTCGCTCTATGGCACCGATAGCGGTGAGTATCAAAGCGTTTGGGATTTGCGTGGTCTCTCAAATGGCTACATGTCTCCAGTTTCGGCACTGCAGGTGGACGGTGACCGGGAAAAACCAGCTGCAAAGGATTCACCACGTTCCACCGACCCGGTGCAGCAGGCGGGAACCTGGTTCCAGGAATCCCTTGGAGAGACTGCTCTAGATGCGGTTATTAGCAAGGGACTCACCCCTCCGGATGCAATTCAAATCGCGAGCGTGAAGTCACGGCCAATCAGCGAGTGGATTGACTACATGCTGGTGGTGAGCGATAACACCCTGGCAGAAGCATTGGCAAGGCTGGTTTCTTTGGACACTGGGCTAGATGGTTCGTTTGATTCGCTAACCAAGTCATACACAACTGCCCTGAAAAACACTGGCCTAGATCTCACCGGTCTAAAAGTCGAGGACGGCTCTGGCCTATCCAAATACAACCAGGTTGCTCCTAATCAGGTCAATGAGCTGTTGGCGCTAATAGATGAGGGATACGGAGACTTTGAGGTGATTCTGGGCGGCATGCCGGTCTCCGGAACCCCCGGTTCTCTTAGCTATCGCTTCGAGGATGCTGTCGGAAGCATTACCGCAAAGACCGGTTGGATCAGAACTGGCTACACGCTTGCTGGTTTCTTGGTTTCACCGGATCAGACCAGGCTGCGGTTCACCGTTTACAACCTCGGGGATGTAACAACAGCGAACCGCGAAGCAATGGACGATCTCGTCATGGGCTTTTACGCCTGTGGTGCTGACTTGGTGAATAGGTAGGTGGGAGTATGGCCAAGGCTATTTTGGTAATCGATGTCCAGAACGACTTCTGTGAGGGCGGAGCGCTGGCATGCACAGGCGGCGCTGCCGCGGCATCCAGAATCACCGCGCATCTAAAGCAAAACAAGTCAAACTACGATTTCGTGATTGCATCCAGGGACTGGCACACACCAGACAGCGAAAACGGTGGCCACTTTCCTGCCGCTGGCAATCAGCCAGATTTTGTGAACACCTGGCCGCTGCACTGCATCGCGGACACCGCGGGTAGCCAGTATCACCCCAACCTAGATACCAGCCTTATTGATATCCACATCAAGAAGGGGCAGGGCCAACACGGCTACTCAATCTTTGAGGGAGCAGATGAGTCCGGAACTGATTTCCAAGCTCTTCTGCAAAAGCTTGAAATAACTGAAGTAGACGTGGTGGGTATTGCCACCGACTACTGTGTGCGAGCTTCTGCCTTGGACGCCAACCGGCTCGGGTTTTCAGTGCGGGTAATTACCGGACTGACTGCCGGAGTATCACAGGAGTCCACCGAGCAAGCCATCGATGAAATGGTTGATCAGGGCATCGAGGTCTCGCCAGTTGCCTAGCTCTCGCGCTTAGCTCCGGCGCTCGCTGAAACAGCGAAAACTCTTGGCTGACCAAAACCAGCTGCTTCAAAAGCCGCCAGCACCGCTTGCTCGAGGTTCGCAAGTTGATCTTTGGCAATCAGTGCGATCGCAGCACCGCCAAAACCACCACCGGTCATTCTTGAGGCAATCGCCCCATTTTCCATGGCTGTCTCTACCGCAAGATCAAGCTCTGGAACCGAGATCTCGAAGTCATCGCGCATCGATGCGTGTGATGCCAAAAACAGTGGCCCCAGTTTCTCTAGCTCACCGGCCTTCAAGGCGTCAACGGTGTCGAGAACTCTCTGATTTTCGGTTACTACGTGACGGACTCTGCGATAGGTGAGATCATCAAGTTTTTCCCGGGCGCTAGGCAGGTCGGCCTCTGCCAGCTCTCTGAGGGATTCAACGCCCATGGTCTTCGCTCCAAGTTCACAAGCATCACGCCTGGAGCGATAGCCGCCATCTGAATGACGGTGAGACACTTGGGTGTCGATAACGGCAACAACTAGGTCGCGCTTACCCAGTCCAAGTTCGATTACTTCGGTGTCCAAAGATTTGCAGTCAATCAGAACCGCCGCGTCAGTTTCGGCCAGCATTGAGGCGGTCTGGTCCATGATTCCGGTTGGTGCGCCAGCAACTTCGTTCTCTGCTTTCTGGCAGATCAATGCCAGCTCCTTCTTCGAGTTGCCCTGTTCCCAAATTTCATCAATCGCAATTGCCACTGCGCACTCAACTGCGGCCGAAGACGAAAGCCCAGCCCCAACAGGAACATCGGAATCCAGATACAGGTCAAAGCCGCCAGTCATCTTCTGACGCATTACCCAAGCAACTCCGAGCGGATAGAGAGCCCAGTCCAGGCCCTCTGGCTTCTGATGCGACAGTTCAATCTCCACTAGCGCTCCACCGAGTGATGTTCCCACTCGACAACGGTTGTCGTTTCTTGGAGCCATGGCCGCGTAGGTTCGGCGGTCAATTCCAAATGGAAATACAAAACCGTTGTTGTAGTCGGTGTGTTCGCCGATCAGGTTCGCTCGGCCAGGGGCCGACCAAACACCTACCGGCTTATAGCCAAAGAGCTCCTCGAAACCTTTACTTGTTGATTCTAAAAGGCTCATTGAATTACCTCTTTGAGTCTTGCTGCAGTTACCTCGGGAGCCACGTCACCGACAAAGGCGCCCATCGCGCTCTCCGAGCCAGCAAGATGCTTGAGCTTGTCAACGGCCCGCAGCGGGGAAGTTATTTGAAGCATCAACCGCAGTCGCTCGCGATTTTCAATCATTGGTGCCTGGTGCCAGGCTGAGATGTAGGGAGTGGTTCGGTCGTAGAAGTTGTCCAATCCCTGGAGCAGTCGCTTATAGGCATCAGCCAATTCACTCACCTCGTGCTCAGCCAATTCACTCAGATCTGCCACGGCTCGCTTTGGTGTTAGGTGCAGTTCGATTGGCCACCTGGCAGCAAAGGGAACGTAGGCCACAAAGTTTTCGGTTTCGATGACCTTGCGGGTTGAACCAGATTCAAAGGCGATTAGTTCACCGAAGAAATCGCCGCCGTGAGCATCCACGCTTCGAACTAGTTTTTGAGTTCGCGGGGTAACAAATGGGTAAGCGTAAATCTGACCATGCGGGTGATGCAGCGTGACACCGATGTCCTGGCCGCGATTTTCGAATGGGAAGACCTGCATCACGCCGCTAGTTGATTGAAGATCAGCAGTACGGTTTTGCCACGCACCAATAACGGTTTCGATTCTGGTTGTTGGCATTGAGCCCAGGCTGCCCTGATGCTCCGGGCTGAACACCACCACCTCACACCTGCCATGGGCAGTTGTTTGGAATCCAAATGGACTAGTAGCACTCGGGTGTTCAATGCTTCCCAGCGCAGGACCAAAAGCAGGCCCCTTGTTTTCAAAGACCGCAACGTCAAAGACGTCAGGCAATTCACTTGGGTTTGATTCGGAAGTGGGGCATAGCGGACAAGCGTGCTTGGGTGGCAAAAAGGCTCGCTCTTGCCTGTGAGAGGCAACAGTTATCCATTCCGACACCAGCGGGTCATACCTAAGTTCAGCAGTGTTGGGCCTGGAATCTTTTGGTCGCTGATCATCAGCTCTTTGCCTGGGTAGCTGAGAATTTGCATCATCAAAATAGAAGATGTCTCGGCCATCAAAGAGCTTGGCATCAATTCTGGGTTTATTCACTCAGATTCCTCTTACTCACTATCTGTAACATAAACGGGTGCGCGAAAACGACCATGGTGAGCAACTGAGTATCTCCCGCCAAAGCGGAAGTGAATTAAGTATTGCAGGAATTGGCCCTGTTGGGGGTCAAATTCAGCATCTTTCATTAAATGGAAAGGTCTTGATTCCACATTTTTCCGGCGCCAATCAACTCGCAAAAGTCTTCGGCTACACCATGGCTCCCTGGCCAAATCGTCTAGCAGCCGGCAAGTACACCTTTCGTGAATCCGATATTCAAGCGCTAAATCTGGATGCTGATGGCAATGCCAACCACGGACTGCTGCTAGACCAGGAATTCGAAATTGAGAGCCAGCATGAGGACAAGCTGGCTCTTAGCTACAGTTTTGGACTGGATTCGCAGTACCCGTTCGCAGTTGATTTGCAGCTCGAGTTCGAGCTTCACGAGGACTCGTTGCTAGTTCGCGCCATAGCCACCAATCACTCCGGCCAAGCAGCGCCTTTTGGAATCGGTTTTCACCCCTTTTTCTTGCTCGGCGACCGCTTTGAAGTGTCGGCCCCATTTACAAATCGGGTTCTAACAGATTCCAGAATGTTGCCGGTTTCAGATGAAGAGATATCAGGGCTAGCTCTGAACCAGGACAGCGCTGAGGTTGCTGGCTTGGACACCTGCTTTTATGGGGCGGACGCGATCACGGTGCTAAGGCCTGATTGCAGCTTCGAAATCAGAGCACTACAGGGGTTTGATTACTTCATGCTTTATCGCCCTGACGAGCAGATTTTTGAGGAAGGTTCCGCGTTAGCCATTGAGCCGATGTCTCACAGAGCCAATGTCTTTGCGGAAGATATCGATTCAACCGAGATTGCTGCAGGTGACAGCAGGGTCTTTAGCTACGAAATCAGAATTCTGTAGCCGGCAAATCCTTTTCGTCAGCCTCAATTGCGGCCAACAGCCTCTCAACAACATGCGATGCAGTCATTCCTGTTGGGAACTGGGGAGCCTGACCAGCAATTGCCCTACCTGCTAGGCCGGTTTCGGTGTGTCCAGGTCTTGCAGAAATAACTCTGATCCCCTCCCTTCGCCATTCTTTGCCAAGCGCGGTCAAGAACCCGTGGATTGCAGTCTTGGAGCCTGAATAGGCTGCCATTCCCGGCATTGGAGTTTCGGCAACCATTCCAGTTAGGTTCATGACAAAAGGTTCATTGCCAGCCGAGGCAGACTCCTTCAGTTTTCCAAAGAGCTTTGAGATCAATTGCATTGGGCCTGATGAGTTCACAGCTGTCAGCCTGGCGATTGTCTCAACCTCGAGTTCACCGGCGGGCCCGAAGGCAACTAGCCCAGAGGCGTTGATGATTCCATCAAGCGGACTTGCCGCAATCAGGTAATCGGTCAAAGTCTGGATTGATTCTGGCTCGGTGAAGTCAAGCAGCAGCCTCACCTCGGCCTTTGCCGGAATCTTTCCCGCCGATTCATTGGCGGTGGCAGTGCCCAGAACCTTGGCGCCTTTTAGCGCCAAAGCCGTCGATAGCTCCGAGCCAAGAGCTCCGGAGGCGCCAGTAACCAAAATCGTTTTACCTGTAAGTTCCATGGTGCTATCTAACAGGGGACAGGCTCGCGGTATTTCGAAAAGGGGAAAATTGCCTCCCAACCATAGAATTAGCCGTTGTCGAGGAGTAAACATGCGCAAATTTCTGCCACTTGTAGCACTAGCAACACTCGTGCTTACCGGCTGCTCCAGTGTCAATGAGGTGGCCTTTGACCAGGATGGCGGCTGCTCAGGAGTAGTGGTTGCCGTCAACTATGGCGGCTTTGGTGACGATGTGCTCAGCTGCGTTTCTATCCCCGGCCAAACCGCACTAGCCAAAGACCTCTTTGCAGCTGTCGGTGTCAGGACCGAAGGCACCAAGGCGTATGGGGATCAAGTGGTTTGTCGCGTAAACAATATTCCAGGCAAGAACCAGACCATCTCAATTGCCGGAGAACCGGACTACGTTGAGGACTGCAACGAGATGCCTTCCGCTCTTGCCTACTGGGGGTTTTTCTCTAAGAGCCAAGGGCAAGAATCTTGGGCGTTTGCCACCTACACCATTGCCAACTTGGAGGTCGCAGCAGGCGATTCAATCGGTTTGGCGTTTTCGGTTGCTGGAAACAGTGCTCGCCCTACAGACTAGAAGCCAAACTAGGCAGGGGATCACGTGCAGCTAATTGGTATCTGGGCAGTAGTCGCAGCAACACTCGGCCCAATTCAAAACGTTCTCGGCTGGACGATATCTGGAGCGTTGTGGCCAGGCTATGACCCAATTGCGAAGACCATCAGCGACCTAGCCGCCGATGACTCTCCAGTGCAGTGGATTCAATCCAGCTTTTTCATCTTCGGTTCATTGCTGACGCTCATCGGCGCCTGGCACGCAAAGGCGTTCTCGATTCCCGGCAGAGTAGCTCTGGCTGCAGCAGGTGTAGCTGGGTTTGGCTACACATTTTTCACCACCCCGTCTCAAGACAGCTTCTCGGACTGGCACCGAATTTTTGCGACTATCGCCTTTGTGCTGTTCTCGGCCTGGCCGCTGTTTGCAATGCGTTTTGACAAGCGCTACCACTGGAGCATTCGGCCAGTCGGTGCAATTACCGCGTCCCTGGTGATGGGGCTCACCACGCTCTGGTTCTTGCTTACCTGGCTAGAGCCTGGCCAGCCAATTGTTGGCCTGTCCGAGCGAGTCATTGCTGTGATGCAGGTGCTCTGGCTGTCAGCTGCTATCTGGATGCAGTGGCTGCATCAGCAACGACAAACAAGGGTGTCTGTCTAGAGAGCATCCGTTTCATACATCTCCATGACCACAACATCGGTCTCGAGCTTGCCTGCGATGCCAGCCTGAATTCTTGCAACTGGATCTTGGGTGCCGTGGAAGACCCAGTCTTCTCGAGTAGTCCAGGTTTCAACAAAGACCAATTGCCCATCAACACTCTCGTGAAGCTGATACAACTCACAACCGGGCTCTTTATAGACCTCAGGCGTGATTACTGTAAGGAGATCCTTGACCTCACTAAAGAGCTCAGGTTTTGGAGTGAAGATCGCGATAACGCGGCACTTGTTTGTAGTCATGCGGGAAGTTTAGACCTAGAGATAAATCGCAATCCTTGATTCCAGTAATTTTTCAAATGAGCGCACGCTCCCTTTGGCAGCAGCCAGCTCTTCATAATCAAGAAACATCGACATCGACCCGTCTTCATGCTGGAGCAGCACACAGGGCTCTCGACCCTTAGATGCCGCGAGTTCTGATTCGCTCCTCTCATTCATGTGAACCAGGCTCACCTCGAGCTGGTGATTTTCCAGAAGGCGTGCTTGGAACTTTTTGAACTCGGCTTTTTTCTTGAACGGCGAGTGAGTGACATCGCAAAGGCTACAGTTTCTAACTCCAACCAAGTGGCCCAGAAAGTAGCTGACTTCGCCAACTATGCCGCCATCAGCTTTATAGATACCTATTAGGCGTCTTTGGTTGGTTTGCATTGAAAATCAAACCACTGCAACGACAAAAAGCTTCCAGAATGATTGATGGTCGCAGAAAGTGAAAGGACCCCACCGTGGAGGATGGGGTCCTAGTAGGCCCCGTGGGATTCGAACCCACGACCCACGGATTAAAAGTCCGTTGCTCTAACCAACTGAGCTAGAGGCCCGTGCAGCTTGCAAGTGTAACAGTGGATTAGCTCAAGATGTCTTTAGTGGTGAACCTTGAGTAGGCAAGAGCACCAAAAACGGCGATGTAGCCAAGTTGGAGCAGCGCATTGCTAACCAGAGAGCCAAGCTCAATGGGTTGCCTCAGCAGGTCCGCGAAATCCAGCCAGTAGTGAGTAAAGAGCCATTCGTGCAACCAGGAAAGCTGTGGCAGGTTGTCCAGGATCTGACTTACCCCAGCAAGCACCACCGTTGCCGCCATGGCTCCAACAGGGACAGTGGTAAGCGTTGAAATAAACAGACCCAGCGCCAGCATGCCGGTCATCGAAATGGTTGTGTAGAGGGCGACGAGCGCCATGCGGCCAAAGGATTCCATCAGGCTGATCTGATCGCCAGAGAGCAGAGTAACTGGTCCCACTGGGAACAAGATTGCCCCAATGATGCCACCGAATATCATCAGCGTGAAAGTACCTGCAAGTGCGAAGACGACTGTGCCCAGGTACTTCACAACTAACAGCCTCAGTCTTCCAACCGGTGCGATTAACAGGTATCTAAGGGTGCCCAGGCTAGCCTCACCGGCGATAGTGTCTCCGGCAACGACGGCTATGGTCAAGGGCAAGAACAGCGGGAGTGCCAGCAGGGTTGCGGTGAAGCCAGTGAACAGGCCGTTTTGGGTGACTCGATCAAGAAATGGCGGACCCTCACCTGGAGCAAGCTGCTCACTTGAAAGGGCAACCGCGATTGCTAGCAAAATCGGAATCAGAGCGATTGCTGCCAGCATGGCCCAGGTGCGACGACGGGTAAACATAACCCGAAGTTCAGATGCCATTAGTGACAAGCTGAGAGATTTAGCGAACAACTTCAAACCCCTCTCCGGTTAGGTTGACAAAGTACTCTTCGAGACTTGGCTGCTCGAGCCGAATCTCGCTAATCATGAATTTCTTTTTGACTAGTAGCTGGTTCAAACCCGCCACATCAAAATCGCCCGGAACCGGTGCCACGATTCGGTCTGGTTTTAGGGAGAGCTTGCTAAGTCCCTGCTGCTTTAGCAGGTCAACTACTTCGTCTATTCGGTCGCTTTTCAGAATCAACCTGGTTTGCGACTCTTTTCTAAGCTCCTCAATGCTGCCCTGGGCGACAATCTTGCCAGCGGTCATTACGGCCAGATGGCTGCAGAGCTGCTCAATTTCACTTAGTAGGTGACTGGAAACAAAGATCGTGATTCCCTCATTTGCAAGCGAGCGAATCAGGTTTCGAACCTCTCTGGTTCCCTGAGGATCGAGCCCGTTTGTCGGCTCATCCAGAATCAGGATTTCGCGGGGCTTTAGCAGGGCGTTTGCTAGCCCGAGGCGCTGCTTCATGCCAAGTGAGTAGGCGTGAACCTTCTTCTTGGCAGCATTTGTTAGCCCAACTCGCTCCAGTGCCGCATCCACCCGCTCTGCTCTGGTTTTGCTGTTTGCAAACCTATCTGCGGAGTCGATTCGGATTAGGTTGTTGCGGCCAGACATGTAGGGATAGAAGGCAGGACCCTCAACCAGTGCTCCGACCTTGGGTAGCGCCAGCTCTAGTTCTTTAGGAATTGGGTGGCCAAGTAGCTCGATCTGGCCTTGGCTAGCTTCTGCCAAACCCAGAATCATTCTGATGGACGTGGTTTTGCCGGAGCCGTTCGGTCCAAGAAAGCCAAACACTGAGCCCTTTGGGACACTCAGCTCAATGTTATTGACGGCTTTTTGTGAACCAAACTGCTTGGTGAGAGAGCTGGTTTTTATCGCCAGCTCTATGGCGTTGTCCATCGAGAGCTAGTTGGCGAGGCTTAGTAGGTAATCGATTGTTACTGCGCCCATGTAGACCTCACCAGAATCGGTAAGCAAAACATTCACGAGCGGTGTCGAGAAAACCTTGCCACCTGGAACCTGAGTCAACATGTCCGCAAACAATTCGGTTGCCATCAAGTCTTGAGGAATGTCTGCAGGCAATGCAGCTAGGTGCACGACACTGTCCCAGTCAGAACCCAAAACCTCTGGCTCGGCTGGAACTTCGTAGTCACTGACGTACCCTTCAGGCTTCTCGTAGCCATCCAGTGTCGCCATTAGCTCGTCTGCATCAAATGTTTCAACGCTGGTTCCTGCTGGAGGAGTAAAGCTAAACAGACCCTGGTCGACGCTTCCAAAGCTGATGCTCTCAAAGCCAACAGTCATTGCCGCTTCTACCTGGGTGGTTGAGAAGATCTCAACCTTCAGAGGCATTCCAGTCTCGGAGTCAACCGAGACCGCAGCACTGGCAACCAGCGAGTTTGGAGAATCTGGGCTAATTATTAGCTGGTAGGCACTTCGACCAGCGACACTGTGGTCCCTGCCCACCTCAATCTGTGAAGTTTCGTCGACCATCGACACCAGGTAGTCGGCGATTGCCTCTGGGCTTGAAAGGTCAAGCGCGATTGAGTCGGCGTAGTCCATAACCTTTTGCTCGGCCTCTACCTGCTTTGCAGGGTCAGCCTCGATGTCAATTGTTCCAGTCAGGGCAGTTGCCATTTTGGCGTCGTAAACCCAGAACTCATTGCCGCTCACAATCAGGTCGCGCTGCGACATTGGGTCAAGAATCTGTGCACGCAGCTTGTCCTGGCCGGAAACATAAACGCGAATGGTGTGAGAGCCAGAAATCAATTCAATCGCCTGGGTCAAAGTGTTCGACTCGATAACTGCAGGAACAAAGTCCGCCATCTCGGCCGGCATCTTCTCTTCAATCTGCGCAATGCTGTCCTCAGACATCATTGAGCTAAATTCCAGAGTCGGCAAACCCATGTTGCTTGACTTCACAATTGTTCCGGAGAACTCGGTGACATCGGCACCCTGCATCAAAACCATGACTTGCTGCGGACTTAGGTCCGGGAGGTCAATGGCATTGGCCTGCAGTGGAACCGCAATTGCCCCAACAGCGATCACTGCTGGAACTGCAATCGAAGGAACCCAACGCTTTGAAATTCGCAATCTAAAACTCCCTGTTATTTCTAAGTGTCTCTACTCTAAGTAATGCAACTCAGAGAAGCCTGAGAGTGTTCCCAGACTATTTACTGCACTTAGTCTAATAAAACAGGTTGTTTTAGTTGTTTATTCCCAGTTGGCGTCAATAACGCTGGTGTTCTCAGGGTTTCTACCCTGAGCGCCCCAAGCCTGGCCGTACTCGCCAGCCATTAGGTCCAAGAACACCTTTGCGTCAAACTCTTCTGGCCCACGGACACCGGTTGCATCCCACTGACCGGTTGCCAACAGCTCTAGCGCGATTACCGGAACCAGCGCAGTCTGCCAAACAACAGCCTGAGCATCGTAGTTCTCGGCAGTCCACTGAGTGTCTGCAACGTGGTAGAGGTAGGTAGCCTTGGCTTCGCCGTCCTTGCCCTTGCCGGTAACCAGTGTTCCGGCGCAAGTCTTGCCTGTCATGACATCAACCAGTGATGCTGGGTCTGGAAGCACAGCGGCAACTAGGTCACGAGGTGCCACCTGAGATTTACCAGACTTCGACCTGACCCAAACCGGGTTGATCTTGTCCAGTCCAAGCGCATGCAGAGTCTTTAGAACGCTGATGAATTCGGTTCCAAGGCCATACTTGAAAGCAACCTTCTTGGCATCCATGGTTCGAGGAAGCATGTTCACTTCTTCGTGCTCCACGTTCACGCACTCGATTGGTCCGATGCCGCCAGGGAACTCAAATAGAGCAGGCTCGCTGAAAGGCTTGGTTGTATACCAACCGCGCTCTTTTTCCCAGATCAAGGGTGGGTTCAAGCACTCTTCGATTACGGTCCAAATTGAGAATGAAGGCGCGAAGATCTCTTCTCCGTCTTCGTTCTTCACAACCAAGTTGCCACCATCGAGGATTGTTATCTCGTCAACTTCGCTGAAGAGGTGGTCGGCTGCATAGCGAGCAAAGATGTTCGAGATTCCTGGCTCTGCACCGGTTCCAATGAGAGCCAATAGACCCTTTTCCTCAAAGTCCTTGTGGTGGTCATACTGCCAGTCACCAAGCTTCTCAGCAGGAGTATTGAAGGGATCGGTTTCATGCACGTGGCTCAGGCTCATCGCCATGTCCATGTAGTTAGCGCCAGCAGCTAGAGCACCTTGGAAGATGCTCTGCACGAACTTTGGCTCAACTGCGTTCATGATGTGGGTAGCGCCCACCTTTTTAGCAAGCGCCGCAATGTTGTCAGGGTCGCTGGCATCAATCTGAGCTGCCTCAAACCTTGAGGAGGCTTCAGGGGTATGTTCGCTGACCCAAGCAACGCTCTTTTCAGCGCGCGCTAAATCATAGTCAGCGACTATTAGTTTTTCGAAGAAATTACGATCGGCAGAGATTTTGACGATTGCATCGCCAACACCACCTGCCCCAATGAGCAAGATACGCATGGATTTTCACAACCAAACACGACCGATTTATTTGAACGGGCCCAGTCCTTGCCCTCATCCACCAGTATGCGCAAAGCCTCGTTGGCGTTACTTTAGTAACCGCGCCTTCACTGGTGAACTACGCCTCCTATTATGCTCCGATAATGGCTTGTTGGCTACTAGCCAAGCTGGCGAATCGGAATTACCAGGGGTGTTTTGCCGACCGGATCATCAATTACCCGCGCCAGGATGTTGAAGGCTTCAGCCAAGTTGTTGGGCGTGATAACCTCGTGAGGGTTGCCCTTGGCAACTATTGAACCCTGCTTCAGAACTACTATCTGGTCGGCAAATCTTGCCGCCAGGTTGAGGTCGTGAATCACGGCGATGATGGTCATACCGCGCTCTTTTTTTAGGGAGGACAGCAGGTTCATCACCTGCAGCTGGTGACTGTAGTCAAGGGATGAAGTTGGCTCATCGAGCAACAGCACTTCTGGGTTCTTCACCAGCGCGGCTGCAATCACAGCGCACTGCTTGTAACCGGAGGAGAGCTCACCAATTCTTTTGTCCTTGACCGCCGTCAGCGAGGTTCTCTCAAGCAGGGTGTCGATTTCGTCCCGCAGGCGAGGAGAAACACGAGAAATTTGGTTGGCCGCCATGGCCGATCTAGAAACCAGTTCAAAGACGGTCTCCAGGTTCTTGGCTGCTGGAATTGCGGCCAGGAAGCCAAAGGTTTTTGACAGCTCGGTTTTGCTCAGGGAGGCAATCGAGACTCCATCGAGCAGGACCGTGCCCTTGGCGGCAGGAATTTTGCGGGCCAGCGCCTTTAGTAGCGATGTCTTTCCGGCACCATTTGCGCCAATGATTGCCGTGACCGAGCCGCGCTCGATTTCGAGGTCTAGATTGCTGATGATTTCATCGGCGGCGTAGCCGGCGCTAAGTGCCTGGGCGGCAAGCTTCGATTCCGGCTGATACATGTACTTAGCTTAGTTTTTGTGGAACCATTCCGTTGCTCTAAGTGCCTGCTGCCATCTCGCGTACACCTTCGACCGATCTGATTTTTGGCTGAAAGTCTGCTCTGTTGGGTTCAGTGCATCCAGGTCGGAGAAGGAAGTCCAAATGCCCGAACCCAGTCCAGCTAGCAGCGCGGCCCCGAGCCCGGTTGATTCCAGGTTGGTGGCGCGCTCAACTTCCTTAGAAATAAGGTCCGCTTGGATTTGCATCAATAGGTTGTTTGCAGCAGCCCCACCATCAACGCTGAGAGCGGGGATGCTGGTCTGCATGTCCAGCTCCATTGCATCCAAGACAGCCTTCACCTGGATGGCAATCGCCTCCAGCGTTGCATAGGCGATGTGAGCATCAGTGGTGCCACGGGTAATGCCGAAAATGGAACCGCGGATATCTGGCTGCCAGTAGGGGGCACCCAGGCCGGTTAGAGCTGGCATGAAAACCACCCCGTCCGAGTCCGCAACGTTTGCAGCAAGCGCCTCAACATCTGAGGCCTTCTCAATAATTTTTAGCCCATCCCGCAACCATTGAACTGAAGCACCGGCGACAAAGACCGACCCTTCAAGGGCGTAGGTGATTTCACCGTCAGGGCTTTTCCATGCCACTGTTCCAAGCAGTCCATGCTGCGAGCTCACAATCCTTGACCCAGTGTTGGTAAGAATGAAAGCTCCGGTTCCATAGGTTGCCTTTGATTCACCTTCCTTGAAGGCGAGCTGACCAAATAGTGCTGCCTGCTGATCACCTGCGACACCGGTGATTGGCGCAGTCACGCCCAGAAAATGCTCCGGGTTAGTGGTTGCTATCTCACCCCAGCTTGAGGTGATTTTGGGAAGGGCGCTTCCTGGGATCTCAAATGCATCCAGCAGGCTCTGGTCCCAATCGCCAATTTCTAGGTCCATTAGTTGAGTCCTGGACGCATTGCTGGCATCTGTAAGGTGCGCAGCCCCACCGGTTAGCCTCGCAATCAGGTAGCTATCGATGGTGCCGAGGGCATATTTGCCATCAACCACACCCTGCCAAATCTCTGTTTCATTTCTTGCCCACCACAGAAACTTGCTGGCGGTGAAGTAGGGGTCAATGTTGAGACCAGTTTTGGTTCTGATCCAGTCGTCAGTGTTTTTCTGATCGAGCTCGTCTTTGTAGATGCTGGTTCTTCGGTCCTGCCAAACTATGGCCTTGGTGGGGGAGCTAAGGTCGTTGCGGTCCCAGATGACTGCAGTTTCACGCTGGTTAGTTATTCCGATGCAGCTGATTTCAGAGTCGGCATCTCCGATGGCTAACTTGCATGCGGCCAACGCTGCCTGCCAGATTTTCTCTGGCTCGTGCTCAACCCAGCCGGGGTGCGGAAAATACTGCGGGAACTCCTGGTAGCCGCGGGCAATAATTTCACCCTGGTCACTCACAATCAGTGCTGTGACACCGGTGGTGCCAGCATCGATGGCCAAAATAGACATTAATTTCCTCCTTGGAGGCTAATTAGCTTCCATCTGAGACTCTATGCTTCTATGCTTTCAGTGTGTCCAAACAAAATCAAACTAATTCGCACAAAAACGTTCATTTTGACGTTGTTGTGATCGGTGCTGGAATCAACGGTGCTGTTGCAGCCTCCGCCGCTTCGGCAGCCGGGCTCAGGGTTCTACTGGTGGATAAGGGCGATATTGCCAACTTCACATCCCAGGAATCTAGCAACCTAGTTTGGGGTGGCATCAAGTACCTTCAGGGTTACGAATTCGGTTTGGTGTTCAAGCTTTGTTTGGCTAGAAACCACCTGATGCGAAATTACCCGAACCAGATTCGTCAGATTGGCTTTTTGGCCTCCCTTGGCCCAACCGCGCCTTTCGGAAGGCTGCTCGGAACTTTTGGAACGCTCTTTTATTGGGGCATTGGGCTCCTTGGAACAAAGCCACCGGCAAGCTATTCGGCAAAGACAGCCAAAAAACTTGAACCCAACCTAATCACCGGACGAGCCGCGATTAAGTACTACGACGCTGAGCTACCAGACAATGATTCCCGCTTTGTTTTCGACTTTGTTCGCCATGCCATAAAGCAGGGTGCCGATGTTAGAAACTACACGGAGCTCACTGCCGCTAAGCCCGGCACCAACGGCTGGGAGCTTGAGCTCAGTGGCAAAGATAAAACAACTGTTACTGCCACGACCGTGATTAATACCGCCGGCCCTTTTGCAAAGAACGTCTCAGAACTTCTTCAGGCACCGACCAATGCTGGTTTGGTGTTTTCAAAGGGCATCCACCTGGTGCTGAATCGCAAGATTACAGAACTGAATCAGGTGCTAGCGCTATGGGATGAGCAAGAGCGATTGTTTTACGTGCTTCCGATGGGCGACCGTTCGATGGTCGGAACAACTGACACTCGAGTCGATGATCCCCACACCAAGGTCACCCAAGCAGACCGCGACTTTGTCATCAAGCAGGTAAATGCGCAGCTCGAGCTCGAGGTTCCCATCACGCCAGCCGACGTGGTTGCAGAGCGATCAGGAGTGCGTCCGCTAGTTGTTGACGGTGGGCAGTCCGGTGATGTTGCCGACTGGCACCAGTTGAGCCGCAAGCACATCGTGGAGGCCAATAAGGCCCTGTCAGTTGTCACCGTTTTGGGTGGCAAGCTCACTGACTGCCTAAATGTTGGAAAAGAAATTGTTCAAGAGCTAACCCGGCTTGGTCACATCACCAAACGGCCGGTGAACTGGTTTGGTGAGGGCTCTCAGCTGCGGCAAGAAGATTTCTCAGCCCTGGTTGCAGCTCGATCAGACCGGGATGCTGCCCCAAGAATCGCCGAGGGAATTTGGCGCCGACACGGAGAGGCAGCCTTCGAGATTATTGGGGACAGCCCACTTGAAGAAATAGTGGCTGGGCTTGGTATTACCGAGCAGGAGATTCGACACATTGCCGAGCACGAGCTCGTCCACACCAGAGAGGACCTGCTGCGCAGGAGGTTGCCGGTAAAGATGGCGCGATCTGACAGGGAGCTTGCCGACAACGAGAAGCTCCAGGAGCTACTCGTGGATTTGGGGCTCTAGCGGAACCTCGGGTTCGGCTTTGGTTGGCCACTCAACAATTAGCATCGCCGTGAGCATGGTTGAGCCGCCCACGATCATTGCAACAGTCAAAGGCTCTTGACCAAGTCCAACCGCCAGGATTGCGGTGAAGATGACCTCGCTGGTGATCAGCAGCGCAACTCGCGCCGGGTCAATAAGTGTTTGCGCCCAGGTCTGGACCCAGAACGCGATCACAGTGGACAGTAGCGCCGTAAACAGAATTGCAAACCAAACTTCCCAGTTTGGAGGCGCCTGATAACCATCCAAGAGCGCAAAGCCCCAACAAACAGTTGCCGCAAAGGCAATCTGAATCATTGCCATTCGGAAGGGGGTTCTCCCCATGCCATATTTTCCAAGAAGCAGGATGTGAATGGCGTAGAGCACGGCACAAACGACCAGCCAAATCTGGCCTATTTGGAATTCAATGTTGGCTGCAGCGCCAGAAAATATTGCAAGTCCGATCATTGCCAAAACTACGCCAACAATCACCCTGGTTGCGAAGCGCCTTCTTGTGAAAAGCCAAGCTATTAGGGGAGTGAAAACAACGTAGAGACCGGTCAAGAAGCCACTGGTGGCGGCCGTGGTTAGCTCAAGTCCGATTGTCTGGGTTATGTAGCCGAAGGCGAGCACCACCCCGATCAGGGCTCCAAATTTCAGGTCTCCCGGCTTCATTGCCAGGGCAACTCTTGGTCGAAGTAACACCATCGCCAGCGCAGCTATCGAGAATCTGGTTGCAAGAAAATCCATGTAGGGCTGTTGTTCAATGGCGTCCTTCATCAAAACAAAGGCTGCACCCCAAACAAAACCAACGCCCAACAGGGCGACCACTGCCAGGCGAGTTTTCTGCACCGATGAAGCCTAGCTGGTTGGGTGCTTCTTACAACCCTTGCCAGCCAGCTTCTTTGCCATGGACGGGAAAACGATTCCATGCATGAACGAAACCAGCCACCAGTAGCCGTGCCCGGAGAGGCCATGGGGGTGAAAGTAGGCCTTCTGAACCAAAAGGGACTGACTATCATCAAACTGCGTTACCCGGAATTCCAGCCAGGCAAGCCCCGGCAGCTTCATCTCCGCACGCAGTCGCAAAAGGTGAGGACGGTCGATCTTTTCAACCCTCCAGAAATCCAGTGCCTCACCCTCCATCAGGGTGTTTGGGTCTCTTCTTCCGCGCCTTAGCCCAACCCCGCCAACGACTAGATCCATCAGCCCTCTAAGCTCCCACGCCCAGGTGGCTGTGGAGTAGCCGTTCTTCCCGCCGATGGCCTCTACTCTGGCCCAAATCTCGCTCACGCTGTCAGTGGACAGATATTCGCGATGGTCCACATAAAGCGAACCTCCGGCCCAGCTAGGGTCTGTCGGCAGCGGTTCTGAAGGAGTGCCTGGAACCGAGGCATTGCTCCACCTGGTTTCAACTTCCAGGTCCTTGACTCGGCTCAGTGCTAGTCCAACCGCGCTTCTAAAATCTGTCATCCCACCCTTGGCATCCGGTATGAAATCCCGAATGTCGCTCTCTCTGGCAACAACGTCGTGCTTGAGGGATGCAACAAGTCGCTTTGCGAGAGTGACCGGGACTGGGGTAACCAGGCCGATCCAGCCTGAGGCCAGCCGCGGGGTCAACACCGGCAGCGGGATGATGATCCTTCTCCTGAGACCAGCAACTTCCGCATAGAGCTGCATCATCTCTAGGTAGGTGAATACTTCTGGGCCAGCAATGTCGAAATCCCGATTCACTTTTTTGTCGATTGTGGCAGAGCCGACCAAATAGCGCAGCACGTCCCTTATTGCAATCGGCTGAATCTTGTTTAGCAACCACTTTGGCGTGACCATGAATGGAAGTCGTTCAGTTAGGTGCCGGAGCATCTCAAAAGATGCCGAACCAGAGCCAATCACGACACCTGCGCGCAGCTCAATTGTTGGGACACCGCTGTTACGCAAAATCTCCCCGGTCTCTGCCCTTGCTGACATGTGAGGAGAAAGCTGGTCATCGTTCGAGATCATGCCACCCAAGTAGACGATTCTCGAAACCTTTTGTTTCTTGGCCACCGAACCAAAGACTTCAGCTAGTTCACGCTCTTTGGATTCAAAATCTTTTGACACCATCAGGGCGTGAAGTAGGTAGTACGCCAGATCAACGCCTTTGAGTGCCTTTTCCAAGGCTTCCGGGTTTGTTGCATCCCCTACAACAACCTCAACGTTTTGGACCCAGGGGTAGTCGTTTAGCCGGGCAGCATCTCGTACCAGCACTCGGACTTTGTATTCATGGCTCAGCAGCTCACGAATCAGGCGGCCACCAATATAACCAGTTGCTCCGGTGACTAGAACAGTGGCCGGCTGCCCCTTCGAGTTTAGGAGGCCCGGTAAATCTGAGGTGACAGTTTTAATCATTGCAACATCAACCTACTACTAGGCGATATTGTTTCTAACCGAAGCGACCAGAAACGTAGTCTTCGGTTTGCTGCTGCCCGGGGTTCGAGAAAATCTTCTCGGTCTTGTCGTACTCGATTAGCTTTCCTGGCATGCCGGTTCCGGCAATGTTGAAAAATGCGGTCATGTCCGAGATTCTGGAGGCTTGCTGCATGTTGTGAGTAACAATCACTACGGTGAACTTTTCCTTCAGTTCAACAGCCAAGTCTTCAATCGCAGCTGTCGAAATTGGATCCAGAGCGCTGGTTGGTTCATCCATCAGGATCACGTCTGGCTCAACCGCAATTGCTCGGGCAATACACAGACGCTGCTGCTGACCACCAGACAGTCCAGAACCTGGCTTGTCAAGGCGGTCCTTGACTTCATTCCATAGGTTTGCGCCAACAAGTGCCTTCTCGGTTAGCTCTTCGGCCTCAGTCTTGGACATCTTGGAGTTGTTCAGTTTGTAGCCGGAAAGAACGTTGTCCTTGATGGACATTGTTGGGAATGGGTTCGGGCGCTGGAAAACCATTCCGACCTGGCGCCGGACTCGAACCGGATCAACATCCGGCCCATAGACATCCTCACCATCCATCAACAGCTGGCCTTCGACCCTGGCTCCTGGAATAACCTCGTGCATCCGGTTCAGGGTTCGAATAAGAGTGGACTTTCCGCAACCAGAAGGGCCGATGAAGGCAGTGATGGCCTTTGGCTCGATCACCATGTTCACGTCCTGAACCGCCAAGAAGCTGCTGTAGTAGACATCCAGTGATTTCAGTTCTATGCGCTTTGACATGGGTTATCCCTTCGGAGAAAAGTACTTACTAATAAGACGAGCAACAAGGTTTAGGACCATCACGATGATCATCAAGGTCAGAGCGCCCGCCCAGGCGCGGTCAACATAGGCCTGCATGTCAACACCTTGGTTGGCATAGGAGGTGTAGACGAAGACCGGCAGGGTCATCATGCGCTCATCAAATGGGTTGTAGTTCATCGAGGCCGTGAATCCTGCGATCAATAGCAGGGGAGCAGTCTCACCGATCACTCGAGCAATCGCAATCATGACACCGGTAGCAATTCCGGCAAGGGCAGTTGGCAGAACCACCTTCAGGACCGTAAGCCACTTCGGAACTCCGAGAGCATAGGCTGCTTCACGAAGTTCATTCGGAACAATCTTGAGCATTTCCTCGGTGGCACGAATAACAACCGGAATCATCAGCACGCTAAGTGCGATTGCGCCGCCAAGGCCCATTCGGACACCAGGGCCAAAGAAAATAACGAATAGGGCATAGGCAAACAAGCCGGCTACGATCGACGGCACGCCAGTCATCACATCAACAAAGAAGGTCACTAGCCTGGCAATTGTTCCGCGGCCGTATTCAATTAGGTAAATGGCAGCCAGGATTCCAACCGGAACAGAAATCAAAGTTGCAATTCCCGTTATTTCGAGGGTTCCGATAATGGCGTGGAGTGCTCCACCACCCTCTCCAACAATGTTCCGCATCGAGAAGGTGAAGAATTCCATGTCGAACCGCGCAACACCATTGGTGACAACTGTGTAGGCAAGTGAAATAAGCGGAATCAGAGCCAGCGCGAAGGCGGTGGACACCAGCGTGGTGACCAGGCGGTCAGTGGCCTTCCTGACTCCCTCCACGATCCGCGACAGCACATAAAGCGTGACGGCGTAGCCGAGCAAACCGAAGACCGCAACTGGTACCAGGTTGATCTCAACTGAATCTGCACCCGATGCAAGAGCGCTCTGCAGGAAGAACGATGCCAAGAAAAAACCAGCCAGCATCACTGGCGACACCCAGCGCGGGAGGTCTCTGGTTCCACGGAAAGTTGACTGCAGCTGTGAGGTGGCCATTAGTTTGCCCCCGAGAATTCTGCCCTGCGGCTAATTACCCAGCGGGCAATCATGTTTACGACCATAGTGATGCCGAACAGCACGAGCCCAGTTGCAATCAAGAGGTTGGTGTAGTTTCCGCCGGCCTCCGGGAACTGCAATGCGATGTTTGCAGCAATGGTGTTCGAGTTGGTGGAGGTAAGCATGTCAAACGAAATCACCGCGGCGGGGGAGAGCACCATGGCAACCGCCATCGTTTCACCAAGCGCACGGCCCAGTCCCAGCATTGCCGCGGAGATGATGCCTGGGCGACCAAATGGCAGCACTGCCATTTTGATCATTTCCCACCTGGTGGCACCAAGAGCCAAGGCAGCTTCCTCGTGGAGTCTGGGTGTTTGCAGGAAAACTTCACGAATCAGTGCAGCCATAATCGGAAGCACCATGATCGCAAGCACGATACCCACAGTCAGCATGGTTCGGCCGGTGGCAGAAACCTGGCCGCCAAACACTGGAACCCAACCGAGGTTCTCGTTCAGCCACCGATAAGACGGCGTCAAGAATGGAGCTAGCACCAGGATGCCCCAAAGGCCGTAAACAACCGACGGGATTGCTGCCAGCAGGTCAACTGCATAACCCAGGATTTGGGAGAAGCGGCGGTTTGCAAAGTGCGAGATGTAAAGGGCGATTCCAATCGCCAGTGGAGTTGCGATTGCCAGTGCAATCACCGAGGCATAAACAGTTCCGAAGATGAACGGGAAAACGTAAGCCCAGAAGCCATTTTCAGCTGCCTCAATCGGCTCTCCAGTAAAGGCTGGAACCGACTGGGCAAAAAGGAAAGCGGCAACAGTTGCCAGTGTTAGCAGGATGCTGATACCCGCCAAGAAGGTCAGGTTGGCGAACACGATATCACCGAGGCGTCTGACTGCCTTTGGCTTCACATCGGTCATTTTTTTCCTGACTTATTTACTTGGTTACCAAGTTAGTAAAAACACCCGGCCCGGGGGACCCGGGCCGGGTGTTATTCACCTAATGTTCAGTTACTTGATTGCATCAATGATGGCCTGTGCCTTTGCACGAAGACCAGCAGAGATTGGAGCATTTCCTGCAGAGGCAGCAGCAGCCTGCTGTCCCTCTTCTGAAACTAGGAACGACGCCCATGTGCGAACTAGCTCAGCCTGAGCGTCATCTGCGTAGTCATTGCAGCCCATTAGGTAGCTAACCAAAACGATTGGGTAGGCACCAGATGCGGTGGTGTTGCGGTCGATCTTGGTCGCCAAGTCGTAAGACTCACGTCCCTCAACTAGTGGCGATGCGTCAACAACAGCTGCTGCAGCCTCTGCTGAGTAAGCCACGTAGTCAGAGCCAACCTTTACAGCAACGGTTCCTAGGTCACCAGCACGTGAAGCGTCAGCGTAGCCAATGGTTCCGTTTCCACCTGAAACTGCAGAAACAACGCCGGAGGTACCCTGGGCACCCTCGCCGCCGTACTCTGCAGGCCAAGCTTCAATTGCGCCTACGGTCCACACATCTGGAGCCACAGCACCTAGGTAGTCGGTGAAGTTCTTTGAGGTGCCTGACTCGTCAGAGCGGTGAACAGCAGTGATTGCTAGGTCAGGCAGTGAAACACCTGGGTTTGTGGCCACAATTGCTGCATCGTTCCACTTGGTGATGTCACCAGCGAAGATGCCGGCGACAGTTGCGCCGTCCATGTTCAGGCTTGAAATACCGTCAAGGTTGAAGATCACTGCGATTGGAGAAATCCAGATTGGGAACTCCCATGGCAAGGTGCCAGCTGCACAGCTTGAGAACTCGCCTCCTAGCTCTTCTTCCTTAAAGTAAGAGTCAGAGCCAGTGAATGAGGTTGCGCCCTCCATTAACTGCTTGCGACCGGTTCCAGAACCCGTTGGGTCGTAGTTCACGGTTACACCCGGATTTTCCATTTGAAATGCTGCGATCCAAGCCTCCTGACCGGCGGCCATAGATGACGCACCTGATCCGTTTAGGGTTCCAGTTATCACATCAGAACTCTCAGCACCGTTAGAGTCTGGCCTCCAGCCTGGCTGTTCGTTGACTGCACAGCCTGTCAGCAACAGGGTTGCGACTCCAGCGACGGTCACTAGCGCGCGGATTTTCTTCATTATGTGCCCTTCTTAGAGTGTGTTTTGGCATGTCCCAAGCTAGGTAACCAGCGCAAACATTGTTGGTGGAAAAGGTAAACGAACAGTGAATTACCGGCGAAGTTTTGACTCTAAGTAGATGCGTTCATAGGCAATAACTTTTGGCTTCTGGGCCATTGAGACTCGCAGCACAAGAAATTCACCCGGTGCAAGCGTGTGCTCTTCGGCAAGGCTGGCAGAAACCTGTTTGGTGGCATGTTTTGCAAATGTCTCGATGATTGTTGGCAGAGCTGGGCGATGCGAGCAAATCAGCGCGTTCTTGTTCTGCCCAAAAGTGTCTTCGATTACGTTCTTGGTTTTTCTGGGTCCGCGCTGGTTTGACAGTTCGGTCAGTTGTGATCTTTCAATAAGAGTTCGCTGAGTCTTTTTTGAGTATGGAGCAACAGTCTGCTGACACCTGGTCCAGGGGCTGGTAACCAAGCGCTTTGGTCCATAGGCGTCAATCAGCGTCACTAGCCGCTTGGCCTGCTTCTTGCCCTCTGGCAATAGCGGTCGCTTGGCCTCTTCGCCCACCCACTCAGTTCTTGGGGTGGCGGTTGTGTGGCGCAAGATCACCAGGCCACGGGTTTCAAGCTCGGAATTCTCTGACCACTGAATGGTCTGTTTGAGCAGGTCTTGATCGTGGCTGTAGGTAAGCAGCTTTAGGGCCTTACTGGCCTGAACCCACTCAACTTTGGCGATTTCCTTATTGGGTTTGAACTTGGATTTTGCAATGGCACTGTCCTTTACCTTGGAGACCCAGTAGTGAACCTCCTTGGTGTTTCCGGCATCAATTTTGTAACTTAGAACGGCAAGCTTTCGACCGAGTCTGACCCGAATGCCAGCCTCCTCCTCAACTTCCCGAACTGCTGTTTCCGGAAGGAGTTCTCCGGGGTCTACCTTTCCCTTGGGAAAAGTCCAGTCGTCGTATTTTTCTCGGTAGACAACCGCCACCTCAAAGCTGGTTTTGGTTGGTCGCCAACAAACCACTCCGGCTGCGTAAACAATCACTACCTGCTCCGCTTCTTGACAAGTGTTCTGGACATGATTTCATCCTGCATGTCAAGCAGCGGTTGACCGTCTGCGTCTTTGGCGTCCCTGCGCCAATTTCCTGAAGACTCGAGCTCCCAAACTGAAACCTGGTTGCTCATTGCCAGCACAAATAGGTCATCGAGTTCCTTGATTTGGTCGCTCTGGGTGATCTTCACCAGGGTTTCCACTCTTCGGTCCAAGTTTCGGTGCATCATGTCAGCTGAACCGATGAATACATCCGGATCGCCAGCATTTTCAAAGAAGAAGATCCGGCTGTGTTCCAAGTAGCGACCGAGTACCGAGTGCACGGTGATGTTATCGCTAAGCCCTGGAATGCCAGGTTTCAGCGCACACATTCCGCGGACAACGATTTCTACGGGCACTCCAGCCATCGAGGCAAAGTAGAGCTGGTCAATAATCTGCTCGTCAACAAGAGAATTTATCTTGAACCTAACCCTTGCTGGTCTTCCAGCCTCGTGGTTGTCTATCTCGCGCTGAATCCGCTCAACTAGGCCCTCTCTCACTCCAACAGGTGAAGTCAAAATTGAAGAGTAGGAGGGCTCGGTCGAGAATCCAGAGAGCTGGTTGAACAGCTGAGTCAGGTCTTCTCCAACAGCCGGCCGAGCGGTCAGCAGGCCAAAGTCTTCGTAGTAGCGAGCCGTCTTTGGGTTGTAGTTACCGGTCCCAATGTGGCAGTAGCGACGAAGCTGATTGCCTTCCTGACGAATCACAAGAGAGAGCTTGCAGTGAGTTTTTAGCCCAACGATTCCGTAGACAACGTGAACTCCGGCTGCCTCAAGTTTTCTGGCCCAGGCGATGTTGTTCTTCTCGTCAAAGCGGGCTTTGATTTCAACCAGTGCCAGCACCTGTTTGCCGGCTTCAGCAGCGTCAATCAGGGCATCAACGATTGGTGAATCTCCGGAGGTTCGATACAGGGTCTGCTTGATTGCTAGGACCTGTGGGTCATCGGCGGCTTGCTCCAAGAACGCTTGAACGCTGGTGGCAAAGCTCTCGTATGGGTGATGAACCAGGACTTCGCGCTCTCGAAGCGAAGCGAAAATGTCGGCAGCTTCGTCCTCATCGGCCTCTAGGTAGCGGTTGGTGGTGATGGCATGGGGTTCAAATTGCAGGTCTGGCCTAGGAAGAAAAGCCAGAGACCTAAGGCTCGAAAGATCAAGCGGCTCGGGCAGGTTGTAAACATCAGTGCGGTCGATGTCCAGCTCGCGCTGCAGCAGGCTCAAGACCTGCGGGTCAACGTCCTCGGCAACCTCAAGTCGAACCGGTGGCCCGAATCGTCTCCTGAGCAGCTCTTTTTCGAGTTGAATCAGCAGGTTCTCGCCCTCATCCTCATCAACCTCGAGATCCTCATTCCTCGTGACCCGGAAGATGTGGTGTTGCAAAACCTGCATGCCAGGAAACAGTTCGCCCAGGAATTCGCCCATGACATCTTCGAGCGGAACATACCTCGACTCAGCTCCTGGAACCAAAACAAATCTTGGCAACAGTGGCGGCACCTTCACTCTGGCAAAGTGCTCGGTTTGATCCTTCGGGTTTTTCAGAACCACCGCAAGGTTTAGCGAAAGCCCAGAGATGTAGGGGAAGGGGTGAGCTGGGTCGACAGCCAATGGCGTCAGTACTGGAAACACCTGAGACGAGAAGTACTCGTGAAGCGCGGTTTTTTCTTCTTCGGACAGCGTGGACCAATGAACGACGTCAATCCCGTTTGCCTTCAGCTCAGGTGCCACGACGCGAGCAAAGAGTTCAGCGTGCCTGGTTTGCAGCTCCCTAGTTCGATCTGAGATTCGCTGCAGGACATCTTGCGGGCTCAAGCCAGATGCTGATTGCACAGCGATACCGGTGGCGATTCTTCGTTTTAGTGATGCCACGCGAACCATGAAAAACTCGTCAAGGTTAGAGGCAAAAATACTCAGGTAGTGAAGCCTCTCAAGCAGCGGCAGGTTCTGATCTTCGGCTAGCTCGAGCACCCTCTGGTTGAATTCGAGCCAGCTCAGCTCACGATCCAAGAAGCGCTCAGCAGGCAGATCAGGCTGCGATTCAGGCTGAAATATTATTTGCGTCTCTTCTGACATAGGACCAATCTTGGCATCTGCAAGTTAGCAGTGGGTTAACTATTTTCTTCCGGTTGACCATCTGGATTCAGGCGATATCCGACGTTACGAACCGTATCAATTAGCGACTCGTGCTCACCGAGCTTTGCGCGCAGGCGACGGATGTGGACATCAACCGTTCTGGTTCCGCCAAAGTAGTCGTAGCCCCAGACTTCGCTCAGTAGCTGTTCCCTTGAGAACACCCGGCCCGGGTTCTCGTTTAGGTGGCGAAGCAATTCAAATTCCTTGAATGTCAAATCCAGTGTCTTGCCGGCAATTTTGGCCGTGTAGCTGGCAAGGTCAATGGTTAGTCCGGTTGAGTTTTTGACCTCACTTTGTTGCGTGGGCTTGGCATCCAACAGGATCCGAACTCTGGCATCTACCTCGGCCAGCGAAGCGCCCTCCAAAACAAAATCCTGCAGGCCCCATTCTGCGCTCACCGCAGCCAGCACACTCTCGTTTGCAACCAGCATCAGTGGCCGACTCCAGCCGGCAGCATTCAGAATTCGTGCCACAGCCTTTGCGCCCATTAGGTTGTGTCGGCAATCAAGCAGCACCACATCGTGCCTTGGGGCATCGGCAAGCTGCTGCGGATCAAAAGTTACTTGAATCAGTTGGTGGCCAAGGGCCTCCAGCGCGCTCAGCGGAGTCTGCCCACCGGGGGATATGCACAATACAACTGCCACCAGCCCGCCCTCCGTTTAGCAAAATGATAGCCCGATGCCGAGCCCTGTTGGGTAGAGTTTAAGCCGTGAGCAGGCAGTGGTTGCAGATTTCTTTGATATGGACAGCGGTCCTAATCGCTGCCCTATGGGCGCAGGCCACCTACTCCGATGACCGTCTCTACAATGCCTTCGCTGCAATCGCGGGTGCGGCGATAGCCGTTGTTAGCCTCGGACACCTGTTGTCCAAGGAGGCCAAAGACACCGTGAGGCAGCAGGTTTATGTCTCAGCCGGGACGGTTGCAATCCTTGGAGTTATGACAGTTATTGCTTTGGGCAGTTAGACTTAGAGCATGTTGTTGGCACTAGAAATCCTGTTTACCGGCTTGCTTATCTTGGCTACCGTTGCAATCGCCGGAGTATCCGCGCTCGTTGTCTACAAGCTATTTAAGGGCCAGAGCTAATTTGTTCGTAATTCCGGACGACCTCCCGATTGAGTTAACCCCGTTCACATTTTTGCTCGGGCACTGGAGTGGATCTGGTGTGGTCAGCTACCCAGTGCAGGGCAAGGACCCAGTAGAGGTTGAATTCTTTCAAGAAATGCAATTTTTACCGCTGCCAAGTGGCAAGCTGGAATACCAAGCAATCTCTAGGCAAGCCGACGGTTCGGTGATTAGCCAAGAGCACGGATTCTGGATGCTTGCGAAAAGCACTCTAGACCACGAACCGGGACCCGGACTATTGCCGGGAAAAGCTGAGTCAACTATCCAGTCTCGCGAGCAGCTGGAAGAGTTTCGTAATGCCACCGGTGGCTTTGACATTGAGGCGATCATCACAAACTCTGACGCCGTTTCAGAGCTTTATTTCGGGCAGATCAAAGCGGCAAGAGTGGACATTGCAACCGATGCGGTGCTGCGCTCTCCACACTCCAAAGAATATTCAGCAGGGCAAAGAATGTATGGCCTAGTAGAAGGAGCACTGCTCTGGGCCTGGGACATGGCGGCGCTAGGAAAACCACTCAGCTCACACGCTTCTGCTCGCTTGGAGAAGAAAAATGACTGACCACTTTGGGAATCCGCTGCTGGAGCAGCGGAAACTACTTGCCGGTGAGGCATTCGTCCAAAGAAGCGACCAGGGCGTCATCGAGATTGTCGGATCAGACGCAAAGTCCTGGCTTCACTCACTGCTTTCACAAAACATTTTGAATCTTGAATCCGGCATGTCAACTGAGGCGTTGCTGCTGACTCCGCAGGGACACGTTGAGCAGCAGCTCAAGATAATCGCCACCGACCAGGGCGTCCTGGTGATTGTCGCCGCTTCAAAACTCGAAGCCATGCTTGCTTGGCTCACAAAAATGATTTTTCGGTCCAAGGTTGATGTTTCTAAACGGAAAGACCTCGTTTGCATTGGTGGTTTTTTTGATTTTGACGAGCCCTTCTGGGTTGACGGTTTTTCGCTGGAGTCAAAATTCTCGGTTCGCTATGCCGAATCCAGGGAAGAGTTTGCCTATCGCGAGTATTTGACTGATTCGGTGCCAACGGACCTGGCTCCGGCTGGACTGCTTGCCTATCAGGCACTCCGAATTGCAGTTGGCAGGCCTGAAATTGACGACATTGACATCAGGTCTCTGCCCCACGAATTTGACTGGTTGTCATCTGCGGTGCACATGAGCAAGGGCTGCTATCGAGGGCAGGAAGCTGTTGCCAAAGTTCACAACCTAGGACACCCACCTAGACGACTCATCATTCTGCACCTGGAACAGGGCGACTCGCTGGCCGCAAAGGACGACAAGGTCTTTTATCAGGACAAGGAAGTCGGAACCATTCGAGCTGGGGCACTGCATTATGAGGAAGGTTCAATTGCGCTTGCGCTGGTGAATCGAAACACTCCTTATCTTGACCTTTCAATTGAAATTGGAAGTCAGCGAATTTTGGCAACGCAGCAGGTGCTGGTGCCGCATGATGCCGGAAAGGCCGCAAACCTTCCGAGGCCTGCAGCTTTCAAGCTCACCGGAAAGAAATGAACCGCTTTGTAATCCGGTTCTCGGTTTCCAGGGTCAGGGACTCACTCTGGACAATTAGTCAGATTGTTTTGGCAGCAATGACTGCCTACTCGATTGCACACTTTGGTTTGGGTCACGCGGTTCCCCTGCTTGCGGTCACGGTCGCAATCTCTTCCTTGGGCTTTAGTCGCGACACAAAACCGAAGCAGGTCCTCTCAACGGCAATTGCCATGTTCTCCGGCGTTGTTCTGAGTGAAACGCTGCTGCAAGTCTTTGGCAAGGGAGTCATTCAGCTCGGCTTTGCAATTTTGCTCGCGCTGTTACTGGCAAGGCTTTTCACCTCGAACCCGGCCTTCACGATCACCGTTGCCATTCAGGCGGTTTTGGTTCAACTGCTACAAACCCCCGTGACCGGCATCTACTCACGCGCAATCGATGGCCTCATCGGAGGACTTGTCGCCCTTATTTTTGTTTCACTGCTGCCGCGTAATCCGATTCGCCTTGCCAGGCAGGATTCCAAGGCTCTGTTTGCCGTTTTTCGAGCAACCTTGAGTTCGGTGGCAGCGGTGCTCCGGGCACCAAATGTTGAGCTGGCCGATCAGGCCCTGGATGAAATTAGAAGAACCCAGCCGCTACTGGACAACTGGACCAGCTCACTGGAAAGCGCATCGGCAATTGCTAAAGTCTCTCCCTTTTATCGCTGGGCACAAAAGGAAATATCGGAGCAGCTCCAAGTTGCAGCCGGCATGGACTACGCCACCAGGAACTTACGGGTGCTCACTAGGCGCGTTGACTACTTAGTCCGAGACTCAAAACCAAGGCCGCAGCTGGCCGCAGTTATTGGCAAAATAATCATCGCTACAGAGTTGCTCGAGCAAACCTCCGATGACTTCTCGGTGACTCAAAAAGCCAGAAAATTCCTGCGTAAAATTCCTGCCTCCTTGGATCCAAAAACTTTTGATCCACCGCTGACGACCTCAGAGTCGGCGGTACTGATGCAGATCAGGCCACTATTTATCGACCTTGCTATTGCCTCGGGGATTCAGCCAAGCCAGGCAAGGGCGCTGCTGCCCTATGTTGACTAAGCTTTAGGCCATGACTTACGACCTAATTCTGTTGCGACATGGACACTCTGTCTGGAATGAAAAGAACCTATTTACCGGCTGGGTGGATGTTGACCTAACCGAGCAGGGCAAGCTTGAAGCTGCCAGAGCCGGAGAGCTGATTGCAGCATCCGGACTTGCTCCACACATCCTTTACACATCGATGCTGAAGCGTGCAATAAACACCGCTCACATCGCGCTTGATCAGATGGACCGAAACTGGATTGAAACCAAGCGGTCCTGGAGGCTCAACGAGCGTCATTACGGCGCGCTGCAGGGGCTTGATAAATCTGAAACTCAACAGAAGTATGGTGACGAACAGTTCCAAATCTGGCGTCGTAGCTACGACACACCACCACCACCAATTGAGGAGTCCTCGGAGTTCTCTCAGGCCAACGATGAGCGCTACAGCGATCTGGGAGACCAGCTTCCAAAGACCGAGTGCCTGAAGGATGTTCTTGTTCGCATGCTTCCCTATTGGGAGTCGGACATCGTTCCATCACTCAAGGAAAACAAGATTGTTCTGGTTACCGCGCACGGAAACTCATTGCGCGCTCTTGTGAAGCACCTGGACGGAATCAGTGACGAGGACATTGCTGCCTTGAACATTCCAACCGGCGTCCCTCTTCATTACAAGCTAGATGAGAACCTGAAGCCGGTAGTCAAGGGTGGAGAGTATCTAGACCCGGAAGCAGCGGCAGCTGGAGCTGCGGCTGTTGCCTCGCAGGGCAAGCACTAGCTAAGTTCTTGCCAGTCTCCGGTTTGTAGGAAGCTGACCTTGGCAGAGATGTCAACGACGTGGTCGGCAAATCTTTCGAAGTAGCGAGAAGCTAGCGTCACGTCAACCGTGAACATTGCATTTTCGGACCACTCTGGCCCAAGCACGATGTCGAAAACTTTACGGTGCAGAAGGTCAACCTTTTCGTCCTCTGCCTGAATTTCTCGAGCTAGGTCAACATCTGTGTCCTGTAGCAAATTGATTGCCTTGTCAGCAAGCTTTAGGTCCAGCCTTGCCATCTCTTCGAAGGTTCCGCGCAATGAGTCTGGGATTGCAGATCCTGGGTAGCGGTAGCGAGCAATCGCTGCGATGTGGGAGGCAAGCGACCCCATGCGCTCAATCGAGGCGCTCATTCGAAGTGCTGAAACCAGGATCCTCAAGTCTCTGGCAACGGGGGATTGAGTGGCTAGAACCTTGATCACCAATTCGTCCAGGTCCAATGCGCGCTCTTCGTTGGCGTCGGTCAGAGCCAGGGCCTCATCGGCCAAAGACACATCCGAGGTCAAGAAGGCGGTCGAAGCCTTGTCCATGATCACTCTGGCCTCTTGGGCCAGGCTTACAAGCCGTGTTTGAACTTCACTTAGTTCTTGCTGGAATACTGCGCGCATCATTTTCCCTAACGATTGCCTTGCAACTCTTGGTGTGCAGTTTTCCAGCGAGTATCAAATTTCAGGTTAACTCCGAACAAACCAGCGGAAAACTAGCTCTACTTTGAACAAATTTACACCTAGTCTTGTTTTCGTGAGCTGTTTACTTGGTAAACACACCGATTGGAACGGGTTTTGGGCATCGTAGGTAACCGAAGAAGCGGGAATGCCGCATCAAGGCAGGTTGATGCCTTCGAGATAGTTGCGGCTCAAGTTGTCGATGTGCTGGCGACCGCGGGCGTGGTGCTAGACGAGCGAAACCTGGTACTCCGAGCCTCTCCCGGCGCCATCCAGTTTGGTCTGGTTCAAAATCGACACCTGATTCATGGCTCGCTACTGCAGTTGGTTGAAGAGGCCAGAACGATTTCGGGAGCTGCTGAAAGGGAGCTGCAGATTGAAACCGGCCTGCAGCGAGAGCAGTTGTGGGTGCATGCCAAGGCTGCAAAGTTTGGTGACCGATACGTCATGTTGTTGGTTGATGACCGCACCGAGGCAAAGCGCCTCGAGGTCACAAGACGCGATTTTGTTGCCAACGTTTCGCATGAGCTGAAGACTCCAATTGGCGCGATTAGCCTGCTGACCGAGGCGATTGCTGGTGCCCAGGATGACCCGGAAAACATAAAGAAGTTCACGGCTTCGCTCCAGAAGGAAAGTCAACGACTTGGCAACCTGGTTCAGGAGTTGATGCAGCTATCACGAGTCCAGGGGGCGAAGCTTTCTGACACCGCGGTTGAACTAGACCTGGCATCCGTGATCGCAGATGCTGTTGACCGGAATCAAGTCCTCGCGGATAAGCGCAATGTGAAGTTGGTGACAAGCGCCAAGCCTGGTGCCACGTTGCAGGGCGACTATGAAATGTTGACCACTGCGGTTAGAAATTTGGTCGAAAACGCCATTGCCTACTCGGATCCTGGGTCCCAGGTCGGGATCGGGCTAAAGGCCCTCGATGGAATCGCGGAGATTTCTGTTACAGACTCCGGGATCGGTATTTCCGAGGACGAGCAGGAGCGAATCTTTGAGCGCTTCTACCGAGCTGATCCTTCTAGATCGAGGGAAACCGGTGGCACTGGACTGGGACTCTCGATCGTGAAGCACGCTGCCTCCAACCACAAGGGTGACGTCAGGTTGTTTTCCAAAGAGGGTGTCGGCAGCACCTTCACCCTGAGGTTGCCAATTGATTCGAAGGAGACAAATTGACAAGAGTGTTGGTAGTTGAAGACGAAATCAACCTAAGAGAGCCACTTGTCTACCTCTTGCAAAAAGAAGGCTATGACGTGATCGAGGCAGGCGATGGCAAAAGTGCCATCGACAGTTTCTTCACTCTCGGTGCTGATCTGGTGCTGCTGGACTTGATGCTCCCCGGGATAAGCGGCAATGAGGTTTGTAGAGCGATTCGAGCCGAGAGCCAGGTTCCGATCATTATGGTCACGGCAAAAGAAGCCGAGATTGACAAAGTCGTTGGGTTAGAAATTGGCGCCGATGACTACGTCACCAAGCCCTACTCCTCTAGGGAACTACTGGCACGTATGAAGGCGGTCCTTAGGCGAGGCACCGAGGTTGCCATCGTGAGCACCAACCTAATCAAGGCTGGGCCTGTTGAAATGGATTTGGAGCAGCACACTGTCAGCGTCAACGGCGAGCGCATTCAGATGCCACTGAAGGAATTTGAATTGCTAGAACTGCTGATGGAAAACGTGAATCGGGTTCTAACCCGAGGGCAAATCATTGACCGGGTCTGGGGGTCGAACTACTTTGGCGACACTAAGACCCTGGATGTTCACGTAAAGAGAATTAGATCAAAGATCGAAGAAGACCCAGCTAGGCCGGTGCACTTGACCACCGTGCGCGGCCTGGGTTACAAGTTCGAGGCTTAGTTCAAAAGTTCAGCAATTGCGCTGTACTCGGCTAGAGAGCCATCGAGCACTGGCACAAGCAGCTGGCGCGGGTTCATGCCGTCGCTGATGTAAATCGAGTGCATTGATCCTGGAATCTCAGGCACTTCTAACAACAACGGAGCGTTTTCGCCATATCCCAGGTCGAGCTTGCTCAGCGGAGCCACTGTGAAGTCGTAGGTAGTGCGGTTGCTGTCTGCATCTATCAGCTGAATGCTTCCAGAGACCTCGGTCTGAGAGCTGTTTACGAACGAGCCAATCAACAGACCCTGGTCACCCTCACCCTTGATGATTAGGAGGTTTCTCACCTTTAGGTCGCCGATGTCACTAACAACGCCATCGCTTGGGGCATATGGGTCAAGGGATGCAACGTCCCTAGTCAATGAGCAGCCGCTCAGTGCAACAACGGTCAAGATTGAAGCCAAAACAGCAGCAATTTTCTTGGTTTTCAAGGGTCCTCCGGGATAACTGACTCTCCAAGTCTAGCCTAGGTAATTGGCTCAAACTGTGGTAAAATTGCCCTTTTGAAGCCGAAAGAAGTCTATGAAGTTCGAAGTTGGCGAAACAGTCGTTTATCCGCACCACGGTGCAGCTGAAATCATTAAGGTTTCCAAGAAGACTGTTCGCGGGGAATCCCAGTCTTACCTGAAACTCAAGGTAGCGCAGGGTGACCTCATCATTGAGGTGCCAGCGGCAAACGTTGAGATGGTCGGCGTTCGCGACGTCATCGACAAAAAGGGCGTCAAGCAGGTCTTTGACGTACTTCGCGCGGAATTCGTAGAAGAGCCAACCAACTGGTCCAGGCGCTACAAGGCAAACCTAGAAAAGCTTGCATCAGGCGATGTCGTCAAGGTTTCTGAGGTTGTTCGTGACCTGTGGCGCCGTGACCAGGATCGCGGATTGAGCGCTGGTGAAAAGCGCATGCTGGCTAAGGCGAGGCAGATTCTGATTTCAGAGCTAGCTCTTGCCCGCAAGGTGGACGAGGAAAAGGCATCCGCCGAGCTCGACAAGGTATTGGCTAGCTAACGAATGACCGTTTCGGTGGTGCTGGTCTCTGCCGGTAAGGGCACAAGACTCGGGGCATCTGTTCCAAAGGCAGTGGTGTCAGTTGCTGGAAAAACCCTGCTTGAGCTTTCCCTAATGCACATCTCAGAATTCAAGCCCGATCAGCTGATTGTTGTCGCTCCCGATGGGCTTGTTCCGGAGTTTGAGCGCTTGACAGCGAAATTCTTCTCTGATTTCAAGGTGGTTGTTGGCGGCGATACTAGGCAGCAGTCCGTTGCAGCCGGAATGGCAGAGGTCACCTCCGACTTCGTGTTGGTTCATGATGCCGCTAGGGCATTCACCCCCAAAGAGGTTTTCGACCGCGTGAACCTGGCTCTGGAGTGGGCCGACTGTGTGGTTCCAGCAATGAAGCCGGCAGACACTGTCAAGCAAGTAACAGATCACTGGGTCGACAAAACTGTTGATAGAAACTCGCTTCGTTTGGTTCAAACACCGCAGGGGTTTAGGGTTTCGACACTGCGCGATGGACTGGCGGCTGCCACTGAGGACTTCACTGATGAAGCCGGCCTACTCGAATCAATCGGCGTGCCAACTGCCACGGTCGACGGTCATGAGCATGCCTTCAAAATAACTACACCCTCCGATCTCGAACGTGCGCGGGCAATTTTTGCTGACGTCAGAAGTGGCATCGGTGTTGATGCCCACCAGTTCGGTGACTCTGGCAAGCTGATGCTGGGTTGTTTGGAGTGGGCAGAATACCCAGGCCTTTCCGGCCACAGCGACGGCGATGCGGTAGCTCACGCGGTAGTCGATGCACTGCTAGCTGCGGCAAGCCTCGGGGACATTGGATCTATTTTTGGTGTGGACCGCAAGGAATATCAGGGAGCCAGCGGAGAGCTTTTCCTTACTGAAACTGTGAAGCTTCTCAATGTCGCCGGATTTGAACCCGCCAACGTGGCAGTTCAAGTTGTGGCAGATAAGCCAAAAATTGGACCCCGTCGGGCCGAGCTGGAAGCTCGGTTGAGCCAGATTGTCGGGGCCCCGGTTTCGGTGCTTGCTACCACTACTGATGGCCTTGGTTTCCTGGCTGACGCCCGCGGCGTGGCCGCTGTGGCTACCTCTCTGGTGAGAATGCGTGGCTAGGCTTTTGACTATGAAGCTCTTTGATACTAAAGATGGCGAGCTGCGGGATTTCAAGCCGCTGGTTCCCGGCCGTGTTTCTATGTATGTGTGCGGACCAACCGTGCAATCAAGCCCGCACATCGGCCACCTTCGTGCAGCGCTGGTCTATGACTTGATGGCCAGGTGGTTTGAAAGCCAGGGCCTCAAGGTTCAGATGATTCGCAATGTCACTGACATCGATGACAAAGTTCTGGAAAATGCCAGCAAGACCGGGACTGAGTGGTGGGCGCTTGCCTATAAGTATGAGCAAGAATTCGCAGCAGATTATAGGCGATTAGACCTGGCTCCACCTGCAGCCGAACCTCGTGCGACCGGGCACATCCCGCAAATGATTGAGCTAATTCAACTTCTTATGGACTCAGGCCATGCCTATCAGGGACTGGATGGATCCAGCAATGTTTATTTCGACACCGCTAAGTGGGTTGACTACGGCGCACTAACGCATCAAAAACTTGAAGACATGGAAAGCGAATCGGGCGACAAGTCAAAGCGCAACCCACAGGACTTCGCACTCTGGAAACAGGCCAAAGACAGTGAACCCGAGAGTGCGAGCTGGGATGCTCCGTTTGGTAGAGGTCGTCCTGGCTGGCACATCGAGTGCTCAGCGATGGCAGCGCACTTTCTGGGCCAGCAGTTCGACATTCACGGTGGTGGCTTGGACCTTCGGTTCCCTCACCACGAAAACGAGCTAGCTCAGTCCAATGCCGCCGGACACGCTTTTGCAAACTACTGGGTCCACAATGGCCTGGTGAGCATCCAGGGTCAGAAGATGTCAAAGTCACTGGGTAACTCGGTTTCCTCGGAGCAGCTTTTTGCTGGTGTCAGCGACAAAGCGGTCCGCTACTACCTAGCCAGCGCCCACTATCGATCGGTTTTGGATTATCAGCCAGAGGGACCAATGGAGTCAGCTTCAGCACTGGCGCGGCTCCACGGTTTTGTCGAGCGCTGTGAGCGCGAGCTGGCAGAGACCAGGTTCAGCGAAGTTGCGCAGTCGCAATTGCCAATTGAGTTTCAAGAGCACATGAATGACGACCTGAATGTGCCTGGGGCCCTAGCGGTAATTCACGAAACCGCCAGATCTGGAAACACCGATCTGGATGAACAGCGTCTTGCGCAAGCGCACCAAAGCTGGGGTGAAGTGGTTGCGATGCTTGATGTCCTAGGCTTAGCACCAGAGAGCTCAAAGGATTCGAATCTTGAACACCAAGCCTTAGACAAGGTAATTGGAGCTCTAATCTTGGAGCGGAACAAGGCAAGAGAAGAAAAGAACTATCAGCGAGCAGATCAGATTAGAGATCAGCTGCTAGAAATCGGCATTGAACTTGCCGACTCATCATCTGGAACACATTGGAGTTTGAACTAATGGCAAAACTTGGAAGACCGGGAGCCAGCAAGGCCAAGAAGGGTCCAACTAAGGGCACCGGCGGCCACGGCCGCAAGGCGCTAGAGGGCAAGGGCCCCACACCAAAGGCTGAAGACCGCCCTTATCACAACAGCTATAGAACTCAAAAGGCCAAGGCCGAGGCCAGGCAAGCCCCGAAAAAGGGACAGTTCGTTGCGTCAAAGACCGGAAAGAGCTCAAAGGCCAATGCCACTGAGGTTCTATCCGGCAGGAATTCAGTCGTCGAGGCACTCAGAGCAAAGATTCCAGCAACCGCCCTCTACATTGCTCAGCGAATTGATTATGACGACCGGGTGCGTGACGCAATCAGCATTGCTAACAACCGCGGAATCTCCGTCAATGAGGTAACTCGAGTTGAGATTGACCGGATGACCGGTGGCGACAGTGTCCACCAGGGCATCGCGCTCCAGGTCCCTCCATACAACTACAAGGATCCAAACGAGCTGCTAGATAGAGCACTATCGGCATCAACCCTGCCGCTGATCGTCGCACTCGATGGCATCACCGACCCGAGAAACTTGGGCGCGATCATTCGTTCAGTTGCTGCATTTGGTGGAAACGGCGTTATCTTGCCGCAGCGCAGATCAGTTGGGGTTACCGCAGCAGCCTGGAAAACATCGGCGGGAGCCGCCGCCAGAATGCCGGTTGCACTTGCTGCGAACCTGAACCAAACCATCAAGGAATACAAGCGACGCGGTGTCTTTGTAGTTGGCCTCGATGGTGACGGCGATGTGTCACTGCCTAAGTTTGATCTGCATGACAAGCCACTGCTGGTCATCGTTGGTTCCGAGGGCAAGGGTCTTTCAAGGCTGGTTCAAGAAAACTGCGATCAGATTATTTCGATTCCGATTTCTCAGGCTACCGAGTCTTTGAATGCGGGAATTGCGGCCAGCGTCGCGCTTTACCAAATCTCCACGCTGAGAAGCTAGACCTTATCGCGCCAGTCGCCGCCGTCATCATCATCGGCAACGACAATCAGGCCGGTTGGAACCGAGTCCGCGAGCTCAATTGATTCGGTTGCAAGGTTGCCATTGAGTACCGCTGACTCGTCGCGTCTGTGTGCAAGCACGTTGGAAATGTAGCTTCTGACAGCCTCAACTATCGAGACGTCTTCACCTTGAGTTTCTGACATGTGCAACCGATGCTCGAGCACCTCGTGAAACAGCTCGGCTGGCTCCAACTTAACCATCAGCTCTTCGGGGATTGCACCGACCACCGGTTCGAATACTTCGCTCAGCCATTGGTGGGCCAGCACTTCTTCGTCGATGCCGAGGTGGGAGTGAGCAAGACCATATTGGTCAATGTCGTTCAAAAGTCTTCGTGCTTGGTTTTCCTCAACGTCCAGGCCGGTTAGTAGCAGCAGCCTGCGCGTGTGGTGACCAGCGTCGACCACCTTCGGTTGAATCCGGACGGTGTCCTGATTGTGGTCTTTGACCATGGCGAGTTCTTGGATGTCGAAACCGAGCTCGTTTAGTCGCTGAACTCTTCTGGAGATCTTCCAGCGCTCACTGGAGTCAAAAGTTTCAACCTGAGTCAGCTCTTTCCAGAGCTCATGGTATTTGTCTACGATTCGCTGGCTGACAATTGCTGGATCAATATCTGTCGCCTTGCCGGAGGCGATTAGGTCCATCAGCTCACCGGCGATGTTCACGCGGCCGATTTCTAAGTCATTCTCGCGCTGTCCATTGGATAGCCGAGTTTCATAGAGGTGCCCGGTCTCGGCATCGACCAGGTAGGCAGCAAATTGTCCGGCATCTCTTCTAAACAGCGTGTTTGACAGTGACACATCGCCCCAGAAGAATCCGGTTAGGTGAAGCCTCACGAGCAATAGCGCAAGAGCATCAACCAGTCGGTTGGCGGTTTGTTCGCGTAGGCCCTGTGACCACATCGCTCTGTATGGCAATGAGAACTTCAGGTGCCGGGTGATCAGAACTGCTGGGAGTGGATTACCGTCGGCGTCCTCGCGGTTATTGATGATCGCGAATGCTTCAACACAGGGAATGTCTAGCTTCTCCAGCTTTCGAAGCATGTCATATTCACGCTTTGCCAACTCAAACAAGGTTTCCTTGATGGCAATGACGTGGTCGTTCAAGTGGGCAAATCGAACCGTGTGACGGGACAGCCCCTTAGGAAGCGCAGCAATGCTTTCCTTTGGCCAGCTCTCCAACGGCAAATGCCACGTCAGATCCAGCAGTGCTGGTTCTGCCGTGGCAGCCGTAATGTTTAGCGAAGCGGGCATTGAGGCCTAGTTGAGGCGCTCGCCGGTCTCTCCGTCGAAGACGTGTACCGCCTCAGGGTCAGCCTGTAGGTGGATCTTGTCTCCAGCCTTAGGGTGATCAATCGGGTCAACGCGAACCACAACGTTTTGCTCGTTGCCATCGAGTTGAACACGACCGTATAGGTAACCGTCGCTACCAAGCTCTTCAACTACGTCGACGTCGACTACTAGTCCGTGGGCAGCAACGCTCATCTTTTCTGGACGAACACCGACTGTGACTCGGGAGCCAGTTGCTTTCGCAAGAACTTCCTTTGAAATCGGTAGCACTGCGTCACCGAACTGAACTCCGCCGTCGATGATTGGTAGCTGCACTAGGTTCATGGCTGGTGAGCCAATGAAGCCAGCCACAAAGACGTTCTGTGGCTTGTCGTAAAGGTTTCTTGGGGTGTCAACCTGCTGTAGCAAGCCGTCCTTCAATACCGCAACGCGATCACCCATGGTCATGGCTTCAACCTGGTCGTGGGTCACGTAAACGGTGGTCACACCAAGTCGGCGCTGCAATGAAGCGATTTGGGTTCTGGTCTGAACACGAAGCTTGGCATCCAGGTTCGATAGCGGCTCATCCATTAGGAACACCTGAGGCTTACGAACAATGGCACGACCCATGGCAACGCGCTGACGCTGTCCACCGGATAGTGCCTTTGGCTTGCGGTTTAGGTATGGTTCAAGGTCCAAAAGCTTTGCAGCCTCCAGTACACGCTCAGCGCGCTCGTCCTTGCTGACACCAGCAATTTTTAGAGCGAAGCCCATGTTTTCCGCCACAGTCATGTGTGGGTAGAGAGCGTAGTTCTGGAACACCATCGCGATGTCGCGGTCCTTTGGTGGGACGTCGGTGACTTCTCTGTCACCAATGTAAATTCCACCCTCATTTACTTCTTCAAGGCCTGCAAGCATGCGCAGGGAGGTTGACTTACCACAACCTGATGGTCCAACTAGAACCAAGAACTCGCCGTCCTTGACTTCTAGGTTTAGTTTGTCCACAGCTGGCTTGGTTCCGCCAGGGTAGAGCCTTGTTGCGTCTTTGAATGACACTGATGCCATGATTTTCTCCTCCACCGGCAGGTACGTGCCGGACGATCCGAAGTGATAGGTGTTTGCCGAAGCGAACCCCATAAGTATTGCACTGTAATTAGAATTAGAGGGCGCCAAACCAAAGTGATACCAAAAGGACATAAATGACTTCCAATGAAAAGCCAACTCGCTCTGAGCAACGTGAAGCCGCAAGACAAAAGGCGCGTGAACTAAGAGCTGAGAGTGCCAAGAAAGAAAAGCGCAATCGTCTGTTGATTCAGGTGGCCGTTGTGCTGGTGGCCCTAGGTATTGTTGGTGGAGTCGCAGCAGTCGTGGTTATTGATGCTGCTAACCGAGCGGATGCACCAATTGTTGGCGAAGTGCCAAACAACCTAACCGAGCTTGGAGGACTGAAGGTTGGAGTTGGTCTCCAGGCGTTTACTGAAACAAACACACCAACTCCGGACGCCGCCGGTGATACCCCGGAGATAGTCGTTTACGTTGACTACCAGTGCCCAATCTGTCAGGCCTTCGATGTTCCTAACTCCGCTCAGATTCGATCATGGGCCGACATTGGAGCTGCCACAGTCGAGATTCGACCTATTTCATTCCTGGACCGAGCTTCTCTAAACGCCTACTCATCACGAGCAGCCAACGCTTCTTTGTGTGTTGCAAACTTCGAGCCAGACGCATTCTTTGACCTGCACGAGCTGCTGATGCTTAACCAGCCTGCCGAGGGAACTGAAGGACTCAGTGACGATGAGCTATTTGCTTATGCTGAAGAGGCTGGAGCTGGCACCGAGGAAGTTAAGGGCTGCATCCAAGCCAAGAGCTTCGGAGATTACATCGAACAGCACACCCAGACTGTGTTGTCCTCGCCTCAGGATGGCGTCAGCGTTTCGGGAACTCCAACGATCCTGGTAAATGGCAACCAGTACACCTGGGCGACAGGCGATGACCTAGTTTCTGCAGAGCGCTTTGCACAATTTGTTCAACTAGCAACCGCTGAATAGAAAGCTACTTAGTAATTACGGTTCGGTTCGGAAGTTCGATCTCAATCGAATTTCCGAGCAGATCCGTAAGGGTCACCGACCAATCGCATTCGGTTCCGCTGAATCCAGCTGGGACACGGCCGGTGCCCTGGAATGTTAGATCCTGGCTGGTTCCCACCCAGGCACCCTGCCAACTTGGTGACCCGGGCAACACTCCGAAGCTGACGAGGTTGGCTTCGGCCGAAGTGAAGCCCAAATAAAGCTGCAAATTCGCTTGCTGATTCTGCTTGCAAAGGAAATGAGCCTCAGTTATCCCTCGAGAATCGGTAAGGGTCCCGGAGTAGCTAAGGACGAGACCTTCTTCTGTCAGAACTGAATTTGTCGGAGATATCTCGAAGCTGGAAATTGCAGGGGGAGTCTCATCGCTACTAAAGACCAGCCAGCCGATTGTGACCGCAAGTAGGGGCACAAGATAGAAATAGGTGGTCTTACTTTTGAGGATTCTCTTGAGTAGCACCGGGTAAGTTTAATGCTTCACTGTCAGAACCCTGATAGGCTTCCAGCCGAGTAATCCTTTTGGTTTATCTCTGCCGACCTGGCGCAATTGGTAGCGCACCACTCTTGTAAAGTGGGGGTTACGGGTTCGAGTCCCGTGGTCGGCTCTGTTTTTACTTCGGGCCTGCAGCACCGGGTTTCCCGAGCTGCACAATCAAGATAACCAAGCCAGCAAATGGCAACAGCAGCCACCAAAACAGGTTGGGGGTTAGCCCTGCGTCTCTAAGTCTTCGAGTCGAAGCGGTAATCACTGGCAGCAGTGAAATCAAGCTAAAAAGCGATGCGAGTTGATCCGACAAAATGGAAAGGGCGGTGTTGGCAATCACGAGTGCCAACACGAAATACCAGTAGTCGGCTCTCGAGGTTTGACCCGTGAAGGTCGCAAAGTTTTTAAAGGCGAGTTTGGTTGCGTTCCAGAGTTACATCTCCGCAGGCTAGCACTGGCTCGAGACCTTTTGTTTTAGCTTCTAGGTCGAAGCTCAGCGACCATCGGGCAAACAAATGGGTCAGCGTTGTTGCTTAGACCAACCTTGTTTAGGTGCTTCATGATCACTACGTAGCTTGCTAGGAGGTTCATCTCCACCATCGTGATCCCGTTTTTCTCGCAGAACTCAGAAACCAGCTGATGAGCTTTTCTCAAGTTTGGTCGAGCCATTGAAGGGAACAGGTGGTGCTCGACCTGGTAGTTCAGACCACCCATCAGGTTGTCCTTGAGCCAGCTGCCCTTGATGTTTCTAGAAGTCAGCACCTGCCTTGAAAAGAAGTCGAGCTTGCTGTCCTTCTCGACAAGTGGCATGCCCTTGTGGTTTGGAGCAAAGGCTGCCCCCATAAAAAAGCCGAAGGTCATCATCATGAAAAGCCAGAGGGCAATTGCCCAGAGCCATCCAAACATGAGCGCCATCACAAAATAGGGCGCAGTCTGACGAACCATCATCAGGCTGAACTCCAGGATGCGAACCTTCAGTGGGCGTTCTTTTCGCTTCAGCCCTGCAAATGAGTCCACCAGCAAATCAAACCCAGTGAATAGCAACAGGAACGGGAACAGATAGCCCTGGCGATCCGAGAAGAAACGTTCAATTCCCTTTTTCTCTTCTTTGGATTCGGTGGTGAAGCTCAAGACTCGGATCGCAATGTCAGGGTCCTCACCAATTTGGTTCGGGCGCTGGTGGTGCTTGTTGTGCTTGCGAAGCCAAAAGCCGTAGCTAAGTCCAGCAAATAGATTTGCAAGCACGAGACCGAGCCAGTCATTGGCTTTGTTGTTTCTAAAAACCTGGCGGTGAGAAGCTTCGTGGGCAATGAATCCATACTGGGCACTCATGATTCCAAGGAGCCCCGCAAGTAAGAACCCGGCGATAATCCACCACTGGCTGTAGTCCAGCGCATAGCCTGCAAATCCTGCACCCACCCAAAGAGCGGAAGCAATAACACTGATTACTGCCAGCCTGATTACATAAAAGCTAGGACGTTTCGAAAGAAGTCCAGCATCCCTAACCTGCTGCAGGATCAGGTGAAAATTTGTGGGAGTCTTGCTGGTTAAAGTTGCGCTCATCTACTGAGTGTAAGGGTGATACATGAATAGAAGCTGCTAAGTCTCGGCGTTGCTCTGCCATACTGATGTTGTGAAAGCAATGAGGCTTGAAAGCGACCTTCTGGGTCAACGTGAAATACCTGAAGAGGCTTACTGGGGTGTCCATACCCTCAGGGCTGTCGAGAACTTCCCAATCAGCGGTGTGCCAATTGGCCACTACCGCTCATTGATCCGAGGTCTGGGCTTTATCAAGGAAGCCTCGGCAAGGGCGAATCTCCAACTTGGAGTAATAACTCCCGAAATCGCTGGGCCAATTATTGACGCCGCCATCGAAGTCCGCGATGGGAAGCTTGATGATCAGTTTGTAGTCGACGCCATTCAAGGTGGTGCTGGAACCTCAACCAACATGAATGCGAACGAGGTTGTCGCAAACAGGGCGCTAGAAATTGCAGGCTTCAAAAAGGGCGAGTTTGAACACATCCATCCGCTGAACCACGTCAATGCCTCGCAGTCGACCAACGATGTTTACCCGACAGCAATTCGAGTTTCAATGATTATCGAAATCAGGGCACTGTTGGAAGAGGTTGCCTATTTGCGCAGGGCCATTGACGCCAAGGCCAAAGAATTTGAAGAGGTCATAAAAATGGGCCGCACCCAGCTCCAGGACGCGGTTCCGATGACCCTTGGACAAGAGTTTGCAGCGTGGTCTCAGACTCTTAGTGAGGACCAGGGCAGGCTCGAAGAAATGGTCCCGCTGCTAAGTGAAATAAACCTGGGTGGAACGGCAATTGGAACCAAGCTGAATACCCCCGAGGGATATTCCCAACTGGTGTGTGAGGTGCTCAGCGAGATTTGTGAGCACAGCTTCATTCCCGCGGTCAACTTGATCGAGGCAACCAGCGACACCGGTGTGTTTGTTTCGGTGTCCAGCACCTTCAAGCGCCTGGCCACCAAGCTTTCTAAAATATCCAACGACCTTCGGCTTCTGTCATCGGGCCCCCGAGCCGGCATCAACGAGATCAACCTGCCTCCTAGGCAAGCCGGTTCCTCGATCATGCCCGGAAAGGTAAACCCGGTTATTCCAGAGGCGGTCAATGAGGTCGCCTTCACGGTTATCGGAAACGACTTGATCGTGACCATGGCGGCAGAGGCTGGACAACTTCAGCTCAATGCCTTCGAGCCAATCATTGCCAGGTCGCTGATGATGAGTGTTGTCTATCTTCGACAGAGCTGCCAGATCCTGGCAGATTTCTGCATCAGCGGCATTACCGCAAACACCGAGCACCTGCGGCTCACGGTTGAAAACTCGATTGGACTGGTCACCGCTTTGGGTCCAAGCCTTGGCTATGAAAAGACTTCACAGATTGCCAAGCACGCTTCCAAGATGAACATGTCCGTGAAGGAAGCAGTCATGGACCTGGGTCTGATGACTGAGGATGATTTCTACAAGCTTTTGGGTGATGTTAGAAAGCTAACCGGGCAGGACTAAATAAAGCTCGACACCAGCAGCGTTATGAGCGGAGCAAAGATAAGAGCCGGCAGCATGTCAGCAACAGCGACCATTCTGATCTGAAGCACTCGTAGCCCGGTTCCAAGAAGCAAGATCCCACCGGTTGCAGTAATAGATGCGACCAGAGCCGAGCTCATCAAAGCGCCGGCGCTCGCTGCAATCAGTGTCAGCAGTCCCTGCCAGAGCCCAACTGGAATTGCCGAGAAGGCAACTCCCCAGCCAAGGGCTGCCGCGAAGGCAACCGAAGTCAGTCCGTCCAGTGTTGATTTCAAGGCCAGCACATCAAAGCCCTGACCAAGCCCATCTTGAAGAGCCCCCAGGACTGCCATTGGTCCGATTGTGAAAAGCAGTGATGCGTTTACGAATCCCTCAATGAACTTGTCTTTGTCGCCACCCTTGGACACTTTCAGCTGAAGCCAGGTGCCAAATTGTGAAAGCCGCTGCTCAATGCCAATTAGGGAACCAACGATGCTGCCCAAAACTAGGGCCGCAAGAACAACTAACAGCGTGCCGGCGGAGGTAACTGCAGCCACGAAGGCCGCGTCGCTAAGAGCCACCAGATTCAGCCCACCAATCACCAGCACGACCAGGCCAAGAGCGTCGGTCAGGGTGCGGGAAATTTTTTCTGGCAGCCTGTGGCCCAAAGCCACTCCGAGCCCAGCGCCAATCAGAATGGCTATGACATTAATTAGAGTTCCCAAACGCACCTTTTCTGTGAGCGTAAGAAAGACTACTAACTGAACCTAGTCTTGCTGCGCCTGGAAGGTGATCGATACTGAGTTAATGCAGTAGCGATTTCCGGTTGGGGTTTGCGGGGCATCGTCGAAAAGGTGGCCCAGGTGACAGCCACATTTGGCGCACCTGACTTCCGTGCGCACCATTCCGTGAGATCGGTCCTCGATATATTCGATTGCCTCGTTGTCTCGCGACTTATAAAAAGAGGGCCAGCCGCAGTGAGAATCAAACTTAGTCTCGGCCTCAAAGAGTTCGGCTCCGCAGCCGCGACAGCTGTAGGTACCGATTCGCTTTTCGTCTAGGAGTTCACCGGTGTAGGCGCGCTCGGTGCCGGCCATTCTAAGCACGTGGTATTCAACGTCGGAAAGCTCTTCCTGCCACTGCTGATCAGTCTTGAAAACTTCATATTTCATAAAAAACTCCTCACCTGTAATTTATAACCGTTAGATAACACATTCCATCCCATTAAATATCCCTGTCTTTTTGCATGATTTGCCCCTAGACTCATGGAGTCGAGCTATGACCGAGGTTGAGCTTGATGCATCTGTGACATACGCAGGTGGTACAAGCATCAGGAGCAACACATGGCACAAGGAACCGTTAAGTGGTTCAACTCTGAAAAGGGTTTTGGATTCATCACTCAGGATGGCGGACCGGACGTATTCGTTCACTTCTCCGCTATCGCCGCAGATGGGTACCGCGAACTTCGCGAAAACCAGCGTGTTGAGTTCGACGTAAAGGACGGGGACAAGGGTCCTCAGGCTGAAAACGTCGTTCCAGTCGCTTAAGTAACAACAATTCGAACACCGGCTAGCTTTATTGCTACCGGTGTTCGCTTGCACTCGGAGCATTAGAGTGCTAAAACTTTATTAGCACTCGTATACTAAGAGTGCTAATTACCAGACTTAAACCAACCGGGAGAAACCCTCATGGCAAAAATTATTCACTTCAACGAGGAGGCCCGTCGCGGCCTCGAGCGCGGCCTAAACATTCTGGCCGACACCGTTAAGGTCACCCTAGGCCCACGTGGCCGCAACGTTGTTTTGGAGAAGAAGTGGGGAGCCCCCACCATCACCAACGACGGTGTTTCAATCGCAAAGGAAATTGAACTAAGCGACCCATTCGAGAAAATCGGTGCAGAGCTAGTCAAGGAAGTTGCCAAGAAGACCGATGACGTTGCCGGTGACGGAACCACAACCGCAACCGTTTTGGCTCAGGCTCTTGTCAAGGAAGGCCTGCGCAACGTTGCAGCCGGAGCTGACCCAATCAGCCTGAAGCGCGGAATCGAAAAGGCATCTGCCGCAGTGATCGAATCACTAGTCAAGATGGCAGTGCCAGTTGAGACCAAGGAGCAGATTGCTGCGACCGCATCAATCTCTGCTGGAGACTCAGCAATTGGTGAGATTATCGCCGAGGCAATCGACAAGGTTGGCAAGGAGGGTGTGGTTACCGTTGAGGAATCAAACACCTTCGGCATCCACCTAGAGCTAACCGAGGGAATGCGCTTCGACAAGGGCTACGTCTCTGCATACATGGTTACCGACCCAGACCGTCAGGAAGCAATCCTTGAGGATGCCTACGTTCTAATCGTGAACAACAAGGTCTCAAACATGAAGGACCTGCTCCCAATTGTTGACAAGGTCATGCAGGCCGGTAAGCCACTATTGATCATTGCCGAGGACATCGAGGGCGAAGCTCTTGCAACTCTTGTGGTCAACAAGATTCGCGGCATCTTCAAGTCAGTAGCCGTAAAGGCTCCTGGCTTCGGCGACCGTCGCAAGGCAATGCTTCAGGACATCGCGATCTTGACCGGTGGTCAGGTAATTGCCGAAGAGGTTGGCCTAAAGCTTGAAAGCACTGAGCTTGCAATGCTAGGGCGCGCTCGCAAGGTGGTTATCACCAAGGACGAGACCACAATCGTTGAGGGTGCTGGCGACGGCGAGCAGATCAAGGGTCGTGTCGAGCAGATTCGTCGCGAGATTGCAAACACTGATTCAGACTACGACCGTGAGAAGCTTCAGGAGCGCTTGGCAAAGCTTGCCGGCGGTGTTGCTGTAATCAAGGCCGGAGCTGCCACTGAGGTGGAGCTGAAGGAGCGTAAGCACCGCATTGAGGACGCCGTCCGCAACGCAAAGGCAGCGGTTGAAGAAGGCATTGTTGCAGGTGGTGGAGTTGCTCTACTGCAGGCAGGCAAGGTTGCCTTTGACAAGCTGAAGCTAAAGGGTGACGAGGCAACCGGTGCGAACATCGTGCGCGTTGCAATCTCTGCACCATTGAAGCAGATCGCTATCAACGCCGGCCTAGAGCCAGGCGTAGTTGCTGAGAAGGTCTCGAACCTTCCAGACGGCGAGGGCCTAAACGCCGCTACCGGTGAATACGTCAACATGCTGAAGGCTGGCATCAACGATCCAGTCAAGGTAACCCGCTCGGCGCTGCTAAACGCGGCATCGATTGCAGGACTATTCCTAACCACTGAAGCGGTTGTAGCAGACAAGCCAGAGCCAGCTCCGGCAATGCCTGCTGACCCAAGTGGCGGTATGGACTTCTAAGAAGTTATAAAAAAATACCGGGTGGCAATTACTGTCACCCGGTATTTTTATGCCGGTTTTAGCTGGCTTGAGTTCTTGGAATCTCGATCACGAAGGTAGCCCCGCCGCCCTCAGTTTCTTCTGCCCAGATCTTTCCCTGATGGGCGGTCACTATCGACTTGGCAATTGCCAATCCCAATCCTGAGCCACCGGTGTCGCGGTTCCTGGAGTTGTCTGCTCGATAGAAGCGCTCAAAGACCTTGTCCCTCAGGCTCTCTGGGATTCCGTCTCCGTGGTCGGCAATCCGGATTGCAAAATCTTTCTCTCTGCTCTCAATCTCGAGGGTTACCTCGGAAGAGTCCGGGGCAAATCTCGAAGCGTTAGCTACCAGGTTTGTGAGCACCTGTTTGATTCGGTCGCCATCAACCTGACCCACGAAGTTCTTACCAATCCGGACGGCTCTGAAGCTGACCTTTTGATTAGCAACTGACGCGTCTTTGACAACAGCGTCTGCAAGTTCTGCGATGTCGGTTTCAGAGGTTTCAAGGTTTCCAAGTTCATCCATGCGGGTCAGAGTAAGAAGCGACTCAACCAGGCCGGACATTCGAATTGCTTCACTTTCAATTCGCTGCATTGCCTCGGCAACATCTTGTCTCTTAGTTATCGCTCCCATGCGATAAAGCTCGGCGTAGCCGCGAACGGTAACCAGCGGGGTCCGCAGTTCGTGGCTGGCGTCAGAAACAAATCGGCGCATCTGGTCGAGAGTCTTGTCTTTGCCACTAACCGCAGTTTCAATGCTGTCAAGCATGCTGTTGAGAGCTCGATTCAGGCGCCCAATCTCGGTCTTGCCGTGTCTAGTGAGAAGACGAGAGGAGAACTTTCCAGCCTTCACTGCAGCTGCAGTTCGCTCCACTTCCCTCAGTGGCCTAAGGGCCGAGGTAATGGTGAGCCAGATACTAAAGCCGGAAAGAACCAATAGGAATACACCAAACCGGCCACCGATTACCGAATACTCGGCAATGATTTGTCGGTTGGTGTTTGTAGGCAGGGCAACGACTACCGACCCTCGTGCCAAGTCCAATGGCAGTGCCACCATGCGCCACTGACGGTCGGGCCTGGCGGAACGGTCGACTGAGATGTCAAAGGGAATCCCTTGCGTCTCTCGAACCGTTTCCAGTGTCAGGCTCGAAAAGTTCGGGACCTCTCGGCCGCCACCGGTTGCAGAGATCAATCCCAGGTACTGGTTGCCTTGAGCGTCCAAAATCGCGATGTAGTAGTCGCTTGGAAGAGACGGCAATGTTAGTCGACCGGTGGCAACTTTCGCCTCCAGCAGCTGCGGGTTTTCGCCCTTGAGCTGGTTGGCGGTGGTTGTCAGAAGAGTGTCGGTGTTGCGCTGAAGGTAGGTATTTAGAAGAGCAATGGTTCCAGCACTAGAGACAACCAGCAGCACTCCAATGAGCCCTACCGACAGGGTGGTGAGCTTGGTTCTGAGAGAAATACGCTCCCAGCCAAGCATGAACCTGTTTTTCAATTACTAGCCCTTCGGCCCCTTGAACATATATCCGACACCGCGCTTGGTAACAATCAGCGGTTCCGATGACAACGGGTCTAGTTTCTTTCTGAGGTAGGAAACGTAGCTTTCAACGATTCCCATTTCACCATTGAAATCATATTCCCACACGTGGTCAAGGATTTGGGCCTTAGTCAAGACTCGGTTGGGGTTCGTTGCAAGGTAGCGCAGCAATTGATATTCAGTGGGGGATAGGTCCACAAACTGTTCGTTGACACTCACCTCGTGAGCATCCTCATTGATTGATAGCTCGCCAACGTTGATAACCGATCCCGCGCTAGAGTCCTTGCCGGTCCGGCGCATGATTGCGGAAACTCGGGCCATGATCTCGTCGAGACTGAATGGCTTGGTTACATAGTCATCTCCGCCGACGGTTAGACCGGCGACCTTGTCCTCGGTGTCATCTCGAGCGGTGAGGAACAGAATTGGTGTTTCAATCCCCATTCCACGAATTTTTTTGGTTACCCCAAACCCAGAAATATCAGGCAGCATCACATCGAGCAGCACGATGTCGGGGCTGGTGTCGGTGATCATCTTGATCGCGTCGGTTCCATTTGCCGCAGTTGCTACCTGGTGTCCGGCAAAGCGCAGGCTTGCTGAAAGCAAGTCTCTAATGTTTGGTTCATCATCAACCACCAGAACTTTTAGTTTGTCCATAGCTAACAGTCTGAGCCAGTTAGCTGGAAGATTCCTGTGAGTTAGCTGTTATATGTCTTCCGCGTCCAAGATTTCATATGAGTAGCCCTGTTCAGCTAAGAAGCGTTGGCGGTTCTGGGCGAAATCCTGCTCGTTGGTGTCGGCAGCAACGATTGTGTAGAAAGCCGCCGAACGTCCATCTTGCTTGGGACGCAGTAGCCGGCCCAGGCGCTGAGCCTCTTCTTGTCTTGAGCCAAATGCTCCCGAGATCTGAATTGCGACTGATGCCTCTGGAAGGTCCACCGAGAAGTTCGCCACCTTGGACACAACCAGAGTGTTTATCTCGCCAGTTCGGAAAGCCTTGAAAAGTCGCTCACGTTCATCAACCGGAGTTTCTCCAGTTAGTTTGTCAATGTTCAGCGCTGCGGCAACCTCAGAAATTTGGTCCAGATATTGGCCAATTATCAAGGTTGGCTCTCCGCTGTGTTTTTTTAGAATTCGGCGCATCACGTCGAGCTTTGCCGTCGCAGTCGCGGCAATTTTGAATCGACTTTCCTGGTCAGCAATTGCGTAATCCATTCTTGCCTCGTCTGGCAACTGCACCCTGACTTCAAAGCAATTGGCTGGAGCTATGTAGCCTTGTGCCTCTATGTCTTTCCAGGGGGCATCAAATCGCTTTGGACCAATCAGTGAGAACACGTCTGACTCGCGCCCGTCCTCTCTCACCAAAGTCGCGGTGAGTCCAAGCCTGCGTCGTGCCTGCAGGTCGGCGGTCATCTTAAAGATGGGTGCAGGAAGCAGGTGCACCTCGTCGTAGATGATTAGACCCCAATCCCTGGCGTTCAAGAGTGCCAGGTGAGTGAACTCATTTTTTCGCTTGGTGGTCAAGATTTGGTAGGTGGCGATGGTTACCGGTGCGAGCTCCTTGCTGCTGCCTGAATACTCTGCAATGTCGCTTTCGACCAGGCTTGTTTTGGCATACAGTTCATCCCGCCACTGCCTTGCGGCAACGGTGTTGGTCACCAATATCAGAGTGTTCGCCTTGATTTTTGCCATCGTTGCGGCACCGACGATTGTCTTGCCAGCTCCACAGGGGAGCACGACGACTCCCGAGCCACCGCTCTCAAACTTCTCCGCTGCTTCTTCCTGGTACTCCCTGATGTTCCAGCCATCTTGAACTAGCTCTATTGGGTATGGGGCACCTGGGGTGTAGCCAGCGTTGTCAGCTGCCGGCCAACCAAGCTTGAGTAGCTGCTGCTTAAGTGCGCCTCTAGCCCAATCTTGAACTCGGTAGCCGTTCTCAATTGGGTTCTCCAAAAATTCAGATATCTTCTGATTGGAGCTGACCTCAGCCATAACTGACTTTGAGTCAGAGGTTAGGGTCAAGCCAATTTCGTCTCGGCCGATCGCCAGCTTTCCAAAGCGGTCTATGGTGTTTTGAATTTCTGACTCAACCAGCTGCGGAATCTCAAACTTTGACCACTTCTTGAGAGACCCAATTATGTAATCAGCATCATGCCCAGCTGCCCTGGCATTCCAGAGACCCAGTTTTGTAATTCGGTAGGTGTGAATGTGTTCGGGTGCGCGCTCTAGTTCAGCAAAAATTGCAAGCTCGTGGCGGGCAAGGCTGGCATCTGGATGTCCGGTTTCGAGCAGGACAGTTCTATCGCTTTGAACAATCAGTGGTCCCTGAGACATCCTTATAGCTTAAACCAGCAACACTGATTGGATGCGAGAAATCGGTAGGGTGCGCTCCGCATCCTTATCTTGATCCTTGCCTCGAAGTCTGCCTGCGGCAACACCTAAAACAGAGAGAGTGAACTGCTTGGCTTCGCCGGACTGAAGTTCAACCGAAATCTGAACCATGAGCTTGTTCTTTTGGGCGAACAGCAGCTGCCTCAGCACATCGTCTCCACCCATTTGGTTTCGCTCCCCAGACATCAGTGATGCAACCCGGCTGTCAATTAGATCATCTGGAGCCAACTCAATTTCCACTGCAGCCTGGGCCCTTGGGGAGATGATTTTTCCAGAGGCGTCAAACATCACGGCGGCATAGCCGGCTTCACGGAGGTTGAAGTAAATCAGGTCAACACTGAGCTTTGATGCGAGCTGTCCGGGAGCAATTGGCTGCAGCATTAGGCCGCGCAGCGACTGCTCGTTGGCAATCTGTGTAATCAAGATTGTGTCGGTCGATTCCACGATTGTTCCGGCCGGCGACCCCAGCACCTTGAGTTGCCCAAACCTGGTTCTTGTTTGCTCGAGCACATAAGCCACGGGCTGAGGGAGCGGCTTAGCGGCTGTTTGACTGAGAGTGTCGGTGATCTGGTCGATCGTCATTCCGGTTTCGAGAGCATGAGAAATGCTGAGGTTTGTGATTCGAAACCTAGAAGCAAGACCCAGGTCCTCGGAGTCGGCAAAAGTGTCCAGCTTGCGATGCAGCTGGGTTGAGATTGGACCCGGTGAAACAATGCTCAGGTCTCCCTGGACCAGAAGCGTGTCCTGAATCTCCGGGAGGTGTTTAGCAATGTCCTTGGCGGCTTCAGCGGGGTTTCCAAGTGTCAATGGGTAAAGGGCAGTGTCGTTATCAAGCAGTCCCAAGTCAGCACCAAACTCCAGCAACTTTAGATTGCCGAGGTTTACCAGCGGATAATCGTTGGTGATCTGCTCGAGCGCACTTGCCTGACTGAACTTGATGTCAGGAATATCCCAGACCGAAGCTGCCAAAGCTTCCCAGGCTTCAATCCGACCCAGCTCCAGCCAATCCATTCCGGCTTGCGATGCCACCCAGCGTCCCTGGTGTTCAACAATCAATCCAGCGGAGCAGGCTAACTGAAACTTTCGCTGCACATCTTTCGGGGTCAGCTTCAGCTTCTGAGCAACCTCTTTGGCATCCTGAGACCGAATCCCTGCTCGGATCACATCTAGCCAGTGGCGTTCGCAAGCAAAAAGAAGCTCGGTGATGCTCAGCAGGGTTTCATAGGCACTCAGGTAGGAGCCATGACGTTTGGTTGGCTTGAAGGCCGCCGGTTGTAATTCTTGAGCCAATAGCGAGGCTTCCTCAAGCACCAGATTCTCGGTGGCAAGATTTGCTGCAACCAAGTTCGGAGTGACCTTGAGTGACCTGAGTGCTTCCAAGTCAGAGGCACCGAGTGCCCTAATCTTCGGCTCTAGTTCTCTGCGTGACAGCAGCACTCGACTTAGATCAAAGTAGTCATCGCAGCCCTGACCATGCCCGAGGCAGGATTGCAGGGTTAGGCGCAGTTCAGCCTCGGTTTGCATGCGAAGTTGTGAAGCCAGTTCCAGAATGGAAGACACTAATTCTCGTTTTCTTTAGTCCGCCTGATGATTGAGACAATCAACATGGCGACAATTATCAGAAAGCCAATTGGCAAACCAATCAGAGGCAACTGAGCCAGAACAACCGGGAAGTTGCTAAATCCAAGTGCGCTAAGGCCAAGTGTTATCAGCATTGAGACGATTGAAAGTCCTATGACTCCCACTGCCATATAGGCCAGTGTTGTCTCGATCTGGGGGCGATTTTGGTTTTTAGCCATTAGATAACTCTAACCTTTCAGATACACTAAACGCCGACCAGTTGAAAGTGGGAAGCATGCCTACCGGCAAAGTGAAGTTTTTTGACGATGACAAGGGATTCGGATTCATTGCAGGCGATGACGGATCTGAAGTTTTCCTGCACGCCAGTGCATTGCCAGCTGGAACCGAGACAATCAAGCCTGGTAGTCGGGTTGAATTCGGCATCGCCGATGGTCGCAAGGGTGCTCAAGCGCTGTCAGTGCGAGTTCTTGAGGTTCCTTCCTTTACCTCCACCACCCGCAAGCCAGCTGAAGACCTTTCAATCATTACTGAGGACTTGATCAGACTGCTTGATCAAATCGGTGGAAACCTAAAGCGCGGCAAGTACCCAGAGGCCGCCCACGGCAAGAAGGTAGCGCAGCTGTTGCGCAGAGTGGCCGAAGAGCTTGAAGGCTAAAAACGTTGATGTTGCCCTAGCGTTGCTAGAGGCAGATTTGCCGAGCGGCAGCTACGGGGAGTTCGTTAGCGAAACCGAGCCGGCTAAAGGCGTAATCGAACTTCGTTTCAACTGCCTGATGCGCGGATACAGTGGCTGGCACTGGCTAGTGACACTAACTCAGCCAGATAAGCGCAAGCCCGCAACAATTTCGGAACTAAATCTGGTTGCTTCGGAAGATGCGCTGTTGGCTCCGAAGTGGGTGCCGTGGTCGGAACGACTTGCTGAATTCAGGCAACAACTTCGCGCTGAGGGTAAGGCTAAAACTGATGCAGAAGCAGACGAGCTAATTAAGTCGCTAGTCGTTTCTGATGATCCACAGGCCAATGATTCCGAGGCTGATTCCAACGATGGAAGTGTGCAGCCACCACTGAAGACCCGCGTCCGCCAGCGCCGGATAAAGCACAGCCAAGACGATGAAGATCAGGAGCCAAATTAGAGCTCCAACTCTGATTATTGGCTTCGAGTCGAAGTTCATCGGCGCAGGATCTGCTTTTCTGTCCTCAAGCTTCACATAAAGTTTCATAACTCTAAATCCGCTCCAGGACGTATTCAATCGATTCGATAAGTTTTGAGACTTCGCTCGGATCTGTTGCAACAAATGTCGCAATACGAAGCTGGTTCTTACCCAGCTTGCGATATGGCTCGGTGTCGACAATCCCGTTTTCGCGCAAGATCTGAGCAATTTCCAAGGCATCAATCGAGTCATCGAAATTTATTGTCGCAACCACCTGGGACCGGTGATTGGGATTCGAAACAAATGGGTGAGTTACCTCGGTCTTTTCGGCCCAGTCATACAGCAGGTTTGAGCTGGTCCTGGTTCGCTGATCTGCCCAAGCCAGCCCGCCGTTGTCGTTAATCCACTGAACCTGATTGTTAGTGAAGAACAGCGTCGCTAACGAGGGGGTGTTCAGGGTGAAGTTATCTCGAGCATTGTCAAGAGCGAGCTTGAGGCTGAGGATGTTTGGGATGTACCTGCCGGAGGCGGCGACTCGCTCGATCCGCTCGATGGCCTTGGGTGAGACCAGCGCCAGCCATAGACCACCATCGGAGGCTAGGTTCTTCTGCGGCGCAAAGTAATAGGCGTCAGTTTCCAGTGGGTCAAAATCGATTCCACCTGCGGCACTGGTTGCATCGGTGAGCATTAGCGCATCGGCGTCAGCTCCTGATACCCGAGTCACGTCCGTTACTACACCGGCTGAGGTTTCGTTGTGAGGGTAGGCGTAGACATCAACACCAGATTCGGCCACAAGGTCTGACCTGGTTCCAGGCTCAGCGGAAACAACCGTCGGCCTTTCAAGCCACGGAGCTCCAAGAATGTTTGCAAACTTATTTCCAAATTCACCGTGGACCAGGGCCTGGCCCTTTTTCTCCACCAGCGAGAAAGTTGCCGCATCCCAGAATGCCGAAGCGCCACCATTGCCAAGAATAATTTCGTAGCCGGCTGGGGCGTGGAACATATCCAGTAGCCCTTGCTTCAGGTCTTCAACCAGGTTCTTAATCGGTGGTTGCCTATGGCTGGTGCCCATGTACTTGTTTCCAAAGTCCACAAATGCGGTCAGTTGCTCCGCTCGCATCCTGGATGGCCCGCAGCCAAATCTTCCATCTTGTGGCTTCAGGGAATCTGGGATCGTGATCTTGGGCATGGCTCAAGTTTAGCCGCCTGAACAAGTAGTCTTGGCTTAGCCGGGAAGGGGGTTTCATGACAGATCTCATTGACACAACCGAAATGTATCTAAAGGCCATCTACGAGCTTGAAGAAGAGAACATACCCCCAATGCGTGCTCGAATTGCCGAGCGACTAGATCACTCTGGCCCAACTGTTTCTCAGACCGTGGCCCGAATGGAACGCGACGGACTTCTTCGGTTGCTCGATGACCGGCAACTGCAATTCACCGATGTTGGCAGATTGACCGCCGTTGAGGTGATGCGCAAACACCGACTTGCCGAACAGCTCTTGCTCGAAGTTATTGGTTTGGACTGGGAAGACATTCATGACGAGGCCTGCCGCTGGGAGCACGTGATGAGCGAACAGGTTGAGCGAAAGTTAATTGGGTTACTGAAAAACCCAAGCGTTTCGCCATTCGGAATGCCTGTTCCTGGCTTGGAGCTCTTGGGTCTGCCGGAGGCAACCCGGCAGCCATGTTCATCAATAGCCGCTCTGGAAGACGGCCGATACCTCCTGGTCCGGATCGGCGAACCGCTGCAGTTGGACGGCGCGCTGCTGTCGCAACTGGCAGAACTGGGTCTTGTTCCTGGTCGGGAAGTTGACCTAACGGCGAATCAAGATGGTTGGCTGTTAGTTGCCTCGGGTAATTCCGAAGGACTGCTGATCGACTCCGATTTTGCTCAACACCTGTTTCTCGGAACTTCCTCAGGTTCCTAGGTATACTTAAGCGCTTGGAACATCCAGAGACTATCCGCGGAGGATTCCCATTGATTTCAGCTACTGCTGACGCTCAGAGCGTGTCTCGCAAAGACTTGCGAAGCATCGAGCGCAACAAGTTCGCCAAGACCGAGCGTCACACGCTTCGCACTCTTGTGACCATGTTTGCCTCTACTGGACTTATGGCCACAGCTGCTCTTCCCTCTTATGGATTTGCTCCAGAGATCACCGCTGCAGCAGGGCTAGCAAGAGACTCCGAAATGGTTCAGGTTTCTGCTCCATCACAGGGACTTTCTGTGGCAACGGTTCGAGCCGTTGAGTTCACAAGAGGTGACTATCAACCGGCCGCTGCCTCTGAATTCCAGGTCAAGTCAGAATCAAAGATTTACTATTACGAGGGCCCTCGGGCAGCCGACTACTTAGCAAGCCCTAGGTTCACAAGCGTCACTAGCGCCAACCTGATGAAGGCTGCCGCTGAGCTTGTCGGAACTCCCTATGTCTTCGGCGGTCAAACTCCAGGCGGCATCGACTGCTCTGGCTACGTTCTTTTTGTTTACTCTCAGTTCGGGGTGGAACTTCCCCACAGCGTTTATCAGCAGGCAAAGATGGCCACAAAGGTGGCCATTGAGGATGCCGTGCCTGGTGACATCGTGATCTTCAACGACTTTAGCCACAACGGAATTTATGCTGGAAACGGCAACTTCTACCACGCTCCTCAGCCGGGAGACCGAGTCAAGCTAGCGCCGATTTTTACCGACCGCTACCACTTGATTCGTTTTGTGGACATTGAGAACTAGTAAAAAGTAACCAAAACTTCACCTTTGGACTCTGCGTTTCTACCCAAAAAGATCAATTTCTTCTCTTAGTGTGAACAACAAGTATTGATAGATGTCTGGGGAGAGGTGAAATGCCAGCTCACATGCCAGCCAAGCATGGCAACTGGATACACATATTCCGGTTCCTCTGTATATCCATGCCGGAGATAACACGCGTCGCTTTTTTGCGGCGCGTTTTTTATTTCCCGGGGTCAATTCGAATGCCGGCAAGCCGTGCCGGCGATTTCGATTGGAGCGATGAATGCGCACTCTCGTCCTAAACGCAGGATATGAACCACTGGCTGTTGTCTCATTTAAGCGAGCTTTGGTTTTGGTTCTGAATCAAAAAGCCACCATTCTGGCCGGCATCGATAACGCGGTGGTGAGAAGTGCGAGTCAAGAATTTGACTTGCCTTCGGTGATTCTTTTATCTAGGTATGTCCGGATCCCCAACGCCAGACGCGTGCCGGTGTCAAGGAGGGGAGTTCTTAGGCGAGATTCCAGTCGTTGTGGCTACTGCCTTGGGCCAGCCAACACCATCGACCACATCATGCCTAAATCCCGAGGCGGCAAGGACACTTGGGAGAACCTGGTTGCCTGCTGCCTCAAGTGCAATAACTCCAAGGGCGATCGAACTCCGGCCGAAATCGGTTGGGAGTTGAAACTAATGCCGAAGATGCCAACGGGAATGGCGTGGAATGTACGCGGCGCGGACAAGACTCAGCCGGAGTGGACAGAATTCCTTGCGTTTCAGAAGCGGGCTGCATAGCTATATTTGACAATGTAAAAAATCTTTTACATTGGAGCAAAATGAGTCATCAAGAAATAACCGTCTGGGCAGAACTGTTTGCAAACTTCGCAGTGCTTATTGGCTACTCGGCATGGCTCTTGGGTCAACTGGCCCAAAAGGATGTGAGCGCAATTGAATACGGTTGGGTATTAGTCTCGGTCTTCCTCTTGAGCATATTGTTTTCTATCGTGGCCCAAATTCTTCTTGTTGTTTCGGCTCACGTCACCCCAGTTATCGCTGCGCACGTTCGACCGGTCATCGCAGAAAAGACCGGCAGGCCCATGCCCTTTGAAAATCAAGCGGTTCAAAACGATACTCGAAGTCCAGGCCTCGTGGATGTTCGAGACAAGGACATTAGCTGTCGCTCTAACTCCACAGGCATGAACATAATGAGCGCGGTTGCCCTAGCAGCTCTGGCCTTGGCTGCTTTTGAAGTTGGCTTTTTTGAGATTGCACACGTCTTGTTTTTTGGTGGCCTTTTGGCGAGCATTGCGATGAACATCGCCAAAATTTGGTTTTACCGCAAGGGTGTCTAGGTGACTCGCCCCACGAACATAACCAATCAGGTGCGCCAGCACCGCTTGGCCAAAGACTTGACTCAGGAGCAACTTGCAAGTCAGCTCGGAGTATCGAGGCAAACCCTGATAGCCATAGAGAACGGCAAATATTCGCCGTCATTAGAGTTCGCATTCGCGCTTGCCAGGGCTCTTGATGTTGAGATCGGACAGCTCTTTAGCTATCCGGAGTAGTTTTATAGTTGTGGCCCCGAGGTGAATCGAACACCCGACACACGGTTTAGGAAACCGTTGCTCTATCCACTGAGCTACGGGGCCAGTAGCCGTAATAGGTTACTAGCAATTTTGAGCTTGAAATCGCCTCAATCAAACTCAGCTGGCCAAGCATCGGGTTCTGCCATCTGTGGCAAGGCAAACGGGTGTTTTCGCTCATCGCTTCTAGTATTTTGGCGTGGAACACAGCGAGTTATTAGACCTTTGGGCAAAGCGGGCCCGGACTATTGGCGGCACTAATCCGCTGACTAGCTTTGAACCATCAAGCTTTGGGCAGGTTGATCTCTCCAGAGCGCACCCGGGCGGACTAGCCCAGCTTTCTTCTGCCAGGTCCTCCACAATCTCCAACTTGGTTCGCGATGGCATTGCGCAGTCCAGAGCCCTCACTTCCTCGAGAAGAATCCTTAAGAAGTCAGTCCGGATTCAGCGGAACTTTGGAATAGACGCACTTTTTGTTGCTGGCGGTTTGGTGACGTTGGGCGAGATGAGACTGCCTATACTGCTCTGGAAATCGCACCTGATTCAAAAAGGCGATGACTTTGAGTTGAGGGTGGATCAGGTTCCCAGGATGAACCCTGCTCTGATCAAGCTCGTCAAGACCTATCGCAGCGACTTCAGGGTCTCGGATCTGATTGCAATCAGCCAGGGGCAAACTGATTTGATCCCAACTGGAGTGCTGTCGCTGATTGCTGAGCTGATTCAGCACCCTGAACTTCAGGTTGAAAAGTTGCTCGTGTTGGGTAATTTCGTTCCCGACCTATTGGTGTCAGACCAGGCGCTTACGATTCCGGAATCATCGGCTTTGGCGCAGTTGCTGGGTAAGAGTCCAATACCTGCCAGTAACTATCAGATTCCGGACATCACCCTGGTTCAAAATGCAGACGATGACCAGCAGAAAGTCATCGGCAAGGCGCTGGCCGGGGACTCCTTCGCGATTGAGACGCTCCCGGGCTGTGGCTACCTGCAAACCATCGTGAACTTGTTGGCAAACCTGGCGCTGGCCAACAAACGAGCTCTGATACTTGCTCCGAGACAGCAAACCTTGGATGAACTTGCCGAGCGATTGAGTCACTCGAAGCTTCCGGGTCTTGCGGTCCGGGAGAAGGATGCTTGGACTGACACGGTGTCTGCAATTTCTCGAAACGAGAAGGCAAGCCCAGCTGACTTGGCTTCGGCCAAATTGGCTGTTGCAAAAAAACAGGTTGAAGTTGAGAGCTACTTCAAAGTGCTGCATTCCAAAGACAATGCCCTCGGCATCAGTCTGATTCAGGCGCTTGAGAAACTTGCCAATCTAGCTGCGCTACCTGGAGCGCCAGTAAACAGTGCCAGGATCAAGCCGGAGTTACTGGCAACCATCGAGGATGCTTCCGCTGGGTTGCTAAAACGTGCTCATGAGGCCGGACTGTTTTCTACTGCAGCTGCCGATGGACCCTGGTTCCAGGCCAGGTTTGAATCAGGGGCTGAAATCGCAGCTGCGGTTTCAGCCGCGAGAGACTTGGCGGGCGAGGAGTTTAGGCTGCTGCGCTACCAAATCAATCTCTACCTAACCGACATTCAGCTCAAGCCCTGCGCGAATGTAGAACAGTGGTCCCAGCAGCTCAACCTGCTGCTGGGCATCCGCGAAACCCTGGACAAATTCAAGCCCGAAATTTTCGACCGGCCAATTCAAGAGCTAATCGATGCCACCGCCCCCAGGGGAGAGCGAGGCGACCTATCTGGAGCCCAGCGTCGAAGATTCAAAAAGCTTGCTAAGGGCTATTTGCGACCTGGGGTGTCAGTTTCGAACTTGCACCTGATGCTGCTGGCCGCCGAGCAACAGCGAGCAAGCTGGGAGAATCTAAATCAAACCCAGTCGCCGCCACAGGTTCCGCTTGGCTTGGCTGATGTTCAATCAAAGTTTGAGCGGATTTATCAGACGCTTCAATTGTTGCAGCGGCACCTAAACCCAGACCCTGATATTGAGCTCATGACGCGACTTCCGCTGGATGAGTTGGCGGAACTACTAGAGGGCCTTGCCACCAAGACCGCCTCGCTCGACAGGTACATGGAGCGCTTGCCGATATCCAGAGAGCTCACGGCAATTGGCCTTGGTCAGTTCACCAAGGAAGTCAGCAACACCAAGCCCCAGTATGAGCAACTGATGCAGGAGTTTGAGCTGACCTGGTGGCAATCGGCGCTGGAAATGATCATCCAGTCGGATTCCAGAATTCTCGAATATGGCCAAGCCGAAGTTGCTCAACTCGAGACTGCCTTTGAAAAAGCGAATGAGGACTTGATTTTGCAAGGGCTCGAGCATGTTCGTCACTATCTTGGCCAGAACTGGAAGCAGGCGATCGCTACCTATCCTGCACAGGCGGATCAGCTTCGGACACAGCTTCGGACCAAGAAGCTGGACCTGAAAACCGCTGCCAAGGCCGGCGGAGCGATCTATCACACCCTGGTACCTAACGTTTTAGTCTCGCCATATCGGTTGCAGGAAATCGGAAAAGACGAAGAGTTTGACATGGTGATCGTGCTCGATGCCGCCTCTACCGGAATGGCGGAGGCACATGCAGCAATTGCCAGAGCCAAGCAAGTGTTGGCTTTCGGGGACCCAGTAATCGCAGCACCGGAAAACTTTGACACCGTAGCTAGAGCAAATCAGGCGCACGTTGAGTCCGAGCGCACCTCAGTGTTCGAACAGGTTCAAGAGACTTTCGGTTCGCTTGCGATCACTCGCAACTATCGAATTGAAGGCCAGGTGCTTGGTAAGTATCTGAATGAAAACTTCTATTCCGGCAGGCTCATCCTCGAACCGGCAGCATCGCAGCTGTTTGGAACTCACAGTTTTGAGCAAATCGAAGTGACTGAAAATGCGCGTGCTGAAAGCACTATTGAGGGCGCCACTGAATCCTTAGATTCGGAGGTCGACAAGGTTGTCGAGATGGTCATGAGCCATGCCAGATGGACACCGGGACAGTCATTGATGGTGGTTACCGCATCGAAAATCCATGCCGAACGCATTGGTCAAAAGGTGAAGGAGTTAGTTGCGACTCAACCTCAAATCGCTGAATTCTTTGATGCGCATGGCCGTGAAGAATTTGAATGCGTGAGCATGGCTGAGCTGACCCACCGGCTGGCCGATCGTGTCATTTTTTCCGTGGGTTATGGCAGAACTCCCGAGGGAAAGATTTCTGGAACCCTGGGCGACTTCAACTACCCCAGCGCTAGCCGCTGGATGGTGAACCAGATAGTTGCAGCCAGACACAGGATGAGTGTGGTCTCCTGCTACAACTTTGAGGACTTCGCCGGTGGCAGCCTGCCAGCCAATCAGCGCTGGCTGAAAGACCTGATTGCACCAAGCTTTTTGAGTGACATGGCAGACGGCGAAGGGGATCCGCTATTGAAGGACCTAGCACTTAGGCTGCAGAAGTTGGGTCTGAAGGTATCACTGAACTTTGCCGGCCGAATCGGCCTTGCGGTCTCGTATGGAACTACCGCAGCGGTGGTGGATCCAGACTGGGCGCTGGTTGGGTCTAATTGGGACGAGAAGCTTCGAGTACGTCCGGGTTTGCTTCGAGCCATGGGCTGGGACTACCACCGAGTTCACGCTCTTGAGATGTTCGCGAAGCCTCAGGATGTGGCTAACAGAATTGCCATGAAGCTCGGCATCGATCTCGTCAGAAAAGCGCAGCCGCTTTTTGACGAGAAGGCATTTGAAGATACTGGCCGAGCCTGGGGCGACGGCGACGATTCAAATGATGACAGGCTGCGCGACGATAAACCGCCACACTGGGGCTAACTGTCAGAAGATGAGGGCTTAGAGGGAGCCGAGTCGTTCTTGTAGAAGCCGGAACCTTTAAAGCTCACGCCCAAGTTTCCAAATTGTTTGCGCAACTCTCCCTGGCATTTTGGGCAATCGGTCAGCGCTTCGTCGGTAAACGACTGGTGTATTTCGAAGGCATGCGCGCATGACTTGCAAACATATGTGTAGGTCGGCATTTTTCCTCCGGGTAAAGTCTACCGAGACTCAATCAGCCACCAGCGGCTGGGGGTGAGAATGCCATCGACTCTCTGGTCGAATTCTTCGGAAGGCACCTTTTCCAGAACCTCCTGATCGAACACCACTGCAATCACTTTGGCATTTGTGATTTGCTTCAAACAGCGGTCGTAAAACCCTTTGCCCTTGCCCAGTCTGTTGCCGTTGATATCAACAGCAAGCGCTGGCACTAGAAAAACGTCGATGTCGCTCAAGGCGATCGCTTCACCATCGGGCTCGCTGATTCCAAGCCCGGCAGGACTCAGGTCACCGGTTGCGAATTCAAGATCTGACCCGACAACTCGAGGAAAGACGATTTTCAATCGAGCCCCGCCGCTTTGATTGAAGTCACCGGTGTCAGGCTCAGATTTGAGTGGAACATAGCTGGCGATCACCTTCGGTCCAAGACTCACCACCAGGTTTTTGAGCTGATCGGTCAGGCCAGCTGAGCTCAGGGGCCTGGCATCGGCATGCCTTTTTCTGAGTTCGGCTTTCGCATTAGCGGTGTCCATAGCGGTAATCTTGCCAGCGTGCAGCGATTTCTCCCACTGACTCACGGAAGTATCACTCTTCGAGGTCTTGAAAAAAAGGACCACCGGGTGCTCCGTGAGCTGCTTCTTGCCGACCGGGCCTGGCTGTCGCCCTGGGAGGCATCCACTCCAGGCATTCGCTATCCGATCGACACAAAATGGATGGTCAAGTCACTTCTGGATCAAGCCAAAAGGGGAACCGGGCTTGCGTTGGTGATGGAGTTCAACGGCGAAGTAGTTGGGCAACTAAATGTTGCGAACATTCTCTACGGTTCAGTGTCTTCCGGCACCATCGGCTACTGGATCGCAAAGAAGGCTGCTGGAAATTCGATTGTTCCAATTTCAGTAGCCATGACCATCGACTACCTATTGTCTGATGGCGGCTTGCACCGAGTTGAAATTGACATTCGTCCTGAAAACGAGGCCTCCCTAAGAGTGGTGGAGAAGCTGGGTCTTCGCGAAGAGGGTCTAAAGCAGCGTTACATTCACATCGATGGAGCATGGCGAGACCACCGGATTTTTGCCATTACCTCGGAGGAAATATCTGGGTCAATGCTGTCCAGAGTTAGAAACGCCAAGCCGCAATAGCAGGGTTTAGTTGTGGTTGGCCATATCTTGTTGTTATGGACAATTCGGTGGGCTTAGGTGGAGTAACCCTTTTATTAGCCGCCGTGGTTTGGTTACTGGTTTTTGTTCCCGGATACACCAAGCGTTCCCAAATCCGTGAGACCACAAAAGTGGTGAAGGAATCCGCCAAGCAAACGATGGCGGAGCAGCCTCTGACAGATGACCAGCGTCTTAGAAGGCTGATCAACACTCAGCGCAGTTTTTCCGTAATTTTCATTCTTGGACTCCTTGGCTCTGTGGCGTCAGCAGTGGCTGCCATGGCGGAAAACTCTTGGTGGTTTGGCTTCGCTGCAGCGCTACTGCTAACTCTTGGATCATTGTTTATCCAGCGGGCAGCCGCCTCGCAGGCCGCCGCAATTGCTTCTAGGCTGCATCGAAATCGTCAACAAGTAAGACAAAGTGCAGCCCGCACTCAGTCCGCCAGAAACAAGAGCAGGGAATGGAGCCCTAATCCAATTCCTGCCCCGCTTGCCCCCAAACAATCTGGAGAGCTAGTACAGCCATTGGCAGAAGTCATCGAAATTGACCAACCAAAGCGCTCCTTGGCTGCAAAAGAGATTGACGAAATCCTGGCCCGCCGTAGAGCAATCTAGGTTCCAGCCCCTAAACTTTCACTGTCCCACCCAATACCTAAATCGGAGATATCAATGAGCCTGCTCGACTCAATCAAAAAACTTTTTTCTCGCACCGGTAAGGCTGCATCTACATCAGCTGCCGTAGTTGCCAAGGAAGCAAAGGATGCTGCAAAGGATGTAGCAGCCGAGGCTCTTTCCGATCTAGAGCGTGCAGCAACAAAGGTTGCCAAGACTGCCTCCACCGCAAGGGCTACTGCTAAGAAGCCAGCGGCAAAGCCTGCAGCCAAGAAGCCAGCGGCAAAGCCAGCCGCAAAGAAGCCAGCAGCAAAGCCTGCTGCAAAGAAGACCACTGCTGCAAAGCCAGCAGCGAAGCCTGCCGCGAAGAAGACCACCGCAGCTAAGCCGGCCGCCAAGCCAGCTGCAAAGAAGACCACTGCTGCAAAGCCAGCGGCGAAGAAGACCACCGCAGCTAAGCCGGCCGCCAAGCCAGCTGCAAAGAAGACCACCGCAGCTAAGCCAGCAGCGAAGAAGCCAGCCTCTAAGTAGTTTTAGCTAACGACGTAGTCGACTGCGTCTTTCAGCGTTGGGTGATTGAATTCAAAACCTGTTGAAAGCAGTTTGGTAGCGATCATTTTCTGTGAACACAGCAGCAGTTCGTCGGCGGCAACGCCTACTAGTAGGCGCATTGCCCATGACGGGACTCTGAAAAATGTCGGACTTTTCAGCGCTTTGCCAAGTGCGACAACCATCTCTTTGCAAGTTGCGGGTTCTGGAGCTGTGAGGTTATAAGCCCCGGTTGTTTCGTCGTTGTCTATCAGGTGAATGATCGCCCTTGCTTCATCCTCAAGGCTGATCCAGGCCCACCACTGATTTCCTGAACCCAAGGGTCCGCCGATTCCGGCTTTGATAAGAGGCAGCAATCTGCCCAGTGCTCCGAGTTTCTTGCTCATCACCAAGGTGGTTCTTGCCAGCACAACGCGAGTGTTGGCTTTTTGTGCCTCTGCTTCCCAAGCTGATGCCAGGTCGGAGAGAAATCCCTCACCTTTTCCTGCAGTCTCGTCCAGCAGCTCATCTCCGCGGTCACCATAGATTCCAGAGGCCGAACCGCTGACTAAGACTTTGGGTTGGTTCTTGGAGGCATTGATTGCTTCCACCAGGGTCTTGGTCGTGTCCAGCCTGGAGGAAATTAGAGTCTGCATGTAATTCTTGGTCCAGGGGATTCTCCCCGTGGTTGCTCCGCCGAGATTCACAACGGCATCGATTGACTCCATGATTTCTGGGTCGAGTCTTTCGACTCCTGGTTTCCAGCTAATTTCATGATCGCCTGCAGCTTCGCGGCGCACCAAGGCTATTGGCTCGTGACCTAAGGCTTTTAACTGCTTGATCAGTTCGGTGCCGACAAGGCCACCGGCACCTGAAATCAATACCCTCATGCAAAAACCTTCCGACTCCAGAAAGAGTATCTACAATTGCAGGATGTCGTTTATTCCAACGGCAAAGAATTGAAGGCAATGAACGTAGAGACCTGGGTCTGGCTGGTTACAATCGCCGCGTTTTCGGCGGTGATAATTGGTGACCTGATTTACCAGGTGAAGCATCCGCATGAGCCTGGCTATCGCGAGTCAGCTATCCAAAGCGTGATCTACATTTCCTTGGCGCTCCTGTTTGCACTTGTCATAGCAGCAGTCTGGCCTGGTCAGTATGCGGGTGAATACCTCGGCGGATTTATCACCGAGAAAGCACTTTCGGTAGACAACCTGTTCGTGTTCTTGGTGATTTTCACCCAATTCAAAGTGCCCCGCAAGCTCCAGTCGGAGGCTCTGCTTATTGGAATCGTTATTGCCTTGATTATGCGCGGTATTTTCATCGCTGCCGGCGCTGCCTTCATTGAGAATTTCAGCTGGGCCTTCTACGTTTTTGGCGTCTTCCTGTTGCTGACTGCCATCAAGCTGGTCAAAGACACCAGGCACGACCTCAGCGATGACGACAATATCGATGAGTTCGAAGATGGTCGCCTGATTGGCTTCATAAAAAGGCGCTTTCACTCAACTGACGAGTACCACGGCACAAAGCTCACAATTGTTCAAAATGGCAAGCGACTAATCACTCCGCTCCTGCTGGTTATGGTTGCCATCGGTTTTACGGACCTGCTGTTCGCCCTGGACAGCATTCCCGCGGTTTACGGTCTCACCAATGAGCCCTACATAGTCTTTGTCGCAAACGCCTTTGCGCTCTTGGGCCTCCGCCAGCTTTACTTCTTGCTCAGTGGCCTGATGCAGCGTTTGCGCTATCTCGGGTTTGGCTTGAGCTTGGTCTTGGCATGGATCGGCATCAAACTTGTTATTCACGCGCTGCATAAGAACGAACTTCCGTTTATCAACGGCGGCGAGGCAGTCAAGGTGATTCCTGAAATCTCAACCGAAGTCTCGCTAATTGTGATTTTGGTGACGCTGGTGACAACAACAATTTGGTCGCTTATGGCTACCAGGTCGGACAGCAAGAAGCTGGACTAAACCCAGAACGGAAACAGCATTTGCAGTTGCCACATTAGGTGCGGCATCGGCAGCGCAGTCCATATCGACATGAAGTAGATCGCGACAAACACTGTTGCAAATACCACCAGGGCAATCGTGCCATTTCGAGAGTGCAATTTCCTGGCCACACCCTTTCGCCAGTAGGCGTGGAGGGCGAAGGCAAGTGCGATTGCTAGGTATGGCGCGTATGCGACTGCGTAGAACTGGAAAGCTGTTCGGTTTAGGAAAAACACCCAGGGAAGCCACCCGGCCAGAAAACCGCTGATGATAGCCAGTGCTGCAGGGTCAAACTTGTGACGAAGCTGGAGTGCCATCCAGATGATTGCCATTACTCCGCCAATCCAAACCACGAGATTGGGAATTGCGGTTAGGGCAACTGTGCAGTTGCTGAGCAATCCGCAGGCACTGTCGGCTTCGTAGCGCTCAAAAAAGAACGCAGTGGGTCTCAGGCTAATAAGCCACCCAAAAGCGTTTGACTGGTACGGGTGAGGGCTGTCCAGGCCAGTGTGGAAGCTGTAGGCATTGACGTGATACGCCCATAGGGATTCATACCAGGTGGCTTTTGCATTCCTGCCCCAGCCATTTGAGCCTAAGATCCAGCCAAGCCAGGTAACCAGGTAGCTGACCAGTGCCGGAACCAGCAGCGTAATCGCATTGAGAGCACCCTGGCCAACGGCCAGGATTTTCGGTAGCCCAATCCGACCGCGCTGCCACAAATCAACCACGAAGGTGTAGAGGCCAAACACTGCCAGAAAGTAGAGCCCAGACCACTTAATGCCGGTGGCCAGCCCCAGGCTGATTCCGGCCAGTAACAACCAGGGCCTAAATCTCAAGGCGCTCGATTTAGTTTTCTGCAGCCGGCTTGACCAGGCCTGAGTGTCTAGGAGAATGAAGTAAAAACCGAGCAGTGCAAAGAAGGCAAGGTTGCTGTCCAAGATCGCCGTTCTAGCCAGAGTTATTGATAGGCCTTCTAGAGCCATGAATAGTCCAGCAATGGCGGCAAAAAAGTTGGATCCGATTAGCCTTCTGGCGATAAGGATTACCAGCGGCACCATCAGGACCCCCAGCACCGCGGTGGCTATCCTCCAGCCAAATGATGAATCTGCTCCAAAGAGCTCCAATCCCGACCAAATGATCCACTTGCCAAAGGGCGGGTGAACCACGTAGGCGGCTCCCTCCAGGTAGCCGCTGAGGATTCCGCTTTCAAAATCAGGGTTCGGGTTATCCTGCCAATTTCTTTCCGAACCGAAAAGACCAAGGGTGTAGGCGTCCTTGACGTAGTAGGTCTCGTCAAATACCAGCAAGCGCGGATTGGCTAGATTCGCAATCCGGATTATTGCCGCTAGGGCAGTGATCAGCAAAGTTGAGATTGGGGCGAACCAACGGTGGCTCGCCATCACCTGGGCTGATCGAATTGCTGCTGTTATCACGCTTAGATGCTAGTTTGCTTAGCGTGTTGATACTCGCGGCCACACCTATTGGAAATTTATCCGACGCATCCGGGCGTTTGATTGAAATGCTCACCGATGCCAGTTTTATAGCGGCAGAGGACACCAGAGAGCTACTTAGGCTCTGCAAGGGCCTAGGGGTTAGCACGAAAGCAAAGCTAATTAGCTTGCACGACCACAATGAGCGAGACCGAGTTTTGGAATTGGTTGCGTTGGCAACAGACAGCGATGTGGTGCTGGTTAGCGATGCCGGGATGCCAACAATTTCTGATCCGGGTTACCACCTCGTGAAAGCATGTGCGGACAGCGGCGTCGAGGTAATAATAATTCCAGGGCCATCGGCTGTGGTCTCGGCGCTCGCAGTTTCTGGCCTCGCCACTGACAGATTCTCATTCGAGGGGTTCTTGCCCAGAAAATCTGGTGAGCGGGTACGGGTGTTTGAGTCGCTGGCAACTGAAAAGCGCACCATGGTGTTCTTTGAAGCACCGCACCGAATCTTGGACTCGCTGGTTGATGCCAGCCAAGTGCTCTCTGGCCAGCGACAGGCGAGTGTTTCCAGAGAGCTGACCAAGAAATTTGAGGAAACAAAGCGCGGGCCACTTTCGGAGCTTATTGAGTGGGCGAAAACTGGCCCGAAGGGCGAGATGGTTTTGGTGATCTCGGGTGCGGGGGAGCAGGACGTTGACTACCAAGAGCTTGGCAAAAAAGCGCTCGAACTCTCTGAATCCGGAATGGGCCTAAAGCAGGCCTCGGGTGAGGTAGCTGATCAATTTGCGGCTTCCAAATCCGTGGTGTATCAGCACGCACTGCAGGCGAAAGCCTAAGATATCTCAAGTGTCTAAGTCTTTTTATGTAACCACGCCCATCTTCTATGTGAATGATGCGCCTCACATCGGCCATGCCTACACCGAGGTGGCATGTGATGTGCTCACCCGGTGGCACCGCCAGCGTGGCGAAGACGCCTTTTTGCTTACGGGAACCGATGAGCATGGCGAGAAGGTGCTCAGGACTGCCCTTGGAAATCACACCGACCCAAGGAGCTGGACCGATAAGTTGGTCACCGAATCCTGGCTGCCACTGCTGGAGACCATCGACATTGACAACCAAGACTTCATTCGAACCACTGAGCCAAGGCATGAGGTGGCGGTACAGAAGTTCCTCCAGGATCTTTATGACAAGGACTTCATCTACCAGGGGTCGTTTGAGGGCAACTATTGCGTTGGCTGCGAAGAGTATAAAAACGACGGCGATCTTATTGATGGTCAGGGTGAGTTTGACGGGCAACGAGTTTGTGCGATTCACTCCAAGCCGGTCGAGCAGCTCAATGAAACCAATTACTTTTTCAAGCTGAGTGAATTTCAGGACCGGCTTCTAAAGCACTACGAGGACAACCCAACCTTTGTTCAACCTGCCTCAGCTAAGAACGAGGTGGTGTCGTTTGTGAAGCAAGGACTAAGCGACCTTTCGATTTCCAGGTCCAAAGAGCGATTCGACTGGGGAATTGATATTCCTTGGGACTCAGATCACATCACCTATGTTTGGTTTGACGCGCTTCTGAACTACATCACTGCTATCGGTTATGGCAGTGACCAGGAAAAACTGGATTTGCTCTGGCCGGCAGATGTTCAGGTGGTGGGAAAAGACATCCTTCGTTTTCATGCTGTGATTTGGCCCGCGATGCTGATGGCAGCCGGACTACAACCTCCTAAGCAGGTGTTTGGGCACGGCTGGCTACTGGTTGGTGGCGAAAAGATGTCTAAATCCAAGCTCACTGGAATATCCCCAAATCAAATCACAGACATCTTTGGCTCTGATGCCTTCCGCTACTACTTCATGAAGGCCATTGGCTTTGGTTCAGACGGCTCATTTAGCTGGGAGGACCTAAGCGCCAGATACAACGCTGAGCTTGCCAACGGCTTCGGAAATCTTGCCTCGAGAACAGTTGCAATGGTCACCAGGTATTTTGACGGAGTCATTCCAGAACCGGGGGAGTACCTCGATGCTGATAACCAGGTCATGGCCGTAGCCAAAAAGGCCACCGAAGAGGCCGACAAAGCCATCGACGCAATTGCCCCACACGAAGCAATTGCCAAGATTTGGACCCTGGTCGATGAGCTCAACAACTACATCACCACCCAGGAGCCCTGGGTGTTGGCCAAAGAGCCATCAGATCGAGCAAGGCTCGCAACTGTGCTGTACACAAGTCTTGAAGGTCTTAGGTCTCTGGCAGTGCTCTTGGCGCCAGTCATGCCAAAGGCGACCACGAGGCTCTGGGATGCCATCGGAACCGATTTAGGCAGCATCGCTAGCCAACCGCTGGCCTCAGCGGCCCAGTGGGGCCTTCTGAACCCCGGCCAGAGCCTTTCTGAACTTGAGGCATTGTTCCCAAGGGTCGAAGAGAGCGCATGAGCGAGTTCGTTCGTTCTAGGAACAGCTACGACGGCAAAAAGGACGCCAAGCGGCTCTACCCGGATTTACCGGAGCCCTTAGAAATCGGAACCTACGACAACCACACTCATTTGGAAATCGAGGACACCGATTTTCCGATGGGAATTCAGGATCACCTGGCCAAAATGCTTCAGGTAAACATGCTTGGGGCGGTTCAGGTTGGGGTCACTTTGGAAAGTTCCAAGTACTCCGCCGAAATTGCCAAGAGCGAGCCGATGCTTTTGGCAGCAGTGGCTATCCACCCGAACGAAGCCCCGCTCTACGGGTCGCTCTCGTCACTCAATGCGGCGATCGACGAAATCGCGGAACTGGCAAAACAGCCACGTGTGAGAGCAATTGGCGAAACCGGACTGGATTATTTTCGGACCGACGGAGCTGATGCCCTGGCACTGCAGCACCACTCCTTTGAGCGCCACATTGAGATAGCGAAGCAAAATAATCTTGCGCTCCAAATTCATGACCGAGATGCTCACGAAGATGTTGTCGAGACCATGCTTCGCGTTGGGGCGCCAGCAAAGACCGTTTTTCACTGCTACTCAGGTGATCTTGACCTGGCGAAAATTTGCCTCGAGCAGGGCTGGTATCTCTCGTTTGCCGGGAACATTACGTTCAAAAAGAATCAGCACCTCAGAGATTCACTGCTAGCGGTTAAGCCTTCGCAAATTTTGATTGAAACCGACGCCCCATTCCTGACTCCGGAGCCACTTCGCGGCCGGGCAAATGCCCCATACCTGGTTCCCCACACACTTCGATTTATGGCAGGGCTGATGGAGACAACTCCAAATGAGCTCGCCACCCAGTTGAACCAGAACACCGAAGCTGTTTATGGGCTTTGGTCAGAAGGTTTGTCCTGATGCTCGGGGCCGCAGAGATAAGAGAACTCGCCGGAAAGTTGGAGATTCGACCAACCAAGAAGCTCGGCCAGAACTTTGTGATTGACCCAAACACCATCCATCGAATTGTGACGGCCTCGCAAATTTCGGCAGAGGATACGGTCGTTGAAATTGGGCCGGGGCTCGGTTCTCTGACGCTGGGATTACTCGAGACTGCCCACCAGGTGGTGGCGGTGGAGGTGGACCCTAAATTGGCTGCGGAGCTTCCGGCGACAGTTGCCAGGCGCCTGCCCGAAAAGAAGCTGGAGCTTGTTTTAGCCGACGCGCTTCAGATCAAATCACTTCCCTTGAATCCGACTGCCCTGGTGGCAAATCTTCCATACAACATCTCGGTACCGGTGCTGCTTCACTTCCTAGCCTCCTTCCCGAGCATCAAAAAGGGTTTGGTTATGGTTCAGGCCGAGGTAGCTCATCGACTCGCGGCCCAACCCGGCGGCAAGGAGTATGGCTCACCAAGCTTGAAGCTTGCCTGGTATGGGCCAGCCAGACTGGCCGGCAATGTTGGGCGAAATGTTTTTTGGCCTGCTCCAAATGTGGATTCGGCGTTGGTTTATTTTGAAACTGGTGCGGAGCGAACAGCAGACCGCAAAGAGGTGTTTGCAGTGATCGACGCAGCCTTCGCACAGCGCAGAAAGACGCTGCGGCAGGCCCTTTCTGGTTGGGCTGGCTCAGCTACAAAGTCGGAAGAAATTTTGGTTCGGGCCGGCATTGACCCCAGAACCCGGGGCGAAGAGCTCAGAATTGATCAATTCATTGCAATTGCGGAGGCTAAATGATTAGCGCAATAGCCCCAGCCAAGATCAACCTGACGTTTTTGTGCGGACCGCTTGGAGCTGACGGCTACCACGAGGTTGCCAGTATTTATCAGGCGCTGGACTTTTTTGAGCAGGTCGGCGTTGAGCCGGCAGACAGCTGGCAAATTGATCTGATCAGCGACGGCATTCAAGAATCAGCCAGCGTCCCGACCGACAGCTCAAATCTCGTGATTCGAGCTGCCGAGGAGCTGGCTAAATTTGCTGGCCTGGCAACTGCGCAGCCGATGCGCTTTGAAATCAGGAAGCAGGTTCCACCTGCAGGCGGGATGGCCGGCGGTTCAGCCGACGCAGCGGCAGCACTTCTTGCACTCAACAGCGCCTGGGGTCTAGGGCTGGCTGTGCCGGAAATGATGAAGGTGGCGGCAAATATCGGAGCCGACGTTCCGTTTTCACTGCTTGGCGGAACTGCGCTTGGCACCGGTACCGGCGCAAACCTTGAGCCACTTCCAGCCTTGCCGCAGCAACAGGTCTTGCTAGTTTTCAGCACCCCCGGTCTCAGCACCGCGGCTGTTTTCAAGGAATTTGACCGCTTGGTCCCTGACGGTGATCTCACCATGAGCCCCAAGAGTCTGCAGGAGGCCTTTGGGGCAAACCTGGAAAGCATTCTTGGGCGAAACTCACTTGCAACCGCCGCGTTTTCGCTTCGGCCAGATTTGGCTGGATTGGCCGGCCTGGTTCCGGGAAAGACCGCCTATGTTTCAGGGTCTGGTCCGACCCTTTTCATGATCAGCGAAGATCTTTCGGAAATTGAACAGTGGCAGCAGGTATTTTTAGGACATGGCCTAAAGACTCTGGTTACGCAGACTACAGATCGAGGCGCGGAGTTGATCTCCTAGTGGCTCACCTAATGGGTGGCGATAAAATCAGCCACGAGTTTCCAACGAAGCGCGTTTTCTCAGAGATCACGGTCGGCATAAACGATGGCGATCGGGTCGGCATCGTCGGACGAAATGGTGATGGAAAATCAACCCTGCTGAAGGTCTTGACTAAACAGCTTGTTCCAGATTCCGGCAGGGTGATCTGGCGCGGTGACCTGAGGGTGGGATTTTTGACCCAGGTTGACTCAATCCCGGAGGATTCGACAATTGCGCAGGCTGTGGTCGGCGATTGTCCCGAGTTTGAATGGGCCTCTGACCCTAAAATTCGCGAGGTTTTATCTGGACTGCTAGCTGACCTTGAGTGGAGTCAGTTGGTTGGTGAGCTCTCTGGGGGGCAGCGTCGACGGGTGGCGCTGGCTGCTTTGCTGGCCGGCGAATACGACGTTATTTTTCTGGATGAGCCAACCAACCACTTGGATGTTGACGGCGTTGCTTGGCTTGCCGAGCACCTCAAAACCAGGTGGCCAAAAAACGTCGGGGGACTAGTCGTTATCACTCACGACCGGTGGTTTTTGGATGCTGTTTGCAACCTCACCTGGGAGGTCTACGGGGGTCAGATTGAGCCCTTTGAGGGTGGCTACGCGGCCTACGTGCAGCAGCGAGCAGAGCGCTCAAGGCAGGCAGCAGCAATCGAATCCAGACGACAAAACCTGCTTCGTAAAGAGCTTGCCTGGCTCGGTCGTGGCGCACCGGCCCGAACCGCTAAACCTAAGTTCAGGATCGATGCGGCACTTGAACTGATTGCAAATGAGCCACCCCCGCGCAACTCAGTAGAGCTGGCTCAACTGGCGACTACCCGACTTGGTAAAGACGTGGTTGATTTTGAGGATGTTAGCTACAACACCCCTGACAATCAGGTAATTCTTGATGACTTGACTTGGCGATTGGGACCGGGAGACAGGGTCGGACTGATTGGAGCAAACGGTGTGGGTAAGACCACGCTGGTCAGGCTACTAACTGGTCAGTTGCAAGCCGCCAGCGGAAGAATCAAGATCGGCAAGACCGTCAAATTTGCAACACTGTCTCAGGACGTTCACGAACTGGACAGCCATGCCAATGAGCGCATCTTTGACCTGATTAAGCGCGAAAAGACAACATTTGTGGTTGGCAAGAAAGAAGTTGGAACCGGCCAGCTGCTGGAGCAACTCGGCTTCGACCAGCAGCAGCTGCAGACTCCAATCAAGGACCTTTCCGGAGGTCAACGGCGCCGGCTCCAGCTGCTTCGACTTTTGTTCCAAGAGCCGAATGTTTTGATTCTGGACGAGCCAACAAATGACCTCGATACTGACATGCTCGCGGCCATCGAAGACCTGCTGGATAGTTGGCCCGGCACCTTGATTGTTGTAAGTCACGACCGCTACCTGCTGGAGCGTGTAACCGATGACCAATATGCGCTTTTGGGTGACGGCAAGCTTCGCCACCTCACTCGCGGAGTTGAGCAATACCTAGAGCTAAGAAAAGGTCAGTTCACCAAGCCGGCAACTGCGACAGCATCGGTTCAGAGCGTTTCGGGGGCCCAAAAGCGGGCTTTGGAAAAGGACTTGGCAAGGCTTGAGCGACAGGTTGCTAAGAACCAAAGTGCAATTGAGGGCATGCGGAAGCAGCTCAACGAGCACGATCCGCTGGATTACGAAGGGCTAACCGCTCTGGGGAATCAACTAACCAGCCTTGAGGCCGAGTTGGACAAAAATGAGTCTGAGTGGCTGGATGTTGCTCAAAAACTGCAAGGTGGCTGAACTTCTGGCAGACTTGTGCCCGAGACAAAGTCTCTTTCCGCTCTAGTGTAACGGCAGCACGGCGCTCTTTGGAGGCGTCCGGTCTAGGTTCGAATCCTAGGGGCGGAGCTAGGTAAAAATAGGAGGACCATGGTTCAGTTAGCAGTTATCGTGCTGGCAGCTGGCGAGGGCGTCAGGATGCGCTCCGAGGTTCCCAAGGTTCTTCATGAAATCGCTGGGCTTCCGCTAATTGGCCATGTTCTCTCAACTGCCACCGCAATCGCTGCCGACCACGTGGTGACGGTGCTTCGCCATGAAAAGGAAAGAATTTCGGCCTACCTGGCGGAGCATTTCCCAAATACTCTGATTGCAGAACAGGGCGCCACTGCAGGCACCGGGGCGGCGGTCGAGGCTGGGCTTAGCGTTCTGCCAGAAAGCTTCCAGGGCGATGTCTTGGTGCTCTCGGGAGATGTTCCACTGCTAGACGTTTCTAGCATCTCGGAGCTAATTGAACTTCACCGCTCCGCATCGAACTCCGGAACCCTTGTCAGCACAATCCTTTCAAATCCGAACGGCTACGGTCGGATTCTTCGTTCTCGAGAGTCTCTGATGGGAATCATTGAGCAGAAGGACGCCAGCAGCGATCAGTTGGAAATTACTGAGGTAAATGCCGGTGTTTATGTTTTTGCATCCGAGCACCTAGTGCCAGCGCTTGAAAAACTAACCACGGCCAATGCCCAAAACGAGAAGTACCTAACCGACGTGGCGACAATCATGTTGTCCGAGGGTCAGTCCGTAGTTGCACATCCAATCAACGATCATTGGCTCGTTGCCGGCATTAACGATCGCGCTCAGTTGACTGCGGTTGCGGGCGAGCTGAATCGTCGGATCGTGAACGCCTGGCAGCTAGCCGGCGTGAGCGTCCAGGAACCAGCCTCCACCTGGATCGATGTCACCTGCCAGCTAGGCCAGGACGTCACGCTGCTGCCAAGCACCAGACTTAAGGGACTAACTGCCGTTGGGGCCGGTGCCACTATTGGCCCAGACACAACCTTGACCGACTCCACCGTTGGTGAAGGGGCAACCGTTCTCAGATCCGAAGTTCAGTCTTCACACATTCAAGACGGCGCAACCGTTGGCCCGTTTGCCTTCTTGCGCCCGGGCACTGAACTGGGTCAGAACGGAAAAATCGGCGCATTTGTAGAAACCAAGAACGCAAAGATCGGACCGGGCGCCAAAGTGCCTCACCTGAGTTACGTCGGTGACGCCGTCATTGGTGAAGGTGCAAACATCGGTGCTGGAACAATATTTGCCAACTACGACGGTGTAAATAAGCACCAGAGCACGGTTGGTGCATTCGCTAGAACCGGAAGCGCCAACACCTTTGTTGCTCCGGTGTCAATCGGTGCCGGTGCTTATACCGCGGCAGGTTCGACCATTAGGCGGAACGTGGAGCCGGGCGCGCTAGCATTGAACCCAGCGGCTCAAAAAAATCTCGCAGGCTGGGTTTTGGAGAATCGCCCTGGCTCACCATCGGCAAAAGCAGCAAACCAAGATACGGAGTAGCAATGGCAATCGAAAAACCCGCGAGCAAACAGATGGTAATTGCCTCTGGTAGAGCCCATCAAGCGCTTGCTCAGGAGGTTGCCGACATCCTGAACACAGAACTTGTGCCTGTTACCGCCTATGACTTTGCAAACGGTGAGACTTTTGTCCGTTACGAGCGCAGCGTCCGCGGCGTCGATGCTTTCATTATTCAGGCACACCCTGCACCCATAAACCACTGGCTTATGGAGCAGCTTTTGATGGTTGATGCCATGAAGCGTGCTTCAGCAAAGCGAATTACTGTCGTCGCCCCATTTTTCCCCTATGCCAGGCAGGACAAGAAGCACAAGGGACGCGAGCCAATTTCTGCGCGACTGGTGACCGATCTTTATCAAACCGCTGGTGCCGACAGGCTCATGTCTGTCGACCTCCACGCGCCGCAGATTCAAGGTTTCTTCAATGGGCCGGTGGACCACCTCTGGGCACTGCCGCTACTAGCGGATCACATTGCGGACACTTTCGGCACCGACAACTTGACTATCGTCTCACCGGACTCAGGAAGAGTTCGAGTTGCAGACATTTGGGCAGACCGACTGGGCACCCCGTTGGCCATTGTTCACAAGCGCCGGGATCCAGACAAGCCAAACGAAGTTCAGGTCAATGAGATTGTCGGTGAGGTCGCCGGCAGAGATTGCCTGTTGGTAGACGACATGATTGACACCGGTGGCACCATTCTGGCGGCCGCAAAGGCGCTCAAAGCAAATGGTGCAGCCAGGGTAATCGTTGCTGCCACTCACGCGGTGTTCTCCTCCCCAGCGGTAGAGCGACTGAGCAATGAGGCCATCGATTCGGTTGTTGTCACTAACACTTTGCCGATCACGCCTGAAAAGGAATTCAAGACGCTAACGGTGCTCTCCATCGCTCCTCTGATTGCCAAGGCAATCGCCGCGGTGTTCTACGACGATTCCGTGAACTCACTGTTTCCTGGTCACGCATAGCCTGGATTAGTTTCGAGGAGCACCCCGAACCTCGATGGAAATTTTCGCCTGGACTAGTGTCACTTGCACATCTGGGCTAAGCTGTGACAAGTTCAGCGGCGAGGGATACAAAAAGTATCCGTAATCGACGGGGTCCCTTTCCTCGCCTGTAATTTGAAGAGGAAACGATGTCTGAGAGCAAACTAGCGGCAGAGACCCGCGAATCATTCGGCAAGGGCGCAGCCCGCAAGCTACGTGCCGCCGGCCGAACCCCAGCAGTTATTTACGGCCACGGTCACGACACCCGCCACATCCACCTACCAGCCCACGAGGTTGCATTGGCATTGCGCATCAAGAACGCACTGCTAGAGCTAACCATCGCTGGCAAGTCAGAGTTGGTGCTTGTAAAGAGCGCATCTAAGGACCCTGTAACCCAGATCATCGAGCACGTTGACTTGGTTGAGGTCAAGAAGGGCGAGAAGGTTCACGTTGAGGTTCCTGTGCACGTCGTTGGCGAGCCTATGGGTGGAACCGTTGTGGACCTTGAGCATAAGACCGTCAAGGTCGAGGCTGAGGCAACTCACATACCAACCTTCCTTGAGCTTCCAATCTCCAAGGACAATGCAGCTGGACACCACTACCTAGTCAGCGACTTGGTAATTCCAGATGGCGTCATCATGGAGCTTGAGGCTAGCGAGCTAGTTGCTTCCGTAGTTGAAACCCGAGCCGGAGTTGCAGATGAAGAGTCTGGTGCAGAGACTGCAGCAGAGGGCGAAGCCACTGAGGCAGCCGCCGAAGCTGACTCAGAATAAAACTTGGTTAGTGGTCGGGCTCGGTAACCCCGGGCCCGGCTACCAAGCCAATCGCCACAACGTCGGTCAGATGACCTCGGACGTTCTGGCAAGCCGTCTGGGTGTCCAATTTCGAACCCACAAATCTGTCGCGGTAATCGCGAAGACCAAGACCAGTGCCGGCGATGATCTGATTTTGGCCAAGAGCGCTGGCTTCATGAACCAATCTGGGGCGCCGGTTTCCCAATTGGCAAAATACTTTTCTGTCCCAACCGAGAACATAATCGTGGTTCACGATGAGCTCGACATTGAGTTTGGCGACATCCGATCAAAATTTGATGGTGGCCACGCAGGGCACAATGGCCTCAGGGACATAAGTGCCAAGTGCGGAACAAATTATCATCGAGTACGTTTTGGAATTGGCCGGCCACCGGGTCAAATGGCTGTTTCTGACTTTGTACTCCAAAACTTCGCAACCATTGAGCGCAAAGAAGTACCGGTGCTACTGGAACTGGCAGCTGATCGAGTAATGGAAGTCTTGGCCTCGGATTCCAAATAGACTGTAGCGGTGACCCTGGGCCCTTTACTGCAAGTGGCGGGTAAGTCGCACCCTCTGGCATCGATCCTTGGAAAAAAAGCCAATTCTTTTTACGCTCCTAATCAAACCAATTACTTGGCCCTGGCTCTACTTATTCAGGAATCCAGTAAACCGGTGGCGGTCATCACCTCGACCGCAAGACAGGCTGAAGAGATTGCCGATGCGCTTCGCGAGATAGTTGCCGACATTCAGGTAATTGATTTCCCCGCCTGGGAAACCCTCCCGCATGAGCGACTCTCCCCGTCACCTGAAACGGTTGGAAAAAGGCTGCAAAGCCTTCACTTGATTCACGAAATTGCAAGCAGCAAGTCGGCCAAGAAGACCGTAATCATGCTCTCGATCCGGGCTGCTCTCCAGCCTGTGATCGGAGACGCCAAAGATCATCCGCCTTTTCAAATAAAAAAGGGCAATGAGTATCTGCTCCCAGAGCTTGCGCTAAAACTGATCGGCATTGCCTATGAGCGGGTTGACATGGTCACCAGGCGCGGGGAGTTTGCCATTCGCGGCGGCATCTTGGACGTATTCCCGACCACCTCGGAACACGCTTTACGCCTGGAGTTTTTCGGAGATGAGCTCGAAGACATCAGGGAGTTTCAGGTTGCCGATCAAAGGTCAATTCCCGGGTCCATCGAGCGCATTGACTTATACCCCGCCAGGGAAATGCTGATAACACCAGCTGTTGCCTCAAAAGCCAGGGAGATGTCCCTCGAGTTCCCGAACCTCACCGAGATGCTCACCAAGATTTCCGAGGGAATACCGGTGGCTGGAATGGAGTCGCTTGCTCCAGTGCTGTCGCCAAACTTGGGCCCAATCACTCGCTTCTTGCCCTCCGCAAGGTTTGTGATTGTCGATCCCGAGGCGGTTTCAGCAAGGGCTAGCGGACTGGTTGAAACCAACGAGGAGTTCTTGCACGCAGCGTGGGATGCAGCCATTAGTGGGGGCGATGCTCCAATCGATCTTTCTACGGGTGGTTTTTTGGAGTATGACCAGCTAACAGCTGCCATCAAAACCGGAAACGAACTAATTGAAATTAGTTCCCTCCCGAATGAAAAAACAGTTGATCTCGGCCTCAGGGAAATTCCGAAGTTCCAAGGTGCCACCGGTTCAGTGGATTGGATTTTGGATCAGCTGGGACAAAAGCAGGCGGTGGTAATTGCCGCCAAGGGTCACGGAATGGCAGAGCGAGTCGTTGAAGTCTTAGATGCGGCAGCTGTTCCTGTTTCACTCGTGGAAGTTCTCAAGGCTCCAAAGTCCGCAGAAGTCGTGGTTGTCACGGCCAGTTTGCCGCATGGCTTCTTTGTGGCGGATGCGAATTTGATTGTGCTGACTGACAGTGAGTTCTTCTCGGTTGCCAGCCGTTACCAGCCACCTGCCACCAGGCGACTCGCAAAACGTCGCGGACCTCAGGTGGATCCACTGACCCTCAAGCAGGGGGACTACGTAGTTCATGAGATTCACGGGATTGGTCGCTTCAAGGAGTTGGTCCAAAGGCAAAACCTCGCCCAAACCAGGGAATATCTGGTGGTCGAGTATGCGCCTAGCAAGCGAGGCTATCCCGGTGACACCTTGTTTGTGCCAACCGACCAGTTGGACTTCCTGTCCAGATATGTCGGTGGCGAGGCGCCAGTGCTTTCAAAGATGGGCGGCACCGACTGGGCAAGGGCAAAGGGAAATGCCAGGAAAGCGGTTCGAAAGATCGCAATCGATCTTGTGAAGCTTTACTCGGCTCGTATGAAATCAAAGGGGCACGCCTTCGGCCCAGACACTCCATGGCAACACGAATTAGAGCAGGCATTCACGTTCCAAGAGACCCCGGACCAGTTGACCACGATTGACGAGGTCAAGGCCGATATGGAAAAACCAGTTCCAATGGATCGACTCTTGGCAGGCGATGTCGGTTACGGAAAAACTGAGGTTGCGATTCGCGCCGCCTTCAAGGCAATTCAAGATGGCAAACAGGTTGCAATGTTGGTACCAACGACCCTGCTGGTCCGCCAACACCTTGAAACTTTCGCACAGCGCTACGGAGGGTTCCCGGTAAACATTCGAGCGCTGTCGCGGTTCCAGACTGCCAAGGAAGTCAAGCAAACCCTGGAGGGCATCAAAACCGGAGCTGTTGACCTTGTTATCGGCACTCACCGCCTGCTGTCGACCGGTGTCAACTTCAGAAACCTAGGGCTTGTGATCATCGATGAAGAGCAGCGCTTTGGTGTTGAGCACAAGGAGAAGCTTAAGGAGCTGAAGACCAACGTTGATGTCTTGGCGATGAGTGCTACTCCGATTCCTCGAACCTTGGAGATGGCCGTTACCGGCATCCGGGAGATGTCCACGCTTGCCACTCCGCCGGAGGAGCGGCATCCGATCCTCACTTTTGTTGGCGGCTACTCCGAGAAGCAGGTCGCTGCCGCGATAAGAAGAGAGCTGATTCGAGAGGGTCAAGTTTTCTTTGTTCACAACCGGGTCGCAACTATTGAGAAAACCGCCAATGATCTAAAGAAGTTAGTTCCTGAGGCCAGGATTGCCATTGCTCACGGTCAAATGCCGGAGGCGCAGTTGGAGCAAGTGGTGATTGATTTTTGGCAGGGTCAGTACGACGTGCTGGTTTCAACCACCATCATTGAAACGGGCATCGACATCCCGAATGCAAACACCCTGATCGTGGATCGTTCGGAAACTTTTGGTCTTAGCCAGCTGCACCAAATTCGAGGCAGGGTCGGTCGCTCCAGAGAGCGCGCCTACGCCTATTTCTTCTATGACCCAACCAAGACCCTGTCCGAAACTGCCCACGATCGGCTTGCAACCATTGCGACTAACAACGAGCTCGGCAGTGGTATGCAGGTTGCCATGAAGGACCTTGAAATTCGTGGGGCTGGAAACATGCTCGGGGGCGAGCAGTCAGGACACATTGCTGGGGTTGGTTTCGATCTCTACCTCCGAATGATTTCTGAAGCGGTGAGCGAGTTTCGCGGTGAGCCGGTTAGTTCACCGGCAGAGCTGAAGCTGGAGATTCCTGTCGACGCCCGTATTCCGCCGGAGTATCTAGATAGCGAGCGGCTTCGGTTGGAGGCCTATCACAAGCTTTCTGCGGCAAGTTCGGAAGCGAGCACCAAGCTAGATCTTCAAGAAATCTTGAACGAACTCCAGGATCGCTTCGGCAAGGCTCCGGCTCCGGTGCTGCAACTGATTGAGGTGACGGCGCTTCGACAAGAAGCGAATCGCCTTGGACTAAAGGATGTCAATCTGCTTGGAGTGCAGGCAAAGCTCTCTCCGGTTCAGCTTTCAGAAGGTGAACTAGTGGCGCTCAGCCACAAATTGCCAGGTGTTAGGTACCTCCAGAGCTCGAATTTGCTCAGTGTCCCGATCCCGACAGCTGGTGTTGCGGACAAGCTATCTGACACAGAGGTGATTGACTGGCTATGGAAATTGTTCGCGATCGTGTTTGGGGATTCCCTTGGAAAAACTACAAAGCCTAATTAACACCGCAAAGTTACTCAGGGCAGAAGGTGGTTGTCCCTGGGATGCCGAACAAACTCACGAGTCTTTGGTTCAGTACCTTTTGGAAGAAACCTATGAGCTGATCGAGGCTATCGAAAAGGGCTCGCGCGACGAGGTCCTTGAGGAGCTGGGCGACGTTTTGTATCAGGTGTTGTTTCACTCGGATATCGCCTCGGGCGGGAGTCTGGGCGAACCTTTTGATTTAGAGGATGTCGCCCAGTACATGGAGAACAAAATGATCTCGCGCCACCCTCACGTGTTTGGAACCGAGGCCGAAAAGGAGAAATTCCAGGCTGAGACCGGTCAGGATGTTGCCAAAAACTGGGACGCACACAAGAAACTTGAGAAGCCCGCTCGAAACAGCATCCTCGATGGAGTTCCACAGGCCATGCCGGCACTGGCACTTGCAAACAAGGTCATGGGCAAGGCCGAAAAGGCAGGGATTTTGGAGGAGAGCGAAACTCCCGCAATTCCGATGGAGAACGAGGACCAGCTGGGCAAATTGCTGTTGGCGGTAGTAGCAAGCGCAAGGTCAGCTGGACTTGATCCGGAACGCGCCCTACGGGAGGCAACCAGGGAGCTTCAAACCGAGATTAGGGCAACCGAGCTAGATACCGATTTTGATGCAGGCGTCGTTGGTCTTGGCGACTAGCTAAACAGAGCCTCAAAGTCCGAGAACCCCTCGTCGAGCGCTTCTGCAGCAGTTCTCTCATCATCGGTTTCGGCCCACCAAATCAAAATCGCCATCGAGGCCGACACAATCGCTGCCGAAACTGCTTTGGCTCTCATTGGCGGTGCGCCATGCTTCAAGACGGCATTTTCCAGCACTGCACGAGCTTCTTCGAGCTGAGCATGCCCCCACCCATAAACTTCTGCGCTAGACCCGATCAGCCTAAGACGCAGTCGGACCGTTTCGACGGACCCGTCGGCGATGTGCATGGCCTGAACCCAAGAGGAGTGCAACAGCTGGACAATGCCGCCAGCATCAGTGTTCGTTTCAAGATTCTTTGCTAGTTCCCTGGTGAAACTATGCATTCCGCCCCAAACTACCGCGGCCTTGGAGGGAAAGACTCGGAAGAGGTTCGACCTGGAAATTCCCGCTTCCGCGGCAACCTGCTCCATCGTCACCATGTCGATTCCGTGCTCCTCGAACAATGTCAGCGCAGTCAGTCCAACCGCAGCCGGATCTGTGGTTACCGGTCTGCCGCGTTTGAGTTTCTGGGCCTCTGGAGTCATTGAACAAAAGATTACCAACATCAAGACAGGCCAGGATTTTATTTTTGATTTAGGCCGAGGCTTCGGCGCCGCGGGCAGGGTTGTGCCAAACTTTGTAAGTGACCAATCAAGTGAATCCCCCCAGAGGCATGCGCGATATCTTGCCTGCGGAAAAGTCATTCCGCGAGCAACTTCTAGCGATTGTTCGCGCCACCTACATTTCACGCGGATTTCAGGAGATTGAAACCCCAGCACTCGAGGATCTTTCAAAGCTCACATCAGGGCAGGGCGGCGACAACGAAAAGTTGGTCTTCCAGGTTCTAAAGCGCGGTGAGGAGCTCGAGCAAGCTCAAGCTGCCGGCGCATCGCTAGCCGACCTGGGGCTCCGATTTGATCTAACCGTTCCTTTGACTCGCTACTACGCCTCTAACCACTCGAAGTTGCCCAGGGTCCTAAAGGCACTTCAGGTCGGACCGGTATGGCGTGCGGAGCGTCCTCAAAAAGGACGCTATCGACAGTTTTTGCAGTGCGACATTGACATAATCGGTGACGCCACAATGTTGGCGGAGGCCGAGTTGCTATCGGCATCGCTGAGTGCGTTGGAGGCTGTTGGTCTAAAAGATGCAACCATCAGGTTGAACCACCGGCAGTTGCTTGCTGAAAACATTGCCGGACTTGGAGTGGCATCTGAGAACGCCTTGAAGGCCATGATCATCATCGACAAGCTCGACAAAATTGGCGTAGCCGGGGTTCGAACTGAACTGGAGCAGGCATTCGGGCCTGAGGTTGCCGCAGCCGGGCATAGTTGGCTTAGTTCACTGGATCAAACCGAGTTCCCAGAAGCGCTAAAGCCGCTAGTTGAAGCCCTGAGCGACCTAGGCCCAAGGCTTCGTTATGACGCTAGCTTGGTGCGGGGCATGGGTTATTACACCGGCGCTATTTTCGAAATTGAACACCCGGCCGCAACTTCATCAATCGGTGGCGGCGGTCGATATGACTCCATGGTTGGAAAGTGGCTGGGGGCTGAAGTCCCAGCTGTCGGCATTTCGCTGGGAATTGAACGAATCATTGAACTCGCGAAATTGCCAGGGATTGAGACTCAGAACACGGTCTTGCTAATCGAATCCGAGGCGCAGGCAGTTCTCGCTCTCAAGCTTCAGGCCGAATTAGTTGAATCCGGAAGCAGCTGCCGAATCGAGATTCGGCAGAAAAACATCAAGGCTCAGCTTTCCAATTTGGCAACCCAGGGCTTTGACTCTTTCGCCAGTGTTGGGGATGGAATCAAGAGTGTCAGCGAACTAGACATTCGCAATCTTGACTAACTCACTAAACTTTCTTCCTGAAGCCAGCGTCGTTTTCGCCATTTCTTTTTTAGACCACGCAATTAGCTAAGGAGACATATTGTCTATCATCACCGCCATTGGTGCACGTGAAATTCTTGATTCAAGGGGAAACCCAACCGTAGAGGTAGAGGTTCTACTCTCCGACAATTCTTTTGGTAGGGCGGCTGTTCCCTCGGGTGCATCCACCGGTGCCTTTGAGGCACACGAATCTCGCGATGGAGACAAGGCTCGCTATTTGGGCAAGGGTGTTCAGAATGCTGTCAAGGCTGTAATCGAAACCATTGACACCGCACTTTTGGACGTTGATGCAACCGATCAGCGACTAGTTGACCAGGAGCTGATGAGGCTTGATGGAACCAGCAATAAATCCAACCTTGGAGCAAATGCAATTTTGGGCGTATCGCTTGCTGCCTCTAGGGCGGCAGCGGAGTCGGTTGACCTGCCTCTCTACCGCTACCTTGGCGGATCAAACGCCTGCGTCTTGCCAGTGCCACTTATGAACATCATCAATGGTGGCGCCCACGCTGATAATGGCGTGGACATCCAGGAATTCATGATCGTGCCACTTGGAGCCGAGTCCTTCTCAGAGGCTCTGCGCTGGGGCGCAGAGGTTTACCACACGCTAAAGAAGCTTCTTTCTGACAAGGGCCTTGCCACCGGACTTGGCGATGAGGGTGGATTTGCACCTGATCTTCCAACCAACCGCGCAGCACTTGACCTGATTGTGGAGGCCATCTCACTGGCCGGCTACAAAGTTGGAACACAGATTGCCCTTGCACTAGATGTTGCCTCAACCGAGTTCTTCGATGAGAAAACTGGCAGCTACAACTTTGAAGGCAGCCAGAAATCGGCAGCAGACATGGTCGCTTACTACTCAGAGCTTTTGGCTAGCTACCCACTGGTTTCAATCGAGGACCCACTTGCTGAGGATGACTGGTCCGGCTGGGCGCAGATGACCGCTGAACTTGGCGACAAGGTTCAGATTGTTGGAGACGACCTCTACGTCACAAACCCTGAGCGCCTTCAAAAGGGCATCGAGATGGCAGCGGGAAACTCCATTCTCGTGAAGGTGAATCAAATTGGAACCCTCACCGAAACCATGGATGCGGTTTCACTGGCCCAGCGTCACGGAATGAAGGCAATGATTTCTCACCGTTCCGGTGAGACCGAGGACACCTACATCGCTGACCTTGCGGTTGCAACTAACGCCGGCCAGATCAAAACTGGTGCACCAGCCAGGTCTGAGCGCGTTGCAAAATACAACCAGCTGCTAAGGATTGAAGAAGAACTAGGCGACTCAGCTGTTTATGCTGGCCGCCAGGCTTTTCCTCGATACCGCGACTAACCCCGTGGCCTGAACTGCTTTGCCAGCTTTGACTCGTAAACTCAATTAGCTATGGCTAGCAAGGATCGCGAACCAAAAATCCCCGTCTCGTTGAGTCAGGGGAAGATTCTGCAGCGAATGCTGAGGCTAAATAGCGTCTCGGTGAGCGTCATTTTGGTTATCGTCCTGGGCACTTATTTGATCTCCCCTGATGTGCAGAGCTATTTGAATCAACGACGCCAAATTGTTGAAATGCAGGAGAGCATTCAGCAAGCTAAGGACGAGGTTCAAGACATGCAGGCAGAGCGTGACCGTTGGCAGGACCCGGTTTATATCAGGTCTCAAGCAAGAGACAGGCTGTACTACGTTCTACCCGGCGAAGTTTCCTATTTGGTTATGGACGCCGAGGGCTTAGACCTCAGCGATAAGTCTGCAACCCTTGGAGCACTGCTGGCGCAGCAGCGGAATGCAGATGAAATAAGTCTTGAGGTTTCGGCAGCCAAGGAAAACTGGGTTGAATCAGTCCTAGAAGTGCTACTCCGCGCTGCGGTAGAAGTCCCGGTGGAGGATGCAAAGTGAGCGTGACTGAGAACGACATCGCAGAAGTTTCAAGGCAGCTCGGCAGGCCGGCTCGTGGAATTCTGGAAGTTGCAAGCAGGTGTGCTTGCCAGCGGCCGTTGGTTGTAAAAACAGCGCCACGGCTTGATGATGGCACTCCGTTCCCGACCCTGTATTACCTGACGCAGCCGGCGGCAACCGCTGCGATTTCAGGGCTGGAGGCCACTGGTTTTATGGTTGAAATGCAGGAATTGTTGGCCAGCGACGATGAGGTCCTGGCCGAGTATCAAGCTGCTCACCGGTCTTACCTGGCTGAGCGTGATGCGATAGAAGAAGTGCCTGAGTTGGTTGATTTTTCCGCAGGAGGCATGCCGGTGAGGGTAAAGTGCCTGCACGCGCTAGTGGCGCACTCGCTTGCCAAAGGCAAGGGCACAAATCCAATTGGAGATCGGGCCCTGGCTGCTCTTGAATGGTCTCCAGCAGTCTGCACATGCGTCTGATTGCACTGCTTACGGCTGGCTCACTGCTAGCAGCGACTATTAGCCCCGATCAGCAATGGTGGCTGCAGGCGCTTGGACCAGAGGCAGGGCAGGCGACAGGTGGCGAATCAGTCGTCGTCGCGGTCATCGATACTGGAATCGACACCACCCACCCAGATCTTGCTTCGGTGGTGATTGGCGGGGCAGATTTCTCTTCCGTTGGCACCCCTGATGGCCGAACTCCTGTTGGCGATAGCTCGTTTCACGGCACCATGGTTGCCTCACTAATCGCTGGTCAGGGGCTAGTTACCGGTGGGGTGATTGGCGTTGCCCCGGCCGCGAAACTCCTGTCTGTTTCGGTTGGGCTCGGAGTTCCCGGCAGCGATACTGATGCTCAAATAGCCGCGGCCGTTACCTGGGCGGTTGATGCAGGGGCGGACATCATCAACCTCTCACTCAGTCGAAATGCTCAGACCTGGCCGGCAAGCTGGGACGCTGCTTTTTTGCATGCTTTTGAAAATGACGTGGTGATTGTTGCGGCCAGTGGGAACGAACTTACGGGCAATGCACTTCCTGGCGCACCAGCAACCGTTCCCGGAGTCATATCGGTCACCGGCGTCGATCAAGATTTTGTTTCACAACCAGTTGCTGGCGCCAGTGGTTATGAAGTTTCCATTAGCGCACCGGGAAAGAACATGTTTGGAAGTTACCCGGGTGATGAGATCGCCGGCTGGTCTGGGTCCTCAGCTGCCGCTCCGATTGTCACGGGCGTGATTGCTCTGATGATGCAAAAGGATCCAGAGGCAACCGCCAATGACATCATTTTCAGATTGATTTCAACAGCCAGGGACATGGGGCAGCAAGGCTTTGATGCCGACTACGGGTTCGGACTGATTGACGCTTCTCTCGCTCTGGAATCTTCACTGACATCCAGCACCAATCCACTTGGTTCATTGGAGTATTGGGTGAGCCTTTACCGGGCATCGAGTTTTGATGAAGCATCGGCCGTGGACCTAGTTTCGCCAGAGTCTCCGGAGCCGCTGAGGCCGCAGTCTGCTCTGGCGGATCCGCCTGAATCTTTCGATGTTCAAGCGCCCTGGTACATAAATCCGCTACTCTATTTTTTGTTATCCCTTGTGGCACTATCTTTCTGGTTTGCCTTGCGTTACAAACGCAAAGCTGACTAGGGCGAAAAATACGAAAGTAACCAGCGCGAAATCATGACAATTGAGACAACAAACTCAAAAACACCAGCGGCCGTAGCCGAAGCAATCTTGAATCCAAAGCCGAAGAAGCGGATTTTGATCATTGGCGGTGGATATGCCGGCTTCTACACAGCTTGGAAGCTAGAGAAGCTGCTTTCGAAAAACGAAGCTGAGGTCACTTTGGTTGACCCTCTTCCATACATGACTTATCAGCCCTTCTTGCCTGAGGTTGCCGCCGGATCTATCGAGCCAAGACACGTTATTGTTTCTCACCGCCAGCACCTAAAGAAGACCAGGCTGGTCTCAGGTCGCATGAGCAAGGTCAACCACAAGGCCAAAAAGGCAACGATTTCCATTGAGGGCGGCAAGAGCCGGGTCATCGAGTATGACCAGATCGTGATGACTGCCGGTGCTGTCACCAGGACCTTCCCAATCAAGGGAATTGCCGAGCAAGCAATCGGCATGAAGACCGTCGAAGAGGCCGTTGAGGTCAGAAACCGCTTGATCGGTAATTTCGAGCGAGCTGCAGCCCTCCCAAAGAGCTCGAAGCTTCGTAAGAGGCTTTTGACAACCGTTGTGGTTGGTGGCGGTTTTGCCGGCATCGAGGCCTTTGCTGAACTGAGAAGTGCGGCCACAAAGCTAGTCGGCTACTACCCAGAGATTGACTTTGAAGAGGTGGAGTTCCACCTGATTGAGGCCATGGGCCGAATCATGCCTGAAGTGTCTCTAAAGACCTCGCTCTGGGTCATCGACAACCTTGCTAAGCGCAATGCGATTGTTCACCTAGACACTCAACTAACTTCTGCTGACAACGGCATTGTGAAGCTCTCCACTGGCGAAACCATGGAGTCAGACCTAATCATCTGGACTGCTGGTGTTGCAGCAGCCCCAGTTGCTAAGAACTGTGACTTCCCACTGGATGCAAGATTCCGCGTCATGGCTAACACCAAGCTTCAAATTGTTGATGGCGAGAAGGTAATCGCTGGGGCATGGACAGCAGGAGACGTCTCTGCAGTGCCAGACCTTTCTGGTGGCGGAGTCGGTGGCTTCTGCGTTCCAAACGCTCAGCATGCAGTGCGCCAGGCAAAGCTTCTTGCTAAGAACCTGGTTGCCGGCATTCGTGGAGAAGCTCCAAAGGAGTACTTCCACAAGAATCTAGGAGCGGTTGCGGGCCTAGGAATCGGTGTTGGTGCGTTCCAGTCTGGAAAGATCGGCCTAACCGGTTTCGTTGCATGGATTTTCCACCGCGGTTACCACGGTTTGGCTATGCCAACCTGGGAGCGCAAGATCAGGGTTGTTTCGGGCTGGGCTTGGAACTTCATCCTTGGTCGAGACCTGTCCTCAGTTGAGGCAATGCGAGACCCCCGATTATTCTTTGAGACTTGGGCAACCAAGGCTGGTAAATAGTCTTAGTAGCTGGATGGGGCACTAGCTCCGTTTTCTTGGAAGCCGCCCCGATAGCCCAATGGCAGAGGCAGACGACTTAAAATCGTCACAGTGTGGGTTCGAGTCCCACTCGGGGCACAATTTCTCAGTACACGCACAGTAAATTCCAATAGTCTGAAGGTTGTTGATTTACAAAGGAGAAACGTGGATATAGGTATCTGGGTTGTAATCGGAATCATTGCAGTTGTTGGTTTGTACCTATGGGTGACTTACAACGCCCTGGTTGCGCTAAAGGTTCGCGTCGATGAAGCGTGGAGCGACATCACTGTCCAGCTCAAGCGCCGTGCGGACCTAATCCCGAACTTGATTGAGACGGTTCGTGGCTATGCTTCCCACGAAAAAGAGGTTTTCGAGAGCGTCACAAGAGCTCGTGCCGCCACAATCTCCCCGCAGGCACTCGAGCACCCGGCTCAGGCCGCAAAGGCCGAGGGTGAGCTTCAAGGAGCCCTAAAGAGCCTATTTGCCGTCTCCGAGGCTTACCCGGCGCTGGTTGCATCCACCAACTTCTTGGAGCTTCAACGAGAACTTACCGACACCGAGGACAAAGTCATGGCTGCCAGGCGCTTCTTCAATGGTGGCGTGCGCGAACTAAACACCAAGATTTTGCAGTTCCCAAACAACGTCTTTGCCAAGAACCTTGGATTCGCAGAGCGCGAATTCTTTGAGGTTGAGGATCCAGGCTCGATTGCAGAGCCACCAAGCGTTAAGTTCTAAGGCCCTAAATGTATTCGGCAATTGCTGCCAATAAGCGAAACACCTTCATCATCATCGGCGGCTTCATAGCGCTGCTAGGTGTTTTGGCATGGCTCTGGGGTCAATACAGCGGGAACGGATCAAGCGCTATCTGGATAATCGCTCTGGTAATTGGCTATGCGCTGATTCAGTACTACGCCGGTTCCAGATTGGCTGTGGCAATCAGTGGTGCCAAGGAGATCCAGAAGCGAGATAACCCACGACTCTGGAACATTGTTGAGAATTTGAGTATTTCCCAGGGGATGCCAATGCCCAAGGTCTACATCATTCAGGACGCTGCTCCAAACGCATTTGCAACCGGCAGAAAGCCTGAGAACTCAATCGTTGCTGCAACCACTGGTTTGTTAGAAATCATGGACGACAACGAACTTGAGGGAGTGATGGCTCACGAGCTCTCACACATCAAGAACTACGACGTTCGAGTGTCCATGATCGTTTTCGGCTTGGTGTCTGCGATTGGAATTCTGGCTGACATGGCGATTCGCATGTCGTTTTACTCAGGGCTTTCCGGTCGAAGCCGCAATAACGGCCAGCTTGGTGCGGTGCTGGTGATAGCGGGCATTGTTGGAATGATCATTGCCTGGCTGATTGGGCCACTAGTTTCGGCTGCTGTTTCTAGGCAGCGTGAGTACCTTGCAGATGCCTCCGGGGTGCAGATGACGCGCTATCCCGATGGCTTAGCTTCCGCGCTGGAAAAGCTTGGCCAGTATGGCAAGCCTATGAAACGCGCTAATTCAGCTATGGCTCACATGTACATAAACGACCCGCTAAAACCAGGTCTGGTCGAACGCTCATTTTCCACTCACCCGCCAATTCCAAAACGAGTCGAGCGGCTAAAGCAGATTGGCAGCGGTTTCTAAATCGCTAGACTTTCTTTCACGCTTAGATTGAAGGTTTTCTAATGGCACCAACCACGACTCCAACTCTTGATGATTTCCAGCGGGTAGCGAAAACCGTTAGCGGCATTGCCATCAAGACGCCGATGCTTGAAAGTGACTACCTAACAGAGCTCTCAGGCAGCAAGGTGAGCTTCAAGTGTGAGAACCTGCAGCGCACCGGTTCCTACAAACTACGAGGTGCTTACAACATTCTTTCCAAGCTGTCGGCTGCGGACAAGAAAAAGGGAGTCGTTGCAGCTTCGGCCGGCAACCATGCCCAGGGAGTCGCCTATGCGGCAGAGCAGCTGGGAATCAAGGCAACGATTTTTATGCCAATCGGCGCCTCATTGCCGAAGTATCAGGCGACCTTGGACTTTGGTGCCAAAGTCGTTTTGGCGGGGGCGATTTTCGATGACACCTTGCGGGCTGCCCAAGAGTTCACCAAGAAAACCGGTGCTATCTTCATCCCGCCATTTGACCACATTGATGTGGTCTTGGGCCAGGGAACGGTTGGCTTGGAAATCATGGAGCAGCTTCCGGATGTAGACAACATCCTGGTGTGCCTAGGTGGCGGAGGCTTAACCGCAGGTGTTGCCACAGCTGCCAAACTGCTTGCAAAACAGCGCGGAAAAAAAGTGAATGTTTACGCCGTGCAAGCTGAGGCTGCGGCCGCATATCCGGTTTCTCTAAAGGCGGGCAAGCCAACCGAAATAAAGATCTCACCGACAATTGCCGATGGCATCGCCGTTGCAAAGCCAGGAAAAGTCCCATTCGACCTAATTGCCAAGAATGTCGACAAGGTTGTGACCGTGACCGAGGATGAAATTGCTCGGGCCATGGTCGTGCTAATGGAGAAGGCAAAAATGGTGGTCGAGGCTGGCGGCGCTGTTGGCGTCGCGGCAATCTTGGCTAAGAAGCTAAAGCTCAAGGGAACAACCGCCGTGATACTTTCTGGCGGCAACATCGATCCACTCTTGCTGCAGCGTGTGATTCGTCATGGTCTGGCTGCATCAGACCGCTACACAAACATCGCAGTAATGCTCCCAGACAGGCCAGGTCAGCTGGTCAGGACCGCTGAAGCGGTTGCAGCAGCCGGTGCAAACGTGGTTGAGGTGCTGCACACCAGACATGGGAACGGTCTACAAATTAGTGAGGTCGAGCTCGATCTAAGTATTGAAACCCGGGGCAAGGAACATCGAGACGATGTTTTTGCGGCGCTCAAGAAAGCTGGACTGAGCCCAAGGATGACTCAGGACTAGAAGTCGAAGCCGGCAACTCCGGTAATTTCAACGCTAATCTCTTTTCCGTTTGGTGCCGTGAAGCTGACGCTGTCACCAACTTTCTTTCCGATTACAACGGCGCCAATTGGAGAGTCTGGAGAGTAGACGTCAAGGTCTCCGTCTTCTATTTGTTCTTCAAACTTGGTTCCCTCAAACACCTCGTGGCTGCCCAGGTAGAAGTCCTTTGACAATCCGTTCAGTTTGCAGCTGACCATCAATCCCTGCTTCACGATGCCGTCTGCAGGGTTTGCCTCACCGATCTCGGCACTTGCAAGAATCTCCTCGAGGCGATTGATCCTCGACTCCATCTTGCCCTGCTCCTCCTTGGCTGCGTGGTAGCCGCCGTTTTCCTTCAGGTCGCCCTCTTCACGGGCTTCTTGAATCTTCAGAGAAATAGCGTGGCGCTCAACAGTGATCAACTGAGTCAGCTCTTCCATCAGGCGGTCGTAGGCTGCCTGGGTAAGCAGAATTGGGTCGCTCATAAGAAAATCTCTTTCGGGTATGAAAACAGCCCGCTAAGCGAGCTTCGGAATACTCTAACGCAGCTGGCAGGAGTCAACCAAGCCGGTAACGGCCATTTTAAAAGTGTTGACAGTCACCGTGTAGCGGTTGGTTTGCGAATCCGATGGTCCAAACTCAAGCTCTTTCCAGCCAACAACACCGAAGCTATTGTCGAGCGCTTCAAAGGAACAGATGACAGTGCGGTCACTGGGTTTGGTTAGCTCGAAATCAATTTCTGTCTGCCAATCAGACACAACTCGAAACCCAATGTCTTTGAAAGACACAGGAGAGTAGTTAGCCGCTGCGAAGTAACCAGCGATTGCAATCATGGTCAAGATTCCGCCCAAGGCAAGGATGCGATTGCGTTTTGGGCTTGTCTTGCTCTTGACGCCATAGCGACTAGCTAGCAGCTCTTCATTTCCACTCATGTTGTAACAAGGCTACGACACAGGTGGAATACTTGAGACATGGATTTCCTATTTTCGATTCTGATTGAAGCAACAACCACACCGACCCCGGTTCCTGATGACAACTACAACTCACCTGGAACCATCGGATTCGTAATCACCTTTGCAATTTCAGCATTGGCTGTGTTGTTGTTTTTTGACATGAACAGAAGAGTGCGGCGAACCAGATACCGCACCGAAATCAGGGCGAAGCTCGCGGCCGAAGAGCTAGAAGGCCTAGAGATTTCTAAACCGGATCGCCCGGAACCCCCTAAGAAGCCAAAGCGATCGAGCCCACCAGAGGATCCAGCCCAATAATCAGAGCTGCGCTCCAGTGACAGAAGAATGCGGTCACTGTTAGTGCGTGGAAAATCTCATGGAAGCCGAAGTGCTTTGGGAATGGGTTCGGTTTTTTGAGTCCGTAGATAACGGCACCGACTGAATACATCAATCCGCCAGCAATCACTAGGGTCATCATGATCCAGTTGGTCTCCAAGAAATCTGGAACGAAAAAGACCGCGATCCACCCCATCGCCAAATAGATCGGAACATAGAGCCACCTAGGTGCGTTGATCCAAAAAATACGGAAGCCAATTCCCAAGGCGGCTATCGACCAGACCGAAACCAGCAACCAGAATCCCTTGTCCGCAGACAAAGCACCAACGGCCATAGGCGTGTAGGTTCCAGCAATCAACAGGAATATGTTCGAGTGGTCAATTCGTTTCAGAATCACCTTGGTCAGTGGCCGCCACTTGAAGCGGTGATACAAAGCCGAGTTTCCAAAAAGCAGCAGTGAACTTGCGAAGTAAACGGCGGCCGCAGTTTTGGCCTGCCAGCCGTCAGAAAAAATAATCAGAATTATTCCGGCAGCGACCACGAACGGAAGCACTCCGGTGTGGATCCAGCCTCGCCAGCTCGGTCGTTCCTCATCCTGGGTAACGGACCCCTTGAGCTGCCCTAGCGGAACGTACAGTGGATCCGGACCCTGAGCTTCAACCATGTCTCCAAGGCTAAGGCATCTGGCAGATTCAGGTAGCATTCAGAGGTGCAAAAGCTCGTTTATGGTCTCTACTCAAAACTGCTGGAACGAGGGCTCCCCTCTGACCAAATGCCAAAGCATGTCGGCGTGCTCGTTGATGGTAACCGAAGGTGGGCTAAAGAACAGGGCTTCGATGCAGCCGGCCAGGGCCATGCTGCCGGGGCCAAGAAAATAACAGAGTTCCTGTCCTGGTGCTCAGAGCTTGGAATATCCCACGTCACCCTTTACCTACTGTCAACCGACAACTTGATTGGCAGGAAGGCCCTGGAGCTCGAGGAGCTAATCGGCATAATCGTCGGTCTGGCCGAGGAGCTTGCTCAAATTGGGCGCTGGAAACTGCAGGTTGTGGGGGACCGCGATTCGCTGTCAGAAGAGGCCAACCTTCGGCTGCAGCAAGTCGAGGCTAAAACCGCTGATAACCCCGGACCGCATGTGAATCTCGCAATTGCCTATGGAGGGCGCAAGGAGATTGCCGATGCAATGCGAAGCATTTTGCGCAAGCACGCTCAACAGGGAAGCACCATTGATCAGCTTGCCGAGATCATGACTCCGGAATTGATTGCCGAAAATCTCTACACTGGCGGACAGCCGGATCCAGACCTCCTGATTAGAACTAGCGGTGAACAGCGCTTGAGCGGCTTCTTGCTGTGGCAAAGCGCAAACAGCGAGTTCTATTTCGCAGAGGCACTCTGGCCAGATTTTAGGCGAGTGGATTTTCTTCGAGCGCTCCGTGATTTTCAGCGTCGTCACCGTCGATTCGGAAGTTAGATTTCGCTTAGGTAAACGATTATCTTTTCGGCGTGTTGGTTGCATTTCGCAGAATCTCCAAGGTTTAGATTGTTGACAGGTTCACCGCAAAGGAGCCAAGTTGGCAAATAGTTTTTCACCTCGAACCCCGTCCAGTGCTGGAAAGCCCAAGGCTCCTGAGGTGGTGAAGACTCCAATAAAGGCCAAAAAGCAAACCCCGCAAACCAAGGTGCGAACTTTCGTACTAGACACCTCGGTCCTGCTGTCCGATCCAAAGGCGATGTTCCGCTTTGCCGAACATGAAGTTGTTCTGCCGATAGTCGTGATCAACGAACTCGAAAAGAAGCGAAACGATTTAGAAATCGGGTTCTTTGCGCGCAAGGCCCTCAGGCTGCTTGATGACCTGAGGAAAAAGCACGAACGGTTGGACTTCCCTGTAACGGTTGGTGAATCAGGAACCCTTCGAGTGGAGCTGAACCACATCGAGCAGAGCATTTTGCCTGCCGGTTTTCAGCTTGGTGACAACGATTCAAGAATTCTTGCGGTTGCAGCCAACCTTCAAAATGAAGGCTTCGAGGTAACGCTTGTTTCCAAGGACCTCCCGATGCGCGTTAAGGCTTCATCGATCGGTTTGAATGCCGAAGAATACCTCCACGAACTTGCCACCGAGGAGTGGAGTGGAGTTTCGGAGCTTTCGCTATCGGGTGATGAGATGGCGAACCTTTACGACAATGAAGAGCTGGTGATTGACAGCGCCAAGGAACTACCTCTAAACACCGGTCTAGTTCTAACTTCTGAGCGCGGCAGCGCACTTGGTCGGATAACCGAGAATCGAACCGTCAAGCTGGTTCGAGGCGACCGAGAAATGTTTGGAATGCACGGACGTTCGGCTGAGCAGCGATTGGCCATCGACTCTTTGCTAGACCCAGACATGGGAATCGTGTCCCTTGGAGGACGAGCCGGAACTGGCAAGAGCGCCCTGGCACTTTGTGCCGGCCTCGAGGCAGTGTTGGAGCGACGTCAACACAAGAAGATCATGGTGTTCCGACCACTGTTTGCAGTGGGCGGCCAAGAGCTTGGTTACCTGCCTGGCTCAGAAGCCGAAAAGATGAACCCTTGGGCCCAGGCTGTCTTTGACACGCTGGGTGCGCTGGTCTCGAAAGAGGTTATCGACGAAGTAATGAACCGCGGGATTCTGGAGGTTTTGCCTCTTACTCACATCCGCGGTCGCTCGCTTCACGACACCTTCGTCATTGTCGACGAGGCTCAGTCGCTGGAGCGAAATGTGCTGTTGACAATGCTGTCACGCATTGGTCAAAAGTCGCGGGTCGTGCTTACTCACGACGTTGCACAACGAGACAACCTGAGAGTTGGGCGTCATGACGGAGTGGCCTCGGTTGTGGAGACGCTAAAGGGTCAGTCGATTTTTAGCCACATAACTCTGACTAGGTCTGAGCGCAGCGAAATCGCAGCATTGGTGACAGACCTGCTCGACTAGCTCTGGGGATAACTCGTAGCGTCCCACCAGGGAACGACCTAGCTTTGTTTCGGTGACTATAGAACACCTAAGCATTCTGCCGCTGTTGCTGATTGCGGTGTTGCCCGTGCCGCTTTCCTGGATTGACATTCGCGAACACCGGCTACCTAACCGCTGCACCTATTCAGCTCTGCTCTTTACCGTTGGCTGTTTGTCGGTGGCTACTTTGCTCACAAAGCAGTGGCAAAATCTTGCAGCAGCAATTTCTGCGGGTGCGTTTACTCTCCTCGTGGGCTATCTCTTGGCGCGAGCCGGTGCAATTGGCATGGGAGACATAAAACTACTGACCTCAATGCATGCTGCCCTTGCTTGGCAGCATCTGATGTTGCCCCTGATTTCACTTTCCGCTGGGCTGCTGATTGCCACTGTGTATGGACTGGCAGGCATGCTTGTCGGCAAATTCAAGCCAAGTTCGCTAATCCCGCTGGGGCCGTTTCTTCTGATCGGTTTTCTGGGGACTTCTGTCCTGCCAGTGCGAGCTGTTATTGAGGCGGCTTGGTCATAGGCAAGACCTCCAGCAGGCTGTCAAGAAGCTCCACTGTCAGCTTTTCGCCATCAACATATCCCAAGTCCAGGGTCGCCTGCTTCACGGTGATTCCATTTGCAACCGCGTGCTTGGCAATCTTTGCGGCCGCTTCATACCCGATGATTTTGTTCAGTGGGGTCACGATTGACGGGCTCGACTCGGCCAAGGCCTTGGCCTTGTCAACATTTACTTCTAGACCCTCGATTGTCTTGTCGGCCATGACCTTCATCGAGTTGCTCAATAATCTGATTGACTCAAGCAGGGCATTTCCCATCACTGGAATTGCAACGTTGAGCTCGAAACTGCCACTAGCTCCGGCCCAGGTGATGGTGGCATCGTTTCCAATTACTTTGGCGCAGACCATGAGCACCGCCTCCGGAATTACCGGGTTCACTTTGCCGGGCATGATCGAGCTGCCAGGCTGCAGATCAGGCAGCTGCAGCTCTCCGAGTCCAGTGTTTGGGCCAGAACCCATCCAGCGAATGTCGTTGTTGATCTTGATAAGGCTCACGGCCAGAACCTTCAGCGCTCCGGAAGCCTCGACGAGGCCGTCCCTGGCTCCTTGGGCTTCGAAATGATCCCTGGCCTCAGTAATTGGCAGACCAGTTTGCTCAACAAGACTGCTGATGATTGCCTGCGGAAAGCCCTTTGGGGTATTGATGCCGGTACCGGTTGCGGTTCCACCCTGAGGGACTTCGCTGACTCTGGGCAGGGCTGCCTCAACCCGCTCGACTGCGTAGCGGATTTGTGCTGCGTATCCGGCAAATTCTTGTCCGAAGGTGACCGGGGTGGCATCCATCAGGTGAGTGCGACCAGGCTTCACAACCTCTTTCCATGCCCTGGCCTTTTTCTCAAGTGATTGAGCCAGGTAGTCAAGCGATGGCAGCAAGTTGTTGATCAGGGCACTGGTCACGGCAACGTGGACGGAGGTTGGGAAAACATCGTTTGACGACTGAGACATGTTCACGTGGTCATTAGGGTGAACCTCTGACCCGAGTTCGGTTGTTGCCAAGGTTGCTAGAACCTCATTCATGTTCATGTTTGAACTCGTGCCGCTGCCGGTTTGGAAAACATCGACCGGGAAGTGATCTAGGTGGTTGCCGGCAATTATTTGATCAGCCGCTTTCTGAATAGAGCTTGAAATTTGTGCATCCAAAATGCCGAGCTTTGCATTCGCAATCGCCGCAGCCTTCTTGATTCGAGCAAGCGCAATGATTTGCTCAGGCTCAAGACCTGAGCCAGAAATTGGGAAATTCTCTACAGCACGTTGGGTTTGTGCTCGATAAAGCGCATCCTTAGGGACCCTTACTTCACCCATAGTGTCGTGTTCCATGCGGTATTCCATTAGTTTTCCTTTGCTTTGTTAGGCAATTTCCCCGACAGCTTCAACCAGGTGTACTTCTCCAAGAGCCAGACTATATTGCGCTCCGACAATACCAACTTTCCCTGCGGCTACAGCCGAGGCAATTAGTTTTGAGCGATCTGTAATCTCGGCGATGGTGTCCCTAATGTGCCGGTCGGTGAAATCATCGATTGAGGTCTCGCCAGCGGCAAGGGCTCGCTCGATGGTGGGTGTGATTCGGGTCACAATGTTTTGAATAAATTCGCCCTCGGTTTTCAGGGTCCCCTGTTGCGCGCTGACAGTGGCCTTAATTGCTCCACAGTTGTCGTGTCCCAGAATCAGTATTAGCGGAACCTTCAGCACCTCAACGGCAAACTCCAGAGAACCAAGAATTGTCTCGGCAATAACCTGTCCTGCGTTTCTGACCACAAATAGGTCACCCAATCCGACGTCAAAAATCATCTCAGCGGCAAGCCTGGAATCGGAGCAACCGAACACGGCTGCAAATGGCGTCTGCTCGATGGCAAGGTCGCGTCGCTCTTGAGCATCCTGATGTTTGTGAGCAGGAGTACCCGCGATGAAGTTTGAATTGCCGGTAACCAAGAGCTGCCAAGCAGCTGATGCGGTTGTTACTTCTGGCATAAATTCCTAATTTAGTTCGGCTGCAATGGCTTTAGCCAAGACTTCGAAGTCATTGGTATCTGCTGTTCCATACATTACAACCAGTCCATTGCCCACCCTGTGAACCAGTGCATACTCTTTGGTGCCCTTCGGCGCACTGGGGTTTAGAGTTGGCCAAATTTCCCAATTCAGGCCTGCCAATTCAATTTCACCCTCCAGAAAGTTTCCGGCCAGCATCTGGCTTTCCCAGGAGGGATTGGTTTGAAACACCTGAGACAGCCCCAAGTACTGGTTATCGTCGGTCACAAAACCGACATACCAACTTTTTACTCCAAGGTCACTTTCAAGTCTGGCGGCATTTGCCCACCAGTCAGCCGGAATTTCAGGGCTAACCGCCTTTTCGCCAAGCGATTCAGAGGCCGATTGGGCGATCGCCTGGTAGTCCACCTCAGTGATTCTGTTGCTGTCGTCGCGTGGAACGCCCAGGTAAATGGCGGCTACCAACCCGGATGTTACAAGTAGCGAAAGAACTAGGTTTCTAACAGTTTGTTTGGCGCGTCTTTGGGCTGCTGCATCACTCACTTGGCTTGACGATCCTTTGCAGCCTTGTCTAGTTTCTTGCGGGCGCCACTGAGCCACTGCTCGCAGTGCTTGGCTAGCGCCTCACCGCGCTCCCAGAGCTCCATAGAGGCCTCTAGGCTTACGTTCTGCTGCTCCAGCTGCTGAACCACCAATTGCAGCTCGTCACGGGCCTGCTCGTAGCTGAGTGAACTAATTTCCTTGGACATCTCTCTCCTTAACAGCGTCGATGGTGGCCGAAATTTCCTTTTTGGCCAAAACTATTTGAATTTTTGCTCCCTTAGCGGGATCAGTTAGGGGTTTGCCCTTGTCGTCTGTCAGCACCGCATAGCCACGCTCGAGAGTTAGCTGTGGCGAAAGTGATCTTGATCTGGCCCGCAGTTGTTGAATCTCGGTCAAGGCTTTTTCGGTTCGATAATCCAGAATCTCGCCGAGCCTCTTAGTTGAGAAACCCAGCAGCTCCTGCTGATTGTCAATGAAACCAAATGGGGATGCGATTACCGGTCGCGACCGAAGCGAGAGAATCAGCTGGCTTTGGTTGTCGACAAGCGACGACATTCGAAACCAGATGCGCTCAAAGGCGCTGGCGACGTTGGCGCGCTCCTGAGCAATGTCGGGAACGACTCTTTTAGCGGCGTCGGTTGGAGTCGAGGCTCTGAGGTCGGCAACTAGGTCCAGCAGCGGTTGGTCATTCTCGTGACCAATTGCGCTGACAATCGGGGTGCTGGCGTTGGCTGCGGCTCGCACCAGTCGCTCATCACTAAACGGCAGCAGGTCCTGAAAGCTGCCACCACCTCGAGCAATGATGATTACGTCCACCTCAGGATCATCATCAAGCTGCTCCAGGGCAAGGATTATTTCATTTGCTGCTCGATCGCCTTGAACCAGGGTGTTGATTACTTCAAACTCCACCTCTGGCCAGCGCAGTCTGGAATTTTTAAGCACATCCTTTTCGGCGTCTGAATTCGCTCCGGTAATCAGGCCAATTTTGTTCGGCAAAAACGGCAGCGGCTGCTTTCTAGAAGCATCGGTAAGACCTTCGGCAATCAGCTGGAGTTTTAGTTTTTCAATTCGCTCCAGTAGTTCACCCAGGCCAACCTTGTGCATTTGTATTACGCGCATCGTAAGTTTGCCGTTTTTCGGCCAAAACACTGGTTGCACCAGCGCTACAACACGGTCACCCTGACTCAGCCCAGGTGCTATTTCCGCCCCAGAGTTCGGAAAAGCGTGTATTTCGATGGCATTTTCGACGTCAAGATCGCGGATTGAACCAAATGTTCCAGAGCTCCGCTCTGTGAATGACTGCAGTTCACCCTCAACCCAGACTTTTCCAAGTTTTTCAATCCAATCCTTTAGCGATTTAGATAGAGCAGAAACCTGCCAAGGGGAATGCTCGGTGCTAACTTTGGATTGATTATCAACGCCCGCTGCTTGTTGCATCCTTGCCTCCTAGCAGCGGTAATTAGAATTGAATGGTGACCCTAATCAACAATACCGACCAAACCGACACTGACTCGACTAAAAAAGTCCTTCTGGCAGCCCCTCGCGGCTACTGCGCAGGCGTTGATAGAGCGGTGATTGCGGTTGAAAAAGCGCTTGATCACTACGGTGCCCCCATCTATGTGCGCAAGCAGATTGTGCACAACAAACATGTGGTCAGGTCACTTGAAAAGCGCGGCGCAATTTTTGTGGATGAAGTAGATGAAGCCCCAGATGGCTGCATCATGATTTTTAGTGCACACGGCGTATCTCCAGCAGTAATCAAGGCCGCAGAGGCCAGGAATCAGCAGACAATCGATGCAACCTGCCCGCTGGTGACAAAGGTGCACCGAGAGGTTCAAAGATTTGAGAAAGAGGGCTACGACATCCTTCTAGTCGGTCACGAGGGCCATGAAGAGGTTGAAGGAACAGCAGGCGAAGCTCCGGATGTGGTGCAGCTGGTTGATGGCGAGCAGGGGATCAGGGACGCAAAGGTGAAAGACCCGAGCAAGGTCGTTTGGCTATCTCAAACCACGCTTTCAGTCGATGAGACCATGGACACAGTCCTGAAGCTGCGTGAGAAGTTTCCAACGCTCCAGAATCCTCCCAGCGATGACATTTGCTATGCAACCCAAAACAGACAAGTTGCAATCAAAAAGGTCGGAGCCGACTCTGACCTGGTGATTGTTGTTGGTTCAGCTAACTCCTCCAACACAGTGCGCCTGGTTGAAGTTGCCCTAGATGCCGGTGCCAAGGCTGCCTACCGCGTAGATTTCGCCTCAGAAATCAAACCGGAGTGGTTTGAGGGCGTGAAAACAGTGGGCGTCAGCTCTGGTGCGTCGGTTCCCGAGGAGCTTGTTGATGAGGTCCTGGAATACCTTGACAAAAATGGCTTCGGAAATGTTTCAACTGTCACCACCGCAGAAGAAGATATTCAGTTCTCGCTGCCAAAGGAACTCAGGAAAGACCTAAAGAGTGCCGGACATAACACTTCCTTGAAAAAGAGTTAGTCGAAGGATTTCGAGCTGACCTCGGATCCGTCGCGGCTAAACGTTTTCCACACTCCGACCTGAGATCCGAGGTTGAAAGATCCGCTGCGCATCAGCGAACCGTCTTTCCGAAAAAACTCCCAATAGCCGTGCATATGGCCGTCGAGATACTCACCTTTGAACCGAGGAAGTCCGTTGGCGTAAAAGGGGTTGTGTTCCCCTTCCATTGCTACCAGCTAGATTTGCCGGCTGAGCCAAGCTGGTTTGCGGCTTCAACTACTCGCGCAGCCATTCCGGCTTCGGCACTGGCGCCCCAGTTGCGTGGGTCATAAAGCTTCTTGTTTCCGACTTCGCCATCGATTCGAAGAACTCCGTCGTAGTTCTTTAGCATGTGGTTCACTACTGGCCTGGTGAACGCGTACTGGGTGTCGGTGTCAATGTTCATCTTGATGACTCCAAAAGACACTGCGTCAGCAATTTCCTGCTCGGTTGAGCCGGAACCACCATGGAATACCAAATCAAACGGGTTTTCCTTGCCGTACTTGGTGCCGATCTCTCTTTGGATTTCCTCAAGCAGCTCAGGGCGCAGGTGAACGTTTCCTGGCTTGTAAACTCCGTGAACATTTCCGAAGGTAAGGGCGGCGATGTAGCGACCATTCTCGCCAAGGCCAAGTGCCTCAACGGTCTTCTGTCCGTCTTCAACCGTGGTGTAGAGGTGCTCATCAATAGCGCCCTCAACACCGTCTTCTTCGCCGCCAACTGCGCCTACTTCAATTTCCAGCACCGCTCCCACGTTGTGGGTCTTTGCTAGCAGTTCCTTGGCGATTTCTAGGTTTCTATCAAGCGCAATGGCTGACCCGTCCCACATGTGTGAGTTGAAAATTGATTCGCCACCGGCCTTTACTCGCTCTGCGGAAAGCTCCAACAGTGGCCTAACGAATCCATCAAGTTGATCTTCAGCGCAGTGATCGGTGTGAAGGGCAACCTTTATGTCGTAGTTCTTAGCGACTTCTCTGGCAAACGCTGCAAAAGCAAGAGCACCGGTAACGCGATGCTTGATTGTCGAGCCAGACCAGTAGTCGGCACCTCCGGTTGAGACCTGAATGATTCCATCAGAACCAGCTGCCTGTAGGCCAGCAAGTGCCGCATTTAGGGTCTGAGAGCTCGAAACGTTTAGTGCCGGGTAGGCAAAACGGTTCTGCTTTGCTCGGTCAAGCATCTCCTGATATTCAGCGGAAGTTGCTATTGCCATTCTGGTGCCTCCTTAGGCGGTTGCTGGTTCGCCGAGAAGCTGGTCTCGGTTTGGAATAAGTTCAATGTGGGCTTCTACTAGGTTCTCAATGCTGCTGAGCCCACTTGTCGGCTGCTGCACTTTCGCGGCACCCCACTGCACTGCGGCGGCAATACCCTCGGCCACATCAAATCCGACGCCGTAGTGGTTCTCGTCAGAAGGGTGCGCGGTAACTGCGGAAAGGAATCCTGCAATGGTTGAGTCGCCAGCGCCGACGGTGTTTATCACCTTGACATGGTCCGTGTACGCGTGAATCGCGTGCGATCCGGTAACTGCGATGATGCCATCGACTCCGAGGGAAGCCATAACACAGTTGACCCCCCACTTGTTCAGCTGTCTGGCGGCATCGATTACATCGCCGATGGTGTTTAGGTCTTTTCCTACGCACTCGGCAAGTTCATGGGCATTTGGCTTCATGATTGTCGCCATTCCGCTCTTGGCCCAGTGGCGAAGCGCCGGCCCGGAGGTGTCAAGGACAACTCGAATGCCCAGAGCTTCCATTTTTTCAAATAGCGGCTGTAGGTCAATTACCTTGCCGGTTTCCACAATCTCAGGATGCGCCCCGGCAACCACAAGCCACTTCGCCCCGGTGTCCTCAATCGTCTGGATCGTCAGCTTGACTACTTGATCCCAGTCTGCCTGCTTCAGGGGTCGTGGATGTTCGTTGATTTTGGTGGTTGGTCCATCGAGTTCAACGATGGTGGTTGAGACGCGAAGGGTGCCATCGACCCAAAGGGGGGTTAAGAATTCTGAATTTGTTCGCTCTAGAACGCCCTTGTCAGCGTCACCAATTGGAACAATTCCGGGCGCATCAATTCCAGCCAGGCGCAGTGCCCTAGAAACGTTAATGCCCTTGCCAGCAAGCTCTTCGCCGACCCGGTCAGCACGGTTTACCGCTCCCGGTTCTAGGTTCTTCACAAAATAAGTGCGGTCGAGTGTAGGCGCAGGCGTAAGGGTGACTATGGGTGCAATCTTGCCAGTCATGGGGACTCCTTGAATGTGAGGCTGAGAGTTGTAATCAGTAACACTCACATCTTTGTAGGCGCGATAGAAACACTATACAGATAAACGATTTATTAGTCTTCTGACAGCTCCTTGGAGGTCAAAGCACTTGGGGCATCATCAAGCTGCTTTGGCTCCACAATGGTGTCAATCCCTAGCTCGTTTTCGTCCAGGTCATTGAGCTTCCTGGCAGTCACCAGCATCCTGGATTCAAGACTCGAGACAAACGCGTTGTATGACTTCACGGTTGAGGTGAGCTTGTTTCCAAGGTCCTGTGCAAGGGCGGCAATTTTCCCGACCCGCTCATATAGCTCCTTGCCAAGTTTGATCATTGCTCGCACTTGTGACTCATCTGCATTTTGGCGCCAAATGTAGTTAATGGTCTTTAGTACTGAGAACAGTGAAACGGGGGAGGAAAGCGCGACGTTTTTCTTGAACGCATACTCCATCAATGACGGGTCGGCGTCCAGGGCCGCAGACAGCAGTGATTCGCTGGGTACAAAACAAATAACAAAATCTGGCGAGGAATCAAGTCCGCTCCAATAGGCCTTGGTGCCCAGATCATCGATGTGCTTTCTAACCGCAGCTACGTGCTCTTTGATAAGGATTGCCCTGCGGTTGGCTTCTTCGCCACCGGCTAGCTCGCTGATGCTACTGGCCTCCTGGTAGGAGTTAAACGGCACCTTCGAGTCAATCGCGAGCGACTTTCCTCCGGGCAGGTTGATAACCATGTCGGCCCTGCCGGTGCCGTTATCGGTCTTGATTGTGGCTTGCTCCGCAAAATCCGCATGCTTGATCAGCCCTGCAAGTTCGACCAGCTTCCGAAGTTGGGTCTCGCCCCAGACGCCTCGAAGGCTGTTGGAACTGAGCGCCTGAGACAGTTGCTGCGTTTGTTTTCTAAGGTTCTCATCGGTTTCAATCGAGGCCCGCAGCTGTTCTGAGATCGAACTGAATTGCTCGGTTCGTTCCTTTTCCAGTCGCTGCACTACATCCTGCATTTGCAAAAGCTGCTGCTTTACTGGCTCCAGCTGAACCAAAATCTTGTTTTCTTTATCCGTTTGTTGAGCCTGAGTTGAAATCGTTTGCTCAGATTTGGCTAGTTGAGCCCGCAGTTCGCGTTCGGTTGCCTCGAGGCCGGCAAGTTTTGCGGCCAGCGAAGAATCGGTGGCCGGGGTCCGGTTTTTTTGCCAAAGCATCCCAATCAGGAATCCAGCCCCGGAACTAATCAGGAGGGTAACAACTATCAACCAAATGGAATCTTGCATGGTGCCAAGTATTGCAGTGGGTTCAGACAACCAGAGGCTTCAAACGCTGCTTGGTCTTGATTAGCAGGCCCTCCAGTGAATCGACCTCGTGCCTGGCGGCCATGTCTAGGGCAATCCGAGCACAGGCGTCGGAGTCCGCGAGCGCATCGTGATGTTGAAAATCTTCATGGCCGACGGCGTAAGCAACCGCGTTCAAACGGTAGCTTTCGAGGTTGTATGTTTTTCTGGCCATCGCCAGGGTGCAGGCGTACCCCAGGGCCGGTAGGTCAAAATTTATCGCTGCTGCACTGTTGCGAAGCACCGACATGTCAAACGAGGCGTTGTGGGCAACAAGGGGTAGTCCGTCGGTGAAAAGAAGCAGTTCCGGCAGCACTTCTTCCCATTCCGGAGCATCCGAAACATCCTCTGGCCTGATGCCATGAATCCGAATGTTGCCTTCGTGGAACCAGTTATGAGGGTATGGCGGTCGAAATAACATTGAAAGTGATTCTGTTATTTCACCCTGTGAAACTCTCACTAGCCCAACTGCGCAGGGCGATGCCGGAGAGGAATTGGCCGTCTCAAAGTCAATACTTATGAATTCCATGGCCACGAAACAATTATGAACCAATAAACTTTCGCACGTGGCCCTAACTATCGGAATCGTCGGCTTACCCAATGTTGGTAAGTCCACCCTGTTCAACGCACTAACTAAAAACAAAGTTTTGGCAGCGAACTACCCGTTCGCAACCATCGAGCCAAACATTGGGGTTGTGAATCTGCCAGATGCCCGGTTATCGCGTCTTGCCGCAATATTTGGCTCGGACAAAATCCTGCCTGCGGCGGTCTCATTCGTTGACATCGCGGGCATCGTGCGAGGAGCATCCGAAGGTGAAGGCCTTGGAAACCAGTTCCTGGCAAACATCCGCGAGGCTGATGCCATCGCCCAAGTGGTTCGCGGTTTTGCTGACAGCGACGTTATCCACGTTGATGGAAAGGTGGATGCAGGCGGCGACATCGAGACCATTCACACCGAATTGATTCTTGCCGACATGCAAACTCTCGAGAAGGCGCGCCCCAGGCTAGAAAAGGAAGTCAAGGGCAAAAAGGCTGATCCCAAGGTGCTCGAGGTTATTGACCAAGCAATTGCGTTTTTGAACGACGGCAAGCCGCTTTCCCTGGTGGGGATCGACCTAGAGCCAATTCGTGAGCTTGGGCTTTTGACTGCAAAGCCGATCCTGTTTGTCTTCAATGTTGACGAGGGAATTCTGACCGACAGCGTCAAAATGCAGGAACTTGCAGATCTGGTGAAGCCAGCCGAGGCGGTTTTTCTTGACGCCAAAGTTGAATCAGAGTTGATTGACCTGGACAAAGAGGAGGCAGCGGAGCTGCTTGCTTCTTTGGGGCAGAACGAATCCGGTCTGGATCAGCTGGCAAGAATTGGATTTGCAACGCTGGGCCTCCAGACTTATTTGACCGCAGGGCCAAAAGAATCCAGGGCCTGGACTATTCCAGTTGGTGCCAAGGCTCCGCAAGCCGCGGGCGTAATCCACACCGATTTTGAAAAAGGCTTTATTAAAGCCGAGGTTGTTTCCTTCGCCGACTTGGATAGTGCCGGCTCAATGGCTCAAGCAAAAGCTCTTGGGAAGGCCCGCATTGAGGGCAAGGACTACACGATGCAAGACGGTGACGTCGTGGAGTTCAGGTTCAACGTTTAGTCGCTTAGACTTGACAGCGTGACTTCCCCAACTATTCGGCTGTCGGTCTCTGACGACATCATTGGTTGGTTTGACGTTATCGGCCCATATCTTTTTTATGCGGCTGTCTTCGGGTTAGTTTTTGCCGGCACTGGCCTGTTTATTGGTGCATTCATCCCATTTATTACAGGCGACTCTCTGGTCTTTGCTGCAGGTTTGGTGGCAGCGGCGCACCAAGACAGCATCAACATTTTTGCGATGGTCATCGGCGTTGGAATCGCCGCCTGGTTGGGCGATCAGGTCGGCTACACACTTGGGCGGCACTTTGGTAGGCCCTATCTCGACAAGCGCCAGGGCAAGTGGTTGAAGCGGGCAATAGTTCGCTCGGACCAGTTCTATGAGCGCTATGGCTGGTGGTCGATTGTGGTTGCCAGATTTGTGCCCTGGGGTCGAGTTATCATTCCGGCGCTTGCTGGAATCAGCAAGATGAATTACTACAAGTTCTTCAGCGCCAATGCCGTTGGTGCGACGCTCTGGGGCTGCGGGCTCACTCTTGCCGGGTATCTCACCTATTCGATTCCAGCAGTTCGATCAGCGGTCTATGTGATTGCAATTGTCGTGATCACCATGAGCGTGATTGCCGGCGTCCGAACCTGGCGCGCGAACCGGGTTTAGTTAGAAATAATTAGGTCGGCCAATTCTTGGCTCGACTCGGCTTGGTAGAACTCATCCTCCTGGATGGACCACGCTAGATAAAACTCGTCGAAGATGCCGTCATCGCGATCGCTGTATCGCTGTTTCCGGGTTGGCGCATCGCTCTCAACCCAAATACAAATCTGCGCTAGATCGCGGGCTGCTTTTGAAATCGAACCGCAGCCCTCGACAATCACCAGGTTTCCGCCTTCAAAGCTGCGCCAGCCATTGGCGGGCTCGGTTGGAGCACCGCGCTGGTTATTGCCCCAGTCCCAGATTTGCCAGGAGGCGGCTTGGCCCTGTGTTATCGGTGTCAAGATATGTTGATTCAAATACTGCGCACCAGCTCGCAATCCGTCCCAACCGGGATAGATGTCGTCCATTTGAATCACCTTTGGAAGTTGGCGCTGTGACTGAAATATTCTCTCGCTAAGGGCTTTTGCAAAATGTGTTTTGCCACTCCCAGCCCTGCCATCTATCAGCACAACCGGTGAATTATGTTTATCTAGAAGCTCTTCACAGGCCCTGACCGCAAATTCAAGCCCCTGTTCGGCATCAAGTATTTTTGCGGGCATACCCCAAAGTTTAGGCGCATGGCAATAGACTTGTGGAGGCTGCATCAGCCTCCTCTATTTATTTACCCCAAGGTTTTTTATGAAAAAGCAAAACAGCGCGCTTAGAAATCTAGCGATCGTTGCACACGTTGACCACGGCAAGACAACTTTGGTTGACGCCATGTTGCGCCAAACCAACTCCTTTGCCACTCACGGCACTGTTGATGAGCGCGTTATGGACTCAGGTGACCTAGAGCGCGAAAAGGGAATTACCATCCTTGCCAAGAACACCGCGGTTCGCTACGAAGGTTCTGCCGCCAAGGGTGAGTCAATCGTCTTGAACGTTATCGACACCCCCGGTCACGCTGACTTCGGTGGCGAGGTCGAGCGTGGATTGTCAATGGTTGACGGAGTGCTGTTGCTAGTGGACGCATCTGAAGGCCCGTTGCCACAGACCAGGTTTGTGCTTCGCAAGGCACTGGAAGCAAGGCTTCCAGTGGTGCTGCTTGTCAACAAGACTGACCGACCTGACGCCCGAATCGATGAGGTAGTTGAAGAAAGCCATGACCTACTGTTGGGTCTTGCTTCGGACCTCAACGACACAGTGCCAGATTTGGATGTAGACGCAATCTTGGACCTACCCGTTATTTACGCTTCCGGCCGAGCTGGTCGAGCATCACTAAACAAGCCTAATGATGGCGAACTGCCAGACTCAGAGGACCTAGAGCCACTATTCGAGGCGATCCTGAAATACATCCCAGCCCCTTCCTACGAAGAGGGTGCGCCACTGCAGGCTCACGTTACTAACCTGGACGCATCACCATTCCTCGGCCGCTTGGCGCTGCTGAGAATCTTCAATGGCGATATCAAAAAGGGTCAGACTGTTGCTTGGGTTCGCCAGGACGGCACCACGCAGAATGTGAAGATTACCGAGCTGCTTGGAACCAAGGCGCTGGAGCGATTGCCAATTGAAAAGGCTGGCCCAGGAGACATTGTCGCCGTTGCTGGAATTGAAGACATCACCATTGGTGAATCACTTTGTGACCCAAATGATGTTCGACCACTGCCGCTTATTAGGGTTGACGACCCGGCTATCTCGATGACTGTTGGTATCAACACCTCACCAATGGCTGGCCGAGTAAAGGGCGCGAAAATCACCGCTCGTTTGGTGAAAGACCGCCTTGACCGCGAACTAATCGGTAACGTCTCAATTCAGGTCCTTCCAACCGAGCGTCCAGACGCATGGGAAGTTCAGGGTCGAGGCGAACTTGCTTTGGCCATTTTGGTTGAGCAGATGCGTCGCGAGGGTTATGAACTGACTGTCGGTAAGCCGCAGGTAGTAACCAAGAAAATCGATGGCAAGGTTCACGAGCCGGTTGAAGATCTGACCATTGATACTCCAGAAGAGTTCCTGGGTGCTGTGACTCAGCTTTTGGCCGCTCGCAAGGGCCGAATGGTCAACATGACCAACAACGGCACCGGCTGGGTGCGCATCGAATTCAAGGTTCCATCCCGTGGACTAATTGGCTTTAGAACTGAGTTCTTGACCACAACCAAGGGTGCCGGTATTGCCAACGCCCTGGCTGCCGGTTACGAGCCATGGTTCGGACCAATCACCACTCGTCAAAACGGTTCGATGGTTGCAGACCGTGCCGGTGTTGCAACTCCGTTTGCCATGATCGCTCTCCAAGAGCGTGGCGCATTCTTTGTCGAGCCAACCAGCGAGGTTTATGCCGGAATGGTCGTGGGGGAGAACTCCAGGGCTGATGACATGGACATCAACATCACCAAGGAAAAGCAGCTAACTAACATGCGTGCTGCTTCCGCTGACAACTTTGTTGGCCTAACCCCTCCGAAGAAGCTTTCGTTGGAGGAGTGCTTGGAGTTCGCACGCGAGGACGAGTGTGTTGAGGTAACCCCTGATGCAATTCGAATTCGCAAGCTCGAGCTGGATGCCAACGTCCGTGCCCGCCAGGTTTCTGCCAGGAAGCGTGCGTCCGAGAACTAGTTAGCCTTGGAGTCTATTGAATAGACTTCGCCAGGCTCTTTTCGAGTTCGCTCCAACTGCTCACGCTCGACCAGCTCGGCACTCTGGTTCTCCAGGGTGCCCTGCTTGCCGATTGCAATAACGCAGATTACGTCCTGATCCTTAGTTCCGACTGTCTTAGCTACTGCTTCTGGGTTTATGCCTCCCATGTAGTGAGCCCTGAGCCCCATCGCTTCGGTTTGAGTAACAAGCTGACTGGCCGCCAGACCAACATCGAAAAACGTGGCCGCCTGGTTTCTTGGTTTGCCTTCAAATAGCTGATCCGCAAGCAATACGGCATAGGCAGAAGATTTTGGCGCCCAGGCCTGATTAAAGCCACCCAGCCCAGATTCAGAGATCTCATCAAACAGGCTGGTGCCTGATCTCAGAATCACTACATGCCACGGTTGCTGGTTGGAAGATGATGGGCTCCAGCGGAAGGCCTCACCAAGGCTCATGGCTTGGGAGTCAGTGAGCTCATAGCTCGAATCAAAGATTCTCGGACTCCAGCGGCCAGCCACTAATGGGTGCAGGTCGGCATTGGTGTGGGCAGGTTTTTCTAATGGTGAAGAGGTCATAGTTTTTACAACTCTAGTTGGTTAGTTATTAGTCCTTCTGGGCACTACCATTGGCTGGTGTCGTCTAGAGGTTTGATTCTGTTCTCGCTGGCTGGCCTATTCTGGGGCCTCCCATACTTCTTTATCGCACTGGCTCTAGAGAGCTTCTCAACTCCAACAATCGTCTTTGCCAGAACCTTCTTGGGTGCCCTGGTCTTGGTTCCCTATGCAGCAATCACCGGCGGCCTCATCAAGGCACTTCGCGCCTGGCGTTACGTTGCATTGTTTGCGCTGATTGAAATGGTTGGGCCTTGGTTTTTGATCACCGAGAGTGAAAAGCACATTTCCTCAGGGTTGGCCGGTCTCTTGATTGCGACCGTGCCATTTTTCGCGGTTGCGGTGCTGGCAATTTTCCTAAAGGACCGCAAAGCACTTCGTCCCAGGTCTTTGACCGGGATGGTAATCGGCTTTATTGGAGTCGCGGCGCTGGTTGGAATCGATTCCTTTCTGGGGACTGTCAATCCGGTGTATGTGCTGATGGTTGTGCTCGCGGCTGTTGGCTATTCGATCGCGCCTATCATTGCCAACCGGAAGCTCCAGGAGGTTCCAAGCGCATCTGTGATTGGCATTAGCATGGCGCTTGTCGCCACAATCTACGCACCTTTTTCGCTTCCGAATATCGTCCCAGAATTCTCTGACGCTTCGGCCAAGAGTATCTTGGCGCTGGTGGTGCTGGGTCTAGTTTGTTCAGCCTTGGCCTTCGTGATCTTCTTCCAGCTAATCAAGGAAGTCGGTCCGGTCAAGGCAACCCTAATTACCTACGTGAACACTGCGGTAGCGCTGTCCTTGGGCATCATTTTTTTGGCTGAGCCAATCACAACTGGTCTAGCTGTTGGTCTGCCGCTGATCGCGGTCGGTCTCTATTTGGCCGGCGGCACGGAGCGAAAACGGGACATACCCGAAACCGCTGGATAGCATTTAGGCATGTCAGCTAGGGACGTAGATCTTTATCTAAGCCAGTTCAGCGCGGAGCAGCGCGCCGGTTTGGATGATCTCAGATCCAAACTGCTGCAGCTAGTCCCAGCGGCCGAGGAGGGCATCTCCTACGGCATGCCAGCGGTGATTGAAGGCGGAATAGTGATGGCTGGCTACGCCTGCTTCAAGAACCATCTCAGCTATTTTCCGCACAGCTCCATTGTGATCACAAACACTCTTAGCGAGCTGGGGCAATACAAGTGCTCCAAGGGTGGATTTCAGTTCGGCTTCGACCAGAGAATCCCACTGCAGCTAATAGAAAAACTGGTTGCTGAAAAGCGTAAGTTACTTGCCGAAAAAGCCAGCAGGGGTTGAGACGCAGAACTAGATCAGGTAAAAATCGTCGCCGGTCATGTTGAGCAGTCTGGCATTCACGCCAACCGCAACGGTCCCGGCCGGCATTGGCTTGGTCACAACCGCATTTGCCCCAACTGCGCAGTCATTACCGATAGTTATGTTTCCGATCAGTTTTGCACCTGCACCAATAATCACTCTGTCACCAACTGTCGGGTGGCGCTTGACTGGGTCCAGCGTCTTGCCACCGAGGGTAACCCCGTGGTAAATCAATACGTCATCGCCGATCACTGCAGTCTCGCCAATCACCACTCCCACTCCGTGGTCAATTACCAAGCGGTTGCCGATAGTGGCTCCGGGGTGAATCTCAATTGCTGTAAAGAACTTGGCATAGTTGGAAACCATGCGAGAGAGGGTTCTTAGTTTTAGGTGCCAGAGTCTATGAGCAATTCGGTAGATCCAAATTGCGTGAAGCCCGGGGGAGGTGAAGAACAGCTCCCAGGCACTTAAAGTAGCCGGATCTCGTTCGAGTCCAGCTTTGAAGTCATCTCTAATGCTCAAGATTTGGTCTGATATTCTTCTTGTAGATCACGGTAAAGAGTCGACGAAACGTATCGTTCTCCAAAGGAAGGAACGATCACCACTACGATCTTGCCGGCAAATTCAGGTCGGTTTGCAACTTCTCTTGCTGCCCAGAGCGACGCACCAGATGAGATTCCTGCGAGGATTCCCTCCTCGGCACTTGCTCGTCGTGCGTATTCAAACGCAGTTCCGTTTTCCACGCTGATTACTTCGTCGTAGGCGAAAGTGTCCAGCACCGACGGAATGAAGTTTGGTCCAATTCCAGCCAGTGGATGACCGGCGGCCTCGCCTCCAGTCAACAGCGGGGAGGCGGCTGGCTGGACCGCAAAAGTCTTGATCTTCGGGTTTAGTTCCTTTAGTCGCTGTGAGACGCCCGTGATGGTTCCACCGGTACCGCTACCTGCAACAACAGCAGCAACCTGACCATCAGTGTCCGCCCAAATTTCTTCTGCAGTAGTCTCGCGGTGAATGGCAGGGCCTGCTTGATTGTCGAATTGACGAACCAGGATCGAGCCTTCGATGCTTGCACCAAGCTCCTCAGCTTTGGCAACCGAACCCTTCATGCCTTCTGCGGCTGGAGTCAGGAATAGCTCGGCCCCGTAGGCGCGAATCAAAATCTTGCGTTCCAGGCTCATCGACTCTGGCATCACAATAATGGTTCGGTAGCCCCTGGCCGCTCCCACCATGGCCAAGGAAATACCAGTGTTTCCGCTGGTTGCCTCGATGATTGTGCCGCCCGGTGCCAGCTCGCCTGATTTCTCAGCCGCATTCACCATGGCAATGCCAAGCCGGTCTTTTACTGAGGATGACGGGTTATAAAACTCTAGTTTTGCGAGCACTGTTGCCGCGGCACCATCAGTAATTTGGTTGAGCTGAACCAGAGGGGTGTTGCCAAAAACTTCGGTTATGTTCTGATAGACGCGCATCTGTTCCTCACTAGCTAAGACTAGGGAAGTGTAACCAGACAAACCCTTGTCACAGTCCCTATTACTAATAATTACTCCCACAGCGTGAGCCTTCAGGCTAACTAGTGGCTGCGGATTTACACTGTTCAGGCCATGAACTCCTTGAAAATTTCCCTCGCAGTCGCGAGCACTCTGCTGTTGGCAGGATGCAGTGTCCAGGATGTTGCAGCCACTGCCGCTGACGCAGCAGCCTGCAGGGCGCTCAGCTCAACTCTGTCTGGACTTTCTTCAGCCTACGAATCTGGACTGGTTGATTCCGGAGTCATCGACCAACTTGATCAGCTGGTTGGGAAACAGGTTGATTTTCTGCTGTCAACTGAGCTTGCCGATTCCATCCGGGAGCTTGCCGGCGAGCTAGGCAAAACCGACTCAGCCCAGGGAACCTCCACCAAGATTCAGGAGATTACCGCGGACATTGCACAGAAGTGTTCTGAATACGGGATTGAGCTATCGAACTAGTTCGTCATCGACGAAGTGGTTTTTGGCTATCTGAATTCCCATAAGTGCACTTATAAGCGCAACCACGAAGAACATCCAGAGCGTTGCCTCCCAGCCGCCAGTGATCTCTCTGGATACTCCAACCGCAAAGACAATCACTGTTGTGACGGTGTAGCTCATGCCCTGACCAAACGCGCTAACAGCCAGAACCGTGCTTCTGGTTCTAGACCTCAGGTTGAACAGCGTTAGTGCAAGTGGGAACATCGCAGGACCAAGACCAAAGGCAGCCACCCAGATCCAGAGCGTTGAGCTTTCTCCAAAGAGAATCCCAAGCGCTCCGATCATGCCCATCGAGCTCGAAAACCAGATGATTGGTGCGTGGAGCTTGTGATATCTGCTGGCTAGAACAGGCACCACCAGCGCGGCAGGTAAGCCCAAGATTGCAAATAGCGACAGCAGCGCACCGGCCTGACCGACGGTCACGTTGTTGTGTTCAAGCAGCAAAAGCGGCAGCCAGGCAAAGCTGACATACCCGAAAACCGAGGTCATTCCCTGGGTTCCAAAAATGGCCCAGGCTGTTGGCGATCTCCAAATGGCTTTTTGGCGCGGTTGGTTCAGCTCTCTTTGTTCGGGAACTGAATTATGCCTAAGGGCCAGAAGTGGCAACAGCGTCAGAACTGCCAAAAAGCCCCACTGGCCCAATGAGAGCCTCCAGCCGGCAGCCTCGGCTACCGGTACCGCAACGAAGGAGGCCGCCGTTGCGCTTATGGCTGTGAGTGAAATATAAAAACTGGAAACTAGCCCGACTCGATTGGGAAAGTATTTCCTGACCAGCACCGGCAGCAATATGTTGCCAATTCCCATTCCTAAAAGGCTCATCAGGCTGCCGGCGAATAATGCGGTTGAATCCCAGGCCAAGGCCCGTAGCGCGTGCCCTCCAACAATCAACAGGGCAGTGCCAATCAGGGTTTTTTCAACACCGATTCTTCTGGCAGGGGTATTAGCCAGGGAAGTGGCAATTGCAAAGGCAAGCGGTGCGGCCAGCCCCAAGAGCCCAATGGTCACAATTGGGAGCGATATCTCTTTTTGGATGTAGGTAACAATTGGTGATACTGAGCTCACCGCGGTTCGCATGTTTATTGCAAACAGCGCTATGGCCGCAATTGCAAACCATTTTGTAGTTCTGTCGCTTTTCAAGCTTCCTACTTCAGTGCGTCTTGCACTGCCTGGTGCAGTAGCGAGTTGGTGGCAATCACCGATGAGCTGTCTTCAGTAAGTTCTCTCTGCAGGTCTGTGATTCGCCCGCCCGCCTCGGTCAGAATCGGCACCAGCGCTGCAATGTCGTGGATCTTGAGGTCATGCTCGGCCGCAATTTCAATTGCCCCCTCCGCAACAAACATGTAGCTCAGGAAATCACCGTAGGCACGGGTTCTGGAAACATTGGTGCTCAGTTCCAGTAGCTGTTCCAGTAGTCCTTGATTTCGCCACTGCTCCAGCGAGTTAAAGCTCAGGGTTGAATCCTCCAGCTTTGCAATCTTGGAAACAGTGATCTTTCTGACTGAACCGTCAATGTCTTTGGTGAAGGCCCCGCGGCCCTTGCCTGCCCACCATCTTCTGCCAAGAGCAGGTGCAGAAATTATGGAGGTTGTGATTTCTCCGTCGACCCGAAGCGCAATTAGGGTTCCCCAGATCGGAACTCCGCGCAGGTAGTTTGCAGTTCCGTCGATTGGGTCAATGATCCAACTGCGGTTTGAATCCCCAGTCTTGTCCATCTCCTCACCAATCACTTCATCGCTGGGTCGATAGAGCTTAAGAAGTTCCCGGAGCTTGCCCTCGACCGCCTTATCGGCATCGGTAACCGGAGTGCGATCCGGCTTTGCCTCGACTACTAGATCCAGTGCCCTAAACCGCGCCAGTGAAATGTCATCTGCCGCATTGGCCAGCACCTGGAGTAGTTCAATGTCGTTCATGGTTTCCTAATCTAGTTGCCCAATTGAATCAACCAGCCTTCTGAATGAATCCAACCTGAGCGGAGAAATCTCGCCGGCAGCAGCTTTCTCATCCAGTTTGCAGTCTGGGGAGTTTGACAGGTGACTGCAGCCCCGTGGGCATTGCTGGCTCGCCAGATTCAGGTCCTCAAAGCCTCTCAGCAGGCCATCGCTGTCGATAGCAGAAAGACCAAAGCTTCTGATGCCGGGGGTGTCCACAATCCAGCCCCCATAGGCCCTGATGGCGTGTGCAGAGCTAGATGTGTGCCTGCCTCGACCGGTGACCTTGTTCACGACCCCGGTTGCCCTGATTGCTCCTGGCACCAGTTGGTTGATGATGGTGGTTTTACCAACACCGGAGTGGCCAACAAACACTGTTGTCTTATCGGCAAGTAGCTGCCTCAGGTCCTCAAGGTTCGGGTTGTCTTCGGAGGTCTTGATGATTTCCAAATCGAAACCCAAAAAGCTCTCAATGAATTCGGTTGGGTCGGCTAGGTCGCACTTGGTCATCACCAGAATTGGCTTGAGTCCGGCGTGGAATGCTGCGACCAGGTAGCGATCCACTAGTCGAGACCTCGGCTCAGGATTGGCAGCGGCCATCACCACCACCAGTTGATCGGCGTTAGCAACGATTGTTTGCTCCTGAACATCGCCATCCTCGGCTGAACGTGACAGGGTGTTGCGCCTGGGTTCTATGCCGACGATTCTGGCCAGTGCTCCGGTTTCGCCAGAGATGTCGCCATCCAGGCGAACTCGATCACAAATGACGCAGCCGTCTTTTCGAAGCTCCTTGGCAAGAGTGGCTGTAATTTCTTTACCCTCGTCGGTAAGAATCCGGTAGCGCGCTAGGTGGACTTCAAGCACCATTCCGGCGGGGGCATTGCTGAAATCGGGGCGACGCTTGGTTCGTGGTCGAGAGCCTTTGGGGTTGGGCCTAATCCTGACATCATCCTCATCGAGGTCTTCAGGTGTTAGGTCTCTGTCGAACCAGCTCACTTGCTCTCCAGCATCTGTAGCCACATGCTGGCGAATTCCGGCATGGTCTTCGAGGTGGTTTCGATGTTCTCAACTTCCACACCCGGCACCGCCAGGCCAATAATCGCTCCGGCGGTTGCCATCCTGTGGTCGTGGTAGCTGTGCCAAAGGCCGCCGTGTAGTGGGGCTGGATCGATTACCAGTCCGTCTTCCAATTCGGTCACCTTGCCGCCAAGGTTGTTTATCTCCGTTGCCAGAGCTGCGAGTCGGTCAGTCTCATGGCCCCTTAGGTGCCTAATGCCGGTAAGTGTGCTTCGAGTTTCTGCAAGCGCACAGAGCCCAGCAATTGTGGGTGTTAGCTCGCCGGCTGCAGACAGATCAATATCAATTCCGCGGATACTGCCGGATCCAACAACCGTCAGAGTTCCGTTTGTTAGTTCCACCTGGGCTCCCATTTTGGAAAGGATGTCGAGGTAGTGGAAGCCGACCTGAGTGGTGGCTTCGGGCCAGTGTGGAATCTTCACCTGGCCGGAAGCAACCATGGCAGCTGCCAGGAACGGTCCGGCATTTGAAAGGTCAGGCTCAATTACCACTTCGCCACCTGCGATTGGCCCCGGCTCAGCCACCCAGTGAGTATCGCTTTCTGCCCTGGCGGACACGCCCCTAGAGCGAAGTGTTGCCAGTGTCATTTCGATGTGCGGCATCGAGGGCAGGTGGTCGCCCACGTGAGTCAGGCTCAGGCCATTTTTGAACCTCGGAGCGCTCAACAACAAACCTGAGACAAATTGCGAAGAATCCGATGCGTCTATTTCCAGCTCGCCACCTTCAACCTGCCCGAGCCCTGTGACCGTAAATGGTAGGGACGGCTGCTCTGCAGCGATGTTGGCCCCCAGGGCCCTAAGTGACTCAATGGTGGTGTGCATTGGCCTGGTTCTGGCACCCGAGTCACCATCGAAAGAGATCTCTCCGGTTGCCAACAGGCTCAACGGAGGCAAGAACCTCATTACGGTTCCGGCCAGGCCGCAGTCGATTGTGGCCGGTCCGGCAAGGGTGCCCGGTGTAACAACCAAGTCGGCGCCATCCCATAGAAACTCTGTTCCCAAAGCCTCTAGTGCTTGAATCATCAGCCGGCTGTCCCTGGAAATCAGCGGCGAAATCAACCTTGTGGGACTTGTGGCAAGAGCTGACAGCACGAGCTCTCGGTTGGTGAGCGACTTGCTTCCGGGAAGGACCACGGTTGCCAAAAATCCAGTGGATGTGGGCGCATGCCAGTTAGTCGAGTCAGCCATTGCCTCAAAGATACAAGGAAATTGCCTCGGAAGCCCTTAGCCAGAGCGCCTTATTGCCTTAGAGCTTGCGCTCTGGGAGCCCCAGGGCAGCTAGACTTGGCCCTAATGACAGATAAAAAGTCTGAAAAAATAGCGAGTTTTGAAGCCCAAGCGCTTCCGCTGATGCCCCAGCTATATGGAGCTGCCCTTAGATGGACTAGAAACCCCAGCGACGCTGAGGACCTGGTTCAAGAAACGTTCGCCAAGGCTTTCGTGGCGTGGGCAAAATTTGAGCAGGGAACCAACCTCAAAGCCTGGCTTTTCAGAATCATGACCAACACCCACATCAACCTTTACAACAAAAAGGCAAAGGACAAGGCCAAGACTGCTTTGGATGATCTGGAGGATTGGCAGGTTGGGCAAGGTGAGTCTGTAACCTCGCGCTCCTCCCGAAGTGCTGAGATCGAAGCGCTTGAAAACATGCCATCTTCGGCCATCAAGAACGCTCTGGATCAGATCCCTGAAGAGTTCCGAATGGTTGTCTACTATGCGGTTGTAGAGGGGCTGCCCTACCAGGAAATTGCCGATATTATGGAAACCCCGGTTGGCACCGTGATGTCAAGATTGCACCGCGGGAAGAAATTGCTGAAAACTTTGTTGCATGATTACGCAAGGCAAGAAGGCTACGATACACGGACGGAGGTTGATTCTTGAAGAAAGTTGACTGCGAAGAAGTAAAGCAGGGAGTTCACGAGTACCTACACTCGGAGCTACACGAAGAAGAGTTGACCGTTATCACCGCACACCTTGCCAACTGTGACTCGTGTGAGCAGCACTACGACATTGAAGTTATTTTCAATCAGGTTATTCAGCGCTCTTGCGATGAAGCTCCTGCCGAGGAACTAGCTGAGCGAGTGATGCAGCGACTGCGCGGCATTCAAGAGCACGACTAGTTTTCCTCAAGCCCCAGGAATTCAAACCAACCACGGTTCATAACTAACCATGCAATTAGGCCGTAGCCAACTTGGCCCGGTAGCCGCCGCGAGCTCTCAGTTAGCTCTTTTAGCCAACCCTCGTGCTCAACCAGCGGACTAAAGCAATCGACATAGGTAAGCTGCCTGCGCTTCACAACATCGGCGAACCCATCTGAGAGATGGTTCACCTCAGCATCAAATTCCGGCACTCCGGTAGGGGTTGGCCCAATCACGAAAACGCTAATTCCCTCGCGGATTGCGTCATCTAGGACAGTGGCAAGGTTCAGTCTCGACCTAGAAATTGTCAACCCGGCTGCGATGTCGCTAGAACCTAAGCACAGGATCAATTTATTTTCACTTTGATCTGAGAATCGGGGCAGGGCTTCAGACTTGAACCGATCTAGAAGATCAGAGCTAGTTTCACCGATCATTGGAAGTGGAAACATCGATATGTCAGATGCTGCCGGCAACCTAGCCTGAACTCTTCCCAGCCAGCCAATCCCTTTTGGGTCACCGGCGGCCGTGAGCAGCTCATCACCCAGGATTACTGCCCTGATGCTAGTCATTAGTCGGCAAAGGCCCTGGAAATCAAGTCCGCCTGCTCAGCGGCATGGCGCTTTGCTGAACCAGTGGCAGGTGAAGCTGAGGCTGGTCTTGACACCACCTTGAAGTTCACTCCGTACCTAGGCATGAACAATCCCATGTAGGTCCAAGCTCCCTGGTTTGCCGGTTCATCCTGAACCCAGCGCAACTCAGCGTCTGGGAATTGGGCGATCGCTGCCTTCATTTCCTCAACAGGAGTCGGGTAGAGCTGCTCTAGGCGAATAATGGCGGTGTCGCCAGTGCCCCGCTGCTGACTTTCGGCAAGCAGGTCCCAGTAGACCTTTCCAGAGCAGAACAGCACCTTCTTGACCTTTGCAGCATCTAGGTTCTGCTGGTCATTGATCAGCGGCCTAAAGCTACCGGTGGTGAAGTCCTCAACCGAACTAGATGCGGCCTTTAGGCGAAGCATTGACTTCGGAGCAAAGATCACAAGAGGTCGTCTCGGCTGGGTGTATGCCTGACGTCTTAGCAGGTGGAAGTGGCTTGCTGGAGTGGATGGCTGTGCGATTGTCATGTTGTTCTGAGCACACAGCTGCAAGAAGCGTTCGATTCTGGCAGACGAGTGGTCTGGCCCTTGGCCCTCATAGCCATGGGGGAGCAGCATCACAAGTGATGATTGCTGGCCCCACTTTTGCTCAGCGCTCGAGATGAACTCATCCAAAACCGTCTGGGCACCGTTTACGAAGTCACCGAATTGAGCTTCCCAAAGAGTCAGCGACTCTGGTTCCTCAATTGAGTAACCATATTCGAAGCCAAGCGCCGCGTACTCACTCAGCAGTGAGTTGTAGGCCTGGAATTTCGCCTGCTGCTCCGATACATACTTAATCGGAGTCCACTCCTGACCGGTCTGTCGGTCATAGAAGACGCTGTGGCGCTGCACGAAGGTTCCCCGAAGTGAATCTTGGCCAACCAGTCGAACGTTCACTCCTTCAACTAGCAGTGAGCCGAATGCCAACAGTTCACCAAAGCCCCAGTCGATGCCGCCGGACCGGCTCATCTCAACTCGCTTCTGAAGCAGCTGCGCCAACTTCGGGTGAACGTTGAATCCTTCAGGCTCGTTGCCGTGAGCGTTTCCGATTGCCTCAACCAACTCCTGCGGAATTGCAGTCTGCCTCAGAAGCTCCTGCTTTTCGCTGGCAGTGGTTCCGATTCCCTCGGGACGCGATTGCATCAGCACGGTTTCGCTCATTGCCTCGTGCACATCAATGAAGGCCTGCTCGAGGCTCTGCTGGAAGTTGGCGTTAGCCTCGTCAAACTCTTCCTTGGTGATGTCTTCTCGACCGATCAGGTTGTCGATGTAGAGGGTTCTAACCGAGCGCTTAGCTTCAATCAGGTTGTACATCATCGGTTGGGTCATCGATGGGTCATCGCCCTCGTTGTGTCCACGCCTGCGGTAGCAAACGATGTCGATAACAACGTCCTTGTTGAACCCTTGGCGATACTCGAAAGCTAGTTGCGCGACCCTAACCACAGCTTCCGGGTCATCTCCATTGACGTGGAAAATTGGGGCCTGAATGGTTTTAGCCACATCGGTGGAGTAGAGGCTAGTTCTGGAATCCTTTGGCATGGTGGTGAAGCCAACCTGGTTATTCACCACAATGTGGATGGTTCCTCCAACCTTGTAACCCTCAAGACCGCTCATCTGCAAAGTCTCAGGGACTACGCCTTGGCCAGCGAAAGCTGCATCGCCGTGAATCAGAATCGGAAGAATTGGGTAGGTCTCGGGATTTCCCAAGCGGTCTTGCTTGGCCCTGACAATTCCCTCAAGCACTGGGTTGACGGCTTCAAGGTGGGAAGGGTTTGCAGCAAGCGAAACCTTGATTTGAGTGCCGTGACCGGAGGTGAAAACACCCTCAGTTCCTAGGTGGTACTTAACATCTCCGGAACCCTGAACGCTCTTGATGTCGCTTGAACCTTCGAATTCGCGGAATACCTGACCATAGGTTTTTCCTGCAATGTTTGTCAGCACGTTCAGTCTGCCGCGGTGAGCCATTCCAATTGCGGCTTCGTCCAGGCCTGAATCAGCCGCAGCCTGAAGGATTTGATCCAGTGCCGGAATTAGCGATTCGCTTCCCTCAAGTGAGAACCGCTTTTGGCCAACAAACTTTGTTTGCAGGAAGGTTTCGAAAGCCTCGGCCTCGTTGAGCTTGTTCAGAATTCGGAACTGCTCTTCCTTGGTTGGCTTCTGGTATGGACGCTCAAGTTTTTCCTGGAACCAGATTCGCTCTGCAGGGTTCTGGATGTGCATGTACTCAACACCGATAGTTCTGCAGTAGGAGTCCCTTAGGATTCCGAGCATATTCCTGAACTTGGCTTTGACTGGACCGCCGAAGCCGCCAGTTTTGAAGGTTCGGTCTAGGTCCCAAAGGCTTAGTCCATAAGAGCGGATGTCTAGGTCTGGGTGCCAGCGCTGCACGTACTCAAGCGGGTCAGTGTCTGCGATCAAGTGACCGCGGACTCGGAAGGCATTGATGTATTCCTGAATCCTGGTGTTCTTTCCGGACTGGTCCGCTAGATCCCAGTGGAAATCGCTGGCCCAGACAACCGGGCTGTAAGGAATGCGCATGTCGGCAAAGATCTGCTCGTAGAAATCACGCTCTCCCAGAAGCAGTTCGTTGATGATCTTCAGGAACTCGCCGCTACCAGCACCCTGAATCACTCTGTGGTCATAGGTTGAGGTGACGGTAATGATCTTTCCGATTCCCTGCATCGCCAGCTGGTCTTCGGACATTCCCTGGAACTGCGCGGGGTAGTCAAGCGCGCCAACGCCAACAATGCAGCCCTGGCCCTTGGTCAGCCTCGGCACTGAATGGACGGTTCCGATTCCACCGGGGTTAGTCAGTGAGATTGAAGTGTCCTTGAAGTCTTCAGCCGTAAGTTTGTTGTTTCGGGCCTTCTTGACGAGGTCTTCGTAGGCAGCCACGAACTCTGCAAAGTTCAGCTTTTGAGCGCGCTTGATGTTTGGAACCAGCAGGGCTCGCGATCCATCCGGCTTCGGGATGTCAATTGCTAGGCCGAAGTTGATGTTTGCTGGGGTAACCGAGGCAGGCTTGCCATCAATTTCATCGTAGAAAACATTTTGCGAAGGGAATTCCTTCAGCGCCTGCACGATTGCGTAACCAATTAGGTGGGTAAATGAAACCTTGCCACCACGAGTTCGCTTGAGGTGCGAGTTGATGACAATTCGGTTGTCAATCAGAACCTTGGCCGGGATTTGCCTGACGCTGGTCGCGGTAGGCACGGAAATTGATGCATCCATGTTTGAGGCAAGGGTCTTGCTCATGCCCTTCAGGATGTTTACCTGGGGCTGCTCGTTGATTTCCTCAAGCGTTACTGCCGCCGTGTCTGTTGATGGCAAGTCCGCGGGCACTGGAGCGGTTTTTGGAGCGTCATCGGCAGTTTTAGCAACCGGAATGGTGATGGCTTCGGTTGCTGGAGCCGGAGCATCTGGGTCAAATTTGGTGACAACAGTCGAGTCAGTGTCAATGACGGTGATAGAGCCGGTGGTCGGGTGAGCCTCAGTATCACTGACCGCTGCAGTGGTGCCATCGGCGTGCTGAGTCAGGTGGTGGCGCTCCAAAATTGGCTGCCAAGACTGGTCAACCGAGTCCGGATTTGCTAGCCACTGCGAGTACATTTCTTCGACTAACCACTGGTTGGCGCCAAAGTCACTATCAGAATTATTGTTGTCGCTGCCTGACAAGGCTGCCCCTTAGAACGAAAACCTGCTGAAAACGATATAAGTCTAACGACTTGGCTCGCTATAGTTGATACGAAATGGAGCTTGATAAACATAGTTTTCTGCAGGAGCTGGCTTGAGCGACTACCTGCTGGTTCTGCTTGCCGTTTTTCTCACCGTCGGCACCGGCCTATTTGTGGCCAGCGAATTCGCAATAATCAGCAGCGATCGCGCTCAATTAGAGGCTGACCGAGGATCGGGCGAAAAGGGACTGGACCGCTCAATTCGAGCAATCTCAAAAACTTCTACTCATCTGTCCTCCGCTCAACTCGGCATAACCCTGACCACGCTTCTGACTGGATTTGTTGCCGAGCCTGCGATTTCTCGCTTGATTTCGCCATGGCTGGCAACCTTCAACCTGTCAGAGGGTGCTCAAAAGACTCTCTCAGTGTTCGTCGCCATGACTATTGCCACGATCTTCTCGTTCCTAATTGGCGAGCTCGTTCCAAAAAACATGGCGCTTGCTGCTCCGAAGCGAGTGCTGAAGCTGGTAGTTGGCTTCCAGCTCGGCTTCACCTGGCTCTTTTCTTACCTGGTGCGCTTCATGAACAACAATGGCAACTGGTTAGTCAGAAGATTTGGGATCGAGCCAAAGGAAGAACTTTCCAGCGCTAGGACCGCCGACGAGCTTGCCTCGCTGGTGAGACGAAGCGCGACCCTGGGATCACTTGAGCACGACACCGCCAAGCTTCTAGAAAAGACCCTGGCGATGTCGACCCTGCTTGCAAATGACATCATGACTCCGCGGCCCAAGATGTATTCGCTGGAGCGCGATGCATCAGCATTGGATTTGATTGAGTTGGCCGCTTCCACGGGCCATTCCAGATTCCCTGTTACTGGAGAAGATGCCGACGACATCGTCGGCGTTGTTCACTTGAAGCGGGCCATAGGTGTTCCGATTGATAGGCGAAGTCAGGTCCCGATAAGCGCCCTGATGGTTGATCCCGTTCGGGTTCCAGAAACAATGGCCCTGGACCGGTTGATTCTGCAGCTGCGCGGCAGGGGGCTGCAATTTGGAATCGTGATTGATGAATATGGGGGAACTGCCGGAATTGTGACCCTAGAAGATGCGGTGGAAGAACTTGTTGGTGAGCTCTCCGACGAGCACGACCGACACCGCTCCGACCTCTTGCAATACGCAGATGGTTCGCTGGCCTTTAGCGGCTTGACTCGACCAGCTGAGCTCGAGGAATTTGGTCTAGCGATTGCGGAAGATGAGGATTACGACACCGTCTCAGGGTTTGTCATGAGCGAACTTGGAAGAATTCCCAAGACCAACGATCGAGTCCGAATTGATGGCGGATCACTGGTGGTCATAAAAATGGATGGTCGACGAGTCGACAGAATCAAGTTTGAGCCGGAGGTGACTGAAGATGAACAGTGATCTGATGGGCTTGGTCTGGTTCGTAGTGCTACTTGCTTCAAACGCGTTCTTCGTTGGGGCTGAGTTTGCCGTAATTTCGGCGAAGCGGGCTCAGATTGAACCCAAAGCCAAGGCTGGCAATCCAGCCGCAAAAATCACGTTGCGGGCGATGGAGAAGGTTTCGCTAATGCTCGCCACGGCGCAACTGGGAATTACGGTTTCCTCTTTGTTGATCCTGGTGCTGGCCGAACCTGCGATTCACCACCTGCTGGAGATTCCGCTTGGTGCACTGGGCCTTGGTGAGGCAACAACCGCGGTCACGGCGTTCACCATCGCACTGATCCTTGTTACCTACCTGCATGTTGTGCTTGGAGAGATGCTTCCGAAAAACATCGCGATCTCAATCCCAACTCAGGCTTCGCTGGTTCTGACACCCGCGCTCTATGCGGTTGCGCAGTTGGTGAAACCACTGGTTTGGGTCCTAAATCAGGTTTCGAACCTGATTCTGATTATTTTTGGTTTCAAGCCTCGGGATGAAGCTAACACTGCCTTCACTCTGGAGCAGGTTGAGGAAATTGTTTCCGCCAGTCAAAAAGAGGGAACTCTTGCCGATGGCTCTGGCGCGATCGTCAAAACCTTCGAGTTCACCGAAAAGACCGTTGCTGATGTGGCCGTCCCGCTGGACAAGCTGGTCGCCATGAATCTTTCTTCAACGCCAGGTCATTTGCAGGCGGCAGTTGCCGAGCACGGTTTTAGCAGGTATCCGGTAACCTCCCCAGGTTCACCCGATCAAAGCGACATCTTGGGCTACTGGCACATCAAGGATGGTCTGACCAACGACCCTCAGGTCATGGCCATGCCGCTTTCTTCAAAGAAGCTTCGGGCCATGATTTCTATCCCGGAAACCACCGAGCTCGAGGATGCACTTGCTCAGATGAGAAAATCCGGAGCTCACATTGTCAGAAGCTTTAGCTCTTCCGGCAAAGTTGTCGGCTGCCTGTTCCTGGAAGACATAATCGAGGAGCTAGTTGGTGAAATTGAGGATGCAACTACGCGTTAGGCCAGCGGCCGCGCTCATATTGCCAAGGCCAGTCCACTTCCGCATCAAGCTGATTGGCTGCCCTAAGCCCAAGATATGGGTCTCGCAAAAACTCTCGACCCACTAGCACCACATCAACTAGGCCATCTTGCAGAATCTGCTCTGCCTGTTCCGAATTGGTTATCTGCCCAACCGCCGCCACCTCGGCATGGGTGGCAGTTTTGGTGCTCTTTGCAAAATCAACCTGGTAACCGGGTCCGGTTGGAATTTTGACCCCAGTGATTAGCCCTCCCGAGGACAGGTCAAATAGGTCTGCTCCCTGGTCCTTGCACCAGCCCGCAACCTCGTTTGTCTGTGTCTGGTCCCAGCCATCAGCAACATAATCGGTTGCGCTAAAGCGCACTAGCACCGGCATTTGGTCGCCAACTGCTTGCCGCACTGCCGCCACTATTTCCAGCAGCAACCGAGCCCGGTTTGCAAGGGTGCCACCATACTGATCGGTGCGCTTATTGGTGATCGGCGAGAGAAATTGGTGCAGTAGATAACCGTGTGCAGCATGAATTTCAACAAGATCGAAACCGGCCGTCTTGGCCCGTTTGGCCGCCGCCGCGAAATCAGCAACGAGCTGACCGAGCTCATCGGCTCTTAGCTCCCGTGGCGCTGCCAGACCCTCGAAGGCCTCGGAAGTGGCTGAGTAGGTTTCCCAGCCGCCCTGGTCAACAGGTACTGACCCGGTGCCAGAGATTGGCCGGTGCGCCGACCCCTTGCGCCCGGCATGGGCTAGTTGAATGCCGCTTGTTGAGCCTGCAGCACGAATGAAGTCAGTGATTTTTTTCCAAGGTGCAATCTGGCTGTCGTCCCACAGCCCAGGGCACCAGGGGCTGATCCGGCCCTCCGGGTTTACTCCGCTTGCCTCGGCAATGACCATGCCCGCTCCACCTATTGCCCTTGATCCCAGGTGAACCAGGTGCCAATCTCCCACAACACCGTCTTGGTTCTCACAGGAGTACATGCACATCGGGGAGACCCATAGTCGGTTTTTGACCTCCAGGTCTCGAATCTTTATGGGGCTAAATAGCTTGCTCATTGTTCAAGCCTTTCAAGTTTCGGCCAGGCCAGCAGGATGAAAATCGCTAGCACCGTGCCCCAGCCAACAGCTATGTTCAGCGGGAAGATTGCAGTCAGCAGTCCAATTCCAGACGGTCCAGCTAGAGCGCCGATGTAGGTGATTCCAACAACTCTTGCCATGTTGCGGCCAGAGTGGCTTGCCTCACCAATCTCTCCGCCGGCCGCAAACAGCTGCGGCACAACCCCAGAGATTCCAAGTCCCAGCAAGAACCAGAGCGCAAGCGAGGTCTCAAAATTTGGGGCAATCGCCTGGGCGGCAATCGCCACTCCGCCTACTAGTGAGCCCCATCGAATAATGAAGCCTCTGCCTCTGGCCTCGACAATGCGATCGATGAAGATTCTGCCGAGAATCATGCCAACGTTGAAGGCAGCAAGGCCCCAGGCAGCAGCAGCTACCGAAACCCCTTGAATGTCCTTCAAATAAAGCGCAGACCAGTCATGCGCAACGCCTTCAATGATTGCACCCGAGGCAGCCATCAGCCCGGCCAAAATAACGAAGGGCAGGACCCTTCTGTTGGCGGAGCTAGATTGCTTGTTTTTGGTTTTGTCGCCCCGTGATGCAACCGCCTCATTGGGCATCAACCATCCTGCAACAATCAGTCCGGTGATGCTGAGAATCACACCCGTGACGCTGAGGGTTTGGGATTGATCAAACTCGTTGGAAATCGTGATAAATCCAAAGGCCGCGCCAAAAAGACCACCGACTGACCAGAACAAATGGAAGAAGGTGAAGATTGGCCTGTCGTTGGCCTTCTCAACCTGCAGGGCGGCAGCATTCATCGCCACGTCAACTCCGGCAATTCCAAAGCCCAGGCCAAAAATCGCAAAGCCCAGTGTCCAGGCATCCTGGGCAAAGGCTGGGCCAAGCAGGGAAAGTCCAACAATCAGTCCGCCCAAGCGGGTTGCGCTCTTGGCGCCGACGTGATCCACGATCCAGCCGTAGACCTGCATCGCAATGAAGCCTCCGAGCCCGGAGAACATAAGCAGTGCCCCGAGGACCGCATAGCTGATGCCAACCGTTTGCTCAATAAGGGGAATGTGTACTGCCCAGAGGGCTAGAGAGGAGCCTCCCGAAAAGAAGAAGAAGCTGACCGCAATTTTGGACTTTAGAAGGTTCACGCACTAAACACTAGGACAGAAATGAACCCAGAGCCTGACCAACCGCATCGATTTCAATTAGGAATCCATCGTGGCCGAACTCGCTCTCAACCAGCTGCAGCTTTCCGCCAAATAGTGGGCCAGAAATGTTGTCCGCGATTAGCTGCTGCCCACTGACTGGAAAGAGTCTGTCGTTATCAACTCCAAGGACCAGAGTCGAGCAAGTGATCTTGGACAGAGCCTGTTCAACTGAAGCATGGCCGCGACCGACATCGTGAGAGTTCATGGCGCTAACCAAGGTGATGTAGCTGTTGGCATCGAATCTTCTTACGAACTTGTTGCCGTGAAAATCAAGGTAGCTCTCAACGGCATATTTACCGCGCTCAGTCAGTGGACTGACCTTTGATTGCCAGCTGCGGCCAAAACGTTCGTTCAGTTCTGCCGGTGAGCGGTAGTTCAAAAGCGCCATGCGCCTTGCAAGGGCGAGGCCCTTGTGTGGCCCAAAGCCCGGCTTGGCGTCGTAGTACCAGCCTCCTGCAAAGTTTGAATCCGATCGGATTGCCTCTAGCTGCACCGTGTTCAGGGCAACCTGGTCCGCGGTTGTGTATGGGGGAGCGGCCAGGATTGCCAAGCGCTCGATGCTCGCAGGGTTTGCAATTGCCATTTCCAGCGCGTGCATTCCGGCCATTGAACCGCCAATGACGCTGAACCAGGTTTCGATTCCAAATTGCTTTGCCAATTCCACAAATGCATTGGCTTGGTCCCTGATTGTCAGCTGAGGAAATGAAGGTCCATATTCACGCCCCTGAGGATCCAGCGAGGACGGACCGGTAGAGCCCTGGCAGCCTCCCAAAACATTTGGAGTGATTACGAAGAATTTGTCGGTGTCAATTGGAAGCCCTGGTCCGACCAAGCCGTTCCACCAGCCAGAGGTTGGATGGCCAGTCCCGGAGTTGCCGGAGGTGTGGCTGTCGCCAGTCAGGGCGTGCAGCACCAGCACCGCGTTGTCCTTGGCTTGGTTTAGTTCACCCCAGGACTCGTAGGCAAGCACGATGTTTCCGAGCTCTCGCCCCGATTCCAGATTAAGTGAGAAAACATCGGAGAACTTTCGGTCTCCGATGTTGTCTCCAACTCTCCAAGCGCCTGAGGCAGGAGGTCTTCCAACTAGCTGACGACGCTGCTCCTCGGAAATAAATTCCGAGGGAGCAGAGTCTTCAGATATCTGAAAGTCCATTTATTTTGCTGCCGCAAAGCCCTTCTGCAAATCGGCGATGATGTCTTCGTAGCTCTCTAGCCCAACTGACAATCTGACTAGGCCAGGTGTCACACCAGCGCTTAGCTGGTCTGCCTCACTTAGCTGCGAGTGCGTGGTTGAGGCTGGGTGAATTACCAGCGAGCGAACGTCACCAATGTTGGCCACGTGGCTGTGCAGTTCCAGTCCGTCAACAAACTTCACTCCAGCGTCAACGCCACCTTCAATCTCAAAAGAGACAATGGCGCCGGCGCCCTTAGGAGCGTAGGTCTTGTGAGCTTGGTGGTAAGGGGAGCTGGCCAGACCGGCGTAGTTCACGCTCTTGACCTGCGGCTGAGCCTCCAACCAGGTAGCAACCTTGGCTGCGTTCTCAACATGGCGTTCGATTCTCAGGCTAAGAGTTTCAATTCCCTGAATCAGCGAGAAGGCAGTGTCCGGTGACACAGCTGCTCCGATGTCGCGCAGTAGCTGAACCCGAGCCTTGATGATGTAGGCAATTCCATCGCCCAATGCATCGGTGTAAACGACGCCGTGGTAGCTAGGGTCTGGGGTAGTCAGTCCTGGGAACTTGTCTGACTTTGACCATTCAAACTTGCCGCCGTCAACGATTGCTCCGGCAACAACTGTTCCGTGCCCACCAAGGAATTTGGTAGCCGAGTGAACAACGATGTCGGCACCGTGCTCAAAAGGTCTAATCAAGTAAGGAGTTGCAACAGTGTTGTCGACAATCAGCGGCACGCCGTTTTTGTGCGCAACATTGGCAACCTTGTTGATGTCAAGAATCGAAACCTTAGGGTTTCCGATTGTCTCTGCAAAGAACAGCTTGGTGTTCTCGCGAACAGCATTGCTCCATTCGGTTTCATCGTCCTGGTCCTCAACGAAGGTGACCGCGATGCCCAACTTGGCAAGGGTGTACTTGAAAAGGTTGTAGGTGCCACCATAAAGGGTTGAAGAAGCAACAATGTGGTCTCCAGCCTGAGCAATGTTCAACACTGCAAAGGTGGTTGCAGACTGTCCGGATGACAGAAGCAGGGCAGCGGTTCCGCCCTCAAGAGCCGCAATGCGCTTTTCGGCAACATCCTGAGTTGGGTTCATGATTCGGGTGTAGATGTTTCCAAATTCAGCCAGTCCGAAAAGGTTTCTAGCGTGCTCGGCAGAGTTGAATGTGTAGGCGGTGGTCTTGTAGATAGGAACCGCACGTGCATTCGTGGCTGGGTCGCTTACGGCCCCAGCGTGGATCTGTTGGGTTTCGAAACCCCAGGTTGCTGAATCAGTCATTTGTTTTATCTCCAATGGTTGGGTAGGTCTAGGCGTAACTATGAGGCAGTGGATTACCCAGAGCAACCCGTGCTGTAATCAAAAGTAACTTTAACCTAAATGTGCCAGTGCCAACGACGCCAGCAGTGCTGAACCCAGTGGCACGACAGAATCATCAAAGTGCGCCTTGGCCGAATGATTGGTTGGGGCGGCGCTGTGATCAAGGGTTGGCGGACAGGCCCCAAGGAACACAAATGCACCTGGAACCTCATGGCAGATTGAGGCAAAATCTTCTCCGCCAGCAATCGGATGTTCCATTGGCAGGAAGCCTGCGTCGCCCACTAACTCTTTGGCAACTGCCTGAACAACTTCAAACGCGGCGGGATCGTTCATCAGGACCTTTGTTGGGGTTGAAAATTCCACTGTTGCCTTTAGCCCGTAACCTTCGGCGATTGCTTGAATGAGTTTCGGTGCCTGGGCATGAAGCTTGCTGGTGTTCGTCTCGGAAAATGTTCGCACCGTCGCTCCAAAGCTGGCCTTGTCGGCGATCACGTTGTTGGTGGCTGGGTCACCAGCCCGGATCCAGCTGACATTGAGTATTACCGGATCAAACTGGTCAAAGTTTTTATTGAGCATCGTTTGCAGACTGGAGATCGCATCGACCATCGGAGCAACCGGGTCTTTTGATAACCAAGGCATGGAGGCATGACCACCAGCGCCTTCAAACACAACATTCATGTCTCCGGCACTTGCCATCATCGCACCTGGCTTGCAGGCAATAACCCCTGCCGGCAGCGATGTGAAGACGTGCAGGCCATAGCTGGCAACTGGCATGGAACCAGAAACTTCCAGCATTTGTTCTTCGATCATGACATCGGCTCCACCGTGGCCCTCTTCACCGGGCTGGAACCAAATCAGGACATCACCATTTAGGGTGTATTTGATCTCGTGCAACAGCTTTGCGGCACCAACCGCTGATGACATATGAAGGTCATGACCACAGGCGTGCATGTAGCCGTTAGTGGATGCGAAATCCAGGTCGGTTTCTTCGGTGACGTGCAGGGCGTCCATGTCTGCACGCAGCAAAACAGTTGGTCCTGGGTTGCCCCCGCGAATCAGCAGTGCGATGGAGGTAAGGCTTTTCCCAAGGGTGATCTCACCGAGCCCGGCTAGCTTTTCTAGGAGCAGTGCCTGAGTGCGAGGAAGGTCAAGAGCAAATTCTGGAATCTGATGCAACTGTCTGCGAAGCTCAACTAGCTCACTGGCAATGACCCGACTGCTTTCTAAAAGCTCTTTGGGCTCTGGCATGAAACTCCTTTGGTCTGCATAAGTATCTTCGCACGATTTATATTTGTTCAATGTTCGAGCAAATGCATCCCAGGTGGCAGGAATTACTTGTCGACCAGCGCAAGCAGCTGGCTGCCATCTCCGGTGTGCTGGAGAAGGACTCTGCCTCGGTTCCTGAGCGAAACTTGATGCTCAGGGCATTCAATTATCCGCCAGAGCACTACCGAGTTCTGATTGTTGGGCAGGACCCCTATCCAACGGCGCAACACGCTACCGGATTGGCCTTTTGTGTGCCCAAGGACACCAGGCCCCTGCCCCCAACACTTCGTAACATTTTTAAGGAGCTTCGCGACGACCTAGGTGAAGATCAGGTGATCAATGCCGACATTTCAGCGTGGGCAGATAGAGGCGTGATGCTTCTGAACCGAAACTTGTCTACAAGAAGCGGCGAAACCGGAGCGCATGTAGATATTGGCTGGGAGGACTTTACCGGCGCTGCCATCGCCGCCTTGCAGCAGGTTCACGGAGGAAATCTGGTAGCAATCCTTTGGGGCCAGCGAGCGCGAACCCTGATCCCGGAGTTGACTGAATCCAAAGTCCTTCACAGCCCGCATCCTTCACCGCTTTCGAGCTATCGAGGCTTCTTTGGCTCTAAGCCGTTTTCTGCTTGTAACAATCATTTGAGAGACTTAGGGCTCGAACCGATCGATTGGAGCTGTTGATGGTCGACAGCGAAACCAGATGGGCGATGGTCAGAAAGCTGCGGCAGCGTCCAGCAGTTGAGGTCTTAGAGCCCAAGGTGCGACCTGTGCAGCAGGAAGATCTTCCGGCCATCAAGGATATTTACAACTACTTCATTCAAAATACGGTAATCACCTTTGATGATGTGCCGCTGGACTTGAGCTACTGGCAAGAACGCTTTGAGATGTCCGAGAAATTTCCGCTTCCATTTCTTGTCATGAGTCGAGGGGCTGAGATTCTGGGTTTTGCCTACGTTTCTCCCTGGCGCCAACGGACCAGCTACCTAAAAGTTGTTGAAAACTCTATCTACCTTTCTGCCCCTGCCACCGGCAAGGGACTGGGTTCAATTCTCTTTGCCGCCCTGATCGCCGAGTGTGAAAAAGTTGGAATCAAAGAGGTGATCGCAGTAATTGCGGATCGCGGCGCACACGCTTCGATTGCGCTGCATGAGAAGCATGGATTTGTTCAGCAGGGCCACCTCGCCAACGTTGCGAAGCGTTTTGGTAAACCAATCGGTAGTTACCTGCTGTCCCTGAAGGTCTCTAAGGTCTAGCCAGTAGCACTTCAGAGACGTTTTCACGCAGTGTTGCCAGTGCGGCTGGGTCAAGGCCTTCGGTTGTGATGACGGTGTCGGCCTCGGAAAGCTCGGCGAAAGAAGTGAATCCACGACTTCCCCATTTTGTCGAATCTGCGAGAATCACAAATTTTGCCGCCCGGCGAATCACTTCTCTGTTGGTGTCTGCCTCAACAAGGTTTGGTGAGCTGAATCCAAATTCGATGTCCATGCCATGGGTGCCCATGAACACTAAGTCAAGGTTGAACCTTGAGAAGACTTCGGTCGCAATGTTCCCAACCAGCGAGTCGGTGGGTGTCCTGACTCCGCCCGTTAGTACAACCGTTTGATCGGCCCTAGGCTGCTGCGCAAATAAGTCGGAAACTGGGACTGAGTTTGTAACCACGGTTATTGAGGGAACATCCCTGAGCCTTTTCGCCAATGCGTAGACCGAGCTTCCACCCATTAGCGCAATGGCTTGCCCGGGGTGAACCATCTCCGCAGCCAGCTTCGCTACGGCGTCTTTTGCATTCTGCTCTTTCAGGGAGTTGAAAGCAAAGGGGGGCTCAACGGTTGAAGACAGAGTGTTTGCTGTTACCCCGCCATGGACCTTGTCAACCAGGCCCTGCTCGGCCAGGGTTTCGACATCGCGTCTGATCGTGACTTCCGAGACACCCAAACTGGCCGCTAAGTCAGAAATCTTTCTCGCACCAGAAAGGGAGACTTCCTCCAAAATCAGGGCTTTTCGTTGAGCTGCTAGCACGGTATCCCTCCCTAAAACCTAATTAGAGGCTAGTGGGAATATTGCAAAATGTTCGTATTTTTACTAACGGAATGATTACTTTTGTCGTTTTTAGTTCGAAAAGTTTGCAATTATTGCCTAAGTTCTTTCATAAGTAATCCTTTGAGGTGGTCAAATACCCCAAAGCAGTATTTAGGAAGGGGCTAGCTGACAAGCGGAGCGGGCTTTGCCCGGTCCAGAGACAACTGAAATAGCAAGTGAGTAGATACTGGGCGGAGTCTTGACTCCGCCCAGTTATCAGCTGAACATATAGGCACCCAATAGATACGAGATCCAGATTGATTACTTCCAAGTTTGTTCACCTGCGTCAAGATGGCGTTTCGTTGTTAGTGAGTCTTGCCAGCGACTTAGTGCAGGTGCTTCACTGGGGCTCAGACCTGGGTGCTGACGCAGATTTTCAGAGCATTCTTAGCGCCACCACCGAACCGACTGCCCACGCCGAGGGAGACCTGCCGGAGCAGCACGGGATTTGGCGCGAGGCGGCACGTTCTACAACTGGTGCCCCGGCCCTTTCTGGCCATCGCAACGGCCAAGACTTTTCCCCACTTTTTGCTCTCGAGAGCTTTGACGCCACCGAAACCACACTGGTTGTAAATGGCGTGGACCGGGTTGCTGGCTTGGGAATCGAAACAAGCTTCAGGTTTGTCGGGGCCGGAGTTCTGGTCACCGCGACTTCCGTCACAAATTTGGCGAGCGGAAAATACTTCTTAAACGAGCTTGCCAGCTATCTGCCGTTGCCGGATCGAGCAATGGAGTCCTTAGACTTTTCCGGCCGCTGGGTCAAAGAACGACAGCCGGTCAGAAGGCAAATTCAGCCCGGCGTGATTTCACGTGAGGTGCGCGAAGGGCGATCTAGCCACGACTACACGATTGTTCAAATGGCGCTCAGTGCCGGGGCTCAATATCGAGCCGGCGAGGCCTGGTCAATGGGTCTTATGTTCTCTGGCAATTCCAAGCACACCATTGAGCAACTGCAGTCAGGGCGAAAGGCAATTTCCGCAGGCGAGCTGTTGATGCCCGGCGAGATTATTCTGGACGAAGGGCAATCACACTCCAGTGCTGAAGTTGCAGCCATCTATTCCGATAAGGGAATAGATGGAGTTACGGACCGCTCCTATCGCTGGTTGCGCTCTAGGCCTAATCACCCAACCAACATTCGACCTAGGCCACTGACGTTGAATGTTTGGGAGGCGGTTTACTTCGACCACGACCTAGCAAGGCTCACCGAGCTAGCAAAGGTCGCCGAGGAAATTGGCGTTGAAAGATTTGTGCTTGACGATGGCTGGTTCGGATCCAGGCGAGATGACACCAAGGGCTTAGGTGACTGGGTGGTTTCCGATGAAGTTTGGCCAGAGGGCTTGGGCCCACTGGTAGATGTGGTCAAGAAGCACGGCATGGAGTTTGGGCTCTGGTTCGAGGGCGAGATGGTCAACCCGGACTCCGACCTGTACCGAGCGCATCCAGACTGGATTTTGAGTGCTGGGGGACGAGTTCCACCGACCGGTAGAGGCCAGCTTGTGCTGGATCTCACGAACCCAGATTGCTACCAGCATGTGCTTAGTCATGTCGATGCAGTTCTGTCTGCCTACGACATTTCGTACATCAAGTGGGACCACAACCGGCCACTGGTTGAGCCGGGACATGGCGGCCAAGCCGCCGTGCATAAGCAGACAGAGGCTATCTATCGACTCTTTAGTCAGCTCAAGCAGAACCACCCCGGTTTGGAGATTGAAAGCTGCGCCTCTGGAGGCGGTCGAATCGATTTGGGCATGGCTCAGGTTGTTGATCGGTTCTGGGTCTCTGACTGCAACGATGCACTTGAGCGCCAACAGATTCAGCGATATACACAGATTGCAATTCCGCCCGAGATGTTGGGAAGCCACATTGGTCCCACCGAGTCTCACACGACCGGCAGAGTTCACAATCTTGGCTTTAGGGCAATAACTGCATTATTTGGTCACGCGGGACTGGAGTGGGATATCACCCAAACCAGCCCTGAAGAGCGCGAGCTGTTGACCAGCTGGGTCAGCTACTACAAGGCAAAACGAGACTTGGTTCACTCAGGACAGATGGTCAGAGTTGAAACCGCTAACGATTCGAGCCTGGTGCACGGGGTGGTTTCCCAAGATGGGACTGCTGCGCTATTTGCCTACGCAACAACCGCGGGCCAGGGCCCATCTAGACCCAATGCGCTAAGGCTCGAGGGCCTAAACCCAGCCACCAGTTACCGCGTCAAGGCTGTGTTCCCGGTCGGAAAGCCTGTCTTCCAAGAAAGAACCTCACCTGCTTGGCTCGATGGAGTGACAATGACTGGCACCGCGCTCAGTCAGATCGGCCTTAGGCCACCAATTTTGTTCCCAGAAAACGCCCTACTAATTGAAATCGAGGCACTCTAATGCTCAACACAGACCGGCTATATTTTGGCGGCGACTACAACCCAGAACAATGGCCCAAAGAGGTTTGGAAAAACGACATTGAGTTGATGCAAAAGGCCAATGTGAACCTAGTGTCGCTCGGAATTTTCTCCTGGGCAAACATCGAGATCAGCGATGGAAACTATCAGTTCGGCTGGCTGGATGAAATCATGGACCTGCTGCACGAAGGGGGCATTTCTGTAGACCTCGCAACTGCCACAGCCTCACCTCCAGCGTGGTTGTCCGCTGCCCACCCAGAAATCCTGCCGGTGAACTTTGATGGCATCAGATTGGAATTTGGTGGTCGCCAGGCGTACTGCGCTGCCAGCAAGGTATACCAGCAGAAGGCAGCTGCTCTAACCGAACAAATTGCTAAGCGCTATGCCAAGCACCCGGCCGTTGTGATGTGGCATGTCAACAACGAATACGGATGTCACGCGCCTTATTGCTACTGCGATGCATCGAAGGCTGCATTTGTTCAGTGGCTTCAAAAAAAGTATGCATCCTTAGATGAACTAAATGCATCATGGGGGACTGACTTCTGGTCGCAGCGCTATCGCAACTGGGATGACATTCCGGCACCAAAGCGCACCCCCGATGGAACACACCCAAACCCAGGGGCGCAGATCGACTTCCGCAGGTTCAGCTCGGAGATCACCCTTGAGCTATTCAAGACTGAGCGCGACATAATCAAAAAGTACGACAGCGTAAATCCGGTCACTACCAACTTCATGTCGATGAAGGGCACTCACGCCATGGATTACTTTGCCTGGGCAAAAGAGGTTGACTTTGTTTCAACTGACCATTACCTGGCTCAGCATGACATCGAGAACCACATTGATCTGGCTCAAATGGCCGACCTAACCAGGGGCTTCGCTGATGGCAAGCAATGGCTTTTGATGGAGCACAGTAGCTCAGCGGTTAACTGGCAGCCGAGAAACTACGCAAAGACTCCGGGACAAGAGAAGCGAAACGCAATGAGCTTCGTGGCCAGGGGTTCTCAGGGAGCAATGTATTTCCAGTGGCGTCAGAGCCAAGCAGGTTCAGAGCGTTTCCACTCTGCGATGGTTCCGCACGGAGGCGAAAACACTCGGGTTTACCGCGAGGTTGCAGAACTCGGCAAGCTCTTGAGTGATCACCCGGAGTTGTCAAAGCACGCCACTGACAAGGCTGAAGTGGCAATTGTTTTTGACTACGAACAGTTCTGGGCGATGATGCAGGCCAACCTGCCAACCGAGGATTTGAGCTATCCAGATACCGTGGCTGCTTGGTATCGAGCGCTCTACAAAGAGGGCATCCAAGCAGACTTTGTGCCGGCAAATGTTGATGCCGCCACTCTTGCCGACTACAAGCTGGTGCTAATGCCCATGGTTCACATGCTTTCAGATGCAGAAGAGCAGGTGTTCACCAGTTATGCCCAGAATGGCGGCAACCTAGTTGTCGGCTACTTCTCAAACATCGCCGACCGGACGCTCCGAGTCAAACTTGGTGGTTATGGCGGCAGTCTTGTGAAAGACGTCATCGGGCTTTATGTCGAGGAGTTCTACCCGCTTAGGGAGTCAACCGTGAAGCTATCAAACGGCTTCGAGGCAAAGCTTTGGGCTGAATTGTCGGCACTCAACGGCGCCGAGGTGGTTGCGGAATTCAGCTCGGGTCAGGCCCAGGGCCAGGCGGCGATTGTGAAGCGCAATCTTGGAGCTTCGACAGCGTGGTATCAGGGCACCGAGTTGACCGATGATTCGCAGCGCAAGTTCTTCAGCGACATTGCCAAGCAGCTGGGCTTGGCAGTCATTGATTCAGAATCAACTGAGGTTGTAAGGCGCGGTCCTTATGAAATCAGTATTGACCATGCGGCAAACACTGTGAGTGTGGTCAAGCACTAGCTTCAGGCATAAAAAAAGGGATCCGATTTCTCGGATCCCTTTTTTCTTTGTGCGGGTGAAGGGACTTGAACCCCCACGCCTCGCGGCGCCAGAACCTAAATCTGGTGCGTCTGCCAATTTCGCCACACCCGCAACAGTGATACAGCATAACTGGTTTTTGTCGCTGTGGAAAACCCAAAACTTAGCTTTGGGCAAAATGGCATGGTTTTTCAATGAAAGTAATCTGCATTGTCTGTGAACTCTGGTTAGTTGAGCCTGTGGTGCGCGACGGAGAGGTTTCCTACTTCTGCCTTAGGTGTCAAGACTCAGGTCGTTGCGAGCCCCTGTCGGAGGCCTTGTAGTCAGGGGCATAAATCGGAAGGTACTTCCAAAACAGGAAGGCTCCGACAAAGTTCAGTAAGCCGGTCGCAGCAAGGGCTGGAGCTAGGCCAACCGCCGCGGTCAAAACCGTAATCATTGCAGGTGCAACGGCGACCCCGCCGGATGTAAGCAATCGGAAGGCCGCTAGGAACTCAGCCCGGGATCCAACAGGCGCAAGGTCAGCACCGAGAATCATATTTATGCCAGCCGAGAGTGCATTGGCCAATGCCGTTACTGAGGCCAGAATCCAGAAAGTTAGAAGGTCGGTGACCAAGAACGAGAACAGGTAGGTGGTGCCAAGTGCAATAAGGGTCGGCACCGATGACCAGAACTTCCCGTAGCGATCCATGATGATGCCCGAGAGGTAGAACAGGGTGAAGTCGATAAACCCGGTCAAGCCAAAAATAAAGGAGGTTTCAGCCGGCGAGATTCCGAGTTGAATGGCAAGGAGCGGAAGCCCGATTAGTCGAATAGTTCGACCCGCAGAAATGATTGCAGATGCGATTCCGAGTGTTGCCAGCTTTGGCGCCTCACGTTTGGTAACGGCCCACAGGTTTCCGTTTTGTCCAGACGGTGACACTCTCAATCGCCTTGATGGAACAGTCAGGACCGACACTCCGGCGGCTAAGCAGATCATTGCGGCCGCGAGGTAACCGAATTCAACCCCGTAGAGGGCGATAAACGCCGAGCCAATCACCGGCCCGATCGCCATCCCCCCTCTAAACATTCCACCTAATAGCGACATGGATTTAGGCCTGTGTTGCTCTGGAACAATTTCGGCAAGCAGGCTGTGCCTGGAAAGACCGAAGAGTGAGTGTGCCGCACCAAAACCCAGAGCGCTCAGAATTAGCGACCAGTAGCCAAATTGGAAGAAGGCAACGCTAGTCATTGCAAAGCCCAAAACTGTGCTTGCCAGCATCGCGTTTCGCTCGCCTATTTTCGAAACCAAAATTGAAGCGGGTATTTCAAAGATCATGGTCGAGAGCATCAGCACTGTTACCACCGCGCCGGCCTCGGCAAGGCTCGCACCATAGAGGACCGCTGACACGGGAAGGATGGGCAACAGCGCACCCTCTGCGGCTGTTATCAGAAGTGAGGGCAGGTAGATGGAAGTTATTAGTTGCCGCTTCCTAAAGTCCCCTGATGACATAGCTCTAATTATTCACCTTCGAGCCCAGCACAGCTGCCACGACTATCAATAGCGCTGCCAGTCCAATGCTGAGGCTCAGTTGTTCTCCAGATACCAGAACTAAAAGCGTGGTGGAAATGACTGGGGTTAGAAATGCAATGGTTCCAACTCGCTGAGCTGGGCCATGCTTTAGTGCATAGTCCCACAGGTAAAAGGAGCCACCGAGCGGCCCTAGCCCAAGGACAATCAGCCACAGCCACTGATCAGCGGTGATGTGAACCTGCTGCTCAAAAACAAAGTGCGCCAAGATTGCCAGCGCCCCGCCAACAAAGCTATAGCCACCAACTGCTGAGGTCGGCGAGCCACTAAAGCGTTTGATCAGCAGTGAGTAGCTGGAGAAGATCAGCGCGGCAATAAAGGCGAAGAGATAGCCGCTAGCAAAGCCGCTGACTAGTTGACTCCCGGACAAGATTGCAACGGCTGCGCCGCTAAACCCAATCGCCGAGGCTGCAATGTGACGGAGGCCAAGTTTTTGACCACCAACCACTAACGGCGCAAGCAGCACGATCAAAACTGGCCAGAGGTAGTTCACCAGGTTTGCTTGAATGCTGGGAGCGTTCTGCAATCCTGCGAACAATGCGGCGTGATAGCCAAATAATCCATAGACCCCTACCAGCAGAATCTTCGGTCCAGGGATAATTTTCTTCAGCTGAAATCCCGACACAGGCAAGGCAATAAGGGATCCAACCATGAGGCCAATGCCAGTCATGAGCAACGGCGGAATTGAGCTGAGCCCGACCGCCAGTGCAGCTAGCGACCCCCATAGGAAAACTGCGGCAAATGCCGCCAGATCGCTGCGCACTCGATGAATCCTAGACCCTTCGAGTTAGCTGTGAGACAGCGAATTTCGTAACGCTTTTGTCCATTGGCTTGTTACTCTTAGGTGTTCGGTGAAAATCCGAGTAGTTACTAAATAACTAAACATGGGGATGATCGGTTTCGACATTGCATTGCTGCGTGGTTGAAGCGGGTCGAGGATGAGCACTTATCTCGTAAACGATGTGTTCAAAACTATAGGTGCCAATACAAAGCGCGCCGACTTCGCCCTAGCTGCTTAAGCTAGCCCCGAAGTCCATCTGACTAGGTTTGATTTCGACCTAGACCCAGGTGTCATTTAGAAATCTTGCTGAGAGTATTCGTCAAAGGTGCACTCGGGACTTTTTACTTTGACTGGGCTTGTCGGTGTAGTTGCTTCAAACAAATACCGGAGCCGAGTAGAACGCCTTCTGAAGCTACACCCGTAGAAGCGCCACAATCGATGTCATGGACGGGGGTTCAATTCCCCCCATCTCCACTTAGTAATTCCAAAGACCTCCCATGCCCGGGAGGTCTTTTGGTTTAAGGCTGCCCAATAGACTTGGTGCATGGCTGAAGCAGATTTCGGAAGACAGATCAAAGACCTGGAGTCTTTGTTTTCTGGTATCGCAAAGGTATTGGACCCGGCCAAGATAAAGGCTCGCATTTCTGCGCTCGAGGCTGAGGCCTCTGATCCAGAGATATGGAACGACCAGCAAAATGCGCAGCGGGTCACCACTGACTTATCCCATGCAAAATCCCAACTGCAGGAGCTTGACGACCTGGAAAGCGACATCAAGGATCTCGATGCCTTCAGGGAAATGGCGCTCGAAGATGACTCTGCTGCCGATGAATTCTCGGCTGAACTCGCGCGCGTAACTCGAGCACTGGATGCGCTAGAGACTCAAACGCTGCTAAGTGGTGAGTATGACTCAAGAGGTGCAATCCTGTCGATTCGTTCCGGAGCCGGAGGTGATGATGCCACGGACTTCGCAGAAATGTTGATGAGGATGTATCTGCGGTACGCCGAGAAAAACGGCAAAAAGGCAAAGGTTTTGGAAATCTCTCACGCCGAGGGAGCCGGAATCAAAAGCGCCACGGTTGAAATGGATTTCCCCTATGCCTATGGCCAGCTCTCGATTGAGAGCGGCACCCACCGCTTGGTTCGAATGAGTCCGTTCAACGCTGCCGGTAAACGCCAAACATCTTTTGCGGCAATTGAGGTGGTTCCAGTGATGGAGGTGGCTGAGGCGGTGGACATTCCTGATGCGGATATCCGCATCGATGTTTTTCGTTCCTCTGGCCCTGGTGGTCAGTCGGTTAACACCACCGACTCGGCAGTTCGAATCACTCACCTACCGACCGGAATTGTGGTCTCCTGTCAAAACGAAAAGAGCCAGCTGCAGAACAAGGCCTCGGCGATGAGGGTGCTGCAGGCAAAGCTGCTAGATGCGCAGCGACGTGCCGACCAAGAAAAGCGCAAGGAGCTCGCCGGAGACGTGAAGGCCAGTTGGGGTGAGCAGATGCGCTCCTATGTCCTTGCTCCCTACCAAATGGTCAAAGACCTCAGAACCGGCTATGAAGAAAATAACCCAGACGATGTTTTTGACGGAAAACTCGAGGGGTTCATTGCCTCTGGAATCAGGTGGCGAAAGATGGGTCAAGCAAACTAGCTTCACCTTTTGCGCTGCACCAGCCTAGGCTTAGGCGTAGAAACCCAATTTAGGAGTCAAATTGCCACGGGAGCGCGGTCAAAAAGCGGTTGCCAACAACCGCAAAGCATTCCACGATTATCACATTGAAGATGAGATCGAGGCTGGCTTAGTGCTGACCGGCACAGAGGTGAAATCCCTGCGCGAAGGTCGGGCTTCACTGGTTGACGGGTATGCGGTAATCGATCGCGGGGAAGCCTGGTTGGAAAACGTCCACATCCCAGAATTTCTCGCCGGATCCTGGACAAATCATGGAACCAGGCGTCGGAGGAAACTTCTGATGCACAGAGCCGAGATTGAAAAGCTGGATCAGAAGACTAAGAACTCAGGCATGACGCTGATCCCACTGTCGCTGTATTTTTTGGATGGCAAGGCCAAGGTAAAGATTGCGCTTGCCAAGGGTAAGAAAGAGTATGACAAGCGTCAGAGCCTCAAGGAGGCTCAGGACACCCGAGAGGCCGCCCGCGCTGTGGCAACTTTGGGAAAAGAGTGGTGAGAGACCTTATCGGCAGTTGATTCGGGTTAGAATTGGGCCAGTTTTGAGGAGCTAATTTTGACTTATTTGATCGCTTTGCCATGTGTCGACGTCAAGGACAAGGCTTGCATTGATGAGTGTCCAGTCGATTGCATCTACGAGGGCGACCGCATGCTCTACATCCACCCGGATGAGTGCGTGGACTGTGGCGCCTGTGAGCCAGTATGTCCAGTTGAGGCCATCTACTACGAGGATGACATTCCATCCGAGTGGAGCGACTACTACAAGGTAAACGTTGACTTCTTCGATGAGGTTGGGTCACCTGGAGGGGCTGCCAAGGTAGGCCCAATAGCGTCTGATCACCCTATTGTCGCCGCTCTGCCTCCTCAGGCCTAGTTCAAAAGATTCTGTAAAAACCAGGCAGGCAAATTGCTTTAGGATTTGAACCTGCCCCAAAAAGGAGTTTCAAAGTGAGTGCTGACAAAGTATCCATCGAATTTGATGGCAAGAAGGATGACTACGCAGTCTTGCCAGCAACTCAAGGACCCGGCGGCATTGACATCTCGAAACTCATGGCCAACACCGGACTTTCGACTTTTGATCAGGGTTTTGTAAACACGTCTTCGACCAAATCATCTATCACCTACATTGACGGTGACGAGGGAATTCTGCGCTACCGCGGTTATCCAATTGAAGAGCTCGCATCCCAGAAATCGTTTCTGGAAACTACCTACCTGCTGATTTATGGTGAGCTGCCAAGCGCGGATGAAGCAGCCGAATTTGACCAGAGCCTTCGCCGCCACACCTTGCTCCACGAGGACATGAAGGATTTCTTTAGGGCCTTTCCACACAACGCACACCCAATGTCGGTGATGTCCTCAGCGGTCACTGCGCTGTCTACTTTTTACCAAGACTCACTTGATCCAAAAGATCCTGAGCAGGTTGAGATTTCTACCTTGAGATTGCTGGCTAAATTGCCAGTTATCGCCGCCTATGCGCACAAGAACTCAGTGGGCCAGGCGTTTGTTTATCCAGACAACTCGCTTTCAATGGTTGAAAACTTCCTGAAGATGACATTCGGTAACTATGCCGAGGAATACACCCAGAACTCGGTTGTTACAAAGGCGCTCGACACTCTGTTGCTGTTGCATGCAGACCACGAACAGAACTGCAGCACCTCCACAGTCAGGCTTGTCGGATCCTCGCAGGCGAACCTGTTCGCGTCAGTTTCTGCTGGTGTAAACGCGCTGTCAGGCCCACTGCACGGTGGAGCAAACGAGGCGGTTCTCGAGATGCTGCGATTTATTCAAAACTCAGGGGAGACCGTCACTCAGTACGTTGAGCGAGTCAAGAACAAGGAAGACGGCATTCGCCTGATGGGCTTTGGTCACCGCGTCTACAAGTCATTCGATCCTCGAGCGACCATCGTGAAGGCAACTGCCGATCAGGTGCTGGGAGAGCTGGGCGTCAACGATCCGATGCTTCAAATTGCCAAGGAGCTTGAAGAAGCAGCGCTGTCCGATGAGTACTTTGTTGAGCGCAAGCTTTACCCAAACGTTGACTTCTACACCGGAGTCATTTACAAGGCCATGGGCTTTTCTCCGAAGATGTTCACCCCGCTATTTGCAGTCGGTAGATTGCCGGGTTGGATCGCGCACTGGCGTGAAATGATGCTGGATCCAGCATTGCGCATTGGCCGACCACAACAGGTCTACACCGGACCTGAAAAGCGCTCTATCTAAGCTTTTTGCAGGATGGTGACCTGAGTGTCGCCGTAGTTCTTAGTTGAGACCTGGTGAAGCCAAACTGGAACCTGAATCGAATCAGTTCTGCTTGATCTTTCAATCACGATAAGCCCCTGATCACTAACGGCCTGACTTAGCTGAGCGATATAGCCCAGCAGCCCTTGGTTTGGCAGGTTGTAGGGCGGATCGAGAAAGACTAAATCAAAGCTTTGTTTGTTGGTCTTGAGAAACTTTTCGGCGTCAGCCTTCTTGTTTTCAACAGAGGCGTCGCTGCGAGATTTCTGGATTGCAGAAATCACTGACTTGGAGTTCTCTAGCGAGATTTCATGTGCTTTTCGGTCGCGTTCAACAAGGACCGCGTGGTTCGCCCCTCTTGAAAGTGCCTCAAGTCCCAATGCGCCGGTGCCGGCAAATAGGTCCAGGACGCTAGCGCCATCAAGCTGCCCGAGGTTCTCAAGTTGCCCGAACAAGCTTTCCTTGACCCGGTCACTGGTTGGTCGGGTGCTGGCCGCCGCTGGCTTTAGCCTGATTGACCCGGCATCACCGGCAATGATTCTGCTCACTCAAGTGAGCCTAGTGAAACTCGGGTGAGTATTCAGCCATGATTGTCAATGTGCTAACCGAGCTGGGACTGATCAAGGATGTCGTTGGTGAAAAAACCGCCAAGGCTCTTTCAAAGCAGCTCGGGCTGGAAGCAATGCGAGAACTGCTGCTTCACTTCCCCAGAAGGTATTCAAAACGTGGTGAGCTGACCAGCTTCAACTCATTGCCGGTGAGTGAGGTGGTCACCGTGGTCGGTGAGGTTCAGAGCACCAATAACCGCCGCATGCGCGGTCGTAAGGGCAGCATCTTCGAGGTCACCCTGAGCGATGGTGACGGCTTGCTGACGCTGGCATTTTTCAACCAGGCTTGGCGACAAAACGAACTCCATGCTGGAGTCAAGGGTTTGTTCTCGGGAAAAATTGGATCATTTTCAGGAGTGCTTCAGTTGACGCATCCGGACTATGAGCTGTTCGATTCCGAAATTGACCCCGACAAGGCACAAGCTTGGGCAGACCTACCAATCCCGATTTATCCAGCCACCAGCAGCCTGTCTACCTGGAGGATCCAGAAGGCAGTCAAGCAGGTGTTGGCGGTTGCGCCGGCGATCGAAGAATTGCTCCCGGAGCAGTTGCTGCAAACTCATGGCTTGGTTGGCCTAAGTCAAGCAATTCACTGGATTCACGAGCCAGCAGTTGATTCACAGTGGCAGGAAGCCAGAGAGTCTTTGAAGTTTCATGAGGCAACGCTGCTGCAGCTCGGTCTTGCTTCGCGCAGAGCGGCTGCCTCAAAGGAGCAGGCCAACGTTTATGTTGCTGGCGCTCTGCTAGCGAACTTTGACGCGGCGCTTCCGTTTCAGCTCACCGATGGCCAGATTGCAGCTGGCAACGAGATTGCAGCTGACTTAGCCAGCGGTCATCCCATGAACCGGATGCTTCAGGGAGAAGTTGGTTCCGGTAAGACCATCGTCGCTGTCAGGGCTGTGCTGAGCGCAGCAGAAAAGGGCAGCCAGAGCGCGCTCCTGGCGCCAACGGAGGTTTTAGCCTCCCAGCACTATCGATCGATTCTGGAGGCGCTTGGGCCAGGCCTTGCAAAAGAACTGGGACTTCGTTTGCTAACCGGGTCTCAGCCAACAGCCGAGCGCAAAAAGACCATGCTGGATCTGGCCTCGGGCAATTGCAGGATGGTAGTCGGCACCCATGCGCTGATCAGCGAAAATGTTTCATTTTTTGATCTTGGGCTCGTGATTATTGATGAACAGCACCGATTTGGTGTTTCTCAGCGAGAGGCCTTGAGGAGCAAGGCCAGTAAATCCCCGCACACCCTCGTGATGACAGCGACCCCGATCCCGAGAACACTTGCGGTCACCGTTTTTGGTGATTTGGATGTTTCTTCGCTGCGCGAGTTGCCAAAGGGTCGACAGCCAATCTCCACCCACTCGGTGCCGGTGGCTCAAAAGGATCTGGTTGCCCGAGTTTGGCAGCGGGTTGCTGAGGAGGTTCAAGCTGGCCGCCAAGCCTTCGTGGTTTGCCCAAGAATCGAACAGGGAGTGGCGGAGGAGGGTCAGGAGCAGATAGAGCTTGAATCCCAAGAGCTGGAACCAGCCAGCGTCAAAGCAGTCTTCGACGCTCTTACTGAAAACCCGGTTTTGAAAGATGTTTGCAAGGCCCTGCTGCACGGAAAGCTGCCAGCTATTGAAAAAGAGCGGGTTATGGCCGAATTTGAGGCTGGAGAAATAGATCTGTTGGTTGCCACCACTGTGATTGAGGTCGGCGTTAATGTGCCAAATGCTTCCACGATGGTTGTGCTTGATGCCGACCATTTTGGCTTATCTCAGTTGCACCAGTTGCGTGGGCGGGTGGGCAGAGGTGAACACGCCGGTCTTTGTTTGTTGGTGTCGGCAGCTGAGCCTGGAACGATCGCCGCCAGTCGCCTCGAGGCTCTCTGTAGCACTACTGATGGATTCGCGTTGTCCGAAAGCGATCTCGACCTTCGTGGTGAGGGCGATGTGTTGGGCAGTCAGCAGTCCGGAATCAGATCATCGCTTCGGCTGCTGAGGGTGGTTAGGGACGCCGAGCTAATCCAGCAAGCACGACCGCTGGCACAGTCCCTGCTTAGCGATGGCCTGTCTCAGAACCTGCAAAAGGTTTTGGAAATCCAAGATGCAGATAGGTTGGCTCGCAGCTAACCTAGTGGTGTGAGCAAAATCGCTATTTATCCCGGATCCTTCGATCCGTTGACCCTCGGGCACCTTTCGGTGCTTGGACGCGGTTCTTCGCTGTTTGACCGCGTTATTTTGGCGGTAGTTCACAATCCATCAAAAAAACCATTTTTCAATCAAGATAAGCGGCTGCAGGCGGCCATGACTGCTGTCCAAGAAGCTGGCTTGGCGAACGTCGAGGTCGTAGCGGTGGACCATGGCCTGCTGGTTGATGCCGCAACTAAGCTCGGCGCCACCGCAATCATCAAGGGATTCAGAAACTCGGCAGATATCGACTACGAGTTGCCAATGGCTGAGGTCAACCGAGACCTTGGCGGCATTGAAACCGTGTTTATGCCAGCGGCAATCCAGCATGGTTTCGTGTCGTCATCGCTGGTGCGACAGGTATTTGAACTCGGGGGAGATGTTTCTGGCTACGTCCCCGAAAGTGTTTTGAAAATGATGCAAGAGGAAAAACGATGAGCTTATTAGTTTCTGTCCACGACCTAATGAACCGTCCAGGTCAAATGCGAGAGGTCGAATTTGACCACGTCTTGGACGAAGCGATTGGGACCGAGGTGGTTGCTGTGCCTGCTGGCGCGACCACCGAAATTAGCCTTCGCTTGGAGTCGGTTCACGAGGGTGTGCTGGTTACCGGAGAGGTGTTTGCAACCGCGGAAACACAATGTTCCAGGTGCCTAGATTCAATGAGTCTTGAGGTTGAGGTAGATTTTCAGGAACTTTTCGCCTATTCTTCTCAGTCGGATGAAGATCTGGAAGTGATTAACGAACATGTTGATCTTGAACAAGTCCTCATTGATTCTGTAGTCTTGAATCTGCCCTTCCAACCCGTTTGCTCCAAGGATTGCCTTGGTTTGTGTTCGGAGTGTGGGATTAGGTTGGATGAGAACACAGAGCACAGTCACGAAAAGCCGGTTGATCCGCGCTTCAGTGCATTACAAGGTTTAGCTAGTAAGGAAGACTAAAGATGCCAGTACCAAAGCGTCGCACCTCTCGATCAAACACACGTTCACGTCGTTCACAGTGGAAGGCAGCACCTATCACCTTGGTGAAGACCGTTGAGAATGGCGAGACCACTTACAGCTTGCCTCACCGTGCCAAGGTCGTAACCGACTCTGTCGGCACCGAGCTTTACATGGAATACAAGGGCCGCAAGGTAGCAGACGCCTAAGTAGATGAATCTTGACGAGCTGTCACAAACGCTCGGCATCGAGATTGATACCGAGTTATTAGAACTCGCTCTCACACACTCTTCATTCGCCTATGAAAATGGGCTTGACGATAATGAACGCCTGGAATTCTTGGGCGACTCCGTTTTAGGCTTTCTTGTTGCCTCGTTCGTCTACTCGGCTCACCCGGAGCTAAATGAAGGGGAGCTGACAAAGCTAAAAAATGCAGTTGTATCTGCCAATGCGCTGGCTGCCGCCGCAAATCAGATTGAGCTAGGGAACTATCTGCGGCTTGGCAAAGGCGAGGAGCAAACCGAAGGCAGGACCAAGGTCAATGTTCTGGCCGACGCGTTCGAAGCTGTTTTGGGAGCCGCCTACCTTTCTCAAGGACTGGAAGCTGCATTCGAGATTGTTCACAAATTCATAATCCCAATGCTGGATGATCCGGACGCGGTTAGAGAAGCCAGTGATCCAAAAACCACGCTGGGTGAAAAGCTGCAAAAAATGAATCGCCCGCCAATTTCTTATCAAATTTCTGCAACAGGCCCGGAGCACGAGCGAATTTACATGGCCAACTGTTTCTCAGGTGAACAGCTGCTTGGGCAGGGCAGCGGCAGAACCAAGCGCAGCGCCGAGACCGAAGCCGCAATAGCGGCTCTTAGATCGCTTCGGAAAAAATAGATGCCGGAATTACCTGAGGTTGAAACGGTGCGAGCCGGTTTGGCCACAAGACTCATAGGTGCTTTAGTCCACGAGGTCTCAATCAATGACCAGCGTTCGCTAAAGCGGCACCTGCTTGGCCCGAAGCACTTCGTCGATGAACTTGTAGGTCAACAGCTCCAAGCTGTAGTGCGGCGCGGCAAGTTTCTCTGGCTGCCACTTTCAGACTCCAGGGCGTTGGTGGGGCACCTCGGCATGAGTGGGCAAATGCTGTTGCGTTCATCAGGCCACCCGGAAGATAAGCAGACCCGGATTGTGATCCACACCAAAACTTCCCAGGGCGATCAGCTGGAACTGCGGTTTGTTGATCAGCGGATTTTTGGTTCGCTGGCAATCGAGGATTTGGTTCCAACTTCAGATGGCGGGCCCGGCGGGTTTAGCCCAGAGGCTGCCGTAGACGCCAGCATTCCGGCGCCAGTTGCTCACATATCCAGAGACCTTCTCGACCCGCTGTTTGACGATAAAGCCGTCGTGGCAAAAATCAAACAGCGCTCAGCAGGGATTAAGAAGATCCTGCTTGACCAGAATTTGCTGAGCGGAATAGGCAACATATACGCCGATGAGTCTTTGTGGCGAGCCAAAATCCATTACGACCAGCCGGCTGGATCCATTAGTGGACCAAAGCTCTTGGAGTTAGTTGCGATTGCCAAAGACGTGCTTCAGAAGTCGGTAATACAGGGCGGCACCTCCTTCGATGAGCAATACAAAAACGTCAATGGCAAGGCCGGTTATTTCGAGCAGGAACTGAACGCTTATGGGCAGCAGGGAAAGCCGTGTCAAAGGTGCGGAGTTGAAATCAAGCGCGAAGCCTGGGCTAATCGCGGTAGCCACTTCTGCCCTAACTGCCAAAAGCTAAAGCGTTAGTTGACCGCTTTTTTCCACTGACTGCGTGTGAGTCTTGGCCAGATTGCCACCAACACCGCAGTAGCTATGGATCCATATGACCACGCATACCCGAGTGTGGTGGCTGGGATCATTTTGTCGCCGGTCAAATCCTGACTAAAGAGCCAGATGCAGATTCCCAACACTGCCGCAAAGACCACACCTGGAGACCTAAAGCCACTGCGCCGCCTTATTTGAATTGAAACCAGCAGCACGACCGTCAGACTGATCGCTAGGCCCAGTGGGATGCCGAACTGGCTGCTCTGATGAACGATGGTTCCAAAGACCGCAGTCAGAGGCGCGAGCAGCAGAACGCTCAGGCTCCTCGTCAACTTCGATCCCTTGGCTTGCATCTCTAGAAGCTTAGAACCTATGGCATTGTGCATCGGGTCTGGCGTGGTCAAAAAGCTTTGTTTATGGCGAAACTAAAAGGGCTAGGCTTCATGCTCGGCTAGGCTTTATGAATACTTGAGAGGGGTGGAAGGCTTGCATCTAAAAAGCATCACCCTGAAGGGCTTTAAATCTTTTGCCCAGGCGACCACCATCGTGCTTGAGCCTGGAATTACCTGCGTGGTTGGGCCAAACGGATCCGGCAAATCAAACGTAGTTGACGCGCTTGCCTGGGTCATGGGAGAGCAGGGCGCTAAAACCTTGCGTGGCGGCAAGATGGAAGACGTCATCTTTGCGGGCACCTCAACCAAAGCTCCTCTTGGTCGAGCCGAGGTTTCTCTCACCATTGACAACAGCGATGGCGCACTGCCGATTGAGTACTCAGAGGTAACCATCTCTCGAGTGCTGTTTCGCAACGGTGCCTCCGAGTACTCAATAAACCAAGAGCCCTGCAGGCTATTGGACGTTCAAGAACTTCTAAGTGACACCGGGCTTGGCAGAGAAATGCACGTGATTGTTGGACAGGGTCAGCTAGACACTGTTCTGAAGGCAACGCCAGTCGAACGTAGAGCATTTATCGAAGAAGCAGCCGGCATCTTGAAATATCGCAGGCGCAAGGAAAAGACCGAGCGCAAGCTAGAGGCGATGAAGTCGAACCTGACCAGACTTCAGGATCTGATTGCCGAAATTAGACGCAATCTAAAACCGCTTGGACGTCAGGCAGAGGTAGCGAGAAGTGCTCAAGAAATTGCGGCGCTCGCTAGAGAGACAAAGTCCAAGCTGCTCACTCTTCAAATAACCGAACTTCAAGTCCAGTTAGAGAACGCCTCAAAGTCTGAAAATGAGCGCAAAGCAGAGGCTTCCTATGCCCTTCAGCAGCTAGGTGCAACCAGAACCGGAATTCAGGAAATTGAGTCCGAGCTCAGCTCGCAGGAATTTGACCAGGCTCGGAACACGCTCTTTGCATTTGAGGCAGCCGAGCAGCGACTTCGAAACCTCCAAAATCTAGCCTCGCAGCGAATTAGCTTGCTGCAGGATGCCAAGTCCGAGCAATCGGATGAAGAGATCAGCCAGCTGACCGCTGAGCTGTTGCTGGTTGAGGCTGAGGCGACCGAGATTGATCAGCAAATTCGCCTGAGTATCGAAAACCTGGGCCAGCTAGAAGCACAACGGCAGCAAGCATCAGAAGAACTAAACAGCTTTGACGCAAACGTGATCCGTCAGCGGGCGGAGCTCGAGGCAAAAACCAACAGTCGTAATCAATTGCAGGGGGAGATCAACCTTCAGCAATCACGCATCGAGTCCATGGGTCAGCAGCGCGAGAAGCTTGCCGGCAGCATTACTGAGGCTCAAGCCCGCATTTCTGAAATTGAGTCGCAGCAGCAGGCAATGACCCAGGGCAACCTTTCAACCTCAGACGATGGACTGCGGCAGAAATATGAAAAGTCGCAGCAAGCCGAAGCTTCGGCTCGCAAGTTGGTTGACCAGGCCAGGCAGGAGCTCCACGATGCAGAGCGCGAGCGAGATTCGCTGGCAGCGCGGCATGTAGCGCTTGGTTTGACTCTTGAGCAAGCCGATGGTGGGGACGAGATCATCAAGGCAAAGCTTGCCGGCATCAAGGGACTGCTTGCCAAGAGCATCAGCATTGAAACGGGATATGAAAGAGCAATTTCAGTGGCTCTTGGTGCACTTTCAGATGCGGTTGCAGTTGAGACTAGGGCTCAGGCAATTCAGGGAATTAGGTTTCTAAAGACCAAGGAAATGGGCCGAGCTGAGTTCCTGGTAACAGGTGGCGCAGCCAGCAAGGGCGAAGCAGCCAGTGTCGCCGGGCTTCCAAACGCCAGCACCCTGGTGCAGGCACCAGCTTCAGTGCTGGCGCTGCTTGCAAACTTCCATGTGGCAAAGAGTCTGGATGAGGCCGAGGCAGCGCTGGCAAAGAACCCAAAGATCACAGTGATTACAACTGACGGGGATTTGCTCTCGGAGTATTCGATCCTTGGTGGTGGTCAAAAGCAGCCGTCAAAACTTGAGCTCAGCGCTGAGCGAGATGTTGCTGCGAAAGCGATTGAAAAGCTTGCCCGGGAGATTGAGAAGCTGACCCAGAAGTTGGCCAGCGCTGAAGCAAGCTCAGGCTCAGTGAGCGAGGTTGTGAAAACAAGCCTTGCCGAACTGCAGCAGCACGATGCACTATTGGCCGCCAGCGCGGAGCGCGCTGGTCGCCTGATTGCGCAGGTTGAATCAGCTAAAGCCGAAATTGCTCGATTCGAAGTCGAGCGGGAGGCGCTCGACGCTCAGGAGCTGGCAGCAGCAACCGAGCTTGAGAGGCTGACGCAAGAACTCAGTGCGATGCCGGAGCCCGAAACGGTAGAGGTTTCAGCTACACGACGTTCGGAGCTAGCTGAGAGCCTAGATCGGGCGCGTCAGCAGGAGCTCGAGGTTCGCATTCAAAGCGGCACCCTGTCCGAGCGCAAGCTGGCCACCGACAAATCTGTCGCGGTTCTTAAAGGCAGGCGGGCGGAGGCAAAAGCCAGCCTGGAGCGCACCAAGGAGGCCATGAAATCCAGGCAGGCTGAGCTTCAATCGGCTAAGGACGCTCTTGAAAAGCTGCCAGCTGTGATCAAGTTGACAGAGACGCTTGCAGGATCGGTTCGAGTAACCCTGAGGGACCTCGAGGCCAAGCGGAGTCAGCGCACCGAGCGCTTAGCGACGCTGAGGTCTCAGGCAGTTGAGCTGGAGCAGCGCTACTCAACCCTGACTGCCTCAGTGCACGAGGTCGAATTGCAAAACCACGAGCTAAAAATCAGTCTCGCCAACCTCACTGAGCGAGTCGAGGCCGAGCTGTCACTCACGGTCGAAGAACTCCTAGGTGAACAGCTCGAAATCAACGAAACCAGAGAAGATTTGCAGCGGTCGCTGCGCCAAGCAGAAACCAAGCTAAGTCAGCTGGGCGCATTCAACCCGCTGGCACTGGAAGAGTTCTCGGCTCTTGAAGAGCGACACAAGTACCTAACCGATCAGCTTGGGGACCTTACTGACGCCAGGGCAGACTTGGCTGGAATCATCAGAGACCTAGACGGAAAAATGCAGCACATCTTCGACGCTGCCTTCGAGGACACCAAGAAAGAATTCGAGAAGATTTTCCCAGTGCTGTTCCCGGGCGGAACTGGCTCATTGAGCCTGACCGACTCTGACAATCTGCTCGAGACCGGCATTGAAGTTTCAGTGAAGCCGGTCGGTAAGCGAATCGAGAGAATGTCTTTGCTCTCAGGTGGTGAGCGTTCATTGGCTGCGGTCGCGCTATTGATTTCTATCTTCAAAGCTCGTCCAAGTCCGTTCTATGTGCTCGATGAAGTTGAGGCAGCCCTAGATGACTCCAACCTAGGACGACTCTTGGAAGTTATTAAGTCGCTTCGTGAGAGCTCTCAGTTGATAGTCGTGACCCACCAAAAGCGCACCATGGAAATCGCCGATGCGCTCTATGGGGTTTCCATGAGGCAAGACGGCATTACCCAGGTGGTTGGTCAAAAGCTAGAGGCAGCCAGCTGATGTTTAAGTTCCTAAAACGCCTCCGGACCTCAAAACAAGAGTCCACAACCCAGGCTGAGCCGGAACTCGTCGCCGAGCAGGCTCCTTCGACAGTCATTGAGTCGCCGGTGAAACCGGTTGAGCCAGCAGAAGTAGCTTTACCAGAGCCAGAGGTTCATGTGGAGGCGGCAGAACCAGAACCGGAGCCAGAACCAGAACCAGAGGCGAAAGCTCCGGAGTCTGCCAGAGTGCCAGTGGCTGAGGTGGAGCCAGAGTTGGTCGCGGTTGAGCTTCCAAAGCGCTCGCTCGGAACCGGCATCAGATCTCTGTTTAGTGAAAATTTCGATGTTGATGACCTGGAGGACATTTTGATCCTTGCGGACTTCGGGGTTGAGACGGCCGAAGAAATTACAAATCAGTTGAAGTCGGTAGCTCAAAAGCAGGGGGCAACCTCAGATGCTGAGCTGCGCCTGCTTTTGAAGGACCTGCTCGTTGAAAGATTGAGCAGAAACGACTCTTCTTTGAACCTAGATGACGGCAAGCTTCCGTATGTGATTCTGGTCGTTGGAGTCAACGGGGCCGGAAAGACCACCACGATCGGCAAGTTGGCCAGGTGGCTCAAAGATGGTGACTGGGAAGTTGTGCTGGGCGCCGCTGACACCTTCCGTGCAGCCGCCGTTGAGCAGCTTGCAACCTGGGCCGAACGAGCCGGAGCGCGGCTAGTGAAGCCTGCTAAGGAAGGCGCTGATCCAGCAGCGGTCGCTTACCAAACAGTTGAACTGGCGATCCAAGCCGAGGCAGACATCGCAATCATCGACACCGCCGGCAGACTGCAGAATAAGAAGGACCTGATGGATGAGCTTGGCAAAATTCGCCGAGCTGTTGAAAAGCAGGCGAAAATCTCCGAGGTCTTGCTAGTAATCGATGCGACCAACGGGCAGAATGCGATGAGTCAGGCAAAGGCGTTCGCTGAGGTTGCAGAGGTCACCGGAATAGTTATGACCAAGTTGGACGGCACTGCAAAGGGAGGAATTCTCTATGCATTGCAGAAAGAGCTTGATTTGCCAATTAAGCTCGTTGGTGTGGGCGAGCAGGTCAATGACTTTGCATTTTTCTCTCCGGAGGAATTTGCCAAGGGCCTGGTCGCAAAAAAATAGGAGTTTGATTGTTCGGCAATTTATCGGATCGCTTATCTGACACGTTTAAGAACCTGCGCGGCAAGGGCAGGCTGTCCGATAGCGACATCGATGCAACCCTGAGGGACATCCGCAGGGCTTTGCTGGAGGCCGATGTGGCGCTCGAGGTCGTAAAGGACTTCATCGCGGCCATTCGTGAGCGCGCCCTCGGCGACGAGGTGTCTAAGGCGCTGAACCCCGCTCAGCAGGTGGTGCAGATTGTCAATGAGGAATTGACTAAGATTCTGGGCTCCGAAAACCACAAACTGCAGTTTGCAAAATCTCCGCCGACGGTGATCATGCTCGCCGGATTGCAGGGGTCCGGTAAAACAACGCTTGCCGGCAAGCTGGCCAAGTGGCTAAAGGATCAAAACCAAACTCCAATTTTGGTTGCTGCCGACCTGCAGCGACCAAATGCCGTAACTCAGTTGCAGGTGCTTGGTGAAAAAGTCGGCGTCCCAGTGTTCTCACCGGAACCTGGTAACGGGGTCGGCGATCCGGTTGACGTTGCCAAAAAGGCCATTGCTCACGCTAAAAAGTCGCAATTTTCGGTCGTCATCGTCGACACCGCGGGACGCCTAGGTGTCGATGAAGAGATGATGCAGCAGGCAATCGGCATTCGTGATGCCGTTAGTCCTGATGAGGTTCTGTTTGTGGTGGACTCCATGCTCGGTCAGGATGCGGTGAACGTTGCCAAGGCGTTCAAGGATGGCGTGGGAGTAACGGGCGTGGTCTTGACCAAGCTTGACGGAGATTCGCGCGGAGGTGCCGCGCTCTCGGTTGCCAATGTGACCGGAGCACCGATTCTGTTTAGCTCCACCGGAGAAGGCTTGGATGCGTTCGAACCGTTCTATCCAGATCGGATGGCGAGTCGAATCCTCGATATGGGTGACGTCATCAGCCTGATCGAACAGGCTCAACGCACTTTTGACCAGGAAGAGTCACAGAAGCTTGCTGACAAGATAGCCAACGAAGAGTTCACTCTGCAGGACTTTTTGGAGCAGATGCAGCAGCTTCGCAAGATGGGCAACATGAAAAACTTGCTCGGCATGCTTCCTGGTGCCGGAAAGATGAAGCAACAGCTTGAAGACTTTGATGAGTCTGAAATTTCACGCACTGAAGCCATAATTCGCTCGATGACCCCGGTTGAGCGCAACATGCCCAAGGTCCTGAATGGCTCTCGACGGCTCCGAATTGCCAGGGGCTCTGGAACCAGCGTCAATGAAGTCAATCAGCTGGTCAATCGCTTCGAGCAGGCTGCAAAGGTCATGAAGACCATGTCCAAGGGTGGGATGCCAAATATCCCGGGCACCAACCCCGTCCAAATGGGCGGCGGCGTTGGCGGCGGTTACATTGGCGGAAAAAAGAAGGACAAGAAAAAGAAGGGCTCCAAGTCCGGAAATCCGGCCAAGCGGGCTGCTGAAAATCAAGGGTTGAGCTTCAATGCGGAGCCAGAAACAAAATCAGGCAGCGCATTTGGCATACAGAACTAGCAAAAGCTGCGGTTTTCTGGCAGACTTGACTACTTCGAGCGTCTCGACCCTCTATCTGGGCGTAATCGAAAAACCTTGAGAAACCTCCGAGTGTAACCCCACGCTCACGGTGGAAACTCGCCCCAGCAACTCACAGGAGAATTGTGGCCGTAAAGATCCGCCTTCAGCGCATTGGAAAAAAGCGCACCCCGCACTACCGCATTGTGGTAGCCGACTCTCGTACTCACCGAAACGGTCGAGTCATCGAGGAGATCGGTCGTTATGTTCCAACCAACGACCCATCGATTATTGAGATTAGCTCGGAAAGAGCACAGTACTGGCTTTCTGTTGGCGCTCAGCCAACCGAGCAGGCCAAGGTCCTACTTACCCTGTCTGGCGACATCGCTAACGAAAAGGGCGAGAAGGTCAACACCATCAAGCCACAGCCAGAGAAGGTTCCTTTCACTCCTGACAGCAAGAAGAAGTCAGTGCTTCTGCCAAAGGTAGAGAAGAAGGCTCCAGCCGAAGAGGCACCTGCAGAGAAGGCAGCACCTGCTGCAGAGGCAGCTCCAGCGACCGAGGAAGCTCCAGCAGCAGAAGCTCCAGCAGCCGAGGAAGCTCCAGCAGCGGATGCAGTAGCTGAAGAGGCACCTGCTGAAGAGGCACCTGCTGAAGAGGCACCTGCTGAAGAGGCACCTGCTGAAGAGGCACCTGCTGAAGAAGCTGCCGCTGAAGAGCCAAAGGCCGAATAGTTATGTTGCAGGCGACCCTCCAGTTTCTAGTTCGTTCCATCGTCAATAACCCTGACGATGCCACCGTTGCTGCTCGCAAGGTTGGACCGAACGATCTTCTGGAGGTCCGCGTGCACCCAGATGACCTAGGTCGCGTTATCGGTAAAAACGGCCGAACTGCAACCGCCCTCAGGACGGTTGTAAATGCGCTAGCCGGAGGCAAGCGCGTCCGCGTAGACGTGGTGGATACAGATTTCTAGTTCCACCGAGCTCCGCGTGGGCCGCCTGCTCAAAGCACACGGCCTCAAAGGCGCAATCAAATTAGAGCTTTACACTGACAGTCCAAACCAGCGATTTGCCGCAGGCTCTGTCCTCAAGCTTCAGGTCCCCGAAGACTCTGACTGGTTCGGTAAGCACATCACAGTCAAAGAACTTCGCTGGTACAACAGCTCCCCAGTTCTTTTCATCGAGGGTATTGATGACCGCGACCAGGCCGAAGGCCTAATCCGCGCGATTTTGCTTGTAGATCAGCCGCTAGACGAGCTTCCAGCAGAACCAGAAGCCTGGTTTGACCACCAACTGACCGGACTCAAGGTAATTCGAGCTGGAATTGAAATTGGTTCTGTTGTTCGCGTGGATCACATGCCTGCCCAGGATCTTCTAGCCATAAAGACCGCGGAAACCGAAGTGTTACTGCCGTTTATCAAGAGCTTCGTGCCTAGAGTTGACCTGGAAGCTGGGCTGGTAGAAATTACCCCACCAGGTGGACTTTTTGAGGACGTGAGCGAGGCTGTCGATGAAAATTGACGCGGTCAGTATTTTCCCTGACTTCTTCGATGTTCTAGACATCTCGCTGCTTGGCAAAGCCCGCGACCAGGGCCTGATTGAATTTCAAGCTCACGACTTGCGCAAGTGGACCAGCGATAAGCACAAGACTGTGGATGACTCACCCTATGGCGGCGGCGCCGGAATGGTCATGAAGCCCGAGCCTTGGGGCGAGGCCTTCGATGAGTTGATTGGAAAAGAGCAAAAGCCGGTCGTTATCTTCACAACACCTGCCGGGATTCCGTTCACGCAGGAACTTGCTGTCGAATTATCAAAAAAGCCGCATCTGCTTTTTGCCTGCGGGAGGTACGAGGGTATTGACCAGCGAGTAGTCGACTACGCAGCGGGCGAAACTGAGGTGCTCGAGGTTTCGATTGGCGATTACGTCCTAAATGGCGGCGAGGTTGCTGCCGTTGCCATGATTGAGGCGATTTGTCGGCTCATTCCTGGCGTGATCGGTAACAGTGAATCTCTGACCGAAGAATCTCATAACTCTGGTTTGTTGGAGTACCCGAGTTACACCAAGCCCGCTAGCTGGAGGTCACTCCAAGTCCCTGACGTGCTGCTATCTGGTCATCATGCTGAAATCGAAAAGTGGAGGCACCAGCAATCACTTCTAAGAACTGGCAAAAACCGGCCAGATTTACTCGACGATTAGTTGCCATTGTGCCCGGCCTGTGGCAGACTTTCTAGTCGAGCCCAAACATCTCTGCCGCAGGGGAGCTGGGCCCAACAAATTATTAGACACTAGCCATTTTGACCTGCGCGCAAAAGGAAAGAAATAAAAATGAACATTCTTGATGAACTAGATGCAAAATCTCTTCGCACCGATATCCCAGACTTCCGTGCCGGTGACACCGTAAAGGTTCACGTAAAGATCATTGAGGGTAACCGCAGCCGTGTTCAGGTTTTCCAGGGAATCGTTATTCGCCGTTCAGGTGACAGCGTTCGCGAGACCTTCACCGTGCGTAAAGTTTCTTTCCAGGTTGGTGTAGAGCGTACCTTCCCAGTCCACAGCCCAGTTCTTGAAATGATCGAGCTGGTATCACGTGGTGATGTGCGACGCGCAAAGCTTTACTACTTGCGCAATCTTCGCGGCAAGGCTGCAAAGATTCGCGAAAAGCGCGACAACGTTTAACATCCACTAAAGATGTCACTTGGCGGAGGATCTAGGCCTAGACGGTCTGGGGTCTTAAGCCTGTTCAGACGGAAGCTCCGCAGAGCCAGGAAAAATTGGTTTCTAGCTTTTCTAGTCGATTTTGTTGCAATCGTTGGCGCTGCGCTTATCCTGTCTGTCCTTTTCAAGGCTTTTCTGGTGCGGTCCTTCTTCATACCCTCCGGGTCAATGCTTGAAACACTCCAGATCAACGATCGAATAATCGTCAATGTTTTGGTGCCGGAAGTAATTCCAGTCCAACATGGCGACATTGTTGTATTCAAGGACCCAGGTGGTTGGCTTGGGGTCGCTCCTACTCAGCAGAAGGAACCGCTGCAGGAGTTCAGCGATTTCGTGCTTGGGACATTTGGCATTACTGCCCCTGACTCAGCAGAACATTTGGTAAAGAGGGTAATCGGCCTTCCAGGAGACGTGGTCACCTGTTGCAATGCCGATGGTCAGCTGCTGGTAAACGGCCAAGCTATTGACGAGGTCTACATCAGAGCAGGGGCCAGCCCATCCGACATTGAATTCTCAGTTACCGTGCCGGAGGGTCATGTTTGGGTCATGGGCGATAATCGCGGGAACTCAACTGATTCCAGATATCATCAGGACCTTCCAACCGGCGGCTTTGTTTCACTGGACGTTGTTGTGGGCAGGGCATTCCTGATTAGCTGGCCGGTAGAAAACTGGACATATCTGGATAATCATCAGGATGTCTTTAGTGACGTACCCAAACCTTGATCTAGAGCGAGAGCTGCTGGCAAATTACCGGTTTGTAATCGGTATCGATGAGGTCGGCCGGGGAGCCCTTGCAGGGCCTGTGGCCGTCGGTGCTTTTGCTCTTAGCTCGGACGGACTGGGTTTCATGCCCAGCACTCTGCGGGATTCAAAGCTGGTGCCTGAACCCAAGCGAAAGCCGCTGGCTGTTGAGGTGGCAAGTTGGGGAACGGCCCGCGTTGGCTTTAGCTCGGTTCAAGTAATCGAGCAAAAGGGCATCAACAACGCCCTGAGGCTTGCGGCGCTCGACTCGCTATCAGGCTTTGAGCTACAGGACACCATCGTGCTGCTGGACGGAAGCCACGACTGGCTTGGTGACTGCGGCGCCGAAGTTGTTGTCAGAGTAAAGGCCGACCGAGATTGTGGCAGTGTCGCCGGAGCCGCCATCAGCGCAAAAGTGGCAAGGGATGAACTCATGACTTCGCTGTCGAAAGATTTCCCCGATTACGGCTGGGACTCAAATAAGGGCTATGCCGCTCCGAGCCACATCAAGGCCCTGCAATCGATGGGCCCAAGCCAGCACCACCGTTTGAGTTGGCTAACAAAAATTCTTGGAGACCAGACAGCTCTGTTTTGAGGGTTAGGATTTATGCATAATGGACGACAACGATTTCGAAGACTACGACAGGGACGCTGAGCTCGCTCTCTATCGCGAGTACCGAGATGTCGTAAAAATGTTCCGCTTCGTTATTGAAACCGAGCGCAGGTTCTATCTTGCCAATGAGGTGGAGCTGAAGCGGGTCGACACCGCAACTGATTTCTACTTCGAGCTTGCGATGACAGACGTTTGGGTTTGGGATATTTACCGGACCGATCGCTTCGTAAAGCAGGTCAAAGTCATGACGTTCAAGGACGTGAACGTCGAGGAAATCGGTAGTCAGGAAATCGAGATTCCTGAAGAGTTAGCAGTTGGCGATCAGCCCTAGTTACTAACAGCTCAAGCAATAGCCCCAAGTAATCGGGTTCAAGTTTGCGACCCTCTCCTAAAACAAGAGGTGATTATGAAACTCGATACTGACCAACTTGAAACCATCCGCTACTCGATGCTCTCAGAGCCCGGGGATGCACTGGCTCATTTGCTGTTCGAGCAATTCGGTTCCAGCGTGAGCATGAAACCGACTGAGCCCAAAGCGCTGAGAACAGTCACGGATTTTCTGCTCGAGTTCCATCCAGAAAAACTAAGTAATTTGCCCGGCCTGATTGAGCGATTCGAATTTCGAAGCGCACTTATTGACCTCAAAGCCACCATCAACAAAGCCACGCGCTGGGGTGCTAGGCCGGTATTTTTCAGTGAGCTACCCGGCCTGGCAAATCGACTTGCTGACCTTGGCGATCACGCACCGTATTTGGTTTGGGTAGCTGGAGACCCAGCCGCACTGGAGCTGGACTATGCCGGTGTTGTCGGCACCAGAACTCCAACTCCAACCGGGCTCAACAACACTTCCAAACTTGTTCGAATGCTGAACCGGCCCGTGGTTTCCGGCGGAGCCAAGGGAATAGACGCTGCAAGTCATCGGTCGGCACTGGATGCAGGATTGCCAACAATTGCATTCATGGCCGGAGGAATCGACCGAGCATATCCTTTGGAGAACTGGTCGCTATTTCATGAGTTGGTGCGCTCTGGTGGGGCACTGGTGTCCGAACTAGCGCCTGGAACTGCTCCCAGCCGATTTCGCTTTCTGCAGCGGAACCGGCTCATCGCAGCGACTTCAAGCGAGCTCTATGTGGTGCAGGCTGCCTATCGGTCGGGATCCAGGAACACCGCAAATGCTGCTCGGATGCTTGGTCGGGAGGTCTACGCAGTTCCAGGGGCATGGTCTGACCGCGCCTGCCAGGGCACAAATGCCATGATTCAGGAGGGGTTAGCCAAAGCCTTTCATTTAGACTTTTGCAAAAGGTTTGACCCGGAAGATTCCAGAAGAAGAGTGGAGGATGCAATCCGAAACGGGGCAAGAACAAACATCGAAATTGCCGCAGAATCGGGATTGCGATTACAGGTTGTGGAGCAGTTCGCTAAGGCAATTGAGCTTGATGGGCACTCAGTGCCAACTGCCCAGTTGTGATCGCAGGTTAGTCGACACAGCGCTTAGGTTTTGCAAGGGCGCGTTAGTTGCCTTGAGATTGAATTTCGAGATTAGTGTTTTGTTATGGACCTCACCGACGAACTAACCGGCTACGGCAGGTGGCTGAGCTCCCGCGGAACCAGCCCCAATACTCAAAAGGCATATCTTTCTGATGTCCGCGACTACCTAGAATTCCAAAAGGTAACCAGGGCTGAACTAAATCTTGAGTCGCTGAGAGCTTGGCTCTACAAGCAATCTGAAGCAGGGTCAAGCAAAAGCACACTCGCCAGAAAGACGTCTTCCATCAAAGTATTCACCGGTTGGCTAGTGGATGAGGGCAAAATTGATTCCGACCCTGGGCTGCGACTGCGCTCTCCTAAATTGGATCGGTCGCTGCCTAAAGTTGCCTCCGAGAAGTCACTTGCAGAGCTGTTCGACCGACTCTCGGCAGCTCCTTCCAGGGACAATCCGCAAGGGCTAATGGCTCGTCTGGTAATGGAGCTGCTCTATGCCACTGGCATGCGAGTTAGCGAACTTCGAGGCCTGGATCTGACGGACATCGATCATTCCAGACAGTTGTTGAAAGTCACCGGCAAGGGCGATAAGCAACGAATGCTCCCTTTCGGGCAAAGCGCCAAGGACGCCTTGGATGATTGGTTGCGCTCTGGCAGGCCGGTCCTGGCAGCAGAGCATTCACCGGATTCACTGCTGCTGACTTCACGCGGTCGTCGGGTTGGCGTTAGGCAGCTTTACGATTTGGTGGCCAAGCAGCTAGCTACCACCCCAACCGGATCAGCTGGCCCCCACACTCTTCGCCATTCAGCCGCAACTCACTTACTGGACCATGGCGCTGACCTTAGGGCAGTCCAGGAGATACTCGGGCATGCGTCGCTTGGTACCACCCAGATTTATACGCACGTGTCGGTGGAGCGACTCCGATCGTCATTTGAGCAGGCCCACCCCAGGGCCTAGAGCTTCAAAACACTCGGCTCCAAGGTGCCAAGAAAGAGTTCGGGGTTTAGGTAACCAAATTCGGACCGAACCGACAGGTGCACGCATTTCTGACAGTGTTCGGAGAAGCTGTCATGGGTTGTGCAGCGAGTGCCAACTGGCTTGCTACCGGTAATTTGCTGCCCCGGACTAACTAGTGAACACACCTGCTCAAAGCTGACGAGCAAACCAGCGTTCGTCCGAAAAGTCACGACACTTCTGTCCACGACGATTCCCTCAAAAGTTACAACTCCGCCAACCGGAGCCAATACCGACTGATCATCTTCGACTACAAAATCAAGCCCTCTGTGCCCAGAACCTTTCGCGGTGACAGGGGCAATGAAGCTTCTCTCAACCTCGAAATACGGAACTGGCTCCGCCCAAATTTCCGGAACTGAAAAGGCAGTTTCGCCGATCGATAGCAACAGAGCCAAGAGCGTGAATATTTTCATCATGGCAAAGGCTTTGTTGAAGTCGGTTTCATGGTCGTTTTGGCCGCTTATGGGCTAGCAAAAGTCCCATATTGCTTGGTATGCTTATAAGACGTCAGAAGCCTTTTGGTTTTTGGCGAATTCGCGTGTTCCAATCACTTTGACAACTCGGTCCTAGCAATAGGTGCTGTCAATAGGAATGCCAGGGATTCGACCGACCGGTTGAATCATAAAACTGAGTGGATGCCTTGCGCATCCAAGAGGAGGGCCAATTGGCCATGATCACAATGCGTCAGCTACTAGACGCGGGAGTTCACTTCGGGCACCAGACTCGTCGTTGGAACCCAAAGATGAAGCGGTTCATTCTTACTGACCGCTCCGGCATCTACATCATCGACCTGCAGCAGTCTGTAACCCAGATTGACCAGGCCTACAACTTCGTGAAGGACATCGTTGCTAACGGTGGATCGATCATGTTCGTTGGAACCAAGAAGCAGGCCCAGGAAGTTATTTCTGTTGAGGCCAAGCGCGTGGGTCAGCCTTACATCAACCAGCGCTGGTTGGGTGGACTGCTAACAAACTTCAACACCGTCAACAAGCGAATCCAGCGACTAAAGGAGCTGGACACCATGGACTTCGATGACGCCAGCAAGTCAAGCTTCACCAAGAAAGAGCTTTTGATCTTCCGTCGCGAGCGCGACAAGCTAGAGAAGTCACTTGGTGGTATTCGCAACATGAGCAAGACCCCAAGTGCGCTATGGGTTGTTGACACCATCAAGGAGCACCTTGCAATTACTGAGGCCAAGAAGCTTGGAATCCCAGTTATCGCAATCCTTGACACCAACTGTGACCCAGAGGACGTAACCATTGGAATCCCTGGAAACGATGACGCGATTCGCTCCATCGAAATCCTTACCAAGGTAATCGCTGACGCTGCTGCAGACGGCATGATTGCTCGTCACAGCAAGGGCGAAGAGCAGACTGAGCCACTAGCTGAGTGGGAGCGCGAGCTTCTAGAGCAGGGCTCCGAGGCTAGCGCGCCAGAGTCAGACGAGGCCAAGGCTGCTGCACCTGCAAAGAAGGCTGCTCCAAAGGCAGCCGACAAGAAGCCAGCGGCAAAGAAGACCGAAAAGCCTGAAGCGGCGCCTGAGGCTGCCGCTGAGACCCCAGCTGCTGAGGCTGAGGCAGACAAGAAGGACGCATAATGGCTAACTACACAGCTCAAGACGTAAAGGCGCTTCGCGAGAAGTCTGGCGCCGGAATGATGGACTGCAAGGGTGCTTTGGATGAAGCAAACGGCGACATCGAGAAGGCTTTTGAAGTCCTAAGGCTCAAGGGCCTAAAGGGTGTTTCAAAGCGTGAGGGTCGCACCACTTCAAATGGACTAGTTGTTTCCCGAATCTCTGGCGAGACCGGACTGCTAATCGAATTGGCTTGTGAGACTGACTTCGTTGCCAAGGCAGAGAACTTTGTAGCTCTTGCAGATCAGGTTGCTGATGCAATCTCAGCAGCCGGCGCAACAACCGTTGAGGAAGCACTTGCTGCTCCGCTTGACGGCGCCACCGTAGCTGACTCAATCACTGACAAGGCAGCGATCATGGGGGAGAAGGTGGAGCTTCGCAAGGTTGAGGTCATCTCCGCTCCTGGAATCGACGCTTACCTTCACCGCACCAGCAAGGACCTACCTCCTCAGGTTGGCGTTTTGCTTGGCTACGAGGGGTCAGACGCAGAGACTGCTCACGACATCGCGGTTCACATCGCAGCTTTCAGCCCTGTGTATCTTTCACGTGAAGATGTCCCAGGGCAGGTCGTTACTCAGGAGCGCGAAATCGCCGCTGAGACCGCTCGCAACGAGGGCAAGCCAGAGGCTGCACTAGACAAAATTGTTGAGGGTCGCGTGACCGGTTTCTTCAAGGAAACCTGTTTGCTAGACCAGGCATTCGCCAAGGACTCAAAGCAAAGCGTCGCTCAGGTTGCTACGGCAGCTGGACTGACCATCACTGGTTTCACCAGATTGCGCGTAGGCGTTTAGTTCAAAAAAAGTGAACGGGCTCGGTCTTTGACCGGGCCCGTTTCCTTTTTCGCTCTAGTATTGGTAGCGAGCCGTGCGATTGTTGGAGGACTAGTTGGAGACCAAAAAAAGAAGAGTTCTTCTCAAAATATCGGGTGAGGCATTTGGTGCCGGAGGCCTGGGCGTAAACCCAGACGTTGTATCTGAAATCGCAAAGAAAATTGCAGAGGCTTCTGCGAGCGTTGAAATCGCCATTGTGGTCGGAGGCGGCAACTTTTTCCGCGGAGCCGAGCTTTCAAACCGAGGCATGGATCGCGGTCGCGCCGACTACATGGGAATGCTCGGAACCGTCATGAACGCCCTCGCACTTCAAGACTTTATTGAGCAGGCCGGAGCCGACGTTAGGGTCCAGACCGCCATCTCAATGGCGCAGGTTGCCGAACCATATCTTCCGCTCCGCGCAATTAGGCACCTGGAGAAGGGCCGCATAGTGATTTTTGGAGCGGGCGCTGGCTTGCCCTATTTCTCCACCGACACCGTCGCTGCGCAGCGCGCTCTTGAGATTGACGCTGATGAGGTGCTGGTTGCAAAAAACGGCGTCGACGGAGTTTACTCCTCGGACCCTAGGGTCAATCCAGATGCGAAGAAGCTGGTCGAGATCAGCTATCAGGATGCCTTGGTGCAGGGCCTGAAAGTTGTGGATTCAACAGCGTTCTCGCTCTGCATGGACAACAAAATGCCGATGCGAGTGTTCGGCATGGACGATATTTCTCAGGCCCTATTGGGTAAAGATGTTGGCACTAGGGTTCAGGCCTAGGTCAGAAGGAGCAAGGAAATGATTAGCGAAATTATGGCGGGCGCCAAGGAAAAGATGGAGAAGGCGCTCGAGGCCACCAAGGATGACTTTGCTTCGGTGAGGACCGGGCGGGCTAACCCGGCTATGTTCCAGAAGGTCATGGTGGATTACTACGGAACCATGACCCCGATCTCACAGCTGGGTTCGATTCAGAACCCCGAGGCGCGCTCGATCATCATCAACCCATACGACAAGAGCGCACTGCCTGCCATCGAGAAGGCGCTGAGCGCAATGCCAAACCTGGGTGCTCAGCCCAACAGCGACGGCGAAATCATCAGGATCAATCTTCCCGAGCTAACCGAGGAGCGCCGTAAGGAATACGTGAAGCTCACTCGCGACAAGGCAGAGCACGGCCGAGTTTCAGTGCGAAGCATCAGGCGCGGAGCCAAGGACGCTTTAGAGGCAGTCAAAAAAGATGGTGGTGCTGGTGAAGACGAGGTGGACAGGGCTGAGAAAGAACTCGAGGCTCTGACCAAGACTCACACTGACCGCATCGACGAGGCCTTGAAGAACAAAGAAGCTGAGCTGCTAGAGGTCTAAGTGGAAAGCGCCAAGACTAGAACCCTGGGACCGCGATTAGCGGTCGGTTTCAGCCTTGGCGGTGTGTTTCTGCTGTCACTTCTGCATCCACTGACTTTTACCCTGCTTGTTGCGCTGGCATCGGGGTTTGCAGCTGCCGAACTAGCTCGAGCCATGAGGCAAGCCGGCTGGCATGTCCCATGGCTTATTGCTGCCCTGGCGCCTGCAATCTTGATTGCAACCTACCTTTTTGGGGCCATGGGTCAGTGGCTGGGTTTCCTGGTCGCCTTCGGAGCTCTCGTGGCCTGGCGAATTTTGACGCTTTTAGTTCAGTCAACAAGGCAAAGCCCGAAGCAAACGCTTCGTGATTTCGGCGGAACTGCATTTGTGCTGGTTTATGTGCCGGTGCTGCTGAGCTTTGCTATTCAACTTGTGGACATTCCGGGTGGACGAGCATGGGTTCTTGGAATGGTCCTTACGGTGGTCGCAATTGACACCTTTGGCTACCTGATTGGCCGATTCTTCGGTAAAACCAAGCTCTCCCCGGAAATCAGTCCTAAAAAGACCTGGGAGGGCCTAGGAGCATCAATAGTCGGAGCAATTGTCGGTGGGCAGCTGCTGGTGCTGTTGACGCCTGCCTCATTTTGGTTCGGCTTGCTGTTCGGGGCAGCGATTCTTATGAGTTCAGTGCTTGGCGACCTGTCTGAGTCACTTCTCAAACGCGACTTGAACGTGAAAGACATGGGGACAGTCCTTCCGGGACACGGAGGGGTATTGGATCGCATTGACTCACTTATTCCGTCGTCATTTGTTGCCTTCCTGCTAAGTCAGATGGTGTTTTGAGAATGTTTGCGATGAATCATGAAGGTGTCGCCGGCTATGACCCGGCTCAAGTCGACGTGTTCATGGGCAGAGTGGAAACACAATTTCGTGAACCGCAGCGCAACCTAGTGACCTCGTCAATGGTGACCTCAGTTAGATTCGCACTAGTTCCTGGTGGCTATCAGGTAAAAGCAGTGGACAACACGCTTGCTAAGTTGGCCGACACTCTGGAAACCAGGGAGATCAGTCACCGCATTAGACGCGGTGGCAAAGCCCGGCTAGTAGCAGAGCTTCGAGCAGCAACAAAGGCAATTTCGGAGGTCTTGAAGGTCGGCGCTGTAGAGAGCTTCAGCGTTGAGCGACGTGGCTACCGAAAATCAAACGTGAAGTCTCTGATTGCGGCCATGGCAGTCGTGCGCGGAGAGTTGATTGCGCCCGAAGCCTTTGAAGTGCGAACCCGAGAGCTCGGTCGTGCTAGATCCGGGTTCTCTAGGGCGGAAGTAGATGATTTCTGTTCACTGGTTGCTAGCGCCACGAACAAGCAGAACGCTCTGAGCTGATTGCTCGAACGCTAAAGCCCCAATAGGCTTAGAGGTCGCAAGGAGCAAAATTGGCCAAACACAGATCACAAGGGTTACGCCCCCGGATTAGTTCCGGCTTGGGCTTTGTCTTTGTCTCTTCGCTGGTCATGCTCACCGCCGTCGATCCCTACTCGGGGGCCTTCGCTTCCTCGGAAAGTCTGCAAAGCTTTGATCGCGACATGACTTACCAAAAGCTAACCGTGCAGCCAATCGCCGGCCAAGACTTCGAGCGTGGATTATTTGAGTTGGTCGATGGTGCGAATGCGGTTCGACTGGTCGTAAAAAACGCGGCCTACCCAGACCCAGGAACAGCAAAGGCGTTCGCGCTTGAACAGGTTTCAGCCAAGGGCTGGGAGTTCGCCCAGTACTCGTGCCTAGTGAAGCTCTGGGAGCGCGAAAGCAATTGGCGCTGGAGCGCGACCAATAAGTCATCCGGAGCCTATGGCATCCCGCAGTCGCTGCCTGCTAGCAAGATGGCCTCGGCTGGAGCAGACTGGCGCACCAACCCAGAAACTCAAATTAGGTGGGGCATCAGTTACATCGATGGTCGCTACAGTTCCCCGTGTGCAGCTCTAGCTCACTCTGATGAGCACAACTGGTACTAATGGTTGCAAAAAGACCACGCCGAAATGCCCCGAAGCGGGAGTACCGGGAACTGGATCTAAATCTAGTTCGCACCTCACTTCCGAAAGTTGAATTCAAACGAGGCAATGAGTTCCAGGTGCAGCAGACCTCGGGCACCAATGCAGAGGCCGGAAAGAGTTGGCTTTGCCCAGTCTGCAGAATCGAAATTGAACCGGGTCTGACCCACACAGTTGCCTGGGACCTTCATCGCGGTGTTGAAACCAGACGTCATTTTCACAATCACTGCTGGAAGCTATTTGATGGGATGCTGACCTAATGGAAGAGATTAGATCGGGCACAATCCTACCTGGCATCCGAGAGGATATCGAGCTTCACACTAGCGACGGCCTGACCTTGGTTGGTGAGCTAGCACTGCCGGCAGAGTCTGCGCCGGCAGTGACACTGATTACTCTGCACCCGCTTCCAACCCACGGTGGGTTTATGGACTCACACATCCTGCGCAAGGCGGCCAACCGACTACCTGCAATGATCTCTGCGGCGGTACTCAGGTTCAATACCCGAGGAACCACTTCGCCCAGAGGCACCTCACAGGGAAGCTTTGATGGTGGCGTCGGCGAGGCGGCAGATGTTGCCGCCGCAATCAAGTTTTGCGCGGACCGGGGGCTTCCAAAGCCTTGGTTAGTTGGCTGGTCCTTTGGCACTGAACTGGCGATCAAGTACGGGCCAGACCATGACATCCTCGGGGCAATCCTGCTGTCTCCGCCACTTCATCGCGCAACGCAGCAGGACCTAGCCAGGTGGAATGATTTTGATAGGCCGCTATTGGCGCTTGTTCCTGAGCTAGATGAGTTCTTGCCGCCAGCAGAGGCGGCGGCTGGGTTTGCGATTGTTCCCAAAGCTCAGGTAATTGCGTTCCCCGATGAGAAGCACCTGTGGGTTGGAGAGCGCGCTACCAGGTCGGTATTAGATCAAATTGCCGAGATTACGGTTCCCGGCTCGGCGCCACTTCCGACTAGCTTTTAGCGAAGCTGCTGCTTAGGCATCCAAACTTCACGAACGATCAATAGCGTTGAAGCTGCCACTGGGATTGCAATAACAGCACCCAAAACTCCCATGAGCGTTCCGCCCATCAATGCGGCGATCACCACAAGTGCAGCTGGGACCGATACTGCTCGCTTCATCACCCTGGGGGCAATGATGTATGCCTCAAGCTGAAGATAGATGGCGTAGTAAATAACCACCACAAGCGCCAACTGCGGACCTTCAATCAAAGTCACCAGCGTCACAATGATCGCTGAGGAGATCGGTCCAACCAGTGGAATTAGCGAAACCGTGAAGGCCACCAGCACCAACAGCAAGGCAAACGGAGCGCCGATGATTGACAGGAAGATGAACAAGACTGTGGCGTGAATCGCGCTCACCGAAGCCTGCCCCATGACCCAGCGGCCCACCGAATAGGCAATCTGGTCGGTTAGCTTTCTGAATCGCTCACGCTTAGAAGCCGAAGTGAGAAGTGCCAGGTAGTCCTTCATCGACTCCAATGAAGCCATGAAGTAAAGTGTCAAAATAACGACAATCACGATTCCCACCACGCCAGTGAGAACCCCAATTCCAACCTGCAGCACCCCACCTAAAAGGCCGGGCCAGTTATTTGAGTCAGTGATGAATTCCAAACTTGAATCAGTTGCTGCGGTTATGGTTCCGCCTAGCTGCTGATCCCACTGAGCAATCAGCTCGCTGGTGACCAGGGTGGAGGCAATTTCTGGAATCTGTTGAATTAGCTTGGTGGCTTCCGAAACTGCGGTCGGGACTATCGCCCAAATAACCAATCCCACAAACCCTAGGAAGCCAATAACAACGATGCCAACCGCAACTGGTCTTGGAATCTTGCGCTTGGTGAGCGAGCGCACAACCGGGTCAAGGCCGAGCGCAAGAAATAGTGCTATCGCTATGTATGTCAAAATGGTGGCCGTTTGGCTGATCGCAGCGCCAATGACTATTGCGGTCAGAACTCCAATTCCGCCGGTCAAACCAAGCTGAAAAGAGTTAACAACCCGAGCCCTCTGCTCCATTTAGTCCTCCAGCTGATCGGTGGTGCTTAACAAGCTACGCAATTTCTTTAGATAAAGCTCGCTTGACTTGACCTTATTCTCAATTTCGTTTGCTCGGGCCTCAGCTGTCTTTTCCGTTTCGAGCGCCTTTTGTCTAGCTAGCGCCAGGGTCTCGGCAGCCTCTAGGTCAGCCTTATGGGCGATCGCCTCTGCTTGCTTTCGCGCCTCTTGAAGAATGCGGCCCTGTGCTTGAGAGGCCTCCATCTCCAGCGCTTGGATCTCAAGGCGAATTGTTGAGATTGTCTTTTTTAGGCTCGACAGGTCCTTTTTGGCAGATTCCAAGTAGCCCTGGGTCTCGGCAACGGCTTTGTTGTGAAGGTCGAGGTACTCCTCTTCCGCCTTTTTGCGCCTGGTCGCCAGCTGAGCTTCCAATTCGGCTACTGCTAATTCCTTGGCGGCGTTTTCAATTCCTAGCTTGTCGAGGGTCGCATACTCCTGAGACGCAACCTTGGATGCTAGCTCTGCCTTGACTTTCTCAACTTCTCGCTTGGCCGTGGTCTTGATTGCAGCAACCTCAGTTGCGGCCTGGCCTCTGATCCGCGCAACCTCAAGCTCAGCACTCTGGATGCGCTCCTTGGCCTCGCTTCGAGAGTTTGCGGTTAGTAACTCGGCCTCGTGTTTGGCCGCAGCAACCTGTCGGGCGGCTCTGCGATCGGCCGCTCCCATTTGTTCATGGTACTGCTGCTCCGCATTTTCCAGAAGCTTGGCCGCCTGGTCATTGGCCTCTGCCAACAGTGCCGCGGCCTGGCGGCTCGCGGCTTCCTCTAGTTCCCGGGCGGAGTTCTCAGCTCTAATCAACAACTCTGCGGCCTCTGCGCCAAGGCTTGCGAAGTTTGGCGCGGTGGTGCTGACAAGCTTTCGTTGGGTTTGCTCCAGGTTCGACCTGGTCTCCTTGAGTTCCTCAGCTGTGTCGGCGTATTGTTCGCGCAGTCGGACCAGCTCTGAGTTAAGGGCTTTGAGTTCGCGCTCGACCGCTTCCGGGTCATAGCCTCGCTTGGAGGCCTGAAAGCGATTAAATTCAGTGGACAAGATCGATCCTTGGTTGAGCGGTAAACTTTTCGGGCTTACCAATTCTACTCGGAGCTTGAATATATGCGTTTTTGGATTGCTCTTTTGATCTTCGTATCAGGGCTGACATCTAGTGCCGTCGGGTTTGTCAACCAACTCGAGAATCAACCGATTGACGTTATCAACGCATCTGGATCACTTACCAAGCCCACCAGCTACGTGATGATTCCCAACTCTGTGCTCAGCGCCTACCAGGGGGAAACCTCGGTATTTGCAATTGGCGACGGGGCCATTTTTATGTCCTCCGCAAGACAGTCTGACTTGGTCGCCTGGTTGGGCGATGCTCCCTATGTCGAGCTCAGGCTGAATGTCGATGCGACAAATAAGAAAGTCAGTCTGGCAGAGATTGAGCGACCAGGTCAGGGCACTCCAGCCGATCCGGTTGGGTCTGATATTTGGAAGTACGAGCTCAACTCCAATGGCACCGCACTGCTTCCGGTGACTGTGGACAATGAAATTGCAATTTTGATTGCCTCGACCGGGGTGGATCTGGCGCCAAGAACGATTCGGGTCAGCTGGGACCTAGGCGAGGTTGCAGCCGCAGTGGCCCCCATCACTCTGATCGGCACTGGTTTGATGCTGGTTGGAGCACTTTTTGGTATCTATGCCGCAATTCATTACGGCCGAAAGTTCCGAAGCCGCCGAAACAAGAGGGGCCCGCGAAAGCCCAAGCCAATTAGAGCTCGAGGCACAAAGTCACAGGCTGGCCCAGCTCCACTTACTGGCAGAAGGGCACATCGAACACTCAAGACAGCGGCAGTCGCGGGCACTATCTCGCTGCTGACTGGCTGTGTCCCGAACTATGAAAACCCGATTGTTTCACCGTCGCCGTTGGACCAGCCGGGGATTCTCACTGCATCCTTAGACAGAAACCAGCTGGATAAAATCCTTGATGATCTGGACCAGGTGGTTTCGACCGCGGACCTGTCACTAGACCGGGAGTCACTGGAGGTTCGAATGGCCGGACCAGCCCTAGAAATGAGGCGAGCGGCTTACGCTCTGGCGGCCAAGACAACCGATGACCCGCTCGATGGTCCGGCTCCACTGACGCTTTCGCCTATTCAGTTGTTTCTTCCCAGTGCCACCGACACCTGGCCCCGCACCGCCATGGTGATTGCCGGCGATGGCGAGCTGGTGATGATGTTGCTAAGGCAAGACAACCCGAGGGGTCAATACAAGCTTTACCAGTATTCCAACTTGTTGCCTGGCATCACTTTTCCAGAGGTCCCAGCTGAGTCGCTTGGTGCCAACGCACTCAAGGCCGATAACAAGTTCCTGTCAATGGATCCGGCAAGCTTGGTAGAGGGCCTAGGCAATCTTTTGAACCAGGGTGAGAATTCGCCCTGGACACTCCTGATTGACCCGGATAACCAATATGTGTCAGAGGTTTCATCAGTTCAGCTTGGCCTGCAAGAAACTCTCAGCAATGCAAACCTTGATTTCAAGCACCAGCTGGCAGCAACCGAGCCGGTTTTGCTCGCAAACTCCGAGGGTGGCGCATTGGTTGCCCTGTACATGATCGACACCTACACGATCATTCCTAAGGAGCCGGGGGATGCGGTAGCAATTACCGGCGATGAGGCAGTTCTGTTGGGAGCAGGTGGTAGCGCCACGGGAATCGAGACCAGCTACGGCGCTATGTTGCTATTCAATGTGCCAGCGGCCGGTTCTGATGCCAGGGCTAGCTTGCTGGGCGCGAGCCAGCAACTACTTTCTGCAATAACCTTGGGTGGATAATGAGCAATTTCGGAGCAATGGATTTGTCTGGCCTTACGCAAAAGGACCAGAAGGTGCCGAATCAGGCAGTAGCGGACTGGCTTGTCAACGGTGATGAGGCAACGCTCAGGGCTTACCTGGCGCTTTCTGAGGCCACACCTGTTTTGATGCTGGTCACTGACCAGTCGGAGGCATCCACGCGGCTCAGGGCCGTTGTCTATGAAGTAATTCAGGCCAGCGCTGGGCGATTTGCGGGCATCGAAATTAGTATCGAGCAACAGCCTCAAATCGCGCAGGCCGTGGCAGTTCAGCAGGCCCCTGCAATGCTGGCAATTCTCGCTGGTCAACCAGCCCCGCTGTTTCAGGGCGAAGCGACCAAGGACCAGCTACTAAATGTCCTCACTCAAGTGCTCCAGATGGCAGCCGAGAAGAAAATTACTTCCCAGGTCAGCGTGGGTGCAGTACCTGAAGCCCCAAAAAAGTCATTACCCCCTGAGCATCAGGCTGCTGTGGCGGCGATCGATTCGGGAGACCTTGAAAAAGCCCTCGGTCTCTATCAGAAGCTCATTGTTGAATACCCAAATGATTCCGAAGCCCAGGCGGGTCTTGCACAAGTCAAGTTCATGATTCGACTTGCCAATGCAGGTCCGGAGGCCGCCAATGGCGTAGAGTCCCTGCTTGTCTCAGCCGACCAGCTCTTGGTCGCTGGTCAGGTCGAGCAAGCCCTGACGAGCCTCTTGGAAAGATTCGAAGTCGACTTTGAAAATCGCGAAGCAATTAGAGAGCGCTTACTGGAGCTATTCGTCTTGATTGGCAATGCTGAACCCGCAGTGCTTGAGGCTAGAAAAAAGCTCGCCACACTTATGTTCTAGCCCTGTTGCAGCCAGACCACTGCCAAAGGGGGTACGCGAAGCGACAGAGACTGCGAGTGGCCATGAGATGCAACCTCATCGGTTTGAATTGCACTGGGATTACCGACACCTGAACCGCCATATTCTGAATGATCAGTGTTGAAAAGCTCGTTCCATTCTCCAGAGGCTGGAACCCCGACTCTGAACTCTTCGTGAGCCGTGGGGGCGAAATTCGCAATCACGAGACAGGATCGGCCCGAGGAGTCCTTGCGGATAAAGCTCAAAATATTCTGATCGGCATTGCCTCCGTCAATCCACTGGAATCCTTCGGGTTCATGGTCGAGCTCCCAGAGCGCCGCGCTGGCAATGTAGTGCCGGTTCATGTCTGAGACCATTTTTTGCATTCCCTGGTGCTCAAAGTGGTCTAGAAGCCACCAATCGAGCTCTCGGGATTCGCCCCACTCACTGATTTGAGCAAACTCCTGACCCATGAACAGCAGCTTCTTGCCGGGGTGAGACCACATAAACCCCAGATAGGCGCGCATGTTGGCTCGCTTTTGCCAATCGTCTCCCGGCATCTTGCTCAGCAGTGAACCTTTGCCATGGACGACTTCGTCGTGGCTAATTGGCAGGATAAATTTTTCGTCGTATGCGTATAGCAGTGAGAAGGTCAGCTCGTTGTGATGGTATTTGCGGTGGATGGGTTCGTGCTGGATGTATTCCAAGCTGTCGTGCATCCAACCCATGTTCCATTTGAAGCCAAAGCCCAAGCCGTTCTGGTCGGTTGGGCTAGAAACACCAGCAAATGCCGTGGACTCCTCAGCAATCATCATTATTCCTGGATTTTTACGGTATGCCGTTGCGTTCGTTTCTTTGATGAACTCGATAGCGTCCAGATTTTCTCGTCCGCCATGAACGTTCGGGAGCCATTGCCCGTCTTCGCGACTGTAATCAAGGTAAAGCATTGACGCTACGGCATCTACTCGAAGGCCATCCACGTGGAACTCTTCGAGCCAATAGGAAGCGTTGGCGACTAGGAAATTCCTGACTTCATTCCGACCGAAATTGAACACATGCGTTCCCCAGTCCGGGTGGTCACCCCTTCTGGGGTCGGCGTCTTCATAAAGCGCCTCGCCATCGAATTTAGCCAGTGCCCATTCGTCCTTGGGGAAGTGCGCCGGCACCCAGTCCAAGATCACACCAATTCCTGCCTGATGAAGCTGATCAATTAGGTACCTCAGATCGTCTGGAGAGCCGAACCTCGAGGTTGGTGCATAGTAACCAGTGACCTGGTAGCCCCAGCTACCACCAAAAGGATGTTCGGCCAGAGGCATGAACTCTACATGGGTGAATCCAAGATGCTTGACGTGGCCAATTAGGTCCTGAGCAATGGTTCTATAGTTTTTCCCACTGCGCCAAGAGCCCAGATGTAGCTCATAAATGGACATTGGTGCCCGCAACGGATCTGTGGCAAGCCGGTTATCAAGCCACTGCTGGTCATTCCAGCTGTAGTTGCTTTGCGTTACCACCGTGGCAGTGTTGGGCGGGATTTCAAACTGGTTACCCATAGGATCGATCTTTGTGAGCCACTTATTGTCGCGAGTGCATATTTCGTATTTGTATAGGGCTCCAGCTGAAACCCCCGGAATTAGCATCTCCCAAACCCCGCTGGACCCCATGGACCTCATCTGATAGCAGGTCCCATCCCAGCCGTTGAAATCACCCACAACACGAACTGCCTTGGCATTTGGGGCCCAAACTGCAAAACGAGCTCCTGAGGTGTCCCCTAGAGCATCTTTGCTCGTCACCAGCTCAGAGCCCAGTGCTTTCCAAAGGTTCTCGTGACGACCCTCCGAAATCAGATGTAAGTCCATTTCCCCAATTGTCGGCTTGAAGCTATAGGGGTCAACCGCAATCCAGTCCGGAGCGTTGTCATAGCTGGCGATAATTCGATAGGCGCCGGGAGCCTTACCGGTGCCTCGCAGCTCCCAGATTCCGTGATGCGTGTGCTCCAGGCTGAACTTCTTGGTTTTAGTTTTCAGAACGACGGTTTCGGCAAGCGGTCGAAGAACTCGAACCACCCAAGCCTTTCCCTCCGAGTGCAGCCCAAGTACCGAGTGCGGGTCGTGGTACTCACCATTACTGACGGTGTCCAGTGTCTCTAAATTCGGATTCATGGGATCACTCTCAGTATGTGGGCTGGTTCGTCAAAGGAATCAAGCTTGACGTAGTTGCGAGCCCCCCATTCGAACCTTTTGCCGGTAATCATATCCTCAACCATGAAAGCCTCAGGAAGGTTTAGTTTTTCTAGGTCAATCAAGACCATGGTTTCTCTTACGGACCTTGGGTCGGTATTCACAACGACGATTACTGTGTTGGGAGTACCTTGGTTAAATTCTGCTTCAAGCGATTTTGAATAAACCAGGATTTCAGGGTCCTCGCTATCATGAAGAATTAGGTTTCGGAGCTGTCTGATGGCTGGATTTTGTCGGCGTATTTGATTGAGCAGTGCGATCCTGGGAGCTAAACTCTTGTCTCTGTCGGCAGCTCCCTCGAAATCGCGAAACTTTATTTCAAACTTCTCGTTGTCAATTGCTTCTTCGGCGCCTGGTCTTGCGACAGCCTCGTAAAGCTCGTAACCTGCGTACATGCCCCAACTAGCGCCCGCGGTGGCGGCGATTGTTGCTCGAATCTTAAAGGCCGGATGGCCGCCAAATTGCAAATAAGAAGTCAGGATGTCCGGAGTATTTACCCACAGGTTTGGCCGGAAATAGTCAGCCGACACTTGCGAAAGTTCCCTTAGGTAATCTTCTAGCTCACTTTTGTTGTTCCTCCATGTGAAGTATGTGTAGGACTGCTGGAAGCCAACTTTCCCCAATGCTGCCATCATTGCTGGTCTCGTGAACGCCTCGGCAAGGAAGATCACACTGGAGTCAAAATCTTGAATCTCGGCAATCAGCTTTTGCCAGAAGTTTGCGGGCTTGGTGTGAGGGTTATCCACTCGGAAAATTCTTACTCCCAGGCCAATCCATTTTTTGAGGATTGACAACACTTCAGCTCGAATCCCCTCTGGATCGTCGTCAAAGTAGATCGGATAGATGTCTTGATACTTCTTCGGAGGATTCTCTGCATAGGCAATGCTTCCATCGGCAAGCTGTTTGAACCAATTTGGGTGCTGGGTCACCCACGGGTGATCGGGTGATGCCTGCAGTGCAAGGTCCAGTGCAACCTCGATACCTAGCTTGTTTGCGGCAGCAACGAAGGCCTTGAAGTCCTTTTCAGTACCCAAATCTGGATGGATTGTGTCGTGACCACCCTTTTCACTGCCAATGGCCCAGGGTGATCCTGGATCGTTCTCGGTCGCCGTAAGGGTGTTGTTTGGACCTTTGCGGTGGGTCTTCCCAATTGGGTGAATCGGGGGCAAGTACAGAACCTCAAAGCCCATTTCACTGACACGCTTCAGGGAGGCCTTAGCAGTTTTAAAATTGCCCGAAGTCCAACTGTCTGGTCCAGTCTTTTTGGCACCCTCACTTCGTGGAAAGAATTCGTACCAGCTGGCAGATCCGGCAGCTACCCGCTCACAGAGAATTTCGATTCTCGGCGACAATGTCTCCAAGTGATGGCTCGGGTTCCGGCGGGCCAGGTCCACCAGTCCAAGTTCAAGTGCTCGCCGAAATCGCATCAGCGGCTCGATTGACGCGTCTGCGAAAAGCTTGTCTATCGCCCCAAATGCCTTTTGGTCAGGCTTTCCGCTGGATTTGGAAATTTCACGCAGCAGTCTCGAGCCCTCCAGAAGCATGAGCTCGCTGTCAACTCCGGCTTCAAGTTTGATTTCGGTGTCGTGCAACCAGGTACCGAATCGGTCGTCATAGGCAGAGATTTGGTAACTCCAAATTCCGACGTCATCGAGTTGATGCTTCACAAGCCAGCTGTCTGACCCCATCGAGCCGGGCGTCATCGTTTTTCTGATGACCTGCCCCGTTGGTGATGTAAGTAAAAGATCCACTCCTAGCTGATCATGACCTTCGCGAGTCGCTGTGGCTCCGAACTCGATCACCTCGGACGAGAAAGCTTTGACTGGAAACTTCCCGTCGTCCACCTGAGGCCAGGTCCGCAAGATTGGGAACCTGCCGATATCAAAATTTGAGCTACTCATGCTCACAATTTAGTCAGGTTTTGGCAGCTCCGTTTGAAAAGAATCCGGATAGTTAGCGAACCGCAAATATCTGCATCGAAGCCTCTGCCATGCGAAGGGAAGAACCTGGGGCAAACAGGAGACCGGTTTCCGGAGGCAATTCCCGTGCCGAGTCCCAGAGTAATTCGAAGTTTGAAACCTGGCTAGGAGCAGGGAGCTTCAAGTTTTTAACGATCTCCGAACCGTTGAAGACAGTTAGAATTCCCTGCTTTGTTCCATCATTCATTAGGTGATAGTTCAGGCGCTGCAAAGTCCGGCGCTCAGGATTGTGCCAATCATCAATGCTCATCTGATCGCCCTGAACGGAGAACCAAAGCATCTGGTCGTGATCCGGCGTCGGTTCATCCAATTTTGTAAAGCTTCGTGGGCGCAGCGCTGGGTAGGTCTTGCGCAGCTGTATCAAGTGCGCAACTTGACGATAGAAGTTATCTTTGTCTGGGTCCGGTTCATAGTCCTGCCAAGTGATGACGTTGTCTTGACAGTAGGGGTTATTGTTTCCGCCTTGGGTTTTGAGCCGCTCGTCACCGGCTGTGATCATCGGAACACCCGAGCTGGTCAGCAGTGTTCCGAGCAGATTTCGGGCAGCCTTGCGTCTACTGAACAGAATTGAATTGTCGTTGGTTTCGCCTTCATGGCCGTGGTTGAAGCTTTGATTGTCTCCTGCACCATCCCGACTGGCCTCACCATTGGCTAGGTTGTGTTTTTGATTGAAGGTAACCAGGTCCCAGAGGCTGAATCCGTCATGTGCCGTGATGAAGTTCACCGCCCCCTGCGGGGAGCCTTCGCTGAAAATATCTTGCGAGCCAGATATGCGGCCCGCTAGCTCTTGAACGCCATTTTCATGTGCGCCAAGAGACCTAGCTCTCGAAATGTCCGTCAGCCAGAATTTTCTCACCGAATCTCTGAACCTGTCGTTCCATTCTGGGAATCCGGGTGGGAAGTTGCCAGTTTGCCAGCCGCCCATTCCAACATCCCATGGCTCCACAATCAGCTTCGCTTGGGAAATGATCGGATCAGCTTTCATGGCAAGCAGGACAGGGTGGCTGGGGTCAAAGTGGTTTCGTTCATCTCTGGCAATGGTTGTGGCAAGGTCAAAACGAAAGCCATCCACCTGCATTTCGGTCGACCAGTAACGCAGCGAGTCGAGCATCAATTGCTGAACCATCGGATTGCCAAAATTCAGAGAATTACCGCAGCCGGTGGTGTCGTGGTAGTTACCCTCGTCATCTTGACGGTAGTAATTCGAATTGTCCAGGCCGCGGTAGGAGTGCGTAAGACCATTGCCACCACCTTCTGCCGTGTGGTTGTAAACGACGTCCAGGATTACCTCTATGCCGGCTCGGTGAAGTTCACGAATTGAGGTTTTTAGTTCATTAAGAATCGCAACCGGGCTTTCTGCGACGGCTCCGGGCGACGAGTAACGAAGGTGAGGAGCAAAGTAATTTATTGAGTTATAGCCCCAGTAATTGATCAGGCCAAGGCTTACAAGTCTGGGCTCGGAAATAAAAGCATGAATCGGCAAGAGCTCAATTGCTGTAATGCCGAGGTTTTTCAGATAGTCGATTGTCGCTGGGTGGGAGAGCGCGGCGTAAGATCCTCGAATTTCCTCCGGAATAGCGGGGTTGAGTCGAGTCAGGCCACGAAGATGGGCCTCGTAAATTATTGACTCCGATAAAGCAATTCCAGGCTTTGCGACTCCTTGCCAGTCAAATTCATCGTTGACCGCCGCGCAATGATAATTTTGCGGTCCGTGCTTCACTAGTGCTTTGGCATAGGGGTCAAGCAGGTTGCGCTCAGGATTAAATGCGTGCCTGGGGCCTGCTGGGCCATTTGCTCTAAGGACATAGTTGACGCCAGCTGTTAGGCGATCATCAGCTCCCGACCAGATGCCACCCTCGCCCAGCTCAAGGTCAATCTCATGGTCAACAACCGAAGCGTCGTCGCGATTTAGGAGCAGAAGTTTTACTTCGGTCGCGCTCTCGGACCAGACGTTTACAATCCCACCACCATCAAGCAGGTTCAGGCCAAGTTTTGGATTCAGGGGTGTTGCCCTGGTTTCTGTCGGCTCGCTCACCGGGGAAATCCTAATGCCTCAAACCTACTTTCACTGGTGCAGGGATAGGCTTGTCGCATGTCTGTATTTCTCGATCACGCCTCGACCTCTGGCCTTCGAGACAGCGCCCGCTTGGCTCTCTTGGCGGCATTAGAGCTCGTGGGAAACCCGTCCAGTGTTCACAGCCACGGTCGCACAACGAGGGAGCTGCTAGAGGCAGCGCGGGATCAAATTGCGGAGGCTTGCGGCGCCAACAGGTCAGAAATAATCTTCAACGCTGGTGGCACCGAGGGCGATAACCACGCCATAAAGGGCATCTACTGGAAACAAAACCAGCAGGATCCAACCCGACGCGTCATCATCACCTCTCCGACTGAACACCATGCTGTGCTCGATCCAGTTTCTTGGCTGGCGGCCAATCAGGGCGCCGAAGTGCACTACGTGAAGCTCCTTAGAAATGGCATGCTTGATTTTGCCGATTTAGAGCGCTTGATTGACCAGCACTCCTCTCAAATTGCCCTGATTAGCCTGATGTGGGTGAATAACGAAACTGGAGTAATCACCGATATTCCCAGGGTGACTGAGCTGGCTTCAAAACATTCAATTCCAGTCCATAGCGATGCCGTTGCTGCCTTTGGTCACGTGCCAATCAATTTTGCTGAGAGTGGCCTTACCGCAATGAGCCTTTCGGGTCATAAGGTGGGCGCTCCAATTGGGGTGGGTGCATTGGTCGTTGCCAGAAGTGCCAAACCGGCATCGCTTGTTCACGGGGGAGGGCAAGAGCGAAGCCTTCGGTCAGGGACCATGAATTACCCGCTTGCCGTCAGTTTTGCAGCAGCAGCAGCTGAATCGACGGAGCAGCTGGTATCAGAGATGCAGCGGCTCAGGGCTCTAAGGGATTATCTCGAGGTCAAGGTTGAAAAGATTGTCCCTAGTGTGATTTTCACCTCGGGTCAAGCGATTCGAGCTGATTACAACTCGCACATGATATTTCCTGGCACTCAATCTGACGCGCTGCTGTTTCTGCTTGACCAGGAAGGGATATGTGTTTCAGCCGGATCAGCCTGTCAAGCTGGAGTACTGGGCCCCTCTCATGTGCTAACGGGAATGGGCTACTCGCCAGAGTTGGCCTCCGCCTGCATTCGAGTCACCTTGGGCGTAACAAGCACAAAGGCGGATATCGAAAAATTCTTGGTTGCGCTTGCGAAGATCTACCCGATTGCGCTCCAGGCAACGCCTGCATAATTCCTTGATACAAATTAGACTTGCCTAATGCGTGTACTGGCAGCTATGAGCGGTGGAGTGGATTCCGCGGTTGCGGCTGCCCGGGCTGTTGAGCTGGGGCATGAGGTCATCGGCGTCCACCTAGCACTTTCGAGAATGCCGGGAACCCTTAGAACTGGATCACGCGGCTGCTGCACAATCGAGGACTCAATGGACGCCCAACGAGCGGCCAATAAGCTCGGAATCCCCTTCTATGTTTGGGATTTCTCGGAGCGATTCAAGCTGGATGTAGTAGATGACTTCATAGCCGAGTACCAGGCCGGTAGAACTCCTAACCCATGCATGCGCTGTAATGAACGCATCAAGTTTGCAGCGCTTTTAGAGCGAGGCCTGTCACTTGGCTTCGATGCAGTCTGCACCGGTCACTACGCCTCCATAGTGGACGATGGCGCCGGAAACCTTGAGCTTCACCGCTCGCTGGCAATGGCCAAGGACCAGAGCTATGTTCTTGGAGTGCTAAACGCCAAGCAGCTGGAGCATTCCATGTTCCCGTTGGGAGCAACCGCATCTAAGGACCTGATTCGTCAGGAGGCCAGAGACCGCGGCCTTAGCGTTGCCAATAAGCCAGACAGCTATGACATTTGCTTTATCCCAGAGGGTGACACCAGGGATTGGCTCAAAGACTTTGTTCCAACCGACCCGGGAAAGATCGTCGACACCGAGGGTAATGAGCTTGGAGAACATGACGGTCACGTTGGTTTCACAATCGGTCAGCGCAAGGGACTAAGAATTGGTAAGCCCGCCGCAGACGGGAAGCCCAGATATGTGCTTGAGATTCGACCAAAGACCAAAGAAGTTGTAGTCGGTCCAGAAGCTGCACTAGAGATTGCTGAGCTTTCCGGCGCTCGCTACACGTGGTGTGGACAGGCTCCAGAGGCTCCCGAGCAGGAATTTGCCTGTGAGGTGCAGGTGAGGGCCCACGGAGACACTGTCAAGGCCCTGGCAGCCGTGGTTGATGGTGAACTAAGGATCGCTCTGGTTGAGCCGCTCTACGGCGTTGCTAACGGTCAAACAGCAGTTGTCTACCTTGGAACCAGAGTTCTCGGACAAATGACCATCGACAGCACCCGCAGCAAGGTCACCTCAGGTGTCTAATGACCTGGAGCGCATCGACGAGCTAAAGATGCTAATCGAGCGTTACCGTCACGCTTATTACACGGAAGACCAATCCCTGGTCTCAGACATGGAATATGACCAGCTGGAGCAGGAACTAAAAAGGCTCGAGCAGCTTCACCCAGAGACAGTCCTTGATTCCCCAACGCTAACCGTGGGCGGCTCGGCCGGAAGTGTGTTTGATCCGGTTCAACACGGCGAACCAATGATGAGCCTGGACAACGTCTTTGACGAAACTGAATTCTTGGCCTGGGCCGATCGGGTCGGCGGCGGACCGTTTCTTTGTGAACCCAAGATCGACGGTCTTGCCGTTTCACTGACCTATGAGCGCGGCGTTCTAACTCGGGCTGCCACCAGAGGTGATGGTGAAACCGGCGAAGACATAACTCAAAACGCGATGACGATGGCGACGATTCCGCATCGGCTCAAGGGTGGCAGTCACCCCGAGTTGGTTGAAGTGCGCGGTGAGGTGTTTTTTGGTATCGAAGATTTCGCGAAGCTCAACACTGGAATTATCGATCAGGGTGGTAAGCCATTCGCAAACCCTCGAAACAGCGCATCGGGTTCACTTCGGCAAAAAGACCCCGCAGTTACTAGGTCCAGGCCACTGAAGATGCTGGTGCATGGATTTGGGGTTTGGCGACCAGAAACCACCAGTCAGAGTCAGGTCTACGCCCTGCTCAAAAGCTGGGGATTACCGACAACAGAGAAATTTTCTGTGGTTGCCACTGCTGCTGAAGCCCTTGCCTTTATTTTGAATCTAAACCAAGCACGCGCCAAGATTGAACACGAGATTGACGGGGTCGTAATCAAGGTTGATCAGCTATCCAGGCAGCGCGAACTGGGCTTTACCTCGCGAGCACCTCGTTGGGCGATTGCCTATAAATATCCACCGGAGCAGGTCAACACCAAACTGCTGGACATAAAGGTCTCAATTGGTCGCACCGGCCGAGCCACCCCATTTGCGGTCCTAGCACCGGTGTTGGTTGCCGGCAGCGAAGTCGAATTTGCAACGCTTCACAATCAGGATCAGGTTGCCGCAAAGGGCGTGCTGATTGGTGACACCGTCGTGTTGCGCAAGGCCGGAGATGTTATCCCCGAGATATTGGGTCCGGTTGTGGGACTCAGAGACGGGTCGGAACGAGCCTTCTTGATGCCTGAATTTTGCCCCGAGTGCAGCGCGAAATTGGAGCCGGCATCGGTCGGTGACGTTGACTTGCGATGCACAAATTCTAGAAGTTGTCCTGCTCAGCTGCGGGAGCGAATTGCATACATCGGTTCTCGGGCTGCCCTAGACATTGAAGCGCTCGGATATGTCAGCGCGAGTGCTCTGACCAACCCACTGGAGCCAGCGGTTGCTCCCGTGAAATCCGAAGCGGATCTGTTTTCGCTCACGCTTGAAGATCTATTGCCGATTAGATCCCTGGTGCTAGATCCGGACACCGGCCTTCCCAAGCATGACGCCGAGGGCAACCCGAAAGTGGTCGACTACTTCCGAAAAAAGGATGGTCAGCCAGCCGAAATCGCACTAAAACTTCTTGCCAACCTAGAGAAGGCAAAAACTCGCCCAGTCTGGCGACTGTTGGTGGCGCTTTCAATTCGTCACGTTGGTCCGGTGGCCGCAAGGGCACTTGCTGACAAATTTGGATCAACAAGAGCCATATTCGAAGCCACTGAAGAGGAACTCTCGGCAGTTGATGGAGTGGGTCCAGGGCTAGCTGCATCCATAATCTCCTGGTATCAAGAGTCCTGGCACCGCGAGATCCTGGAGCGCTGGCAAGAAGCCGGAGTGGTTCTGGAGATTCCTGGCCATCAGCCACCTGATCAATCCCAACCAACCGGCGTCTTTGCCGGGATGTCGATTGTCGTAACCGGATCGATGGAGTCCATGACCAGGGATCAGATTGAAGAGCTGATAATCGAAAACGGTGGCAAGCCAGCATCCTCGGTGTCCAAGAAGACCAGCCTCCTAGTTGCTGGCCCCGGTGCCGGCTCAAAGCTTGAAAAAGCAACCGCGCTCTCGGTTGAGGTCCTGAGTGAACAGCAATTCTTTGAGAAATTGGCCGCTTCGCAGAACTAGACTTAGCTAAACACCGCCGTTAGACGAATTGAGAAATTGCATGTCTGAAATAACTCCCGATTTGGTTCGCCATCTCGCCTCTTTGGCCCGGATCCTGGTCACCGATGAAGAGGTCGATCAACTTGCCGGTGAGCTGGCCGTAATTGTTGACTCAGTTGCCATGGTGAACCAGGCAGTTTCTGGTGACGTTGTCGCCACCAGCCACCCGATACCAATGGTGAACGTCTACCGCGAAGATGCAATTTTGCCTTCATTGACTCAAGAGCAGGCGCTATCTGGCGCTCCAGAGAGTGCTGACGGCAGATTCAAGGTAAACGCGATTTTGGATGAGGACTAATCATGACTGCCATCACATCATCCACAGCCGCTGAGCTGGCGACGCTAATTCAAACCAAAAAGGCCTCATCGGTTGAGATCACGACGGCGTTCTTGGACCGCATGGAATCACTGAATGCCAAAACCAATTCCTACCTCCACATCGATCGTTCAAACGCCCTAGAGCAGGCGAAGCGCGCAGATCAGCAATTGGCCGCTGGCAAGGCCAGTTCGCCGTTGCATGGTGTGCCAATTGCGGTCAAGGACAACCTAACTACCACTGATGCTCCAACAACCTCCGGCTCCAAGATTCTTGAGGGCTGGATTCCACCATATGACGCGACAGTTGTTACCAAGTTACGTCAGGCATCAATGCCAATTCTCGGCAAGACCAACCTTGATGAATTCGCGATGGGTTCATCAACGGAGTTCTCCGCCTATGGACCAAGCAAGAATCCCTGGGACCTAGACCGCATTCCCGGCGGTTCTGGTGGTGGCTCAAGCTCCGCAGTTTCTGGACACCTGGCCCCAATTGCTATTGGTAGCGACACTGGCGGCTCAATTCGCTATCCAGCGGCTGTCACTGGCTCCGTCGGTGCTAAGCCCACCTACGGCGCTGTGTCTCGCTATGGGCTAATAGCTCTTGCCAGCTCACTTGATCAAATTGGCCCAGTTGCTAATACCGTGCTGGATGCAGCACTCCTGCAGGATGTCATTTCGGGACACGACCCACATGACTCAACCTCGCTTCCAAACTCACTGGGATCGATGGTTAAGGCTGTTCAGGCAGCAGACATCAAGGGGCTCAAGGTTGGAGTTGTGAAGCAGCTTTCTTCTGACGGCTTCCAGGCAGGGGTCAAGGCCTGCTTTGATGACACGGTTGCAAAGCTTGTAAAAGCCGGAGCCGAAGTTGTCGAGGTCGACTGCCCAAGTTTTGAATATGCAGTAGCTGCCTACTACCTAATTCTTCCAGCGGAGGCATCCTCTAACCTGGCCAAGTTCGATTCGGTTCGCTTTGGACTCCGTTCAATGCCAGAGGGTAACCCGACTATCGAACGCGTAATGGCGGCAACCCGTGAAAAGGGCTTTGGGCCGGAGGTGAAGCGAAGAATCATTCTTGGAACCTATGCGCTCTCGTCTGGCTACTACGACGCTTACTACGGTTCGGCCCAGAAGGTTAGAACGCTGATTCAACTGGATCTTGCAGCAGCGTTTGAAAAGGTTGATGTTCTAATCACTCCGACCGCTCCAACCACGGCGTTCAAGATCGGCGAGAAGGTCGATGACCCACTGGCGATGTATCTCAATGACATCGCCACCATCCCAGCAAACCTTGCCGGAATTCCGGGCATGTCTGTGCCGAACGGAATTGCATCCGAAGATGGATTGCCATCTGGTGTTCAGATTCTGGCTCCGGCAATGCAGGACGATCAAATGTATCGAGCTGCCAGCATCATCGAGTCGCTCTACCATGCCGAATGGGGCGCCCCATTGATTTCACGAGTACCAAACCTGGAGGTGCTGTAATGGCTAAAGAGCAACTAATGCCCTATGAGCAGGCGATCGAGCGCTTTGAAGTTGTAGTCGGTCTTGAGGTTCACGTTGAGCTCAACACCGCGAGCAAGATGTTTTGTGGTTGCGCCAACAACTTTGGTTCTGAGCCAAACACCAACGTTTGCCCAACCTGTCTTGGTTTGCCGGGGTCACTTCCTGCTGTGAACCGCAAGGCAGTTGAGTCGTCGATCGCGATTGGTTTGGCGCTGGAGTGTCAGATTGCTGAAAGCGGCCGTTTTTCAAGGAAAAACTACTTCTACCCGGACCTAGCAAAGAACTTCCAGACCTCACAATATGACGAGCCGATTGCCTACGAGGGCAAAATCTCGGTTGAGCTGGAAACCGGTGAGAGATTTGAGGTTCCAATTGAGCGAGCCCACATGGAAGAGGATGCTGGAAAGCTAACTCACGTTGGTGGAGCAACCGGTCGAATCCAAGGTGCTGAGTACTCTCTGGTTGATTACAACCGCGCTGGTGTGCCACTGGTGGAGATTGTCACCAAACCAATTTATGGCGCCGAGGACAAGGCTCCAGAGCTCGCTGCAACCTATGTCAGGGTTATTAGAGACATCGTCAAGGCGATGGATGTTTCAGACGCCAAGATGGAGCGTGGCAATGTGCGCTGCGACGCAAACGTTTCGCTGCGCGAAAAGGGCGCTGAAAAACTAGGAACAAGAACCGAAACCAAGAACGTCAACAGCCTACGGAGCGTTGAAAACGCAGTCCGCTACGAGATTCAGCGTCAGGCCCACATTCTTGCCGCCGGCGGGAGAATTATTCAGGAGACCAGGCACTGGCACGAGGATCGCGGGCACACCTCCGCCGGGCGGCCAAAGTCTGACGCAGATGACTACCGCTATTTTCCAGAACCAGACCTAGTCCCGGTTCAGCCAAGTCTTGAGTGGATCGAGGAGATCAGGAAGACTCTTCCGGAAAATCCAGCGCTCAGGCGCAAGCGTCTCCAGGAAGCGTGGGGATTTGCCGACCTTGAGTTCCGTGACGTATTGAACTCTGATTTGCTTGATGAAGTTGAGCAAACCGTGGCAGCCGGCGCCAGCCCGCAGTCAGCCAGAAAATGGTGGACCGGTGAGCTTGCAAGGCTTGCTAACGCGCAGGGGGTCTCGATTACTGAGCTCGCAATTACTCCGGGGCAGGTTGCAGAGATCCAGAAGCTAATTGATGCTGGCGAGCTAACCGACCGAATTGCTCGTGATGTTGTCGCAGGTGTTCTAGCAGGCGAGGGTGAGCCAAGTCAGGTCATTGAATCTCGAGGGCTTCGGGTAGTAACCGATGAGGGCGCTCTGATTGCCGCGATCGACAAGGCTCTAACCAGTCAGCCGGATGTTTTGGAAAAGATTCGAGACGGCAAGCTCCAGGCTGCCGGTGCTGTCATTGGTGCTGTCATGCAAGAAATGCGTGGTCAAGCCGACGCTGCCAGAGTCAGAGAGCTCATTCTCGAACGAGCTAAATAACATCTGGGGTGAGTAACGGGGCTTGAACCCGCGACCCCCTGGACCACAACCAGGTGCTCTACCAACTGAGCTATACCCACCATGTCTGGCAAGCCAGAACCGTTAGATTGTATCAGCTTCCAGCACCTTTACGGCACTCTTTAGTTCCTTCGAGGTTGGGCCGGGCTGATCAACCAGCAATACCTTGCGGTAGTAGCGAAGTTCTTGAATTGATTCACGAATATCGGCAAGGGCTCGGTGGTCGCCCTGCTTCTTTGGAAGCTGGAAGTAAACCTTGGGATACCAGCGCCTCGCCAACTCCTTGAGTGAACTGACATCAATGTTTCGGTAGTGAAGGAACGAATCAAACTCTGGCGTTTGCCGATTTAGGAACATTCGGTCAGTCCCAATCGAATTTCCCGCGAGCGGAGCGGTTTTGGGCTCGGTTATCCACTGTTTGATGTAGTCAAGTACTTGCGCCTCTGCCTTTTTGATCGAGATGCCAGCGGGCATCTCTTCAATCAGGCCAGAGTCGGTGTGCATCTGGGTCACAAATTCACCCATGTTTTTCATTGCCTTGCGTGATGGTTTTACCACCAGCTGCAGCCCCTCATGCACCGGCTTGAGCTCTTGGTCGGTGACAATAACTGCAATTTCACAGATTTCATCAACGCCAATTTCAAGCCCTGTCATTTCGCAGTCAACCCAAACTATGTAATCGTTCATCGCGGATTAGTCGTTCGAGTGTCGGGAGTTCTTGGCGGCCTTGATCTGAGCCTTACGCTCAGCCTTTGCTGCCTTATTGGCGGCTCGCTGCTCCGCCTTTGTAAGCGTTGCGTCAGCTGGTGTCTCAGAAGCTGGCAACTCCATGGCGGCTGGCTGGGTTGGCGCAGGTGCCGGGCTCTCAGGAGCTGCTTCCTCACTCCACTGCATCGATGACTCATCGTCAATTTGCAGGTCAGTAGGCTCCTCGGACCAGGCCAGTTCAGGGGTGTTAACAAGCGCTGCTGGCTGGAAGACCTGCTCATCTGAAATATCGGGCTCGATTACAGCCTGGGTGGTGGTTGCAATTGGCTCAGCAACAACCGCTGCGGCCTCTGGAGCTGACTGGTCGGCAACCACTACTCCGGTAGCTTGCTTGCCAGGCTTCTTGTCGGCCTTGGCTTGCTTCTTAGAAAGTCGCTTGGCAACTCGAATCGCCTTGCGCTCCTTGCGTCCCTCAACAAGCCAGTAGAGAACTGGAACCAGAATCAGGGTCAGCAGTGTCGAGGATATCAATCCACCGATCACAACGATTGCCAGCGGCTTGGAGATAAACCCGGAGTTTCCGGTGACCCCAAGTGCCATCGGAGTAAGGGCAAAAATAGTTGCGAACGCCGTCATTAGGATCGGCCTTAGGCGCTGCCTAGCGCCCGAAATCAGGGAGTCCTGAACGCTGAGCCCAGACTTTCGATATTGGTTGACCAGGTCTATTAGAACAATTGCGTTTGTCACAACGATTCCAATCAAGAGCAGCATTCCGATAAGGGCTGGAACACCAAGGGCGGTGTCAGAGATAAGCAGCAACCCAAGGGCACCAGTTGCAGCAAATGGAATCGAGATGAGCAGCAATAGCGGCTGAATCAAGCTTCCGAAGGTGGCAACCATCACAATGTAAACGATGGCAACAGCTGCGATCAGAGCAACTCCAAGCTGCTGGAAGCTCTCGGCTTGGTCAGCAGCAGCACCACCAATGCTTGCCTCGGTTCCTGCAGGTAGCTCGATGGTGGCAAGGGTGTCAGTGATCTCCGCAGAAATGGCGCCAAGGTCATCGCCAATTGGAGTCATCGAGACGGTTGCAGTCCGGTTTCCACGCTCCGAGGTGATTGAGGTGGGCTTCAGAACTTCCGTGACGCTAGCAATGCTGTCGAGGCGAATAATGCCCTGCATTGTTGGAATTGAAAGAGCCTTGATTTCAGCTATCGACTCCGGTGCCTTGGTTCCAGTGACATATACGTCGGCATCCTTGCCTTCGATGTTCACTGTTCCAAGTGGCGTGGGTCGAAGCTGACTTGCAACAATGCCGGTCACGGTGGTCTCAGCCAGCATGTAGCCGGCAGCCTTTTCGCGGTCAACGATAACCTCAAGCACTCGCTGGTCTGCATCCAAGGTGGTGGTTATCGAGCTGACGTTCCCGACGCTCTCCATTCCGGTAGCAATTGCGTTCACTGCCTCTTGCAAGAGCTCAGGGTCGCTAGCTAGCACCTGGACGTCAATGGTTTCACTGCTGCCGAAGCCTCCGCCAGAAGAGACTGTAATCTCACTACCGGCTGGAACAGACAGTCCAAGGACGTCTTCCTTGATCAATTCGACATCAGCTTTTTCATCAGAGCTGACGGTGATCTGAACTCCAGAAGCAGAGGCACCACGGGCCACGCGAACGTCGGCTGATGAACCAACAGTACTTTGCACAACCTCCACGCCCTCGATGGCAAGTATCTCGCGCTCGAGATCACCTGCAGCTGCATCCTGCTCGTCCAGGGTTGTGTTGGTTGGCATGCTCAATGTTGCGGTGAACTGGTTTGATCCTCCGCCATCAATGAAGTTTGTCTTCAGCAGTGGAACCAGCGAGAAGGTGTAACCAAGAATCAGCATTGAGGCAACCAGAGTCAGCCACGGGTGATTCTTGGTTCCGTTCAAGATTGGAATGTAACCGCGTTGCAGCAAGCCCTTCTTCTCTCGGGCTTCCTCTACCTCGCGCTGGTTAGCCTCGAACCCAACCGGGTCGAGTGCTTTCGCCTTTGCCAGTCGCTTCGGCATTCTAAGGAACCAGTAGGCAAGCACCGGCACGATTGTTAGCGAGACCAGCAGCGAAGCCAGCAGCGCGATTGAAACAGTGAAGGCGAATGGCCTGAAGAGCTCGCCGACCAGCCCTGAAACGAGTGCGATTGGCAAGAACACGGCCACTGTCGTGATTGTCGAGGCGGTGATTGCTCCGGCCACTTCCTTGACGGCAGTAAGGACTGCCTGGCGGCGTTCCTCTCCGTAGCTGAGGTGTCGATTGATGTTTTCAATAACCACGATCGAGTCATCGACCACTCGACCAATCGCAATGGTCAGAGCACCAAGAGTCAATAGGTTCAACGAGTAGTCCGCCAGCTGCAAGCCAATAAAGGTGATCAGCAGCGAGGTTGGGATGGAAATTGCGGTAATAAGCGTGGACTTTACGCTCAGCAGGAAGATCAAGATGATCAAAATCGCAGCACCCAGTCCAAGTAGGCCCTCGACAGTCAGGTCCTTGATGCTCTCCTGAATAAAGGGCGCCTGGTCAAAAATGGTCACAACCGTGACGTCCTGGGCCAAAGCAGTCTTTAGCTCAGGAATTAGGTCCTGAACCCCTTGTGAAACTGCAACTGAGTTGCCGTCCGGGGTTTTGGTGATTGAAATCGCGATTGATTCATTGCCATTGGTACGAGCGATTGAGGTCACTGGAGCATCTTCATAGGTGACGCTAGCAACATCGGCAATTGTCACCACCGGCTGTCCAGGTGCTGCCGGAGTTGATGAAATCAATGGCAGGGATTCAACAATGGCAACGGTATCAACCGCGGTGCCCATTTGGATTGAGATGCTGCCATTGGTGTCGGTCAGTGATCCCACTGGCAAAACAAGTCCGTTTGCAGAAAGTGCTGTGGCAATGTCTCGCTGTGTCAGCCCGGCCTGGGCAAGGGCGACTTGATTCAGCTCAAGATTCAGTCGCTTCTGCTTGGCTCCGGAGACAGCAATGTCTCGAATTCCATCCACCTGCTGAAAAAGTGATGGAGCAAGTTTTTCAAGAGCGGCACCAAGTGCCTCGTTGTCACCATTATCGGCCGATACGGCTAGAACAATGATGGGTACCGAGTCAAAGCTGCCTGAAATAACCCGAGGGCTAGCATCCTGGGGGAGTGCGCTCTCAATAGAACTGATCGCTGCATTTAGTCGGTCTGTGGCATCAGTTGTTGAGGTGCCGAACTGGAAAGAAACTCTCAGAACCGAAAGTCCGGTTGAGGATGTTGCAGTTGTGGACTCAAGCCCTTCGAGGCCAATAACGGCGTTTTCGATTAGGGTCGAAACCTGCTGGTCGACAACCTCAGGCGATGCGCCAGGGTAGGAGGTAACTATCGCGGCAGAAGGAATCTCAATTGACGGAATCAGTTCCTGCTTGAGCGCACCAACCGAAAGGAAACCAAACACACCAACTATCAGTGTGATTAGGGCCACGACAGCGCGATTAGCCAGGGAAAGTTTGGAAATAAGTGACAAAAGGAGTCCTCCACTGGTTTTAGTTACTTCTAATAACTAGCAAGCTTAGAAGAATAATCCAAAGCGGCAATCAAAAACGTCTGGGAAAACCCTGAACAGGAACTAGATAGCTAGTTCCTGAACAAACTTCACTGGAGTTCCAAATCGATGCCCGGTTACAGTCACTGCCTGCTCCTTAAAGAACGGAAGTAGCTCAATTCGGCCAGACTCGGTCGGGCTGTGGTCATAGACCGCAACATCGCAGTTTCCAAACAGATCCGTCGAAGCGCGAAGCTGATCGCCACCGATCCACCTGACTCTGGTTGGGCTGGCAACTGTCCTTGCCGCGAAGCTCTGATGATCCTCGATCAGAACCTGGGCCCCTGACCGCTTTAGCAGTGCGATTGCCTTGTCGGGTAGGGAAGCAGCACTGATCTGGCCATTACCAAGCAAGAGCTGCAACGAAACAGCTCTGAGGGTCTCGACTTCGGTTGCATCCGATTCAATTCTGATAACACAGTCGCTTCGGAAGTACCGCAAAACGTTACGCTCGCTTGCCAAGCCCGATGGGTCAGTTGAGGTCTGGAAGACCTCAGACAATACCTGCTGGTCGCTCTTTGCTGAGCGCACCAATGATTCAAGGTCCTGCTCGGAAAGTTCGGTGGTCGCAGCACTAGCTAAAAGCTCGTTGACCTGCTTGTTCAGAATCTCGGCATCGCTTGTTGCTTCCGCACTTGCCCACTGGGTCAGGCTAAGGATGTAGTTTGGTCCACCGGCCTTGGTGCTTGGCCCGACGCTAGAGCGCTTCCAACCACCAAATGGCTGGCGCTGAACGATAGCGCCGGTGATGCCTCGGTTCACATAAAGGTTTCCAGCCTGAATACCCTTTAGCCAGGTGTTGATCTCCACCTGATCCAAGGAGTGGATTCCAGAGGTCAGACCGTAGTCAACCGCATTCTGAAGTGCGATTGCGGCTTCCAGGTTCGGTGCGGTCATTACCGACAGGACCGGTCCGAAATACTCGGTTTTGTGGCTCTTGGAGTTTGGCCTGACGTGGTACCTAACGCCGGGAGACCAAAGCTTGCCAGTTTCATCCAGCTGCGCAGGCTTTACCAGCCACTTCTCGCCGCGCTCGAGGACGGTAAGCCCCTCAAGGAGCTTCCCGGTAGGTGCATCAATCATTGGTCCCATTTGCGTTTTCGGGTCATCTGGGTGACCAACGTGCAGGCTAGTGACGGCGTCCTCTAGTTGACGGCGGAACCGCTTTGATTTGGCGGCAGATCCGACCAGAATCACGATCGAGCTGGCGGAACACTTCTGACCAGCGTGACCAAACGCCGAGTAGGCGATGTCTTTCGCCGCAAGGTCATAGTCTGCCGATTCGGTGACCATGATCGCGTTCTTGCCGCTGGTTTCTGCCAAAAGTCGCATGTCCGGACGGAAGGTCTTGAACAGCTGTGCGGTCTCGTAGCCACCGGTCAGAATCACCTGGTTTACATCAGGGTGTGACAGCAACTGCTTGCCCAGACCAGATTCGCTGATTTGGATTGGAGCGAACACATCAGCCTCGATGGTTTCCGCGATAATTGCAGCTAGCACCGCACCACAGCGCGCAGTTGCGCCAGCTGGTTTGAAGATAACAGCTGATCCAGCAGCCAGCGCGGCCAGCACGCCACCGGCAGGGATCGCAATTGGGAAGTTCCACGGAGGTGTTATCACGCTGACACCAAATGGCTTTGGCTTGGCGCCATCAATTGAATCAAGCTCTGCTGCTCGCTCCGCGTAGTAGTGGGCGAAGTCGACCGCCTCAGAGATCTCGGTGTCGGCCTGGTCCAGGGTCTTACCTGCCTCGGCCATCGAAACTTCTATTAGCCTGCCGCGGTTTGCCTCGAGAGCAACGCCAACCGCGTGCAGCTTCTCTGATCGCTGGAAGCCAGACAGCTGCGACCACTTCTTGCCACCTGCAACAACATTGCGCATGAGTGTTTCAAGTTGTTCTTCGGTTGCTAGCGTTTGGCTTGCCACAAGGTCTAGACCGATGTCGCTGGTCTTTGCCCTTTGGATGATTTCGTAGCCCCAGCTGCGGTTTCCCGCAAGTGAAGGGTCGGTGTCCGGAGAATTTGTGAACCCCTGGGCTGGAGCGAAGGCCACATCATTGTGTCGATCTTGAAGGCGGTTTGGGATTGGAACACTTTGGTCCAGCATATTCAAGGCGACCTGGAAGCGCTCCTTCTCAATCGCAAATGCGTCCGGGTTGGTTAGCTGGAAGGCATTGGAAAGGAAGTTATCTTTTGACGCGCCCTCTTCAAGCCTCCGAATTAGGTAGGCAATGGCAACATCAAACTCTTGTGGGTGTACAACCGGAGTGTAGAGAACCAGGGTTCCAACGGTCTTTCGAATCACATTGGCCTGAGCTTCAGCCATTCCAAGCAGCATCTCGAAGTCCATACCACTCTGCGCGTTCCGCTGAGAAGCAAGCAGCCATGCGAAAGCCAGATCGAACAGGTTGTGACCGGCTACGCCAATTCGAACGTTCGCTACTCGCTCCTCAGTTAGTGCGTAGTTCAGTACTCGCTTGTAGTTTGCGTCGGCAGCTGCCTTTGATTCAACAGTTGCAAGAGCCCAGCCGTGGCTTTCGGCATCAACTCTCTCCATCGGCAAGTTCGCTCCCTTGACCACTCGAACCTTGACCGGTGCGCCACCATCGGCTGTTCGCATGGCAGCAAACTGCTGAATGTCAATCATTGCCCTGAGTGCGTCTGGGAGGTAGGCCTGTAGCACGATGCCGGCCTCCAGGTTTTGGAACTGTGGCTTGGAGAGAATTCCCTTGAAAACGGCGACCGTCATGTCAAGGTCGTGGTATTCCTCCATGTCCAGGTTGATAAATTTCTTGGTCTTTGACTGTGAAGCAATCTCATAAAGTGGCGTTAGTCGCTCGATAACGTCAATTACTGTTTCATTGAAAGACCAGGCTGAGTGCGGCGAGACGATGGCAGACACCTTGACGGACACGTAGTCGACGTCCGGACGCGAAAGCACCTGGCTGACCTTCTGCAGCCTTCGGTCGGCTTCCTTTTTACCCAGAACAGCCTCACCCAAAAGGTTGATGTTCAGGGTTGATCCCTGTGCTCGAAGTCTGGAAATGCTCCGGCTTAGCTTTGACGGAGTTGCGTCAATCACGAGGTGGGCTACAAAAGACCTGAGCACCTTCCTTGCAATTGGGATAACAATCCAGGGGAACGGCCTGGCTAAGTTTGCGCCAACCGACAGCAAAAACCGAAGAATCCAAGGCAAAAACTTAGGGGTGATTTTTCTTAGGCGGTAGAGGTTCTTTGCTGCAACCCGCAGGCTCTCCGGCCTGATAACGCCATCAACAAAGCCAACTGCAAAGTCCAAGCCATTCGGATCCTGAAGCAACCCGGACAGACGATCTGCTGCTGGCGAGCTCTTCTGTTGCGAGGCATTGAGCACCCACTGTTGCACCTGATCAATTACTGCTCCCGAAAGTTCATCTTTAGCCGGAATTACAGGGATGTCGGTGGCACGAAGCGTCATTGATTGGCCTTTTCTTGGGAGTTCTTTTCGGGACAATTCTAGGGGCGATTTCGTTCCGTTTTTTTCAGTCAGGCGGCAAGTTTTACGACTCAACCCGAACCATGCAAGGATAGAGGGCAATATCCTCAGGATTCGGGCAGTAGTCGAGCGAGTAGCTTCGACGGGGGACCCAGAGGAGGAACTCATGATCGACAGAACTCACCTAGCTAGCCTCTATGCCTCTGAGCAGGAGTTGTTCTCAAGCCGTAACCCAAAATCTAAGGCTGCCTACCAGGCTGCCGACAATCTGTTTGGCAAGGTTCCAATGACCTGGATGAACAAGAAGGCCGGCGGCTTTCCGCTTTATTTTGAAAGGGCGCAAGGCAATCGGATCTGGGATATCGACGGGCACGAATACATAGATTTTGCATTGGGTGACACAGGAGCCATGGCTGGTCACTCAAACCCGATCGTGGTTGACGGCATCGTCAAGCGCGTAAGGGACCAGGGTGGACTTACAACGATGCTTCCGACAGAAGATGCCCAGTGGGTTGCGAACAACTTGACCGAGCGCTTCAAAATGGCCAAATGGAGCTTCGCGCTCACTGCCACGGATGCCAATCGATGGGCGATCCGACTCGTTAGGGCCATCACCGGTAAGCCCAAGATCTTGTTCAATGCCTACTGCTATCACGGCTCGGTAGATGAGTCGTTGATCGTTGTTGGTCCTGACGGCGAGGGGATGTCTCGGCCGGGCAACGTCGGGTCTCCGGTTGATGTCACCGAGACATCCCGGGTTGCCGAGTTCAATGACTTGGTGGGACTGGAGCGACAGCTGAAAAACGGCGATGTTGCAGCTGTTTTGATGGAGCCAGCGCTAACGAATATCGGGATTGTCCTTCCAGAGCCCGGATACCTTGAAGGGGTTCGAGAGCTGACCCGTAAGTATGACGCGCTGCTAATCATCGACGAAACTCACACCTTCTCGGCTGGCTATGGCGGGATGACAATGCGCGATGACTTAGAACCTGACATCTTTGTTATCGGAAAGGCGATCGCTGGCGGCATACCTACTGGAACCTATGGGCTAAGCGAGGAGTTTGCCCAAAAGGTCATGGAAAGAACCGACCTGGACCTGGTGGACATGGGTGGTGTTGGCGGAACTCTGGCCGGTAATCCCTTGTCTGTTGCGGCAATGCGAGCAACCCTCGAGAGCGTTCTAACCAAAGAGAATTTTGCAGACATGATTGATCTTGCGACCTACTTCACTAATGGAGTGAATTCTCTTTTCGAAAAATACCAGCTGCCCTGGTCCATCAATCAACTTGGAACAAGAGCGGAATATCGCTTCGCCAAGCCATACCCAAAGACCGGAACAGCGGCCCATGACTGTGCGGACGAATTGCTAGAGGATTTCCTGCATCTCTACCTAGTGAACCGCGGAGTGCTGCTAACGCCTTTTCACAACATGGTGCTGATGTGTCCTGCGACCACCAAGGCGGACGTTGACCGCCACCAAGAAGTCTTCGAAGCTGCCATAAGCCAACTGGTTTCTGCCAGCTAGCGGCTTCGAGCATCAGCCTATGCCGAGGCTTGACCGCCTTGTGTAGACTGTGTGTTGCCTTACTGTCCAAGGCAAAGCCCTCGTAGCTCAGTGGATAGAGCAAGAGCCTTCTAATCTCTTGGTCGTAGGTTCGATTCCTACCGAGGGCGCAATAATTTTCGGCTGGATTGGTTGTATAGTCTCGTAATCCGTTAAGGGGAGATGCTATGGCCGTCCGATACCGCAACTTTCAACCAGTTGACACCGATTCGCTGCTGACGCTCTGGGATCAAGCCCGGACAGCCGGCTACGCCCCTGTCTACTCTCTCGCCGAAGTGCTCGCCTCTTGCAACCAAGACCATGCGATTACGGCATCTGATGGAGACCAAATCGTTGGCTTCGCTGTTGGCCGTACTGCTCACGAGCAGGGCTGGGTGGTGCTTCTTATGGTTTCTGATACCCATCAGGGTCAGGGCATAGGTGGAAGACTTTTGGGCGAACTCGAGATTGACATGGCCAAAGCTGGCATCACCAAACTTTCCATGCTTGTAGCCGATGACGGAAAGAGCGGCGTCCTGGAAAAGGCCGGATTTGCCGACCTGAAGCACCTCAAATACTTTGAACGCGAAGTCTCCGTGAGCGAGAAGGAGCGTGAAATCCTCACCAATCTCGGTGGACGGGTTTTGGCGCGCGACCTGTGGGGCAAGATCGCCGGCATGAAAAATGAGAAGGAGATGCTCGAGCGACGTTTGGTTTTGCCGCTAGCCGACTCCAGATTGGCTGAGACTTTTGGCGTTGAACCACCAAAGGCCATTGTCCTGTTTGGACCTCCGGGAACAGGAAAAACGACTTTTGCCAAGGCAGTCGCTTCCCGACTCGACTGGCCCTTTATCGAGGTTTTTCCCTCACGACTGGCTGGCGACCCGAGCGGCCTGGCTGGTGGTCTACGTGAAGTTTTCAACACGGTAAACGAGCTAGAAAATGGGGTCGTCTTTATAGATGAGGTTGAAGAGATTGCTTCCAAGCGCAAGGGTGATCCACCATCGCCAACTCAAGGCGTGACCAACGAACTACTTAAGCTGATCCCAGCTTTTCGTGAGAAGCCGGGGCACCTGCTGGTGGTGGCAACCAACTACATCCGTGCCCTGGACGACGCCTTCTTGCGTCACGGCAGATTCGACTATGTGATTCCTATTGGTCTTCCGGATGAAGAGGCGCGTCGATCGATTTGGGGTCGGTATATTCCCGCTACGGCGCTACCGAATATCGATCTTGATGAATTGGTATCACGATCAGCTGGCTTCTCTCCGGCCGACATCGAGTATGCAGCTCGAAAGGCATCACAGCGAGCGCTAGAGCAGTCGGTCTATGAAGCTCAGGCAGACACTAGTGAGTCTTCAACCACGGCTACGCATCACTACCTTTGGGCCATTGGCGACACTAGAAGAACAGTGAGCGACGAGATCATTGGTGAGTTTGAGCAAGACATTAAGAGCGTGGGAAGACTCTGAGTAACTGGCCTATCCTCGCCCCTAAACCTGCAGTACCGGGTCCCAATAGGTGACCCGCTGGAACTGGCTCAATTGGCTACCTCGAATTTTGACGCTGACGCTGACCGCCCGTGGCACTTTGGGTCTTGGGTCTCGAGCCAGGGGTCCTGGACTGCTGAGTCTGACCCTTGCCAGACTCGCGCATTGCTCGCTTTCGCTGGGCATTTCGACCAGTTGACTTGCCCGATGGTGTCGGCTTAGCTGCTGGGGGAGCCGGCTTCACGTATTCGGCAACTTCTCCAATCAGCGCAATCACCTGTGGTGATTTTTCAGTAACTGCCTGCGGTCTTACCGAGATTTTGGCTTTGCCCAGCAAGTCAGACAGGTCCTTACGCTGGGTTGGCAAAGATATGGTCACCACATCGCCTGCTGCTCCAGCCCTTGCTGTTCTTCCGGAGCGGTGCAGGTAGGCCTTGTGCTCAGCCGGAGGATCAACGTGAATCACCAGGTCTACTCCGTCAACGTGAACGCCTCTTGCTGCCACGTCTGTTGCTACTAACACCCGCGCTTTTCCAGCGCTAAACGCCTCCAGGTTTCGATCTCTGGCGGCCTGAGAGAGGTTTCCGTGCAGGTCAACGGCAGGTATGCCAGCCTGAGTGAGTGACCTGGCGAGTTTCTTGGCGTGGTGCTTGGTGCGCATGAACAGGATTCTTCTGCCTGTTCCGGAGGCCAAGGCGAACACCAGGGCCTTCTTTGCGTCTGCATCAGCAGCCTCAAACACGTGGTGGGTCATCTGGGCAACCGGGGAATTGGCATCGTCAACAGCGTGCATAACCTGGTTCCGCAGGAACTTATCTACGAGTTTCTTCACTCCGTTATCCAAGGTGGCCGAGAACAACAGGCGCTGACCGGCTCTTGGGGTTGCATTCAAAATTCTGGTCACTCCAGGCAAGAAACCAAGGTCTGCCATGTGGTCGGCCTCATCCAATACGGTGATCTCAATGGCATCCAGCTTCAAAAGGCCCTGACCCATCAGGTCCTCCAGTCGGCCCGGGGTCGCCACGATGATATCGACACCATCCCGAAGAGCTTGAACCTGCTTGTTTTGAGATACTCCACCAAAAATGGTGGTGACCCTAAGGTTCATAGCAGCAGCCAACGGCTGGAGCGTATTGGTGATCTGTGTGGCTAGTTCCCTAGTCGGGGCTAACACCAAGCCTCTTGGCTTGCGAGCGCCCTGCCTATTGATTGCAGAAGTAGCAAGCCTGGCAACCATTGGAATTCCAAAGGCGAGGGTTTTGCCGGATCCGGTTTTGCCTCTGCCCAGCACATCCTTACCGGCCAGAGTGTCTGGAAGCGAGTCAACTTGAATGGGGAACGGTGAGTCAATGCCCTGTGCGCTTAGTGCAGCGGCAATCTGGGCTGGCACGCCAAGGTCAAGGAAAGTCTTTGAAGACATAAGGTAATTACTTTCATGTGAATTTTGCATCACTTTTGAGCCCAAGTTTTTGGGCAAATGGCGAAGACATCGATGGATGTATTCGTTCGCCGAAGGAAAAGATTAACCACAGATTCGTGGGGGTCGTTCTACGACGCTGAGCAGTGGTTTAGAACTGTCTCAATAGAAGTCTAGGGGAGTAATCCAAAAAGCCATAGGGGCAATTACAAACGGGTTATCAAAATGGCAGCGGACATGTTCCTTCAGGAGAATTAATCTGGAGCTAGCTTTAGGTTCGGCTGTAAATCAAGCGGCTGTAGCTAGTCAGATGTTTATGGTGCGCCATTGATCTGCCTAACTGTGCGTAGGCTGTAAGCAGCACAGCTTGTGCAAGTCGCCGTTAGCTGATCAGATCCAATCTCCACTTTTTTCAACGACGCGAACATTTGCTGCTTACTCGGCAAGCATGGAAGAGATCGTCAACGATGTTTAGTAAAAGCACCGACAGTGTAAATCGCCCGAGACGATCCGGCCCACTGGGTCTGGCATCTCTGTTTTTCTACAAGAGATCGAACCTGGTCACCGCGTCGCTGGCAACCTCAGTCTTTGCTGGCTACCTGGTCTTCTTCCTAACAGGCAAGGGGACCGCTTTTGAAGTCGTCGACAGCACTGTTAGGTCGCTAGGAACGTCGTTGGGCTTTGGCCAGGCGGAGATCCTTGCCTTCCTTGCAGAGCGTTCCGATGAGATGATCAATGCCTACATCAACTTCAATCAGGTTTGGGACACTCTCTTTGGTTTGATCTACGGGGTCATGTATGTGGCCTGGGTGTCGTTGTTGTTTAGGCCATATTCGCATAAGTTTGGGATTTTGAACCTGCTCCCATTTGGTCAAGTTGTCCTTGATTGGGTTGAGAACTTCGCACTAGCCGCTTTGTCAAACCAGTACCTTGCCGACGGCTCAATTTCTTCGTCCACCGCGCTACTGGCCTCAACAGCCTCCGCTATCAAGTGGGTATTTTCGCTACTGGTTTATGGAGTGATTTTGGTTGGCATTGTCATGCGGATAGTACGGGCACTGAAGTTGCGCAGCCAGCGCTAGAACCATTTCGCCGGAAGCAGCCTTAGCAGCAGTCGGAAGCCGGCGAGAGGGTTAGCAAATTCTTGGAAGCAGCTAGTTCACCCTTGGCATTGTCTCGTGATTTCACGAGCACTGCATCGGGGTAGAAGCCATCAGGGTAAGTGGGGCAGACTGCCGCGTAGCCATTGTCACGCTTGAGGATGTGACCGGCAAAGTCTTTCTGCTCCATGAAAGCTTCGGCCGCTTCGATGCTTTCAAACGGTTTTGCGCACTTGGTGTAATTCCATTCACTCATACACTCAGCATACATAGATGAGTGTCTATTTATTGCACGAACTTGCCAGAAAGCTAATTAATGGCATCAAAGAACATATAGACGCCAAGCAGGGTTAGCGCCAATCCACCAATCCCGCGGAAGGTTGCCAGTCTGTCGGCGGAGGATGACAGCCAATCCCTGGCCTTTCCTGCTGCAATCGCATAGGCCGAGTCGCTGGTGACACCAATCACAAGAAACAACGCACCCAAGAACAGCATCTGCAGCGTAATGTTTCCGGCCTCCGGGTTGATAAAGCTCGGAAGCACCGCAATGAAAAAGATCAGGGTTTTGGCATTCGTGATGCCCACTACAACCGAGTCTCCGAATATTCTTCGCCTGCTCGGGGTTTTATCGAGCCCTGATTCCGCGGTTTTTTTGCGGTCTAAAATTCCTTTGATGCCGAGGTAGGTCACCATCGCCGCACCCAAGATTTGGATCATAAAGAAGATTTCGTCAGACTGCATAATCAGCGCCCCGAGGCCGAGCGAAACGAAGAGAATTTGGATGCCAACGCCAAAACCATTGCCAAAAACACTCAGGACTGCCGCCTTGGTTCCTAGAACCAGAGCACGACCAATTGCATAGAGAACGCTTGGCCCTGGGATCAGAATTATGACTATCGAGAGCAGCAGGAAACCAATGATGTTAGAGGTGGTCGGCACTCAAGGAATGCTACTCCGATAAAGCTACTTTGAGCGCTTCCCAAGGAGTCGGTTCGCGCCGGTTGCATAGATCGCCCAGAGCACCAAAACCGGCTGAAAAAACAGCCTTATGAATCGAGCTTGGTCGGTGTCTAATCCGAACGCATCAATGCCGTTTAGCCACTGCGATATGTTCCCCGGAAAAATTGCAATGAAAAATGCGGCCGTAGCCAACCCGACCCAAGCGCGGTAGCGCCAGAGAGTGATGAGGGCCAAGCCCAGAGCGATCTCAACCACTCCCGAGGCGATTACAACAAAGTCCGCATCCAGTGGCAGCCAGGTGGGAACCTGGGCCTGAAATTCTGCCCTGGCAGTGGTTAGGTGGGAAATCCCCGCGGACGTCAGTGCATAGCCCAGGAGCAGCTGCAGTGCAATCCTCACGTACTTCACTGGCTTGCCGCCAATGCAATTTCAACCATGTCCCTGAAGCCACTTTCACGCTCTTCGGAAGAGGTCTGGGCAGAGCCATCCATCATGTCTGACACTGTAACAACGCTCAGGGCCTTTCGGCCAAAGCGTGCCGCCAACGTATAGAGCTGATTGGTCTCCATTTCAAGCGCCAGAATGCCATACCGCTTCCACTGCTCTAGTGAATCCGTGGCGTCGTAGAACAGGTCGCCCGAAGCGATGCCTCCAACGTGGAAATTGATCTGCATGTCGCGAGCCTTGGCAACTGCTTTTTCAAGCATCTCGTAGTTAGCACTGGGTGCGAAGTCGAGCCCGTTGGTTGCGCGCCGGTTGATGTTGGAGTCTGTTGAAGCCGTCATCGCGATTACAACGTCGCGTAGCTTGGTTGGTGCTAGGCCTCCCGAAGTGCCAACGCGAATTGCCTTTTCGACCCCGTATTGTTCGAAGAGTTCGTGGGCGTAGATTCCAATCGAGGGTGCGCCCATGCCGGTGCCCTGAACCGAAATCTCTCTTCCCTGATAGGTGCCCGTGAAGCCGAGCATGTTTCGCACGCTCGAATAGCAAACCGGGTTCTCCAGGAAGGTTTCAGCAATCCACTTGGCACGAAGCGGGTCTCCCGGAAGCAGAATGGTCTTCGCTATTTGTCCGGGCTCTGCTGAGATGTGAACAGACACTTAGATCAGCTCAAATTCATCGCCGTCGATCTGGCCCTGCTTTAGGTAGAGATCAAGCTTTTCCCTAGTGTCCTGAATGTCTAAGTTGCGCATGGTCAGCTGACCGATGCGGTCGTTTGGTCCAAATGCTTCTTCAGCGTTGCGCTCCATTGAAAGCTTCTCAGGGTGGTAACTGAAGCCTGAGCCCTGGGTGTCCATGATGGTGTAGTCATCACCACGCCGAAGCCTCAGCGTCACCGAACCGTTTACGGCACCGGCAACCCACTTCATGAGCGACTCTCTGATCATCAGGGTCTGTGGGTCCAACCAACGACCTTCGTAGAGGAGCCTTCCCATGGCCCGACCCTGCTCGTGGTAGCTGGCAAGGGTGTCCTCGTTGTGAATTGCGCTGATAAGTCGCTCGTAGCAAATGTGAATTAGCGCCATTCCAGGGGCCTCATAGATGCCACGAGACTTAGCTTCAATGATTCGGTTTTCAATCTGGTCGCTCATGCCAAGACCGTGACGACCGCCAATTTCGTTGGCGGTGAAGATGATCTCTGCAGCGGAGGTCATCTTCTTGCAATTTATGGCAACCGGTCTGCCCTGCTCAAATTCAATCGTGACGTCTTCGGTCTCGATGGCAACCGAAGGGTCCCAGTGCTCTACGCCCATGATTGGCTCGACGATTTCAAGGGGGGTGTTTAGAAACTCCAAACTCTTTGCCTCGTGAGTGGCACCAAGCATGTTGGCATCGGTTGAGTAGGCCTTTTCTACTGAGGCACGATATGGAAGGTCGCGCTCGGTTAGCCACTGGCTCATCTCTTCGCGTCCGCCAAGCTCTGCAACGAAGTCCGCGTCCAGCCACGGCTTGTAAATCTTCAGGTTTGGGTTGGCTAGCAGACCATAGCGGTAGAAGCGCTCGATGTCGTTGCCCTTGTAGGTAGAACCATCGCCCCAAATTTCCACGCCGTCGTTTTGCATGGCGCGAACCAGCATCGTGCCGGTAACCACTCTTCCAAGTGGTGTGGTGTTGAAGTAAACCTTGCCGCCGGTTCTGATGTGGAAAGCGCCACAGGCCAGCGCGGCTAGCCCCTCTTCGGCCAGCGCCTCGCGAGTATCAACAATTACCCCAGCCTCAGCACCATATTCCATAGCGCGAGCTGGAATCGAGTCGATGTCGTCCTCGTCGTATTGACCTAGGTTTGCCGTGTAGGCATACGGAATCGCGCCTTTTTCACGCATCCAAGCAACTGCAACGGAGGTATCAAGACCACCGGAGAAGGCAATGCCGACTTTTTGACCAACGGGGAGAGAGGAGAGGACCTTAGACATAAGACCAAGAGTAACCAAAAAGCAGCAACTATGCCCGCTCCATGGCAGTTCTTAGGGTGTCCAAGCCAAGACCTCCGAGGTTCAGGGCAACTTTATGGAACTGCTTGATATCAAAATCTGCACCCTTGCGCTTTTGATAGTCATCACGAATCTGCTCCCAGATCCGCTGCCCAATCTTGTAGCTCGGTGCTTGACCTGGCCAGCCGAAGTAACGGGTCACCTCAAAATCCACAAATTCCTTGCTTTCCATGGCGTGCTCAGTCATAAAGTTTTTGGCATACTCAAAGTCCCAGTTACCGGCACCGACCAGCTTGGGCTTGCCAAGGTGAACCCCGATGTCGAGAACGACGCGCGCTGCCCGCATGCGCTGGCCAAAGAGCATTCCAAAGCGATCTGCAGGGTCGTCCAAATACCCAAGCTCTTCCATCAAGCGCTCGGCATAGAGGGCCCAACCTTCACCGTGTCCGGAGGTCCATGAGGCAAGTCTGCGCCAGGCGTTCAGGGTGTCTCTGATGTAGGTGGCCTGTGCCACCTGAAGGTGATGCCCCGGGACGCCCTCGTGGTAAACAGTTGTAGTCTCGCGCCAAGTGTCAAACTCGGTTACACCCTCCGGCACTGACCACCACATTCTGCCCGGCCTCGAAAAGTCATCGGATGGCCCGGTGTAGTAGATGCCACCGTGCTGGGTCGGGGCGATCATGCACTCGAGTTTCTTGATTGGATCGGCTATCTCGAAGTGGGTCTCAGCCAGCGCAGCAACGGCTTGATCGCTGAGCTTCTGCATCCACTGCTGCAGCTCATTGGTGCCGTGCAGTTTTGTTGCAGGATCATTTTCCAGGTGAGCAATCGCCTCTTCAACGCTTGCCCCGGGCTTGATTTCATTTGCAACCTGTGTTTGCTCTTCAATCAGCCTTGCTAGCTCTTCCTTGCCCCACTCATAGGTCTCATCAAGGTCAACGCTGGCTCCGAGGAACCTTTTGGACAAAATCTTGTAGCGGTCAAGGCCAATGGCGTCGACATCGGTCGCGGCGGGAAGCAACTCGTTGACTAGAAACTCTCCGAAAGCCGCGTAGCCTTGGGTAGCTTGCTCTGCGGATTTGGAGAGCTCCTGCTTGAGGGCTGCAGACAGTTCACCGCTTTCAGGCTTGGCATTTAGGGCAAAGGTTCTGAAGAATCCTGCCTTTGCCGTGATCTGTTCAACCTGACGAATTACTGCCTCAACCTGCCTTTTAGCCGGTGCGTCCCCGTTTGCTGCACCGACGGCCAGGGTTCTGGCATAACCCTGAAGTGACTGGCCGACTTTTTGCATTCGAAGCGAAAGATTCTCCCAATCCTGCACGGTGTCTGTGGGGGAGTTGTCGAAGACATCCCTGACACCTTGAGCAGGAGAAGCAATGTTGTTTAGGTTGCGGAAGGCAAGGCCCGAATCGTAGGTTTCGCGGTCGCCCTGAAGTGACTGCAGCATGGCATCTTTGGTGACAATGTCGACTTCGTCAACCGGTTGTAGAGCAGAGAGCTTGGCAATAACTGCCTTGGTGTCCTGTTGCTCCTGTGATAAAAACTCTGGGCTGTAATCATCCATTTCGGATTCGCCGCCTGGATAACCAATGTCGGTGGCGAAGGACGGGTAGCGACTGGCCATGTCACTAACTCGTTGGTTTGCAACTAAATCAATTGGAGTTTCGGTGCGCTTCATTGCGGCTTCCTTTCAACCCCATGATTCTAGTTCGCAAGCGCGGCGGTTCGACATGGTTCGGTCGGGGAAGCTACTGGCAAGAAAAGGCCTCTTAGCGGGCCTTCCAGACCTGGGGAGCGAAGCGCTTTAGAACGTAGTTTTCGAACAGGCCAATTAGGTTGTAGAGCACGATCGAAACCAGCGTTATCACAACGATATAGGCCCAAACCTCATTCGTTTTTGCCCGTCCAACCGCAGAAATGATTCCATAGCCAATTCCCTGGCCGGTTGCCAGCCATTCAACAAGCAAGGCGCCAGTTATAGCACCCGGAACCGAAATCTTCACCGCAGCAAAGAACGATGGCAACGAACTTGGAAATGCCACATAGCGCAGGACGGCCAGTTTGTTGGCTCCATAGACAGTGGCCACATCCAGAGTTGCAGCGGAGGCCGACCTGAGCCCAAAGACGATGTTCACTAGCGCCCGAAACAGCACGACGATCGCACCCATTACTGCCACCGTTACCTGCTCCCTGCCAAAGATCAGAATCAGAATCGGAGCCATGGCAATCAGTGGCACTGACCGAAGCAGCATCGCGATTGGCATCAGGGCTTGTTCGACTGATCTAAAGAGCGTGAAATTTGCCTTTAGCTGGCAGGTTGCTGCTGTGTTATGCAGTGAATTCCGCCACCGCGAGCAAAAAGCTCCCTGGCATCGACCAAAATAATGTCTCGCCCCGGATAGCAGTCGCGAAGAATCGACCGGGCTTCCTGGTCGTTTTTATCCTGAAAAGAACCAAGCAACACAGCGCCATTTAGGACGTAATGGTTGATGTAGCTGTAGTCAACAAAGCCGCCGTCATCCTTCAGGGTCTCGGGGGCAGGAACACTTATCAGCTCAAGGCCGGAACTGATTAGCTGCTCACGAACTTCACGGCTAACCGGATAGTCGGGGTGGTTCTGGTCCTGTTGATCGTGGTAGATCACTCTGCCATCAGGGGCAAAGCAGGCAACTATGTCCACATGTCCCCGGGTTCCAAATTCGTCGTAGTCTCTGGTCAGGCCGCGCTTTAGCCAAATGAATTCCTCAGCTCCAATGGTGCGTTTTAGCTCTGCTTCGACCTGAGCTTTGCTCCAGCCGGGATTGCGCCCGTTATCTAGCTGCACGGTTTCAGTTAGCAAGACCTTGCCCTGACCGTTGAAGTGGATCCCTCCGCCCTCGTTCACCATCTTGCTGTCGATAACTGGAACACCCACGCTGTTAGCAATCTTGGTAGCGAGCAAATTGTCGTTTTCGTAGCTTGCCCATGCTTGTCCGCCCCAGCCGTTGAACACCCAATTGACAGCGGCCAAGGCGCCATCAGTGGTCCTCACGAATGTTGGGCCGCTGTCCCTGATCCAGGCGTCGTCCAGAACTGACTCAAGGGTTTCAATTTGGGCAGAAAGCAACTTGCTGGCAGTCGAAAGGTCTTCAGGATGAACAATCACCGTCACTTTTTCGAACTCAGACGCGGCATTTGCAACGTTGGCCCACGTCTGCCTGGCAACCTCTTGGTCTTGGGCGCTCTCACCGAGGGTGTATCCGGAGTGTGGAAAGGCTAGCCATGTTTGTTCATGGGCTTCCCACTCGGCAGGCATTAGATGGGTCATTGGGCAATCCCCGGGATTCCTCCGGCTATTCCCTGGCCATTTGCACCGCGTGGGTTGCTAAGTGGAGCTGAAAGACTGGAATAGGTATCTGGACGCCTGGTGGCGAAAAACGGAAATAGCTCCAACCAATCGCGTCTTTGATCCAGGTCAATTTCGGCTATCAAGACTTCGTCTCCATGCCTAGCTGCGCGTGCTAGCACCCGGCCGTAGGGGTCGACAATGAATGAGGACCCGTAAAACTCAACCAAGCCTTCATTGCCCCAGCGGTTTGGGACGGCAATAAACAGACCGTTGGCGATTGCGTGCCCAACGATTACCTGGTGCCAGAGTGGCTCGGTATCAAAATCAGGGTGGTCAGGTTCGGAACCAATAGCGGTTGGGTAGCAAAGGATGTCTGCCCCGGCTAATCCATAGGCTCTGGCCACCTCAGGAAACCATTCATCCCAGCAGGTCGGCATGCCAAGTTTTGGAGCGCCAGTAAGCGCCAGCTCGTGGACTCGGTAGGGGTCAGTATTTTCACCTGCCGCAAAGTACTTGTCCTCGAAATACCCCTCGGTGACGGGAATGTGGAGCTTGTCCGTGGAGCCCACAAGCCTCCCGTCTGGACCAACGATGATCGCGGTGTTCAGGCCTCGGCCGTCTGCCATCTCAACTTTTTGGTAGAGCGAGGCATGAACAAACACACCGTGCTTCAAAGCTTGTTCAGCGGCGAAGCTAAAGGTTGGTCCAGTTAATAGGTCTTCGGCGGATTCGTTGGGGGTGCCTACTGGGAGTGTGTCTGCGGGATACCTTGAAAGGGTTAGCTCTGGCAGGAAAACCACCTGGGCACCTTCGGCAGCAGCGGCACTGATTGCTTCTGCAAGCAAACTTTGATGCTGATGCGGGTCCTTTTCAAAGTGCATCTGGATCGCGGCAACGACAACGGTGCCCCGCTCCTGGTTTCTGGTGCGGCTGAGGGATTCCGGTGCGGCAACTTTGGTTATTTTCAAGAACTACTCCATCGTGTCGAGAATTGCTACCAGGTCTTCTAACTTCGTTGTTGGGTTGACTATTGCAAATCTGGTGTTTGGTTTGCCCAGGTGACTGGAGGGAACCACGAACGCAAACTGCGAGTCAAGCAGCTGCTTAGACCACTTTTCGTAGTCGGCATTGCTCCAGCCCTCGCGCTCGAAGACCACCACCGACAACTCTGGTTCCCGCACCAATCTCAGGTAGGGCCTGCTTCGAATCTCCGTGGCGATTTGTTTTGTAAGGTCCAGGTTCATCTTGATCGCTGAACGGTACGCGGCTACTCCATGAGTTGCCAGCGAGAACCACAGCGGAAGACCACGAACTCTTCTGGTTAGGTTGAATGCGAAGTCAGACGGGTTCCAGTCATCATTTTGATTCAGGGTCTCTAAGTATTCGCCGTGTTGGATGTGTGCAGTCTTTGCCAATTTTGGCTCTCGGTAAACCAGTGCACAGGCATCAAATGGCGAAAAAAGCCACTTGTGTGGGTCCACGATAAAGGAATCCGCCAGCTCCAGACCTGCGTATTTTGGCTTCAGTTCCTCGACCAGCATGCCGGCTAGTCCGTATGCGCCATCAACGTGGAACCAGAGGTCAAACTCCTTTGCCACTAATGCAAGGTCACCGAGTTGGTCGATGATTCCAAAGTTTGTGGTGCCGCCGGTTCCAACAATTGCAAAAGGCGTCAGACCGTTCTCGATTGCCTGATGCACCGCTTGTTTAGCCTGCTGGCCACGGAGCGATCCGGTGACAGCGGCGTCGGCTTTGACAACCTCTACTCCCATCACCTTGGCCACTGCCTTGATCGAGGAGTGTGCCTCAGAACTGCAAATGATCGCCCAGGTTTTGTGGCCATGTTTGCGTTCGGCAACATCTCTGGCAACAACCAGGGCAGAGAGGTTTCCAAGAGTTCCGCCTTGAACGAAGACACCACCGGCACCATCTGGAAGACCGGCCTCCTTTGCCAAAAACTCAAGCACCTGATTCTCGGCGAAGACTGCTCCAGCACCTTCGGTCCAGGAGCCCCCATAAATTGAACTAGCTGAAACAACCAGATCAAATAGGGTCGCTGCCTCGGTTGGTGCTGCCGGTATGAAGGACAAGAAGTTGGGGTGGTCGGTTGAAATGGTTGCCGGAGCCAGTGTCTGTTCGAAGATCTCTAGTGCGCGGGTTCCACCGAGTCCCGATTCAGTGATTGTCGAACCGGCTAGGGCCTCAAGCTCAGCTCTAGATTTGGGGCCATCCAGGGGTGCTGGATTCATGTCCATCCGCTCCGAGGCGTACCTGTAGATCGCTTCTCTGAGCTCGTTGTTGGCCCCTGCTTGATGCATCGATTCAGTCAATTATTTATCTCCCTAGCCACACCACTCTAGCCAATCGGCCCCTTGTGGAAGTGGTCGAAAACAATGTTGGTTCTAGTGTTGGCAACCGAGGCATTATTGCTTAGTTGATCCAGCACAAACTCCCTAACCGCATCTGAGTCTGGGACTGCAACGTGGACAATGAAATCCTCAGAACCGCCCAAGAAAAACACCTGGATTACCTGCGGGTGCTCCTGCATCTGTTTCATAAAAGTTGCCAAATTCGCGCGAGCACCGGCTCTGAGTGTCACCGAAATCAAGGCCTGCAAATTCAAACCAAGCGCTTCCGGTTCAATTTCTGCGGCAAAAGATCGAATTACTCCGCTTTCAACAAGATTGCGGACTCGACCGAGACAAGTAGAGGGAGCCAGCCCGACTTCGGCCGCCAGATCCGCATTTGATATGCGGCCCTTTTTCCCGAGAATCGCCAGAATTGCCCGGTCGATGTCATCGAGATCAAATTTGGACTGAATATCCTGCGATTTGGCCATCATAAATCACTCCGTTTATGCATAAGTAAGCAAATTTGTTTTTACAAATTGCAGTTTATTCGATTTGAATGAATCAAACCGAATTTTTTGCCAGAATTTAGAAACTTTCGCATAGGAGAAAAAATGCAGGTTGGCGTTCCAAAAGAAATTAAGAATCACGAGTACCGCGTTGCTTTGACACCGGCGGGCGTGCACGAGCTGGTCAACCGTGGTCATGACGTAATGATCCAGGCATCTGCTGGCGAGGGCTCCGGCTTCTCGGACCAGGATTATGCCCAGGCTGGAGCCAGCATTGTCCAAACGGCAGAAGAGGTTTGGGCCAAGGCCGAGCTGCTTGTGAAGGTGAAAGAGCCAATCGCCAAGGAATACCCGTTGATGCGCAAGGGCCAGGTGCTGTTCACCTACTTGCACCTAGCTGCGTCCAAGGACTGCACCGATGCCCTGATCGCTTCCGGAACCACTGCAATTGCCTATGAAACCGTGCAGCTTGCCAATCGTTCACTGCCGCTATTGCAGCCAATGAGTGAAGTTGCGGGAAGGCTTTCTGCTCAAATCGGCGCCTACCAGCTTATGAAAACCAATGGTGGCAATGGCGTGTTGATGGGTGGCGTTCCAGGAACCCCAAGAGCAAAAGTTGTAGTAATTGGTGGCGGCGTTGCAGGAACTGAAGCGGCACTTGTAGCAAATGGAATGGGCGCCGACGTTACGGTTATTGACCTGTCCTTGCCTAGACTCCGCGAGATTGATGCAAGATTCAATTCTGAAGTTCAGACCAGGGTTTCAACGTCTTATGAAATTGCGGAGCAGCTCAAAGATGCCGACTTGGTAATCGGCTCGGTACTGATCCCGGGTGAGCGTGCTCCGAAGCTGGTCACCGACAAAATGGTTGCCGAGATGAAGCCGGGAACAGTCCTGGTTGATATCGCAATCGATCAGGGCGGATGCTTTGAGCACTCGCGTCCAACCACCCATGACGAACCTACTTTCACCGTTCACAATGCGCTTTATTACTGCGTGGCGAACATGCCTGGTGCAGTGCCAGCAACTTCCACCAGGGCGTTGACCAATGCAACCTTGCCCTACGTCTTGCAGTTGGCCGGCAAGGGCTGGCAGCAGGCACTGAGGGATGATTCGGCATTGGCGTTGGGTCTGAATGTTCACGATGGCCTGATTACTCACCCGGCCGTGTCACAGGCTTTTCCTGAGCTAGAAAGTAAGTCGACCGAGTCGGTCTTGGGCTAACGCTTTTTCTTTTTCCAAAGCGTGGTTATCAGCACGCCGACAACAGTTATTGCCACTAGCGCGATGAGTGCGAGGGTTCTCTGGTTGGCAATTGCCTCACAGGAGGACCAGCCGTCGACCTGAACCCCAGGGGTGCAGGTCTCGGGGTCGAAGAACCCAATTAGCCAAGCCAAGATGCCGATGCCGGCAATTGTTGCCAGCATCGCCAGTGAGTTATTTCTCAATCAGAAACCCTTGGGTTAGCTCTGGGACTCGGCTTTTGCTATTTCTGCTCTGACGTCGTCCATGTTCAATTCCTGGACTTTGCCAATCAGTTCGTTCAGGGCAGGCGCGGGAAGCGCTCCGGCCTGGTTGAACAGCAAGATGCCGTCTCTAAAAATCATCAGAGTTGGGATGGAGGTGATTCCAGCCATTCCAGCAAGCTCCTGCTGGGCCTCGGTGTCCACCTTGGCAAAGCGAATCTCGGGGTTTTGGTTGGAGGCCTCTTCAAAGATTGGGCCGAACATTTTGCACGGTCCGCACCACTCGGCCCAGAAGTCAACAAATGTGATGCCCTCTTTGTTAATTGTTGCTTCGAAGTCCGAAAGAACTAGATCCACTGTTGCCAAACTAATCAACCACCTTTGCCATTTTTTGACGTCTTGAGGTTTGAGCCAAGACTATCCCTGCGACAACCACCATACCCCCGAGGGCTTGGGTGAGGCTAATCAGCTCTCCCAGCCACAGCAGCGCAAAAATCGCGGCAAGGATGGTTTCAAGTGTTGCGATTACCCCCACAAGGGTTGCGCTCAGGTGCCTAAGTGCCAGAAATGTGAAGGCCATAGGCAGGAAGCTTCCGGCCACACCAAGAACTACGAGCATCAGCCATAGTGGCGCTGAGTTGCCCGCTAGGTTTCCGGAAAGATCAGTCGGCTTCAGAAGGCTCGCGTAGTCAAATGAGCCTAGGTTTGAAAACGGCAAGAACACCATAGTGGCAATGCCCATGCCGTAGGCCATGGTCACGTTGGTCGGTAGATGCCTCTGGATTCGCTCTCCGGTAATGAAGTGGGTCGACAGTGAAGCTGCCGCAGCCAAGGCAAACAGCACTCCAATTGGGTTCAGCGTTGAGTCCCATATCTGCGCAACAACGGCAAGTCCACCCAGAACCAACACCGCACCAAACCAAATTTGCTTCTTTACCGGCTCTTTGAAGAAAACCATAGCAACCAGTGGCACCCAGAGCACCGCCGTGTACTCGATTAGCAAAGCGATTCCCACCGGGAGTAAGACGACGGCTTGCGAGTATGCATACTGCAGCATGCCCACGCCAACCACTCCAAGCAGGAGCAGTCTCGGGATCAAGCGCTTCTGAACTCTAAGTTGCGCTCGATTTGAAATCAGTGCCCAGCCCAGCGCAATCAGGCCAGCGGCAAGGGACCTTATGAATACCACCTGCTCGGCGGTGATGCCAGATTGAATAATTACTTTGGTGGTGGAGCCATTTAGGCCAAACAGGACTGCCGCGGTGAGCGCAAAAAGCACTCCGAGAGCTGGATGTTTCTGGGTCAATTCGGCACCAGCCAAACCTTTCTTTGTTGCAATTGGGGAATCAATTGGTCAACCGCATTAGTTTAGGAACATTATGGAAACTTTTGTACTAGCCGGTGGCTGTTTTTGGTGTCTAGATTCTGCTTACGTTCAGTTTCAGGGTGTGGCTGATGTCACCTGCGGTTACACCGGAGGCTCCAAGTCGAATCCGAGCTATGAGGACATTTGCAATGGCAACACCGGTCACGCCGAAGTCGTCAGCATCAGTTTTGATGAGTCGGTGATTAGTTCGGAGCAAATTCTCGACATTTTCTTCACGGTTCATGACCCCACGCAACTAAACCGACAGGGTGCAGATGTTGGTGACCAGTACCGGTCAGCCATGTTCTATGCCTCGGAAGACCAAAAGCACTTGTTTGAACAATCGATTGAGCGCGCAAAAGAGGTTTGGGGTGAGGGGATTGTCACCGAGGTAACCCAGCTGCCGGAGTTCTTTACCGCTGAGGAATATCACCAAGACTTTTTTGCCAAAAACCCGAACCAGGGTTATTGCGTTGCAGTGGTTGCTCCAAAGGTGAGCAAAGTGCGAGCAAAGTTCAATCACCTTTTGAAGTAAAAACTTATCCACAGATTTAGAATTCAGCCCCACTACCAAGTCTGAAATTGTGAGACTTTCCGCACCCAAAGGAAAGGCACAAAAGATGGTAGACAGCTACACGGCGGTTGGTTTGGTAGCAACCACCCCCAGGCACATAGTGACCGCTGACGGATTGCCGGTCACAACATTTCGACTCGCGGCAGGAACCAGAAAGTTTGACCGAGAGTCAAGCCAATGGATGGATGCTGAAACCAATTGGTTCACGGTGGTCACCTTTAGACAGTTAGCGGAAAACGCCAACAACTCACTGGAAAAAGGGCAGCGAATCGTGGTCAGCGGCCGACTGAAGATCAGAGACTGGGACAACGGTGAGCGCACCGGAACCACAGTTGAAATTGAGGCTGACAGCCTTGGCCACGATCTAATGTTCGGAACTTCAACATTTGAAAAGCTCTCCAGGCCTGCAAATTCGGAAAAGGACTCGGACGCTAAGCTCCAGCCCGCCTAGGGTCCGATCTGGTCTGGCGCCCCCAAGTCACCAGACCGAAACCCCTCTTCGGAGTTTGCAACTTTTTGGAAAGCCAAGGGCTTTTAACTCTGGGATAAACTATCCCGAGCAAACTTCGAAGAGGGGCTTTCCCTTTTCCAAATTGGATTGGCACTTCCTTGGCTGAATTTATTTATCAAATGATCAAAGCGCGCAAGGCGCATGGCGACAAGGTGATTCTTGACGACGTAACGCTTGCCTTTTATCCCGGCGCCAAAATTGGCGTTGTTGGTCCAAACGGTTCCGGTAAATCATCGGTTCTGAAGATCATGGCTGGGATGGACACTCCTTCAAATGGCGAGGCAAGACTCACCGATGGGTTCAGCGTAGGCATCCTGATGCAGGAGCCGCCTTTGAACGAGGAGAAGACGGTGCTAGGCAACGTCCAGGAAGCCGTCTCTGAGGTTATGGGCCAAATCGAGCGGTTCAACGAAATCAGCGCCGAATTGGCCAATCCAGACGCCGACTATGACACCCTGTTGGCCGAGATGGGAACACTTCAGGAGCAAATCGATGCTGCCGATGGCTGGGATCTGGAGAACCAACTAGAGCAGGCCATGGATGCACTCCGCTGCCCGCCAAGTGACACCCCTGTCACGAACCTTTCCGGAGGAGAGCGGCGCAGAGTTGCGCTTTGCAAGCTGCTGCTCGAGAAGCCTGACTTGCTACTTCTGGATGAGCCGACAAACCACTTGGATGCGGAGAGCGTGCTCTGGCTTGAGCAGCACTTGGCCAAGTACACCGGCGCTGTGCTGGCCGTTACTCACGACCGATACTTTCTAGACAACGTGGCCGAGTGGATCCTGGAATTGGACCGCGGCCGCGCTTATCCCTATGAGGGAAACTACTCGACCTATCTTGAGAAGAAGCAAGAGCGACTTCAGGTGCAGGGCAAAAAGGACGCGAAGCTCTCAAAGCGCTTGGCGGATGAACTGGAATGGGTTCGATCAAGTCCAAAGGCAAAGCAAACCAAGTCAAAGGCCAGGCTCGCGCGCTATGAGGAAATGGCAACCGAGGCGGAGAAGACCAGAAAACTGGACTTTGAAGAAATCCAAATTCCTCCTGGGCCACGCTTGGGAGACATCGTGCTGGAGGCAAAGAATATTGCCAAGGGCTTTGAAGGCAGACCACTATTTAGCGATCTGAGCTTCAGCCTTCCCAGAAACGGAATCGTTGGAATCATCGGTCCTAACGGTGTTGGTAAGTCGACGCTGTTCAAGTGCATAACTGGACTTCAGGAGCTAGACAGCGGAGACCTTAAAATTGGTGAAACGGTGTCAATCAGCTACGTGGACCAGTCTCGAGAGGGAATTGATCCAAATAAGTCTCTCTGGGAAGTGGTCTCTGGCGGGCTTGACTACATTCAGGTGGGCCAAGTTGAAATGCCATCTCGTGCTTACGTAGCCGCCTTTGGTTTCAAGGGTGCCGACCAGCAAAAGAAGTCTGGGGTGCTATCCGGCGGTGAGCGCAACCGCCTGAACCTGGCCCTTACTTTGAAGCAGGGTGGAAACCTATTGCTCCTAGACGAACCCACTAACGACTTGGATGTTGAAACCCTCGCCTCATTGGAAAACGCACTCCTTGAGTTTCCTGGTTGCGCCGTGGTCATCACTCACGATCGCTGGTTCCTAGACCGGGTTGCGACTCACATTTTGGCCCACGAGGGCACGGATGAGAAGCCTGATCAGTGGTACTGGTTTGAGGGTAACTTCGAAGCCTATGAAGAGAACAAGGTCCAGCGTTTGGGCCCAGAGGCCGCCAAGCCTCACCGTTCCACCTATCGAAGGCTTACTCGCGACTAAATCGCAGGTATTCGCATCATTCCTTCTTGGGCAACCGAGGCAACCAGCACTCCGTTGCGGTTGAAAATCTGTCCGGTAGCTAGGCCGCGGCTGCTTTGAGCAGCGGGGGACCGCTGCACGTAAAGCATCCAGTCACTAAAGTCTGGTTCGGCATGGAACCACATCGCGTGATCTAGGCTCGCTGACTTCAAGCTGGGATGCGCCCAGCTCAGTCCGTGAGCGCGCATGATGGACTCCAAAATTGTGTAGTCGCTCGCGTATGCCAGAGCTGCCTGAGCTAGTGGGCCATCAATCTTTAGTTCTGAAACCGGCTTAAACCAAACTGCCTGCTCGTTGCTTTTGGTGGTCGCCGGTTTTAGATAAACCGACTCAGCTTCGTGGCGCAGGTCAAAGGGTCTGGCATTGGCCCAATATCTAGCAACCGGGTGATCGAAGCTACCGAGTAAATCTTTTGCTGAGGGAAGCGTTTCCGGTTCCGAAACACCCGTTGGCATTTTGTCTGCATGCTCGACGCCATCGGTCGGGATCTGGAAAGAGGCGATCATTGAGAAGATCACCTTTGACTCCTGACTTGCCTGAACTCGGCGAGCTGAAAAGCTTCTGCCGTCCCGAAGAATGTCAACTTCAAAGTCAATCGGGACATCTAGAGCACCCGGGCGAAGAAAATAGCTGTGGAGGCTGTGAACTCTGCGATCTTGGTCAACAGTGGCGGAGGCTGCCACCAGGGACTGCGCCAGAACCTGACCACCGAATACTCTGCCACCTGGCATCCACTGTGTCGTTCCCTGAAAGCTATTTTCGCCGGAGTCCTTCAGGTTCAATACCTGGAGTAATTCCGCTACTGGGTCCTCGGGAATTCTGGAATCTGGCATCTAAACCTTCTTTCATTGGCTAGTTTAGGAGTCGACCATGGACAAGAATCTGATATTTCAAGACTCGGGTGATTTAGCTGACCTAGCTAAGTACCTGGAGCGTGCCTACCGACTGGATAAGGCTGGAGCATCCAAGGTTCGCGCCTTCGGCAAAGTCCTAGCAATCTATGTGAGTCCGATCTACTCCGGGTCCATGCTGGGTGATGGACTAACCGTGATTGGTCTTCGAACAATTAATCTGGCAAGGGAAGCTGAGCTTGACCTGCTGTTTACCATCGAGGATCTGCTTGCAAAAGTTAATCAAGCCATCGCCGCTGAAGTTTTAGAGGTGAGTCTTCCAACCAACACCACGCGGGTTGCCTGGGCTGGTATTTCGCCACCTCGCCAGGGTTGGCAGCTAACCGGAGAAATCGAACAGCAGACAATCTCGCAGTGGGCGAAAGACGGCATTGCCGAGGTTACCCAGGCTCTGCCGGAAAGCGTTGGAAGTGCAATTGCGGCTCGGGTCAGATTGCAGATTTGGGGCAAAGCGGTCGGAATCGAACACAACCTTCCAGCCGGAGCAGCGTTTGCCATGGCTGGTCTTGGTTTCATGCAGAAGGATGTTCCGGTCAAGGTTTATCGAGCCCACGGTTGGATTCGATTGACCACCGATTTTGGCCACGTGATATCCAAAGAAAGCTTTAAGTTCTCCTAGTCTTCAAAGGTATTCAGCATTGCGTGGGCGGCGCGCTCTAGGTATTCCCATAGCTCATCAGCATCCATTGGCGAGAGCTCCAGCGAATCAACCGCAGCTCGCATGTGCTTTAGCCAGGCTAGTTTGGCCGCCGGTCCAATGCTGTAGGGGGAGTGCCTCATCCTGAGTCTTGGATGCCCGCGTTGCTCCTGGTAGGTGCTCGGCCCTCCCCAGTACTGCTCAAGAAATAACTGCAGCCTTTGCCGAGCTGGTTCCAAGTCCTGTTCCGGGTACATCGGTTTTAGGAGTGGATCTGACGCTACCCCTACGTAGAAGGCCTCAGTGAGCTTGAAGAAGGTGTTTTGCCCGCCGACCCGGTGGTAAAAAGACTCCAACTACTTAGCCATGTTGATTTTGGTTGCACTTAGCAGGCTAATGCCTTGCTTATCAAAGGCTTGCTTGCAGCGCTTTCTAAGTTCTCTTGAAACAGCCCATTGCCGGTTTGGAAGAGTGCGGATAGAAACACGCATCACGAATTGCTCTCCTGAAACATGCTGCATGCCCCACACGTCTGCATCCTCGATCATGTCCCTGGACCATTGCTTAGTCTTACGCATCGCCAGTGCGGTATCTTCAATAATTCCCTGGACTTTATCAACGTCGTTTTCATAGTCGAACGGGAAGTCGAGCAGAGCGGCAGCCCACTCCTGAGAGGCGTTTCCTACCTTCGTGATTTCACCATTTCTAACAAACCAGAGGGTGCCGTGGATGTCACGCACTTCTGTGACGCGAAGTCCAACTCGCTCAACCTCACCCGAAACATCGCCAATCTCAACCCAGTCGCCGACCCCATACTGGTCTTCGAAAACTATGAAGATTCCAGAGAGAATATCCTGAACCAGTGACTGAGCACCAAAACCAATTGCCGCACCCAAAACAGTTGAAACGGCAATAAGTGCGCCAACGTTTATGCCAAATTCGCTAAGGATCATGACCAGGGCAGTGATTGCAATTGCCCAGGTTGCAAAATTATCCAGAACCGAGGCGATTGTCTTGGTCCTTTGGGTAAGTCGCTGCTCTGCCAAAATCGCATCCATGCGCTCGTCTTGCTTGACTCGCTTGACCCCAGACACAATCGTTTTCACGATGCGCTTTGAGGCCAGCCCAAGCAAAATGCGAAGAATGATCGCCGCTACCAAAATCACGCCAATTGATATCAGCACCGACCACTCGGATAAGAATTCTGTGAAGTTCATCTATTCACCCTACCTGTCGATTTGTTGAACCTTTAGTCCCCGCTCCAGTCCAGCCAGGTTCTCAACGAGAATTCTCCTGAAAGCTGGGCGCGATGCGGCAAACTCTGAGTCAATCAGGGTCTGTGTGGCCTTGGCAAGCTCTTGGTTTGCAAGCTGCACTGGATAGAGGTTGGTGAGCAGGTAAGAAGCAATTTGGTAGCTTCGCTGCTCCCAGATCTGCGGGGCCACTTCCATGTATTTTGCAACATACGGCTCAAGTAGCGAAGTGTCCATAGTTCTGCCAAAGGCCAGCGATGCCGAGTTGATTAACGTGTTTGAGTACTCCTGCTTTTCAGTCAGCTCCGTCCAGGCAGTGCGCTTGGCGTCGGCGGTTGAAATCGCAGCCAGGCAGGCGGCGGCTGACTTCTTGCCGTTGGCTGTATTGTCACGGGCCAGTTCAGCATCGATCGCTGTTGCGTCCAGGCGATTCCCGGTGGCAAGACCAATCAGCAACTCCCAGCGGATGTCCGCATCAATTTCCAGGCCGCTAAGTTTTCGAGATCCAGAAACAACTTCCTCAAGCCAATTCAGTTGCTCTTTTGTCCTAGCGAACTGAGGAACGAATCGCGCAAACTGCAGTTGGTTATCGCTTCCGGCCATTGCGTTTTCGGCCAGGTCAATCAGTGAACTCGCGATGTGCTCGGTCACCTTTTCACGGCTTTGTGCAGCCACGTAGAGAGTCGAAGTGGTGACCAGCTGGCGGAGCAGGGTCGTCACCGTTGTGGATTCGGTCTCGTGTCCAATGTGATCTAGAACCAACTGCACGAAGTCCTGTGGGCTGGACTCGGCATCTCGGGTGGTGTCCCAAGCCGCCGACCAGACCATGGTTCGAGCCAGTGAGTCAGTTATGCCGGACAGATTCTCCAGGGCGACTTGCCAGGAATTTGCATCAAGTCGGACTTTTGCATAGGCCAGGTCCTGATCGTTGATCAAAACAAAGGCTGGTCGCTTTTCACCAACTAATTTTGAAATCTCGGTCCGCTCTCCAGCAACGTCAACCTCCAAGGAGTGCGTCCTGACAAGCTTTCCATTCTCGAGCTCGAATAGCCCGATTCCGAGGCGGTGTGGTCTTAGGTGAGGATAGTCCGGCTCTGCCGATTGAGTAATTGCAAATGAGCTGAAATTACCCTGGTCATCAACCGTGATTTCCGGCCTCAACGTGTTAACGCCCGCAGTTTCGAGCCAAAGCGATGACCACTCCTTGAGGTCTCTGCCACTTTCCTTTTCAAGCTCGACCAGCAAGTCCTTAAGTTCGGTGTTTCCCCACTGGTGTGCCTTGAAGTAGTTCGCTACTCCTCGCATGAAGGCGTCTTGCCCGACCCATGCCACAAGTTGCTTCAAAACCGAGGCACCCTTTGCGTAGGTGATGCCATCAAAGTTCACCTGGACATCCTCAAGGTCGTTGATTGCCGCGACAATCGGGTGCGTTGAGGGAAGCTGGTCCTGTCGGTAAGCCCAACTCTTTTCAAGCGATGCAAAGGTGGTCCAGGCTTCGGTCCATTCGGTCGCCTCAGCTGTGGCTAGCGTGGAGGCATACTCGGCGAAGCTCTCATTTAGCCAAAGGTCATTCCACCATTTCATGGTGACAAGGTCTCCGAACCACATGTGAGCAAGCTCGTGCAGAATCGTTACAACCCGACGCTCTTTTATGGCATCGGTGACTGCGGATCGGAAAACATAGCTTTCGGTAAAGGTCACCGCGCCCGCATTTTCCATAGCACCGGCGTTGAAGTCAGGCACCCAGAGCTGGTCATACTTCTCGAATGGGTAGGCGTAATCAAACAGGCCCTCAAAGTAGGTAAAACCAGCCTTGGTCTTTTCAAATATGTAATCCGCGTCCATGTACTTGGCAAGTGACTCCCTGCAAAATACTCCAAGTGGCACCACCTGGTTGTTTGATGAAGTCAACTCATCCCGCCAAACTGCATAGGGGCCGGCAATCAGTGCCGTTATGTAGCTCGAGATCCTTGGCGTTGGCGCAAAGTCCCAGCGCGACTTGCCGTTTCCTAGATCCTGTGGCTCCGGGGAGGTGGAATTGGAAATCACTTGCCAGCCTGATTTTGCAGTTATCTTGAATTCGAAGCTTGCTTTTAGGTCAGGCTGCTCAAAAACCGCAAACATTCTTCTTGAGTCAGGCACTTCGAACTGGGTGTAGAAATAGACCTCATCGTCGACCGGGTCCACAAATCGGTGTAGGCCCTCGCCGCTGTTTGAGTAAACCCCGGTGGCTTCGATGACCAGGGTGTTTTCAGCCTCGAGATTCGGCAGGGAAATCCTGGTTCCATCCGAGTGGTTAGCCGGGTCAAGGCTCTCACCGTTTAGTTCGATTGACGAGACCGAGTCGGTTATCGCATCGATGAAAGTCTCTGCTCCCGGGGTCAAACAGCTGAATGTGACGGTTGATTTATAGGGGAAAGTTTTCGCATCAGCGGTCAGGTCAAGCTCAACTAAGTATGAGTTGGTGCTGATCAGTGCTGATCGTTGACTGGCTTCGACACGGGTTAGATTTTCACCTGGCATTTATTGCTCCATTAAGAGTATGTTTCGAAACAGCCTAGAGGCTTTTTCCTCGCATTCTGTCGGCGATAATGGAAACATGCACTTCATACTGCAAGCTTCAGGATCCGCTGAAACCTCAGCTCAGCTTGCCGAGATTGGTGCGGCCCTGTTGGTGCTTGGACTGGTTGCTCTGGTTGCAAACAAATTGAAGTTTTCTGTTGTTCCGCTTTACCTCCTGATTGGCCTGGCACTTGGCGAAGGCGGTTTGATTCCGCTGTCGCTCAGCGAAGAGTTTCTAAATACCGGAGCGCAAATTGGAGCAATCATGCTGCTGCTGCTTTTGGGTCTTGAATACTCCGCCTATGACCTTGCCAAGGCCTTCAAGGAGCGTAAGAGTGCAGGTGTCGTAGATTTTCTTGCCAATGGTTTGCCAGGTTTCGCAGTGGGGCTGCTGTTGGGTTGGGGTCTGCCGGGCGCCCTTGCTTTGGGTGGCATTACCTATGTTTCATCATCCGGTATCGCGGCTCAACTAATCAAGGAAATGGGCTACCGGAGATCCGAGGTTTCAAAGCGAGCAATCGGGGTTCTGGTTTTTGAGGACCTAGCGCTTGCTCCCTACCTGCCGCTATTGACCTCGGTGGTTTTGGGGGTTGGTGTCTTCAGTGGTTTGCTCACTGTTTCACTTGCCCTAGCCATTACTGGATTGGTAATTCTGGTGAGCTTCAGGGGGTCTTCCAGATTTCAGAAGTTCTTGGACCCAAATGAACCCGGTGGGCTTTTGCTCACGGTCTTCGGTGCCGCCCTGCTGGCTGCTGGCCTGGCAGACCTGATTGGTTTTTCCGGTGTTGTGGCGGCGTTCCTAATAGGCCTGCTGCTCACCGGTGAGGTTGCTGAGGCTGCCAGGTCAAGGCTCGCTCCGATTCGTGACATTTTCGCAGCGATCTTCTTCCTGTTCTTTGGGATCACCACTAATCCTGCAAACCTGCCCGCGGTTTTGCCGCTGGCGGCAGTGATCACCGTGATTGGTGTCGCTGGCAAATATGCAGTTGGATGGTGGGTTACTCGAGACCTAACCGATAAGCAAAGTGCCTGGCGGGTAACCGGTTTCTTGACTGCCCGTGGGGAGTTCTCGATGGTCATTGCGGCGCTGGCCGCTCCAGTTGTGCTGAACGTGAAGCTGCAGGCGCTAACACTTGCCTATGTGATTCTCACCGCACTGATCGCCTCAATTTTGCTTAGGCTCACCAGAAGTAAGCTAGAGCGATAGCTAGGGAGTGCAATGAAGTTTTCACGGGTCTTTAATCTGCTTCTTGCGCCTTTGTCTGCGCTGGCGTTCCTAGCAATCGCGGCTGGGCTCGGGACACAGGGGCTCCTGCCTGATCCGGTCGCCATTCACTGGGGACCCACCGGCCAAGCTGATGGCTTCATGGGGCTAAACGCCTACCTTTTGCTTACTGGAATTGGCTTCCTCGCACTTTGGTCGGCGCTGGTGGCCCTGGAGCTGACACCCGTGAAGGCCAAGTTGCTAAGACCCCTTCTAAAAGGATTCACTGGCTACCTTTATGTCTTCCTGCTGGTAATTATCTCTGTCACCACTTTGCTGCAGCTGGGCACCGAGACTGCCGAAAGCTCCTTTGCTGGCGCTTTGCTCTATGTGTTGCTGGTGCCCATTGCGATGCTAATTTGGCTGTTTTTGGCAAAACCCACGGTCGAGGTCAACCAGAATCTTGTGATCAAGTTGCGCGGTATCGCACTTGTTTCAGTACCCACCCAGCAGGTGATGGCTATGGAGGTTGCCACGCTGCGGGGTCGTGACTATGGCGGATGGGGCGTCAGGTATGGATTCAACACGCTGGCCTTTATTCCAAGCTCTGGCGATGGAGTGCTGTTCACACTTGACTGGGGCGAAAAAATAGCGGTCCGAATGGATAGACCAGAAGAGTTTTTGGCAAACCTCAAGATAAACAGTTAGGGACAGGCATTTGAGAATCCACATAGCAACCGATCACGCTGGCATGGAGCTGAGCGCTTTTCTCGTGACGGAACTAACCGCGCTCGGTCATGAACTAATCGACCACGGCCCAAAAGAATATGACGCGCTGGATGACTATCCAGGTTTTTGCATTGCAGCAGCTCAGGCGGTGGCAGCCGATCAGCAGGCCGGCGTTCAGGCTCTGGGCATTGTCTTGGGTGGTAGCGGAAACGGAGAGCAGATTGCAGCCAACAAGGTTCAGGGCATCAGAGCCGCACTGATTTGGAACCAGGAGACAGCCGCTTTGGCGCGAGATCACAACGACGCCAACGTCGCCGCTGTAGGCGCCAGGCAACATGACAGCTCAGAGGTTCTGGAACTGATTACCACCTTCGTAAATGCCCCGTTTTCAAACGATGAGCGTCACGTGAGGCGCATTGGCAAGATTGCTGCGTTTGAGCAAACTGGCGAGGTCGTCTACTAGCCCATGCCCGAGGGTCATACCGTTCACCGGACTGCAAACAAATTTGCCAAGCTGTTTGCTAATAAGCAGCTCGAGGTGTCGAGCCCCCAGGGAAGATTCACTGATTCCCGGTTAGTCAGCGGTCAGCAGTTGGTGTCCGCCGATGCTATTGGTAAGCAAATGTTCCTGTTTTTCGAACACGCAGTCGTTCGAGTGCATCTGGGAATTTATGGCAAGTGGCGGTTTGCAAACTTTGATGACACTGCCCCCGTACCAGTTGGGCAGGTTCGAGCAAGGTTTTTATCGGAGACGGCAGTGGCGGACCTGGTTGGCCCAACAGCATGCGAAGTCATTGACAGCGATCAGGTTGCTTTGGTGCAGGCCAGGCTGGGTCCGGACCCATTGCGTCAAGACCTAGATGGTTTGGAACTGGCAAGGTTTTTGGCAAAGGCAGCCAAGACCAGGGTTGCCATCGGGCAGTTTTTGATGAACCAGGCCGCTATTGCAGGAATTGGGAATGTTTACAGAGCGGAGCTTTTGTTTAGGCAGGGCATCAATCCGCACCTGCCGACAAATCTCGTGCCGACAGAATTGCTTGAGAAAATTTGGCAGGACGCTTCATTTTTGATGCAAATCGGAGTTAAAAAGGGCATCATGCTGACCCGAGAAGGTCATTTGAATGGCAGGCCGGCTCTCGCCGATCGCTACTACGTCTATAAACGAGAAGGGCTGCCATGCCGAATATGCGGTGCTGAAGTGTCCCTGGAATTGATGTCCACCAGGAAGTTGTATTGGTGCAGAACCTGCCAGAAGTAGCCTGTTTATTAGGGGTTTTGGTCTGAAATCAAGCGGAGCGAGTGACGGGAATCGAACCCGCGTAATCAGTTTGGAAGACTGAGGCTCTACCATTGAGCTACACTCGCGCGTCTTTGTTAGACGAGACACCATTCTATGGGGTAGAGTGGTCGAGTTCGCGACCATTTGGTCAAGAATGTTCGGGATGTAGCGCAGCTTGGTAGCGCATCTGTTTTGGGAACAGAGGGTCGCAGGTTCAAATCCTGTCATCCCGACAAATTTGCTTCAAGAACCCACCAATCATGGAGATATGTTGAAAACAACCGTCGAGAGACTAAACCCAACCCGCGTCAAGCTGACCATCGAGGTCGACCAGGCAGCTTTCAAGCCAACCCTTGACAAGGCATACGAAACCGTTGCCCAGCAGGTTAACATTCCTGGCTTCAGGAAGGGCAAGGTTCCCTCTCAGGTGCTAGACCAGCGCGTTGGCAAGGATCAGATCATTGCTCAGGCAATCAACGACGGCATGGATGTTTTTTACCGCCAGGCGCTAGTTGCGGAAAAGCTAAAGCCACTGGGCACCCCAGAGGCCGACATCAGCTCCGCGCCATCAGCCACCGAGATCGAAAAACCACTGATCATCAGCCTTGAGGTTGAGGTTCGCCCAGAATTTAAGCTTCCTGACTACAAGGGCATCGCAGTTACTGTTGAGCCAGTCAAGGTTGCAAAGATGGACATCGAGACCGAGCTGGATGCGCTTCGCGCTCGTTTCGGCTCTCTAGTAACAGTGGATCGTCCAGCAGCTAAGGGTGACTTCACAACCATCGACCTGAGCGCTCTGATGGATGGCAAGCAAATCGACACTGCCAGCGACATTTCTTATGAAATCGGCTCCGGACAGCTTCTGGACGGAATCGACGAGGCGCTCGAGACCCTTACCGCAGGTGAGACAACTACCTTCAAGTCCAAGCTTGTTGGCGGCGAGATGGCCGGCCAGGAAGCTGAAGTGACCGTCACGCTAAAGGCTGTCAAGGAGCGCGAGTTGCCAAAGGCGGACGACGAGTTTGCACAGCTTGCCAGCGAGTTTGACACCCTGGCTGAACTGAAGAAGGACCTTGAGACCAAGATTGCTGAGCAGCTTGGCCGCAAGCAGGTTCTTCAGGCCCGGGACAAAATCGTTGAAGACTTGGTTGCAAAGGCCAAGATTCCAGTTTCAGACATCGCAGTCAAGCGTGAGGTAGATGCCCACCTTGAAGGCGAAGGCCGCATGGAGGACGATGTCCACCGCAAGGAAGTGACTGCGGATTCCGAGAAGGGTTTCAAGACTCAGTTGCTGCTTGATGCTGTGGTCGATGCTGAGGAAATCAAGATTGAAGACCAGGAGTTGATCGAGTACCTAGCGTTCACCTCTAGGAACTACCAGATGGACCCAAACCAGTTCATCGAGCAGGTAGCTAGTTCTGGCCAGGTCGCCTTCTACGCAGACGAGCTAGCAAGGCGCAAGGCTGTTGACTTTCTTGTCGCCCAGGCTGTCATTACTGACACCAAGGGTGCAGCTGTCAAATACGAGGTCTAACGCCTGAGGCGAACAAGCACTTCTGATTGCATCTTCGCGGCTATCGTTTACACAACAAAGCTTTAAGGAGATCTCGATGGCAGTTCCGCAAATGGAGCGCAACGGAGTATTTGACCGCCTGTTAAAAGACCGCATTGTCTGGCTTGGCAGTGAAGTCCGCGATGAAAATGCGAATGAAATTTGCGCCAAAATACTACTTTTGGCTGCAGAAGACTCCGAGAAGGACATCTTCTTGTACATCAACTCTCCGGGTGGTTCGATTACAGCTGGCATGGCCATCTACGACACCATGCAGTACGTTCCAAATGACATCGTCACGGTCGGAATCGGCATGGCTGCCTCGATGGGGCAGTTCTTGCTTTCTTCTGGCGCGAAGGGCAAGCGCTACGCCACGCCAAACACCAGGGTGTTGCTGCACCAGCCACTGGGTGGCTTCGGAGGAACCGCCTCAGATATCCAAACTCAAGCCGAGTTGATTATGAGCATGAAGCGTCAATTGGCATCAATCACAGCTGAGCAAACCGGCAAAACCGTCGAGCAGGTCATGGAAGATGGTGACCGCGACCGCTGGTTCACGGCCGCAGAAGCTCTGGAATATGGGTTCATTGATCAAATTCAGGAATTTGCTTCTCGTTCCACTGGCGTAGGAAAGGCCTAAGCATGAGCTTTATTGAGACTTCAGATGGTTCACGGGTAGCAACACCTTCATCAAGGTACATTCTTCCCGAATTCGAAGAGCGCACTTCCTACGGAGTGAAGCGTCACAACCCCTACACCAAGCTGTTCGAGGACCGCATTGTGTTCTTGGGGGTTCAGGTTGATGACGCATCAGCCGACGACATCATGGCTCAGTTGTTGGTGCTGGAGTCTCAGGACCCAGACCGCGACATCACGATGTACATCAACTCTCCGGGTGGATCGTTCACTGCATTGACTGCCATTTATGACACCATGCAGTACATCAAGCCGCAGATTCAGACTGTTTGCCTCGGTCAGGCGGCCTCGGCAGCAGCTGTGCTGCTGGCAGCAGGTGCCAAGGGCAAGCGCTTGGCGCTTCCAAACGCCCGAGTGCTAATCCACCAGCCATCTTCCGGCGGTGGCGGACAAGGTCAAGCATCAGACATTGAGATTCAAGCTAGGGAAATCATGCGGATGCGCGAATGGCTTGAAGAGACTCTGGCTCACCACTCTGGAAAGAGCTTGAAGGAAGTCAACAAGGACATCGATCGCGACAAGATTCTGACTGCCCAAGAGGCAATGGAATATGGACTTATTGATCAGGTTCTAGCTTCACGCAAGCTGTAGCAATTCGGCGCGTGGAGGGCTATAAAGTCCTGGCTTAGCTATAGAGTTTTTTCATGACTTTAACTGAGACAAGCGAACTGCTGAAGTGTAACTTTTGCGGCAAGACCCAGAAGCAAGTGCGCAAGCTAATTGCTGGACCCGCTGTCTACATCTGCGATGAATGTATCGAGATTTGCAACGAGATCATCGAAGAGGAACTTGGCCAAAACGCCAAAGTCGATTTAGGTTCTATAGACCTACCGAACCCTAAGGAAATCAAGGGGTTTCTGGATGAGTACGTCATCGGGCAAGACCAAGCCAAGAAGCAATTGGCCGTGGCCGTCTATAACCACTACAAGCGAATTAGGGCTGTTGGAACCCTAACTGCCAACGGTAAGTCTCACGATGAAATAGAAATTTCAAAGTCCAACATCCTGATGATTGGACCTACCGGCTGCGGTAAGACCTATCTGGCTCAGACCCTGGCAAAGCGCCTGAACGTCCCGTTTGCTGTTGCTGATGCAACGGCGCTGACCGAGGCTGGCTATGTCGGCGAGGATGTCGAAAACATTTTGTTGAAGCTGCTGCAAGCTGCCGATAATGATCCAAAGCGCGCTGAAACTGGGATTATCTACATCGACGAGATTGACAAGATCTCACGGAAAGCCGAAAACCCATCTATCACCAGGGATGTTTCTGGAGAGGGAGTGCAGCAGGCACTACTGAAGATCCTTGAGGGAACTGTCGCATCGATTCCGCCACAGGGTGGCAGAAAGCACCCACAGCAAGAGTTCATTCAACTGGACACCACCAATGTCCTGTTTATTGTTGCAGGAGCTTTTGCGGGGCTCGAGACCATAGTTTCTGAGCGAACCGGTAAAAAGGGCATCGGCTTCGGTGCCGAGCTCAAGGAAAAGACCGACTCAACCAACATCTACTCTCAGGTTCAGCCAGAGGACTTGCGCAAGTTTGGCTTGATTCCAGAATTCATAGGACGCCTGCCAGTGGTTGCAACCGTTGAGCAGCTGGATAAGCCTGCGCTCATCGCCATTCTTACGGCCCCGAAGAACGCGCTAGTGAAGCAGTATCAGCGCATGTTTGAGATTGATGGCTTTGAACTTGAGTTTGAGTCGGAAGCAATTGAGCTGATTGCTGATTCTGCGCTGGAGCGAGAGACCGGCGCCCGTGGACTGCGCGCGATTCTGGAAGAACTGCTTGGACCGATCATGTATGAACTACCCGGTAGCGACAGCACCGGCAAGGTAGTGATTACTGCAGATGTAGTTAGAACAGGCGCCATTCCACATGTGATTCCGGTCAAGGAACCAAAGCAAAATAAATCTGCCTAGCTAGGACACTAAAAAAAATTTCAACCAAGACTGAGCGACTCTCTCCCTACCTTGCAGGAACAGTAGCCTCTACAACTGGCTCAATCGCTACCTTTGGCATTGCTATTGCCGGCCTTGGCTCAATGGGCGCAAGCGATTCACAAATCGCAACGGCATTGGTGGTGATGTTGCTTGGCTACGGCGTGCTGTCAATCGCCCTGAGCACCTGGCTAAAGATGCCAATCAGCATCGTTTGGTCCACTCCAGGCGCCGCCTTCCTTGCCACCAGCGCTGGGCTCGGGCTGTCCTATGAAATGGCGGTTGGAGCATTCTTGTTCAGCAGCCTATTGGTGATTCTGACCGGTGCCTGGCCGGGGCTGAATAGATTCGTGGCAAAAATACCCCCTCAAATTTCAGCTGCCATGTTGGCTGGCGTAATCTTCCCGTTCGTTGCGGCAACCGTGCATGCCGCGGTTGATTTTCCGGTTCTGATTCTTCCTGTAATCGCCATCTGGCTCGGCCTAAACCGGCTGTTGCCACTCTGGGCGTCGCCGGTTGCGATCACCATTGGCTTTTTGCTTATCGGCTTCAGTGACGAGGCCAGCAGTTTTCAGGTGACAAGCTTTTGGCCTGATTTTGCAATGGTTGGTCCGATTTTTGATCTTGGTGCGATAGTCGCCATCGGGATTCCGCTTTATCTGATCACGATGGCATCCCAAAACCTACCTGGCTTGGCAATCATGTCCTCGCTTGGTTATCAAATACCAAGCTCCAAGGTATTTATCACTACCGGCATCGGATCGGTGGTGTCGGGGCTCTTTGGTGGTTTTGGTTTGAACCTTGCCGCAATCACAGCGGCACTCAATGCCGACTCAAGCGCCGCCAAGGACCCAGCTCGACGCTGGATAGCTGCATCCTGGGGCGGAGTTGTTTACATTGTTTTCGCGGTGTTTGCGGCAGTATTCGCCGCGTTTGTGTTGGCGGTGCCTCGCGAGTTGCTGCTGGCTCTTGCCGGCATTGCGCTGCTGAACACCTTCGCCTCGTCAATAAAGACAGCGGTGCTTGAGGATGGAACCAGGCTTGCTGGAATCGTCACCTTTGTTATCGGAGCCGCTGGGATCACGGTGCTCGGAATCGGTGGTGCGTTCTGGGCCCTGGTAGCCGGCGTTCTGGTTTGGTCTATTACTAAACGCTAGGCCTGCTCTGGAGCAAATTCCAGGTTTTCAACCGAAACAACCTCATCAACCACGAACTTCAGTTCAGCAATTCGACCAACCCCTTGGAGGTCCTTTGCCAAAAGCTTTAGATTCTCAGGGCCCTTGATGGTGGCGGTTGAAATCTCAGCCTTCATCGAGAGCTTGTTGTCGGATTTCGACTTTCGAATCAATCCCAAAGCGCTGCTTGCATCCTTCAAGAGTTGTGGGTTAGCCCCTTGGATCTCGCCGGCTGTCGGCCACTTGGCCAGGTGAACGGTTCCTTCTTGCCACCATGACCATACTTCTTCGGCTGCAAACGGGATGAACGGTGCAAACAGTCTGACCATGACCCCAAGTGCCTGTCTTAGTGCCAGGACAGCGCTTCCGCGCTCTTGCTCGGTGAAGTCACCCTTGCCGTAGGCTCGCTCCTTCACCAGCTCAAGATAGTCGTCGGTGAATGCCCAGAAGAAGCTCTCGGTGAGCTCTAACGCCTTGGTGTGGTCGTACTTTTCAAATGCGGCAGTTGCCTTTTCGACAACCTCTTGCAGCGTTGAGAGCATTGCCTGGTCGATTGCCTCGGTAACGCCATCGGTTGTCGCCGGAAGTTCGAAGCTCAGCGCAAATCTCGCTGCGTTCAGGAGCTTAATTGCTAGCCTGCGCCCGATCTTCATCTGGCCCTCATCAAAAGCAGCATCGGTGCCGAGTCGGGCTGATGCCGCCCAGTACCTAACGGCATCGGAGCCATGGTTTTCCAGAATCTCATTTGGCACAACTACGTTGCCCTTTGATTTGGACATCTTCTTTCGGTCTGGATCCAGGATCCAGCCTGAGATAGCTGCGTGCTTCCAGGGCGACTGCCCGTGCTCAAGCTTTGCTCGAACCAGGGTAGAAAACAGCCAGGTGCGAATGATGTCTTGGCCCTGTGGGCGCAAGTCATAAGGGTAGACCTTGGCAAACTTCTCTGGATCTGACAGCCAGCCTCCGGCAAGTTCTGGAGTAAGTGAACTGGTGGCCCAGGTATCCATGATGTCTAGTTCACCCATGAATCCACCAGGATGACCGCGCTGGGACTCGTCATAGCCGACCGGCGTGTCGCTTGAGGGGTCGACAGGAAGCTGTTCTGAGGTTGGCTGAATAGGTCTCTCGTAGTCAGGGTTGCCGTCTTTATCAAGTGGATACCAGATAGGGATTGGGACGCCAAAGAAGCGCTGTCTGGAAACTAGCCAGTCTCCGTTGAGTCCATTTATCCAGTCCTCGAGCCGAACTCGCATGAAATCAGGGTGGAAAGAAATTTCCTTGCCAAGTGCAATCAGACTGTCTGCAAGCGGCTTGTCGTTCCCACCATTTTTGATATACCACTGGCGGGTGGAAACGATCTCAAGCGGCTTATCGCCTTTTTCAAAGAACTTAACAGGATGCGTGATTGGCTTCGGTTCGCCAATCATGTCGCCAGATTCTTGAAGAGCCTTGACCAGGATGTCCTTTGCGGTGAAGACGGTCTTGCCCGCAAGTTCTTCATACAGCTCAGGGGCGTTGCTGGCTGCGATAACGTCTGGTGCCTCGCTGATGATTCGTCCATCAAAGCCAATGATCGCTCTGTTAGGGAGCTTCAGTTCGCGCCACCAAATGACATCTGTGACATCACCAAAGGTACAGATCATCGCAATTCCGGAACCCTTGTCCTTCTGAGCGAGTCGGTGCGCCAAAATCGGAACCTCGACACCAAATAGTGGAGTTTTGGCGGTCTTGCCGAAGTACTCGGCATACCTTTCATCGTCTGGGTGTGCAACTAGCGCAACACAGGCTGGAATCAACTCAGGCCTAGTTGTTTCGATGTAGATCTTGCCGTCTGGACCATCGAAGCCAATTCGGTGATACGCGCTTGGAACCTCTCGGTCTTCAAGTTCAGCCTGTGCCACAGCTGTTCTAAAGCTGACGTCCCAAAGAGTCGGGGCCATCGCCGAATAGGCCTCATCTCGGGCCAAGTTGTTCAGGAAAGCACGCTGAGAGACCAGCTGGGCTTCCTTGGAAATGGTTCGATAGCTCTGCGACCAGTCAACTGATAGACCAAGGTCGCGCCATAGGTTCTCAAAAGTCTGCTCATCTTCTTCGGTTAGCTGCTCACAAAGCGCGATGAAATTTTGCCGAGAGATCGGCAGCTGGTCCTGAATTCTGGTGGACTTGTTGTCGCCACCTACCTGCGGTGGCTGGAAGTCCTTTTGAAAGGGCAGGGTTGGATCACACCTAACGCCGTAGTAGTTCTGAACACGACGTTCGGTTGGCAAGCCATTGTCATCCCAACCCATTGGGTAGTAAACGTCATAGCCATTCATCCGCTTATATCTGGCAACCACATCGGTGTGGGTGTAGCTGAATACGTGCCCAACGTGAAGTGAGCCGGAAGCGGTTGGAGGGGGCGTGTCGATTGAATAGATGTTTTCTTTAGCCGCGCCCATGTCAAAGCCATAAACCTGTTTGGCCTCCCAATCAGGGGCCCACTTGGCTTCTAGGCCTTCTACGCCGGCTTTGTCTGGTACGGTTGCGGGCCCAAGCGGCTCGGGAATTGCGTTATTCAATAGGTATGACCTCGGTTTTTTCGACATCTCTAGATTAACATTGTTCTTGACCATAACTTCTCCGAAAGCGCTGATGTATCCAAAGCACAGGAATTCCTCCCAGGGGCCCAAGGCCTCACCTTCGTTTCCAGAACTTGAAAAGGAGGTGCTCGAGTATTGGGATGCCGATGGAACCTTTCAGGAGTCCATTGATCAGCGAGCGGCCATTGATGCCGAGGAGTTCGTGTTTTATGACGGCCCACCCTTTGCCAATGGGCTTCCTCACTACGGTCACCTACTCACCGGTTACGCAAAAGACTTAGTTCCACGGTATCAAACCATGCGCGGCAAGAAAGTGGAGCGCAGGTTTGGATGGGACACGCACGGGCTTCCGGCGGAAGTTGAAGCCGAGCGACTCCTAGGAATCTCTGGGCGCCCTGAGATCGAAAAGTTTGGCGTGGGTAAGTTCAACGACTTCTGCAGGACCTCGGTTTTGAAATACACCGAAGACTGGCGCAGCTACATCACCCGCCAGGCTCGCTGGGTGGATTTTGACAACGACTATAAGACGCTGGATCAGAATTACACCGAGAGCGTGCTCTGGGCCTTCTCGCAGCTTCACCAAAAAGGCCTGATTTATGAGGGCTTCAAGGTCCTTGCTTACTGCTGGAGATGTGAAACACCGCTGTCCAACCACGAGCTTCGTATGGACGATGAGGTCTACCGAGACCGTCAGGACCAATCGGTATCCGTAACCTTCCCTGTGACCAGTCAGGGCGAACTTCACGGGGTGAAGCTTTTGGCTTGGACAACAACGCCATGGACACTTCCCACAAACTTTGCGCTGGCGGTGGGCCCAGAAATTGAGTACTCGGTTATTCAAGCTAAATCCAGTGTTTTGGGAGAGCAGCAGTATCTGCTTGCAACATCCTTGATCCCCGGCTACCTCAAGGAACTTGGGTTTGAGTCCATCGAGGATGCAACCGCAGCGGTTACTAAGAAGTTGATGGGTTCGGATTTGGCCGGCATTCGCTATGAGCCGGTCTTCGACTTCTATCGCGATGCTGAGAAATTTGACATTGAAAATGCCTGGCAGGTGCTGGTGGGGGACTACGTTACCGCCGATGACGGAACTGGAATCGTTCACCAGGCGCCGGCGTATGGTGAAGATGACCAGATGCTGTGTTCCGCAGCCGGCATTCCAACTTATGTTTCTGTAAACGAACGGGGTGAGTTCACCTCCCTGATCGAGCCCTATCAGGGGCAGCACGTATTTGAGGCCAACAAGCCGATTACCCAAGACCTCAAGAGCTCAGGGCGACTATTTAGGCAGGCTTCCTACGAGCACAGCTACCCCCACTGTTACCGGTGCAAGAATCCGCTGATTTATAAGGCGGTCTCTTCTTGGTTCGTTGAAACAACGAAAATCAAAGAGCGCATGCTGGAGCTGAACCAGGAAATCAATTGGGTGCCTGAGCACACCAAAGACGGCGGCTTCGGAAAGTGGCTCGAGAATGTTCGCGACTGGGCCATATCCAGAAACCGCTTCTGGGGCGCTCCAATCCCGGTATGGAAGTCAGACGACCCGAACTACCCTCGGATTGATGTCTACGGCTCCCTTGATGAGCTAGAGCGGGATTTCGGTGTTAGGCCGAACGATTTCCACAGACCAGTAATTGATGAACTCACAAGACCGAATCCAGACGATCCAACCGGTAAGTCAACAATGAGGAGAGTTCCCGAGGTTTTGGACTGCTGGTTTGAGTCCGGCTCAATGCCTTTTGCTCAGGTTCACTATCCATTTGAAAACCAGGAGTGGTTCGACTCTCACTTCCCTGGCGATTACATCGTTGAGTATGTGGGTCAGACCAAGGGTTGGTTCTACACCCTGCACGTTCTTTCCACTGCTTTGTTTGATCGACCCGCATTCAAGAATGCGGTGAGCCATGGAATTGTCTTGGGTAACGACGGACAGAAGATGTCCAAGAGTCTTAGAAACTACCCAGACGTAAATGAGGTCTTTGATCGCGATGGTTCTGATTCCATGCGCTGGTTCCTCATGTCCAGTCCAATCCTGAGGGGTGGAAACCTTTCAGTCACTGAACAGGGCATTCGCGAGGGTGTTCGGCAGGCGCTGTTGCCGCTGTGGAATAGCTATTACTTCTTCGCTCTCTATGCCAACGCCTCCAACTACACGGCAAGCCCATCCATGGCTTCCGAGGAGTTGCTGGATCGCTACATAATGGCCAAAACCAGAAGACTAATTGAAGAAGTCACCGCAGATCTTGATGCCTTTGACAGCTTCTCGGCATCTGCCAAGGTCAGGGATTTTGCCGAGGTTCTAACAAATTGGTACATCCGTCGATCACGCGATCGCTTCTGGGCCGGTGACAAGGATGCCTTTGACACGCTCTACACGGTGCTGGAGTCGGTCTTTAGAGTCATCGCACCACTGTTGCCACTGGCTGCCGAGGAAATGTGGCGGGGACTTACCGGCGGCAGGTCGGTTCACCTGGAGTCTTGGCCGGAGGCTGAGGAGTTCGTAGCTGACGATCGATTGGTTTCGGACATGGATGCCATCCGCGAGGCAGCTTCAGTCGGACTGTCACTTCGAAAGTCATCCAAGCTCAGAGTGAGATTGCCGTTGGCAAAACTAACCGTGGCTGTTGCCGACGTTCAGACTCTCGGCGCTTACGCTGACCTCTTAGCTGAAGAGCTCAACGTCAAAAGCGTCGAGGTGGTTGAGGCAGATTCAGAGACAGCCAGCAAGTTCGGATTGGCTAAATCTCTGACAGTCAACGCTCGTGCGCTTGGGCCACGAGTGGGCAAGGACGTTCAGCGCATCATCGGCCAGGCCAAGTCTGGTAACTGGCAGCAAACCCCCGATGGTGTCGAAGTGGATGGAACCAAGCTGGAGGCAGGAGAGTATGAGCTAACTCTGGTGGCAAACGCCGACGACAGCAGCCAGCTGGTGGGCCTTACCTCGCTCGGCTTTGTGTTGCTCGACACTAGATTGACCCCGGAATTGTTGGCCGAAGGCCTAGCCAGGGACACCATTCGGCACGTACAGCAGGCCAGAAAAGATGCGGACCTCGATGTCTCAGATCGAATCAGTCTGGCTTTGACGGCTGATGAAGAATCTGTGACCGCACTCATCCAGCACCAGGAGCTCATATCCAAAGAGACCCTTGCCACTGAGCTCTCTATAGTTGCCGGAGCCGCAAGCAGCTTGCAGATTGGTGAAACCGGACAACTGGATATTTCCGTGGTAAAAAATTGAGCAGTTCCGATAATTTTGACACCATAGACCAAGTTCTGGCAGCCCTGTATGCCAGGCAGCCTGAGAGCAAAATTGAGGCCCGCTTAGATCCAACCAAGCGACTGGTCGACCTAATGGGAAGCCCGCAGGCAAACTACAAAATCATTCACATAACCGGCACCAATGGCAAGACTTCAATAGCCAGGATCACCGAACGGCTGTTGCGCGAACACGGGCTTAGAACTGGCCGCCTTACCAGTCCACACCTAGTGAAATTCAATGAGCGCATTGCCCTAGACGGTGAGCCAGTTGAGGATCAGCGGATCATCGATGCTTTTCAGGAAAACCTGCCGCTGATTGATTTGGTTGACCAGGAGCTCGAATTGGCCGGCGAAGCTGCACTAACTTTTTTTGAGGTATTCACGGCGTTGGCATTTCATGTTTTCTCCGACGCGCCAATTGATGTCTTGGTGCTGGAGGTCGGCATCGGAGGCCTCTGGGATGCAACGAACGTTGCAGATGCAGACGTTGCAGTATTTGGGTCAATTGCGCTGGACCACCAAAAAACGCTAGGTGAAACGGTCGAGGAAATTGCAGAAACCAAGGCTGGAATCATCAAGCCAGGCTCGATCGTGGTTTCAAATTCACAGCTGGCTAGCGTCGAGGCAATCCTGAGGCGTCATGCTGAGAATGATGTTTTTATAGGCGGCGGCGAGTTCAAGTTCTCCGATGCCGAGCCAGATGGCTTCGGCACCAGGTTCACAGTCCAAGCAATTTTTTCGGAATACCCGTCAGTCTGGATGCCGATCATTGGGCAGCACCAGGCTCAGAATGCAACGACTGCGATCGTGGCAGTGGAGGCATTTTTGGGCAGGTCGATCGCAGACGAGGTGCTGCGAGCAGCCCTGGCAGACGCGATAACCCCTGGCAGGTTGCAGGTGGTCAGCAAGGAACCTCTGGTTGTTCTAGACGGTGCTCATAACCCAGCTGGGCTGGAAAGCCTGCGCGAGGCCATGAACTGGCATTTTGCAGCCCCCAAAGCAATCGGTGTGGTTGGAATGGTGGGCGACAAAGACCTTGTTTCAAGCGCTCAAGAGCTGGCAGGGGTTTTCGAGCACCTGATAATCACTAGCGTTCCAGGCGGCAGGGGAATTCCGGCATCTGAACTGGAAGCGGTATTTACCGACCAGGGCGTGTTGGTCGATGAAATTGACGAGGATTTTTGGTCGGCGCATAGCAGTGCCGTTAAACTTGGTGCAGAAACCAACCGGCCGGTCTTTGTTAGTGGCTCCCTCTATCTTGTTGGGGCACTGCTCGAACGGCTTCAAGACAAGGATGATGGTGAAGAGTAAATCCTCAAAAAGAGCACTGGCTTCGATTGCGCTGAGCTTTGAAGCTTTCGTGGTGTTCTTCGCCACCCTGACGGCCTTCGGTCTGAAGGCCGCGGACATCACCCCGAATCTTCCTCAAACAGAAATCATTTGGGCCATTGGTTTGACCCTGGCGCTGCTTTGCATTTTGACTCCAGCGCTGCTTTCCGAGCCCTTCGGCTACGCACTTGGCTGGTTGATCCAGGTTGTAGTGCTGGCTTCGGGCTTTTGGCTGTGGGGCATGTTTGTTATCGGCTCCATTGTTGCCGGTATGTGGATTTGGGCTCTGGTTGCCGGTGGCACAATAGACAAAGCTCGCGCGAATGTAGACAAATTGAAAGGACTCACCGAAGATGCAGACCCTAGTTCTAATTAAGCCAGATGGCGTTCGAAGGAACCTGATTGGCGAGATAATCTCCCGCTGTGAGCAAAAGGGCTATCAAGTCGCCAAGCTAGAGAAGCTAACTCCCTCTCGAGAGTTGCTTGCCAAGCACTACGCGGAGCACGAGGGTAAGGCCTTTTACGAGCCACTTATGGAATTCATGATGTCTGGCCCGGTCGTAGCTATCGCGCTAGAGGGCAACCGCGTGATCGAAGGTTTCCGAGTTCTTGCTGGACCAACCGATCCAACCGTGGCGGCTCCGGGAACTATCAGAGGCGACTTAGGTCGAGACTGGGGCACAAAGGTGGTTCAAAACCTTGTGCACGGTTCCGACTCAGACGACAGCGCCGAGCGCGAACTGGCCCTTTGGTTCGACCAGAACTAGAACAGAGTCGGCCAGAACTCCCAGAACTGCACCAAAATCAAAACGGCAATAATCAAGTAGGTCATCAGCGCCAGGACCCAGCTCCAGGAGTAAACAAACTCGCCCAGCTTTGGCCTATTTCCCAGATGTCCATCGTTTAGGGTTCGACCGAGCGTCATCCAGAACAGCGGAATTGTGGCAGTCCAGGCAACCATGCAGTAAATGCAAAGTGAGCCAATTACGTAAGCCGACTGGGTGAATAACCAAATAACAAAAACGAAGGCACCGGCATGTCCGGCAAGGAATAAGCGCCAGAACCAGGGGGCAAATTTTGCTCCGGCAAGCATTGCCATTCCCACTACTACGGGAGCAAAGAACGCTGCTAAGCCAATTAGTGGGTTAGGGAAACCCAGCAGAGCGGCCTGCTCACTGAGCATTACCGACTTGCAGCTAAGAAACGGTGAGATGTCGCAAGAGGTTGAAGCCAGCGGATTTGCAGCAACGTGCAAGCGCTCTAGAGTCAAACCGAAGCTTGCAATCCAGCCCATTACACCGAGCGAGATTAGGGCAATTGGAAATAGCATCTTCAAATTATCCCATTTTTATAACATCCCATGGCATACTTAGTACAAAGATGCGATCACACTTGCATCAAAGATTTGTTCGGCGAGCGACATGCCCCGACGATAAGAATTAGGTTCCGGCTGCGGCTTGAACCACGAGAATGGCCTCAAGGGTGTGGACCAAAGGGCTTTATAGGGCACAAGTGGCTACTAAAAAAGAGGAACCAAAGAAACCGCTGACTACTCAGCTAATTTTCCAGGCACCAGACCTCCCGACTCCAAAGGTGAATCCGCGCAGCGGAAAGCTTGCCGACGAGGAAGCGACTGAGGCGCCGAAACGCGCTCCGGCAGCACGAACCAGAACCCGAACTAAGGCCGAACCAAGTCAATCCAAGAAGCAGGCGGATCAGCCAGCTGAGGAAAAAGAGGCTGGCTCGACTAGGGTCGCCGCCAAGCGCGCCAGGCGCAAAGACTCTCGCGACTCTGGTCGCCGCCGAACTGCTGTCACCGAGTCTGAGTTCTTGGCACGTCGCGAATCGGTCGATAGAAGAATGGTCGTCCGCGAAAAGGATGCCCGAGTTCAAATTGGCGTTCTTGAAGACGGCTTGTTGGTTGAGCACTATGTGGCTGAGAGCCAAGGTGGTTCACTAATCGGCAATGTCTACCTAGGAAAAGTTCAAAACGTGCTGCCATCCATGGAGGCAGCATTCGTTGACATCGGGCGCGGCAGAAACGCTGTGCTCTACTCGGGTGAGGTTGACTGGGAGGCTGCCGAGACTGGCAACCAGCCACGTCGCATCGAACTTGCACTGAAGTCCGGAGATCATGTCTTGGTGCAGGTCACCAAGGATCCAGTTGGACAAAAAGGTGCTCGACTTACTTCTCAAATTTCGCTACCGGGGCGCTTCCTGGTCTACGTTCCTGGCGGCAACATGTCCGGAATCTCCAGAAAGCTTCCTGAGGGAGAGCGCCAGCGTCTAAAGCAGATTCTGAAGCATGCTCTGCCGGAAGATGCTGGTGTGATTGTCAGGACCGCTGCAGAAGGCGCAACTGAGGATCAGCTGACTCTTGATGTTGAGAGACTCAAGAGCCAATGGGAAGACATCAATGCCCAGGTTGCCAAGGGTAAGGCACCGACTTTGCTCCACAGCGAACCAGATCTACTGGTCAAAATCATTCGCGATGTCTTCAATGAAGATTTCCATGAGCTAGTTATTTCCGGTGGAGATTCGCTCGAGACAATTCGCCACTACCTAGCGTCAGTGGCTCCAGAGCTGCTGGAGCGATTGGTTGAATACACCGAGCAAGAAGATATCTTTGACAAGTACCGCCTGGGAGATCAGATAGCCAAGGCGCTTGATCGCAAGGTGTTCTTGCCATCGGGTGGCTCGTTGGTAATAGACCGAACCGAAGCCATGACCGTGGTTGACGTGAACACAGGTAAGTTCATCGGTTCTGGTGGAAACCTTGAAGAGACCGTCACCAAGAACAACCTTGAGGCCGCGGAGGAGCTGGTTCGCCAGTTGAGACTGCGTGACATTGGTGGAATTGTCGTGGTCGACTTCATCGACATGATTCAAGAATCTAACCAGGAAATGGTGCGCAGGCGACTGCTCGAGTGCCTAAGCAGAGACCGGACTAAGAATCAGGTTGGCGAGGTTACGTCTCTAGGTCTAGTGCAGCTGACCCGAAAGAAGATCGGCCTGGGTCTACTCGAGACCTTCTCTGAGCCCTGTGACTGCTGTGCCGGCAGGGGAGTTGTGGTTCACGATGAGCCTCGATTCAAAATGCCTGAAGTTTCCGAGCCAAAGCGCGGAAAGAAGAAGGAAAAGCCAAAGACTCAAGTTGTAAAGAAGATCGTTACAGCTGAGCAGGCAGATGCCTTCAAGAGCGTTGTGAATCAAATCGCATCCGCCGGACACTCGGAAGAAGTTGCGGCTGAGCCGGAGCAAAAGGAGCCGGAGGGTAAGACTGAGATTCTAAATGCGGTCTTAGATTCCCTTCCAGAACCCGAGCTGCCAGCCAAGCCAAAGCGTCGCAGGGCGTCTTCGGTTGACAAAGTGAAAAAGACCACAGACTAAATACGCGTTTTCATGTTGCCTCTGCTTGTTTTATTTGCTAAACTTCGAGGCTGTTGACCGCGTTCTGTGGTCAGACAAGTTTTCCCTAATAGTTAGGTTTCAAAGTGGTTTACGCAATTGTTCGCGCTGGTGGACGCCAGGAAAAGGTCGAGGTCGGCACCATAGTGACCATGAACCGCATTGCAGCCTCATCAGGCTCTGTTGAGCTGCCTGCAGTCTTGTTGGTTGATGGTGACAAGGTCACCTCTGATTCCAAGAGTCTTGCCAAGGTAAAGGTTGTTGCAGAGGTTCTGGAGCAGACTCGCGGCCCAAAGATTTCGATTCAGAAGTACAAGAACAAGACTGGATACAAGAAGCGTCAGGGCCACCGCCAGGACCTAACTCGTGTTCAGGTCACAGAGATCAAGTAAGTAGGAGTTAGACAATGGCATCCAAAAAGGGAGTTAGCTCCACACGTAACGGTCGCGATTCAAACGCTCAGCGCCTAGGCGTGAAGCGCCACGATGGTCAGGCTGTAAACGCTGGCGAGATCCTTGTCAGACAGCGCGGCACCCACTTTCACCCGGGTGTTAACGTTGGTCGCGGTAAGGATGACACTCTGTTCGCTCTTGCTGCCGGTGCCGTTGAGTTCGGTGCAAAGGCTGGCCGCCGAGTTGTAAATATCGTTACCCAGTAACAGTTTTTTTACAGAGGCGGACCTGGATAAAAGGTCCGCCTCTTTTTTTTAGGGAGGCATGATGGTCACATTCGTCGATCAAGTTACCCTGCATCTTGCTGCCGGAAATGGTGGCGATGGGTGTACCAGCACCAAACGGGAGAAGTTCAAGCCGCTTGCTGGACCAGATGGAGCAAATGGTGGTGACGGTGGGACCATCTCACTTGTTACGGACCTAAACACCACTACCTTGCTGGATTACCACCACCGTCCGCACCGGACCGGTCTCCACGGTGCTGCGGGTGCCGGTGATTTCAGAAACGGCGCTCATGGCGGCGACATTGCCCTGAAGGTGCCGGTAGGAACCGTTGTTAAGGATGCCAAAGGCAAGCTAATTGCCGACTTGGATGCGCCCGGTATGGAGCTAATTGTTGCCCAGGGCGGTCAAGGTGGCCTCGGTAACGCTGCCCTGGCTAACAGAAAGCGGATCGCACCCGGCTTTCACTTGCTTGGCGTCCCTGGTTGGCAGGGTGACATTATTCTCGAGCTCAAGGTGGTCGCGGATGTGGCACTGGTTGGGTTCCCAAGTGCCGGAAAGTCTTCCCTGATTGCGGCCATGAGCTCTGCTCGTCCAAAAATTGCCGACTACCCCTTCACCACCTTGCACCCCAACCTTGGAGTTGTGCAGGCCGGTGAACAGCGCTACACCGTTGCGGATGTCCCCGGTCTTATTGAGGGCGCAAGTCAAGGCAAGGGTCTGGGTCTTGATTTCCTCCGCCATGTTGAGAGATGTAGTGCGCTGTTGCATGTGATTGATTGCGCCACTATGGAGCCGGGTAGAGATCCAATGAGCGACCTCAAAGTGATCCTGGCTGAGCTTCGCGACTATCAGGTCCCTGAGGGACAGACTCCTTTGCATGAGCGACCCCAGCTGATTGCACTAAACAAGATTGATGTCCCAGATGCCAAAGAATTGGCGGAATTCGTGGCCGAGGATTTCCGGGCGCAGGGTTACCCCGTCTACCTAATTTCAACAGCCACCCACGAGGGACTGAAGGAGTTGAACTTCGCTCTTAGCACCGTGGTTGAAACTGCTCGAAAGAACCTAGTGTCTTCAACTCAGAAGCGGTTCTCCTTGATCGCCAACAAGGTTGATGACGGACACTACTTGGTTCGTAAAGAATCAATTTCCGGGGAAGATGTCTTCCGAATCATGGGTGCCAAGCCTGAGCGCTGGGTTGCCCAGACTGACTTTGGCAACACTGAGGCCGTTGGATATCTTGCCGAACGACTTGCGAAAATCGGTGTCGAGGATGAGCTAATTCGGGCTGGTGCCAAGCGTGGTTCAACCGTAATCATCGGCGAAGGTAATGGTGTGGTGTTTGACTGGGATCCATTGGTTGCCTCGGTGGCCGAGCTGGCTGAAATGTCACCATTAGCCGATGGCGAAAATAGGCGCACTAATCAGCAGCGTCGCGATGAGTATTATTCGATGATGGATCAAAGGGCCCGTGGTCGCGAAGAACGTGAAGCGGTTAGAGAGGCCAGCGTTTTTGTTGAAGAAGAGGAAAGTTGAAAAGTTCGAAGGTAATTGCTGAGAGCACCAGAATAATCATCAAGGTTGGCTCAAGCTCAATTACTGGAGCCAATGAGGCTCAGCTGGACCGCATCGTTGACTTGGCCGCAGAGCTTAGGTCTGCCGGCAAAGAAGTTTTGATTGTTAGCTCCGGTGCTATTGCCACAGCAGCACCTATCCTTGGGCTGACAGTGAAGTCCGACGACCTTCCAACCTCACAGGCGCTTGCCAGCATCGGCCAGGCAAAACTGATGAGCCGCTACGAAAAATCCCTTGCTCGGCACGAGCTAATGCCTGGCCAGATTCTGCTTACCGTTGAGAATCTAGACAGCGAAATAACCGCCAGTAATGCACTTAGGGCGCTTGATCGACTCCTGGAAATTGGCGTGATTCCAATCATCAATGAAAATGACTCTGTGGCAACACACGAAATTCGGTTTGGTGACAATGACCAGCTGGCAGCTAGGGTTGCGAAAATTACCCAGGCTGATCTCTTGATTCTTCTCAGTGACATCGATGGTCTCTACAGCAAGCCTCCGCAGCAACCTGATGCTGTGCACATTCCAGTTGTTCCATACGGGGGCGATTTGGACCACGTTGAGGTCTCGGGAACCTCAACCGGATATGGCACCGGCGGTGCTTTGACCAAGCTTGCTGCAGCTCAGCTTGCAACGGCTGGAGGTGTTGGCGTAATCCTTACGGCCACCGAAAACGTCGGGGATTTGGTGGATGGCAGCTGCAAACACACCTGGTTTGAACCGGCGATCAAGGCTTAGGATTTCAAAATGGACATTCAAGAGCTACTGGCTGCCTCGAAGGCTGCTACTGTCTCGATGGCTGGAGCCAGCACCACCCAAAAGAATCTAGCGCTCGAGGGTATTGCTAAAGAACTCGAAGCTAACGTTAGTGAAATCATCGCGGCCAACGAACTGGATTTGGCTGCCGGAGAGCAATCAGGGTTATCCAAGGCGCTCCAGGACAGGCTGCGGCTCGATGCTCAAAGGGTTAAGTCCTTGGCCTCAGCAGTGCGAGAAATCATTTCGCTTCCCGACCCGGTTGGGGACTCGGTGCAAGGCAGGACTCTAGCCAATGGCCTGATGATTCAGCAGGTTCGGGTTCCGTTTGGCGTGATCGGATGCATCTACGAAGCTCGCCCAAATGTGACCGTTGATATCGCGGCTTTGGCAATCAAGAGCGGTAACTGTGCCGTGCTGCGCGGAGGAAGTGCCGCCGAAAACACAAACAAGGTGCTGATTTCTGTGATTCAAAAGGGCCTTATTGGCGCCGATTTGCCATCGAGTGCAGTTGTGACTGTGGATCCATTTGGCCGCGATGGCGCTGTCGAGCTAATGCAAGCACGAGGCTTGGTCGATGTTTTGATACCAAGAGGATCCGCGAACCTGATCCACACCGTGGTCACCGAATCAAAGGTGCCGGTTATTGAAACTGGCGATGGAATTGTCCACATTTTTGCCGATGCTTCAGCCAATGTCGAGCTCGCCATTCCAATCATCGTCAACTCAAAGGCCCAGCGCCCCTCTGTCTGCAACTCACTTGAAACCCTGCTCGTTCACGAACAGGTAGCAGCAGAGCTTTTGCCAAAACTTGCAAAGGCTCTCGCGGAAAGCTCAGTACTAGTCCACGCGTGTGAACAGAGCATCGCCGTGATGCCGGGTTCAATCCACGCAACTGAACAGGACTGGGCGACCGAATACCTCGGGTTGGAGCTTTCGGTTCGCACAGTGAAGAGCCTGGATCAAGCCATTGCTCACATCTCGAAGTATTCGACCAAGCACACAGAGTCGATCCTTACCGAGTCAATAGCCAACGCTGAGAGATTCCTGCAGGAGATTGATTCTGCGGTGGTGATGGTCAATTCTTCGACCAGGTTTACCGACGGCGGGGAGTTTGGGCTCGGTGCTGAAGTCGGCATTTCAACGCAGAAATTGCACGCTCGAGGGCCGATGGGTTTGCGGGAATTAACGTCAACTAAGTGGTTAGTTCGCGGTAACGGGCAAGTCCGAAGCTAAACTAAGAGGGCAGAAGGAGCTAAATTGATTTCATTACTCGCATCCGAAGGCGCTATCGTCTTCGAACAAGAACTTCCTATTCCCGCCATCTTGTTCGGCGTAATAGCAATGACGGCCTTCTTGTCCCTGGCTTTTGTTACCTGGTCCTACCGTGATGTCGCGAATCGCCACTCACACAAGGAATCGACTAACAAGGCTCACCACTAGACACTATGAACTCCAAGCGACCACGCATTGGTGTGATGGGTGGAACTTTTGACCCCATTCACCACGGTCACTTGGTAGCTGCCAGTGAGGTAGCAGCAGCACTTTCACTAGATGAAGTTATTTTCGTTCCAACCGGACAGCCCTGGCACAAAAAGGCCGTGAGCTCTGCCGAGCACCGCTATTTGATGACGGTTATTGCAACCGCTGCCAACCCACAATTCACCGTAAGTCGGATTGACATCGATCGTCCTGGACTCACATACACAATCGATACTCTTACCGATATCGCCAGCGAAAGACCAGACTCCGATCTGTTCTTTATTTCCGGTGCCGATGCCATTGCACAGATTCTTGCTTGGAAGGAAATCGATCAGGTCTGGTCTCTGGCCGAGTTCGTGGCCGTTAGTAGGCCTGGCCACACCTTGGAGCTGCCAGAGGCTCCCGATGCGAAGATCTCGGTTCTCGAAGTCCCAGCTCTGTCTATTTCTTCCACGAACATCCGCAAGCGCGCTGAAGAAAAGAAGCCAATTTGGTATCTGGTGCCAGATGGCGTCGTTCAGTACATCGCTAAGCACTCGCTTTACGGCGGTGCAAAGTGACCGCGCCTTTGACCAGAAGAGAATTACGTGCTCTGGAGCGGCAGGCAGAGCTTGCTGAAGCTCCTGCAGAGCAACAGGCCATGCAGATCGATATGGCTCTTCCACCAGTGCCTACTGAGGCGCCGGAGCCTGAGTCGCAGCAAGCTCTGACCAGGCGACAGATGCGAGAAATGGGCCTGTTGAATGCTGGGTCATCAGACTCAGTGGTAGCGGACTCACCGGCACCACAAAGCACCCCCGAAACATCGGCGCCATCTAGCAGACGGCAAATAAGAGATGTGCTTGGTGAGCCGATGGATCCTGTTCTGGAGGACACTCCTGTGAACCCGAGTGCCTTTGTTCCCCTGGACTTGCCAGATCAGTCAGTCGAGGAAGTATTTTTCACCGGAGCCAACATCTTGTCTGAGCCAACTACTCAGTCAATAATCCTCGACAGAACAACAGACGCAATCATGCTTCCAGTTGACACCGGCGAAATGACTATCACCGGTTCGATTTCGATAGTTTCTGACCCGGGTACCGATTCACAGCCGGCTGGTTACGACATTGACCACGAATACACCAGCCAGGATGCGGTTGTTGGGGTTGTCTCACTAGTGAACCCAATCAGTGCCGCTGAATTTATAGATCAGCGTTCACCGGTGGGGGTTGTTCCACAATCAGTACTTCGCAGAGGTTGGTGGAAGCCTTGGGCTTTAGCGCTTGGTGCACTAGCCCTGGCAATTACTGCCATACTTTCAAGCATCACCATACTCGGAGCCCTGGGAGGCTAATTCAGTGCCAGCAACCAAAGAAACTAAAGATCTCGTTCAAATCGCAGCCAAGGTTGCCATGGACAAGCTCGGAGAGAACGTAGTCGCGCTGGATGTAACTGAGCCTTTCGCCCTAGCCGAGGTGTTCTTGGTTGTCAGTGCCACCAACGAACGTCAAACCCAGGCAATTGCTGATGCGATTGAGGATGAGTTTTTGGAACGTAAAATCAAGGCTCGATTCCGAGAGGGCAGGCAAGCTGGGCGCTGGATCCTGCTGGATTTTGGTGACTTGATTGTGCACGTGATGCACGAGCAGGAACGCGAGTTCTATTCACTGGAACGACTCTGGAGTGATTGCCCGGTTGTATCCATCGCCTAAGTTTTTTGTGTAGACTAAGGCAGTTCATGGGCCTGTGGCGCAGCTGGTAGCGCACCTGCATGGCATGCAGGGGGTCAGGGGTTCGAGTCCCCTCAGGTCCACTCATGAACCCAAACTCAAATTTCGTTATCGATCTCTAGATATTTAATTCTCGACGTGAATCCCGAAGTGATTCTGACTCTGTTCGCCTTCACTCCAAATTCTGCTGCAATGAACTTGATTACCGCCTGGTTTGCGGCGCCATCGACCGGCTTGGCCTTGATCCTCACCACATAGATTCCGTCTTCAGTAAGCTCGAGGCTTTCTGGGCCTCGGGCACCTGGCTTGACGTGAACCTTTATCTTCATTTTCCCGAGTCTAGGGATTATTGAGCTCAGAGCTGACTAGCAGCAGCTTTTCAGGAAATTCACTTAGGATTTTCCTAATTGTTTATGAAAGGAACAGCGTGGCCATATCTCACAACCCAGCCTTCAACCGAAGCATGCGCACTGGCCTAAGTGTCAGTCAGCGCGATCAGCAGCAGGTTAATGCAGAATTCGAAAGAATGACCACAACTCCAATGACCATGGAGGGTACTACCTCCAAGGTGATCGGCCTATTCGTGGCCGTATTGGCTGGAGCTGGATTGACTTGGTTCTTTGAGCTTTACTCACTGTTCTTCCCGGCAATGTTTGTCGGTTTAGGGCTCGGGCTCTGGGCTAGTTTCAGCAAGAAGGTTCGCCCTGGTCTCTACATGGCCTACGCCCTAGTTCAGGGAGTCTTCATTGGTGGCATCAGCGGTCTGCTCGAGATGCAGTATCCGGGAATTGTCCAAACTGCAGTGGTGGGAACCTTTGCAACTGCCGGGACTATGTTTGCCGCCTATCGTTTTGGGTGGGTCAAAGTAAACCAGCGCTTTACTCGTTTTATGACCTTTGCGATTACTGGCTACCTGGTCTTTGCACTTGTGAATCTGGGCTTTGCGATGTTTGCCGGTATCAGCATTTACAGCTCTCCGTTCGGGTGGCTGATCGCATTGGCTGGTGTTGGACTTGCCGCCTTCACTTTGAATCTTGATTTTGAGGTTATTAGCCAGGGTGTTAGTCAGCGTTGGCCACAGGAAATGGAGTGGCGTGCCGCCTTTGGGCTTACCGCATCTTTGATTTGGCTATATGTTGAAATTTTGCGCCTAGTCGCAATTTTCAACCAGGACTAAGAAGCTCGTTGCTGCCACTGTTGCCACAGCTGGCGTAAATCCCAGGCGTTCTCAGCAAGGACTGAAACTCCGCGCACTCCGGTGCGACGAGTCTTTCCGGAAATCAGCAATAGCTTGTTTTGAAATAGCAGATTGCTGCACCTGCGCTGGGCCTCGTCAAAGAATGTTGCGTCCGCTAAACCAGTACCGTCGTCCAGACTTATGAATACAACCCTCTTGCCACTTCGCATCGGGGGAGTCTGGGTTGCAACCCTTACACCTGCAACCAAAACCTCGGTGTTGCTGCGAATGCCAATTAGTTCACCGGCTCTAACAACCCCCATTTCGTCGAGCATCTGCTGAAATTTTTCAATTTGATGCCGGGTGATATCCATCTTGGTTATTGCCAGCTCTGATTCAAGTTCCATCTCTTTGGAGATTGGGGCATTGCCAACTGGAAGCTGATCTAAATTCTTTAGATCAAAACTCAGCTGGTTGGCATCAAGTTTCGGTGCTGCTTTGGCGGCAAGCTGCCTTATTTTCACAAGCAGGTCGCTCCTGTTATGGACAGCGGCCTCACCTTCAATGCCGGCGACTGCATCAAGTGCTCCAACAAGCGCAAGTTTCTCAAGTGTTCTTCTGGATGGCCTTGCTCTTAGGTAAAAATCAGTGACGTCCTGAAACGGTTGTTCGCAGATTATTCGTTCAACTTCCGGTTTGGAGATTCCTGCAATCTCGGATAGTGACACCCGAACCGCCGCGTCACCATCGTGTTTCTCGACAAGGTATTCATTGGTGGACCGGTTGACGTCTATGCCAAGCAGCTTCACCCCCAGTCTTCTTGCTTCCGCCAGTAATAGTCGCCGCGGATACATGCCTGGATCGTGAGTCAGTAGACCTGAAATGAATTCAGTTGGGTAGTGGGTTTTTAGCCAAGCAGAGTGATATGTGGGGACGGCAAAGGCGGCACCGTGTGCCTTGCAGAAGCCGAAGCTTCCAAACCCTTCGAGCACCGACCACACCTTGTCGATTACCTGCTGACTGTAGCCTCTGGCCGCCGCCGCTTTCTTGAAGTATGTTGCAACACCTTGAGCCTTGGCGGGCTTGCCGAGTTGGCGCCTCATCTCATCGGCCCTGGCTAATGTGCAGCCGGTCATAACCTTCATAATCCGCATCAACTGCTCGTGAAACACAACTACTCCGTAACTCTCTTCCAAAATATCTCGGAGGTCTCTGTGCATGTAGTCCGGTTCAATGAAGCCGTGTCGCCCATCCAGATAAGGCTTGATCATGTTGCCCTTCATGGGGCCGGGCCTAAACAGTGAAATTTGCATGGTTAGATCGTTGAACTTTGTTGGCTGGTGCTTTCCGGTTAGTTCACGCTGACCGGGGCTTTCTATTTGAAACAGCCCCAGAGTGTTGGTGGTTCGAATCATTTTGTAGACAGCTGGATCATCTTTGTCCACTCTGTCCAAATCAAGGTCCACCTGCTTGACTCTCTTGATCTCTTTGACTGTGTAGGCCATTGCGCTTTGCATCCTGACCCCGAGTACGTCCAGCTTCAAAAAACCCATTGGGTCCATGTCGTCTTTGTCGAACTGGCTCATCGGCAGCCCCATGCCGCTTGGCTCAGTGGGTGTTAGATCCAGAAGACTTGAATCGCCCAAAATAACTCCGCAGGGATGCATTGAAATGTGCCGGGGGAGCCTGTCTAGTCGCTGGGTTATATCCACCAGTAGGTTTAGCTTTCTATCGGTTTCGGTGAGTTTTGAAAATTCTGCGAGCTCGGGCTTTTGGTTCAACTCGGTTCGGAAATTACGCGCTGAAAAGCGCCACATGTTTTTTGCTATTTCGTCAATTTGCTCCTCCTCCAGACCAAGTGCCAATCCACCATCCCGCACCGCTCCGCGCCCGCGATAGGTAGATTGCATGGAAAGCAGCGTTACCCTGTTGCCTCCGTAGCGCCGGAAAATGGCTCGGTATATTTCGTGCCTTCTTGCCGACTCGACATCTATGTCGATATCCGGCAGCGTGCTGCGCTCGGTCGACAAGAAACGCTCAAAGAGCAAACCTTCGGCTACCGGGTCAACTCCGCTTATGCCGAGCAGGTAATTAATCAGCGAGCCAGCCCCCGAACCCCTTGCTGAAATTCTGATGCGCATATCTCTGATCATTTGCGCAACATCGGCAACCGTCAGGAAGTAGGTTGAAAACCCGAGCTTATTTACTGAAATTAACTCTTTGGAAAGCTGATGCTGAACCGTTGCAAGCTCGGCTGCCTTGATCTCTGGGTATCGCCAGTTGATGGCTGAATGAGTTTTTTGCCAGAGCACCTCAAACGGGTTTCCGGTTATTCCAAGTGCACTTTTTTCTGGAGTTTTTGGTTGATTCCAGCCGCAGTCTTGTTCTGGATCCAGAAAGCAGTTGCTGGCCAATCGCTCGGTGTTCTCAATCAATGCCATTGACTGTTTTGTGTCCTCGGTCACCTCCAGTGCCAGGGCGGCAATCTTTGAGACTGGCTTTAGCCAGGCCTGAGCATTCGGCTGTGGCTCAAATAAACCAAGTGGTTCCAGGTGTCTGGCTGAATCCAAAACATCGGCTGTAAGTGCCCCATCTGGCTCTATGTAGCGAACGGCATTGGTCATTACGGCTGAAATGCCAGTTGCTGCCGCCAGGTCCAACATTGCCCGGGCGTGTTTTGTTGAACCAATCAGCCCCGGCTCTGTCATGTGGTTCACCACTTCAATTGCCAAGGAGCCCGGAGTTGGAAACTGCTCCTTCCAGAATTCAGAGAGCTCTTTAGCTTTTCCTGGTTCTTTTAGTACCAACCTGCTCAGAGAGCTTTCTAGGCCGAGCAAAATTGTGCAGTTTGCCTGCTCCCTAAAAAAACTTGCTAGTTCGTGGATAGACAGCGAAGTTTCCTTTTTACGACCCTTGCGGCTTGTCGCCAGTGACACAATCCGGCAAAGCGTGGACCAACCCAAGCCCCTGTTGTGGCCATGTGCAAGGATCACCACACGACCAAGGTCCTGCTCTCCGGTGATTTTTAGGTTCACGCCGACTATCGGACTAATGCCAACTGAAATACAGGCACCAATGTGCTTCACGGCCCCGTAGAGGCCATCACGATCTGTAATTGCTAAACCACTAGAGCCCATGGCTGAAGCGGCAGCAGCGAGCTGTTCTGGGCGGTTCACTCCATAGTGGGCAGAAAAGGCAGAGCTGACGTTGAGGTGGCTAAAGCCCATTTAGCCGGTAGCCTCTTCAATTTCCCAGCTGTCTTCTGGTAGTTGGTGGCGCAGCTGAAAAAAGTATCTACCGGTTGTGCTTGCCGCCCACAATCGCCACATTTCGGTTTCAACTAGATTGCGCCCCTGACCGACCTCGGCTTGGCCGGCATGTTGCCACCAAAGCGATCTGGAATACCAACGAACTGGCCTGGAAGAGGTTAGAAAAAGTTCCCCACGCCAGTCAAAAGACGCGGGTGCTCCATCGGCGTCAAGCATGACACCAGTAGCAAGCTCAATTTCCAAAGCTAGCGCCCCTTCTAACTATTCGAACAAATGTTCGATAAGTTAGAAGTGTATGACTTGACTAAGACATTTACAAAATCAAATTTTGATTCTGTTGATCAATTACAAAAAACCTGCACAGCCGCTACACGAAGCACAGCTAATTCCTCTAAGAGATCTCCAACGGAGTGTCTCCAACTGGTCCAGAAAGCATTTCTAGTCGCTTCCGGAACGAATTCAGTTTCTTTGCTCCCGAAACAGGCATGTCGCCCCATGCAGTGACCAGTCTTATGCCCTGTAGTGCCGAAAGACTCCAGATTTCAAGGCCGGCTAGGTCTTGAGGCTGCTTGCGCACCTCTCTGGTTTCGTACCCAGCCTGGTTCGCCAGTTCGAAAACGAGCGACCTTGTTACCGAGGGCAGCCAATCTGTGGAATCATCCGGACCACAAAGGACGTCCCCTTCCCACCAAACGATGGAAGACAGTGCACCATCTGCTACGTGGCCACCGGCATCGAGAATGACAGCCTCATCTGCTCCATGCAGGTTTGCCTGCCTCCTAAGCTTCTGGCAAACCGAGAGATCCGGCCCCTTGACTAAAGGTTGGTTTCGCGGGTCTGGCTCGTTCAGTGACCAAAGCGTGCAGTGCGGGCTTCTAATCGGTGCCGGTCGGATTCTGAAAAATAACTGCTGACCAATTGGCTGAAAATGGCGAAATTCGATTCTTGGAAACCACGATTCTTCCAGTGGCGTTGCGGCAATAACCGCGTCGAAGAAATCAAGCAGCTCTGGCCGAGAAATGTCAATAACCGATCTGGCAAAACGCGCAAAGTGACGGTCTAATCCGCGAACCATGCCTTCGTTCACCAGCCAGCTGTCGGCCACCGAGAGTGAGCCTGGGATGGCGTGGTCGACCGGTATCAGGTCATTACCCGTGAATTGGTAGACATCACCCGTTACGCTCATCTCAACAAGATTACGGGTCTAAAGGACTAAAGATTGCCACTTTTTAGCGAACGCATTGAGGGTTGGAGCCCAATCCCTGACACTTTTGTGTCATTTTTTGCCGCTAGCCCCAATTCATTTTGGCTCGATCGAGAGCATCACCATGATTCTCGCTACTCGATCATTGGCTCCGGACTCTACTCAGAGCAGATGCCAACCTCAGAGCCTGACTCTAGCCCAGGGCAGTTGCCCTTTAGTTTCAGGCCAGGGTTTGTCGGGGTTATTAACTATGCGCTTCCAGAAGCTGCCCGACTTGAGGTTTCTGGGATCGATGTTGATAGGGCGTTTGTCTATGACCACGACAACCGCGCCATGTTTTTCCTTGGAAACTTCGCAGAGGAGGCCGCCTTCAAGCAGTGGTTTCACGCGGCCCTACTAAGACTGGCACTGGTCGGAGGTGATGCCGCAAGTTACCAAATGACTCATGATCCAGCTTCGGCCGCTAGGTTCACCGCGCTTGATTCAAAAAGTGACTATCTGGCGAAAATAAAAACCGCGAAGGATCACATTGCAAAAGGCGACATCTATCAGCTTTGCTTGACCACCGAACTGCAGGCAGATTACGTAGGGGATCCGCTGGCACTGTTCCTGAGGCTCAGAAGGGCGCACCCAGCCCCGTACTGCACGTTTTTGAAAACAGAGCACGGGACCTACGTGAGCATTTCTCCGGAGCGGTTCATAAGCGTTCGGGGCTCAAGAGTCACCAGTTCTCCGATCAAAGGCACCAGGCCCAGGTCGAATGATCCGGCTGAAGATCTAGAGTTGCAGCAACGACTTGGCTCGGATGAAAAAGAGCGTGCTGAAAACCTAATGATCGTGGATCTGATTAGAAACGATCTGTCGAGCATTTGTGAATCAGGCAGCGTCAATGTTGAGTCACTGCTGGCAATTCGGTCCTACTCGACAGTGCACCAATTGGTATCGGATGTCAGTGGCGAGCTAGTGGAGTCAAAAAACGGGTTTGATGCCTTGCGCGCCTTGTTTCCTGGGGGGTCGATGACCGGAGCGCCAAAGATAAGTGCCTGCGCAATTTTGGAGCAACTGGAAAAGCGCGAGCGCGGTGCTTACGCAGGAGCGATTGGCTGGATTAGTGCAACCGGAGACATGGATTTGGGCATGGTTATCAGAACGGCAATCTTTGAAGCCTCGCGAGTAAAAATTGCAGTGGGTGGCGGAATTACATCAGGTTCGTACCCAGCCACTGAGCACGCCGAAGTCCAGTTGAAGGCAATGGCACTTGTTGAGGCCATGGGAGCTGAGGTCAGTTGGTAATCTATGTGTTTGAACGAAGTTGAAGGTAGCTAATTGCAAGAGAATTACGACGTCACCGAAATCCAGAATAAATGGCTTCCGGTTTGGGACGAAATAAAGCCTTTCGACTCATCTAGAGCGGATGATGCTAGGCCCACCAAGTATGTTCTGGACATGTTCCCATACCCTTCAGGGGACCTGCACATGGGCCACGCCGAAGCCTACGCACTCGGAGATGTAATAGCCAGATACTGGGCCCAGAAGGGCTACAACGTAATGCACCCGATTGGCTGGGACGCCTTCGGACTGCCGGCAGAAAACGCGGCGATTAAGCGTGGCTTAGATCCGCGCGATTGGACCTACGAAAACATCGCTCAGCAAAAAGCTTCAATGCGCAGATACGCCTGCAGCTTCGACTGGGATAGGGTCTTGCAAACCTGTGATCCTCTCTATTACCGCTGGAACCAGTGGCTATTTCTAGAGTTCTACAAAAAGGGCCTTGCCTACCGCAAGAACTCAAACGTGAACTGGTGCCCTAGTTGCCAGACTGTTTTGGCCAATGAGCAGGTCGTTCAAGGTTTGTGTGAGCGCTGTGACTCGGTGGTAACCAAGAAGGCACTGACCCAGTGGTACTTCAAGGTGACCGACTATGCCGACCGGCTCTTGGATGATTTGGACCAACTTGAGGGCAAGTGGCCCTCCAAGGTGCTTTCGATGCAGCGCAACTGGATCGGTCGCTCCCAGGGTGCAAACATTGATTTCAAGATCGTTGATTCCGAGCAAAAGATCTCGGTGTTTACAACTAGGCCCGACACGCTCTTTGGTGCAACCTTCATGGTCCTAGCCGCCGACAGCGAATTGGCAGCGAACCTGGCCGCGAATGCGTCCGACACCGTTCAGCAGGCGTTCGAGCAGTATTTGGATGGCGTCAAAAAGGCAAATGACATCGAGAGACTCGCAACGGACCGCAAGAAAACCGGTGTTTTCTTGGAGCAGTACGCGATCAATCCGCTCAGCGGCGAACAGGTTCCAATCTGGGTCTCTGACTATGTACTTGCCGACTATGGCACCGGCGCCATCATGGGTGTTCCGGCTCACGACGACCGTGACATTGAGTTTGCCAAGGCAATGGGGCTTGAAATCAAAATGGTTGTGGACACCGGGGAAGAAGACCCAGCTGTTTCCGGCATTGCCACCAGTGGCGATGGCGTGATTGTGAACTCTGGCGAACTAAATGGTCTGAGTAAACAAGATGCAATCGCAAAAGCAATTGAGATTGCAGAATCAAAGGGAACCGGAGTTGGGTCGAAAAACTTCAGGCTTCGAGACTGGCTGATCTCAAGGCAGCGCTACTGGGGAACTCCTATCCCGATTATCCACTGTGAGAAATGCGGTGAAGTTCCCGTTTCACAGGACCAGCTCCCAGTTACCCTGCCTGACAGTTCAGGATTAGACCTGCAACCAAAGGGAACCTCTCCGCTTGGTGCAGCCGATGAATGGCTGAACGTTTCCTGCCCTAGTTGCGGTGGTGCTGCAAAGCGTGACTCAGACACGATGGACACCTTTGTTGACAGTTCTTGGTACTTCCTGAGATTCCTATCGCCACACTCGGAGGAGTTCGCGTTTGATCCGGCGGAAGCCAAGAAGTGGGCACCGGTTGACCAGTATGTCGGCGGGGTGACTCACGCAATCCTGCACCTGCTCTATGCGCGCTTTTTCACAAAGGTTCTGCACGACATCGGAATGGTTGATTTTGAAGAGCCATTCACCAGGCTCTTGAACCAGGGCATGGTTTTGATGAACGGTTCCGCGATGAGCAAGTCGCGAGGCAACCTGGTGCGACTAAGCGAGCAGCTGGATATCCATGGAGTTGACGCAATCCGTCTGACCATGGCCTTTGCCGGGCCTCCCGAAGACGACATCGATTGGGCTGACGTTTCGCCTGCTGCATCAGCTAAGTTCTTGGCTCGAGCGTGGAGGATCGCCAAAGATGTAGATAGCGAGCCCACCGCTGACTTTGCTGCTGGCGACAAGGGTGTCCGCAAGGCAACTCACCAGTTCCTGGTTGGTTTTGAGGAGGCCATCGAGGCTCACAAGTTCAATGTGGGCGTGGCGAAAGCCATGGAGCTGACTAACGCCCTTCGCAAAGCTATTGATCAGGGCGTCGGACCTAAGGACATTGCTGTTCGAGAGGGCGCAGAAGAGCTAGCCAAGGCGCTAAGCCTGTTCGCTCCCTACACCTCGGAGGACATGTGGCAGTTGCTCGGTCACGAGCCTGCTGTGGCTTTGGCTGGGTTTGGAACCGTTGATCAGAGTCTCTTGGTTGAACAGAGCACGGTTGCCGTGGTGCAGGTAGATGGAAAACTTCGGGACAAGTTCGAAGTTGACCTGTCCATAACCGACGCTGAATTAGAGGCGATGGCCATGGCTTCTGCGGCGGTTCAAAGGACCATCGAGGGCAAAGAGGTCGTCAACGTCATCGTTCGTGCTCCGAAGCTTGTCAACATAGCCACAAAATAGTCCCCCATAAACAGAGACAACCCATGGCTAGAAATTTTGCAGGCAGCTCGGTTCGGACCGACGAGCTCGGCTCGATTGCACTTTGGATCGAAAATGCAGGCTGGAAGATTTCTGCCGCAGGTAAACTGACGGCGTGATGACAGGCAAAACAGTCAATTGGCATCAAGCAGCTCCAGCGAGCCTTGTTCTTATTACTGGCCCGGAGGCCTACCTAGCACAGCGTGCCGCTCGGTCAATCAAGGACCAACTGAAAGCTCAACATCCTGATCTTGAATTCACTGAGGTGCAAGACGGCGAATACTCCCCGGGATTGATCTTCAGCCTGGCAGCGCCATCACTGTTTGAGGAACCCAGAATGGTGCTGATTCAGTCTGCAGCAGAGCCCCTGACTGAAGATTTACTAAAGCTCTTTGAAGGCGGACCACAAAACTGCACGATTGTGTTGAGGTTGCCAAATTTGGTTGGCCACAACGGAAAGGCTAAGAAGGCGCTTTCGCCTATGGCTCTAAATGTCGTCTGTGATGAGGTCAAGAAAGATGCCGATCGCATCGATTTTGTGAAGCGAGAGTTTCAAAGGCTAGGTGTTCCAGTGGATCAAGCTGCGACAAGGGCATTGATTACCGCCTTCGGTTCTGACATGGGTGAGCTGGGAGCGGCATGTGACCAGCTTGCTAAGTCCGGCAAAGGCAGTATTTCACTAGCTGATGTGGACAGGACTTTCGAAGGTCGCGTTGAAACTAATGCCTTCAAGATTGCCGACGCCGCTCTTGCCGGCAATGCCTCTGAGGCAATTCGCCTATTTCGGCATGGATTCGCAACCGGGCTCGACATGGTTGCTCTGACCGCTGCGCTGTCGATGAAGATAAGACAGCTTGCAAGGTTGTTCAATGACCGCAATGCTTCTGCAGCAGCTGTTGGCATGCAACCGTGGCAGCTTGATCGAGCAAGGAAAGAACTGGCTGGCTGGAAAGAGTCGGAGTTGATTGAGTTGGTGCAGCTGGCTGCGCAAACAGATTCTGATGTGAAGGGTGCCAGCCGCGACCCGGAATATTCCATCGAGAAATTACTGCTAGCAATGGCTAAATCAGGGCAATAAAAAAGCCGAGCCATTGGCTCGGCTTTTCTAAGTAATTCTCTAGAGGCTGTTGACCTTCTTGGCGATAGCCGACTTGCGGTTTGCAGCCTGGTTCTTGTGAATGACGCCCTTGCTAACCGCCTTGTCAATCTTGCGGTTTGCGTTCACTAGAGCCTCGGCAGCAGCTGCCTTGTCGCCCGCGCTACTTGCCTCGCGCACGCTACGGATTGCTGACTTGAGCTCAGTCCTTACGGCCTTGTTGCGCTCCTCAGACTTGAGGTTGGTGCCAATCCGCTTGATCTTTGACTTGATGTTTGCCATGTTCTACTTTCTACGGCGAAAACTTTTTCACGCAGGAATCCCCGCGAACAAGGCAAAACTCTACCAGTTTGGCAACCAGTGAGCAAGCAACATGGGAGAATACCTTTGTCCAGTCTTCCCAAAATGAGGTTTATTTGTCGCCACGTGCACGGTCTGCTTTAGAGCCGGCTAAGACCAATCAGGAGCAATTGCGCAATTTCTGCATCATTGCTCACATTGATCATGGCAAGTCAACGCTTGCCGATCGCATGCTTCAGCTAACCGGAATTGTTAGCGACCGTGACATGAGGGCCCAGTATTTGGACCGAATGGACATCGAGCGCGAGCGTGGCATCACCATTAAATCTCAGGCGGTAAGGCTTCCCTGGGAGCTAAATGGGGACACTTTTGCACTGAACATGATTGACACCCCAGGCCACGTTGACTTCACCTACGAGGTGTCACGGTCACTTGCTGCCTGTGAGGGCGCGGTCTTGCTGGTTGATGCAGCTCAGGGCATTGAGGCTCAGACACTCGCGAACCTATATTTGGCCATGGAGAATGATCTAGAGATCATTCCGGTGTTGAACAAAATTGACTTGCCTGCAGCTCAGCCAGAGAAATTTGCGGAGGAGTTGGCCAATCTGATTGGTGGCTCACCCGAGGATTGCCTGCGAGTGTCGGGCAAGACTGGCGAAGGCGTCAGTGAGCTCTTGGATCGGATCGTTGAGCGGGTGCCTGCTCCGAGTGGAAATATTGACGCCCCCGCCAGGGCGATGATCTTTGACTCTGTCTATGACAGCTACCGCGGAGTTGTCACCTACGTCAGGATGATTGACGGAAGATTGTCTCCGCGTGAACAGATTCAGATGATGTCAACAAAGGCGGTTCATGAACTGCTCGAAATCGGTGTCATTAGTCCAGAGCCAACTGCCACCAAGGGCCTAGCAGCCGGTGAGGTTGGTTACCTGATCACGGGCGTAAAGGACGTGAGGCAATCAAAGGTTGGTGACACTGTCACAACCAAGCTGAAGCCAGCCACCCAGCCCCTAAAGGGCTATGCGGAACCTAAGCCAATGGTGTTTTCTGGAATTTACCCGATTGACGGCTCTGACTATCCGAACCTACGTGAGGCGCTGGACAAGCTGAGGCTTTCTGACGCTTCGCTGGTTTATGAGCCAGAAACTTCTGCTGCTTTGGGCTTTGGTTTCAGGTGTGGATTCCTTGGCTTGCTTCACCTGGAAATTATCACTGAGAGGCTCGAGCGAGAGTTCAACCTGTCTTTGATAGCGACCTCGCCGTCGGTGGTCTATGAGGTCACGCGCGAAGATAACACTCACTTCATTGTTACTAACCCTTCCGAATTTCCAGAAGGAAAAATCAAAGAGGTTCGAGAGCCGATCGTCAAGGCCACAATTTTGACACCTAAGGATTACGTCGGAACCATCATGGAGCTTTGCCAGATCAAGCGTGGAACCATGCTTGACATGCAGTACCTGGGAGAAGACCGCGTCCAGTTGCGCTACCAGCTGCCGTTAGCTGAAATTGTCTTCGACTTCTTTGACCAGCTAAAGAGCAAGACCCAAGGTTATGCGTCCCTAGATTACGAGGAGGACGGCTACCTACCTGGAGATCTGGTGAAGGTGGACTTGCTGCTGCAGGGAGAGAAGGTCGATGCCTTTAGCTCGATTGTTCACCGCGACAAGGCCTACGGTCACGGCACCAAGATCGCTGCCAAACTCCGCGAACTGATTCCTCGCCAGCAATTCGAGGTACCGATTCAAGCTGCTGTTGGCTCAAGGATTATTGCCAGGGAGACCATCAGGGCAATCCGTAAGGATGTTTTGGCAAAGTGTTATGGCGGCGACATCTCCAGAAAGCGCAAGCTTTTGGAGAAGCAAAAAGAAGGTAAGAAGCGAATGAAGATGGTGGGCCGAGTTGAGGTTCCACAAGAGGCCTTTATCGCTGCCCTTTCCTCTGAGGACACCTCGAAGAGCGAAAAGAAGAAGTAGTGGGGTCGGCTTTGCCGCTGGGCATAGCCTGGCCAGAATCAAACCTAATTCCAGCTCTCCTGGGGCACGATCAAAGCTTTCACGCCTATGTTCACATTCCTTTTTGCGAGGTTAGATGCGGCTATTGCGACTTCAATACCTACACCGCCAAGGAAATTGGGGGAGTCTCCCAGTCAGATTTTCACGAATCCATAATTCGTGAGATTCAAGTCAGCGCCAATGTCATGCGGCAATCGGGCTACCCCAGCAAAAGCCTGAAAACAATTTTCTTCGGTGGTGGAACACCATCACTTTTCAGCTCCAAACAAATTGGCGCGATTCTGAATTCACTTGAATCTGAATTTGGCTTCTCTGATGCGATAGAGATAACCACTGAGGCCAACCCGGAGTCGACTTCACCAGATTACTTGCGTGAACTTAGTGAGCTTGGGGTCAATAGATTGAGCCTTGGTGCCCAGAGTTTTGATGCCAGCGTGTTGGAGACACTGGACCGAAAGCATGACCCGGCTCGAGTGGCTCCCTTGGTTCAGTCAGCCAAGAGCCTTTGCATGGACACCAGCATCGACCTTATTTACGGTGCTCCCGGTGAATCCTTGGACTCTTGGAAGCAAACTGTTGAGAGGGCGCTCTCACTTGGGTCGGGGCACATCTCTGCCTATTCGCTAATTGTTGAGCCGGGGACCAAGCTTGCCAGGCAGATTCGTTCCGGTGAGCTGGCGCAAACTGACGAGGATTTGGATGCGGAAAAGTATGTCTTCGCCGACAGAGCATTCACGGATGCCGGACTTGATTTGTATGAGTTCTCAAACTGGGGTAAACCCTCTGCCCACAACCAGGCCTATTGGCGATCTCAGAACTGGTGGGGATATGGGCCGGGTGCCCATTCGCACCTCTCCGGTAATCGGTTTTGGAATGTCAAGCATCCGCTGACCTATCAAAATCGCGTAACCGAATCAACCGCAGTGGCCGGACTTGAATACATCGACAAGCGCACCCATCTCGAGGAGCGGTTGATGCTGGAACTTAGAACATCTGCCGGGATACCGATGGAGACTATTTCCGAGCTGGCAATAAACCCGGAGCTACTGGCGTCGTGTCAGGACAATGGGGAGCTGATGGTAATCGATGGAAACCTGGTCGTCACCGACAAGGGCCGGCTATTTGTGGACCGGATAGTGCTGCAACTGCTCACGAATTAGCTGAAGTTGTCTAGACTTGGCACTCTAGGTAGGTGAGTGCCAATGATTCCGAATCGTTCTTTGGAAGTATTGCGGGCAATTGTGGAGGATTACATCTCCTCCAATCAGCCCGTGGGTTCCAAGGCTTTGCTTGACAGGCATCCGCTCGGAGTTTCTGCGGCCACTATCCGTAATGACATGGCGTTATTAGAAGAGGAAGATCTCATCACCGCGCCTCACACTTCATCTGGCCGAATTCCAACCGAAAAGGGTTATCGACTCTTTGTTGACAAGCTCGGCGAGATCAAACCGCTTTCCAGCTCAGAGCGCAGTGCCATCGAGACCTTCTTAGGTGGTGCCACGGACCTCGATGAAATAGTTGAGAAGACAGCGCGTTCGCTGTCCTCGCTTACCAACAACTTGGCCCTGGTTCAGTACCCGTCTTTTGGAAAGTCCAAGGTTCGCCACATCGAATTGATTCAACTCAGTGACCATCGACTACTGGTGATGCTGATTACTGACAGTGGGCGGGTGCAGCAGTCACAGATTGAGTTCGTCGAGCCTATCGACTTGGAGTTGATGCCCGAGGTTAGGGGAAGGCTCAATGGAATGCTTTTCGGCGGTGCGCTAACCGAGGTGAAGTTGACCGTGGAGCGATTGCCAGAGGACTTTTCACCAGAGCGAAGAAGTTTTGTCCAAAAGGTTGTTGAGTCGCTTCAGGATCTTGTTGATGCCAACCGTCAGGAAAGATTGGTCCTGTCCGGAGCAGCCAACCTAGCCAAGCAAGACGATGCCTTTGGGGGAGAGCTTTCCTCTGTCTTGGAGGCTATTGAGGAGCAGATGGTGATGCTCAAGCTGCTGAATGAGCTGAACACCGACCAGCATGGTGTTGGCCTCAAGATTGGTTCGGAGCTAGGTGTGGCAGGGATTCAGCATGCAACCTTAATGGCTGCGGGCTATCAAAATGGCAGCACTGAGCTTTCCAAGATTGGAGTACTGGGCCCAACCAGAATGAACTACTCCGGGAACATCGCATCCGTTAGAGCGGTTGCTAGATATCTGAGCCAAGTACTGGAGGAAAATTCTTGAGCGACCATTATGAGGTTCTGGGGCTCTCGCGAGATGCAACCGAGGATCAGATCAAAAAGGCTTACCGCAAGCTTGCAAGGGAGCTGCACCCCGACCTCAACAAGGAAGAAAATGCGGAGGACCGATTCAAGCTGGTCACTCATGCCTATGAGGTCCTTAGCGACCCGCAGGCCAGAGCAAACTATGACCGAGGTGGTCAGGATGGTTTTGGGTTAGGCGACATTTTTGATACCTTCTTTGGGTCCGGTGGCCGCGGTCCGCAGTCCCGTACCCAGCGCGGTCAAGATGCCCTGCTTAGGGTTGATCTGGACCTCAAAGAGGCCGTTTTTGGAGTCAATAAGACCCTGACCATCGACACCGCTGTTTTATGCCAGGAGTGCCAGGGCAGCTGCTGCAAGCCTGGAACTTCGGTTCAGACCTGTGATATTTGCAGGGGTTCTGGACAAATACAGCGTCAGGTTCAGTCCTTTATGGGGGCCATGGTCACCACCGCGCCCTGTGGCACCTGCCGCGGCACCGGTCAGGTGATTCCTGATCCTTGCATTTCCTGTAGAGGTCAGGGCAGAGTTCGGGCTTCGCGTGACCTGGACCTAGACATACCAGCTGGAGTGTCGGACGGACTCAGGCTTCACCTGCCTGGGCAGGGTGAAGTTGGCTTCGCCGGGGGACCAAGCGGGGACATCTACCTAGAGGTTTCAGTGCGACCAGATCCAATTTTTGGCCGAGATGGCGATGACTTGGTGGCGGTGCTGGAGGTTCCGGTAGCTGATGCTGCCCTTGGCTTTGAAACCGAGATCGAGACGCTAGACGGTCCAACCTCGGTCACGGTCAAGGCTGGCGCCCAACATGGCGAAGTCGTGACTGTCAAGGGGCTGGGAGCCAACAAGCTTCGGGGCCGCGGCAGAGGTGACTTGCTGCTGCAGCTCAAGGTGCTTACTCCTAGCCGACTGGACTCGAAGCAAAAGGACATTTTCAAAAAGTTGAAGGCCCTGCACAAAGATGATTCCCCGCGCCTTGGTTCCAGAAGGGCCAGAGGAAGGTTCTAGTGCATTGGTTCTATGACCCACAAGTAACAGCCACCTCAACTAGCGTGGTCGCCAATGAGCTGACCCACTTCAAGTCGCTCAGGCTTCGAGCCGAAGAAGAAATAGCGATCACAAATGGGCAGGGCTCGGTGTTGTTTGCTCGGTGCGTGGACCCGGCCCTGGGCACCATTGCTCCGGTCAGCTTTGAGGCGAGGCAGAGGCCAAAGCTTCAGGGTCATTTGGTCCAATCGCTGGCCAAAGGCGGCAGAGACGAGGCTGCCGTGCAGGCGGCTGTCGAATTGGGTGTCAGCTCCATAACCCCGCTGCAAGCTTCGCGGTCGATCGTGGAGTGGGGCCAAAAGGCAGAGCGAAACCAAGAGCGCTGGCAGCAGATTGCTATTTCGGCCATGAAACAGTCGCAGCAGGCATTTCTTCCAATTGTCAACCCGCTCGTCAAGCCGAAGTCGCTAGTTGCTGATTCTAAAGTGCTGGTTCTGGAGCCAACGGCCCCACTGACCCTCAAGAGCCTGGCGTTGACCGAGGCTGTGACCATCGTGGTAGGGCCAGAGGGAGGCTTCGAGCAGAGCGAACTTTTGGAGTTTGAGCACAAGGGTTTTGTCCAGGCAAGGCTCGGGTCGTCCGTGCTTCGAACATCAACGGCAGGACCGGCGGCATTGGCGGTAATTCTGGCAATGGCTGGCGCTTGGGATTAGTCAGTAAACTGTCAAAGGAGGCGAACTTGGACTGTATTTTTTGCAAGATTATTTTGGGAGAACTCCCATCGGAGATAATCGCGTCAAACCAGGATGCTGTGGCTTTCCGGGACATGTATCCGCAGGCTCCAGTTCACATTTTGGTGGTTCCGAGACAGCACACCAAAAACATTGGTGAACTGGAAGATGAGGTGGTCCTGAAGGGCTTGTTTTCGCTGATTCGGGAAGTTGCCGAGACCTTCACAGACGGTGAGTTCAAGCTGCAGTTCAACTCCGGAGCCCGCGAGGGTCAATCGGTGTTCCACACCCACGCCCATGTGATCAGTCAGCGGAGCGCTTAGTGGCTTCTAGTAAGTTCCAACTTCCAGAGATAGCCCTGATCGACCTGCTGGGTCAAGAAGATAAGAACCTGCGTCGAATCGAGAGTGACCTTCAAGGCCTCAAGGTCCAGAATCGCGGTCATGAATTCACTCTGACCGGCGAGGATCAGCTGGTTCAGGTTGGCCAAGCAGCGCTTACTGAGCTGGTTGAGATGGTCAGGCAGGGACTAAGCCCCTCCGAGCACTCTGTCTCGGAAACAATCAAAATTATCCTTGAGGGCAAAAGCGAACCGGCATCAAAGATTCTTGCGGCAACTACCATTCGCGCCCCCGCAAAAACAATTAGAGCGAAAACTAGCGGTCAGAAAACTTACCTCGATTCAATAGATGAAAACACCATCACTTTTGGAATCGGTCCGGCGGGAACCGGAAAGACCTACTTGGCGGTTGCCAAAGCGGTCGAGGGTCTCTACAACAAAGAGGTCAGCAGGATCATCCTGACTCGTCCAGCGGTCGAGGCTGGCGAGAAGCTTGGGTTCTTGCCCGGAACACTGAGTGAGAAGATCGACCCTTATCTGAGACCGCTGTTTGATTCGCTGCAGGAAATGCTCGAACCAGAGGTGACGGCAAAGATGATGGATGCCGGGGTAATTGAAGTTGCACCACTTGCCTACATGCGCGGCAGAACACTTAATGACAGCTTCATTATTTTGGATGAGGCACAAAACACTACCGGCGAGCAAATGAAGATGTTCCTCACCAGATTGGGCTTCAATTCAAAGATGGTGATCACCGGTGACGTGACACAAATCGATCTGCCCGGTGGGAATTCTGGCCTTCGAATTGCACAGAATGTTTTGGCTGATGTCGAAGGATTACACATCTCACATCTATCGAGCCGCGACGTTGTCAGGCATGAACTAGTTACTCGCATTATCGACGCATATGATTTGGCGGCCACAAAATGAGCATTGAAATTTCAAACGAATCTGAGTTGGCTGTTGACCAAGAGCGAGTTTTGGCTTTGGCAGGGTTTGTTAGGGACGCACTGAAGCTTCATGCGCTTGTGGAGCTCGGCATCACCTTTGTCGACGAAGCACCTATGACTGAACTTCACATTCGCTGGATGGATGAGCCTGGTCCAACTGACGTGCTTAGTTTTCCGATGGATGAACTGCGGCCGGGCTCTGACTTGCGCGCTCCCACCGAGGGAATCCTGGGTGACATTGTTGTCTGCCCACAGGTTGCTAAGGCTCAGGCGATCACCGCGGGGCACGAGACAATTAACGAAATTTTGCTGCTCGTTACCCACGGCATGCTGCATTTGGTCGGATTTGATCATGCGGAAAAAGACGAGGAGAAGGAAATGTTTGACCTCCAAAAGCGCCTTCTACTCGAGTTTTACGAGAGTGAAACCAAATGATCATTGGCTTGGCAGGAATTGTCTTCCTGTTTGTCTTGGTGGTGGTGGCCTCGGTTCAGACCAGGCTAGAGCTAGCCGAGGATCAGCGAGCTGGCGCGCTGTCATTGGCCAGAGCACTGCTGATCAGCGTGCTTGGAGGAATTTGGGTCATCTTCGCCCCTGCAAGTGACCGCCTACGAATTGTTTGTGGGCTACTGCTGATAGTCATCTGGTTGCTTCAGCAGCTGCTTGGTCGAGTTATCGGAAAGACGAAACTGGCCGAATCTCTAACCCTTCGTGCCGAGCCCTTTGTCACCTGGTGGAGCAGGTTAGTGATGCCGATTCGACTGGTTACCCCAGAGGCCGCGGAAGAGTACGAACAGGAATTGCTTGATTCGGTTGAAGAGTTTGCTGAGACCGTTGTGCGAGAGGTAATGGTGCCGCGGGTTGATATGGAGGTTGTGGACAGTGACGCCATGCTCCAAGATGCCCTGAGCACATTCATCTCCACCGGCTTTTCTAGGTTGCCGGTGGTTGGCCAGAGCGTTGACGATGTTGTTGGCGTGCTCTATCTGAAGGACTTAGCGAGGGTGGTTCACCAGGACCCGGCACTACTTGATACAAAATCCGCCAGCGAGGCCTCCAGGCCCGCGCTATTCACGCCGGAGTCGAAGTCGGTAGCCGAGTTGCTGCAGGAAATGCAGCAGGCAAGCACTCAAATCGCGGTCGTTGTTGACGAATATGGTGGCGTCGCCGGAATAGTCACCGTGGAGGATCTGATTGAGGAACTGGTTGGAGAAATCGGAGATGAATATGACCGTGAGGTCGTGGGAATCGAAAAGCTCGATGAAGTCAGCTACCGAGTACACCCACGAACCACTCTCGACGAGATTGAAGAGCTCTGCGAAATTGAACTTGAAGATGATGATGTCGACACCATCGGTGGTCTGCTGGTGAAGACCCTAGGGGTGCTACCAAAGGGCGGCGAGCAGGTAGAAGTTTCGGGTTTGCAGTTAACAGCCGACCGGGTAATTGCCAAAAAGGGACAGCTATCGAGTGTGCTTGTGCGTAAGGTCGTAGTTGATGAGTGATTTTAGGTCGGGTTTCGTAAGCTTCGTGGGTCGACCGAACGTTGGTAAATCAACCCTCACGAATGCCATTGCCGGTGAAAAGGTAGCGATCACCAGCTCCAAACCTCAAACCACCAGGCGTGCCATCAGGGCCATCAAGACCACCGAGGCCGGCCAGTTGATAATGGTTGACACCCCCGGTCTTCACCGCCCCAGGACCCTGCTCGGGCAGCGGCTGAATGACTTGGTGAGTTCTACGATGCATGAGGTTGATGTAATCGTGTTCTGCACACCCGCCAATGAGGACATTGGCCCCGGTGACAAAAAGATCGTGGCCGATGCCCTGAAGTTTTCAAAGCCAAAAAAGATTGCCGTTGTAACTAAGTCTGAAACGGTCTCCAAGCAGAAGTTGGCTGAACACCTAATGGAGGTTTCAAAATTGCACGACTGGGATGAAATCATCCCCGTTTCGGCGATGACCAATGAGCAAGTTGAGCTCTTGGAGGGCATCTTGATTGGCTACTTGCCGGTTGGACCGCTGTTATATGAGTCTGGCGTGGTTAGCGAGGAACCGCTCGAGGATCGAATTTGTGAGCTGGTGCGCGAGGCTGCACTGAGGTTAGTAAATGACGAGTTGCCGCACTCGGTGGCGGTCACTCTAGATGAGATTGTTTATGACGAGCAGAAGCCAAAGATTCACGTTTCGCTCTGGGTTGAAAGAGATTCTCAAAAGGGAATCGTGATCGGCAAGGGTGGCTCCATGCTAAAGACCATTGGTCAAAAGGCCAGAAAAGAGATTGAGCTGTTGATGGACGAACCGGTCCATCTAGCAATCCAGGTTCGCATAGCCAAGAACTGGCAGCGCGACTCAAAACAACTCGGAAAACTCGGCTTCTAGCAGTTTTCCTGGCTTGGTGGTAACCTTTTTGGATGCGTTCAGCTCTTCTGCTTATTGGCCGCGACGAGGCTTAGCCCGGCCCACACTCGTCGCGGAGCTCACCTGCGGTCATCACTGATTTAGGCGGAGAGAAGAAATGAATAGCCAACAAAAACCATCAAATATGCCATTTGGCAGGTATCAACCATTCCACGAGCAAATTCAAGTAGAGCTTGAGGATCGCACCTGGCCAAGCAAGCGAATTACCGCTGCCCCGCAGTGGTGCGCTGTTGACCTACGAGACGGCAACCAGGCCCTTATCGACCCGATGAATGCCGAGCGCAAGCTCGAGATGTTCAAGCTGCTTGTGCGCATGGGTTACAAGGAGATTGAAGTCGGTTTCCCATCGGCATCGCAGACAGACTTTGACTTCGTGCGGTTGCTCATCGAGGAAAACCACATTCCCGAAGATGTCACAATCCAGGTTCTAACCCAGTCCCGAGATCATTTGATCGAACGTACCTATGAGTCGATTGCCGGCTCAAAAAGGGCAATTGTCCACTTCTACAACTCGACCTCGGTTTTGCAGCGAAGAGTTGTATTTGGCCAGGACAAAGAAGGAATCAAGAAAATTGCCACGGATGCGGCAAGAAAGTGCCTGGAACTCGAGGCGACAATTCCAGACACAGAGGTTCTCTACGAGTACTCACCAGAGTCTTACACCGGCACTGAGCTTGAATATGCTGTTGAGGTCTGCAATGCAGTTGCCGCGGTTATCAAGCCAACGACCAAGCGCAAGCTGATAGTTAATCTTCCAGCAACCGTGGAAATGATCACTCCAAACATTTACGCCGATTCGATCGAGTGGATGTCACGGCACCTTCAACCACGCGAGGCAATCGTGTTGTCGCTACACCCTCATAATGACCGTGGAACTGCGATTGCTGCGGCCGAGCTTGGTTACATGGCTGGCGCCGATCGTATTGAGGGTTGCCTTTTTGGCAATGGAGAGCGAACCGGAAACGTTGACCTTATTACCCTTGGCCTGAACCTGTTCAGCCAGGGAATTGACCCAATGATTGACTTCAGCGACATTGATGAAATCAAGCGAACCGTCGAGTATTGCAATCAACTTCCAGTGCATGAGCGCAGCCCGTACGGCGGAGATCTTGTTTACACGGCATTCTCCGGATCTCATCAGGATGCCATCAAGAAGGGCTTCGATCACATGGCCAAGGACGCCTTGGCCGCAGGGGTAGAGGTCGACAAGCAAACGTGGGCGGTCCCTTATCTACCAATCGATCCAAAGGATGTTGGAAGAAGCTATGAGGCCGTGATTCGCGTGAATTCGCAATCCGGCAAGGGCGGGGTTGCCTACCTACTGAAGACGGACCACAGCTTGGATCTTCCTCGCAAGCTTCAGATTGAGTTCTCAAGGGTGATCCAGGGTCATACCGATTCCGCAGGTGGTGAGGTGAGCTCAGAGCGAATCTGGGAAATATTCCAGGACGAGTACCTGCCAGCTATCGAAGATCAAACCAAGTGGGGTCGATTTGAACTGCGCCGCATGCGAACCGAAAGCGAAATGGACGGTGAAGTCCAGATTGAGGTCGTTCTCCGCGACGGCGACGGTGAGTTTGAAGCTAAGTCCACAGGAAACGGTCCCATCTCAGCATTCCTGGGAGTGTTAGGCGAGAAGGGGCTCAAGATTCGTCTACTGGATTACGTTGAGCACACCCTGAGTGCCGGTGGAGATGCGCTTGCTGCTGCATACATCGAGCTGGAGGTTGACGGTCAAGTCTTGTGGGGTGTCGGTATTGATGGCGACATCGCAACGGCTTCTCTGAAGGCATTGATCAGTGCGACAAATAGGGCGCTCAGGGCAGCTGTTACCGCCTAAATCGGTAATTGTTGGGATACTTGTTTCATGCCCCACTACCGAGATGAAGCCGTAGTAATACGCACCCACAAGCTCGGTGAAGTAGATCGCATCGTTACCCTGCTGACAAAGAACCATGGTCAGGTTAGAGCCGTGGCAAAAGGGGTTAGAAAGACCTCAAGTCGGATTGGCGCAAGACTCGAACCGTTCATGGTTGTCGATGTTCAGCTTTATGAGGGGCGCAACCTGGATACGGTTTCACAGGTTGAACAACTTGCCAACTACGGAGCAGTAATTGTTGATGACTATGCTCGCTACACGGCGGCCAGTGCTGTGGTGGAGGCCGCTGAGCGCCTTACCAGGGAAGACTCATCCTCCAAGCATTACCTGCTGGTACTGGGGGCGCTTAGGGCTCTCAGTGCCAAAGAGCAGGCATCTGATCAAATTCTCGACTCTTATTTGCTTCGAGCCTTAGCAATCTCCGGCTGGATTGCGAACCTGACCTCCTGCCAGGGGTGTGGCTCAGATCAGACGGTTTTGTTTTCGGTGCATTCGGGTTCGGTGAGCTGCGCTAACTGTGCGCTGCCTGGGTCGGTGCGGCTTGGAGTTGAGGGCATTGCTCACGTTGGTTCACTTCTGGCTGGTGACTGGCAGGGCGTTTCACAGGCAACCTCCGCAACCCGCGCCACCGTCAGCGGTGTTGTGGCCGGATATCTGCAGTGGCAGCTAGAACGGGGCCTTAGGTCCCTCGAGCATGTGGAGCGCGCATGACGCTACTAAACGATCCGGCCAGAACAGCACCAGTCTTTGAGACAGTGCCAGAACACATTGCGATGGTTATGGATGGAAACGGGCGCTGGGCAAACTCCCGGGGACTAACCAGAACTGAAGGCCACAGGGCAGGGGAGATTGCACTGTTGGAGGCAGTTGCCGGCGCTGCCAACGCCGGTGTGAAGAATCTAACCGCATTCGCTTTTTCCACAGAAAACTGGAAGCGCTCACCCGATGAAGTGAAGTTTTTGATGGGCTACAACAAGGACGTGCTCAGAAGGCGACGTGATTTGTTGATGGATTGGAATGTTCGGATTCGTTGGGCAGGGGAGCGCAAGCGGCTCTGGCCCTCCGTGGTTCGGGAACTTCGTGATGCAGAGGCTTTGACCGCTCAGAACACCGGCCTGACATTGACTATGGCCGTGAATTATGGCGGCCGGCAGGAGCTTGTCAGCGCAGTTAGATCACTGGCCGAAGATGTGGCAGCGGGTAGAGTTTCGCCGAAATCGATCAACGAGAAGAGTTTGCAGAAGCGGCTCTACGTGCCGGAGCTCCCGGATGTTGACATGTTCCTTCGTTCCAGCGGAGAGCGCCGCATTTCCAACTTCATGCTCTGGCAGTCCAGCTACGCCGAATTGATTTTTCAGGATGTGTTGTGGCCAGACTTCACAAGGGAGAGCATGTGGGAGGCTATTCATGAATTTGGTAGAAGGCAGCGCCGCTTCGGCGCAGCCGAAGATGCGCCACTAAACTAGAAACTCGCTAAACAAAGCCCCTATCTCGGAGAATTATGGCAACCCAAAAACTAGATCAAGTTATCTCACTGGCAAAGCGAAGGGGCTTTGTGTTCCAGGCTGGTGAGATTTACGGCGGATCGCGTTCGGCGTGGGACTACGGTCCGTTGGGCGTAGAGCTAAAGGAAAACATCAAGCGTCAGTGGTGGCACTCGGTGGTATCTGGTCGCGACGACGTTGTTGGGTTAGATTCCTCAATCATCTTGCCTCGCAAGGTTTGGGAAGCCTCTGGACACGTTGAGGCTTTCGTTGACCCGCTGATCGAGTGCACAAGCTGCCATAAGCGCTTTCGAGCAGACCACTTGGAAGAGGCCTTTGAAGAGAAGAAGGGCCGCGCACCTAAGTCAATGGCTGAAATTGCCTGCCCGAACTGTGGTGGCAAAGAAGTGTGGACTGAGCCAAAGAGTTTTAATGGTCTCCTAAAGACCTCGCTTGGACCCGTAGAAGACGAGAGCGGCATGCATTACCTGAGGCCGGAGACAGCTCAGGGAATCTTTGTGAACTTTAACAACGTGCTGAATGTCTCGCGCATGAAGCCACCGTTTGGCATTGGCCAGATGGGAAAGAGCTTTAGAAACGAAATTACTCCAGGAAACTTCATCTTCCGAACCCGTGAGTTCGAGCAGATGGAAATGGAATTCTTTGTCAAGCCCGGTGAAGACGAGAAGTGGCATGAGTACTGGATTGAACAGCGCCACAATTGGTATCTAGACCTCGGTATCAACCCAGACAACCTTCGCTTGTTCGAGCACCCGAAGGAAAAGCTCTCGCACTACTCAAAGCGAACTGTTGACATCGAGTACCGATTTGGTTTCCAGGGCAGCGAGTTCGGAGAGCTCGAGGGAATTGCGAACCGAACCGACTACGACCTAAAAACCCACTCAGCCGCATCCGGAGTTGACCTGAGCTACTTTGATCCAACCGAAGAGGCCAGATGGACTCCTTTTGTTATCGAACCTGCTGCCGGTCTGACTCGCTCATTGATGGCATTCCTGGTTGATGCCTACACTGAGGACGAGGCGCCAAACGCCAAGGGCGGCGTGGACACTAGAACGGTCCTGAGGCTGGATTACAGGCTTTCGCCAGTCAAGGCAGCGGTCTTGCCGCTAAGTCGGAATGAGGCACTGAACCCAATCGCTAAGGATCTTTCTGCTGAACTTAGAAAGAACTGGAACATTGATTTTGACGATTCCGGTGCTATCGGACGTCGTTACCGTCGCCAGGATGAGATCGGAACTCCGTTCTGCATCACTGTCGACTTCGAAACCCCAGAGGATCAAGCGGTAACTATTCGTGAGCGTGACTCGATGGCTCAGGAGCGCGTGGCTCTGGACAAGGTAGCCAGTTATCTATTCGAAAGACTCAGCTAGATTCTTGGGCCTTAGATACGGAGCCAAGACATTCGAGGTGCCAGTCGTGCTGGCGCCAATGGCCGGTATAACAAATACTGCCTATCGAAGACTTTGCCGTGAATATGGAAACGGCCTGTTTGTCTCAGAGATGGTCACCTCTAGGGCGCTGGTTGAGCGCACCGAAGAGTCGATGCGGCTAATTGGTCACCACGAGTCAGAACAGTTTCGTTCGGTTCAGCTATATGGCGTTGACCCAACCACTATTTCTCGAGCCGTGAAAATGCTGGTTGATGAAAACCGAGCAGATCACATCGACCTGAACTTTGGATGCCCGGTTGCCAAGGTCACCAGAAAGGGTGGCGGTGCCGCGCTTCCCTGGAAGCATGAGCTGTTTGAAAAAATCGTGCAGGCCGCGGTTGGCGCTGCGGGTGACATCCCCGTAACAGTGAAGATGCGCAAGGGCATTGACAGCAATCACCTGACGTTTCTAGATGCCGGTAAGGCTGCCAGGGACGCTGGCGTCAGCGCTGTCGCGCTTCACGGCCGCACCGCAGAAGATTTTTACTCTGGGAAGGCTGACTGGGAGGCGATAGCCGAACTTCGGGAATCACTTCCTGATGTGCAGGTTTTGGGTAATGGAGACATCTGGTCTGCAGCTGACGCGGTTTCCATGATGAATCAGACCGGAGTTGACGGCATTGTTGTTGGCAGGGGATGCCTGGGGCGCCCCTGGCTATTTCAGGATCTAGAACGCGCGATTTCTGCCTACATCGCTGGTGACAAGCAGCCGGCTGTGCAAGAAGTAATGCCTACGCTCGGTGAAGTGGCGGACGCGTTCTACCGTCATGCGGAACTGCTAACTGAGTTTTTTGAGCAGGAGGACAGGGCCTGCCGCGATATTCGAAAGCACGTTGCCTGGTACTTCAAGGGCTATCCGGTCGGTGGTGAATTCCGGGCTGCTCTGGCCAGAGTGGAATCACTGCAACAAGCAGCGGACTTACTTGGAACCCTGGAGCGAGACCTGCCTTACCCGGGTGAAGAGGCTGAGGGGCCCAGGGGTCGCCTTGGGTCACTGAAATCCTGCTCGCTACCCGAGGGCTGGCTCACCTCTCGAGAGCTAAGCGAGGAGCACAGGTCTCAACTTGAATTTGCTGAGTTATCAGTTTCGGGCGGTTAGTGAAATGACTCTAAACCCCGATGCTGGATACCAAGGTGCTGATTTAGAACGATTTGTGCCGCAGCCTAGATCCCAAAGTGTTGGTCGAGGAGAGTTCGCAAGAGACCGAGCGAGGGTCTTGCACTCGGCTGCATTTCGAAAGCTGAGCGCCAAAACTCAGGTGCTGTCACCATCTTCTGGGGACTTTGCAAGAACCCGACTGACTCACTCGCTAGAAGTTGCTCAGGTCGGAAGAGAGCTGGCAACAGCACTCGGCGTGAACCCTGACCTGGTTGATATGGGCTGCTTGGCACACGACTTGGGGCATCCTCCTTTTGGACACAACGGAGAGGCCGCTCTAAATTTTTGGGCTGCGGACATTGGCGGGTTCGAGGGTAACGCGCAGACCTTTAGGATCCTGACGCGACTAGAACCAAAAATTTATGACGACTCCGGTATCTCGCGCGGATTGAACCTGACCAGATCATCCCTTGATGCCGCGACCAAATACCCTTGGCGGCTTTCTCGCGCCAGCGAATTCGGGAGTCTCACAAAATTTGGTGCCTATGATGACGACTTAGAGGTGTTCGAGTGGATGCGGCAGGGCGCACCAGAGGGCATTAAGTGCGTTGAGGCACAGATTATGGATTTTGCCGATGATGTCGCCTACTCAGCCCATGACTTTGAGGATTCCATTGTTGAGGGGTTTGTGAACCCGGCAGACCTGAGTGACCCCAGCTCTGACGTAGGCTTGATCGAGGAGATTAGCAAGTGGTCCGACGGAGAGCTCTCGCGGTCAGACCTCGAGGTTGCCCTGGCATCGCTTCGCAGCTCATTGCATTGGCTGCAGACCTTTGATGGCTCCGCACAGCACCTCGCCAAACTGAAGAATCTCACGAGTGACCTGATTGGGTCTTTTGTTTCTAGGACCACCGATGCGATCCTTGCCGCTGCGGCCAGTAAATCGTTGGCGAGATATCGTGCCGGGGTAATTGTTCCCGTGAAAGTTCGGAGTGAAATCGCAGTTTTGAAGGGGATTGTTGCCTCCGCTGTCATGACGCATAATTCCCGCCAGCCCTATTACGAACAGCAGCGCGAGCTGCTGATTGAACTGGCAGACGCAATGCTTGGGAAAAATGGGGCAGAGCTAGACCCGGTTGCAAAAGAGCTTTGGGACAAGTGCGAGAGCGACCGAGCAAGAAAACGAGTGATCGTGGACTTTGTTGCCTCACTTACCGATCCAGCTGCGATTGCCCTTCATTCCAGAGTCTGCGCTTAGGATTTGGTTATGGCAGGCAGAGTTGCGCAAAAGGACGTCGAGGAGCTCAAGGAGCGTGCCGACATCGTTGAAATTGTCGGCTCGTACGTCTCTCTTAAGCCAGCTAGTGCCGGGTCATTCAAGGGGCTGTGTCCATTTCACGATGAGAAGTCACCAAGCTTCAATGTCAGGGCCAACCCAGCCTTTTATCACTGCTTCGGCTGTGGTGCCGGTGGCGACGTCTACAAGTTCATCCAGGAGATCGAGTCAATTTCCTTCGCGGAGGCGATTACCCGTTTGGCAGACAAGGTTGGCTACCAGCTAAATTTCGAACAGGGGACCGAAGAGGGTTCAACCAGGTCCAGACTGCTTGCCCTGAACAAGTTTGCAGCGGAGTTTTATCAGGAGCAGCTATCCGGAAATGAAGGCGAAGCCGGGCGCGATTTTCTGGTTTCCCGAGGTTTTGACGAGGCTGCATGTCGCAACTTTGGAATTGGTTATGCACCAAAGGGCTGGCAGAACCTAATCGACGCTGCCACCAAACAAGGCTACGAACTGGCTGAACTTGTAACCGCGGGATTGGCCATGGAGAGCGACAAGGGTGGCTACGATCGCTTTCGGGGCAGAGTTCTCTGGCCAATCAGAGATGCAAATTCGCAGGTGTTGGGCTTCGGTGCCAGAAAACTTTATGAAGACGATCAGGGGCCAAAATATCTCAACACCCCGGAGACCCCCGTCTATCACAAGAGCGCGGTGCTCTACGGTTTAGATCTTGCCCGAAAGTCGATTGTAAAGACCCGGCAGATTGTCGTGGTTGAGGGCTACACCGACGTGATGGCATGCCATTTAGGTGGAGTAGAGACGGCCGTGGCAACCTGCGGCACGGCTTTTGGCGAGGAGCACATACGCATCATCAATCGCCTCCTTGGGCAATCAACAGAGCCAGCTGAGGTTATTTTCACCTTTGACCCTGATGCAGCCGGTGAGAAAGCTGCACTCCGCGTCTATGGCGACAGCTCCAAGTTCAATGCGCTCACATTTGTTGCCAGCGGACCGGATGGTTTGGACCCCGCTGATTTGCGCCAAAACCGTGGGGACTCGGCGATTCCGGCGATGCTCGCAAACAAGAAGCCGCTTTTTGAATTCGTGATCCGACACCGGATTGCCCAATTCTCTCTGCAGGACCTTGATTCGAGAGTGGCCGCGGCAAGGGCGGCGGCGCCAGTGGTCGCACAAATCTCAGATCCAGCACTGAAGGCCGGCTACACAAAAGCCCTGGCTGACTGGGTTTCTCTCGACAGCTTTGAAATTGAGCAGCTGGTGAGAACCGGGACTAGGCAGCAGGTTCAAGAGCGGGTGGAGCCTATGCGACAGGCAGGGACTCCTGCGGCAGTGCTGAACCCGCAAGGAAAACTTGAAAGACAGATTCTTGAGGTATTGCTTCAGGCGCCCGGTTCTTTTGATGCAGGGCAGCTCCGAAGAATGATCGCGGCCGGGCTCTCTGACCCACAGCACCAGCGAATTCTTGAAGTTGCCAGCACAAGTTCTTCAGACCTTGGTGATCACAACTTTGCAAGCATCTTGTCCACCAAGGTCAGTGACACCGATGTTGATCTGGTTCGCGCATTGGCGCTGGCGGAACTGCCGGTTCAAAATGAAGCCGGTCTTGAGAGGTATGCCAAGGGAATTGTTCGCACGGCCATGTTGAACACGTTGGCTCGGGAAAAGCAGGATCTCATGGCAGCACTCAGGAGAATTGATGCAACCGCCAGCTCAGAACAGCTGGATCAGGTCCAACGCGAATTAGTTGCTCTGGAAACTGAGCGTCGCGATTTGATGAAATAGCCCAAGCATCTGCTAATGTTGTCAGGCGCCCTTCGGGGATGCATTCCTCGGTAGCTCAATTGGCAGAGCAATCGGCTGTTAACCGATAGGTTCTTGGTTCGAGTCCAAGCCGAGGAGCCATTACTTGAAAGCCAACATGACAAAACAAGTGATTTCCACCTCTGTTTCTGTTGGCATTGCCACGGGTCTTTATGGGATTTCCTTTGGTGCAATAGGCGCAGCCGCAGGCTTGTCAGTCCCAGCAGTGATGCTGTTGAGCTTGTTGATGTTTTCCGGTGCTAGTCAGTTCGCTTTTGTCGGAGTAATTGCAGCCGGAGGCGCCCCAATCACGGCAATTTCCTCGGCTTGGCTGCTTGGTGTCAGAAACTCGTTCTATGCCATCCGTCTGAGCCCTGTTATTGGCCCTAGGGGGCTTTGGCGACTACTTGCAGCCCAACTAACCATTGATGAGTCAAATGCCGTCTCAGCCGCTCAAGAGCAACCAAAGGATCAGAAGCTTGGTTTCTGGCTAACTGGCGTTGCAGTGTTTATCTTTTGGAACTCGGCTACTTTGCTGGGGGCAATTGGCGGCAACCTGCTCGGTTCTGTTGAAACCTGGGGTCTTGACGGGGCCGCCGCCGCGGCCTTCCTGGGACTTTTGTGGCCGAGGCTTCGGGGCAGCACCTGGTTGGCGGTCGCTGGGGCGAGTGTGGCATTGATTGCTATCCCATTTACTCCGGCTGGAGTGCCAGTGCTGTTGGCGGCTGCAATTGCGCTGTTGCCCATCGGGGGTAAAAAGTGATTTCGAGTGTGATTTTTGCTTCGATTGCGGTCTATAGCTGGAAACTTCTGGGATACCTGATTCCAGCCCGATACATAACTGCAAGCAGGCAGCAGCTTGCAGAGCGCATCACGGTTTCATTGCTAGCGGCACTAGTTGTGTTGCAGGGTTTTGCGCTTCAGAACAGCATTGTGCTTGACGCAAGAGCTGCCTCGTTGGCGGTGGCTGCAGCACTATTGGCGCTAAGGGTTCCGTATATCTTGGTTGTGTTAGCCGGAGCCCTCACGGCTGCTGGCCTCCGGGCTCTAGGGCTCTAGGTAATCCTGGCCAGGTAGCCACGAGAATCCGGGTTCACCCCAGCCGCTTGCCTTGATTGCCTTTTTCATTGGTTTCTTATAGGGCTTCTGAAGTCGGTCGGCATAGAGCATTCCATTTAGGTGGTCGTACTCGTGCTGAAAAATCCTCGCCAACCAACCGGTTGCCTCAATCGTGTATTGCTGACCTTCCAGATCTGTTGCGATCAGCGTCGCAGCTTGTGACCTTGCCAAGGGGAAGCGCTCACCGGGAATCGACAGGCAGCCCTCCATGTCCGATTCCGGGTCACAGTCCGCTGGATCGTATGGGCTAACTGTAAGTTCCGGATTGATTGCAACACCGCGATAACTGACGTCTTGATCATCCCAGGAGAATACGAAGATGCGTAGCCCAACTCCTATTTGTGGGGCTGCGAGGCCAACGCCTGGTGCCTTGTCCATGGTTTCGTACATGTCTTGAACTAGTTCCCTGATCGAATCTGTGATCTGGGGCACTTCTTTGGCGACCGTGTGGAGCACGGGCTCACCGGTTATCTGGATTCTCTGCAATGGCACCACACCAATCTAGCGAACCTTTTCAGCAAATTGGTCTAGGCTTGCTAAGGCTCGAATCACAGGAGAAAAGTATTGTTCTCACCCGAACTAGTCAGACTTCTGGCGATACTGCTAGCCATAATTGGTGCGGTATTTCTGTCACTAGGCGCTCAGTTCCAGAATGATGCGGTAACCAAGCATCACGCCCCCGCTCAAACTCGTTTGGGGGGACTAACCCTTAGGCAGGTTGCGGACTTGCTTCGTCGCCCGAGGTGGCTTACCGGCACCAGCTTTCTGGTTCTTGCAATCCTGTTTCAGCTTTCCGCACTGGCTGTGGCTCCGTTGATTGTTGTTCAGCCGATTGGTGCTGTAGCCCTGATAATTACCTCCATCTTGAACGCTCGTATCTATAAGGTTCGCTTGAACCCCAAGACCTTTCTTGCAATTGGCTTGACCACACTTGGAGTAGGTGGATTTGTGGCATTTGCGGCCTCCAGCGCTGTAGCGGTTGAGCTGAGCAATCAAAAGCTTCTGCAAGTAGTCGGGATCTTGTTTCTGCTGCTTATGATGTTCGCATTTTTGTTCTGGCGCTCAAAGGGACAAGTGACGGCACTCCAGTACATTTTTGGTGCAGGAGTTCTCTACGGGTTCGTAGCTTCACTGGCCAAGGTTGTGCTTCAGAGGCTTTTTCAACAGGACTATGACCTGTTGACGCTGTTGGCACTTGCCTCACTGATTGGGGCGACGGTGCTTGGAGGCTGGTTCGTGCAGAATGCCTACTCTTCGGGGCCTCCAGATTTAGTGATTGCGGGCCTAACGGTCATTGACCCAGCTGTGGCTGTGGGGATAGCGATTGTTATCCTTGGTGAAGCCGAGGGGGCCACAATGACTCAGGTCATTGGCTTTGCACTTGCTGGGCTGATTGCGATTGCCGGTGTTTTGACGTTGAATAGGGTTCATCCACAACTGAGCCAGAAGGACGACAGTGAGTAATCCGATCAAGGTGCTGATTGCATGCGACACGTTTGCTCCGGACATCAACGGTGCCGCTAGGTTTGCCGAGCGACTGGCCGGTGGGCTGGTTAGAAACGGCAACGAAGTGCACATCATTGCTCCGAGCAATGAGGACTGGCACGGCACGCGCATAGAAACTCACGACGAAGCACAGATGGTTGTGCACCGCCTGAAGAGCCATCGACTGCGCAATCACAAGACTCTTCGCTGGCCGACACCATTTGGGATGACCCGCACTATTCGCAACATCGTGAAGGATGTAAATCCAGACGCGCTACACATTCAATCCCACTTGATGGTTGGGCGCTTTGCATTGAGGGCTGCTAAAGGCTTCAAGGTTCGCAAGATAGCTACCAACCACATCATGCCTGAGAACCTGCTCCGCTACTCGCTGTTGCCAAAATTCCTGCACCCATTGGCCATGAAGATTATTTGGGCAGATGCTGGTCGAATCCTCAAACACATGGATGCGCTGACCACTCCAACCAGGAGGGCCGCGGATCTACTAGAGCGAGCCGCCAAGCTTGAGGGAGTCCTGGCTATTAGCTGTGGCATTGATGCATCCCGATTCGCCAACAACACGCCCACGCAGAACGAGAAACCTGTAGCGCTGTTTCTCGGGCGTCTCGACGACGAAAAGCGGCTCAATATTCTCTTGGATGCCATAGCGAGACTTGATAGTCACCCGGACCTTAGGCTGCAACTAGTCGGCGACGGGGGAGAGCGGGAGCGACTTACCAAGCAGGCCGCAACTTTGGGCATCAGCGATCGCGTTGAATTTCTTGGACACATCACCGATCAGGAACTTCCGGGTGTGTATGAGAACTGCACCGTCTTTGTGATGCCTTCCATCGCCGAATTGCAGTCAATTGCAACCATGGAAGCTATGGCCTCAGGAAGACCAATTATTGGTGCGGATGCCATGGCTCTGCCTCACCTGGTGCACGACGGTGACAATGGGTATCTATTCCCTCCCGACGATTCAGACGCGCTGGCGGACAGGCTGCATCGGGTGCTTTCGGCCGACCACGCAGAGCTGTCTCGAATGAGTGAGAACTCGCTGCACTTGATTCAGGCTCACGACATCAACCGCACCATCACCATCTTCGAGGATCTCTACCGAGGCGTTGGCGAGAACCGGCCAACCACGGCCGATAATGAGCCCTCCTACATGATCCCAATTGGCCGCCTCTCTGCTGGTGTTAGAAAGCGACTGAATGATTTCAGGCAGGACGCGGTTAATCTGAGGCGCAGAGCTGAGGATGCTTCCGAAAGCGCCCGAGGTCGATTCTCTGAGGCTGCCGAGGGAGCCAGAGGGCGTTTGACTGAAGTCCGTGAGGAAGTGCGAGAGCAACTGTCTGAGTTCCGTTCAGACGTTAGCGAAGCGGCAAAAAAGCTGCGGAGAAAAAAAGACTAAACTCGTAAATGGCTGGGGGCGTTAGCTCAGCCGGTTAGAGCAAACGACTCATAATCGTTCGGTCGCGGGTTCAAGTCCCGCACGCCCCACTTACTTGCCTTCTTGTTCCTCTAAGTAACAGCTGGCACAAAGCGATTCGTAGCTGACTTTGTCGCCATCAATAGCAACCTGGTCGCCGTCAAAGGTGAAAACCCCATTTAGCATTCGCGCATTGAACATGGCTTTGCGCCCGCAGCGACAGATTGTTTTGAGCTCCTCGAGACTGTGCGCAATTTCCATGAGCCTTCGACTTCCAGGAAATGAAAGAGTTTGAAAGTCCGTTCTAATGCCATAGGCAAGAACTGGGATCTTGTCCAATACAGCTAGTTCTAGGGCCTGATCTACTTGCTTGGCTGTCAAAAACTGTGATTCGTCAATCAGCAGACAAGCTATTGCTTGGCCGTGGGTCTTTTTAGCCAGAGCGCTGGCCTCGTGAAAAATAGCGCGAAGGTTCTGATCGGGCTCAACCAGGAAGTCAACATCCCTTGAAACTCCAAGTCTTGAAACGATGGCCCTGTCTCCCTTGGAGTCGATGGCTGGCTTGGCCAGCAACACCTTTTGGGAGCGCTCCTCGTAATTGAATGCGGCCTGCAACAGGGCAGTTGACTTGCCTGAATTCATTGCACCGTAGCGGAAGTAGAGTTTGCTCATTTGTTATTACAGTAGCGCCTTGACCGCTCCCAATCAGCTATCACGTCAGCGATTTATTAGATGATTTGGGAGAGGAACTTTTTGGTGCGTGCTTCTTTGGGGTTGTCAAAGATCTGCTCGGGTGTTCCCACCTCAACGATCTCTCCGTCTGCCATAAACACAACTCGGTCTGCGACCTCACGGGCGAAGCCCATTTCATGGGTAACCACGATCATGCTCATGCCGTCACGAGCAAGCTCCTTGATAACATCAAGCACCTCGTTGATCATCTCGGGGTCCAACGCGCTAGTTGGTTCATCAAACAGCATGACCTTTGGTTTCATCGCCAATGCTCTTGCAATTGCAACGCGCTGCTGTTGCCCTCCGGAGAGTTGTGCCGGGAACTTGTCTGCTTGCTCTGGAATTTGGACCCGCTCGAGCAGGCTCTTGGCAAGCGCTTCGGCCTCGGCCTTGGGCATGTTACGGACCTGACGAGGACCCAGTGATATGTTCGAAAGGATGGTTAGGTGCGGGAAGAGGTTGAATCCCTGAAAAACCATGCCGGTTTCCTTGCGAATCTCAGAGATGTTTCTGACGTCTCGGGTTAGTTCGGTTCCGTCAACAACGATTCGCCCCTCGTCGTGCTCCTCAAGCATGTTGATGCAGCGAATCATTGTGGACTTGCCAGAGCCTGAAGGTCCGATTACAACCACTACCTCCTGGCGGCCCACTCTAAAATTAATGTCCTTCAGTGCGGTGAAGTCCTTGAAGCGCTTGACTACGTGCTCCATCGTGACGATCGGCTCGGCACTGTCGCCACCCTTGATCTGCGTTGCGTCGGTAAAAGCTTGTTCGGTCATCTGATGCCCACTCCCAGTTTTCTCTCTAATCTTTGGCTTTCGCGACTCATTACGTAGGAGCCAACCCAGAACAGTAGTGCTACGAAACCTAGCGATTCATAGACCAAACCTTGTCCGAGGTAGTCGTCCTGCTTTGTGATGGCCTCGCCAACCTTCAAAAGCTCCAGCATGCTCAGGGCTGCCCCTGCCAACGTGGTGTCTTTGAACAAGCTAATGAATTGCCCAATTTGGGCAGGAATCACGTTGCGCAGTGCCTGCGGCAAGGTGATCAAGAAAATTATCTTGACGGTCGATAGCCCCAGGGCCTTACCAGCCTCGGTCTGCCCCTTGGAAATTGACTGCAAACCACCGCGAATGATCTCAGCGAGATAGGCGGCTGTAAACATGGTGAAGACGGTCACCGCCCTAAATATTGCGCCAGGTGCAATCTCGGATGGGATGAAGAATTCTAGAGCTACACCTGCCAGTAGCAACAGCACAAACAGTGGAGCACCGCGGACAAGCTCGATGTAAGAGGTGCAGACTAGGCGGACGATTGGCAGTGAGGACCTACGGCCCAGTGCCAGGAAGACACCCAGTGGAAACGCCAGAGCAATGCTGAGGATTGCGATATAGACGTTGATGAGGAACCCACCCCACTCGCTGAGGTCTGAAACCAGCAGAGTTTGAATAATCATCACGAGCGGCAGCGCAACTAGCAGAATTTGCCAGACCAGCCATGGGATCTTGGCTAGAACAGCGATCTTCCTGCGGGCTAGACCGACAAGGCGCCCCAGGGCGATGGCCGCCACTGTTCCAATACCAAGCAAAACCGCATCGAGGGTGCCAGCCAAGGCGATGATGATCGCACCTAGGGCAATAATCAAACCAAATCGACTGAGAAGCCCGAAGCCAGTTTTGATTAGGCTGGTTCTATTATTCAGATCCCGTTTGGAGCTGGAGGCCACCGCGCCAATCCAGAAAGAAAGCGCCAAGATGGAGGCTCCAAGCATCCACATCAGCTCTTCTGGGAATCGACCGACCAACAGTAGCTTCAGGTTTACCTGAATGATTTCCCAGCGTCCGGTTATGAAAATAAACTGGAGTAGCTGCCAAATCACCCAGCCACTAAGTGCGGCAACGGCTACAGAAATAATGGAGTCCCCGACGGAGCGGAACAAGTTGCGCTTGAGCCAGATAATCATCGCTCCACCAGCGCTAACTTACGGTTGAAATAGTTCACTACCAAGCTCGTGACCAGCGAGATGGCCAAGTAGACAAGCAGGGTCAAGGTGAAGGCCGGAACCGCGGGGGAACCGTTTCCAACAGTAATCTGAGCCACCTGAGTAAGCTCAAAATAGCTGATTGTTGCGCCTAGAGATGAATTCTTGATTAGGTTCAAATACTGATTTCCGAGAGCTGGCATAGCAACCCTAAAGGCCTGCGGGAGAATAATAAGGCGCATCTTCTGCCCTGCACTTAGGGCGATGGCGTCGGCGGCCTCGCCCTGACCCTTCGGCACAGCCAGAATCGAACCTCGCACGATCTCAGCGATGTGACTGCTGGTGTAGACAACGAGCGCAACCAGCAGTGCAAAGAAGGAAGGATCAAGCCTTAGACCGCCCACTGTTCCGCGGCCTTCTACAAACGGGAGTGTCCAATTGAAGCCAAGCAGTAGCCAGCCGGAGGCGATAATCACGACTGCGATTAGGGCACCGATTCGGAGTCCATATGCAGGTTTGCCGTTCTTATCTGCCTGTGAGTTGCGAATTTTGACGGTCACCCACATTGCCAAAAGTGCAACCACAATGACTCCGAGCAGAATGTAGCCTGAGCCTTCGAACCAAGGCAGTGCAAGACCGCGATTTGATATCACAAACAAGTCAAGAGGCAGCCATGCATCTTCGATTCGCGGGAAAGTCTGCAGAACAACCGCCAGGTTCATGAAGGTCAGCAGGAGCAACAGTGGAAGGTTTCTAACGACCTCTACGTAGGCGGTTGCTACCGCTCGCAGCAGGAAGTTACCGGACAGTCGAGCGATGCCGACGAGTGTTCCGAACAAAGTGGCAAGCAAGATTCCAACGAACGCAACTCTTAGTGTGTTGAGGAAACCTTGAACAAGGGCGTCTCTGACCGGTTGCGACTGATCGAAGTCATTGCCGGGAATCGTAAAGCTTGCGGGGTTATCTAAAAATGTCAGGTCTGTTTGTATCTGGCTCTTTGAGATATTGACTTGGTAGTTGTTGTATAGCCAGTAAATGAAGGCGAAGACACCAGCTAAGACCAGCAGCTGGAATGCCCAACGAAGAACGCGGACGTCTCGCCAGAGTGGAACTCTAGAGAATGTGCTTGAAAGAGAGCCCATGTTTCAGAGCTCTCTTTCAAGTACACGCACTAGCTACTTACCTTTAGTTGAGTGTTTAGCGGTAAGGAGGAGCGTAGAGGATTCCACCGTCTGTCCAAAGCGCGTTCACTCCGCGCTCTAGGCCAAGAGGTGCAAGGTGACGGGCGAAGATCTCGCCGTAGTTACCGACCTGCTTTACAACCTGGTAGGCGAAGTCAGTTGGCAGACCAAGACTTGGGTCCAATACTGCAGATCCATCGCTTGATTCGATTTCCTGACCCAGGAAGCGCAAGATGCTTACATCGTCAGTGCTTGAAGCAATCTGATCCACGTTTGCACTTGTGATGCCGAACTCTTCAGCCTGAATAGTTGCAAGAATGGCCCAGTTCACTGCCTGTGCCCATGCTGTGTCGCCATCCAATACTGCTGGAGCTAGAGGCTCCTTCGAGAACACCTCAGGCAGGATTGCAAGTGCAGCAGCACCCTCTGGGTATGCAGAACGGAAACCAGTCAGCTGGCTGACATCTGAAGACCATCCGTCACACTGGCCGGCAATGAATGCCTCCAGGATCAAGTCAGTGTCGTCAAATGAGCGAACTTCCCAGTTCAGTCCCAAACGTGAGGACTCTAGAGCTGCGTTGCCCTCTGTTGTGGTTCCCTTGGAAACACAAATGATTGCGCCCTTCATCTGGCTCACGGATGAGTAGCCGCTGTTTGCAGCGACCATCATGCCCTGGCCATCGTAGAAGTTTGGCTGCAAGAAGGTTGCTGCCTCGCTACCATCGCGGGTTGCAGTCCAAGTTGTGTTTCTTACAAGTACATCGATCGAGCCGTTTTGCAGAGCCGTGAAGCGGTCGGCCGTCTCTAGGTCAACCATCTCAACAGCAGTGGCGTCGCCCAAGACTGCAGCGGCAATTGCCTTACAGAAGTCAGAGTCGAAACCGACGTGCTCTCCAGAGTCGTTAAGAACTGCAAAGCCAGGAAGTGCATCTCTGGTTCCACATCGGACTACGCCCGCGGCCTGAACGCTTTCTAGAAGCGAAACGCTGGCAGCGGTCTCTGTGCTGGTGTTGGTTGATTGAGTTGCGGCAGTAGTTGCCTCTTCGGTTGTGTCAGTGGCTGCACAGCCACTTAGGAATAGGGCAGAAGCTGCAACTGCAGCCAGTGCCATCATGGGTTTCTTCATTGAAACACCCTTTCAATTAAGCGAACTGCTATTGTCCTGAGGACCGTATTTGACTCTTCCCCACAACAATGCAATCTTAACTTACTCCTTGCACAAAAGTGAGTTCTGCCAACCCATTCATTGTTACCGAAGCGAGACATTTCCAAAATGCTGGACCAATATTCCGCTCCAGCGGCGCTCCACTCTCGGCACCAGAATTACTGCAGTTGGTCGAGTCCGAGTTTGACGCCTGCGAATTTTGTTTGACAAGCCAACCACGGCTGATTTAGCCTAAAAACACGATTCAGGACGTTGGGGAAGACGCAACTGGATCGGAGCGAGGTGTCAGACACTGACATGTGGGTGCTTTCAGCGCCCGAAGATGCGATTGCCAGCATCGAACTTTTGCTGGCCTCGTACCAACTCTGCGCGTCCTGGTATCCGCAACCAATAGTCCGAAACTCATTTCAAGCCCGCACCACTGCGAACCTTGCACAACGCGATGTTGAGGATCTCGTCAGTAAATTGGCCAAGCTTTGCATCGCGTTCGAGGTTTCTGTTTCAGGGCTGGAGCCCTGCTCGTTTCTCTATCACGATGGTCTTGGGCTCAGGCGCGTCTCACTCGATGCCAGCGGTGAGGGCGTAATTCGATTCGGTCAGCTGGAGCGTCTGATGGAGCTTTCTCAAGGAAGCAATGCGGAACTCAAGCGACTGCTGAGGCTTGCCTCAGCTACAGCTTGGTACGACTTGCTCCAGCCTTACATGACAGGAAATAGCACCGTTGAGCTGATGCCAAGAGCCGTCTAAACGGCCCGGAATGCTAGCACTGCGTTGTGGCCGCCAAATCCAAAACTGTTGCTAATTGCTACCGCGTCTGGACGACTAAGTGACATCGACGTGCGTGGCACGTTGAGCGGGATGTTTGGGTCTTGGTTATCTAAGTTGATAGTCGGGGGAACCAGTTGCTCCTTGATCGCCATGATTGTAAACACGGCCTCAATCGCACCAGCGCCACCTAGTAGGTGTCCGGTGGACGCCTTGGTTGCGGCAACTAGAAGATTGTCTGTGTGAGATCCAAACACCCGCTTGATTGCAGTGTATTCAGCAATGTCACCAACCGGAGTTGAGGTCGCATGAGCGTTCACGTGCTCGACGTCTTCAATTGATGCACCTGCCTGCTCGAGCGCCTGCAGCATCGCTCTGGCCGCCCCGGCACCCTCAGGGTCTGGAGCGGTGATGTGGTAGGAGTCACTAGTGACTGATCCACCAACGATTTCACAATAGATTTTTGCGCCTCGTGCGGTGGCTGAGTCAAGAGTCTCTAGCACCAGTGCTCCGGCACCTTCTCCCATGACAAAACCATCGCGGTCGGTGTCATATGGCCGCGATGCCTGTTCTGGAGAATCATTGCGCTTGCTCAGGGCATGCATAGCGGCAAATGCGGAGATTGGAAGTGGGTGAATGGCCGCTTCGGCGCCGCCAGCTACTACTACGTCCGCTTCACCGCGTTGAATTCTGTGGAATGCGTTGGCAATTGCCTCATTGCCCGAGGCACACGCGCTCACGGCAGTGTGAACACCGGCTCTAGCACCAAGTGCCATTCCGATGGCCGCGGCTGGGCCGTTGGGCATCAACATTGGGACAGTCATGGGCAGAACTCGCCTGGGACCGCGCTCCTTGAGGGTGTCAAAGGCGTCTAGCAGTGTCCAGACACCACCAATACCCGTCGCAAAATCTACTGCGAGCCGCTCTGGCTCGACTTCTGGTTCACCGGCATCGGCCCAGGCCTCGCGCGCCGAAATTAGCGCGAATTGGGAGGAGGGGTCGAGTCGCTTCGCCTCTTGAGGCGTAAGGATATCTAGGGCTGAAATCTTTGCCTGCCCTGCGAAAGTGACTGGAAGCTCGTATCGAGCCACCCAGTCCTGCTCAAGCGTTGAGATGCCGCTGTTGCCGGCTAATAGCGCCTGCCAGCTTGCGTTAGCGTCACCGGCTAGGGGCGTGGTCGCCCCTATGCCAGTAACAACTACGCGCTTCATGTTAGTCCTGGTTCTCGGTGATGAAGTTCACTGCATCTGCAACAGTGATCAGGTTCTTTACTTCCTCATCTGGAATCTTCACGCCGAACTTGTCCTCAGCGTTCACAACTATGGTCATCATTGAAATTGAATCGATGTCTAGATCGTCGGTGAAGGACTTGTCCATCTGTACAGCGTCTGCTGTGATGCCGGTCTCGTCGTTTACGAGTTCAGCTAGACCAGCTAGAACTTCTTGCTGTGAATGTGCCATGTGGGCTTCTCCTATTTTTTCGGGTAGTAACGGGTTTATTTTATGGGAGTTCTACAACTTGGGCTGCGAAGGCAAGCCCCGCGCCGAAACCAATTTGCAGCGCGTATCCTCCAGGCTGAACTTGATTTTCTTTCAGGAGCCTGTGCATAGCAAGAGGAATTGAGGCTGCAGAGGTATTGCCGGTATCGGCAATATCCCTTGCCACCACAACGCTTTCCGGAAGAGCAAGCTGTTTCACGAACTCATCGATGATGCGCATGTTTGCCTGATGGGTGACGAGGGCAGTTAAGTCGCTGGCCTCAATTCCGGCTGCCTCAAGTGCCTGCTTGGCGACTTTTGACATCTCCCAAACCGCCCAGCGGAATACCGGTTGCCCCTCCTGGACAAGGGTTGGCCACTCGACTTTGCCATCACGGAAATCCAGGATCGAGTCGGTCATTCCGACCTTGTCCCAGTTTGCGCCGTCTGCCCCCCAAACGGTCTTAGCGATTCCAGGGTGGTCACTTGGGCCCACGATTGCAGCCCCTGCACCGTCACCAAGCAGGAAGCTAATTGTGCGATCGGTAGGGGAGAGGAAGTCGGAGAGCTTCTCAGCACCAACTACAAGGACGTATTTTGCTAGCCCCGAACGCACCATAGCGTCGGCCTGCGCAATCCCGTAGCAATAGCCGGCGCATGCGGCCGATATGTCGTAGGCGGCGGCTGAGTGAGCCCCAACGAGTTCAGACAGTAGCGACGCTCCCGAGGGTGTCTGATATGGAAAAGAAATTGTGGCAAGGATTACGGCTCCAATTTCAGCTGGATCAATCCCCGAGGCTTCGATTGCCTCCTTCGACGCCTCCACTGCAAGGTCCATCAGTGACTGGTCCTGTGGTGCGCGCACCCGGGTGATTACTCCGGTGCGCTGCCTGATCCACTCATCAGAGGAATCGATTGGCCCCGCGATCTCATCGTTTGTGACAATGTTTGACCCTCTGGCCGCCCCCAGGACGTAGATGCGACTGTGCGCAACAGGAGCTGATTCTTTGAGTTGTTTCATGATGAGACCTTTTCAAAATCGCTTGGGGTCTTCAAGGCTATCGGGTTAGAACCCGGAATCCCTCGTTTTACCAATCCAGTGAGGGCTCCCGCGGGGGGCAATTCAACAAAGGCAGGGGCCATGTTTGCAAGAGATTCCATACACAGATCCCAGCGCACTGGTCTTGAAACCTGGTTTACCAGCGAGTCTAAGAAAGCTGCGCCAGAGCTGACCAAGGCGCCGTCAAAGTTTGACCAAAGCGCCAGTTTCGGGTCACTAGACTCCACCTGGTCCGCGGCCTCTTTAAGACGCAATCTTGCTGATTCCATGTAGCCGGTATGGAAGGCGCCAGCAACTTTTAGCTCGATCACTCTTGTTTTCTCTGGCGGATTTGCAACTAATTCGGAAATGGCATCCTTGCCTCCAGCTGCAACAACTTGCCCCGCACCGTTGTGGTTGGCGATCGAGATTCCTAGCGATTCAAGGTGACTGGCAATCAGCTCAATTTCGCCACCCAGCAAAGCCGCCATGCTTGTTGGCTGAAGCCCTGCCGCTTCAGCCATGGCGTCCGCACGAATTTTGACCAAACGCATTGCCGACTCGTCGCTCAGGACGCCGGAAATTGCAGCTGCTGCAAATTCCCCAACCGAATGGCCGACAACTCCAGATACATCAACGGCTTCAAACAGAGTTCGATAGCTAGCGATGGCGGCAGCGACGATCAGCGGTTGTGCGTTTGAAGTGTCCTTTATTACTTCTTCGGCTGCGCTGGTGCCAAGCTCAATCAAGTCAAGTTCGCAAAAGCCTGAAAGACGCTCGAGTTCGGCCCGAAAACCCGGGACCTCTGATATCCAGGATGAGAGAAAACCCTCTGATTGGGAACCTTGACCGGGGCACGCAACTACTAGCATCTATTACCTTCTTACTCCGGATTCATTGTCTGCAATCGCGCCGAGCGCGATGGCTATTTGTAATACAAACGCCGTTCTGGCTTCAGTGGGGTCCTGACCGATTGTCTCGTGAATTCTTTTTAGTCGATAGCGGACGGTGTTGGCATGTACATAAAGCTGCTTGGAGGTACCTTCTAGCGATCGTCCGCATTCCAAGTAAGCCCTGAGGGTTGGAAGTAAATCAGCCTGGGAGTCCGCCAGCGGGACATAGAAGCTATCGAACATTGTCTGCTTCGCAAGCGGGTCCCCGGCCAGGGCGCGTTCGGGTAGCAGGTCGTCGGCTGGAGTGGGGCGGACCATGTTTCCCACGGTGGCAGCTACGGTATGAGCCGCCAGCGCCGCCGTGGCAGATTTGGATGCGTCGGAAACGCTCAGTACGGTTGGGCCCAGCACCAGTGGTCCCGCACCGAAAAATTCCTGGAGCGCGCTAGCAGTGTCGTGAATTTTTTTGCCCACGTTGTCCTGCTGCTCGAGAAGGCCAATGACTGCAACCTGTCTGCGACCTTGAATGCCAATCAGGACATCCGAGCCAAGCTTTCTGGCTGCCTTACGGACGCCATCTGGGTCCTCACTTGGTGGAGTTGTTCCAAGTAGCACCGCCACCTGGCCATCTGCCAGCCATCCCAGTGCTGCGACTCTCGAACTGATTTCCTGGGAGCGCTCCCCGCTGATGATGGAATCAACAACGAGTGCCTCTAACCGGGCATCCCAAAGACCTCTGGCCTCAGCTGCCTTGGCGTAAACATTTGCGGCACTGAAGGCCATGTCGCGGGAGTATCTAAGAACAGCCTCGTGAAGATCAGGGGTTTGATTAGCAACGGTTTCCTCAACCATTTCAACTACAACCTGAATTAGCTGCAGGGTCTCCTGGAGCGAGATTGAGCGCAGTAGCTCTCTTGGCGCATTTCCAAAAACATCTGCCGCAACCGAAGGCTGAGAGGTCGGGTCCTCATACCAGCGTATAAAGCTGGTGATGCCGGCCTGTGCAACGCTACCTACTGCCGCCCGTCTCGCCGGCGGCATCTGTCGATACCAGGGCAGCGTTTCGTCCAGCCTGATTAGGGTTGCGGTGGCGAGCTCTCCGGCTATCGAGTTCAACCACGCTAGATGCTTAGGCGTCGCCACCGGCCGTTCCACTGGTTCCGGCGGAAACGTCGTGCAAGCGGTACTTGTCGATTGCCTGCTGCGGCACTTCAGGCGACACCTTGCCCTCTGTAACTAGCTGCTCGAGCACCCTGACTGCAATGGAAGGTCCATCAATTTTGAAGAAGCGCCTAGCAGCAGCTCGGGTGTCAGAAAAGCCGAAGCCATCTGCTCCCAGGGTTGCAAACTCGCCTTGGACCCACGGACGAATCATGTCCGGAACAGAGTGCATGTAGTCGCTAACAGCCAAGGTTGGTCCCTGAGCATCGGCAAGCTTCTGCGTTAGGTATGGCATTGGCGCGTCTTCGTTTGGATACAGGAACTTCTTTTCGACCGCTGCCAGCCCATCACGACGCAACTCGGTCCAGCTTGTTACTGACCAGACGTCGGCTGAAATTCCCCACTCAAGCAGCAGCTGCTGGGCCTCAAGAGCCCAAGGCATAGCAACACCTGAAGCTAGAATCTGAGCCTTGTGGCCCTGAGCGGAATTGGCGCTAATCTGGTGAATTCCTCGAATGATCCCGTCGACATCGGCTGACTCCGGCTCGGCCGGCTGCAACATGGGCTCGTTGTAGACAGTCAAGTAGTACATCACGTTTGGATCTGGGTGCTCTCCGCCGTACATGCGCTCAATGCCGCTGCGAACAATGTGTGCCAGTTCATATCCATAGGCCGGGTCATAGCTGACCACCGCTGGGTTTGTGCTTGCCAGAACCGGAGAGTGACCGTCGGCGTGCTGCAAACCTTCACCGGTAAGAGTGGTCCTTCCAGCAGTTGCACCGATCATGAATCCGCGCACCATCTGGTCGCCAGCGAGCCAAATTGCATCGGCAGTTCTCTGGAATCCGAACATGGAGTAGAAAACGTAGAACGGAATTATTGGCTCGCCGTGGGTTGAGTAGCTCGAGCCAGCCGCGGTGAAGGCAGCAAGTGAGCCAGCTTCGTTGATTCCGGTGTGGAGGATCTGGCCATTGGTCGCCTCCTTGTAGCTAAGCAATAGCTCACGGTCGACTGACATGTAGTGCTGACCGCGAGGGTTGTAGATCTTCGCGGTTGGGAAGAACGCATCCATTCCGAAGGTGCGTGCCTCGTCCGGGATGATCATCGATATACGTTCTCCGGTGCCATCGGCCTTCAGTAGGTCCTTCAGCATTCGGACAAAGGCCATGGTTGTTGCAATCTCTTGATTGCCGGAGCCCTTTTTAGGAGATTCGTAAGCCTTTTCGGTTGGTAGTTCGAAGCTCACATACTTATTTCGGCGCTCGGGGAGATAACCTCCAAGTTCCCTGCGACGCTCGTGCATGTACTGAATCTCAGGGGCGTCTGCACCGGGGTGGTAATACGGAGGCTGGTATGGATCGGCCTCAAGTTGCGCATCTGTGATTGGCACGCGCATTTCATCGCGGAAGCCCTTCAGGTTATCCAGCGTTAGCTTCTTCATCTGGTGGGTCGCGTTGCGGCCCTCGAAGCTCTTGCCAAGGCCGTAGCCCTTCACGGTCTTAGTGATGATGACTGTTGGCTGACCCTTGTGGTTCATGGCCGCCTGGTATGCCGCGTAGATCTTCTTGTAGTCGTGGCCACCTCGCTTGAGGCCCCAAATCTGGTCATCGCTGAAGTCGGAGACCATGGCCGCGGTCCTTGGGTCCCTTGCAAAGAAGTTCTCCCTGACAAAGGTTCCGGATTCAGCCTTGAAGGTCTGGTAGTCACCATCTGGTGTGTTGTTCATCAGGTCGACTAGAGCGCCGTCGGTGTCTCGGTCTAGCAACACATCCCATTCGCGACCCCAAATTACCTTGATCACGTTCCATCCGGCACCGCGGAAGAAGCTCTCTAGCTCCTGAATGATTTTGCCGTTGCCTCTAACTGGACCGTCAAGTCGCTGCAGGTTTGCGTTGACCACGAAGGTTAGATTGTCTAGGCCATCGTTTGCCGCCAATTGCAGCGCTCCACGGCTCTCAACCTCGTCCAATTCGCCATCGCCAAGGAATGCCCAAACGTGTTGACCACTTGTGTCCTTGAAGTTCCTGCCCTGGAGGTAGCGGTTGAACTGCGCTTGATAAATCGCGTTGATCGGACCCAATCCCATTGAGACGGTTGGGAACTGCCAGAATTCCGGAAGCAAGCGCGGGTGCGGGTAGGAGGGCAGGCCACCATTCGGGCTTGATTTCTCTTGTCTAAAGCCATCCAACTGCGAGGCTGTAAGTCGATCTTCCAAATACGCTCTCGCGTATGCCCCTGGCGAGGCATGCCCCTGAATGAAGATTTGGTCAGCACCCTGTGGGTGGTCATGGCCCTTGAAAAAGTGGTTGAAGCCAACCTCGTAGAGCGAGGCGCTTGATGCAAAGGACGAGATGTGTCCACCGACTGCAATGCCAGGGCGCTGTGCTCTGTGAACCATGATTGCGGCGTTCCAGCGCATCCAGGCGCGATAGGTACGCTCGAGCTGCTCGTCACCCGGGAACTCAGGCTCATCTTCGGGGGAGATGGTGTTGATGTAGTCAGTTGTGGGAACCAGCGGAACGTTCAACTGCAAGTCGTGAGATCGCCTCAAGAGCGACTGCATTATTTCTCGGGCCCTGCCTCTGCCATGTGTTTTGGCTAGAGCATCAAGTGACTCAAGCCACTCAGCAGTTTCCTGAGGATCGCGATCCGGGATGGTTGGTCCGAATGCATCTTGGTTGTTATACGACACGTTAAAAAGCCTCTTTTCGTGGCCTGGTTTCCTTGTGCTCTTGTGTGAGCGTCTAAAGTCTACTCATCGAGAAGAAATGTTTCAGGCCAGTGACTGGTTTTGTAAAAAAAGGAGAGCAATGACCATCAATGTTGGAGATCTAGCACCAGATTTCAGTCTCACCAACCAACACGGTGAAACCGTAGCCCTGAGTGCTTTCAGGGGCAAAAAAGCAGTAACGCTTGTTTTTTACCCACTTTCGTTTTCGGGAACTTGCACCGGAGAGCTGTGCGAACTTCGTGACAACCTAGAGGTTTTCCAGTCAGCCGACGTTGAGCTGCTGGCAATCAGCGTTGATTCCAAGTTCATCCAAGCCAAGTTCGCCGAATCCGAGGGCTACAAGTTCCAGGTTCTGGCTGACTTCTGGCCTCATGGCGCGGTCACTCAGGCCTATGACGTATTTTTGGAGGATCGTGGACACGGCACCCGCGGCACCTTTGTAATCAACAAAGACGGTGTTGTGGTAGCCAAGTTCGTCACCTCGCCGGGTGAAGCCAGAGACCTAAATTCATATAGAAAAGCACTTGAACTTCTCTAATTGAGATTTTTAGTAGTAGGCTTTCGGAGGGCCTTTAGCTCAGTTGGTAGAGCGCCACGCTTACACCGTGGATGTCATCGGTTCGAGCCCGGTAGGGCCCACTCGAACGGCTTTAGTTGTCATTTTTGGCAACATTGGCAGCAATAATCTGATTGGCTGTAGTTATGGTGAAGCTATCTACGCTGGTTACTCAGTTCAATGAGCTGTGGCCCGAGTCAGGTACAGAGGACTGGGATCGACCCGGCCTAATGCTCGGGGATCTAAATCAAGACATTTCCAAGGTGCTGTTGAGCGTTGACATCACCGCCGGAGTTCTAGCAGAGGCAAGGTCTCAAGATGCTGGCCTGATCATCTCTCACCACCCAATGTTCCTGCGCGGTGTCCACAGCCTTTCTGGTGACAGCGCTAAGGGTGCAAACGTCGCCTTCGCGATTCAACACAGCCTTGCGGTTTTCTCGGCCCACACCAATGCAGACTTTCTGGAAGGTGGCGTTTCCGACACCCTAGGAGCATCACTTGGCCTCACCAAAACTGGCTTTTTGTTGGCCTCACCTCAACAGGGATTTATTGGAGAGCTAGCCAAGCCGCTAACTCTTATGGACTTCGCGAGACTTGCCGCCAAGGTGCTACCTCCGGTAGCTCAGGGCGTGATGGTCGCCGGTGATAAAGACAAGATGATTCAAAGGGTGGGCCTAGTTGCCGGAGCAGGGGATAGCTACCTAGGTGCGGCCCTTGCAGCTGACTTTGATCTTTTTATCACTTCCGATCTTCGGCACCACCCATCGCAGGACTTCCTCGAACAGTCTGCTTTGACAGGGGAGACTGCTCTCATGAACATCGCACACTTTGCCGCTGAGTGGCTTTGGCTTAGTCGTGCCGCAGCCCAACTCAGCGAGAAATTTCCCGACATTGAATTTGTCGTGAGTGACCTATCAACCGACCCCTGGAATTTCGTGGTGATGCAATGAAAATAGAAACAAGTCAACTTCCAAGCTTGCTCACGCTGCAAACACAGCTGGTGTCCCTAAAGAAACTCGAGTCACAAGCACGAGAGCTAATGGCACGTGCAAAGGCTGAGGCAATACGCGAGCAGCTTCTGGATCTAAGTGCCAAGGCAAGCCAAATGCTTACCGACCATGAAGAGCTACAGCGCGATCTAAAGCGGGCCGAGAGCGACCTGGACTTGGTCGTGAAGCGCATTGACCAGGATCAGCAGCGACTTACTCAGGCTACCGATGTCAAAGTAATTGCCGGTGTTCAGCACGAGTTAGAAACACTGGGCAAGCGACGCTCAGAGCTGGAAGATGCTCAACTTGAATTGATGGAGCGTGTTGAACTTTCAACCGATAGCCAGCAGCAGATTCAAGCTCAAAAGCAGCAGCTCCAATCAGACCTGGAGACTGAGCTTGAAATCGCCAAACAGGATCTAGCAGTGGTGAAGCAGGAGCATTCTGCAATTGCCGCCGAGGTCAATGCGGCCAAGGCTCAGATTGCAAATGACCTTCTAGAGCTGTTTGAACGTCTTGCCACCAGAGCGACCGCAGTTGGCGTTTTGCGAGGATCAACCTGTGGTGCCTGCAACATGAATCTAACTTCGACTGCCCTCGGGCAAATCAGAGCCGTGGCGGAGGATGAATTGGCAAGATGCCCTGAATGCAGCGCAATTTTGGTGCGCGAATGATTTTTGTTTACTGTGATGGCGCTTCTCGGGGGAACCCGGGGCCAGCGGCTTATGGTGTTCACATTGAGGACCAGGCAGGAAACACAATTGCTGACTTGGGTGAAAACCTGGGCCATCAGACAAACAATTACGCAGAGTACCAGGGCATCATTGCTGCCCTTCGCTACCTCACGGCTACTGACTACCGGACCGTCACAATCCGCCTAGATTCAAAGCTCGTTGTTGAGCAACTAAGCGGACGCTGGAAGGTGAAGAGCCCCGAGATTCGGGAACTGGTTTTTGAGGCCAGCGAACTACTTGGAGCATTCGATGTAAAGCTCGAGTGGATTCCACGTGAAAGTAACTCCATCGCCGACGCACTTGCCAACCGGGCCCTTGATGACGGTGATTTCCAGACTGTAGAGGCGTCTCTGGAGCTCTCGGCTGTTCAGCCCAGAAGCATAAGGGCTCCGCGACAAACCACAGAGCCGACCACGCTGGTTGTTGTCCGTCACGGAAGTACGGCGGCGACCGAGGCCAACCTGATTGCCGGCGGTGGCGGGGACGACCCACAATTGTCTGCCTTAGGGCTTTCAGAGGCGGAACGGGCTGCCGGTGCTATCGCTCCACTCTTGAACCGGTTTGGACTGCCAGAGGTTGCCATGGTTCACCATTCCCCGATGGCAAGAACCACGCAAACGGCCGAAGTTATTGCAAGGCATCTTGGCGCAGACCTGGTTGTCGACGAGCGTTTGCGCGAGATCGAGTTTGGACAGTGGGGCGGATTATCGATGACCACCCTAGAGTCAGATTCCAGTGCTGAATTAGCTAAATGGCGCTCCTCTGCTGAGGCGAAGCCACCCGGCGGCGAGTCGGTGGTAGATCTTGCCGAGCGCGTTGAACAGGCTGCCACCGAACTAATTTCTGGAAACCAGGGCAAAACAGTGGTCGTGGTCACCCACATGATGCCCTCTCGTGGCTTCGCCAGAATGGCGCAGCGGTCGGCAATGGACAGTTATTGGAACATAAATTTCGCCCCTACCGGCATCAGCGTTTATCGGTTCTACGGAACCGGCTTCGCCGAGACCTTCACGATCAATTCTTGCGAACACCTAATAGCCAGTTAGTCTTGATGTTGAGATGGGTCGGCTAGACGGTCGCGGCATTGCCGAGGAACGTCCGGGCTCCGCAGAGTACGGTGGTGGGTAACGCCCACCTGGGGTAACCCAAGAGACAGTGCAACAGAAAGTAAACCGCCTCGCAAGAGGTAAGGGTGAAACGGTGGTGTAAGAGACCACCAGCGAGTTAGGTGACTAATTCGGCTAGGTAAACCTCACCGGGAGCAAGACCAAGTAAGAAGGCGCTAAGAATTACTCGTTCGAGTCTTCGGGTAGGTTGCTAGAGCCACTGAGCAATTGGTGGCCGAGATAGATGACCGTCAGTGCCTAGGCACTACAGAACCCGGCGTATCGGCCGGCCCATCTCGCTATTTCAAAACCTTTGCTGCCATAGCAGCAGCTCCAATGATGCCAGCAGCGTTCCTAGTGGTTGCTGGGACGATCGGGGCATTCGTTGTGATCAGTGGCAGGAAGCTTTGGTGTGATTTGCTGATTCCGCCGCCAACAATAAATAGGTCTGGACTAAACAGCCTTTCCAGGTGCGCGTATAAGATTTCCAGACGCTCGGCCCACTGCTCAAAAGACAAGCCTTCGGCTTCCATTTGGGCAAATGACGCGTACTGTTCGAAGTCGCGAATCTCTCCGATGTCCAGGTGTCCTAGCTCAGTGTTTGGAACAAGCTTCTTGTTGAGGAATAGTGCCGAGCCGATACCCGTGCCAAGCGTGGTCATGATCGTCACACCCTTTGCCTTGCGTCCTGCACCGAATTTCATCTCGGCAACGCCCGCTGCGTCTGCATCGTTTAGGACGTGGGTCTTCCGACCAAGTGCCTTGGTGAAGAGCTTCTGGGCCTTCAGGCCGATCCAGGCGTCGCTGACGTTTGCTGCAGACCGGGTGATCCCATGTGTAACCACAGCAGGGAAACAAAGGCCGACGGTCAAGTTGGATGGCGCTGCTAGCTGTTCAATAAGCCCGTTGCAGGCCGCCGCAATATCGTTAGGCTCGCCTCCCGCAGGTGTTTCAACTCTGAGCCGTTCGGACAGTAGTTCTCCGGTTCTAATATCGACTATCGCGGCCTTTATCCCGGTTCCACCAACGTCGATTCCGATTGCATTGGACAGCATCTAGGCCTCCGTCAATATTTCAGCGCCGGATTCAGTGATCAAAACCGTGTGTTCAAACTGGGCTGTGAAGCTCTTGTCCTTGGTGGTCACTGTCCAGTCGTCATTCCACATGTCCCAATCCTGGCTTCCAAGAGTCAGCATCGGCTCGACCGTGAACACCATGCCTGGTTCTATGATGTCGCGATAGGCAGGTTCATCGTAGTGGGGAATGATTAGCCCGGAGTGAAAGCTGGTGCCGACTCCGTGTCCTGTGAAGTCCCGAACTACTCCGTAATTGAAGCGTTTGGCGTAGGTCTCAATTGCGCGGCCAATGATGTTAACCTCTCGGCCAGGTTTTGCGGCTCTAATGCCTCTCATCATCGCCTCTTTGGTGCGCTCGACAAGCAGCTCTACTTCGCTGTCAGCCTGCCCGACGATTACTGTCCCGTTGGTGTCACCGTGTACGCCATCGAGGTAAGCCGAGATGTCCACATTTACGATGTCACCGTCTTCCATGACTGTGTCATCTGGAATGCCATGACAAATAACCTCGTTTAGAGAGGTGCACAGCGACTTCGGGTATCCCCGGTAACCAAGTGTCGACGGATAGGCCCCGGAGTCGCAGAGAAACTCGTGACCGATTTGGTCAAGGAGGTCAGTTGTGACCCCCGGTTTTGCCTCAGACAAAACTAGCTCTAGCGCCTGGGCTGCCAATTTGCTGGCTGCGCGGATTCGGCCAATGGTCTCATCGTCGTATTTGTCGCCGCCAACATGCTGTGCAGGTGCTGGCCGGCCAACATACTCGGGTCTTGCTATGCTTCCAGGGACTGCTCTTTGTCTGGAGATTGTTCCGGGGACGAGTGTTCTATCGGCTGCTTTTGGCATGGTTAGAGTCTAATTTTTATTCCGACGAACTGGGGGGACATTGAACGACAAGCCTCAATATTGGTTGAACCTAAAAACCAATCAAGTTGAGATTGGGTTTCAGTCGCTATCCATTGATCGAATCGGCCCATTTGATTCTGCCGAGGACGCAGCTCGCGGCAAGGAAGTACTTGCGGCTAGAGCCAAGCAAATGCGTGAAGAAGAACAGCGAGACTGGGAGTCCTAGAACTGCTGCTCCGGTGCTGGAAACTCTCCAGCTACAACCTCATTGCGAAAGGCTGTCGCCGCTGCGCTGAGGTCTTGACGGAGATTCAAATACTGCTTGGCAAACTTGGGAGACCTGGTGCCCAGCCCGGCAAAATCTTGCCAGACCAGTATTTGGCCGTCGCAGTCCGCTCCAGCTCCTATTCCAATAGTCGGGATGGCTAGTTTTTGCGAAATTTCTTGAGCAAGCTCGGCCGGAATCATCTCGAGCACCACCGCGAACGCACCTGCAGCCTCAATGTCTTTGCACTCCTGCAAAATCCGAGCGGCGTCTTGTTCGGTCCGGCCCTGGACTTTGTAGCCGGCCAACGTGTTTACGCTTTGTGGAGTGAATCCGACGTGGCCCATGACTGGGATCCCGCTTGAGGCAAGGGCCCGAATCTGAGAGAGCTTGGCGCCTTCTAGTTTTACAGCATCAGCTCCCGTTTCCTTCATTACTCGAATGGAATTGGTCAACGCCTGATCGTCACTTACTTCGTAGCTTCCGAAGGGTAGGTCGACTACCACCAGGGCGCTAACTGCGCTTGATACCACGGCTCTGCCGAACGGGATCATTTCACTGAGCTCGATTGGTGTGGTGCCGTTGTAACCGAGCACATTGTCACTGGCTGAATCCCCAACCAATAAGACTTCAATACCAGCCTGGTCAAAAATCGCAGCTGTGTGCATGTCATAGCTGGTCAGTGCTGCAAATTTCTGACCCTTGGCCTTCAATGCTGCAAGGGTGCTGGTTCTAATCTTCATAATTCGTAAACCTTGTCGTTAATGGCACTCTGCGGCCGGTGCCAAATGAGACCTCTGTAGTTTTTGTGCCAATGGCACCCTGTGATCGTTTCCACTCCGAGTTTCTAACCATAGCCTCGATGCGCACAACTTCAGAAACATCAAATCCGAGTGCTTCGGTCTCTGGGATTGTGGCGGATTTCTCAATCAGGAGTTTCAGGATCTCGTCAAGCAGTTGGTAGTCAGGCAACGAGTCGCTATCGAGCTGGTCCGGTCTGAGTTCGGCGCTCGGCGGTTTTTCGATTGAGCTAACTGGAATAACAGCCGACTCGTGGACTGAGTTGACCCACCTAGCAAGAGCCCAAACATCCGTCTTGAACACATCCTTGATTGGAGCAAATCCGCCAGCCGAGTCCCCGTACATAGTGGAGTAGCCAACCGCAATTTCAGACTTGTTGCCAGTGGTCAAGAGCAGGTGCCCCTCGCTATTTGAAATAGCCATCAGCGTAACCGCTCGAATTCTGGCCTGCAGGTTCTCGGAAGCCAATTGTGAAAGTTCAACCATGGTTTCAAAAGCTTGGTGTGCTCTATCGATTGGCACCTGGCGAATCTCGATATCCAAATTCTTTGCAAGCGCATAGGCGTCCTCAACGGAATGTTCCGAGGAGTACCTGGAGGGCAGTGCAATTCCAACCACATTTTTGTTCCCGAGTGCTTCACAGGCGATTGCTGCTGACAGAGCAGAATCGATTCCACCGCTGAGACCAAGCAAAGCTTTGGTCTGTCCCGTTTTTGCGCAGTAGTCTCGCAGGCCTATGACCAAAACCTGCCACAGGGTAGCCAGATCATTTGATTTCACTGGCTCGAGCTTCTCATTCTGTTCCCAGTACAACCCTGGTTCCATTCCCGCACGGAGCACTTCGGTGCCGGATGCATCAAGCAGGAAACTGCCGCCATCAAATACCAGCTCATCCTGGCCGCCTGCCAGGTTGGAATAGGCCAGAGCAAAGCCATTTTGGAAGTCGCGAGCCGCCTGACGCCGCTCGACCGCCTTATTTCTTGTGTAGGGAGAACCGTTTAGAACCAGCAGTAGCTCAACGCCATCATTGCTGAGGGCAACCGACCGAGAGCTATCCTCGGTCCAGATGTCCTGGCAAATGGCAACTGCGCACTTTGTTCCATTGATTTCGAAAATTAGTTCCGATTCACCCGGGACAAAGTTCCGCCAGTCATCAAAGACATCGAAATTTGGGAGAATCTGTTTGTGGTAGGTGCCGATTAGCTTTCCGCCCTTGATGACGCTGGCCGAGTTGTGGGCGATTGCAGCCGATGCCTGCATTGGGTGTTTCGGTCCCTGGGCTTTACTTACGTGACCGACCACGACATAAACACCGGATAATTCTGGTTCGCCAGTCATTAGGACCAATTCATTCAGGGCCCTTGCTGAGGCATCGATAACATCGCTGCGGTAGCTCAGATCACCCAGTGGGTAACCAGACAGGGCGAGCTCGCCAAACACGACCACGTCGGCATCACCAGATGCGGAGGCGATCGCTGATCGTATGTCGCTGAGATTTCCCCGGAGGTCTCCAACGACAGGGTTAGTCTGAGCAAAAGCTACTTTTATTGGCGTCACAACCGATAGCCTATTAGACAGGCAGGGAGGCTAAATGGACAAGCAGCAAGAGTTTGTTTTAAGAACAATCGAAGAGCGCGGCGTAAAGTTCGTAAGACTGTGGTTTACGGACGTCGCTGGATCACTTAAGTCGGTGGCTGTGGCCCCTGCTGAGATCGAAGGAGCCTTCGCAGAAGGCATCGGATTCGACGGTTCCTCAATCGAAGGTCTCGCCAGAAACTCAGAAGCTGACATGCTTGCCATTCCAGACCCTTCCACCTTCCAAATCCTTCCCTGGCGCGGAACTGTCGACCCTGCCGCAAGGATGTTTTGCGATATCGCCACTCCCGATGGACAGCCCGCAGCCGCAGACCCGAGAAACGTTTTGAGGCGGACCCTTGCCAAGGCAGCGTCGATGGGCTTCAGTTTTTACGTTCATCCGGAAATTGAGTTTTACCTTTTGAAATCAAGTTCGGTCGATGAAACCGGAGAACCTGTCCCAGTGGACAACGCCGGATATTTTGACAACGTTCCGGGTGGCACAGCGCACGACTTTAGGCGTCGCGCAGTGACAATGCTCGAGCAATTGGGGATTTCAGTCGAATTTTCCCACCATGAGGGCGGGCCGGGTCAGAACGAAATTGACTTGCGCTACTCCGATGCTCTTTCCATGGCCGACAACATCATGACTTTCAAAACAGTGATCAAGGAGGTGGCGATAGAGCAGGGCGTTTATGCAACATTTATGCCAAAGCCATTCACTGCACACCCGGGTTCCGGCATGCACACACACTTCTCCTTGTTCGAGGGGGACAAGAACGCATTCTTCGATGCTGCGGCCAAGTACCACCTCTCAAACACGGCCCGTCAGTTTATGGCCGGCGTTCTAAAGCATGCGCCCGAGATCACCCTGGTGACCAACCAGTTCGTAAACAGCTACAAGCGCCTCTGGGGCGGGGGAGAAGCCCCAAGCTACGTTAGCTGGGGTCACAACAACCGCAGTGCCTTGGTTCGAGTCCCATTGCACAAGCCCGAGAAGTCGCAGTCCACACGGATTGAGTATCGAGCTATGGATGCGGCTGCGAACCCATATTTGGCCTACTCACTTCTTTTGGCCGCTGGTCTAAAGGGAATCGAAGAGAATTACGAACTGCCTGACGAGACCGAGCAGGACGTCTGGGCGCTTTCGAGCATGGAGCGCAGGGCACTTGGCATTGAAGCCCTTCCTCAGTCTCTGGATCACGCCATTAAGAAGTTAGAGGAGTCTGAGCTTGTAGCTGAGGTATTGGGCGAGTCTGTGTTCAATTTTGTGCTTGCGAACAAGCGCAACGAGTGGGCTGACTATCGTGCTCAAGTCACGCCGTACGAGATCGAGCAAAACCTCAAAACTCTCTAAATGGCTGCTCCCGCATCCGGCTCACCTCGCGCCAATTCGCTGAGCGAAATTGCGAAGCTTGGCTTTGAGTCGCTTTCGGCTGCGAGAACTGACCTCGAAAGACTCACTGAGCTTGTTGGCAAGCACGCCGACACCTGCACCGAAGCGTTTGCTTTTTCCGCCTCACCAGACCGGGCACTTGCTCACCTGCTCAGGCTGCTAGAGGTAGCACCAAGTGAATCATTGAAGCTTGTTGCAGAGTCTGATTCCTGCGGAAGACTGATGCGCCTTCTGGGTGCTTCTGAGGGGGTTGCCGAAGCCTTCCTAAGGCAGCCAGAGACAATGGAGTTTCTGGGTCGAAAGCCAGCCTTACCAAACTCGCTCAACCTAGCCACTAGTAACCGTGTTGCGCTTAGGGTTTCCTATCGTCAGCAGCTGGCTCGGATTGCGGACTGGGATTTGTCGCAAGAGAGTCCGGAGGCAGCGGTCACGGCAGTAGTTGCGGCTCTGTCGGATCTGGCTGACGCGGCTTTAGAGGCCGGACTTGCCTTAGCAAAGTCTGAGCTTTTGAACGAAGGCCGAATTAGTCAGCAGGACTCAGAAGGCACCCAACTGGCGGTTATCTCAATGGGCAAGTGTGGGGCGCGAGAGCTGAACTACGTCAGTGACGTTGATGTGATCTATGTTGGCTCCGGAACCTCTGACAATTTCATTGATGTTGGCACCAAAATTGCCCAAAGACTGGCGTTGGTAATTAATGAGTCAGATCGAGAGCCAGGTCTGTGGGAGGTTGATCCAAACCTTCGACCTGAGGGCAAGGCTGGCGCACTCGTAAGAACCGTTGATGCGCACGTTGCCTACTATGAAAAGTGGGCAAAGAGCTGGGAATTTCAAGCACTGCTCAAGGCTCGTGTTTCTGCCGGTGATGCAGGGCTTGGTGCGGAGTATCTCGATAGGGTCTGTCCGCTAATTTGGACTAGGCACGGCGGATCAAACATTGTTCAGGACGCGCGAGCAATGCGTAAGCGCGTTATTGAGAACATCCCAGTTCAGGAACGCGATCAAAACCTAAAGCTTGGTCGCGGGGGATTGCGTGATGTCGAGTTCACAGTTCAACTACTGCAGTTGGTGCACGGTGTTTCCCATCCAAATCTTCGCTCTTCCGGCACATGCGAGGCTATCGCCGCTCTATCAGAGGCGGGACTGCTTTCACGGCAAGATGCCGCTGATCTGCAATTGCTATATCGCAGACTTCGGGCGATTGAACACCGGCTGCAGTTGGTGCGACTTAGAAGAACTCACCTGGTGCCAGTGGAAGAGTCGGAACTGAGAAGAATCGCGCGAGCGCTGCATCACAGTTTCAGCGCGGATGACTTGCAAGCCAGCTGGATCCAGGCGAAGGCTCAGGTTGCTAAACTCCACGACTCGGTGTTCTACCGACCCCTGTTGTCTGCTACCGCCGACCTTGACCCCGGTGAAGTTTTGCTTTCAGACCAGGACGTTGAAAGCCGGCTCAGGTCGCTTGGGTTCCTCGACCCAGAGGGCGCCAACCGGCACCTGAAGGCGCTCAGTCAAGGGGTATCAAGACGAGCCACCATTCAGCGCAGTTTGCTGCCGGTTTTGATCAGGTGGATGGCAGAGGGTGTTTACCCCGACCGGGCACTGCTTAGCTTCCGAAGGCTCTCAGAGCAGCTCGGAGATGCGCACTGGTTCTTGAAGATGCTTCGTGACTCATCCGGCGCTGCAGAACGGCTCATGAGAGTTCTAGCATCCTCAAACTTCATAGCCAGGCTGCTCGAATACACACCTGAATCCAGCTCATGGTTCGGCGAGGAAAGTCAGCTGGTACCAAGCTCTCGAGATGAACTCGAGGTGGAGGCATTGGCAATTCTGAAGCGCAGTCAAAACCCGGATAAGACTGCCGAAAGCCTAAGAGTTATTCGAAGGCGTGAGGTCCTGCGCATAGCAATCGGAGCAACCCTGGGTGTTACAAACTTGAAGCAAATCTCCAGTGCACTGAGTGATGTGAGCGAGGTTTACCTTTCCAGCATGATGCAGCTTGCGTTGCGGTCTGTTGACTCAGATCTCGATGTTGGGATAGTTGCAATGGGACGCTTGGGTGGCAAGGAGCAAGGCTTTGGATCCGATGCAGATGTGATTCTGGTCTATCGAAGCGATAGTGAGTTTGCTCAGCGGGATGCAGAGTCGGCTGTTGCCAAGCTCTTATCCCTTGTAAAAGACTCAATACTGGAGTTTGAAATCGATCTTGACCTTCGGCCGGAGGGTAAAAACGGTCCGAGAATCAAGTCGCTGGCAGCCTATGCCGGATACTACGAGAAATGGGCTGAGACTTGGGAGTTCCAGGCCCTGTTGCGTGCTCGGACCATATCTGGAACAAATCAGCTTCAGGAGGAATTTACCGAGCTCATCGACAAGTATCGGTATCCGACGGAACTAAGCAATAAGAAGTTGGTGGACATCCGCCTGATGAAGGCACGAGTCGAAAATGAGCGTCTTCCCCAAGGGGCTGACGCTGCCAGACACCTAAAGCTCGGCAAGGGTGCAGTCAGCGACATCGAGTGGCTGGTGCAGTTTCTGCAGCTTCGCTATGTCGGGCAATTTCCAGGCCTGAAGGGGCTGGGCGCAATTGAGAACCTTCACCAGCTGACCGAAGTTGGAAAAATCGATTCTGCTGACGCCGCAATACTCGAGGCTGCTTGGACACTGGCCAGCAGGTTGCGAAGCGCCCAGGTGTTGGCAGGCGACCGGTCCAACGACCAGCTCCCCATAGACCGATCTCAGCTTGAAGCCATGGCCCGAATCTTGGAGTTTGCTCCCGGCTCAGCTACCGAGCTGGAGGAGCTGTATTTGGCGACAACCAGAAAAGCACGCATTGTCTTTGAGAGGCTATTCGCCCAGTAGCGAAGAATCGAAAAAAGGCCAGGCAGATTTCTCCGCCTGGCCTTCAATCTCTTAAGTTCTAGACGCTGTAGTAAAGCTCGAACTCGTAAGGGTGAGGGCGCTGCGCCATTGGCTTCAGCTCCTTCTCACGCTTGTAGTCGATCCAGTTCTCAATCAGGTCCTTAGTGAAGACATTGCCTTCCATCAGGTACTCGTGGTCAGCCTCTAGCGCCTTTAGAACGGACTCTAGGTCACCTGGAACCTGTGGAATTGCCTTTGCTTCCTCTGGAGGAAGCTCGTATAGGTCCTTGTCGACTGGCTCGTGTGGCTCAATACGGTTCTTGATTCCGTCGATGCCCGCCATCATCATTGCCGCGAAAGCAAGGTATGGGTTTCCAGCACTGTCCGGTGCACGGAACTCGATGCGCTTTGCCTTCGGGTTTGATCCGGTCATTGGGATGCGAATTGCAGCCGAACGGTTACCAGCAGAGTAAACAAGGTTCACTGGAGCTTCGAAGCCTGGGACTAGTCGGTGGTATGAGTTAATTGATGGGTTTGTGAATGCCAGCAGGCTTGCTGCATGCTTCAGGATTCCACCGATGTACCAACGAGCTAGGTCGGATAGTGAGCCGTAGCCAGCCTCATCGTAGAACAATGGCTTGCCGTCTTTCCATAGTGATTGGTGAACGTGCATGCCGGAACCGTTGTCGTTGAACAGAGGCTTCGGCATGAAGGTTGCGCTCTTGCCGTACTGGTGAGCAACGTTCTTCACGATGTACTTGAACTTGAGTAGGTCATCGGCGCTCTTGACTAGGGTGTCAAAGCGGTAGTTGATCTCACACTGCCCAGCTGTTCCAACCTCGTGGTGGCTTCGCTCAACGCTCAGGCCAGCTGCCTCAAGCTCAAGCACAATAGCGTCACGAATATCAGCTAGATGGTCAACTGGCGAAACCGGGAAGTAGCCTCCCTTATAAGGAGTCTTGTTTCCTAGGTTGCCGCCGTCTTCTTGGCGGGCTGTGTTCCAGGCACCCTCGATCGAGTCGACGATGTGGAATGCGGTGTTTGACTTCACTTCGTAGCGAACGTCATCGAAGATGAAGAATTCAGCCTCAGGTGCGAAGAAGGCGGTGTCAGCAATGCCAGTTGACTGAAGGTAACGCTCAGCCTTGTGAGCCACCTGTCTTGGATCGCGGTGATACAACTCGCCATTGCGAGGGTTGTAGATGTCAAAGTTCATGATCAGAGTCTTCTCAACCCTGAATGGGTCTTCCCAGGCAGTTGTCACGTCTGGAATCAGCTGCATGTCACTCTCGTGAATCGAGGCGAAGCCGCGAATCGAAGATGCATCGAACAGCTGTCCGTTTGCGAAGAACTCTTCGTCAATCTGAGACACTGGAAGGTTGAAGTGCTGCTGCACTCCAGGAAGATCTGTGAATCTAACATCAACAAACTTGATGTCATTGTCCTTGATGTACTGAAGTACTTCTGAGGCGGTCTTGAACATGGTGCTCCATCTCCTTTGTCACGAGTGACGATATGAATATTGAAAATTTACTGCTGCAATGTTTCGGGAATGTTAAACCTTGCGCTTTGGTGCCCGAACCTTATTTGGGTCAATTCCCTTTGGGATTGGAACCGAAGCGTGTGAGCCAAGGGCGTCTAGTCGGTTTGAAACCGCAGCTACTTCCGAACGGCTCAGCGTCTTCGGGAGTTTGTAGACGTGCTTGAGCAACTTGTGCAACCTTACGCCTGAGCCATCTGTAGCGACGTGTACCTTGTGAACGGTTGCTCCGGTAGCAGCGCGCTGCACCTTTCTGGCCTCATCGTCAACCATCTGGTGAAGTTTTGCGGAGGATCCTTCAGAAATGAGAACGACGCCTGGTCTGCCGATCATGCGATAGACCGCTTCCCGGTTCCGCCCGTTGATGGCAACCGGCATTGGACTGGTTCGCCAACCTCTACGGATTTGAGAATCCAGGACTGCGCCGACGGCACCCGACTGACCCTCAATTTGCATGTAGGCATTTTTCTCGGCCTTGTTGCTCATGACAATCATGGCAACCAGCACGCCTGTAATGAGGCCAGACAGCCCCCACAGCACTGTCGTGAATACGCTGCCGTCACTTGTTATGAAGCCAACGCCGAGTCCAACTGCAATTCCAAGCAGTAGAACCAGCACGGCAAGCCAAGCTGACGACGGGTCCGATTTCGCAGTTACTTTATATACGCGCCATAACTGTCTGAAGCGCCCGGGAGGTTTCTTGTCTTTAGCCACAGGACTAGTTTAGTCAGGCGACGGCGCTTGCTTGTGCGAACTCGACCTTGTCTGCCAAGTGCTTTAGTTCTTCTGGAATCTCGCGTCCCTTAGAAATCATGGATTTTGCCCATAGTCTTCCGGCGCGATAGCTGGAACGAACAAGTGGACCGGCAAGAACACCCAGGTAGCCGATTTCTTCAGCTGCTTTTGAAAGCTCCACGAACTCCTGCGGCTTCACCCAACGTTCTACTGGATGGTGCCTGGGGGAGGGGCGAAGGTACTGAGTAATTGTGATAATGTCAGTCCCGGCATCGTGAAGGTCCTGCAGAGCCTGTAGCACCTCTGGAATTTCTTCACCCATGCCCAGGATTAGGTTTGACTTGGTAACCATGCCAGCATTACGACCTTGAGTTAGAACGTCAAGCGAGCGTTCGTAGGTAAAGGCCGGACGAATGCGTTTGAAGATTCTTGGAACCGTCTCAACGTTGTGAGCAAAAACCTGGGGTTTGGCATCGAATACCTTTTGCAGCAGCTCCGGCCGTCCCGAAAAGTCTGGAATTAGGATCTCGACGCCGGTTCCAGGCGACTTCTTGTGGATTTGACGAATTGTCTCGGCATAGAGCCAGGCTCCTTCGTCAGGAAGGTCGTCGCGGGCAACTCCGGTTACCGTCGCGTAGCGAAGGTCCATTTCCTTGACCGACTTGCCAACTCTTCTGGGCTCATCCGGATCGAAAGCAGCTGGTTTTCCGGTGTCGATCTGGCAGAAATCACAGCGCCTTGTGCACTGGCTACCACCGATTAGGAAGGTGGCTTCCTTGTCTTCCCAGCATTCGAAAATGTTTGGACAGCCTGCCTCCTGGCAGACAGTGTGGAGTTCCTTTTCCTTAACTAGGCCCTGGAGTTTCTGGTATTCAGGTCCCATTTTTGCCGTGGTGCGGATCCATTCAGGTTTGCGCTCGATGGGCACACTGCTGTTTCTAACCTCTAAGCGGAGGAGTTTTCTGTCTGGATTATGCTCTGGCATTCGGTATTTCTCCCATCAACTGCTCTACAAGCGTAGCTGCTTGAAGCGGAGTTATTTCAGTTCCGGTCAAACGTGAAAGTGTGGTGGTCCTGGCATCATCAATTCCGCAGGCAACAATGTGCTCGTAGGGCTCAAGGCTGTTGTTGCAGTTCAAGGCGAAGCCATGCATCGTGACCTTCTCGCTTATTCGAATGCCAATGGCCGCAACTTTTTCTAAACCAGAGTCGGTTTCAACCCAAACACCAGTTCGCTTCTCAACTCTTTGCCCGACAACACCGAAGTTTGCTATCACCTGAATTAGCACTTCCTCCAGCCATCGAACGTAGGCAACCACATCAATTGGCTGCGGCAAGTGCATGATTGGATAGCCGACGAGTTGGCCGGGGCCATGCCAGGTAATTTTCCCGCCACGGTTGGTTTCGTAAAACGCGGAACCGTCGTCAGGGAGCTCGTGTTCCTCGGTTCTTTTTCCGGCCGTGTAAACAGGGGAGTGCTCCAAAAGTAAGACGGTATTCGGCGTCTTATTGCCTACCACTTCAGCGTGGACACGTTGCTGGAGGTCCATGCCAGATTGATAGTCGAGAAACTCCGGGGCGAAGCTAATCCTTTGAAATTCAGGCATAGCTTCTATCTCTTGGCAATGGGGCTACTAGATTCCCAGTACTGATTCGAACTGACCGTCTTCCAGCCTTGACTTGACAGCCATTAGGTAACGTGAGGCATCTGCACCATCAATGATGCGGTGGTCATAGCTCAGTGCTAGGTAAACCATCGAACGAATCGCAATCGCATCATTGCCGTCCTGGTCCTTGACAACGGCCGCACGCTTCGTGACGATTCCGGTGCCGAGAATGGCAGACTGCGGCAGGAACACAACCGGGGTGTCGAACAAAGCACCACGACTGCCAGTGTTGGTCAGCGTGAATGTTCCACCCGACAGCTCATCGGGTGTCAGCTGGTTGTTTCGGGTCCGCTCGGCCATGTCGGCAATTGACTGCGCTAGCTGTGCGATTGTCAAAGACGAAGCGTTCTTGATCACTGGTGTCAGAAGCCCACGCTCAGTCTCGACGGCAAAGGACAGGTTGTCCTGTCCGTGGTAGACGATGTTGGTGTCTTCAACGGTGCTGTTAATAACTGGGTTAGCGGCCAAAGCCTCGGCTGCGGCAAGTGTAAAGAATGGCATGAACGAAAGCTTGGTGCCGGCCTTCTGGGTGAACTCAGCTTGGATTCTGGTTCGCAGATTCGCGACCTTAGTGACGTCAACCTCGACCACCGAAGTTAGCTGAGCACTTTGCTGCATGGAAGCAACAGCTCGTTCCGCCAAGACTTTTCGAAGTCTTGACATCGGTACGGTTGTGCCGCGCAACGGCGAAGCAGGCTCTGGGCTGTAGCTAGCTTGTGAAGACCCCTGAGTCGCGGTGAGGTCTTCCTTACGGATTCTTCCTCCGACCCCGGTGCCCTTTACGGACGCTAGGTCAATTCCCTTTTCGGCCGCCAACTTGCGAACGATCGGCGTTACGTAGCTCGAGTCACTATTAGGAACGGCTACTGGTGCAGCAGGTGCGACGGGAGCAGCAGCCACCGGAGCGGGAGCTGCAGGAGCGGCAGGAGCGGCAACAGGTGCCTCAACAACAGGAGCGGCAGCAACCGGAGCAGGAGCAGCAGGAGCGGCAGGAGCGGCAACAGGTGCCTCAACAACAGGAGCGGCAGCAACCGGAGCAGGAGCAGCAGGAGCAGCAGGAGCGGCAACATGTGCCTCAGCAACAGGAGCAGCAGGCTCTGCGGCTGCGGCGGCAGGAGCGGCGCCCTCACCGATTACCGCCAGCACAGCGCCGACGCCTACAGTCTCATCTTCTTGAACCATGATTTGCTGAAGAGTTCCAGCGAACGGGGATGGAATCTCCGTGTCAACCTTGTCCGTGGATACTTCAACCAGCGGCTCATCAACAGCCACGGTGTCGCCAACATTCTTAAGCCAGCGGGTCACTGTTCCCTCGGTGACTGATTCACCCAGTGCAGGAAGTGTTACTTCACTCATCGTTCTTACCTAACTGTCCTTGTCTTATTAAGCGTGTGCGTGAAGCGGCTTACCGGCAAGCGCCAGGTGGGCCTCTCCGATAGCTTCATTCATGGTCGGGTGGGCGTGAATCAGCGGTGCCACATCCTCTGGATATGCCTCCCAGTTCACGATTAGTTGCGCTTCGCCAACCTGTTCTCCGGCTCGGGATCCGATCATGTGGAAACCGATTACCGGTCCATTCACCTCACGGATTAGCTTGATTACTCCAGCAGTACCCAGGATGTTGCTCTTACCGTTTCCGGCAAGGTTGTATTCGTAGATCGAAACCTTGTCCGCGCCAAACTTCTCCTTGGCCTGAGCTTCTGTGAGTCCCACTGATGCAATTTCTGGCTCGCAGTATGTGACGCGTGGGATACCCATCTCGTCCACAACTATTGGATTGAGGCCGGCAATTTCCTCAGCCACAAAAATTCCCTGCATGAAGCCCCTGTGGGCCAACTGCAAACCCGGGACGATGTCTCCCGCTGCATAAACCCCAGGAACATTGGTTTCTAGGCGGTCGTTGGTCAGCACCCAGCCGCGCTCCATGGCGATGCCCTGCTCTTCGAAGCCAAAGCCGGTGGCGTTTGGTCCACGTCCCACGGCTACCAGCAGAATGTCTGCCTGCACCGAATCGCCTGACTCAAGCTCTACAGTGACGCCAGCTTCATTCTGGGTGACCTGCTTGAACTTGTTTCCTAGCTTGAAATCGATGCCGCGCTTCTTGTAGGCACGCTCCAGACCTTTGCTCATTGCCGGATCTTCATTTGGCACGAGTCGGTCAAGACCTTCGATGATGGTGACCTCTGCGCCGAAAGAGCGCCAGATTGATGCAAACTCAACTCCGATAACTCCGCCGCCAAGAATGGCAACCTTCTGAGGAACCCAGTCCATCTGAAGTGCCTGGTCGCTGGTGATTACTCGGCCACCAATTTCGATTCCGAGGGTCTTGGTGACAGATCCAGTGGCCAAGAGAACGTTCTTGCCGGTGTAAGTCTCGCTGCCGACAGTGACGGTCCTGGGTCCGGTCAGGCGACCCTCGCCTTGAATCGAAGTGATGTTCTTCGAACCAACCAGTCCGGTTAGTCCCTTATAAAGCTTGTCAACGATGGAGTCGCGGTACTTATTTACCTGGATCATGTCGATGCCCTGGAAGGCAGCGGTTACGCCGTAGTGCGCAGCCTCTTTTGTGGTGTCGGCTACCTCAGCTGAGTGCAACAACGCTTTAGTCGGGATACAGCCGCGGTGTAGGCAGGTGCCGCCGAGCTTGTCCTTTTCGATTAGCGCAACGGATAATCCAAGTTGGGCTCCGCGCAAAGCGGCGGCATAGCCACCACTTCCGCTGCCAAGGATTACAAGGTCAAAAGTATTCTCTGCCAATTTAGCTCCAAAAAACGCGGCCTATTACCCGCAGAAGTCTACTACCTAGTTATCAGCAAGGTTTTGCGCGAGCTGCACAAGCGTGCGAATCGCAACTCCCGAGGCGCCCTTTGGCACAACCCCGTAGGGAGCGTTGTCATTATTGGCCGGGCCGGCAATGTCAAGGTGAGCCCAGGACGCATCGTCGGCAACAAATTCGCTTAAGAACCATCCGGCTATGAGCATTCCGCCGGCTCGATTCCCGATTTTCACATTTGCGATATCTGCCAAGTCAGAATCAAGTAGTGGGCGCAGCTCCTCCGGAAGCGGCATCTCCCAAATCAGCTCTCCCACCTGCGCACCGGCTTCCTTCACAAGCTCTATTGCGGAGCCACGTCCCATCAGTCCGGCGTATCGGTTACCCAGAGCAATCGTTGCCGCTCCGGTCAGCGTTGCCACATCTACTATGTGATCGGGGTTCAGTTCGGCTAGAACAGTAAGACCATCTCCTAGGACCAGTCGACCCTCTGCGTCCGTGTTTAATACCTCGACTGTCTTGCCGTTTCTCATTTTGAGGACATCGCCAGGCCTTGTTGCCTGGCCGGATGGCATGTTCTCGGCCAAGCACATAATGGCTGTTACCGTAACCGGAATCTGCTGCTGGGCAATGGCGAGAATGGCCGCCATTACGGTGGCCGCACCGGCCATGTCGTATTTCATGCCGACCATTGATTCTGCTGGCTTGAGGGAAAGCCCACCGGTGTCGAAGGTGATTCCCTTCCCGACCAGGCCAAGGTGCTTGGAACCGCCGCGGTAGGTCATTTTCACTAGCCTTGGTGGCCTCACTGAGCCGCGCCCAACGCCAAGTATGCCGCCGCATTTTTCTTCTACCAGACGCTCGTCGTCCCAAATCTCAACTTCGATTGGTAGGTGCTTTGCGTGGTTGGCAGCTATTTCGGCAAGTTTTTGTGGCCAGAGATCATTGGCCGGCGTGTTTATCAGTTCACGCGCAATGACCACCTGGGTGGCGATCTGGATCACCCGTTCGATCTCTAGCGATTCAAATTCTGGCTTGACCAGCAGGGTCAGTTTCTGCAGCTTGGTTTTGCTCACTTTGTAACTGTTCGGTGTTTCAGCCCCTAGCGCAGCCCCTTCAGCCGCTTCCAGAATCTCACTCTCGCTTGCCAGAGTCAGGTCAATCACTAATTCGGCTAGGTCCTTTGCAGAGCGCACCGCCGCCGCTGCAAAATTGCGATAGTTGATATCAGCACCGCAACCAACCATAAGAAATGCGGAAGATTCTCCGGGAATTCGGGTCACCTGCTCAGACTTGCTCAGAGCTCCGAAGTGCTCAAGGGTGTCCTTGGTGATGTTTGCGGCCAGACCCTGTGGTCCGGTGTCTGTGAGTGCAGCTGCGACATGGCTGGCGGGCGTAGATATTGTGCTGAGCGAGATAGTGTGCATGGCCACAAGTTTAGGTCGGTTACTATTGTTTCGTGGAAGCGTCATACAAGATTATTGGGCAGCCAGAAGTCCCTAGCGGGCTCCCAATGGTGGCGCTTATAAATGGCTTTAGTGACGCAGGACAAACGGTGTCTCAACTATCAACCCACCTTTTTGGTCAGCTGGATTCAGAAGAGATAGTCCGTTTTGACAACGACGAATTCCTTGACTACCGATCACGGAGACCTTCGCTCTATTTTGAGAAAGACCACATCGAGTCCTACGAACCTCCGTCACTGGCTGTCCACCTGGTCTTCGATGAGGCTCAGCAGCCATTCTTGCTGCTGGAGGGTTACGAGCCAGATCTCAGGTGGGAGCGATTTGCAAGCTCAATTCTTGAGCTAATAAAAAAATATCAGGTCAAGAACTTCACCTGGGTGCACTCGATTCCGTTCCCGATTCCTCACACAAGAGCCGCTGGCGTTACCGTCTCTGGTAATCGCGTTGACATGATTCAGAGGTTCTCTGAGTGGAAGCCTCAAACCCAAGTCCCTGGGAATGTCACACACCTTTTGGAGTATCGCCTCAGTGCCAGTGGCGTTGCGACGGCCGGGTTTGTTCTGCTTGTGCCACATTATTTGGCGGAGAACGAGGTTCCAAACGCGGCCCTAAGTGGACTTGAGCTAATCAGTGCCGCGACCGGCTTGGTCTTCCCATCCGATGACCTTCGCGATGCTGCGACCGAATTTGCCGCAAAGGTAGAGGCGCAGATCGCTGACAACGCGGAGCTAGCGAAACTGGTGAAAACTCTTGAACAGGGGTACTCATCCGGGTCCCAGGGTCCGTCTCGGGCTCCGATTGGAAAGCCTTCCGGAGAGCCTCCCACCGTGGACGAATTGGCCGATGAGCTTGAGAAGTACCTGACAACCATGCGAAACAACACGGATGATCAGGAATAAATCGTCGCTAATTTCATGTTTTAACTGTATTGCCGCGTATTTAGTGACATAATAGGGGAAACCCTTTCAGGTCCTTCGACTTGACAAGGGTTTAAAGTCTGCCCGAGATAGAGGAATATCATCGCTACAGCGTCCAAGGCGAAAGCCAAAGAGCCCGCCACCACAGGCGCAGTGAAGGCTGCTCCAAAGAAGGCGGCAGCACCTAAGAGGGCAGCATCGGACAAGAAGCCTGCGGCCGCCAAAGCGGCCAAGGCCGCACCGGCAAAAAAGGCACCAGCCAAGGCCACTACAAAGGCTGCGAAATCAAAGGTCACCGACTCGGTCGAGGACATTGTTTCTGAGGCCACCGCTGCGGTGGACCTAACAGCTGACGACGCTGAACCAGCAACTGGAGTAATTGAGCTTCCAAACGACGCACTTGTAATCAAGGATGACGAAGATGACATCCCGGTTCAGAACCTGACCATTACTGGCGCGACCGCTGACCCGGTCAAGGATTACCTGAAGCAAATCGGTAAGGTAGCGCTGCTAAATGCTGAGCTTGAGGTCGAGCTGGCAAAGCGCATCGAGGCTGGTCTGTTTGCAGAAGAGAAGCTTGCCACCGACAAAAACCTTGCTCCGGCTGATCGCCGTGACCTGAACTGGGTTGTAAAGGACGGCAAGCGCTCCAAGTCGCACTTGCTCGAGGCTAACCTTCGTCTGGTTGTTTCACTGGCCAAGCGCTACACCGGTCGCGGAATGCAGTTTTTGGATCTGATTCAAGAGGGTAACCTCGGTCTAATTCGTGCCGTAGAGAAGTTTGACTACACAAAGGGCTTCAAGTTTTCAACTTACGCAACCTGGTGGATTCGTCAGGCGATTACGCGAGCCATGGCAGACCAGGCCAGAACCATTCGTATTCCGGTCCACATGGTTGAGGTCATCAACAAGTTGGCCCGTGTTCAGCGCCAGCTGCTTCAGGACCTTGGCCGCGAACCAACTCCAGAGGAGTTGGCTGCAGAATTGGATATGACACCTGAGAAGGTGGTTGAGGTCCAGAAATATGGTCGCGAGCCAATTTCCCTTTCCACTCCGCTTGGAGAAGATGGCGACAGCGAGTTCGGTGACCTAATTGAGGACACCGAGGCGGTTGTCCCAGCGGATGCAGTCGGCTTCACCATGCTCCAGCAGGAGCTTGAGAGAGTTCTCGATAGCCTTCACCCAAGAGAGGCTGGGGTAATTAGGTCCCGCTTCGGTTTGGGAGATGGTGTCCAGATGACTCTGGATCAAATTGGTGAGAAGTTCGGTGTGACTCGCGAACGTATTCGCCAGATCGAATCTAAAACCATGTCAAAGCTTCGTCATCCGTCCAGGTCACAACTACTCAGAGATTACCTGGACGGATAAATGCGTACCTTCCTGGCTGTGATGTTCGGGAAGCTCGCCAGGTTGCTAATCCGATTAGTTCGACCCGGCGGAGGTTCCGCACTTCCAGGAGTAATTGCCAACAAAATTCAACCCAAGCTGCTTGCCAACGCGATTAAGAGCATTCCAGGCGGGTTGGTAGTAATTTCTGGTTCCGCGGGGAAATCATCGACCACCAGCTATCTGGTTTCGCTGCTTCAGTCGCATGGAGTGAGGGTCTTTACTAACACCAGCACCGCAAACATCCGTCAGGGGCTCGTTGCCGCAATCTTGGCTCAGTCAGATCTCCGCGGCCGAATTGATTTTGACATAGCCGTGCTGGAGTGGGACGAGGGGCATGGGGCCGTCTTGGCCAAAGAGCTACCGATAAAGCTCGCCGTGCTAACCAACGTGCTCTCTGATCAACTTGACCGATTCGTTGATCCGGAAGTGGTCATTGAGATGCTCAAGACCATTGGTTCAGAAGCGGAGTCAGTCCTTATAAATGCCGAGGACAAAAACCTCTGCCAGTTAGATTTCGGCAAATCCCCGCTAGCTTTTGGAGCCGACCGGAAGCAGCTTCCACCAGATGAACTTAGCTACGCTCTAAATTTCGGTCCTCACCCAGCACTTTCACATTTCGTAACCGCAGGTGCTTCCAGCGTCACCGTTCATGGTCTGGGAAGGGAATCTGTCTACGAAACATTGGCGCTACCAAGGCATCAGGCAATGAACTTAGCTGCGGCCGTCGCTGCTCTCGAGCTCCTAGTTGAAGTGGGCCCGGAGATTGTCCAGTCAAGGCTGCTCGAGCTAAAACCCGTGTTCGCAAGAAATGAACCGGTCGTCGTAGCGGATCGCCAGATTGACCTGCGACTTGTTCAGAACCCAACTAGTTTTCAGAAAAACTTGGATGAACTAGTCGGGGATGAATTGCCGTTGATGCTGATGGCGGGCAGTGATATTCATGATCCAAGTTGGTTGTGGACAGTGGATTTCTCAAAGTTGAATCTGGTCGAGATTGTTGGCGGGTTCAATGCCTCAGATTTGGCATTGCGGCTTAGGTTTCAGGGGGTTGAGGTCGGTCAGGTCATCACCGAAGCCACCGAAGCCGGGGACGTATTCTTGCGCCTTAGCGGTGCGCGTCCAACAGTGCTGTTTAGTGCCGACGCCATGAGGCGGGTCAGAAGACACTGGGGGTTGGCCAAGTGACAACACTTTTCTCCTTCAAGCCTGAGCACTTCAACAACAACGGAGATCAGGGCAACCTTGATGTTCTTCGGTTCTTTCTTGAAGCTCAAGAGCTGCAAGTAAGTGCGACAGATGACGCAGCAGTTGCTGATTTTGTATTGGTTGGCGATGCCAGCCGGGCTGCTATCAGTCATCATGAGCAGGGGTTGACGAAGCTAATTCCTGTTCTTAGCTCCAGGATTGCAAAGGGGTTGCCAACGCTATTGGTGGGCTCTAGCTATGAGTTTTTCCTCGGGAAGATTGCAGAGCTTGGCACTCACGCAAGGACCACACGCGTCAGTGAGTTCAGATCAGTTGCGCTCACGGCGGAGCTAACTGTCATGGGCTATCGCAATAGTGAGCTCGCGAGCGGTGATGTTCAGCTGTTTGGGGGATTCATCGCAACGACCCTCTATGGTCCGATACTTGCCAAGAACCCAGAACTGCTTGATTTGGTGCTGCTGCGTTTTGGCGCAGAAAAGGCGAAATGGCCCAAAGATATGTTGGAGTTTGTTACAAAAATTAGGTCAGAGATTAGCTCTGATTGAGGTCGGCGCTTTGGTCGTGCCACTGAATGGTTAGCGGCTCCAGTTTTTCCTTGTTCGCGTTGCCGTGATGCGCGCAGAATAGAAGTTCCCCACCAGCTAGCTCAACCCTCATGTATGCCTGAGCACCACATACGTCGCAGCGATCGCTAACCAGTAGCTTTGTTACTTCAGTTGTATTTTCCATCACGCACTATTCAACCACGCCGCCCTGTTTTTATTCGGCCAGTGGACCATGTTTCGCTAAAGGCGAAGTGGCATGACTAAAGATGTGCGATTCCCAGTTATGGTTTCGGAGTGGAAGATTACTCAGCAAGACACCTGTCGGTCCTAGAGGGCCTCGAGGCCGTTCGCAAACGCCCGGGTATGTACATTGGCTCCACTGATGACCGCGGTCTGATGCACTGTCTCTGGGAGATCATCGACAACTCTGTTGACGAGGCGCTTGCCGGGCACGGTAGTTCTATAAATGTTGTTATCCACAGCGATGGGTCGATCGCAGTGTCAGACAACGGTCGAGGTGTTCCGGTAGACATCGAACCTAGGACTGGTCTCAGCGGTGTTGAGGTTGTTTTCACCAAGCTTCACGCTGGTGGCAAATTCGGCGGCGGTTCTTATGGGGCATCTGGTGGATTGCATGGTGTTGGTGCATCGGTAGTCAACGCACTCAGTGAGCGCCTGGATGTTGAAGTTGACCGCGATGGTGTCACCTGGGCCATGTCTTTTCACAGGGGAGAGCCCGGGATTTTTGCAGGTCCAGAGCCAGACTCAAGCTTTACCGCCTTCGTCGACAAGAGCGAACTTCGCAAAGTGGGCAAGGTCGCTAAGGGTAAAACCGGAACTCGAGTTCGCTACTGGCCAGACCGACAGATTTTTGAGCCCAGCGCTAAGTTCTCAATGCAGGATCTTGAGTCAAGACTTCGCCAGACCGCGTTCTTGGTGCCGGGCCTGAACTTAGAGGTACTCGATGAGGAAGCGGGACAGACCCAGCGGTTCGCGTTTGAAGGCGGGATCGCGGAATATGTTGAGCACCTAAGTAGCGACAGTGCGGTTATGGAAACCAGGCGAATCCAAGAGACTGCACACTTTAGTGAAACCGTCCCGGTGCTCGATGAGGCCAGTGGTGCGATGGCAAGCAAGGAAGTCAAGCGCGAGTGCAAGGTTGACATCGCCCTACGGTGGGGAGGCGGCTTTGACACAACCCTCAAGAGCTTCGTGAACATCATTGCCACCCCAAAGGGCGGCTCTCACGTTGCTGGTTTTGAGCAGGCGCTACTTAAGTCATTCCGAGGCGCCATTGAACAAAACGCCAGAAGACTCAAAGCGAGCTCGGTCAAGATCGAGCGTGACGATGTTTTTGCGGGTCTCACTGCGGTGGTATCAGTCAGCTTCCCGGAACCTCAGTTCGAAGGCCAGACCAAAGAAACATTGGGAACCCCTGCCATAAAGTCCATCGTTGCGGCTGCCGTTAGCAAATGGACCGATGAGCTGCTGACCGGCAAGGTTCGTGGAACTAAGGCGCAGGTTGACGCGCTGCTGGACAAGGTTGTCAGCGAAGCCAAAACACGAATTAGTGCAAGGAGCCTCAAGGACACTCAGCGCAGAAAGAACGCGCTGGAATCCTCCTCACTGCCGAGCAAGCTGGTTGACTGCCGGGGCAGTGCCACACAGGGCAGTGAGCTGTTTATCGTTGAGGGAGACAGCGCGCTGGGAACTGCGAAGCTTGCCCGTGACTCAGCTTTCCAAGCATTGCTTCCTATCCGAGGGAAGATCCTGAACGTCCAGAAGGCATCCTTGTCTGACATGCTCTCAAACGCAGAGTGTGCTGCCATTATTCAGGTTCTTGGGGCTGGTTCTGGCCGCACCTTCGACATCGAGCAGGTTCGGTACGAAAAGATCATTCTTATGAGCGATGCCGATGTCGATGGCGCACACATTCGCACGCTGCTCCTGACCTTGTTCTTCAGATACATGAGGCCGCTGGTTGAAGCCGGTCGGGTCTACGCTGCTGTTCCACCGCTGCATCGCGTTGAAACCAGCGGGAAGAACAAACAGGTGATATACACCTACTCTCAGCAAGAACTTGTGGAGCTTTTGAAAAAGCTGGAACAGCAGGGCAAGAGCTATAAGCAGCCGATCCAGCGCTATAAGGGCTTGGGTGAAATGGACGCGGACCAGCTTGCAGAGACCACGATGCAGCCTGCCAATCGCATGCTTCGAAGGATTACCGCAGCAGACGCAGAGGCCGGCGAGCGCACATTTGAACTACTGATGGGTAACGAAGTTGCGCCCCGCCGCGATTTTATTGTTGAATCCGCGGACAACTTTGACCGTGAAAAGATCGACGCCTAGTAGGCCGCCGCCACATACTGGCTGATATCTGTACCGCTCGAGTCTCTTCGCTGATCAACTTCGGGCGTCGCTATCTGCACACCTTCTGAATCAATGATTGTGGGGCTTGTTCCAGCCCACCCAGCGAAGTAGAGCTGATCTTCACCTTTCAGGAAACGGTGACATCTAACTCCCTGGGTCGCCCTTCCTTTTCTTGGATAAGCGGACAACGGCGTGATTTTCAAGGACCCAGGGTCTGTGGCTCCAAGAGCCTGTGAATCATTTGCGCCTGTTATCAGGTGTGCATCTTCGGAGATTGGCCCAAAGGCGATAACGCTCGAGTCTCCGGCAGCGATGCCTTGCATGCCACCGGCTGCCAAGCCCTGTGGCCTGACGGATGAGGCCGGGATTACAAGTAGGTTTGCAGTGCTGGTTACAAAGCAAAGCTCACCAGAGTCCGTGGCTTCGGCGAAACCGACAACTGAGTCATGGTCCTTGAGCGAAACAACTGTGGTTTCGTCCCTATCCGGGAATGGCCCTGCGAAGCGCTTCACTATTCCTTGTTTGGTGCCAAGGGCGAAGACGTTATCTGACTTCCAGTCGGCAACCCCTACAACTCTGTCTCTGGTAAGACCAAGGAATTGATCTGCCCCGGAGGCGCTGGTGCTAACGCCGTGTGTAAGTGACGGCAAGTCGGACACGTGCACCCGCACGGCCCTACCGTCGCTAATGACAACGGCCAGGTCGCTTCGGAGCGAAGTTGTTATGACCGTGCCGCCCATCTGATGCCCAACTTGATCGGTTCGGTATAAGTTGCCAAGAGAGTCGAAGATGACAGTTGTGGGGGAGTCCTCCAGCTGCGCAACTTGCACAGGCTTCCTGGAAACAGTAATTCCCTCGGCGTCGATAAGTTGCGTGCGGCGAGGGTCTCCATAAACCTCGGCGATGGTCTCAAGTTCTTCGGATACCAGTGAGCGAACCAGCCCCTCACTGCCAAGGATCTTTTCAAGCTCCTCGATCTCCCGGCGCAGAGTGTCCGCTTCTTGTTCTAGCTCGATGAGGCTAAATCGGGTCAGCCTTCTAAGTCTTAGCTCAAGAATGTAGTCGGCCTGTAAATCGGAAAGGTCAAAGACGGTCTTTAGGCTTGCTCTGGCTAGCTCAGCAGTGTCAGACCGCCTGATTACCTCGATTACCTCGTCGATGTTTACAACTGCAATGGCAAGTCCATCTAGTAGGTGAAGCCTTGCCTTTCTTTTATCAAGCCTGTTTTTGCTTCGTCGCTTTGTCACCGTTATCCGGTGTTCGAGATAAACCTCAAGTAGTGCTTTCAGTGGCAGTTGTTGTGGTCGTCCTTCAACCAGTGCCACATTGTTCACTCCAAAGCTTTCCTCTAGCGGTGTGAGCCGGTAGAGAGCCTCAATCACGGACTCCGGACTGAATCCTGTCTTCAGCTCAATGATCAGCCTGAGGCCATTTTCGCGGTCGGTCAGGTCAACCACGTTGTGAATACCCTCTAGCTTCTTTGCGGTGACAGCATCGCGAATCTTGTCGATTACACGCTCTGGTCCAACAAGGTAAGGAAGTTCAGTTACCACCAGACCAGTTCGGCGCGGGCCCACCATTTCGATTGAAATTTTTGCTCTGGTTCGGAAGCTGCCGCGGCCGGTTGCATATGCCTCGGTGAGGTTGTCGCCAACCAAAGCCACCGCTCCGGAAGGAAGGTCTGGACCAGGCAGCACCTGCATGATTTCGGCTAAGTCTGACTGCGGGTTGGTAATCAGAAGCTGGATTGCAGCGACTACCTCGCGCAGGTTGTGAGGGGGCATGTTCGTGGCCATGCCGACTGCAATGCCGCTAGCACCATTGACCAGCAGGTTTGGAAAGGCAGCCGGTAGCACCGAAGGTTCGGTGAGCTGAGCGTCGTAGTTTGCTACGAAGTCAACGACGGCTTCGTCGAGACTCTCATTGAGCAGTTCTGCGGCCGGGGCAAGTCTTGCCTCGGTATATCGAGCGGCAGCCGGTCCGTCATCCAAGCTCCCAAAGTTTCCGTGGCCGTCGATAAGGGGCAGCCGGAGCGAAAAGTCTTGGGACATTCGCACTAGCGCATCGTAGATTGCACCATCGCCGTGAGGGTGCAGCTTACCCATTACCTCGCCCGTAACCCTGGCTGATTTCACGTGACCGCGGTCGGGTTTTAGGCCCATTTGTCCCATTTGGTAGACGATGCGTCGCTGAACGGGTTTTAGTCCGTCTCTAGCATCGGGTAGGGCTCTTGAATATATGACCGAGTAGGAGTATTCGAGGAAGCTCTCCTGCATCTCTGCAGAGACATCTATGTCAACAATTCGTTCGGATGTTTCAGTCATGGGTCCTAGCTGTGCAAAACTTGTGCGGTGAGTCCGACTTTACCCGTAGTCCCCAAAGCTTTAGGGAACATTCGTAACGTGTTTTCATCAGGGCTCGAGTCCGTGCTCGGGTATCCAAATCCACTTCGCCTGTCCGGAAAGACCAAGGTCGTAGTCATTCTGATTGACGGGCTTGGCGCCGAACAGATCATGCAACGAAGTGGTCACGCACCTTGGCTCAACAGTCATTTGAATAAATCAACCATTACCAACTGTGCTTTTCCCGCCACCACCAGCGCTAACATCGCCTCCTTCGCAACCGGGGCAACGGTTGGTGAGCATGGTCTGGTTGGCCATAAAGTTTGGGACCGAGTAGCTGGCGAGCAAATTAACTTGCTAATTGGGTGGAATGAGCGAACTGACCCGAAGCTGTGGCAGCCGGTTCAGACGATTGCCGAAAAGGCTGTTTCGCTCGGGGTGGATTGCAACGTGATTGCTGCAACCGAATACAAGAACACGCCCTACACAATTGCAACCATGAGGGGTGCCAACTTTGTTTCGGCCGACTCCTGGGATGAGAAGTTTGAGTCAGCAAGGAAAATCATTGCTCGCCCCAAGAGGTCCCTGAACTATTTGTACATCCCAGAAATGGATAAATACGGTCACAGAAACGGCTGGACTTCGCCTGGTTGGGCGGCAATGCTTGAGGAGCTGGATGCGCTCCTCAGGAGCTTCTGTTCCAATCTTCCAAAGGACACCGGGGTAATCATCACCGCTGATCACGGAATGGTCGAGACTGAAAAATCAAGGCAACTTGTACTTGATGACTACTACGAAAGCAGTGGGTTGGTGCGTTTTGTTGGGGGAGATACGCGCGTGAATTACGTCTACCTAGACAACGAGACCTCAATTGATCGTGTTATCCAGGATCTGCAGCCGGTAAGTTACGCATTCGACGCTGTAGTTACAAGTGATGCCATCGAGGCCAACTGGTTCGGTGATGTTTCACAGGCGGCCCGAAATCGACTGCCAGAGATCATGCTGCTGGCAAAGTCCAACTACACGCTGTATCACTCAAAGTATTTCAAGCCGAGAAGCTTCGAGATGATCGCGCATCACGGCTCGCTGACCAGCGCAGAAATTAGAGTGCCGCTAATCCAAATCGGTTTCTGAGTTAGTAGCCCCAAGCACTATCTCATCCCAGCTAGGCAGAGATGCTCGTCCCTTTGCAGTTGCAGGCTTCACTCCCTCTTGTTTGCGTCTATTGCGGAGCTCATCCACTAGTGAATGGACCGAAGCGTTCTCGGTCTCTTCAAAAAAAGCATCAGTAGGTTCACTGGTTTCAATCGTCTTCGCCGGCGCAGCTGGCGAACTGATTATGTCGCGAGAAGAGTGCGCTCGGCTGAAGTTGCTAGCCTCTGGGTTGGTTGGCTCCAGGGACCGTGCCTTGGGGTCAAAGCGCCAGGTCAGAGTCTCCGACCCAACCGCGGTGATAATCCAATCCCCGTCGATCTTTGCGGCACTAAAAGTTGATTCGGGAGCAGTGTCGGCAACCAGTTCGTCAAAGCGTTTCATTACTGCCCCGGCTGCTACCTGTGTGCCAAGAGCAGCTTCGAGCACAAATCTGAGTTCATCCAGGATTGGTGCCGCAAAAGGTTCGATTGCAGAAGCGGGCTGCTCTAGTTGATGGGCGACCTGGTCAACCGATAGGCCACTTCGAATAAGGTTCTGAATCTCCCTGGGGCTGAAGTTCGCCTCGGTGACGCGTGGATTGGCTCGGATGCCATCCTTGAGTGCCGAGTCAATGGCAAGGTGATAGCGCTGCCCGTCGTCAGACTCCAAGACTAAGTTCTCGCCATCACGTGCAACAAACCTGAGCTCCATTGTCGCCTCCTTGCATAAAGTGTGTCAGCTTGTCTTGGTTGTGGAGTTATTTCCATCGGTGAGTTAGCTATGGCAATCTGGAAATTTGGCGAGCCTAGCTTGCAATTTTTGTTTTCCTAGGGCATAGTTCACGCCGAGGCGCACAGAGAGGCTTGGCTATGGCAACGGATTACGATGCAACACGCAAAACCGATGATGACACCGAGTCTCTTGACGCCATCAAGGAAAGAATTCCGTCACAGCCGAGCACCGGCGACGACGATGTCGACAACGTAGACAGCTTTACGATCCCAGACGTAGTCAACGAAGAGCTAGAGGTAGTGGTTGTTCCAGTGCAGGATAACGAGTTCACCTGCATTAATTGCTTTTTGGTGAAGCCTCAGGCACAACTTGCTTCAAAGACCAGGTCAGGACCTGTTTGCATCGAGTGCGCTAGCTAACGCTTCTGGATTTCTGGTGCTGATCAGCAAGTACGAAGTTGGGTCAGCCGGATCAACTACTTGAATCTTGACCATGGTCTTGATATCCCCACGGATTAGAAACTGAGATGCCGGACTAAGTCCTGGACCCCGTTCATGCTTTAGTGCATCGCCAGAGATCACTTCGATGTTGCCGAGGGCAGATATTGGAATGCGAATCCTGCCCGCTGACAGGATCTCATCAACTTTGATTGTTGGTGCGCTAAATACAGACAGCGCAATAAGGGCCAAGGGAACAACTCCCGCCAGCGCAATTGCGTAGGTCTCTGAAACGGGGAGCACTGACAGCAGCACCAGCGGGGCTGACAGGCCTAGGGCGATCAAAAAACCAACGGATGGGTGCAACCGTTCAAAATATGACGAAGTGGACATCAGAATAGATTACGCTCTAGGAGTGGATTTAGAAGTATTAGTGATTGCCGGAGAAGGCTTCGCCCCGGTTTATGCCAAGCCGGGTGACGCAGGGGCTGATCTGCGCTCGACCGAAGCACTTGAAATTGAGCCCGGTGGCAGGGCCCTTGTAAAGACCGGCGTTTCCATCGCTATGCCCGATGGCGTAGTGGGCTTGGTTCACCCCAGGAGTGGTCTAGCAGCCAAGCACGGCATTACCGTTCTGAATGCCCCAGGAACCGTGGACGCAGGCTACCGCGGAGAAATCATGGTCACCCTGCTGAATACATCTTCTGAGCCATTTCGGGTTGTGGTGGGCGACCGTATTGCCCAGATTCTGTTTCAGCGCGTTGAACGTGCGAGGTTTATCCAGGTGACGACTCTGCCCGAGTCAAGTCGCGGCGAAACTGGTTTTGGTTCGAGCGGAAGGAATTAGTTGGAAAAGCTAGGACCAGAGGACCGTATCACCGGCGGGCCCTTCGACATCAGTGAAGTTGGCGTCCTGACGCCGTATTTGGACTTTGGCTCGATCCGTCTGGCTCCGCGCCAGGAAATGCAGATCCGCGCCGACATCGACGAGGCCAGCAAGCGAGTGATGGCCCTCACAGTTGAGATTCAGGGGCATAGATTGCAGCTGCAGGCCTTTGCCGCTACCAAGACCGATGGCCTTTGGCAACCTACCATGGAGTCTCTAGAAAAGTCCGTCGCAGATCAGGGCGGAAAAGTTGAGCAAGTCGCCGGTCCAGTCGGTATCGAACTTCGTGGCGCTGTTCCCGCCGTTTCTGGTGACAACAAGGTCATTCGTCCAACAAGGTTTCTTGGAGTAGATGGCCCCAGGTGGTTTCTGCGCGGTGTCGTTTCAGCGGCCTCAATTGATGAAGAGGTTTACCTAAAACTTGTGTCGGTATTCCGTGCAACTGCCGTGAACCGCGGTGACATCGCAATGCCTCCGGGTGAGCTGCTGCCACTTCGCCTTCCTGTGAGTGGGCAAGAGGCTTGAGTAACCCGGAGGACGTAGCACGTCGTCTCGGCCTTGAAAAGGGCGAGGACGGATACGATTTAAGTCGCAAGTCACTGATTGCAGGAATCGGCGGACCGCTAGGAATTGCCGAGGCGATACTTCCTGCAACGTTGTTCTCGATCATTTTTGGAATCACCAAGGAGCCTATTGCTGCCGTAGCGGTGGCAGCGACCAGTTCGGCCTTCTTTATCGCCTTGAGGTTGGGGCAACGAAAGTCAGTAACGCAGGCCGGTGTTGGCGCGGCCGCTATTGCTTTTGCTGCATTTCTTGCGCTTCGTGACGGTGGCCAAGCAGCCGACTATTTCGTGCCAGGGTTTATCACCAACGCGGTCTACGGATTTGTGATGTTGGTTTCTGTTCTGATTGGCCGTCCCGTTATGGGCTATTTGGTTCAGCTTCTGTTTGGCGTTACCGATTGGCGCGGGCGCAAGACTGTGTTCTCGCGAGTAAGAACCGTGACTCTGCTGTGGGTCGGATTCTTCAGCCTAAGACTGGCACTGCAGCTGCCACTGTATTTCTCTGACCAGGTGGAATTGCTTGCGTTTTCGAGGGTAGTGATGGGCGCTCCTGCGTACGCTGCGCTTTTAGCACTGACTTGGATCTTGCTAAGGCGAATTGCTGACCCGATAGAGGGTAGATTAGACAGGTAAATCTTCAAGGAGTTCACCTACATGTCACAAAGCCTCACATCTGCAAGCAATCTCACCGCCGGGTCCAAGACCTATAAGTACTTTTCGATGGCGAATCTCAACGTCGACAAGCTTCCCTACAGCCTGAAGATTCTGCTCGAAAACATGCTTCGAACTCGCGATGACCAGAATGTGACTCAAGCCCATGTTGACGCACTAGTCAACTGGGACCCAAAGGCGGAGCCAGACACTGAGATTCAGTTCAGCCCGGCACGTGTAATCATGCAGGACTTCACCGGTGTTCCCTGCATCGTGGATCTTGCCACTATGCGCGAGGCAGTTGAGGAGCTTGGGGGAGACCCTCAAAAGATTAATCCTCTGGCCCCGGCCGAAATGGTGATTGACCACAGCGTTGTGATTGATGTCTCTGGTTCTCCAGACGCCGCTGAAAGAAACGTTGAGTTTGAATACCAGAGAAACGGCGAACGCTATCAATTCCTAAGGTGGGGCCAAACCGCTTTTGACAACTTCCGTGTAGTTCCTCCAGGAACTGGAATCGTGCACCAGGTGAACATTGAGTACCTGGCCAGGACAATCATGGCCAAAGAGGTAGACGGCGAACTGCTGGCATATCCGGACAGCTGCGTCGGTACAGACTCCCACACAACGATGGTCAATGGACTGGGCGTTCTTGGTTGGGGTGTCGGTGGCATCGAGGCCGAGGCTGCAATGCTTGGTCAGCCGGTTTCCATGTTGATCCCTAAGGTTGTCGGATTCAAGCTCACTGGCGAGATTCCTACGGGTGCTACTGCTACCGATGTTGTTCTGACAATCACCGAGCAGCTTCGTAAGCACGGCGTTGTCGGCAAGTTCGTTGAGTTCTATGGCGACGGTGTCTCCAGGGTTCCCCTTGCCAACAGAGCGACAATCGGAAACATGTCGCCGGAGTTTGGTTCAACCGTGGCGATCTTCCCAATTGACGAGATCACTCTTGACTACCTGCGAGTTACTGGCAGAAGCCAAGAGCAGATTGATTTGGTGGAGGCATACTGCAAGGCTCAGGGCCTGTGGCACGATGCCAGCATCGAACCTAATTACAGCGAGTATCTCGAGCTTGATCTTTCTACCGTTGTGCCCTCGATCGCAGGGCCAAAGCGACCTCAAGACCGCGTCGAGCTCAGCGCCAGCAAGGCAACTTTTGAGCAGGACCTCAAGAACTACGCGCCGAGCCTAAGCGCTCCAGTACCAGTGAAGGGTAAGGACTATCAGATCGACCACGGTGCGGTGACGATTGCATCTATAACCTCTTGTACCAACACCTCAAACCCGTCGGTGATGCTTGCAGCTGGACTGCTTGCCAGGAATGCTGTCGAAAAGGGTCTGCACTCAAAGCCATGGGTAAAGACCTCGCTAGCTCCGGGCTCCAAGGTTGTAACTGAGTATTACAAGAAGGCCGGGCTCACCGAGTCTCTGAACGATTTAGGTTTTGACCTTGTTGGCTACGGTTGCACCACTTGTATTGGAAACTCCGGGCCACTTGCCGAGGAGATCTCCGCGGCAGTTAATGAGGGTGACCTTGCCGTGACTGCCGTTCTTAGTGGAAACCGAAACTTCGAGGGTCGAATTAACCCTGATGTGAAGATGAACTACCTGGCTTCGCCTCCGCTGGTTATTGCATATGCTCTTGCCGGAACCATGGACTTCGACTTCGAGACCGAGCCGCTTGGACAGGACCAGCAGGGTCAGGACGTTTTTCTTAGGGACATTTGGCCAACACCGGCTGAAGTTCAGAGCACGATTGATTCTTCGATCAATTCCGAGATGTTTACCTCTCAGTACGCTTCTGTTTTCGATGGAGATGAGCGCTGGAAGTCGCTTCCAACTCCTAAGGGCGCCTTGTTCGAATGGGATGATGCCTCTACCTACGTGAAGAAGCCGCCTTATTTCGAGGGAATGACCATGACACCGGACCCTGTGAAGGATGTTCACGGCGCAAGGGTTCTAGTGAAGCTGGGTGACTCGGTGACCACCGACCACATTTCTCCGGCCGGTGCCATCAAGGCTGATTCTCCAGCCGGCGCTTACCTGAGTGCAAAGGGTGTTAGTCGAGTCGACTTTAACTCCTATGGTTCTAGGCGCGGAAACCACGAGATCATGATTCGCGGAACGTTCGCAAACATCAGACTCAGGAATCAGTTACTGACAGACGTTGAGGGAAGCTACACCCGCAACTTCACTACCAGCGCGGGCGAGCAAAGCTTCATTTTTGATGCATCTGAGGCTTACCAGGCCGAGGGCACACCACTGGTGGCGCTTGCCGGTAAAGAGTACGGTTCTGGTTCATCCAGAGACTGGGCCGCAAAGGGAACTAGCCTGCTAGGCATTCGAGTTGTTATCGCTGAAAGCTTCGAGCGTATTCACCGAAGCAACCTGATTGGAATGGGCGTGTTGCCGCTTCAATATCCTGCAGGTGTGACAGCTGAATCGCTGGGCTTGGATGGCACTGAGGTGTTTGACGTCACCGGGATTGAAGCGCTGAATGATGGAGCGATCCCATCAACTGTGAGGGTTGTAGCAACCGCCTCGGCTCACAGCGCGGCTGACAAGAGTCCGATTGAGTTCGACGCGGTTGTGCGAATCGACACACCTGGTGAGGCTGACTACTATCGCAACGGCGGCATTTTGCAGTACGTGCTGCGCTCACTGGTCGCCTAGGAATAGTGGACTGGTTTAGCTGTTGGGTATGCAATGAGCGAACTGGGAAAGATTCAGTCACCGGAAGACCTGCAAGCTCTTGATACAGACCAGCTGAATGGACTGTGCCAAGAGATCAGGGATCATCTGGTTACTTCGGTATCGAAGACCGGCGGACACTTGGGGCCGAACCTGGGTGTGGTTGAGATCACCGTTGCGTTGCATCGAGTATTCGACTCTCCAAATGATTCGATCATTTTTGACACCGGTCACCAAAGCTACGTGCACAAGCTATTGACGGGGCGCAAGGACCTGTCAACTCTTCGCCAGAAGGACGGCATAGCCGGCTACCCACAGCGGTCCGAGTCGGTTCATGACATTGTGGAGTCTTCACACGCGTCTTCATCGCTTAGTTGGGCAGATGGCATTTCACGAGCCTACAAGGCCACTGGGCAGCTTGATAGGCACGTTGTAGCCGTGATTGGCGATGGTGCACTCACCGGTGGCATGTCATGGGAGGCCCTGAACAACATCACCGACGATAATGACCGCAATTTGGTGATTGTTGTAAATGACAACGGTAGGTCGTACGCACCAACTATGGGTGGAATGGCCAGAAGGTTCGAGGCGATTCGGTCGAAATCTGCCTACAAGACCGGTTACCTGGTGTCCCGAAAGATTTTCTATAAGTTCGGCACTTTTGGAAAGGCAGTTTTTGATTCAGTTCATGCGGGGCTGCGAACACTTTTTAGGCACAGGGAGTTTGGCGGCATCTTCCCAAACCTGGACATAAAGTATTTTGGCCCAGTCGACGGCCATGACCTTGAGGCATTGGAAACCGCTCTAATGAGAGCCAAGGAATACGATGGCCCTTCCGTAGTCCACGCAATTACCCAAAAAGGTCGTGGTTACACTCCAGCTCTACAGGACCAGGCGGACCAATTCCACGCGGTCGGGAAGATCGACCCCGAGTCCGGCCTTCCTGTTCCCGGTTCAGCTGGAACAAGTTGGACCGACGTATTTTCGGATGAAATTGTTCGAATCGCGAGAGCAAACACCAATGTCGTTGGCATAACCGGGGCGATGAAGATTCCGGTTGGACTGGATAAGTTCGCAGACGCCTTCCCAGATCGGGTTTTTGATGTGGGTATTGCCGAGCAACACGCTGTCGCTGCAGCAGCTGGCATGGCCTTTGGTGGTCTGCATCCAGTAGTTGCCATCTACTCCACGTTTATCTCTAGAGCCTTTGACCAGGTGCTAATGGACGTTGCCTTGCATAAGGCTGGAGTGACATTCGTGTTGGACAGGTCTGGCATTACCGGACCGGACGGTGCTTCTCACCACGGCGTCTGGGACCTACCGCTACTGCAGATGGTTCCAGGCATTCACATCTCTGCTCCCAGGGATCAGAAAACTCTCGAGGCGCTTCTCAGGGAATCGATTGAGATTGATGATGCTCCAAGTGTGATTCGCTTCCCCAAGGGCAAGGTGGCCGCTGCTATCGAGGCCCTTGCTACAACCGATAACGGCGCGGACATCCTGAAGCAGTCGCCAAGCAAGGATGTGCTGATTATTGGAGTTGGATCTTTTGCCGCCACGGCCATCGAGGTGGCTGAGTTATTGGCAAGCCAAGGCATTGGAGCGACGGTAGTTGATCCGCGCTGGATTTTGCCGGTTAACGTAGACCTGATAGCAATGGCTCGTGACCACAGGTTGGTTGTGACCATTGAGGATGGGCTAAAGACCGGAGGGTTTGGTTCCCGAGTTCGTCAGGAGCTACGTGCCCACGAGGTTGATACCGCGCTGAGTGAAGTTGGAGTGCCGGCCGAGTTCTTAGAGCATGCCGAGCGCAACGAGATCCTGGAGCGTCTTGGATTAACCGCAAAGGCAATTTCCAGAGACATTGTTGCTCAGGTGCTGGGATCAAAGGTCCCGCATGCCAAAACTATGGAAGCTTCTCAATCTCTGGACCAGCTAACGCAAGACCCGCTTCTATAAGCGGGACCACTTGGTCTAGCTGCCATGGCCTGGCCCCTAATTCTGCCAGTTGCGATCTGACATCGCCAGCTGGCTCAAAGCAGACTCTCCGAAGGAAATCTGGAGTCAGTAGATTTTCAACCGGCAGCGCCAGCTCTTCTGCGTGAGCAACGAGTGGCTCTCTGGTGAATTTCAGTCGAAGATGCGCCTCCGGGAAGCGACGCTCCCAGTTTTTGTGGTGGGGGATTGCTCCAGTGTTGGGTGCGGACTCCGCTATTTCAAGTCCACTCGAATCCGCAATTGCCTGCCACCAGGTGTCAAGTTTTGAACGAGATGCTCTGCCCTGGAAGGCCTTGTTTTGTGCGAGTTCGTGTTTGGATCTTGGCACCTTGTCAATCGCGGCCATGATCGACCTGTCTGGAATCAGGCGTCCAGGGGCGATGTCTGTAGTCCTCGCGATCTCATCTCGCACCAGCCACAGGGCAGCCGCTGCCTTTAGTTTGGCAATGTCCTTAACTCTCGATAAACCGGGCAGATTCCGCCATGGCTCTTCCGGCGTTGGCTTCGGTTGGAAATTCTGTAGCGCGGCGAACTCCTGCTCGGCCCATTCCATTTTACCCTGCTCAATCAAGGACTGACTGATAGAAGCCCAGAGGTCGTGGAGGACGTCTACATCAAGGGCGGCATAGGTGAGCATCTCGCTGCCAAATGGCCGCAGTGACCAGTCAGCTGCAGAGTGTTCCTTTGCTAGCTCTAGGCTCAGCAATTCCTCAACCATTGCACCGAGTCCGACCCTCTGAAAGCCAGCCAGTCTTGAGGCGAGTTCGGTGTCAATGATTTGGGTGCTTTTAAAACCAAGTTCCTGCAGGCAGGGCATGTCCTGAGTAGCAGCGTGTAGGAGCCAGGGCTTGGAGTTTAGTTCAGCGGCAACCCTGCTGTTCCAGTCAGGCTCAACTTCATTGAGAGCTATCGGGTCGATCAAGAATATGCCCGCGTCAGCAAGGCCGACTTGAATCAGGTAGGCCCGCTGGGAGTAACGAAACCCGCTGGCTCGCTCGGTGTCGATGGCAAGAGTCTCGGTGTTTTTCTCTAGCTCACCGAGCATCAAATCAAGACCGTTTTGATCTTGGACTATTTCTACTTCGCGGCGTGGGGCTTCAAGCTTCAACTAATTCTCGTAACGTTTGTGTCGGCTGGGGGTAACCCAGAAATAAGAGCCAATAACTCAGTCCAAGCAATCACATGAGGAGCAAGATCCATGCTGGTAGGAGTCCAGCTGGCTCGAATTTCAAGCTCTGCGTGCTGCGGTTGGCCAATTAGCGACCCGTGTCCGGTTGAGATAACCGTGGTTGTGGTGCCGGCTTCGTTGGCAAAGCTCGCTTTGCCGTTTCGAAGTGAATCTTTGAGCCATTCCCATGGCAGTGCAGCCGTGTAGTCATCCTTTGCCATCTCAAGTTCAATGGGTGACTTTGCGTAACCGATGACTCTGTATTCAGAGTTCCAGCCCTCAGGAATTGCCGGGTCGCGGCAGAACACAAGCCTGGAGACACCATGGTCTGAAGCTGTTTCGTGGACTATCTCAGCTGATATTGCGACCGACTCGGGTGCGATTCCCTTCGGCGACGGTATTTGAGTAAGATCAATCTCTTTTCGCCCAGCCAGGGTTCTCAGGGGTTCAAGCATTGCAGCGAACGGCGCCGAGATGTTTTTGAGGTCTAGTTCCACACCTGAAAAACTAGCTGTGAATCGCCCCAAATACCTTCAGGCTCGCCCAGTTACCTGAGTAATGAAGAGCTGATCTACAACTTGAGGCTTTCCAAGTACTAGGTTGTTAGCCTCTGCGAAATTGCTTGCACCAGTTTCAAACTCACTACTCAGAATGATTTGCAACCGGTCTATCTCAGCAAGAGCCGCAAGCAGAGTTTGGGGACCGAATTCGAGGTGGATGCCGCCCGGATTCAAGTTTTCGAGGTCCTCAATTGCTGAGGCTATAGACACAGGAAAGTCACTGCCCAATAAAGTAACCTCCGACGCGCCAAGGGTCTCCGGCAGTGCCAGTTCACCTTGTCTTGACAAAACGGCGAGCTTGGCCTTGCTGGGAATTCGGTAGCGCTCTGCGCGCGCGGTTGCTCCGGTTGTCAGCACCCAGCTGCTTCTGGACCTGAAAAATTTTAGGAGCTCGAGGTCAGCTGGCCCTCCAAGGAGTTTCGAGGTGCCGTTGACGTCTACGTGGTTGCCAGCTTGACCCAGAACCAGTGAAGCGGTCAGGTTCCCTAAGTTGAAGTGATCTTCAAGCTCACGCATTTGAATCGGTTAGTTCGCCGACTTTGCGCTTGATTCTTGCCAGCATTCCTCGCATTCCCCTTACGCGCAGGGGAGAGATAAGCGAATCCAGGCCCAAGCGCGAAGGGAAATCTTCTGAGAAGGCAAGAATGGTCTCTGCGCTTTGGTGGTTCAGAGCTGCCGACAAAATCGCCGCAAAACCTCTGGTGGTTGGTGCTTCTCGAGGTGCTGAGAAGTGCAGGTCAATTCTCTGAGCATGGCCCTCCACCGCTATGAACACGGGCGATTGACACTCCTCGACTCGCTCTAGTAGCTCTGGGTCGTCCAGAAATCTGTGATCAATGTCGGGCAGAGACTCGCTGAACTCAAGCAGTAACTGCAGCTTGTCCTGACCCTCTAGGAACCCAAAGTCGGCAACGATTTCCTCTGCTGAACTGGTCAAGCTGCCTCTCCAGGCTCAGCACCGATAGCAATCGGCGCTCCGACTAAGTTGCCCCATTCCGTCCAGCTGCCATCGTAGTTTCGAACATTTTCGACCCCCAGCAAATACTTCAGGACGAACCAGGTGTGGGAAGAGCGCTCACCAATGCGGCAGTAAGCAATGAAGTCTGAGCTTCTATCGAAGCCAGTTGCCTCAAAATACAGCTGCTCTAGTTCGGCCAGTGGCCTAAAGGTCTCGTCGGCTTGAATGGATTTAGACCAGGGGATAGAGGCAGCAGTTGGGATGTGGCCACCGCGAGTGGCACCCTCGTTCGGGAAATCTGGCATGTGGAGACGCTCGCCTGTGAATTCCTCTGGAGATCGAACATCCACCAGCGGGCTACCGATGTGAGAAAGAACCTCGTCTCGGAATGCGCGAATCTGCTGGTCTTGCCTTAGAACTACCGGGTAGCTCTTTGAATCGCGGACCGGCACGTCCTTTGTTAGTGCGCCGCCCTCAGCAATCCACTTGTTTCGGCCACCGTCTAGTAACAACACATTTTCGTGGCCGAATAGCTTGAATACCCAAAATGCATAGGTGGCCCACCAATTGGAGCGGTCACCATAGAGAACTACGGTGTCGTCTCGGCCAATTCCTTTTTGATCCATGAGCTTGCCGAACGCCTCACTCTCGAGGTAATCACGTCGCAACGGGTGATTGAGTTCGGTGTGCCAGTCCAGCTTCACCGCGCCAGGAATGTGACCTGTGTCATAGAGCAAAATATCCTCATTTGACTCAACCACTGTCACCGAATCAAGATTTTCAGTCAGCCACTGAGTCGTTACAAGTACCTCGGGGTGGGCATATTCAGATATTTTCTCGTGGCTTGTCATGGCGCTCCAATTCTTTGCCTACACTTGTTTTTCTACGAAGGGTACAGGATTGGGTCAACAACTAGGCGATACGCCCAATTCCTTATTGACCCGAAAACCAGAGGTTTCCAAGACAGAGCTTATTAGACAGCTCCAGCCTCCACCAGAATTCGCTAAATCTCGAGTAACAAATTACATTCCGGATCCACGTTTTCCCTCGCAGGCCGAGGCCGTGAAACTCGTCAAGGCGTTTGCGGGATCTGAGAAGCCCAAATTGTTCTCCAAGAAGGTCACCGCGCCGGGCATCTACCTAGACGGAGGCTTCGGAGTTGGAAAGACGCACCTGTTAGCATCGATTTGGCACGACTTCCCGGGAAAGAAAGTCTTCGGCAGCTTCCTGGATTACACAAGCTTGGTTGGTTACCTTGGCTTTGCTGCAGCCGTTGATGAGTTGTCAAAATTCGGGCTGGTGTGCATTGATGAATTCGAGCTTGATGACCCCGGTGACACCATGATCATGTCCAGGCTTCTAAAGGAGCTGGAGGCCAAGGGAGTCAGGTTCGCTGCTACCAGTAACACGCCACCCAACGCACTCGGTGCGGGGCGGTTTGCTGCTGCCGACTTCCAGAGAGAGATTCAAGGGCTGGGCTCAAGGTTTCAAATGATTTCGGTTGACGGCGAGGATTATCGACACCGTGAAATTGATGGCCACTCCCAGAATCTCAGCGTGGAAGAACTTGCGGCTTGGCTATCAGGGTTCGGCAAAGGGTTCGGAAATGATTTCTGGGAGCTTCTAGCGCATCTTGGGAAGCTGCACCCAACTCACTTCCGTGCGCTACTTTCGGACGTTGATGCGCTAGCTCTCTGGAATGTGTCTGGTCTTGTCGATCAGGTTGACGCCCTAAGGCTGGTGGCATTCATCGATCGACTCTACGAGCAGAAGATTCCGCTAAGAACTAACGGTGTACTTCCAATAACTGACATCTTTCCCGCCGTGATGCTGGAAGGCGCGTACCGGAAAAAGTATCTGCGGGCTGTTTCCCGAATGTCTGCTCTGTGCCTGCTTAGCTAGCGGCGTTTTCTTCTCGATGCTTACGCATGTAGTAGCGCCCACGTAGCTGACTTAGCCAGGCGCCGAAACCCATTGCCAGCATCGATCCCAGGACCACAGCAAGCGTTGCCTCCGCAACTATGTATTGTGTGTCAACAAAGGCCAGGTTTGTCATAAGCAGTGAGACCGTAAATCCGACACCGGCAAGGCCACTGATGGCAAGGAAGTCCAGCGTCTCAAGATCCAGTCGGTCTGGCTTTGCGGCAAGCCTGTTCGCGAGCACAGCGAGTGCGGTGATGCCGATTACCTTGCCAACTGGAAGGGCCACGGCAATTCCCACGAATACGCTCGAGAATGCACCGTCAAAGGTTGGCAGCGCAATAGCCACCGCAAAGAAGGCAAAGACCGGAAGCGAGACCGTGTTGGTCCACGGTTGAATCTTGGCGACCAGGGAGTGGGTCTTCTTGGCTGGGATTATCAAACCAAGCACGACGCCTGCAATGGTCGCGTGCACGCCTGACTGGTAAACGGTGTACCAAAGAAGCAAGAACGTAATTACTCGGACGTAGTTGATTGGAAGCTTTTTGTATTTTTCGGCAACGACATGAAGTGCAGCGATAACCAAGGCTGCTGCTAGCCACTGAGCCTGGACATCAGAAGTGAAGAAAATGGCAATGATCAAGATGGCAACTAGGTCATCGAAGATTGCGAGTGCCAGCAGGAACACGCGTGCTGATTTTGGGAGGCCTCTTCCAAAAATTGCCAAAATGCCCAAGGCGAAAGCAATGTCAGTTGCGGTCGGAATTGGCCAGCCGCCTAGATAGTCAGTTCCCCAGTTGAAGGCTACATAAATCAAGGCTGGAACAACCACACCACCTATTCCGGCCAGAACCGGCACGAGAGCACTGGCTGGCTTAGAAAGGACGCCGATGGAAAGTTCGTACTTCAGTTCCAGCCCAGCAACTAGAAAGAAGGTGGCCAGGAGCAGATCGCTCACCCAGTGTTCAACACTGAGTTTCAGCCCAATCGACTCGAACCCGATGTAGGAGTGCTTGAAGTCAAGAAAAGCGGGCCCTATCGGGCTGTTTGCGATGACGATTCCCAAAATCGCCACACCCATCAAGAGCAGTGCTGCTGACCTGTCGCTTTTCATTTTCCTCCAATGAATTTGTTCAAGAATACCTTGTGGCAAATACTTCCGTTGCCGGTCAGGAATGTAACAAACCCGAAACATAACTGCACACTCATCGAAACCTGCGTAGCCCAAAATCATCATCAGCTATCACATTTGCTGATTGCTTGAACTTATTAGAGAGGTATTTCGATGTTAGATACAGGTTCGCTTAGCTGGGCGGTAACTGCAACCGCGCTAGTGCTATTGATGACCCCTGGTCTGGCCTTCTTCTACGGAGGCCTAGTGAAAGCCAAGAGCGTTGTCAGCATGATGATGATGAGCTTCGGCTCGATCGCTCTGGTCGGAGTCCTTTGGATTCTCTACGGCTTCAGCATGTCTGCTGTTGAGTCGCCGACTGACTTCTCAGGAAACCCATTCGCTAGTTTTGGACTAGAGGGTCTTGGTAATGATGACTTGATTGGTGCCGCCTTCGGTGCGACATTCGCGATTATCACAATCGCCCTGATTTCAGGTGCTATCGCCGATCGCGCAAAGTTTGGTTCTTGGTTGATCTTCGCCGGCCTCTTTGCAACATTCGGGTACTTCCCAGTGGCCGCTTGGGTCTGGGGTGGTGGCTGGGTCATGGAGCTCGGCACCTGGCTAGGCATGCCTGAAGTTATCGACTACGCCGGTGGTACTGCGGTTCACATCAACGCGGGTGCCGCGGCTCTTGCTCTAGCCATCGTTCTTGGGAAGCGCTTTGGCTTCGCCAAGGGCATCATGCAGCCTCACAACGTGCCACTAGTTCTTCTTGGTGCAGCGTTACTGTGGTTCGGTTGGTTCGGATTTAACGTCGGAGCTGAGTTCCTAAATGGAATGGCAAACGTAGGTCTAATCACAGTAAACACCCTTGGTGCGACAGCAGCTGCAATTCTTGGCTGGCTTGTAATCGAAAAGGTCAAAGAGGGCAAGGCAACGTCAATTGGCGCGGCTTCCGGAGCGGTTGCTGGTCTGGTTGCAATCACCCCTGCCTGTGCAAACGTAACCCCATTGTTCGCGCTTATCCTTGGTGTGGTTGCCGGCGTCCTTTCTGCCCTCGCTGTGGACCTGAAGTTCAAGCTTGGCTACGACGACTCACTTGATGTTGTCGGCATTCACTTGGTTTCGGGCCTCATTGGAACCTTGTTCCTTGGCTTCTTCGCTATCGACACCGGTCTATTCACTGGTGGAGATGCAGGTCAGCTAATCGTTCAGGCAATCGCTGCCTTCGGCGTCCTGATCTACAGCTTCGTGCTAGCACTGGTTATTGGCTTCGCTATCGAGAAGACAGTTGGCTTCCGAGTCAAGAGCGAAGACGAGATCGCTGGTGTTGACGCAGTGGTTCACGGCGAGGCTGCATACAGCTTGGGTCAGGATCCTGTCAGCAAGTAGCACCAATAAATCGGCAATACAAAAGCGGGAGAGTGAGCTCTCCCGCTTTTGTGTGTCCAAGGACTGAAGTTTTGTGTCATAATTCTCCTGTTCTTGAAAAAGTACATGCGGATGTGGCGCAGTGGTAGCGCACAACCTTGCCAAGGTTGGGGTCGCGAGTTCGAATCTCGTCATCCGCTCTCAGTGGGTTTCTAATCCCTGAAACGGTGGAGTGGCCGAGAGGCGAGGCAGCGGCCTGCAAAGCCGTGTACACGGGTTCGAATCCCGTCTTCACCTCAAGCAAGACTTGGGCGATTGGCGCAGTGGTAGCGCGCTTCCCTGACACGGAAGAGGTCGCTGGTTCGAACCCAGTATCGCCCACCAGTTATTCTTAGCGGCGCTCAGCCGCACCAAATTCCGCGATCAGTTTTTCGTAATTAAGTCTTCGTCATTTGACTCGGAGCCCTGGCGCCGTGCTTCTCTCGACGCCCAGGTCCAAGCGACTCCCAGCAACATAAAGCACATAACCCAGAATGAAAGCCACTGAGCCACGCCTGGACTTAGGGCCAACGGCTTCAGGGCAACTGCTAAGAGAGCCGCACCAAGTGGCAAGGCAAGAAATGTCCCCATCACGATCAAGACGTTCCTTATGAACGACCATCTGCTGAGGCTGTGGGCCAGCGACCCCATTTGTTTGCCGGAGAGTAAAAAGGCTGCAAGCATCAACATTGCCAACGACATCGTGAAGAAGCTGATGCCAGCTCTGGCAGGAGTGACCTGCTCCAATTGAGTCACACCGAGAGCGCGCAAAACAAACAGCACCATTAGTGCCAAAACCATAGACACGTTTACCCCCAGCCCAATCAATGGCCAGATCGGGCGAAGCGTTCTAGCTCTAGAGAGTAGTAGCAGGCCAGCGATGTTTGTCACCAGAGCAACCGAAATCGGGCTAGGCATTCCAAGTTGTGGGACAAGCGCTTCCCCTAGCGACGCGTAGTGGGCAAGGACCTGTTCGCCTAGTAGAAACAGGTTGAGCTCAGGAAAGAACATTCGAGTTGTGTATTGAAGGGCAAACAAGAAACTAAGTTCCAGCGCGATCAGCAGCACCAGGCGGCCCGCGATCACAAGCGACTTGTGACTCCCCAGCAAGTTCTGGAGCGTGAAGCCAACGGCCAGCAGCAGAAAAATTAGCGCGGTCCATGGGCTGACATAGCTGTCGCTGAAGGTATTCCACCGGGTCCAAGATTCCTGGCTGATTGACCACGCAAACAGGAAGAAGCCTGATAGGGCGGCGACCAAGCCGGCTAACAGCCAGGAGACCAGGTGCTGTCCCAATGCAACAAATCGCCCTGCCTTCATTGGCCTCCCAGGGCTTCGTTTATGAAATGTTATCAAAGCATGAGTACGCAGGCTCGCGTGGCTGCTGAGAGAGGGTTAGGCCGAAAGGCACTATTTTGAAATCGCGCCAGGGGAGAGCATCATGAAGGACAATGGCGAGCGAGCACAGACGCAGCATCAAGACCAGGCTGACAAGGCCAGACTGACCGCAGAAAAAGTTGCCAGGGAGAAACTTGAAGAGGCCAACCGAGAAGACAAGATGCACATTCACCAGTCACACGAGGAAGCAAAAAGCGACTAACTTCCCAGGGGCTTGATTTAGGCCTTGAGCCCCAGAGCCTTGGCTGTGGCCTTTAGGGTTTTCTTGGCCAGAGCCGGGTTGTCGTTTAGCTTCTTCTCGAAGCTTGGGATGAGCTTGGCTAACGCCGCTTTGGACTCTTGGAACTGCTTAGGCTGCATCTTCTCTAACACCTCCAGCATCACACTTACGCTCACAGATGCGCCGGGACTTGCTCCAAGCAAACCGGAGATGCTTCCGTCGGCACTGGTGATAACTTCAGTCCCAAACTGCAGCACGCCACCTCGTCCGACCGGCTTTATCACCTGCGCTCGTTGACCAGCCTCGTAGTAGGACCAGTCATTTGCGTCGGCATCCGGCACAAACTCTTGGAGCGAGGCAAACTTCTCTGACCTAGATTTGGTCACCTCTTTGAGCAGGTAACTGACAAGCCCAAGGTTCCTAAAGGCAACCGAAAGGTAAGGGAGCAGGTTTGCGGGCCTAATTGACAGTGGAAGATCCAAGATCGAACCACTCTTGAGAAACTTTGGATTCAGTCCAGCAAATGGACCAAACAAAAGGCTGGGCTTGCCGTCGACAATTCTGGTGTCAAGGTGAGGCACGGACATCGGGGGAGCCCCGACCTGCGCCTGCGAGTAGACCTTGGCGTGATGTTGAGCCACAACCTCCGGGTTGTCGGTCCTAAGGAAGTGACCGCTGACTGGAAAGGTGCCATAGCCATTGATCTCAGGGATGCCACTTCTCTGTAGCAGCTTTAGCGCATATCCACCGGCACCCACGAACACGCGGTCGGCATGGATCAGGCGATTCTGAGACGCACCCAGCCAGACCTGCCATTTTCCAGATTCGAATTGATAGACCGATTTGACTTCGGTGTCCATTTCCAGCTTCATGCCCTGGCCCTTGAGCCAGGTGATCATTTGCTTAGTCATCTCGCCGTAATCAACATCAGTTCCCTGGTCGATGAACGTGGCGGCTATGTCTTGCTTTTTGCGTTGCTGAGTGATCAGTGGTGCCCACCCGGAGATTTCATCGAGATCGGTAGAAAACTTCATGCCGGAAAATAGCGGCTGGTTCTCAAGCGCGAGGTGACGGCGCTTTAGGTAATCGATGTCCTTGGCGCCCTGAACGAAGGTCATGTGGGGGACTGTGCGAATGAAGGAGGACGGAGTACTTAGGATGCCCAGTTCAACCAGCGATGCCCAAAATTGCCTAGATACCTGGAACTGCTCATTGATGGCAATTGCCTTACTTGGATCCGGTAGCGAGCCATCTTTGGAGTCTGGCATGTAATTTAACTCGCAAAGTGCGGCGTGGCCAGTTCCGGCGTTGTTCCAAGGGTTTGAACTCTCGGCCGCAACCTCACTCAATCGTTCGAACATAACCAAGCGAACATGGGGGTTGGTCAGCTTCAGCAGTACACCAAGGGTTGCGGACATAATTCCGCCGCCAATTAGGGCGTAGTCGTAGGATTCAGATTCAGGCACCTTCTAAGGGTAATAGGTCTAAATGACGGTAACGCCCAAAACTGCACCAATTGCGTAGGAAATGCCCATTGTTAGAGCACTAATTGCAACATTTCTGATGATAGAACGAAGAACTGGAGTCTTGCCGGCCCAGGCAGCCCACCAGCCTGTGAAGCCAAGGGCTACTAGCACGCTGGCAACTGTGGCCGGAATGCTGAGGCCCTGCCAGGGTCCAGTGATGGCAACCAATGGCAGGATTGCGCCTGCGGTGAATGCAAGAAACGACGATAGCGCGGCGGACCATGGACGTGCGTTTACCCGGTCCTTAGTTCTTCCGTGAGCGATCTCTGCATCGCGTTGGGAGCTCACGCTCACGTACTCACCACCACCCATTGAGATTGCTCCAGCCACCAGAGCCGCAATTCCTGCGACCAAGACAGCCGTTGAGTCAGAGCCGGCTGCCGCCACACCCATAACTACCCCGGCCACCGAAACGACGCCGTCGTTTGCTCCCAGAACGGCTGCTCGCAGCCAATTCAGGCGCGCCTCTAATTCTCTTTCTGCATCCATGTGAATAATCTTTCCGCTCGGAATCTGTAAGCGCTAGCAAGGCATGCCTAACTGCGTCGTTAGACTGGTGGAGTTAGGAGCTAAAGTGAAGATTTTGTTAGCAGGGAAGACTCACCAGGTAAGTGAGGGAGCCACCGGTTTTGATGTTTTTTCAGACCGCGAGATTGTGGCGATGTTTGTAAATGGCGAAGCTAGAGATTTAGCGCACGTTCTAAGTCAGGACGACAGCGTTGAGGGCATTGATGTTTCCTCACAGGCTGGACTGGAGATACTTCGGCACTCCACTGCCCACGTGATGGCACAGGCAGTGCAAGAGCTTTTTCCGGAGGCAAAGCTTGGCATAGGGCCATACATAACCGATGGCTTCTATTTTGATTTTGATGTAAATGATCCCTTTGTCCCAGAAGACATCAAACGCATTGAAAAGCGCATGAAAGAACTCGTTGGCAAGTCTCAGCGATTTGTTCGACTAGAGGTCACTGACAATCAGGCTAAAGAGCTGATGACGTCCGAGCCATACAAGCTAGAGCTAATCGGCCTAAAGTCTGAAAACGTCGGTGAGGACTCAGTTGAGGTTGGTTCTGGAGGGCTTTCTGTCTATGAGAACCTCAACCCCGACGGGTCGTTTGCATGGCGCGATCTATGCCGCGGCCCACACCTTCCAAACACCCGAATGATCGGCAAGGGCTTTTCGCTATTGAGGTCGGCTGCCGCTTATTGGCGCGGGAACGAAGACAATAAGCAGCTTCAGCGAATTTACGGCACAGCCTGGGCAACCAAAGAAGACCTAGCCAGTCACCTAGAACGCCTTGAGGAAGCTGCAAAGCGAGACCATAGGAAGATCGGCTCTGAGCTGGACCTATTTAGCTTCCCGGAGGAGATAGGTTCCGGCCTAGCAGTGTTTCACCCCAAGGGCGGGGTCATTCGGCGGGTTATGGAGGACTACTCTCGCAAGCGCCACGAAGAAGCCGGCTATGAGTTCGTCTACTCACCCCACATAACCAAGTCCAACCTGTTTGAACAAAGCGGTCACCTGGCTTGGTATTCAGAGGGAATGTTCCCTCCAATGAAACTGGATTCTGAGATTAATGAGGACGGCACTGTTCGAAAGCAGGGTGCCGACTACTACTTGAAGCCAATGAACTGCCCGTTCCACATTCTGATTTTCAAGTCACGATCCAGAAGCTACCGCGAACTGCCACTGCGGATGTTTGAGTTTGGATCGGTTTATCGCTACGAGAAGTCCGGAGTGCTGCATGGCCTGACCCGTGTTCGCGGAATGACACAGGATGACGCCCACCTTTTTGTGACCGGCGATCAGCTTGAAACTGAACTGACAAGCGTCTTGAACTTTGTGTTGGATCTGCTTCGTGACTACGGCCTTAATGACTTCTACCTAGAGCTCTCAACAAAGGAAGAGGGAAATCCTAAGTTCGTCGGTGACGACGCAATCTGGACCTCAGCCACAGAGACGCTCGAGAAAGTCGCCAAGGCCAGTGGTCTGGAATTGGTTCCTGATCCAGGCGGGGCGGCTTTCTATGGGCCAAAGATCTCGGTTCAGGCGCGCGATGCGATTGGGCGAACCTGGCAGATGAGCACCATTCAGCTCGACTTCAACTTGCCACAGCGATTCGATCTCGAGTACGTAGGCTCTGATGGCAACAGGCATCAGCCGATCATGATCCACAGGGCACTGTTTGGATCCATCGAGCGCTTCTTCGGAGTGCTCACCGAGCACTACGCCGGTCACTTCCCTCCATGGCTAGCGCCGGTTCAGGCCGTAGGAATTGCTGTGGCGGGGGAGTTCGAAGACTACCTGACTTCATTCACCAATGATTTGGCGGCCGCTGGTGTAAGAGTGAATGTTGACTACTCAGACAATCGAATGCAGAAAAAGATTAGGGAGCACACTCTGGAGCGGGTGCCATTCTTGATTTTGGCTGGGGCGCGAGACCAAGAGGCTGGAACGGTCGCCTTCCGCTACCGTGATGGATCTCAGAAGACCGACATTCCATTGGCAGAGGCGAAGGAAATTATCCTGGATGCCATCAGGACAAAGGCTCAGGTATAGCGTTGGACAACCTCGAACAGATGGGCGGGATGCAGGATGGCTTTGAGCGCCTGTGGACGCCTCATCGCCTTGCCTACATTGAGCAGTTGCAGCAGCCACATGAGTCTGAATGCCCATTTTGTGAGGCGCCAGGGCGCTCTGATGAGGATGGCTTGATTGTTAGGCGCGGTGAGACTGCCTTTGTGCTTCTAAATCTCTTCCCATACAACGCAGGGCACCTACTGGTTTGCCCTTATCGCCATGTCGACACCTACGACAAAGCCACCCAGGAAGAAGCCGCTGAAATCGCGCTCCTTACACAGCAGGCAATGCGGACCATCGAGCAAACCGCAGGCTGTCATGGCTTTAACATCGGCATGAATCAGGGGCAGGTCGCTGGCGCTGGAATAGCTGGTCATCTTCATCAACACGTTGTTCCCAGATGGCGCAACGACTCCAACTTTTTCCCGATCATCGCCCAAACCAAGGCCATGCCGAGGTTGCTGGGTGAAGTTAGAGAAACAATTGCATCGAACTGGAATACAACCGCTTAGGATTTACGTATGTCAAACAAAAATGAATCAACACCACTAGTTAAATCTGGCCTAGCAGAGATGCTAAAGGGCGGCGTCATCATGGACGTAGTCAACGCTGAGCAGGCCATCATTGCCGAGAATGCCGGTGCCGTAGCGGTTATGGCGCTGGAGCGAGTCCCAGCAGATATTCGTGCCCAAGGTGGTGTAGCTCGCATGAGCGATCCAGACCTGATTGACGAGATCATCAAGTCAGTTTCGATTCCGGTGATGGCCAAGGCGAGAATTGGCCACTTCGTTGAGGCGCAGGTGTTGGAGTCTCTGAAGGTTGACTACATTGACGAGTCCGAGGTTTTGAGCCCAGCAGACTACGTCAACCACATCGACAAGTGGGGCTTCAACGTTCCTTTCGTTTGTGGAGCAACCAACTTAGGAGAGGCGCTTAGGCGAATCACAGAGGGTGCCTCGATGATCAGGTCTAAGGGCGAGGCGGGCACTGGTGACGTTTCCGAGGCCACCAAGCACATTCGCACAATCCTGGGTGAGATTCGAGCCCTGTCTGCGAAAACAGATGACGAACTTTTTGTGGCGGCTAAAGAGCTACAGGCGCCATACGAGCTTGTAAAGAAGGTCGCCAAGGATGGCAAGCTTCCAGTAGTGCTATTTGTAGCGGGAGGTGTTGCTACTCCTGCCGACGCAGCGATGATGATGCAGCTCGGCGCTGATGGTGTTTTCGTAGGCTCTGGAATCTTCAAGTCCGGCAACCCGGAGGCCCGTGCCGCGGCTATCGTTAAGGCCACAACCATGTATCAGGACGCAGACGCAATTGCAGCTGCTTCCAGGGGTCTCGGCGAGGCCATGGTCGGCATCAACGTAAGCGACCTACCGGCGCCACACAAGCTTTCGGAGCGTGGCTGGTAATTGCGCTTAGGAGTACTGGCTCTCCAGGGAGATTTTCGCGAACACCTGCTTGCGATTGAATCACTAGGGGTTCAAGCCAGCGCGGTGAGAAAACCCGTCGAGCTTGAGGCCGTGGACGGTTTGATAATTCCAGGTGGTGAGTCAACCACGATTTCTAAACTCATTGATATTTTTGGAATGCTTTCTCCGCTGAGAGAATTCGCCGCTACAAAGCCAGTTCTTGGCACTTGTGCAGGACTCATCCTGCTTTCGGACAAGGTCTCGGGCGCCCTTGCAACCCAGCAGCTGATTGGGGGATTGCCGATCACCACTGAGCGGAATTCCTATGGTGGTCAGCTGCAGTCATTCGAGGGGCAGGTGGACTTTGTTGACGGTATGTCAGAAAACGTCGCCTTCATTCGGGCGCCAAGAATTTTGGAGCACTCAGAGGTTGAGATTGTGGCCAAATTCCAGGATGAGGTCGTGGCTGTGCGGTATGGAAACCTAATGGGCGCCAGCTTTCATCCGGAACTAACCGGAGCAACACATTTGCACAAGTTGTTCATTTCATCATTCAATTAGCTTTTTCCTAGTAATTTAGAGGCACTATGTCAGGTCATTCCAAGTGGGCTACCACTAAGCACAAAAAGGCAGCAAATGACGCCAAGCGTCAGAAGCTTTTTGCCAAACTAATCAAGAACATCGAGGTCGCCGCGCGTTTAGGCGGCTCAGACATTGACGGGAACCCATCGCTGTATGACGCCGTTTACAAGGCGCGAAAGAATTCATTGCCAAGCGACAACATCGACCGTGCGGTCAAGCGCGGTGCCGGTGAGCTGGGCGATGGAGTTGAGTACCACAACATCATGTATGAGGGCTACGGTCCCGCTGGCGTTGCAGTGATGATTGAGTGCTTGACTGACAATCGGAATCGAGCAGCAGCCGAGGTTCGACTTGCAGTAACAAAGAACCACGGAAACATGGCGGACCCAGGGTCGGTGAGTTACCAGTTTGCTCGAAAGGGAATCATCCACCTGGCAGGCGATGTCCAGGAGGATCAGGTTTTGGAGGCGACCATCGAGCATGGCGTTGAGGATATTGCCCCGGTTCATGATGGGCTATTGGTTACCTGTGATCCAAGCACAATGGTTGCGGCTAGAACCGCTCTTGCAGAGGCAGGTCTTGATTATGAGTCAGCCGATGTTGAGTTTGTCTCGAGTCTCAAGGTTGATGTGGACGCCGAGAACGCCAAGAAGGTAATAGCACTGGTCGAGGCCCTTGAGGATCTCGACGATGTGCAAGAGGTGTACACCAACATGCAAATTTCAGACGAGGTTATGGCTGAGATCGAGGCACAGGACTAGTGACCGCCATCCTCGGGATCGACCCTGGTCTCACCAGATGCGGCTTCGGTCTGATCTCAGGCAGCAAGGCTATTAGGTTTGGCCTTCTCACCTCGCTTCCAAGCGCTGACCCTAGAGACAGAGTTGGTTCGATTTCTGCGTCACTGGAAGAAATTATCAAGGATCAAAGGCCGGACCTAATCGCCTTGGAGCGTGTGTTCGCTCAGTCAAACTTGCGCAGCGTTATGGGCGTTGCCCAGATCTCTGGGGCGTTGATGGCCATTGCACACCGCCACCAAATTCCACTGGAGTTCTTTACCCCAAGTCAGGTGAAGCTCGCAGTTACCGGTCATGGCAGGGCCGATAAGGCACAGGTTGCCAAGATGGTGGCTAGCACCCTGGGGCTCAGTGAAATTCCAAAGCCCGCCGACGTCGCCGATGCGCTGGCTGTGGCGATCTGTGCAACAAGAAAGAGTTCGGCCACAGGCACAGATGCGCAGAAGAAGTGGGTTGCGGCAGCCAAATCTGCCAACAGAAGAATAGGTTAGTCAGGTGATATCTAGCCTGCATGGGACAATCTCCCACATTCAAAGCGATCGGGTGACCCTGGTTGTTTCGGGCGTCGGCTTCTCGGTCGCACTCACTAGTCGCCATGCGCAAAAGCTGAGTGTTGGGCAGGAGCTCACCCTGGCTACCAAACTGGTCGTTAGGGAAGATGATTTGTCCTTGTTCGGCTTCCTATCGCAACAGGAGCTTGATCTTTTTGACCTTCTTTGTGGTGTGAATGGTATCGGCCCAAAGCTTGCCATGACTACCCTCTCCGGACTCAGCGCTGAGTTGCTTGTGAACGCGGTGAATAATCAGGACGAAGGTGCGTTCCGGTCAATAGCCGGCATCGGACCAAAGACAGCCAAGCTGGTTCTGATCTCCCTAAGCGGCAAGGTCGGCGCCTCTAGCTCGCCGAAGCTTAATGAGAACGTGCTCCAGGCCATGCTCCAGCTCGGGGGAGAAGAGTACGCATCCCGGAAGCTGCTTTCATCGCTGGATCAGTCGCTGTCTGAGTCCGAACTCCTAAAGTTGGCGCTTGCCCAGCTTGGTAAGGCGAAGCTTCAATGAGCGATTACGTAGCTCCGGAGGAGCGCGAGATTGAGGCGGCGCTGAGGCCTCGTGTCCTTGACGATTTTGTAGGACAGAAAAAGGTAGTCGACCAAATTTCACTGGTTATCAAGGCTGCCAAACTAGGGGGTCGGTCGGCTGACCACATGCTGCTTGCTGGACCGCCAGGACTGGGCAAGACAACCCTGGCAATGATTGTTGCCCACGAGGCCGAGCGTGCGCTAAAGCTCACCAGCGGACCAGCAATTCAGTCCTCGGGTGACCTCGCCTCGATTCTTTCTGCACTTGAGTCTGGAGATGTTCTGTTCATCGATGAAATTCACCGAATGAGCAGAAGTGCCGAGGAAATGCTCTACCTGGCTATGGAGGATTTCCGAGTGGATGTCATGGTTGGCAAGGGACCTGGCGCTGCCTCGATCTCACTAGAGATCGCACCGTTCACACTAATCGGCGCGACCACCCGAAGTGGAATGCTGCCGACCCCTCTCAGGGACCGGTTTGGATTCACGGCCTTCTTGGAGTACTACGAGCCAGAGGATTTGGCTTCGGTTTTGCGTGCATCAGCCATCAAGCTAAAAATACGACTTGATGACAAGGCTCTGGAGCTACTTAGCCATCGCTCCCGGGGAACGCCTCGAATCGCCAATCGGCTACTTAGAAGGGTTCGGGACTTCGCCAGCGTGAATGGTCATGAAGACATCGACACAGACATCGCTCTGAGTGCAATGGAGTTGTTCGAAGTAGACCAGCTTGGGCTAGATCGTGTCGACCGAACCCTATTGACCATGCTGTCAACAAAGTTCAGTGCAAAACCTGTTGGGCTTTCGACTCTCGCAGTCGCGCTTGGTGAGGAACCAGACACCATTGAAGCGGTGATTGAGCCCTACCTGATCCGAGCAGGATTGATTCAGAGAACCCCTCGAGGCAGAGAGATAACGGCGGGCGGATTGGCTCACTTGGGTATTCAATAGAGCGAGAATTGCCAGAGCCGCCTATAATTTCGGGGTACCAATCGGTTAGGAACATCTTGGATTTTTTACTATTAGCGGTTCTTGCCGCCATGATTCTGCTTCTAATTAGCCAGAATCGGAAGCGCAAGCGCGATGCCGAGAACCTAGTGTCATCATTGGCGGTAGGGGCGAACGTGCTTCTCCATGCCGGCATCAAGGGCAAGGTAGTAGCAATCGATGGGGACGATATTGAGCTTGAAACCACACCTGGTGTCAAACTGCGTGTCGTGAAGCAAGCAATCCGCGGTATTGAAACCGCTGAGGGGAAATAGATTTTGGCTGAGAACACAACTGCCAGCTCCGCTAGACGGAAGCTCTCATGGCTTAGTGGCATTGCAGTATTTTTTGTTGGATTGATGGTTTGGGGAGTAGCGACTGCACAGCCAGGCGCTTCCTACTCGCCAGAGCTTGCGCTTGATTTGCAGGGCGGCACTCAAATTATTTTGACGCCGACCGTTGCAGAGGGCGAGCAAGCCAGTGCTGAGCAGTTGAATCAAGCGGTTACCATCATCAGGCAGAGAATCGATGGTTCTGGCGTTGGTGAAGCCCAGGTTTCGATTCAGGGAAATCAAAACATTGTTGTTGCGATTCCAGGAACTCCGGACGCCACCACGCTTCAACTAATTCGAGCCAGCGCGCTTTTGGAATTCCGTCCGGTTATTGAGCAGGGAATCTCGCAGCCTACTGCCGAGGGCACCGCGCCAGTTGATTTGGATGCGCTAAGCAATGAGCTGACCGCGGAGCCTGCAAACGCTAGCGACCCGGCTTGGATCACCGAGCGAATTCGCGCAGAGTTTGACAACTTCGATTGCAGTGTTCCGTTCCGCGACGCCGGTCAGGTTGATGACCCGACAGTCGCGCTTGTTACCTGTGACGAGTACTACCTGTACAAGTACATTCTTGGACCGGTTGAGGTTCAGGGTGCAAGCATTTCGGACGCTAGCGCCGGCACTGTTACTACCCAAACCGGTGCCAGCACAAACACCTGGGCCGTCAATCTGGAATTCAATTCAGAGGGAACCAGCGCGTTTGGTCAAGTAACCTCTCGACTATTTGGCAAGCCAAGCCCCACCAACCAGTTCGCCATTACGCTGGACGGCTTGGTAATCACCGCACCATCAACCAATGCCGTGATTACTAACGGTCAGGCTCAGATCACCGGGTCATTCACGCAGGAATCAGCAACTGTGCTTGCTGACCAGCTGAAGTACGGTGCACTACCAATTGGTTTCGAGGTGCAGAGCCAGGAAAACATTTCCGCAACACTTGGTGAGGACTCACTTCGATCTGGTCTAATCGCAGGTTTGATTGGTCTGATCTTCGTGGTTATCTACATGTCGTTCCAGTACCGCGGGCTTGCCACAGTGGTTCTTGGATCGCTTATTGTGGCTGCGCTATTGGTCTACCTCGCAATTGCCTTCCTGTCATGGCGACAGGGCTACCGTCTATCACTAGCTGGTGTTGCGGGTTTGATTGTTGCCATTGGTATTACGGCCGACTCCTTCATTGTCTACTTTGAGAGAATCAGGGATGAACTACGAGATGGTAGAAACCTTGAATCTGCTGTGGAGGCAGGCTGGAAGCGTGCCCTTCGTACAATTTTGATCTCTGACGCCGTTAGCTTTACCGCGGCTGTCGTTCTCTACCTTCTGACCAGCTCATCGGTAAGAGGCTTCGCCTTTACGCTTGGACTCACGACTTTGATCGACCTTCTGATCGTGACAATGTTCACCCACCCACTGGTGCAGCTACTGGCTCGGAACAAGTTCTTCGCATCCGGCCACCGTTTCTCCGGCTTCGACCTTTCGGCCAAGCAGGCATCGTATAAGGGCCGCGGCGAGTTCCGGGTTTCAAAGACCTTGGCTAGCGGGAAGGCTGAAAAGTCTTCCAAGGAAGCTCAAAAACGACAGACAATTGCAGAGCGTAAGGCGCTAGCTGCTAAGGGAGACTCAGATGAGTAAGGCAAGAGATTTCGGAAACAGGCTCTACTCCGGCGAGCAAAGTTTTGACTTCGTAGGCAAGCGTCGCACCTGGTACATCGTCGCCGCTGTGGCAGTTATCTTGGCAATCGCATTGCCAATCCTTCGTGGCGGATTCAACTTTGGAATTGAGTTCCGAGGTGGATCTGAGTTCAGGTTGGGCAACGCTCAGGAGCTGTCTCACGACATCGCTGTTGATGTGATTCAGGAAATCGCGCCGGGGTCTCAGGTCAACGTAACTGACGTGGGTGCCATCGACATCAGGATTCAGACTGAACAGCTTGGAGACTTGGAGTCAGAGGAAGCCAGGCTAGCGCTTGCGTCTGCCTACGGTGTGGCGGATGCTGAAGTAGCCTCGAGCTTCATTGGACCGAACTGGGGAGCTGATGTAACAAGTCAGGCTCTGACTGGTCTTGTGACATTCTTGATCCTGGTCTCGTTGCTGATGGCCGTGTATTTCCGAAGCTGGAAGATGTCGGTGGCAGCGCTACTGGCCCTGGCACATGACTTGCTGTTGACGGCGGGAGTTTATGCTGGCGTTGGCTTCGAGGTCACGCCTGCTGCGGTCATTGGATTCCTGACGATTCTTGCCTACTCGCTCTACGACACGGTCGTTGTGTTCGACAAGGTTCGAGAGAACACTCTTGAGATTGAATATTCGGAAACTAGGACTTTTGCTGAAATGGTAAACCTCGCGGTAAACCAGACTCTGGTGCGCTCGATTAACACCTCGGTGGTTGCTGTGTTGCCGGTTGCATCGATCTTGTTCGTAGGATCGCTAATTCTTGGCGCTGGAACCCTCAGGGACATTGCTCTGGCGCTGTTTGTTGGAACCATAGTTGGTACCTACTCTTCCATCTTCCTAGCTGCTCCCATCTACGCGCACCTGCGTGAAAATGAGCCTGCCATGAAGAAGGCTGCGGACAAGGTAGCGGCAAACCGCCAATAGACTTCTCCTATTGAAGTAGGGGAGTGAGCATGAGCGATGCCAAGAGCAACTCGCTTCGTTCGCGCCTGCCAAAGATCTTCACCCGGTCCTCGACCGCATACAGTACTGACTTAGCTGCGCTAATCCGGATTGTTCGCTTTAATCACCCCAAGGCCGACACCGCAATAATTCAGAGGGCCTATAACGTTGCCGAGCACTTCCATTCCGGGCAACTGCGCAAGAGCGGTGAAGAGTACATAACCCATCCCTTGGCAGTAGCCAGGATTCTTGCCGACTTGGGTTCAGGCCCAGCCACGATAGCGGCCGCGCTTCTCCATGACACAGTTGAGGACACTGATTACTCGCTGGAGGCGCTGGAAAAAGAATTTGGGCAGGAAATCTCACTGCTGGTTGACGGCGTTACGAAGCTAGACCGGGTTAAATTCGGGGACACTGCCCAGTCCGAAACCATGCGCAAGATGGTCGTTGCAATGAGCAAGGACGTTCGAGTTCTAGTAATAAAACTTGCGGACCGGCTTCATAATGCCAGGACCTGGGGGTTTGTGTCAGCCGAATCGGCACGTAAGAAGGCTCAGGAGACCCTCGAGATCTATGCGCCTCTGGCACACAGACTGGGTATTTCAACCATGAAGGTTGAGCTCGAGGACATTAGCTTCGCGGTTCTCTACCCGAAGGTTTACGAGGAAATCGTCTCTCTTGTAGGGCAGCGCAATCCCTTACGTAATGACTACACCGAAAAGGTGATCGAGGAGATCTCTGCGGAGCTAAGAGCCAACAAGGTGAAATCCAAGATTGACGGTCGCCCCAAGCAGTACTATTCGATTTACCAAAAAATGGTTCTACGCGGTCGGGAATTCGACGACATCTATGACCTGGTTGGTATTCGAATAATGGTCTCAAGCGTCAAGGACTGCTATGCCGCGCTTGGTGCGATCCATGCGAAGTGGTCGCCCCTGCCTGGCCGCTTCAAGGACTACATTGCCATGCCTAAGTTCAACCTGTATCAGTCTCTTCACACCACGGTGATTGGGCCTGAGGGCAGAGCGGTAGAAATTCAAATCAGGACCTTGGAGATGCATCAGCGGGCTGAGTTCGGAGTTGCCGCTCACTGGAAATACAAGGCTCAGGCCGGCAAATCCGACAAGGAAGTCGACTTTGCTTGGCTAAAGCAGCTCTCTGATTGGCAGGAGGAGACCGCTGATCCGGGGGAGTTCCTAGACAATCTTCGTTTCGAAATTGGCGCCAAAGAGCTGTACGTGTTCACGCCGAAGGGAAAAGTGGTCGGGTTGGCAGCGGATTCCACTCCAATTGACTTCGCCTATGCTGTCCACACCGAGGTTGGCCATAAAACAATTGGGGCCAAGGTCAATGGGCGACTAGTTCCGCTAGAGAGTAAATTGCAGGCCGGAGACGCCGTTGAGGTGCTGACTTCAAAATCTCCGACTGCAGGCCCGAGCAAAGACTGGCTCAACTTTGTGGCCTCGCCAAGAGCGAGGGCGAAGATAAAGCACTGGTTTACCCAGGAACGCAAGGAAATTGCCACAGAGGACGGCAAGGAAGCACTGGCAAGGGGGCTTAGACGTAAGGGGCTCCCAGTTCAGTCCTTGGTCGGCTCAGACTCGCTCCAGAAGATCGCCGATGAGCACGGTCTGGTTGACATACCGGCCCTATACAACGCAATTGGCCAGGGTCAGCTTTCGGTTGCAACTGTAATTGAGCGACTGAAGCAGCTAGAGGGGCTGGCTCCAGAGGCTAGCACCGAGGAACTTCCAATCCAGGAGCCGAAGTCACTTCGAAGCCGTAGGAACTTGTCTCAGGGTGTTCTGGTAAAGGGTGATCCTGATGTTATGTCCAAGATGGCCAGGTGCTGTACGCCGGTGCCGGGCGACGAGATCACAGGATTCATAACTAGAGGCGAGGGCGTTTCGGTCCATAGGCAGGACTGCAAGAACGTAAAGAGCCTTAACAAGCAGCGCCTAGTGGAAGTCGGGTGGGCCGATGAGGCTCGCGGAGTGTTCATGGTTCAGATTCAGATCGAAGCGCTGGACCGGTCGGGGCTGCTCAGCGACGTAACTAGAATCCTCACCGAGAATCACGTCAATATCCTGAATGCATCGGTCTCAACAGGCAGAGACCGAGTGGCCATTAGCAAATTCGTTTTTGAAATGGCAGACCCATCTCACCTGGATCACCTTCTGAACCAGGTGCGCAAAATCGAGGCGGTCTACGACGTCTACCGAGTGAAATCGAGTTAGTTTTTAGTCGACTGCTTGCTGAGCAGCTAGCAACCATGCTTTACGAGCGGTGATCTGCTCTTCAATGGCCTTCTTTTTGTCATCCTTGGCAGCTGCAAGCTCGGCCTCTAGCTCCGAGATTGCCTGCTCTAGTTGAGTAACAAGCGAATTTGACCTTGCCTTTGCGGCTGGATCGGAACGACGCCAAGCGTCTGCTTGCATTTCGGCAATTTTCTTTTCGACCTTACGAAGTGGCTCTTCAATCTTGCGGACCTGTTCGCGAGGAACGTGGCCAATCTTCTCCCACTTGGCCTGAATGTTACCCAGGGCCTTCTTTGCCTCATCGAGGTTGTCAAGCTTGATCGCCTCTACCTCTTTGACTAGAGCTAGTTTTGCTTCGAGATTGGCTTGCTGCGATACGGCTACTTCGGCGTCCTTCTCCTTTTTGGCCGCGAAGATGGCGTCACCTGCTGCACGGAACTGCTTCCAAAGCGCGTCCTCTGCCTTGCCGGCCTTGCCAGCTAGTTTCCAATCGATCTGAAGTTTTTTGTAGGCGTCAGCGGCATCTGAGCCCTTGGCAACCAATGCCTCAGCGCTGGCAACCAGCGCAACCTTTGTCGCCTTGGCCTCCTTGAAGGACCCGTCAAGGTTTGCAAAGAATGCCCTGCGACCGGTTTCGAACTTCGCGCGTGCCTGCGAGAAGCGCTTCCAAATTGGATCAGTCTTAGCCTTAGGAATCTTTGGTCCCTCTTTTTGGAGTTTCTGCCACTTCTCGAAGAGCTCTGTCATCTCAACTGAAGACTTCTTCCAATTGATTCCGCCCAGGTTTGCGACCATAGCTTCTGCGCGAGCTGCAATTTGTTCCTTGTCAGCCATTGCTTTATCCACGGCTTCAGCTCGCTCAGCTGCGGCTTTTTCAGCGGTCTTGTCAATGTCGGCCGAGACGGCTTCAATCCTGTCGCGCAGACCTTGAATGTTCCCGACAACCTTTGGCTTTACAAGCACCGCCTTGAGATGCTCTCGAGTGGTCTTAAGGCTCTTGGCGTCGGTGATGCCAGCGGCTAGGCGCTGCTCCAGGGTGCGGACTTGAGCCTCTAGGTCATCAAATTTTCTGGTGAAGTAAGCAAGTGCTTCATCCTGTGAGACATCTGGGTACTGGCCGACGATGCGCTCGGTTGGGCCGTCTTTCACGAAGACGTTGTTGGCCTCGTCTACACGGCCAAAGTCGTTGCTGGTCACCTGCTGCTCCTAGTGGTTTGGGTCTTACTCTACCGAAACTGCGGTTATCAATACCTCTTCAAGGGGAGATGCGTCACTGGACCCATCACCCGTTCCGATAGCCGCGATGTCTTTTACGACATCAAGGCCGGAAGTAACCTTGCCGAAGACTGTATAACCGCCCGCTTGATCTGACGGGATTGTTGAATCCTGGTAGACGATGAAGAACTGAGAACCCATCGACTCACCGTCTCCACCTCGGCGTGCCATTGCTAGTACGCCTTCTTGATAGAGGTCGGCCTCTGGCGCGTTCTCGATTGGTCCCCAGTTGTAGCCAGGCCCACCAGTTCCGTTTCCTGATGGATCTCCGCACTGGAGCACGTAAATTCCAGCTGTCACTAGCCGGTGACAGTTGATGCCTTCAAAATAGCCATCTCTGGCCAGTGAGACGAAGTTCGCTACAGCCTGAGGAGCTAGGTCACCTGCGAGTTCGATTCCAACGCTCTGGCCGTTCAGGTCCATTGAGCCCGTCCAGCTGCGATTCTCGGCAATGCTTACGTCGGGAACTTGAGAGTCAGTCTCGGCTGCCTGCGGAGCCTCGGTGGCTGCGGTTGGTTCCTCTGCTACTACTTCGTCAACAGCCTGGCCTGGACCGAAACCAAAATATGCCAACTGACCCACGACAGCCAGGGCAACGAAGCCTGCTGCAACGGCGACGAACAACTTGTTGTCGCGCTTTGCTCGAGCGGGCCGTGCCGCAAGCAATTCTTGCTTTGCCTGGTAGTTCTCTAGTTTGCTGTCGTGTTTCATAACTCACCCATTTTCTAACTTGGTAATTCTAGGTGTTGCTTAGACTTCGCGTGTGGTTGATATTCCATTGGCAGCCAGGGTGCGCCCAGAATCATTGTCTGAGTTGATCGGGCAGTCTGCAGCGCTTAGCGCAAATGGCCCACTCCATCGACTCACCACTGGCGACAAGTCATCTAGTTGGGCCTCCATCATTCTTTGGGGTCCGCCCGGAAGCGGTAAGACGACGATCGCCCGAATTATTGGGGCCAATAATGGCGCCAGCTTCTCGGAGCTCAGTGCGATCAGTGCCTCGGTCTCTCAGGTCAGAGAGTTGATAGCCAAAGCCAAGGAGCTCAGAGAGATCTACGGCAAGCAAGCGATTCTTTTTCTTGATGAGATTCACCGCTTCACCAAAACTCAACAGGATTCTTTGCTTGGCGCGGTGGAATCGGGGCTGCTAACACTTATCGCCGCCACAACCGAGAACCCCTCTTTCAGTGTGGTCACACCGCTTATTTCACGGTCACTGGTCATAAAGCTCGAACCACTCAGTGCCGAGTCCTTGATAGCGATCATGCAACGCGCATTATCATCCGATGACGGCCTGCCCGGGGTGAAGTTTGAACCGGAGGCACTCGAATACCTGGCCAAGATCGCCATGGGAGATGCCAGACGAGCACTGACTTTGATGGAAACAGCTGCCGCTGGCTTGTCCCGAGTAACCCTGGAAGACGCTGAGAACTCGGCAAAGGCAACAATTGCCTACGATCAGGCCGGAGATAATCACTACGACACGATTAGCGCTTTTATCAAGTCTGTCCGCGGTTCCGACGTCAACAGCGCCCTGCACTATCTCGCGCGAATGATTGTCGGGGGAGAGGATCCGATGTTCATCTCAAGGCGCCTGCTAATTCTTGCGGCTGAAGACATTGGGCTTGCCGATCCGCAGGCGCTAGTGCTGGCTGAGGCCGCCGCTAGAACTGTTGAGCACATCGGAATGCCTGAGGGGCGGATCCCGCTTGCCGAGGCAACCATCTACTTATCTCTGGCACCGAAATCAAATTCCGCATACCTGGCCATCAACAAAGCAATTGCGGACGTAGAGGCGGGTGAAGTACCAGCTATTCCTTCCCACCTGCGCTCAACCGGAGCCGTTGGTTACAAATACCCACATGACAGTGAAATTGGGGTGATTACGCAGGAGTATTGGCCCGGCAATGCAAAATACTTCACGCCCACAAACCACGGCCAGGAGGCCGAACTGGCCAAACGGCTAGAGCTGATTAACAAAATACTGTTCAGGTAGTGACACTGTCGGCCTTGCTCTGGTAGTATTTCTGGGTTATCTGGATTCTGCGGCTGGAATCCGGAGCATGAAAAAATCCAATTTGAAAGTTTGAAAGGTACCTTTTTGTCTAAGACAACTAGAACCCGCAGTAAGACACGTCTATCACGTGCTCTTGGTATCGCATTGACACCTAAAGCTGCGAAGTATATGGAAAAACGACCCTACGGACCGGGTCAGCACGGCCGCACCAAGCGCAAGAGTGACTCTGACTACGCAGTTCGTCTCCGTGAGAAGCAGCGTCTTCGCGCTCAGTATGGAATTCGCGAAGCTCAGCTTCGTAAGACCTTCCAGGAGGCAAAGCGCACCAGTGGTCTAACAGGTGAGAACCTAGTTGAGTTGCTGGAGATGCGTCTTGACGCACTAGTGCTTCGCTCTGGAATCGCTCGCACGATTGCGCAGGCTCGTCAGATGGTTGTTCACCGTCACATTCTTGTTGACGGAGAGCGCGTTGACCGCCCTTCATTCCGCGTGAAGCCTGGTCAGATGATTCACGTTCACGAGAAGTCTGAGCGCACCGAGCCTTTCCAGGTTGCGGCTGCGGGCGGAAACTCTGACGTACTGGCTAAGACTCCTGAGTATCTTTCAGCTGATCTAGACAAACTGCAGGTAACACTTGTTCGTCGCCCTAAGCGCGATGAGGTTCCAGTGACCTGTGAAGTTCAGCTCGTGGTTGAGTACTACGCAGCTAGGTAGTTTGATAATGACAAGCGGGGAGATTGTTGGCATCGTTCTTGCTGCCAGCGTCGCCCTGTTTGTCATTCTGCTAGGTGTTCCATTGGTGAAACTTGGCAAGCTGCTCGACGAGAGCGCAGCGACTGTTCGAACCTTCAACAATGAGTTCGCACCTATTTTGAGTGAAGCAAAAATCACACTGGCTGAGGCTAATAAGCAGCTGAAGCGAGTGGACAAGATCACAGAAGATGTCGAGCAAGTCACTACAAACATCAGCTCCATGGTTGCCGTGTTTACGGCATCAGTAGGGGCACCACTTACAAAGGTCGCCGGCATTTTGCAAGGCGCGCTAAAAGTGTTCGGCAAGCGGAGGTAATTATGTCCAAATTTGGTTGGTTTGTAGCGGGGATTGGCCTTGGTGCACTTGCGCTGGTTCAGATTCGCGATAACCCACGTGCCCAAGAGGCAGTGGATGAAATTCGTACGGCTGCTAAGGATTTTTCAAGCTCAATCGCTGACGGCTATCAAGAGCGTCAGGCTGAGATTGCCAAAGCCAACAAGCCTAAGAAGTAGCGATGAAGACTGCCGAAATCAAGCGGCGGTGGCTTTCCTTCTTCGAGGGAAAAGATCACACGGTTGTACCAAGCGCCCCTCTAATTAGCCAAGACCCAACGCTGATGTTCGTGGTCGCCGGAATGGTCCCGTTTATTCCTTTTATGACTGGCGTTCTGCCAGCTCCTTACCAGCGAGCAACCTCGGTGCAGAAGTGCGTGAGGACCTTGGACATCGACGAGGTTGGGAAGACCACCCGCCACGGCACTTTCTTCCAGATGAATGGAAACTTCAGTTTCGGCGACTACTTCAAAAAGGAAGCGATTGCCTATGCCTGGGAGCTGTTGACCTCCTCGCTGGAGGACGGCGGCTATGGCATTGACCCAGAAAGACTTTGGGCGACCGTTTACCAGGATGATGATGAGTCGATTGAATATTGGCTAACCCAAACCAGCATCCCGAAAGAGCGGATCCAAAAGCGCGGAATGGCCGACAACTATTGGTCAACCGGGCAGCGCGGTCCCGCCGGTCCTTGTTCAGAAATCTACTATGACCGCGGGCCTGAATACGGTCTGGAAGGTGGGCCAGAGGTTGATGAGGATCGCTACATAGAGATCTGGAACCTGGTCTTCATGCAGTTTGAGCGCGCAGATGGTGGAACCAAAGACCACTTTGAAATCATCGGGGATCTACCCAAGCAAAACATCGACACTGGAATGGGTCTTGAGCGAGTAGCTTTCATTCTCCAGGATGTCGAAAACATTTATGAGATCGATCAAATTCGACCACTGATTGACCTAGCCAGTGACCTAAGCGGCAAATCCTACGGAGCTACAGAGGTAGACGACGTCCGGATGCGTGTGATAGCAGACCACATTAGGTCTTCACTGATGCTTATCTCTGATGGCGTCACTCCTGCGAACGAAGGTCGTGGTTACGTGCTCAGAAGGCTCTTGCGCCGTTCGGTTCGCGCGCTTCGCCTTCTCGGGGTCACCAAACCTAGCTTCGAGGCACTTTTCACAGCTAGCAAAGATGCAATGGTCGAGGCCTACCCAGAACTTGAGGAGAACTTTTCAAGAATCTTGCGCATTGCGCTTGCCGAGGAGGCTGGCTTTGCGCGCACCCTTGAGACTGGAACCGTCGCGCTTGAACAAGCAATCGCTAAAGCTAACGGCATCCTCCCAGGTGAAGTGGCCTTCCTGCTCCACGACACATATGGCTTTCCAATCGACCTGACAGTTGAAATCGCCGAAGAGAACGGGTTGACCGTGAACCGCGATGGCTTCAATCAATTAATGCAAGACCAAAAGGATCGCGCCAAGCAGGACGCCAAAGACAAAAAGCTCGGCGGTGGATCGCTGCAGGTTTACAGCGAAATGCGATCTGTTGGTGCAACCGAGTTTGTCGGCTACGAGCAGCTCGAAGCAGAGGCTGAGATCATCGGGCTTGTTAGAGATGGGCAGGTTACTCCTGCGCTAGTAGCAGGTGAAATCGGCGAAGTTTTCCTTAACCGAACCTCTCTCTACGGAGAATCTGGTGGTCAGGCTGCTGATGCCGGAAAAATTGTCGGAGCTGGTTTCGTACTTGAGGTCCTCGATGTCCAGAAGCCGGTTAAGGGGCTATTTGCTCATAAGGTTCGAGTGGTTTCAGGACAAGTGACGGTTGGCGAATCTGCGAACACAATCGTTGATGCCACCTGGCGACTTGGTGCCTGTCAGGCTCACAGTGCAACTCACGTAGTCCATGCAGCAATCAGGCAAGTACTTGGACCACAGGCGCTTCAGTCAGGCTCGTTTAATAGGCCCGGGTACATGCGACTGGACTTCTCGTGGAGTCAAGCACTTAGTGAAGAAACAAAGAGTGAGATTGAAGAAGTTTCCAATCTGGCAATCTCATCAGACTTGGCTGTCAGCGCTCAATTTATGACCGTTGGTGAAGCCAAGGACTTTGGCGCTATTGCGCTGTTCGGTGAAACTTACGACGAGCAAGTGCGCGTGGTGCAGGTCGGCGGACCATGGTCTAGAGAGCTCTGTGGTGGAACTCACGTTTCTCGCTCTTCCCAAATTGGTTTGGTTAGCGTCACCACCGAGTCATCGGTTGGTTCCGGATCAAGAAGAATCGAAGCTCTAGTTGGCCAGCCGGGTCTTCATGCTCTGCATGCTGACCGCGACATTGTGAAGCGGCTATTGGCGGAACTGAAATCTTCTCCAGAAGAGTTGGAGTCAAAAGTTACTGAGGCACTATCTGACCTGAAGGCAGCTGAAAAGAAGCTACAGGAGCTAAAGGCTGGCCAAGTGCTGTCAAAGGTTCCCGAGCTTGCTAAGCAAGCCAAAGCTGTTGGTAGCTACAACCTACTGAGCCTCGAGGTTTCAATCGAGTCTTCAGACATGCTGCGTAGCCTTGCCATGGCACTGAGATCAGAACTTGGTGAAAGCTCCGTTGTGGTTCTGGGCAGTCAAGCTAGCGGTTCGGCGGTAGTGGTTGCCGTGGCAGGCAAGGATGCTGTTGCTGCTGGAGCAAAGGCGGGGCAGATTGTTTCGGTAGCCTCAAAGATCCTGGGTGGTGGCGGCGGCGGAAAGCCAGACATGGCACAGGGTGGCGGCTCGGACAGCGACAAGCTAACCCAGGCACTGAGCGCAGCGGCAGCTTCGATCTAATGAAGAAGCTGGGCCTTGACATTGGTCTTGCAAGAATTGGTGTCGCTCTGTCTGTTGACACACTCGCAATCCCGCACTCAACTGTTCCAAACGACGCAGCGGCAATAACTGCGATCAGCTCCTTCTACGAGGAAGCAAACGCAGTCTGTTGCTATGTTGGATTGCCAATCTCGCTTTCCGGATCGAAGACCGCAAGCACCCAAATGGCGATTGATTTCGCGGGCCAGCTTGAGGCCTGCGGTCTTGAAGTGCGTCTTATTGACGAACGACTCACTAGTCGACAAGCAGCCGGAAACCTTCGACAAGCGGGCAAGAATTCAAAGCAGCAAAAGGGAATCATTGACGCCAGTGCTGCAGCTGTAATCTTGGACTTCGCACTGAGTTCGGAGATCTCAGGTCAGCTTGCAGGCAAAACCTTGGAGGAAGTTCATGATTGAAGACCTTGAAGCGATTCCAGTAAAGAAGCGCTCCTATAAGTCATGGCTTGCCGGACTGATTTCGATAGCGGTGGTGGTCGGGCTGGTTGCGGGCGGTCTGTCGCTTGCAGGTTCGAGCGTTCAGGATTTCCTAAGCAGGTTTCAAGTTGAGGACTATCAGGGAGAGCCTGGCCCCTCGACGATTTTGGTTATCGAGGCTGGAGACAACGGCGAAGATGTGGCAAGAAAAATGGTTGAGGCCGACATCATCAGGAGCTTTGATGCGATCTACCGTGACATGCTGAACGTTGATCTGGTTATTTTTCCGGGAAGCTACGAATTCCCGACCAAGCTTTCTGGCAGCGCGGCACTAACACTGTTGATGACCCGTGAGAACAGGGTTCTGGTGACAACCACTATTCCGGAGGGATTGACTGTTGCCCAGACAATTCCAAGGCTGGCCGAGGACCTAGACGTCTCAATCGCCTCCATCGAAGCGGCAATAGAAACACAACTGGAAAGACTTCCTGACAATGCTCCTAGCATCGAAGGTTATCTGTTCCCGGCGACCTACTCGTTTGACCCGGGAGTCACTGCAGATCAAGTGATCACCGCAATGGTCGATCGAATGGAACAAGAGCTGGCAGGTTTCGAGATTTCACTGAAAGACTCCCTTGAGATTGTGACCCTTGCTTCGATTATTCAATCCGAGGGGCGCCTCACTGATGACTTCTACAAAATCTCTCGAGTGTTCCTGAATCGTCTGGATGTCGGAATGCCACTGCAATCTGACCAGACCGTCAAATACCGATATGAAGGCAACCTGGACTCTTTCCAGGAAGGCCTTAGGGACACCGCGAATCCGTTCAACACTTTTTCGAATCCAGGTCTGCCAATTGGCCCGATCACTAATCCGGGTGCACTAACGATTGAGGCCGCTCTAAGACCCGCCTCGGGTAAGTGGCTGTATTTCGTGGCAATCAACCTGAACACCGGGGAGACGATCTTCTCTGAGACTCTTGCCGAACATGAAAAGGCTGCCGACATTTATCGACAATGGTGCAGGGACAATCCAAATGATGTCTGCTGATAAGTATGCGGTGCTGGGGTCGCCGATAGCGCACAGCAAGTCACCGGTGATTCATCGTGTGATTCTCGATCACCTTGGGCTTGATAATGAATACCTTAAATTCGAAGTAACAGATCTCGAAAGCTTCTTAGAGTCCCACAGTGAATTTCTAGGGCTCAGCTTGACCATGCCACTGAAGGTTCAGGCGCTAATTGTCGCCGGCAAGGTTTCTGATTTGGCCCTTGAGGCATCTGCCGCTAATACCCTGTATTTGTCCGATGGTGTTTGGTGTGCAGACAACACCGACATCTTTGGACTCCAGCAGGCAGCTGCGCACCTGCAACCAAAATCAGTGGGTGTGCTCGGTAGCGGAGCAACTGCTAGAAGTGCCGTAATGGCATTCAGGAACTCTCCGCTAAAGCTTTGGGGGAGGCGAAGTGAGGCTGCTGTGCCCTTGGCAGAGCACTTCGATGCGGAGCTGGCGAGCCTTCAGGAAGTGCTCTCCTGTGATCTGGTGATAAGCACACTACCGACCGGTGCACTAAGTGAGATTCTGGTTGGGCAGCCAAGCTTTTCAGGCACTTTGTTGGATGTTGCCTACAGCAACAAGCTTGGCACTGAGCACTTCGCGGAATCAATCTCAGGCCTCGACATGCTGATCTGGCAGGCGGTTGGCCAGCAACGAATTTTCAATGGTGAGGGACCAGAAACCCCTCTTGAAGACGAAGCAAAATTGGTAGAAACCATCAGGGCGACCCTGGGCATGACAAAATAGACCCATGTTGCGTTGGATTACTGCCGGAGAGTCACACGGCCCAGAACTAATAGGTGTCATCGAGGGTCTGCCAGCAGGCGTTGAAATCCTGGAGGCTGATCTGCAATCGGCTCTTGCTCGTCGCCGTTTGGGTTATGGCCGTGGCGCTCGCATGAAATTCGAGCAAGACCTAATTAGTATTTCGGCGGGAGTGCGCTTTGGCCTGAGCCAGGGTGGCCCCGTGGCGATTCGCATCGCTAACACCGAGTGGCCAAAATGGGAGACCGTTATGAGCGCTGCTCCGGTAGCTGAAGATCAGCTGACTGGAGCAAGAGCTGCGCCACTGACAAAACCGCGCCCCGGTCACGCTGACTTTACCGGCATGCAAAAGTATGGATTTGATGAGGCTCGCCCGGTCCTTGAGCGCGCTAGCGCCCGTGAAACTGCCACCCGGGTTGCACTAGGGGCGGTGGCGCAGAAATTTCTCGAAGAGCTTGGTATCAGACTGGTCACTCACACAGTTGCCATCGGCCCTGCATTGAACAGCTCCACCGAGCTTCCTGGACCAAAGGACGTTGCAGCACTGGATGAAAATCCAGTTCGCTGCTTCGACAAACAAGCCAGCGAGGCAATGGTTGCTGAGATTGATGATTGTCATTCAACCGGCGACACCATCGGTGGCGTCTGTGAGACGTTGGTCTATGGTTGCCCCCCAGGGCTGGGAAGCTATGTTCACGCCGACCGTCGACTAGATTCGCAGCTGGCTGCCGCCGTGATGGGTATCCAGGCAATGAAGTCGGTGGAGATTGGTGACGGGCTAGAAACAACCCGTCGTCGCGGTAGCGTCGCGCACGACGAGATCGTGAACTCAGAGGCTGGAGTAAAGAGGCTTACGGACCGAGCAGGTGGCATCGAAGGCGGAATGACCAACGGCGAGACAGTTCGAGTCAGAGCTGGCATGAAGCCGATCAGCACCGTGCCGAAAGCGCTCCAGACCATCGACACTGGCTCTGGTGAGGCAACAACAGCTCACCATCAACGAAGTGACGTTTGCGCAGTGCCGGCATCCGGAATCGTTGTCGAAGCGATGGTTGCCCTTGTGATTGCGAACTCAGTTTTGGAAAAGTTTGGTGGCGACTCAGTTCAAGAGACCAAGCGAAACATGGATTCCTACCTTGAGAGTATTCCGGAGACGCTCAAGTCGCGAATCGTAAGAGACTAATGTCCAAGTCCATTGTTCTTATCGGTCCAATGGGTGCAGGAAAGACGACTCTTGGCAAGCGTCTAGCCAAGACCCTCAAGCTGGCTTTCACTGACACAGACAAGCTGATTAGCCGCAAACACGGCTCGATTCCAGACATATTCACCGATAAGGGCGAAGCTCATTTCAGGCAGTTGGAATCAGCTGCCTTGGAGCAAGCGCTTGAAACCGGCGGCGTGATAGCCACGGGCGGCGGAATTGTGCTCTCCGAAGCCAATAGGGCATTACTAAAGGGCCAGCGGGTGATTTTCCTGGACACCACCATGGAGTATGTGCTGAAGTCACTGAACACCGAGAAGCGACCGCTACTAAAACAGGATCCGGCAAACTGGCAGGTCATTTACGACCAGAGGCTGCCGCTCTATAGGGAGTGCGCCAGCGCAACGGTTCGGACCGATAACCGTCCGGTTGATACCATTCTCCAAGAGCTTGAACGAGAGGCGGACAAGAATGTCTAAGGTGCTGATTGGGCGCGCTCTACTAAATGAGATTCCCGAGACCCTGCACGGTTCGAAGAAAGTTCTTATCGTCTATCCGCAGCCGCTAGCTGCAACGGCTGACGTCCTGGCCGAGAATTTGAAGTCGGCTGGAATCCAAACGTATATGGCCGAAGTTCCTGCCGCTGAAGATGCCAAACGGGTTGAGGTCGCAGCCTTTTGCTGGCAGATCATGGGCCAAGGGGAGTTCAACAGAAACGATGCGGTGATTGGACTTGGCGGTGGATCAACCACAGACCTGGCTGGCTTCGTAGCAGCAACCTGGCTCCGCGGTATTCGATCAGTTCTGATCCCAACCACGATGCTGGGGATGGTTGACGCGGCCATTGGTGGCAAGACTGGAATCAACACCTCCGAGGGTAAGAATTTGGTCGGGGCATTTCACTTGCCTGACAGCGTCGTGATTGACCTTGACACGCTTAGTTCGCTGCCAAGAAACGAGCTGTTGGCCGGCATGGCAGAGGTCGTCAAGTATGGCTTCATAGCTGCTCCAGAAATTCTTGAGATTATTGAATCTGACCAATCCGCCACCGACCCAACATCCGAGGCGTTCGAACGGCTGATCAGAGAGTCGGTGCGAATAAAGACTGACGTCACCTCGAGAGATTTCAAGGAATCCGGTGACCGCGAATTTCTCAACTACGGACACACCCTTGGTCATGCTATCGAGCACGCCGAGCGATATAAGTGGCGCCATGGAGCTGCCATATCGATAGGTATGGCGTTCGCAGCGGAGCTTTCGATGCTCTCCGGGAAACTATCCGAAGCCGAAGTTTCTAGACATCGGAGTATTTTTGAAAGTCTTGGGCTGCCCATCACATATCGCGCTGACCGTTGGCCGCAGCTGTTGGACACCATGCAACGCGACAAAAAAGCCAGAGGCGGTGCACTCAGGTTTGTAGTTTTGGACAGAATTGGCAAGCCTTCGATTCTGAGCGCTCCCACGCCAGAGCTGCTATTTACAGCATTTCAGTCGATAGTGGAATAGCGTGTAGTTATGCCTGAAATCTATGTACTAAATGGACCGAACCTGAACCTGCTGGGATCAAGAGAGCCGGAGGTCTATGGAACCATGACCCTGAGTGATTTGACACAGCGACTTGAGCACTGGGCCGAACAGAACAACACCAAAATCTCGGTTCATCAAACCAACAGCGAGGATGAGCTAATCGGCTCAATTCACAGCGCGATTTCCGAGAAGGCCGCCATTGTTCTGAACCCCGCTGCTTTCACGCATTACAGCTACGCACTCAGGGATGCCTGTGCCGCTCACACTGGCTCTGGATTGAAGCTAATTGAGGTCCACATCACTAACCCCCACTCCAGGGAAGAGTTTCGCCACAACAGCGTAATTTCGGGGGTCGCCACCGGTGTGATTGCCGGTTTTGGCATGGATAGTTACCTACTGGCCCTTGAACAGCTGACACGCGACTAGAATTTGCAAGTCCCTAAAGGAGAAAAATGGCAAGCTCAAACGACCTAAAAAACGGAATGGTTCTTCAGATAGAAGGCCAGCTTTGGAGCGTAATTGAGTTCCAGCACGTCAAGCCCGGTAAGGGACCCGCATTCGTACGAACCAAGCTGCGCAATGTGCTTAGCGGCAAGGTTGTCGACAAGACCTTTAACGCCGGCGTGAAGATCGAAACCGCCAACGTGGACCGACGCGACATGCAGTATCTGTACAACGATGGCTCTGGGTTTGTGTTTATGGACACAACTAACTACGACCAGCTAATAGTTCCCAGCGAAGTGGTTGGCGATGTAGCGAACTTCATGCTGGAGAACCAGAACGCAACAGTCGCGCTACATGAGGGTGCTGCCCTGTATGTTGAGCTACCGCCATCAGTCACTCTCGAGATCACCTACACGGAGCCAGGCCTGCAGGGTGATCGCTCCACCGGTGGCTCCAAGCCTGCAACCCTTGAAACCGGATACCAGATTCAAGTTCCGCTGTTTATTGAGAACAACACCAAGGTCAAAGTTGACACGAGAACAGGTGACTACCTGGGACGTGTGAGCGAATAGTTGAGCAGCAGGAGCAAATCTAGAAAGCGCGCACTTGACGCGCTGTATGCCTCGGAGATTCGAGGGGGAGAACCATTAGCACTGCTGCAGGAAACCGCAGGCAGCGTGTCAGACCGCCAGAATCAAGAGGCGATATTTGACTATGCCGAATCCATGATTACAGGCTTCGACGCCAACAAGTTGCTGATCGACAACGAACTAAGACAGCTGGCTGACGGCTGGGCTTTGGAGCGAATGCCGAGCATCGACAGGGCTATTCTCCGTCTTGGAGCGTGGGAGATTCTTTACAACCCTGATGTCCCAAATGAGGTCGCCATCGCCGAGGCTGTTGCGCTAGCCAGTGAATACTCAACCGATGACTCACCAAAATTCGTAAATGGAGTGCTCGCGAAGCTGGCAAGAGGCAGCCAAGCTCTTTAGTGCTGTTATGATTTAGGCAAATGTCCTTTAAATTCGTCCTGCGAGGCGAAGAAGGAGAAACAAATGACTGACCGCACGGTCCTATCTGAGCTAGACATTCTCAGGGCGCTAAAGCGCATCGCTCATGAAATCCTCGAAGCAAATTCTGGCCCTGAAGACCTTCTTATTGTGGGGATACCCACCCGTGGTGCTCCATTGGCTGAGCGAATTTGCAAGATCCTAAAAGAAATCGAGCCGGCTCACAGTTTTGAGAGTGGCGTTCTGGACATCACCCTCTACCGCGACGACCAGAGCGCAACCTCTAGGCAACTTGGGCACACCAGCATTCCCGTTTCAGGCGTTCACGACAAAACTGTGGTGCTGGTCGATGACGTTTTGTTCTCGGGCAGGACCATCAGAGCCGCACTTGATGCACTGACAGAATTTGGAAGACCGCGTCAGGTAAAACTGGCGGTTTTGGTTGACAGGGGGCATCGAGAGCTTCCAATTCGACCTGACTTCGTTGGAAAGAACCTGCCTACCGCAATCTCAGAACACGTGGCAGTGAACCTGGTTGAAATCGATGGCGTGGATCAGGTGGTGATTTCAGAATGAAGCACCTGGTTTCAATCAAGGACCTGGACATTGACTCTGCACTCTCACTGTTGGCCAGCTCTCAAGAACTCGCACTTGTGAATCAACGACAAGTAAAGAAGCTTCCAACTCTTCGAGGCAAAACGGTCGTGAACCTCTTCTATGAGAACTCCACCAGGACCAGAATCAGTTTTGAAATTGCTGCAAAGCGCCTCAGTGCAGACGTAATCAACTTTGATGCAAGCACCTCTAGCCTCTCAAAGGGGGAGTCGCTGAAGGACACTGCCCTGACTCTTGAGGCGCTTGGTGCTGATGCAATTGTCCTGCGTCACCCAATGTCCGGTGCCGCCCAGAGACTGGCAAGCAGCGACTGGATTCGTGGAAGCGTAATCAACGCCGGCGACGGTTCTCATGAGCACCCAACGCAAGCTCTCCTCGACGCGCTCACCATGCAGCAGCGCTTGGATCTCGGGGCAAATTTCGCAGGATTGAAAGTCCTAATCGTTGGTGACATCTTGCACTCAAGAGTTGCACGCAGCAACATCTTCCTGCTGAATCTCTTGGGGGCTGAGGTAAGTGTCGCGGGACCAGAGACACTGGTTCCAATTGAGATTGCAGAATTGGGCGTTACCATCCACCACGACTTTGACCAGGCACTTGCCGACCGGCCAAACGTAGTAATGATGCTTAGGGTGCAGGCAGAGCGGATGTCTAAGGATCTGTTTCCTTCAGCTAGCTCCTACGTCAAATTTTGGTCACTCGGTGGAAACCGACTCGCTGGACTTGGGCCAGAGGTTGTAATCATGCACCCGGGACCCATGAATCGTGGGTTCGAAATTTCGGCTGAGGCAGCCGATGATCCACGCTCGGCGGTGTTGCAACAGGTCACAAATGGACTAGCTGTAAGAATGGCTGTACTACAAACAACCCTTTCTGGAGGAAATTAGCATGCCTACAATCCTCAAGAACCTCACACTCGCCGACGGCTTGCGATCTGACATCAGAATCGAGGGCGACACCATCGTCGAAATGGGAACGATTTCGGGCAGCGGAATCGACTGCGATTCCCTCATAGGACTGCCGGGCTTTGTTGACCCACACACGCACCTGCGCGAGCCTGGCTTTGAGGCAAGTGAAACTGTCCTATCCGGTTCAAGGGCCGCTGCAGCCGGCGGCTACACCGCGGTCTGCGCGATGGCCAATACGCTGCCGGTTGCTGACACAGCAGAGATCGTTGAGGCGGTTCTAGACGCCGGGGTAGCGGCGGGTTACTGCCAGGTGCAACCGATCGGCGCTGTCACAAATGGTCTTGCTGGCAAACAGCTATCGGAGATTACCCAGATGCACCAGTCGCGTGCGAATGTGACGATGTTTAGCGACGACGGAATTTGTGTTTCTGATCCCGCCCTGATGCAGGACGCGCTGGCCAAGGTTAAAGCCTTCGGCGGAGTCATTGCTCAGCACGCGCAGGATCCTGCACGAACCGAAGGCGCTCAGATGAACGCGGGGCCGCTCGCGATTGAACTTGGATTGACAGGCTGGCCACGACTTGCAGAAGAGGACATCATTGCCCGCGACGCGCTGCTTGCCGAACAGACCGGCTCCCGTCTTCACATCTGTCACCTGACAACTGCTGGCGGAGTAGAGGTTGTCAGATGGGCGAAACAACGCGGAATAGCAATCACAGCTGAGGTAACACCTCATCACCTGCTGTTGACCGAGGATCTAGTGCGCAGTTATGACCCTGTTTACAAGGTGAACCCGCCACTCAGAACAGGAGCCGACGCTAAAGCACTGATTGCCGGGGTTCTCGATGGCACAATCGATGTGCTTGGAACTGACCATGCTCCACACTCGGCGGAAAAGAAGGAAGCCGAATGGGGTCATGCAGCTTTTGGCATGCTTGGCCTAGAAACGGCAGCAAGTATTCTGCATCAGGTTTTAGCTGACACCGGCTCGCTAACCTGGCAACTTTTCGAACAGCTGATATCCAGTCGCGCAGCAGCACTGACTGGACTAAGCGATCACGGCCAGCTAGCGGTAGGCAGGAAGGCCAACATCACTGTCTTCAACCCGCATGAGGACCTTGCGGCAAGCTCCATCAGCCAGTCGCTGTCTTCTAACAACCCATATGCCGGAATGGTCTTCAAGGGCAGAGTTCAGCACACTGTTTACAACGGCACTTTCACGGTTAGAGATCAAACACTACAGGAGCTGAAGTGACCAGAGAAGTAATAGGACTACTCCTGCTATTGATAGTTCCGGCATTCGCCTTGGCTGCATACGTTGGGGTCAGGAGAGCAAGAGTCAAACAAGAAGCATCTTTGCCTGCGCCCGTGGGCGTTGAGCGTGCTGACTCTTTGGTGCACGACGACGGCCTCTACGTGAGCACGGTGCTTGCCGAAAGCCCGCTGACGCGAGTTTGGGCTCATGGTCTCGGGGTTCGTGGCAGGGTGAAGCTTGTGTCAAAGGACGCGGGCCTTGAGGTGCACAGACAGGGTGAGGCATCGTTTGTCATTCCGACTGCCCAAATTGTTGGTTTGGACAAAGCCTCGGCAACCATTGATAAAGCAGTTGAGTCAAACGGACTTTTCTCAATCGTCTGGCTTTTGGGCCAAACCCAGCTGGTTTCGAATTTTCGAATTCCCAACCAGACCACCAGGCAGCAGATTTCACATCAGATCACAAACACACTAGGAGCTTGACTTGAGTAACGCGTATTTAGTTCTAGAAGATGGCACAGTCTTTGAGGGCGATAGCTATGGCGCAGAGGGTCAAACTCTAGGCGAGTTGGTCTTCTCAACTGGAATGACTGGTTATCAGGAGACCCTCACCGACCCGTCCTACGCTGGTCAAATCGTGATGCAGACCGCACCGCACGTGGGCATTACCGGCACCAATGCACTCGATGAGGAGTCGAGCAGAATTTGGGTCTCCGGCTACGTGCTGAAGGAGCCATCCAGGGTCGCCAGCAATTTCCGAGCAGAGCGGACTCTCGAAAATGACTTGACCTCGCAGGGCATCGTCGGAATTTGTAACGTCGACACCCGCGCAATCACCCTTCACATCAGAAGCGCAGGCGCGATGCGCTCTGGCATCTTTTCCGGCTCGGCCGCGCTCACTCGCGAGCAGATGATCCAGGCGGTAAAGGACTCGGCTCAGATGAAGGGTCAGAGCCTAAGCTCCAAAGTTTCTACAACCGACAATGTCTCTATTCCCTCGCAGGGAACAAGGGTCGGCAAAGTTGCAATCCTTGATCTTGGTATCAAGAAGTCAACCATTGAGCACTTGAATGCCAGAGGCTTAGATGTCGAGCTGTTTCCTGCTGACTCCTCGAGTCAGAGGATTTTGGACAGTCAACCTGACGCATTCTTTTTCTCGAACGGCCCTGGGGACCCATCAGCAAGCGCTGCTCAGGTATCGATGCTTCAAGACCTACTGAAGACCGGCAAGCCCTTTTTCGGAATCTGCTTCGGAAATCAACTCCTGGGACGAGCTCTTGGTTTTGAAACTTACAAGCTGAGCTTTGGTCATCGAGGCATTAACCAACCGGTTATGAATACCAGCAGCGGCAAGGTTGAGGTCACAGCTCACAACCACGGGTTTGCGGTCAAGCTGGAGCAGGAAAGTGCTGATTCCCCTGCCGGTTTTGGTCGAGTAGTGGTCTCACACCGGGGTCTGAACGATCAGGTGGTCGAGGGTCTTGAGTGCTTGGACATCCCGGCATTTTCGGTGCAGTACCACCCCGAGGCAGCTGCCGGCCCACACGACAGTCACTACCTATTCGATAAGTTCCTGAACGCCATCAAGGGGAGCAAGTAATGCCAAAGAGAAATGACATTAAGTCTGTCCTAGTTATTGGGTCAGGACCGATTGTGATCGGGCAGGCCTGTGAGTTTGACTACTCGGGTACTCAGGCTTGTCGGGTGCTTCAGGAGGAGGGCATCCGCGTGATTCTGGTGAATTCCAATCCGGCGACAATTATGACTGATCCTGACTTCGCCGATGCAACCTACATCGAGCCGATTACACCAGAAGTTATTGAAGCGATCATCGAGAAGGAGAAGCCGGATGCCATCCTGCCCACCCTCGGTGGTCAAACCGCTCTTAACGCCGCAATCTCGCTCTACGAGCGCGGATCGCTCGACAAGTATGGAGTTGAACTAATTGGTGCAAACGTCGCAGCCATCAAGGCCGGCGAGGATCGGCTTGAATTCAAGGAACTGGTTCTTCGAGCCGGTGCCTCCGTCGCCAAGTCTGCTGTTGCTCACACCATGGACGAGGTTATAGAAATCGCTGGCCAGATCGGCTACCCGATGGTAGTTAGGCCGTCGTTCACCATGGGTGGTTTGGGTTCAGGTTTTGCCTACAACGAGGCAGACCTGCGCCGGATTGCCGGCGCTGGACTGCAGGCCTCTCCAACCACCGAAGTCCTTCTCGAGGAGTCGATTATGGGTTGGAAAGAATACGAGCTTGAGCTGATGCGCGACAATAACGACAACACCGTTGTGGTTTGCAGCATCGAGAACTTTGATCCCGTTGGCGTGCACACCGGTGACTCAATAACCGTGGCCCCTGCTCTTACCCTTACGGACCGTGAGTATCAGAACATGCGAGACATCGCCATTCAGATCATCCGCGACGTAGGTGTAGACACCGGAGGTTGCAACATCCAGTTCGCGGTAGACCCCGCCGACGGCAGAATCATCGTTATCGAGATGAACCCTCGCGTTAGCAGGTCATCCGCCCTGGCATCAAAGGCCACTGGGTTCCCGATCGCCAAAATTGCAGCGAAGCTCGCTATTGGTTACACACTGGATGAGATTCCGAACGACATCACCGGTGTCACCCCGGCTTCGTTTGAACCGAGCCTTGACTACATTGTCGTGAAGGTTCCGAGGTTCGCTTTTGAGAAGTTCCCGGCTGCTGACCCAACTCTCACCACCACCATGAAGAGCGTGGGTGAGGTAATGGCTATTGGAAGAACCTTCTCCCAAGCTCTTCAAAAAGCACTCAGATCACTGGAAAAGAGAGGGAGTTCCTTCAGCTTCCCAACTGTAAAGGCCGACCTGAACACCCTGCTGGAGCAGATGAAGACCTCAACCGAAAGCCGTATCGGCCAGGTTCAACAGGCACTCTGGTCAGGGGCCACGGCCCAGCAGATTTTCGACGCGACCAAGATTGACCCGTGGTTTATCGACCAAATCGTACTTATAAATGAGGTCGCCAGTTGGTTCGGGGGACTTGAGGAGATTGAAGTTGCCAGCCTTAAGCGCGCCAAGCAGAACGGATTTTCTGACAGTCAGCTTGCTGAAATCCGAGGCGTCACTGAAGAGTCGATCAGGTCACTAAGACACAATCACAACCTGAGACCAGTGTTCAAGACCGTGGACACCTGCGCCGGTGAATTCCCAGCACTCACGCCGTATCACTACAGCAGCTATGAACAGTTCACAGAAGTAGTGCCATCGGACCGTAAGAAAGTCGTGATTCTGGGTTCTGGCCCGAACCGCATTGGCCAGGGTGTGGAGTTCGACTATAGCTGCGTGCATGCAACGTTCGCACTGAAGGAGTCCGGCTTCGAGACAATCATGATCAACTGCAACCCGGAGACGGTATCAACCGATTACGACACCGCCGACCGGCTCTACTTCGAACCCCTTACTTTGGAGGATGTGCTGGAGGTGATCCATGCTGAATCTCAATCTGGCGAACTTGTTGGCGTGATGGTCCAACTCGGGGGCCAGACTGCGCTTGGGCTGGCTAACGGCCTTGAGGCCGCTGGCATCACCATTCTCGGCACCACGCCAACCGACATCGACCGGGCTGAGGAGCGAGGCAAGTTCCAGCAGATTCTGGATCAGGGGCACCTGTTGGCACCGGCTAACGGAATGGCCACCAACCTAGCCGAAGCCACTGCCGTGGCAGCAAGAATTGGCTTCCCGGTGCTGGTTCGTCCAAGCTTCGTGCTGGGTGGCAGAGGCATGGAAATTGTCTACGACCAAGGCTCACTCGACGGCTATTTTGATCGCATCGCAGAGCACGCACTGGTTGACGCAGAGCACCCGCTGTTGGTTGACCGGTTCCTGGATGACGCAATAGAGATTGACGTCGATGCACTCTACGACGGTGAGCAGCTATACATAGGCGGCGTCATGGAGCACATCGAGGAAGCCGGGATTCACTCGGGGGACTCCAGCTGCACTTTGCCGCCGATCACGCTGAGCGAGGCGCAAATTGACCGAGTAGTGGCCGCGACCCAGATAATTGCCGCCGGGCTGAACGTGGTTGGACTTCTCAATGTTCAGTTCGCTCTGGCTTCGGATGTTTTGTATGTCCTGGAAGCCAACCCAAGAGCAAGCCGAACTGTTCCGTTTGTGTCGAAGGCGCTTGGCATCACTCTGGCAAAGGCTGCCGCAAGAGTAATGGTGGGGCAGAAGATCTCAGAGTTGATTAGCGCCGGCCATCTTCCTGAATCCGATGGATCTTCATGCCCAGCAGGAACACCGATCTCTGTCAAGGAAGCGGTGCTGCCATTCAAGCGCTTTGCTACTAAAGACGGCAGATTCGTTGACTCGCTGCTTGGCCCAGAAATGCGCTCAACTGGCGAGGTAATGGGAATCGACAAGGACTTCCCAACCGCCTTCGCTAAGGCCCAGGCCGGCTCTGGCTCAGCACTGCCCACTTCTGGAACCGTGTTTGTTTCGGTTGCCGACAGAGACAAGCCGCAGCTATTGCTGCCGGTGCGTCGCCTAGCGCAACTTGGTTACCGAATCCTTGCTACCGCCGGCACTGCCGCGATGCTTGCCAGACACGGAATTGAGGCACAGTCAGTAATCAAACACTCGACCGCAAAACAGGGCCAGACCTCGATAGTCGACATGATTACCGCAGGTGAAGTTGATGTTGTTGTGAACACTCCATCTGGTGCCGATGCCCGAGTAGACGGCTATGAGATTAGAGCCGCAACAACCGCTGCCGACAAGCCAATATTCACTACAGTTGCCCAGCTAAGCGCAGCAATCGGCTCCTTCGAGGTTGTTAGAGAGGGACCATTTAGCGTAAAGCCGCTACAGGAGTACGAAATCGAACGAAAAGAGCTGATCAGTGAGTAGCTTTCAGGCAAACATCGAGCTGGCTGTTTCTGAGCATGGGCCACTTTGTCTTGGCATTGACCCGAGCGAAAAAGAGCTTCATAACTGGGAACTGCCGGACAGTGCAACGGGAGCTAAGGAGTTCGCGCTTCGCTGCATAGAGGCAGCCGAGGGCCGAATCGGCATCGTCAAGCCACAAGTTGCCTTTTTTGAGAGGTTTGGATCGAGCGGATTTCTGGCGCTGGAGGAGGTGCTGCAGGCAGCAAGAGACCTCGGGTTGCTTGTGATTTCCGACGCTAAACGCGGCGACATCGGATCAACCATGCTCGGCTACGCCCAGGCCTGGTTTGGAGACGATTCTCCGCTTCGGGTTGACGCACTGACGGTCAGTCCGTACTTGGGGCCATCCTCCACGGTTGAGATCCTCGATCACGCCCGCGACATTGGCGGTGGCATCTTTCTGTTAGCTGCCACCAGTAACCCGGAGGCAACTGAGTTGCAGACGTCTAAAACTGGAAAAGCAACTGTTTCGGCCACCGTGATAGAGCTGGCCCAAAAGATTGGTCTTGGCGATTGTGGCGTTGTTATTGGTGCAACCCAGGACCTGGATCAATTTGGAATTGCTCACATCCGCACTACTGACGTCGGAATCCCGATTCTGGCTCCAGGTTATGGGGCGCAAGGTGCCAAGCTTGCCGGCCTCAAGGATCAGTTTGGCGCTAGCTCTTCTCGCGTGATCCCAAACATGTCCAGGGCTCTTACCATGGCTGGCCCTGAGTCTGTGGCGAAACTAATTGATAAGGCTAAATTAGAGCTATGAGCTTGATTGTGCTGGCAGGGCCAGCTGGAGTTGGCAAGGGATCGCTGGTTAGCTGGCTTTTAGAAAACGACCCGCGTTTCACACTTTCGGTGTCAGCCACCACCAGAAAGCCTCGGGCAGGTGAGGTTCACGGAAAGCAATACTGGTTCCTTGAAAAACAAGAGTTTGAGAAGCTGATTTCAGACAACCAGCTCCTGGAGTGGGCGATAGTGCACGGTGAGCACTACTACGGCACACTTTTGAACGAACTGACCCGCGCAGAAGCCAATGACCAGCACCTACTTTTAGAAATAGACTTGCAAGGGGCCAGACAAATTGAGCGGCGAATACCGCACGCCATTAGCATTTTTGTGAATCCACCGAGCTGGGAAGAGTTGGAATCTCGTCTAAGAAAAAGAGGAACCGAGACAGAATCGGAAATTCAAACTAGACTTGAGACAGCTCGCGAAGAACTAGCAGCTAATCATGAGTTTGATTTTCAGGTAACCAACGATGACCTGGCCAAAACTGGCAAGAAGATTGTTGAAATAGTTAATGAGTCGGAGAGATAAACATGAGCGATAACAAGAGTCCACTGACGGGAATTGTTTCCCCTCCAATTGACGAGCTTCTAGAGAAGGCTGACTCCAACTATCAGCTAGTAATCATTGCGTCCAAGCGCGCTAGACAAATCAACGAGTACTACAGTGCGCTTCACGAGGGCTCACTGTTCAACTATGTTGGACCACTTGTTGATTCAGCAATTGACGACAAGCCTTTGAGCATTGCCCTGCATGAAATTCACGCGGGCAAGCTTGAGATGATTCCAAATAAGTAGGTAAATTTGCGAATTCTGCTTGGAGTAACCGGCGGAATCGCTGCCTATAAGGCCGCGAACTTAATTCGGGCATTCTCCGAACAGGGGCATGAAGTCACAGTCTTGCCCACTGAAAACGCACTTAAGTTTGTCGGGAAGGTGACCCTCGAGGCGCTTTCAGGCCACACGATCGATACAGATCTCTACAGCGACGTGGCGCAGGTTAGGCATGTTGAACTCGGCGCCCAAGCGGACCTGATCGTCGTCGCACCTGCCACTGCCAATTTCTTGGCAAAGCTTGCCGGTGGGGTAGCCGATGATTTGCTAATGAACGCAATACTTGCCAGCACCGCTCCGGTTTATGTTTGCCCTGCCATGCATACTGAAATGTGGCAAAACCAGGCGACGGCGGCAAATGTCGAAACCCTCAGAAGCCGAGGAATATCGGTCATGGAGCCAGCCAGCGGCAGGCTCACGGGTGACGACTCCGGGCCGGGCCGACTGCCAGAAGTTGAGCAAATCCTAGAATTCGTTCTGGGTCACGGTCCACTGAGCGGTAAGACTGTTCTGGTCACAGCCGGTGGTACTAGAGAATCAATTGATGAAGTGCGCTTTATCGGGAACTCATCCTCGGGGCGGATGGGGCTTGAACTAGCAAAAGCAGCCCGTGACCTTGGTGGTCAGGTAACCCTCGTTGGTGCCAATCTCGAGATGCCGGCACCGCATGGAGTGACCTTTGTACCGGTGACTAGCGTTTCTGACTTAGAACTCGCGATGAACCAAGACTGTGACCTACTGATCATGGCCGCAGCTGTGTCAGATTTCACGGTGGAGAGTCCGTTTCGAGGCAAGCTGTCCAGGTCTGAAGCGGTGACGCTGTCGTTGACTCCCACGAAGGACCTGGTTGCCAATTACGCATCAAATCACCCGAAAACCTTTTGCGTGGCCTTCGCACTAAGCCCGGAAGGCGGGAATGTGGAGGAACTTGCATCAGAGAAGCTGTGGTCGAAGAGCGTCCAGGCGGTAGCTGGAAACAGCGTTCAGGCACTGGGGTCCGATGTTACCGAAGTGTCATTTGTAACACCTGAGGGAGTCGAAGCAGTTTCCGGAACCAAGGAAGCGGTTAGTAAGCAGCTTTTGCGACTGATTATTGAATCGATGTCCAAGCGCTAACTAGACTTGTGGGCATGACGCCACGCACATTTACCTCTGAGTCTGTTACTGAGGGGCACCCCGACAAAATCTGCGATCAGATTTCCGACACGATTCTTGACGCAATTCTTGAGCAGGACCCGAACGCACGGGTCGCTGTAGAGACCCTAGTCACCACCGGCCTGGTTCACGTTGCCGGAGAGGTTGACACAACCGGTTACGTCGAGATTCCACAGCTGGTTCGGCAGAAACTTCTTGACATCGGATATAACTCATCGGCCATTGGCTTCGATGGGGCATCCTGTGGCGTCTCGGTTTCGATTGGCCAGCAGTCATCAGACATTGCAGCCGGCGTAAACCAGTCGCTAGAGAGTCGATTTGGGCACGTTGATCCTGACCTTGGTGCCGGTGACCAGGGAATGATGTTCGGCTACGCCAGCGATGAGACTGCAACCTACATGCCAGCTCCGATCACTATGGCACATCAGCTAACCCAAAAACTCACCGAGCTTCGCCGCGAAGTTGGTTCGATGGTGCTGAGACCAGACGGAAAGGCTCAGGTTTCAATCGATTACGTTGACCAAAGGCCAGTGAGCGTCAATACGATCGTGCTGTCCACGCAGCATCACCCAGACGTAACCCAAGAAGAGCTGGCGAACCTGGTGTTAGACAGAGTGGTAAAGCCAGTATTGACAGCGTCCGGCCTGGATTGCGATGCGACCAGATACATAATCAATCCATCGGGACGATTTGTTATAGGCGGACCACAGGGTGATGCCGGCCTTACCGGTCGGAAGATCATTGTTGACACCTATGGCGGAATGGCACGACACGGAGGTGGTGCATTCAGCGGCAAGGACCCATCCAAGGTTGATCGTTCCGCAGCGTATGCAATGCGCTGGGTGGCAAAGAATCTAGTCGCAGCAGGCCTTGCCGCTCGCGCAGAGATTCAGGTTGCCTACGCAATCGGTGTTGCAAATCCAGTGTCGCTGTATGTCGAAACATTTGGAACCGAGACGGTCGAAATCGGCGCGATCGAGCAGGCTGTAAAGAGCGTTTTTGACTTGCGACCCTCGGCAATAATTTCTGAACTTGATCTAAAGCGACCGATTTATCAAGCAAGTGCCAGCTACGGTCACTTCGGCAGGGAACTGCCTGATTTCACCTGGGAACGACTAGATCGCGTGCAAGCCCTTAGAGACGCAGCGGGCAAGTAAATGGCACGCTTTGCTTCGATTGTGGCAAAGTCACCTCTTATTCAACTCGACAGGAAGTTTGATTACCTAGTTCCAGAGGACCTTGAAGATCACATTGCGCTCGGTCAACTGGTTTCGTTTCCCTTTGGTCGAACAAAGAAGCCGCAAGAGGGCTATGTCGTAGAGCTCATGGATGCAAGCGACTATGCAACTAGCAAGCTACTGGCCATCAAGGATTCCAGCTGCCTACTTACCCCGCAGCTAGCAGACTTCACGCGAGCGGTAGCGGACAGGCAATGTGTGGCGCTAGGCGAAATTCTTGCTGTAGCGATTCCCGATCACATGCCGACAATTGAGCTGCTGGAACCGATTAGTTATCGAGCAATTAGCTCGACACCGGCTTTCAAACTAGATGCGCCGCTCACCAATAGATCGGCTGTTTTGAGTTCAGGCAAGCCGCTTGTTGTCGACGAGAAACTCTTCGCTGACTGGGCTGTGCTGCTTGTAGAGGCAGCATTAGAGCGGCACGCCGCTAGGCAGTCCTCAATCATCGTAGTTCCCGAAAGATCAGACATCGATGCCATCACCGACTATTGCAAACACCTTGGCGTCAGCGATCAATGCGCGGTGTTGCTTCCGAACCAGAAGCGTTCGACGAAGTTTCAACTTCATCACCAAATCTCTCAGAGCGAGGTATCGATAGTCATCGGGACCCGCTCTGCAATTTACTCACCCTGCCAGAACCTCGGTCTAATCGGCCTGCATGACGACGCCGATGACAACCTGAGAGACCAGGGGTCTCCCTTTACCACCGCCAGGGACTTGGCTCTAATAAGAGCTGGCGACAGCCTGCAGCTGGTTCTAACAGCGCCATACCGTTCCACCGAGGTGCAGAGATTAGTCCAGCTTGGGTATCTATCCAGCCACAAGATTGTGCAATCGCCAGCCAGAATCTCCTACACGGAGCCCGGTCTGCGCATGGACCAAAGCGCCTTTCAGCTAATCAAAGACCAGTTGCCAATCGGGCCAGTGCTGGTGTTGCTTCCTAGAAAAGGGGACTCAGCGGCGGCTTTCTGCGGAGGCTGTGGTCAGAAGCTCGCCTGTAGTTGCGGAGGCTACTTTTGGCAACCCGATGCAGATCATATTCAATGTCGGGTGTGCAGCAAGCCATTTGTGTTCTGCACGAACTGCCAGTCTCGTAATTTCAAGAAGGGTCGCACCGGCTCCAGCAGGACGGTTGCGGAGCTGGGCAAGGCATTCCCTAACGCCCTAATCAGTGAGGCCACGGGTTCCCAGAAGCCCAGCGGACTAAAGAACAAGAATCAAATCGTCGTTGCAACACCAGGTTCGGCACCTCGACTACCAGGCGGATATTCGGGACTACTTATCCTGGACTGCGACGTCTGGCTAGCGCGACAGAGTCTAAATGCGCAGGGAATAGCTATCAGGGATTGGCAGGAAGCAATCGAACTGATGCAACCCAATGGAAGGGCGGTCCTATCTGGGCTCGATTCGACCCTCGGCAAGGCACTGTCGCTCGGGCAGCTCGAAGCGCTTGCTGCCGCCAACCTGGCTGAGGCCAAGGAAATGTCGCTTCCTCCCACAGTGAGAATCTGCACCCTGGAAGCAGAGCCGCAAACTCTAAACACTGCCCTTGAAGCAGCCAAATCTGAGGGGGCAGAACTGCTTCGGCTTGATGCGGAGGGCTCCAGGGCGCTGATTAGGTTTGGATATCGCCAAGGACCGGCTGTCGCAAAGGCGCTTAGGGGAGTGTCGGTTGGAACAACTGCAAGAACTGTCAATAACTCAAAGCGGAGAGGACTCAGGGTCGTCATGGATGATCCTGATGCACTGTAGGTTCTAGATGATGAAGATTGTATTTGCCGGCACACCTGAAATAGCAGCTAGGGCGCTGTCTCTGATTTCAGAGAAGCATCAGGTGGAGTTGGTTGTAACCATGCCCGATGCACCGGTTGGCAGGAAACGGGTTCTCACCCCGTCACCAGTAGCTCAAACAGCCGATGCTCTTGGCATTCCAGTGCTGAAGACCCAAAAACTTGATGCAGCTGCTAGGGCGAGGATTGAGTCCTCACAGGCCGAGCTTGCGATAGTCGTGGCATATGGAGCGATGATCAATAGCGAAAGTCTGGCGCTACTACCTTGGTGGAATCTACATTTCTCGATTCTGCCAAACCACAGGGGAGCGACACCTCTTCAGCACAGCATGATCACCGGCACCGGAGTTGGCATTTCAATCTTTGAGCTAGACCAGGGACTAGATACCGGTCCGATTATCGTCCAGGAACCAATGACGTTCTCCGAATCCGAGACAGCCGGTACGTCGCTAATGCGCTTTACCGAACATGGAACAGCCCTGCTACTAAAGGCAATGGAACAGGGGAAGCAGCCGGTGCCTCAAGTCGGGGAGGCTAGCTACGCCCACAAGTTTTCCCGGGAAGATGCGCATCTTTCGACAATTGAGCCAGCAGACCTGCTGGTCAGAAAAGTCAGAGCCTTTAATCCAGAGCCCATGGCATGGGTTTCAGTCGACAGCGCTCCGCTTCGAATACTAGAGGCAGCCGTGCTGCAAGGAGATCACCTGGCAGCAACCAAACCCGGGCAACTCATGAAATTGGAAACCGGTGAGGTTGTGATAAGCGCAGGGGACCGAAACTTTATGGAACTTTCAACAGTGCAACCGGCTGGCAAGAAGCCTATGACCGCGGCCGCTTGGTGGAATGGCCTCAAGGCAGGAGCTCAACTTGACTAACGCACGCGACATATCCCTCAACCTGCTGCTTCGAGTGCAGGTGTCGGATAGTTATGTGAACCTGCTACTTCCAAAGGAACTGGCCAAGCACCAAATCAACGACGCCGACCGTGGCTTGGTCCAAGAACTAACCTATGGCTGCCTTCGCTGGGAGTTGCAATACGACCGGATGATTGACCACTTCACTCCTGGAAAAGTTCTCTCCCCACACGTGCGAACCTCCATCCGGCTAGGACTGCACCAGCTTTTTAGAATGCGAGTTCCGGCCCACGCAGCCATTAATGAATCAGTTGACCTGGTCAAGAAGTACGAACCAAATGCCGCGGGGCTCGCGAACGCCGTGCTTAGAAATGCCGAGCGGGCAGGCTTTGATTCATTGGTGAGCACGCTAACCAACGGCCTAAACACCATTGAAGCGCTCAGCGTGAAGTATTCGCACCCGACTTGGATTGTTTCCGGCTTTCTCTCAGCGCTTGATCTTGATGGAAGAAAGCAAGAGCTTGAGCAATTCTTAGCTTCAAATAACGAGGTGCCTCAGGTGAACCTTGCTGGGCTGTCCGACGCTTCCAGGCTCGCTCTGGACGAGATTGGATCAGAGCACGGTTCCGCCTCGCCAATTGGTTACCTGGCCGAAGGCTCTTTGGATAAGTACTTGGAGATCCCAGGCGTTCGGGTTCAAGATCAGGGTTCGCAACTAGTGGCGCTGGCTCTTGGGCAGGTTGCAAATCTTGAGGGCACCTGGCTCGACATGTGTGCAGGCCCTGGCGGAAAAGCGGCGGTACTTGAAAGCCTGAAGCCAATTTCAAAGGGAGAATTGGTTTGCTATGAACCCAATCAAAAGCGAGCCGAGCTAGTCTCGAACGCTTTGGACAAGGTTCATCAGAGCAAAGTCGAAGTCAGAAGCGGACAGAGTGCTCCAGCAGATTCGTTTGACGCGATCCTGCTGGACGCCCCCTGCTCCGGCCTGGGTTCCCTGAGGCGGAAGCCAGAGGCGAGGTGGCGGAAATCACCCGAGCAACTTCCTGAGCTAACGACGCTCCAGTCGAGCCTCATCGACTCTGCCGTCAAGGCCCTAAAATCCGGCGGCTACTTGATGTATGCAACCTGCTCGCCTTTAGTTGCCGAAACTAACACTCAGATCAGAGGCCTAGTCGAACGACATCCAAACATGAAGCTTGTTGACTTGCCGGCGATACTTGGAGCCCTCAACCCGGAGTTGAAGCTAAACGCTTCTAGAAAAACTGTGCAATTGTGGACCCATCAACACAGGACCGACGCCATGTTCATGGCCTTGCTAAAGAAAGACTGAGGGTGTCATGCAGATAAACCCATCGATACTCAGCGCGGATTTCGCAAACCTCGAAGAGGAGCTCCAGGACATTTTAACTGCGGACATGGCCCACATTGACGTTATGGACAACCACTTCGTCCCCAACCTAACAATTGGGCCACAGGTAGTTTCAAGGCTGGTCGAAGTATCACCAATTCCTCTGGATGTTCACCTAATGATTGCCGACCCTGATCGTTGGGCGCCCAATTATGCAGAGCTGGGTGCAGCCTCGGTAACCTTCCACCTGGAGGCAGCTAGAAATCCGATCGAGCTTGCAAGGAAGCTAAGAGGCGCTGGTGCCAAGGCGGCTGTTGCGATTAAGCCCGGTACTCAAGTATCCGAACTCACCGAGCTTCTAACTGAATTCGACATGATTTTGATCATGACCGTGGAGCCAGGTTTTGGCGGACAGCCGCTTCTAACGGACACCCTGGAAAAGATCAAGCACGCTAGGTCGCTGATTACGGAGAAAGGTTCAGCCATTACGTTGCAGGTCGACGGGGGAGTGACCGAGTCAAATATTGCGCAGCTGGCTGAACTTGGAGCGGACTCTTTTGTTGCGGGATCAGCCATTTTTAACCATCCTGATCGGGCGCTCGAGATTCTAAAGCTTCGTACACTTGCCCAGTCGGCAAGCCCCAAGCTGTAATCTAGAGGGATGAAATCCTTCGACAATCTCTTTGCTGAACTAGAGAACCGCCTTGCGGAGCCAGTTGCGGGCTCCGGAACTTCTGAGCTTTTGGAAGCCGGCGTGCACGAAATTGGAAAAAAGCTTGTTGAGGAAGCAGCTGAACTCTGGATGGCCGCCGAGCACGAGTCAGACCAGCAGGTTGCCCTGGAGGCATCTCAGTTGATCTACTACGTCCAGCTAATGCTTGTATCACGCGGAATCTCGTTGAGCGCAGTAGAGGAAGTGCTCTGATGTTGAGAGTTGCAATTCCAAACAAGGGGATTCTGTCCGAGTCAGCTATTTCCATGCTGAAAGAGGCTGGCTATCAAACGCGCCGGGACACCCAAGAGCTCCACCTGGTGGATTCAGATAACAACATTGAGTTCTTCTACCTGCGACCAAGGGACATTGCCACCTACGTTGGTTCTGGGTCACTGGATGTTGGACTAACCGGGTTAGATCTTTTGATGGACTCAGAATCGGCCGCAGAAGAGATTGCTGATCTAGATTTCGGGCAATCAACATTTCGATTCGCAGCCTCTGTGGAGTCGGGATTCAAGCAGGTGAGCGACCTCGAAGGCAAGAGGCTCGCCACGGCCTACCCAACGCTAATTGCCAACTACCTTTCAGAGCAGGGCGTCTCTTGTGAGATCGTGAAGCTCGATGGAGCCGTCGAGTCGGCTGTGAAACTCGGCGTGGCCGATGCTGTCGCCGATGTCGTTTCCACTGGAAATACGCTTCGAAAAGCAGGGCTGTCAATTTTTGGTCCAACAATTCTGCGGTCAACTGCCAGGCTGATTGCAGCTCCCGGAAAGGCAGCGGAGGCTAATCAGCTGTTGATGCGTCTAAAGGGTGTGCTGGTAGCTAGACAGTACGTGATTATCGACTACGACTGCCCAATCGACCTAGTTGAGAAGGCTTCACTAATCACCCCTGGGATTGAATCTCCCACCATTTCTCCGCTGGCCGACAAAGACTGGGTTGCGGTCAGGGCCCTTGTTTTGGCCAGCAAGATGAATCAGATTATGGATGAGCTATACGCAGTTGGCGCCAGGGCGATTTTGGTGTCCGCCATCCACGCCGCGAGAATCTAGTGCCGGCACTGCGGGTGATTCCTTGCCTGGATGTGGCAGCGGGCAGAGTGGTAAAGGGAGTGAACTTCGCCGACCTGAAAGACAGTGGCGATCCGGTTGAGCTTGCCAAGGACTACTACCTGCAGGGCGCAGATGAACTGACCTTCCTGGACGTCACCGCAGCCACCGAGAACCGAAGTACGACCCTGGACATGGTTACCAGCTGTGCTGAGCAGGTGTTCATTCCGCTCACCGTAGGTGGGGGAATTAGATCGCTGGCCGATGTCACTGCCCTACTGACCGCTGGCGCCGACAAAATCTCAGTTGGGTCCGCTGGAGTGAGCAATCCCGAGCTACTGCGAGAGATTTCAAGCGCCCACGGGAATCAAATTCTGGTCATTTCGCTCGACCTGAAGCGAGGCGATAGTCCTTCCGGGTTCGTTGTGACCACTCACGGCGGCAGAAAGACAACCGAGCTTGATGGACTGGCCTGGGTTCAGCAGGTTCAAGAACTTGGAGCCGGCGAGTTGCTTGTAAACAGCATCGACGCTGACGGAACCCAGGACGGTTTTGACTTGGAGCTGATTGAACTGATCAAGCGTCAAAGTTCGGTGCCGGTGATTGCATCCGGCGGAGCAGGAAGCCTTGAGCATTTCGTCGAGGCAGCCCAAGCTGGAGCCGATGCGGTACTCGCAGCGAGCGTTTTCCACAACAGAGTGTTTAGGATTGACCAGGTCAATCAGGCTTTGCGAGACGCAGGATTCGAGGTTCGATGAATTACTTGGACATCTCCGCTGTCAAATTCGACCAGTTTGGTCTAGTGCCCGTCGTGGTTCAGGACGCGACCACTAAGGATGTTTTGATGGTTGCTTATGCAAACAGGGAATCCTTAGCAATGACCGAAGAGCTCGGACAGATGGTTTTCTACTCAAGATCGCGTTCCGAGCTTTGGCACAAAGGCGCCACTAGCGGCAATACCCTCAACGTCAAAAGCATCATGGTTGACTGCGACTCGGACACCCTGCTGGCGACCGTAGTCCCAAATGGCCCAGCCTGTCATCGTGGTACCACCACCTGCTTTGAGGTTGAATCATGATGGACTTGAAAGAATTTCTGGAGCTCTCCAAAAACTACAACGTAATCCCGGTAACAAAACGACTGTTTGCTGGCAGCGAGACACCGATCGGTATTTATCAGAAGCTCGCTGGCTCGCGTCCAGATACCTTTCTTCTGGAATCAGCTGAGCAGGGGGTTTGGGGTAGGTATTCCTTTATAGGCGCAGCCTCCAGGGGACAATTGCTTGCGGATGACAGCAGGGCTCACTGGGTTGGCAGCTCGTCACCGCTACCAGAGAACGGTCAATTGCCAGTTGACCCCGTCGCTGCTCTGGACACCGTTCAAAGTTCCTGGAGATCCAGCCCGGTTGACTTCCCGCTTAGTTCTGGGCTTGTTGGCTTCATGAGTTGGGGGGCCGTGAATCTAACCGAGCAGCTGCCGAGCGCAAAGAAGGCAAGCTACTCGATCCCGCTATACGGTTTCAACCAGTTTTCAGAGTTGGTAGTTATGGACCACCAGCGCTCCGAACTGATCCTGGTCAGTGTGGTTTTCCTCGAGGCTGATGGCAGTGAAGCGGACTACGACCGAGCACTTGCTTCCATTGACGCTCTAGAAGCCAAGGTTCGCGAGCAAACACCAGCCATGATCTCTGAGCCGAACTGGCCTGAGGCAGAGTTTTCGTCGAATACAGAGCATTCTGAATTCTTGGCAAAGGTCGAACTAGCTAAAGAGCACGTCCGCAAGGGTGACGTCTTTCAGGTTGTGATATCACAGCGATTTGATCAAGACGTGGTTGCGGATGCGCTCGATGTTTACAGGGCTATGCGAGCTTTGAATCCAAGCCCCTACATGTATTTGACCCGCTGGGCGGACAGCGAAGGCGAATTCGCAATTGTTGGCAGCTCGCCGGAGGCACTGGTCAAGATGGTCGGGGATCGCGTGATTACCCACCCAATTGCTGGCTCTCGGCCGCGGGCCGATAGCGCGGCAGCGGATAATCAGCTTGCGGAAGACCTGCTGGCAGACCAAAAGGAGCGCAGCGAGCACCTAATGTTGGTTGACCTTGCCAGAAACGATCTGCTGAAAATTTGTGATCCAACCAGTTTGCAGGTCACTGAATTCATGCAGATTCATAGGTTTTCGCATGTGATGCATTTGGTGTCGACTGTTGAGGGTCAGCTTTCGAAAAATGTCAGCAAAGTCAAAGCCATGCTCGCAACCTTTCCCGCCGGAACCCTTTCCGGTGCCCCAAAGCCAAGAGCCCTTGAAATCATTCATGACCTTGAGGATGAGTATCGAGGACTTTTTGGGGGAGTGGTTGGCTATTTCGACTTCCAGGGAAACGCAGACCTCGCCATCGCTATTCGCACAGCGGTAATTAGAGACGGAGTAGCCAGGGTGCAGGCGGGAGCAGGCATAGTTCTGGACTCTGACCCGGAAAGTGAATACCAAGAAACCCTCGCTAAAGCGGCCGTAGTTCTGAGAGCGGTTTCAGCCGCAAATGCGATGACAAATGGTTAGGTTCCTGGGTATCGCCTCACTGGCTTCACTTGCATGGCTTGGAACGGTGTTTCTGGGCTGGCTCACCATCACCGACCCCCACTCTTCGTCAGCAGCCGTAATCGCTGACATGTTGGGCTCTGAGGTAAGTGCGCTCTGGCTTTCGTTGGCGGCGATTGTGCTACTAACTACCGTGTTAGCCAGATACTCCAGCCTTTCTCGCGTGATGCCAATTATTGGTGCCCTGTTCGCGATCGGAGCGTTTGCGCTGTCGCTGTTTTCAGACTTCTACGCCGACCCCAGCGTCTTGGGGTTTGTCGCCAATGCCACTGGCCTTGCAAGCGCATCTAGCTTCGCTATTGAGGTAGGAATCGGGTTCTTGGCCTACCAAGTTCTCGCCCTTGCGACCGCAGCCGTCTTGACACTGTCGCTATTCGCGGGGAAGCGGCAACCAGCCTCAAACAAACCAGACTCTTCGGAAGTTTCCGCCGACTCTCAGTCTTTGTGGGATGACCAGAACAACTGATTGCTAGAATCTACAGAGTCAGGAAGGGCAAAATGACTAATCACAACGCAGAACCAGGTCACGGAAACTCAGTTGCAGCGTGGACAACGGTGATCACCGTAATGGTCGCGTTTTGCATCGGAACTTGGTTCTTCTTCTTAGACGTAGCGCCAATGGTGTGGGCATCAGCAGGTCTTGCATTTGTCGGAGTTGTTGCCGGACTAGCCCTAAAGGCAGCCGGTTACGGCGTTGGCGGCAAGCACTCAAAGTCTCACTAGTGCTAGACGCGCTCTTCGCTGCGGCAAGCGACGATGCCGAAATTCGTCGCAAGACCGTCTCTGAATTAGACCTTGAGAAGCGCATCGGTGAGCTTGATAAGCCGGTCTCGGCTATCACCGCTCTTTCTGCTGGACCTCAAATCAAGATAATCGCTGAAATTAAGCGGGCAAGCCCCTCCATGGGGGAACTCGCTGCCATCGATGATGTTGCATTGCTGGCTAAAACCTATGAAGCCGCCGGAGCACACGCGATTTCAGTGTTGACCGAACGCACCGGCTTTAGAGGTTCACTCGCGGATCTGAAAACAGCCAGCGATTCGGTAAACATTCCGACACTTAGAAAAGACTTCATTTCTTCGGAATATCAATTGCTGGAAGCCCGCGCCAACGGAGCTTCATTTGCACTGTTGATTTTGAGCTGGCTAACCGAAGCCGACTATCGCAGATTGGCAAATTTTGCCCACGATATAGGACTTGATGTCCTGACCGAGACCCATACGATTTCCGAGATTGAAATAGCGAATAATTGCGGAGCAAATTTGGTTGGCATCAACACCAGAAATTTGGAGACCTTCAAAACTGATTTGTCGCTATTTGAGTCAATGGCACACCTGCTGTCTGACGATGCGATTAAGGTCGCTGAGTCATCGGTTAGGGACGAACAGGATGTCCTTCGCTATTGGAATGCAGGGGCAAACGCAGTACTTGTCGGTCAAGCACTAGTTACTGGCGACCCAGCACAGCTCATCCCCAAGTTCATTGACGCTACATAGGATTAAATGATGACCACCAAGCTTTCAGAACAACAGGGCCCCTATTTCGGAGCCTACGGCGGACGATTTGTGCCGGAGCCGTTGATTAAGGCCCTCGATGAGCTTGACGCTACATATCAGTTGGCTAGGGCTGACCAAAGCTTTATCGATGAGCTAGCAGGACTGCACAGAACCTACACTGGTCGTCCTTCCATAATCACCGAAGCCAAGCGTTTTGCTGAACATGTTGGCGACGTCCGCATTTTTCTAAAGCGCGAAGATCTGAACCACACTGGCAGCCACAAAATCAATAACGTCATGGGTCAGGCATTGCTGGCCAAGCGCATGGGCAAGAAGCGAATCATTGCAGAGACTGGCGCCGGGCAGCACGGGGTTGCCAGTGCTACAGCAGCTGCTTACTTCGGTTTGGATTGTGTTGTCTACATGGGTGAAGTGGACACCGAACGGCAAGCACTGAATGTTGCCCGAATGAAACTGCTGGGAGCCGAAGTTGTCCCAGTGACAACCGGATCCAGAACCCTAAAGGACGCCATCAATGAGGCCCTTCGCGATTGGGTGGCGAACGTTGACAGCACTCACTACCTATTGGGAACCGTTGCAGGGCCGCACCCGTTTCCGACGATGGTTCGCGATTTTCACAGTGTGATTGGCAATGAAGCTCGAGCACAAATGATCGACCTAATCGGGGGATTGCCAGATGCCGTAGCAGCCTGCGTCGGTGGTGGTTCTAATGCAATCGGCATCTTCCATGCGTTCTTGGACGACAGCGATGTTCAGCTCTGGGGCTTTGAAGCTGCAGGCGATGGCATAGAAACCCCGTTTCACGCAGCAACGCTCTCGAAGGGTGTTCCAGGCGTGCTTCACGGCGCTAGGAGCTACATGCTCCAGGATGAGGATGGACAAACGAAGGAATCACACTCGATTTCAGCGGGCCTTGACTACCCGGGTGTTGGTCCAGAGCATTCCTGGCTGAAAGACTTGGGTCGGGCAAATTACCATGGTGTCACTGATTCGGAAGCCATGAACGCCATGAGGTTGTTGTCACAGACCGAGGGCATCATCCCTGCCATCGAGACCGCTCACGCACTGGCTGGCCTTAAGCACCTGGCGACTAAACTTCCTGCCAATGCAAGTATCTTGGTGAACCTGAGCGGTCGCGGTGACAAGGACATGGAAACCGCCGGGCGCTATTTCGGGCTGATAGGTGACAAATGATCTCAGTCTCTGAAACTTTGCGAACAAACCATCTATCTGGAAAGGGTTCGCTGGTTGGCTATTACCCGGCCGGATTCCCGAATGTCGATGATTCGATAGAGGCTCTGGTTGCCATGGCCGAAAACGGCTGTGATGTCCTGGAGATTGGCGTTCCATACAGCGATCCAGTCATGGACGGGCTGGTTATCCAGCAAGCTACCGAACTGGCTAGAGACAACGGTTTTGGTCTGAAAGACCTGTTTCATGTAATCCTAGAGGTTCGTAGTCGAGTTCAAACTCCACTGCTGGTCATGTCTTACTGGAACCCCGTCCTTGCCTATGGGATCGAGCGCTTTGCGGATGATCTTGTTGATTCAGGTGCCCAAGGCCTTATCACTCCAGACCTAATTCCCGATGAGGCAGCCGACTGGATAGAGATCTCAAAGCAAAAGAATCTGGATCGGGTGTTCCTAGTTGCGCCATCCAGCTCTGACGATCGAGTCAGAGACAACTCCGATGTTTCGCAGGGGTTTGTTTACTCAGTATCGACAATGGGAATCACTGGCGAACGGGCTAACTTAGATGCCCTGGCAAGAAACCTGGTGCAGCGAGTTCGGACCCTGAGCGACCAGTTGACATGCGTGGGAGTCGGGATTTCTACCCCAGAACAGGTCCGCGAAGTGAACCAGTATGCAGATGGCGCGATTGTTGGAACGGCATTTGTGAAGGCATACCAAGCCGATGGCCTAGCTGGATTGGTTGCGAAAACTAAAGATCTTGCTAGCGGTTTAGGATAGGGTCGTGGACTTTCTAACTAGCATCCCTTCTCCAGAGATCAGCTTCATTGACCTGGGGCCGTTTCGGATTCACTTTTACGCCCTGTTTATTCTCAGTGGCATTGTTATTGCAACAATCCTCACCGACCTTAGACTTCGACGTCGCGGGGCTCCCGCCGGCCTGTTTCTAGACATTGCGCTCTGGGCAGTTCCGCTAGGAATCTTGGGGGGTCGCTTCTTCCACGTGCTTACCCATCCGAGGGACTACTTCTATGAGGGCGCTGACCTGCTTGATGTATTCAAGATTTGGGAAGGTGGACTCGCAATCTATGGCGCACTGATCCTTGGGGCTGTTGGCGTATTGATTGGAGCACGACAGGCAGGAATTCGCTTCCTGGCAGTTGCAGATGCGGTGGCTCCAGGAATTCTGTTGGCTCAAGGCCTTGGTCGCCTTGGCAACTACTTCAACCAAGAGCTATTTGGTTTGCCAACCGAACTGCCCTGGGGACTTGAGATTCCCAGCACAAACAAGGCTTACCCAAACGGTCTTCCTGACGGGTTGACTTTCCACCCGACATTTCTCTACGAAATGCTCTGGAACCTGATTGGTGTAATCGCCCTTATTTGGCTTGGAAACAAGCTAAAGCTGCAGTGGGGGAAGATTTTCGCCCTGTATCTGGTGATCTACTCAACTGGACGAGTTTGGATTGAAAGTATCCGAATTGACCCAAGTGAGATTATCCTTGGACTTAGAGTAAATATCTGGTCAGCGTTGATCGGTATTGCAATAGGACTCACAATTTATTTGGTTCAGACGCGCCGACACCCAGGCCTTGAACCATCTGTTTGGTCAAAAGGCAGAGAACCTGCCCAAAACACCGAACCAGCAAAGAGCTAATCACTACTAGCAGCTAGTTTTCACCTAAAGCACATGGCAACATGTCGGGCCAACGAAGTTCCGAAAAGAATTCGATTGGAGTAACCGTGTCGGCAATTAGCCCATTTTCACGCTTTGGCCAGAGCCCAGAAGCGCAAGGACTCTACGACCCAGCAGCTGAGCACGATGCTTGTGGCCTAGCCATGGTTGCAACGCTCCGTGGGCGCGCAGGACACGACATTGTTGACATGGCTCTTTCCTCTCTTCGTAACCTTGAGCACCGAGGAGCTATTGGCTCAGACGCTGGAACTGGCGATGGTGCGGGAATTCTGACTCAGCTTCCAGACCGATTCTTCCGCGAAGTAGTTGGATTCGAACTGCCTGCGCTCGGCTCCTACGGTGCGGGTCTAGTTTTCCTAGAGGAAGCTAGTGCGGCAAAGGACAAGCAGGCATTTGAAGCTCTCTGCTCAGAGGAGTCGCTGACTGTTCTCGGTTGGCGAGTGCCACCAACAGATCCGAGCGTGCTGGGAGCTTTGGCCAAGGAGGCAATGCCGCTGATTGAGCAGGTTTTTGTCGCCGGAACTGATAAGGCCAGTGGACTGGAGGTAGAGCGCAGGCTGTTTAGGGTTCGCAAGCGCAGCGAGCGTGAGATTGGCATCTACCACCCCTCGCTATCGGTCAGAACGATTGTCTATAAGGGCATGGTCACAACGCTGCAGCTGGAGCCGTTCTTCCCTGATTTGTCTGACGACCGTTTCGAGTCACTCTTGGCTCTGGTTCACAGTCGCTTTTCTACCAACACTTTCCCATCCTGGCCACTGGCTCATCCATTCAGGTTCATTGCTCACAACGGTGAAATTAACACCGTCAAGGGAAATGCCAACTGGATGGCAGCCAGAGAATCTCAGCTTGCAACTGATGTGCTTGGAGACATTGGGCAGCTGAAGCCAATTGTGTCTCCAGGTGCATCTGACTCCGCGACCTTCGATGAGGTTTTAGAGCTGCTCGTGCTGTCGGGAAGATCGCTGCCTCACGCCATGATGATGATGATTCCGGGCGCATGGGAAAAGCAGCTTGACCTGGACCCTCAACTAAGAGACTTCTACGAATACCACTCCATGATCATGGAGCCGTGGGACGGCCCAGCTGCAGTTGTCTTCACGGACGGCGACTTAGTTGGGGCAACCCTTGACCGAAACGGCCTTAGGCCGGGTCGCTTCGTCGTTACAGAAGACGGTTTCATCATTCTTGCCTCGGAGATCGGCGTTGCTGACATCCCCGAAGATCGAATCGTTCGCAAGGGCCGACTTCAGCCTGGAAAAATGTTCCTAATTGACACCAAGGCTGGTCGGATCATTGAGGACGAGCAGATCAAGAGCGAGGTTGCTGCTCTAGAGCCGTGGGGCCAGTGGCTGGATGAGAGTCGCATTAACCTGCGTGATCTCCCGGACCGCGAGCACGTGCGATATTCAAGCAAATCTGTTCACAGGCGCCAGCGTGCCTTCGGCTACACCGAAGAGGACCTAAAGGAATTCATTGCGCCGATGGCTAGAACCGGTCAAGAGCCAATTGGAGCGATGGGAACCGATACACCAATCGCTGCAATTTCGGAACGTCCAAAGCTGCTGTTTGATTACTTCACTCAGCAGTTCGCACAGGTTACTAACCCGCCGCTAGACGCCATTCGCGAAGAGGTCGTTACTTCAATGACCACCAGCATTGGTCCGGTTAGGAACCTGCTTGAGGCTAGTGCCGAGCATGCCAAGCAAATGGTTCTGGACTACCCGATTCTAGGAAACGATGAGCTTGCCAAAATCAAGCACATCGACCGCGCGAACAACATCGGCAAGGCAGTGACAATTTCGTGCCTATATCGAGTCGATGATGGCGCATCCGCCCTGGAGGAGCGCCTAGAACAGATGTGTGAAGAGGTCGACAAGGCTCTTGAATCCGGCGCCACCTTCATTGTGTTGTCCGATCGAGACAGCAATAGGGAGCTCGCTCCAATTCCATCCCTGATGTCCTGCTCTGCAATACATCACCACTTGATCCGCAAGGGCACCAGAATGATGGCCGGGCTGGTGGTGGAGACCGGTGATGCCAGAGATGTGCACCACGTTGCAACCCTGATTGGGTTTGGCGCGTCAGCGATCAATCCTTACTTGGCGCTAGAGAGTGCCGAAGAGCTAGTTGTGAACGGAACCATCACCGGAATCACACCTGAGCGAAGCAGCAAGAACATGATCAAGGCCCTGGGCAAGGGTGTCCTCAAGGTCATGTCCAAAATGGGAATCTCGACTGTCGCCTCCTATGGTGGCGCACAGTGTTTTGAGGCGATTGGCCTGAGCCAAGAGCTGGTTGACAAGTACTTCACTGGCACCACCACAAAACTCGGTGGTGTTTCAATGGGCATCCTTCACCGTGAAATCGAGCAGCGACACACAGCCGCCTATCCAATCGAGGGAACCACTCAGGACCTTGGGCCACTCGAAGTCGGTGGCGAGATGAAGTGGCGAAGAGAAGGACCTCCGCACCTATTCAACCCGGAGACCATCTTTAAGCTACAACACTCGACCAGCCACAAGAATTACGAAATCTTCAAGTCATACACAAACGCTGTTGACGACCAAGCTGAGCGCCTAATGACCATTCGAGGACTCTTCGAGTTCAAGAAGGGGCTTCGCGAACCAGTGCCAATCGAGCAGGTTGAGCCCGTCAGCGAAATCGTGAAGCGGTTTTCTACCGGCGCGATGAGCATGGGGGCAATCTCCCCAGAGGCGCATGAGACACTCGCGATTGCGATGAACCGCCTTGGCGGAAAGAGCAACACCGGTGAGGGCGGTGAATCTGTTGAGCGATTGCTTGATAGGGACCGACGAAGCGCTGTCAAGCAGGTTGCGTCTGGTCGTTTTGGTGTCACCTCGATGTATCTGACTCATGCCGATGACATTCAGATCAAGATGGCTCAGGGTGCAAAGCCTGGTGAGGGTGGCCAATTGCCTCCCAACAAGGTTTACCCATGGATTGCGGAGCTCCGCCACTCAACTCCTGGTGTGGGCCTGATTTCACCGCCACCGCACCATGACATCTATTCGATTGAGGACCTGAAGCAACTGATCTTTGACCTCAAGCGTGCAAACAGAGCTGCCAGAATCCACGTGAAGCTAGTCAGCCAGTTTGGTGTTGGAACCGTAGCTGCCGGTGTTGCTAAGGCCAAAGCAGACGTGGTTTTGATATCCGGACATGACGGCGGCACCGGAGCAAGTCCGTTGAACTCACTCAAACATGCCGGAACCCCTTGGGAACTTGGTCTGGCCGAAGCCCAGCAGACACTGCTACTGAACGGCCTGCGCGACCGCATTGTGGTTCAGGTGGACGGCTCCATGAAGACCGGCCGTGACGTTGTCATTGCTGCGCTACTCGGAGCCGAAGAGTATGGCTTTGCAACTGCACCACTTGTGGTTGAAGGTTGCATCCTGATGCGCGTTTGCCACCTGGACACCTGTCCGGTTGGAGTTGCCACTCAGAATCCGTTGCTTAGAGACCGATTCCATGGTCAGGCGGACCATGTTGTCAACTTCTTTGAATTCCTAGCCCAGGAGGTCAGGGAGTACCTTGCGGAGCTCGGCTTCAGATCTCTTGAAGAGGCAATCGGCCACGTTGATGTGCTTGATGTGAACAAGGCCATTCACCACTGGAAGGCCGACGGGCTCGACCTGTCTCCTATTTTTGCGGCGAAGGACATTATTACTTCGGAGTCGCAGTACCAAACCAAAGAGCAGGATCATCAGCTAGACGAACACTTCGACTATCCACTGCTGGATCAGGCTTCGGCGGCCCTGAAAGAGGGCAAGCCAGTGTTGATCGAAAAGAAAATCAACAACACCATGCAGGCCATCGGAACCATGTTTGGTAATGAACTCACCAAGCGTTGGGGGGAGCAGGGTCTTGAGCCAGGAACGCTACGCCTGAACCTCTCAGGAAGCGCTGGACAGTCATTCGGTGCATTTGTGCCACGTGGCATGGAGATTAATGTGCAGGGTGACTGCAACGACTATGTCGGAAAGGGCCTATCCGGGGGAGTGATTTCGGTCCGGCCATCGGAATCAGCGGGCTTTATTGCCGCCGAGAACGTGATTGCTGGCAACGTGATTGGTTACGGAGCGACCTCCGGCAAGATCTTCCTAAACGGCGTTGTGGGCGAGCGATTCATGGTTCGAAACTCCGGAGCGATTGCTGTAGCCGAAGGCGTGGGCGATCACGCTTTGGAATACATGACCGGAGGCCGCGCGGTTATCCTCGGGAAAACTGGAATCAACCTCGGTGCCGGAATGTCAGGCGGAATTGCCTACGTTTACAAGCTCTCTGAAGCACGGGTTAACCGTGAGGCACTGAAGCTTGGCGAAATTTCGCTAAGTGCCCTTGAGTCTGGAGAGCAGCAAGAGCTGCTTTCGATTCTTGAGGAGCACGTTGACCGAACCGGTTCGCCTCTTGGTGCAAAGATCCTGGAAAACTTCGACTCAGAGGTTAAGAACTTCGTGAGAGTGCTTCCAAGGGATTACGCGCGAGTAGTTGGCATCCAGCAGGAGGCGCTGGAAACCGGTATTGCGCTTGACGGCGAGGAAGTCTGGACTCAAATTCTGGAGGTAACCAATGGCTGACCCAAGAGGATTCATAAAGGTAACCGAGCGAGAGACGGCTCAGCGTAGACCGGTTCCAGTGCGAATCAAGGACTGGAAAGAGGTCTACGAAGAGCGGAACTCCGGAGTTGTCAAGGAGCAGGCCAGCCGATGCATGGATTGCGGTATTCCGTTCTGTCATGCTGGCTGCCCGCTTGGCAACCTAATCCCAGAGTGGAATGACTTGACGCACCGTGGCCGCAGTAGAGAGGCCATAGACCGACTTCACTCCACAAACAACTTCCCGGAATTTACCGGTCGACTTTGTCCCGCTCCCTGTGAGAGTGCCTGCGTACTTGGAATCAACCAGCCTGCGGTGACCATCAAGGAGATCGAGGTTTCGATAATCGACGACGCCTTCGATGCCGGATATGTTGCCCCAAGCATTCCCGAGAGATTGACTGGCAAGACAATTGCGGTTGTTGGCTCGGGACCAGCGGGGCTGGCGGCCGCGCAGCAGCTGACTCGTGCTGGTCACACTGTTGCAGTGTTCGAGCGAGACGATCGAATTGGTGGCCTACTCAGGTATGGCATCCCTGACTTCAAGATTGAGAAACGCCACATTGATAAGCGCCTCGAGCAGATGATTGCCGAGGGAACCAGGTTCCGCACCGGCGTCAATGTTGGCGTCGACATCACATGGGAAGAGCTCAAAATGCGTTACGACGCAGTTCTAGTGGCAACAGGTGCTCTAAAACCGCGTGCTTTGGATGTGCCAGGCGCTGACCTTGCCGGTGTCCACTTCGCGATGGACTACCTGTGTCAGGCGAACAAGGTTGTTGCCGGCGACCTAGTCGAAGACCAAATCGATGCCTCCGGAAAGCATGTAATAGTTCTGGGTGGTGGCGACACCGGTGCTGACTGTCTCGGCACTGCCACAAGGCAAGGTGCGGCTTCGGTCACCACCATTGCAATCGGGCAAAAGCCTTCAGAGACTAGAACCGATAACCAGCCATGGCCAATGGATCCAACCCTGTACGAGGTTGCCAGCGCGCACGAGGAGTTCGGCGACAGAAAATACCTACACGCCACAGTTGAACTTGTTGGTGAGAACGGCGTTGTGACCGGCATCAAGGTCGGTGACACAGAGTTTGTAGATGGCAAGCGACTTCCAAAGCCAGGTACCGTGCGTGTTCTGAAAGCCGATTTGGTGCTGTTTGCACTTGGCTTTACAGGAACTGAATCTGAGTCGATAGTTCAGCAGCTAAAGGTAGACCTTGATGAAAAGACCAACATCAGTCGAGATGGTCAATACCGTGCAACTGATTCAATTTTCGTCGCCGGTGATGCAGGACGTGGCCAATCACTGATAGTTTGGGCAATAGCTGAAGGTAGGGCAGCCGCCTCAGCAATTGATAAGCATCTCGAAGGTGAGACACAGCTGCCGTTCCCCGTGAAGCCAACTGATAAACCAATTTCGGTTTACAGCTAGAAATGAAACTAGGTAACTTAGGAAAATGAGACGCGCGAAAATTGTAGCCACTTTCGGACCAGCGATTTCAGACATAGAAATGACCAGGGCGGTTATTGCCGCCGGGGTTGACGTAGCACGTATGAACCTGAGCCACGGTTCCTACGAAGTGCACGAACAGGTCTATGCGAACATCCGACAAGCCAGCGAGGAGGCTAAGAAATCCGTAGGAATTCTGGTCGACCTGCAGGGTCCCAAGATCCGCCTCGGCAAGTTTGCAGAGGGCAAGATTGAACTCGTACCAGGTGCGACCTTCAAAATCACTACAGATGACATTGCCGGGGACGTGAACATCTGCTCCACAACCTATAAGGGCCTACCGGGCGACGTCGCAGTTGGAGACATGTTGCTTATCGACGACGGTCGACTGTCACTTCGTGCCACCGCCGTGGACAAGACGACTGTTACAACCGAGGTTGTTTATGGTGGCCCCTGCTCCAACAACAAGGGGATCAACCTGCCGGGGGTAGCCGTAAACGTTCCTGCTCTAAGCGAGAAGGACGAGGACGATCTTCGCTGGGCGCTGAAGCTTGGTGCAGACATGATTGCCCTTAGCTTTGTTAGAAACGCCAAGGACATCATCCGCGTTCACGAGATCATGACCGAAGAGGGTCGCTTTGTTCCAGTAATCGCGAAAATCGAGAAGCCACAGGCAGTTGCAGCCCTTGAAGAAATCATCGACGCCTTTGATGGCGTGATGGTAGCCAGGGGAGACCTGGGAGTGGAGTTGCCACTTGAACAGGTTCCGATCGTTCAGAAGCGCGCCGTTGAGCTTGCTCGTCGCTGGGCAAAGCCAGTAATTGTTGCTACCCAGATGCTCGAAAGCATGATTTCGGCTAACAGGCCTACCAGAGCAGAAACCTCTGACGTGGCTAACGCAGTTCTAGATGGGGCAGACGCACTGATGCTCTCAGGAGAAACCTCGGTTGGTGAGTATCCAATCGAAACCATCGAAACCATGGCGAAGATCATCGAATCGACTGAAGAAAATGGCCTGGAGCGCATCCCTGCACTTGGCACACAGCCACACACTCACTCGGGTGCGGTGGTTCGTGCTGCGCTGCAAATTGCAGAGCTGCTGGGTGCGAAGTATGTCTGCGTTTTCACTGAGTCAGGTGACACGCTGCTTAGGGTCTCAAGGCTCCGCTCTCGCGTGCCAGTGCTTGCCTTTACGCCAAATGAAGAGATTCGTAGAAGGCTGTCTCTGATCTGGGGAGCAGCGACTTTCCAGGTAGGAAAGGCAACCCACACCGACCAGATGATCAAGCAGGTTGACGAGATCGTACTTGCCTCCGGCAAGTGCCGCGTCGGAGACGAAGTTGTGATTGTGGCCGGATCCCCTCCGGGAATCCCGGGTTCCACCAACTCGCTCAGGGTTCACCGTGTTGGTGATGCCGTGAACGAAACAGTTCCTGGCTACGCTTCCTAAAGCCTTAAGCCAAAAAAGAGCGGTGGATTTCCACCGCTCTTTTTCTTTGGTGCCGGAAGTGGGATTTGAACCCACACGCCCATAGGACAAAGCATTTTGAGTGCTTCGCGTCTGCCGTTCCGCCATTCCGGCTAGCTCATACACTCTAGCGGATTCCAAATTGCGCCATGGCGCTAAACTTGGATTTATGGATGAACCACTGAAGGTTGTTGTCGCAGAAGACGAAGGCCTCATTCGCATGGACATTGTCGCAACGCTGAATGAGTCTGGCTACGAGGTAGTTGGCGAGGCCGCCGACGGTGAAGAGGCCGTCAGGCTCGCAACCGAACTCATCCCAGACCTAATCGTGATGGACATCAAGATGCCGAAGCTCGACGGGATCTCTGCTGCTGAAAAGATCGCTGAGTTGAAGATTCCGGTTGTGCTGCTAACCGCCTTTTCTCAGTCAGATTTAGTCAAACGAGCCGCTGAGGCTGGAGCCATGGCTTACGTGACCAAGCCCTTCAAGCCCACCGACCTGCTGCCAGCGCTTCAGATTGCGCTATCTAGGCACGAGGAAATCACCGCACTGGAATCTGAGATTGCAGACATAACAGAGCGCCTCGAAACCAGAAAGCTTATGGACAGGGCTAAGTCTGCACTGCAAACCAAAATGAACCTCACTGAACCAGAGGCGTTTAGGTGGATTCAAAAGGCTTCCATGGACCGCCGTCTAAGCATGGCGCAGGTTGCCAAAACTGTTATTGAACAGCTAGAGAAGAAGTGACTACTTTTTCTCCCGCAGGAAATTAGTGATCCTGACTGTGGAGAGCAGAGTGCCATTCTCGTCAGTCATCTTTATCTCGTGAGAGGTTAGCGTCCTGCCGAGTTTGATTGCGGTGCAGGTTCCGGTAACAATTCCAGAGGTTGCTGACGCATGATGTGTCGCGTTTATTTCAATCCCAACTGCAAATCCCCATGGGTGAGCATGCACATTTGCTGCAAATGATCCGAGTGACTCGCCCAGTACAACGTGAGCGCCGCCATGAAGGACACCTAGCGGCTGAGTGTTCCCAGCCACTGGCATTGTTGCAACGGCCTTCTCTGCACTGAGCTCGACAAGCTTGATTCCCATCCGGTCAGCCAAATCCCCCAGACCCCTGTGGTTCATAATTTCCTTGGCATGTTCAGATTTTGCGACATTTTCATCGGTCACGTGTTACCACCTTCGGCAAAGTAGGCTATGGCTATGAGCACCTCTTCAAAGCCTACCTTGCTGTTGATTGATGGGCACTCTCTTGCATTCAGAGCCTTTTATGCCCTGAATGTGGAGAACTTCAAGAACTCCCAGGGGCAGCACACCAACGCCGTTCACGGCTTTATCTCAATGATGCTGAACATGCTCGAGGGCGAGAAGCCGACCCACCTGTGCGTTGCTTTCGACGTCTCCAGGGAGAGCTTTAGGACTCAAGAGCTGCCGGAATACAAAGGCACCAGGGGTGAGACACCAGAAGAGTTCATAGGGCAGACCGAGCTTTTGGTTGAGGCGCTTGAGGCCATGAACATTACCTCGGTGTCCAGAGAAAACTTTGAAGCCGATGACCTACTTGCTTCACTTGCCCACCAGGGAGAATTGCATGGGATGCGGGTGCTGGTCGTGTCCGGTGACCGCGACACCTTCCAGCTAATTCGCCCCGAAACCACCGTGCTGTATCCGGTCAAGGGAGTCATGAACCTGGCTCGCATGGACGACGAGGCGGTTCTTGCAAAATACGGTGTACACGCCGTGCAATACCCGGAGCTCGCGGCCCTGGTTGGGGAAACCTCAGACAACCTGATTGGAATTCCAGGGGTGGGACCAAAGACTGCCGCCAAGTGGATTCAGCAGTTCGGTTCGCTCGATCAAATTATCGAGCGCGCCGATGAAATACCGGGCAAGGTGGGCGAAAGCCTTCGGGAACATAAACATCTTGCAGTGCGCAACCGCAGGCTAAACCACCTGCTAACAGACCTCGAGTTCGACTTCACGTTGGATCAATTGGAACTAGGTCCGGTGAATGAAGATGCACTTCGAGAAGTATTTGCGAAATTATCGTTCCGAACACTGTTGACCAGAGTCCTGAAATTGCGCGGAGCCAATGGCTCGCAACACTCGGTCGGCAAGGCTGTTGTTGGGGGTGAACCTAGCCCTTCCGAACCTCTTTCCCCAGAACCCATGCCAACCATCGCCTCAGAGATTCTTGCGAAGTTGCCGGACGAACCAGTTGCCAGCGCGACCGCTTCGCCAGCAGAGCTCAAGGCCCTGATAAATGCTGGAAGCTCCTTCGTCCATGTCGAGCTAAGTGATGACGAGGTAGTTGGCTTCGGTGTTGCAAACCTGGAGCGAAGATTGAATTGGGATGGCCAGAACGCAGCCCAAATTGGGGACCTGTTGAACGCCGGGGGATTTGGGTGCTGGGATACAAAGGCTCTGCGGAAGCGCTTAGCTGCCATCAACCTGCACCCAAATGGGCTCACCGACGACCCGTTGCTAGCCGGTTACCTGGTTGATCCACTGTCAAAGGATCTAAATCCAGATGCGCTGATCCGACAGTATGCGGGGATTGACATCACTCGCCAAGATCCGAACGAACTATTGAGCGAGACCGATCCTTCCTTGGATGCTTGGGTTTCAGCGGTGCTAAGCGCTGTGCTGGTCCCTCACCTTGAAGATACTGGGCAGCTGGGGGTCTACCGAGATATCGAGTTGCCGGCTGCCGACGTTCTGGCAGAAATGGAAATCACCGGCATCGAAATTGATGTCAACGCGCTCGAAACTCAGTTTCAGGAACTGACCATTGAGGTCGATGCTATTGCCGCTCAGGCATACGCAATTATTGGGCATGAGGTTAACCTGGCAAGCCCAAAGCAACTGCAGGTTGTTCTATTTGAAGAACTCGGGATGACCGGGACCAAGAGCCTGAAGACAGGCTTTTCTACCAACGCCGAGGCGCTAAGTACCCTGTTTGAACAAACTCAGCATCCCTTCCTAGAGCGCCTTCTGGCTCATCGAGATGCCACCAAGCTTCGCCAAATGACCGAAACGCTGCTGAAGGCGGTCGCAGCCGATGGACGAATACACACCACCTACTCGCAGGTTGGCACCTCCACTGGACGACTAAGCAGCGAAAACCCGAACCTGCAGAACATTCCAATCAAGACCGAACGCGGGCAACGCTTGCGCAGCGCCTTTGTTGCAGGCGAAGGTTTTGAGACGCTTCTTACCGCCGATTATTCGCAAATTGAAATGCGGATTATGGCTCACCTTTCAGAGGATCAGGGCTTGATTCAGGCTTTCCAGGAAGGTGAGGACCTTCACAACTTTGTTGGAGCCAGAATCTACGACGTGGCGCCAAGCGAGATCACCCCACAAATGCGATCTAAGGTCAAGGCCATGAGCTATGGCCTCGTTTATGGCCTAAGTGAATACGGACTAGCACGCCAGCTGAAAATTACCGGCGCCGAGGCAAAGCAGCTGATGTCGGATTACTTCGAACGTTTCGGGGGAGTGAAGAGCTATCTTGACTTGGTGGTTCAACGAGCTAAGTCACTTGGGCATACCACCACGATTTACGGCCGCCGCAGGCCATTTCCAGATCTGCACTCAAAGATATTCCAGGTGCGTGAAAATGCCCGTCGGGCTGCACTGAACGCACCGGTTCAAGGCAGTGCTGCAGACATTATGAAGCTTGCGATGATTGATGTTGCCAGTCGCATGCGGGAACAAAAACTCTCCTCGCAGCTGCTGCTTCAGGTTCATGACGAATTGGTGTTCGCGGTTGCACCGGGAGAGCTGGAAATCCTCAAATCTCTTGCCCTAGAGTCGATGCAGAATGTTGCGGAATTGACTGTGCCACTCGATGTGCACATTGGCGTGGGGGCCAATTGGGAGCTAGCGGGACACTAGAAAACACGCTAGTATTTGCAGGTGCCCTAGGGCATGTTCCTGTCCGTTCGTCGGGCCAAGAAAACAATGATTTACCAAAATCATTTTGGCGCGACCCGATTATAAAAGTGAAGTAATTAAACATATGGCAACCAAAGCAACTGCAAAAACTACGCAGGTAGCAGTAAACGACATCGGCTCAGCTGAAGAATTCCTAGCCGCTGTCGAGGCAACACTCAAGTTCTTTAACGACGGAGACCTAATCTCCGGAACCGTGGTCAAGATCGACCGCGATGAAGTACTGCTTGATGTTGGATACAAAACCGAGGGCGTAATCCCTTCCCGTGAACTTTCAATCCGCCAGGATGCAGATCCAAATGACGTCGTCAAGGTAGGCGACGCAATTGAGGCCCTAGTTCTTCAAAAAGAGGACAAAGAAGGCCGCCTAATCCTTTCCAAGAAGCGTGCACAGTACGAGCGTGCCTGGGGCGATGTCGAGCGGATCAAGGAAGCAGACGGCGTTGTTACTGGAACCGTCATCGAAGTTGTTAAGGGTGGTGTCATCGTTGACATTGGGCTTCGTGGCTTCCTCCCTGCATCACTGATCGAACTGCGCCGTGTTCGTGACCTGGGTCCATACCTTGGTACCGAAGTTGAGGCCAAGATCCTAGAACTTGACAAGAACCGCAACAACGTAGTTCTTTCCCGCCGCGCACTGCTTGAGCAGAGCCAGAGCGAAAACCGAAGCACCTTCTTGAACGACCTAGTCAAGGGACAGGTTCGTACCGGTGTTGTTTCATCGATCGTAAACTTCGGTGCATTTATTGACCTAGGCGGCGTCGATGGACTTGTCCACGTTTCAGAGCTGAGCTGGAAGCACATTGAGCACGCCAGCGAGGTAGTTGAGGTTGGCCAGGAGGTGACCGTTGAGGTGCTTGAGGTTGACCAGGACCGCGAGCGTGTCTCACTGTCCCTAAAGGCCACTCAGGAAGACCCATGGCAGCTGTTCGCAAGAACTCACGCCATTGGCCAGTACATCCCTGGCAAGGTAACCAAGATTGTTCCATTCGGTGCGTTCGTGCGCGTCGCAGATGGCATCGAGGGCCTAGTCCACATCTCAGAGCTTTCGGCTAAGCACGTTGAGCACGCCGATCAGGTTGTCTCAGTGAACCAGGAAGTATTCGTGAAGCTGATCGACATCGATCTAGAGCGTCGCAGAATCTCACTGTCGCTGAAGCAGGCCCTTGAGGAAGTTGACCCAGCGGGCACCGACTTCAACCCTGTGCTTTACGGTATGAGCGCTGACTACGACGAAAAGGGTCAGTACCGCTACCCAGAGGGCTTCGACCCAGCCACAAGCGAGTGGAAAGATGGGTTCGAGGAAGCTCGCACCAAGTGGGAGGCCGAGTACGCCGAGGCTCACGCTCGTTGGGAGACTCACAAGGTTCAGGCCAAGGCTGCTTTCGAGCACCTAGCAGCGCTTCCTGACACAGCTCCAGCACAGGAGGCCACAGCGTCTTCTGGTGAAGCAGCTGACCAGGGAACCCTGGCCGACGATGCATCACTTGCAGCGCTGCGTGACAAGCTAAGCGAAGACAAGTAACAACAAGCATTGAGATAAGAGGGAGTGCCAACGGCACTCCCTCTTTTTCTTTATCCTTATATCTATGCTGATTGCACTCACCGGTGGAATTGCCTCGGGTAAGTCAACCGTGGCAAGACAATTTGTAGCGCTTGGCGCCACCGAGATCGATGCCGATCTGCTTGCCCGCGAAGCTGTGGAACCGGGATCTGCGGGTCTTTTAGCAGTAACCGAAGTCTTCGGAACAGCGGTGCTGGCAGAAGACGGATCATTGGACCGTCAGGCGCTGGCAACAATCGCGTTCTCCGACGAGCAAAGCCGCAAGCGACTTGAATCAATCTTGCATCCCTTGATTCAACAACTTTCCAGTGAGCGCATCAAGAACACCAACGGTGTCGTGGTGTACACAATTCCGCTGCTGGTTGAAACCAAATCGCCGCTGAAGTTTGACCACATCATCGCTGTCAGTGCTCCGGTGGAGACCAGGGTGCAGCGATTGATTCAACACCGGGGAATGACAGAACAGGCTGCCAGAGCAAGAATCAGTGCCCAGTCAAGCGACCAGGAGCGCGAGTCAATTGCAGACACGGTGATTAGCTCTGACTGCAGCATGGAGGAGCTTGTGTCCAGGGCGACAAGCGCGTACCTAGAGCTAACCGCCGGGACCAACTGATGGAAGAGGCAACCACGCCCTTCAAGGTAGTCAGCCCCTACTCACCAGCTGGAGACCAGCCGAACGCCATTGCTGAACTGACCGAGCGCATCAATGCTGGCGAGCGAGATGTTGTGTTGTTGGGTGCCACTGGAACCGGTAAGTCCGCAACGACCGCCTGGTTGGTTGAGAAACTGCAGCGACCAACGCTGGTAATTGCCCACAACAAAACCCTTGCCGCTCAGTTGGCAAGTGAACTGCGCGAGATGTTTCCCGAGAACGCAGTGGAGTATTTCGTCAGCTATTACGACTACTACCAGCCCGAGGCTTACGTTCCTCAAACCGACACCTTCATTGAAAAGGACTCCTCGATCAATGAGGAGGTTGAACGTCTTAGATACTCAGCGACCATGTCGCTGCTGTCAAGACGAGACGTGATTGTGGTTGCAACGGTTTCCTGCATCTACGGTCTGGGTGCCCCAAAGGAGTATCTCGCGCAATCTTTGCCGCTGAAGGTTGGGCAGGTAATTGACCGAGACGATCTGATTCGTGCCTTGGTAGCGATCCAGTATCAGCGAAATGACATTGAATTTACCCGCGGTAATTTCCGAGTTAAGGGTGACACGGTAGAGATCATCGCTGTCTACGACGAGGAAGCAACTCGCATCGAATTTTTCGGCGACGAGATCGAAAAGATCTACAGGATTCACCCACTAACCGGGGAAATCCTGATGGAGCGCGACAGTGTTGCGATCTACCCAGCCTCTTACTACGTTGCGCCAGCGGAGCGGATGGGTAAGGCAATTGAGGACATCGAGGACGAGCTGGAGCAGCGGTACCGCGAACTCGAAGGCCAGGGCAAGCTTCTAGAAGCACAGCGCATAAAGATGCGAACCACCTTCGACTTGGAAATGATTCGTGAGCTTGGTTTTTGTTCGGGCATCGAGAATTACTCGAAGCACATTGATCAGCGCGAAACCGGGGAACCGCCGGCCTGTCTCCTGGATTATTTCCCAGAGGACTTCCTGACCGTAATTGATGAGTCTCACGTAACCGTCCCGCAAATAGGAGCTATGTACATGGGAGACTCTTCTAGGAAGCGAACCTTGGTTGAGCACGGGTTCCGTTTACCCTCTGCCCTTGATAACCGACCGCTGCGCTTTGAAGAATTCCTGGAGCGCACCGGACAAACCGTTTACCTGTCGGCTACACCAGCCAAATACGAACTTGAGAAGTCAGACGGAGTAGTCGAGCAAATCATTCGCCCCACCGGTCTGGTTGATCCTCAAATTGTCGTCAAACCCGCCAAGGGACAAATCGACGACCTGCTGGATGAGATCAGGACCAGAACCGAAAAGAACGAGCGGGTGCTGGTGACAACGCTCACCAAAAGACTGGCCGAAGAGGTCACCGAGTACTTCACCGAAATGGGAGTTCGAGTCCGCTACCTACACTCCGATGTCGACACGTTGAGACGCGTCGAGTTACTAAGGGAACTCAGACAGGGAATCTTCGATGTACTGGTTGGAATCAACTTGCTCAGAGAAGGTCTGGACCTTCCTGAAGTGTCACTGGTTGCCATCCTGGACGCCGACAAAGAGGGTTTCCTCAGGTCTACAACCTCTTTGATTCAGACCATCGGTCGCGCCGCTAGAAACGTCAATGGCGAAGTTCACATGTATGCCGACGTTATGACCAATTCCATGACCCGGGCAATTGACGAAACCAATCGTCGACGAGATAAGCAGATCGCCTATAACAAGAAGATGGGCGTCGACCCGCAACCACTGCGCAAAAAGATTGCCGACATCACCGACAGCCTGCAGCGGGAAGAAGTTGACACCGAAAAGCTGGTCGCTGAACTGAGCATGCAGTCAAACAAGAAGGCTGGAACAAAGGCACGTGGACGCCCTGCAATTGGTGCAGCCGGGCAGCAAGAAATTCTAAAGACTGTGCTTGAACTCGATGCCCAGATGAAGTTGGCCGCCTCGGAACTGAAGTTTGAATTGGCGGCACGAATTAGGGACGAGATATCCGAACTAAAAAAGGAGTTGCGAGCTTTCGAACGAGCAGGACATGCCTAAACTTGTGCAATGACCATTCAGCAGCCTAAAGGTGCAAAATTAGCCATCAAGGGCGCGAGGGTTCACAACCTAAAGAATCTTGATTTAGAGCTCCCCAGAGACGCGATGATCGTCTTTACTGGCCTGAGTGGCTCTGGTAAGTCATCGCTTGCTTTCGACACGATTTTCGCCGAAGGACAGCGCCGATATGTGGAATCCCTCAGTGCCTACGCTAGACAGTTTCTCGGTCAGGTAGATAGACCGGACGTCGATTTCATTGAGGGATTGAGCCCGGCAGTTTCCATCGACCAAAAGTCCACAAACAGAAACCCTCGGTCAACAGTTGGAACAATCACCGAAATCCACGATTACCTGAGATTGCTGTGGGCGAGAATCGGCGTGCCGCACTGCCATGTCTGCAACGAGGTGATTTCAAAGCAAACCCCACAGGCGATCGTTGACCAACTTTTGGCGCTCGAGACCGGAACAAAGTTCCAACTCCTTGCGCCAATAGTGGTGCAGAAGAAGGGGGAGTTCCAAGACCTGTTTGCCTCGCTTCAGTCCCAGGGTTATGCCAGGGCAGTGATAGACGGCGAAACCGTGGTGCTTGCCGAAGCTAAGGCGCTGAAGAAGAGCTACAAGCACGACATATCGGTGGTGGTTGACCGCCTGGTCGTGAAACCGGAAGCGCAGTCGAGAATCACTGACTCCGTAGAAACCGCACTGAAGCTTGCAGGTGGTCGGATAGTGGTTGACTTCATCGACCTCAAAACCCAACGCGTCTTTTCCGAGAACCTGAGTTGCCCGAATGAGCACGATTTGGCCCTCACCGAGATTGAACCGCGCACCTTTTCCTTCAACGCACCCTTTGGCGCCTGCCAGGTTTGCACCGGGCTTGGAACCAAGATGGCGGTCGACAAAGATCTTGTAATTGGGGATGAAGCTGCCAGCATCAACCAGGGAGTAATTTTGCCCTGGTCCACTCAGGGCAAGGGCCTGTACTCCTATTTCGTGAGACTACTGCAGGGATTAGCGGAAGATCTTGAATTCGACCTCGATACCCCCTGGAAGAAGCTGTCGGAGTCCACCCGCGACGCAATCCTCAACGGCAACGACTTTGAGGTGCAGGTGAAGTGGCGCTCGAAGTACGGTCGTGAAATGCGCTACACCTCTGGCTTTGAGGGCGTTCTTCCGTACATCGAGCGCAAATATCTTGAGTCCGATAGCGATTGGGCAAGGGCAAAATGGGCTGATTACCTTCGCGAAATTCCATGCCCCGCCTGCGATGGTGCGCGGCTACGGCCGGAGGTACTAGCGGTAACAGTCCACGGTAAGTCCATTCATGACGTGGCTCAAATATCCCTTGGGGAATCTCACGATTTCTTCGATTCGTTGGACCTGAGCGAGAGGGAGGCAAAAATTGCAGCCCAGGTGCTCAGAGAGATTCGCGCCAGGTTGGATTTCCTGCTAGCTGTTGGACTTGGCTACCTTTCTCTCGAAAGAGCAGCAGGTTCACTGTCCGGGGGAGAAGCGCAGCGAATCAGACTGGCCACCCAAATCGGAGCCGGTCTAACTGGAGTGCTCTACGTGCTGGACGAGCCATCAATTGGACTCCACCAGCGAGACAACCTGCGCCTGATTGAGACGCTCATAAAGCTCCGAGACCTTGGCAACACACTCATCGTCGTCGAGCACGACGAGGACACGATTCGAGCTGCCGACTGGCTAGTCGACATCGGACCTGGGGCTGGCGTCAACGGTGGCGAGGTTGTCCACTCCGGCAGCTATGCAACTTTGCTGAAGAACCAAAATTCGATTACCGGCGCATACCTGTCAGAGAAGCTCAAGATTGAGACTCCTAAAAAGCGAAGGAAGGCAAAGCCGGGCGGTGGCCTGAAAGTTGTCGGTGCCAGGGAGAACAACCTCAAGAATGTTGATGTTAAATTTCCGCTAGGAGTTATGACCGCAGTCACTGGCGTAAGCGGCTCAGGAAAGTCCTCGCTGGTCAACGACGTGCTCTACGAGGTTCTGGCGCAGCGTCTAAACGGAGCCAAATCGGTTGCTGGCAAGCACACACGGGTTGAGGGCGTTGAGCTTCTAGACAAAGTAGTGCATGTTGACCAAGCTCCAATTGGCAGAACACCGAGGTCAAATCCCGCCACCTACACCGGTGTCTTCGACCACATCAGAAAGCTGTTTGCCGACACCCAGGAGTCGAAGGTTCGAGGTTATCTGCAGGGACGGTTCTCATTTAACGTCAAGGGTGGACGCTGTGAGACCTGTTCGGGCGACGGAACCATCAAAATTGAGATGAACTTCCTGCCGGATGTCTATGTGCTTTGTGAAGATTGCAAGGGAGCCAGATATAACCGAGAGACCCTGCAGGTGCTCTACAAAGGCAAGTCAATCGGAGATGTGCTGAACATGCCGATTGCCGATGCCGCGAAATTTTTTGCGCCGATTAATTCCATAGCCAGATACCTACAAACCCTGGTGGACGTTGGGCTTGGATACGTCAGGCTGGGTCAAAGTGCTACGACTCTTTCCGGAGGCGAGGCTCAGCGAGTCAAACTTGCAACCGAGCTCCAGCGTCGCTCCACCGGCAGAACGATTTATGTCCTGGATGAACCGACAACAGGACTGCACTTCGAGGATGTCAACAAGCTTCTGAGTGTTTTGAACAACCTGGTTGACAAGGGAAACACAGCGATTGTTATTGAGCACAACCTGGACGTAATCCGCTCTGCCGACTGGGTGATTGACATGGGTCCAGAGGGTGGTTCTGGAGGTGGCACGGTGGTTGCCGAGGGAACTCCGGAGCAGGTTGCGAAAGTTAGCCAGAGTCACACCGGTAGGTTCCTGGCAGAGATTTTGTAGCGATGGCAAACGATCTCGCATTCAGGCCCAAGACTTCGGAGATTCCAACCGAGCCTGGCGTCTACCGGTTCTTGGATGCAACCGGTCGAGTGCTGTACGTCGGAAAGGCGAAAAACCTTCGGGCAAGGCTTTCGAACTACTTTGGGCCACTGAAATCGCTGCACGAACGCACCCAACGGATGCTTTTGAGTGCCAGCGATGTGAAATGGACCATTGTTGCCAGTGAATATGAGGCGCTCCAACTCGAATTTACTTGGATCAAGGAGTTTGAGCCCCCTTTTAACGTACGGTTTCGCGATGATAAGTCCTACCCGTATCTCGCGATTTCAATGAAGGACGAGGCGCCTCGAGCCTTTGTAACCAGAAATCGGGAGCTTTCCGGAGTTCGCTATTTCGGACCCTACACACAGAGCTGGGCCATCCGAGACACTCTTGATTCGCTGCTGAGGGTTTACCCGGTGCGAAGCTGCTCGTCGGGGGTTTACCAAAGGGCGAAGCGAACCGGACGCCCATGCCTGCTGGCTGAAATTGGAAAGTGCGCGGCTCCTTGCGTTGACAGGATTAGCAAGCCCGATCACAAAGCACTTGCCAAGAGACTCGGCGACTTTATCGGCTCTGGCGACCAGGGCCACGTAACAAGGCTTAGAAAGCGAATGCAGACCGCCAGTGACGAGCAGAACTTCGAGTTAGCAGCAAGACTCCGGGATGATATTGCCGCGCTGGAATCGGTGCTCGAAAAATCAACCGTCGTGCTTGATCAGAAAGTGGACGCGGACCTGATTGGTCTTGCCAGAGACGAACTTTCAGCGGCAGTTTCTATCTTCATCGTTCGTGGCGGCAGGATCAGAGGAACACGTTCACTGGTTGTTGACTTGGAGCTAGACCGGAGTAATGCCGACCTACTGGAATACCTACTCCAAGAGATTTACTCGCCAAATGGCAAGTCTCAGGCGCCGGAGGTTCCCAAGCAGATTTTGGTGTCTGAACTTCCAAATGACCAAGCAGCTCTAGAGGTTTGGCTGACTGAGCTCAGAGCGAAGCCCACAACCGTAGCTGCTCCCAAACGAGGAGACAAGGCAGCTTTGCTGTCTACGGCGAGCCAGAATGCAAAGCACGCGCTTACCAATTACAAGCTAAAGCGAGTCTCTGACTTTAGTGCCCGTGCCGAGGCTCTTTCCGGGCTGCAGAAGGCGCTCGGGCTTGAGAATGCACCGCTACGCATCGAGTGCTACGACATCTCGCACCTATCCGGTTCGGGCACAGTGGGGTCAATGGTCGTCTTTGAAGATGGCTTGCCCCGTAAGGATCAGTATCGGAAGTTCAACCTTGAAACTGCAGATGACACCGAGTCGATATATCAGGTGTTGCTCCGAAGGCTGAAGTACTTGGCGTCCGATGAACCGAGTGAGAAATTCAGCTATCGACCCTCACTGTTGGTCATTGATGGCGGCCTGCCACAACTGCACGCAGCAGAGCGTGCCTTGACTGACAGCGGCATAGCTGGAATGAGTGTGATCTCGTTGGCTAAGCGCCTCGAAGAGGTTTACGTTTCGGGCACGAGCTATCAGACGATTTTGCCTCGGACCTCCGAGGAGCTATTCCTATTGCAGCGAATTCGTGACGAAGCTCATCGGTTTGCCATCAGCGCGCAACGAGCCACGAGGAGCAAGGGCATAACTTCGGCGCTGCTCGAGATTCCGGGGCTTGGTGAGCAGAAGGCAAGGTTGCTGCTACGAAAGTTTGGATCAATCAAAAGACTAAAGCTAGCCAGCGAAGCTGAAATTGCCTCGTTGCCAGGTTTCGGAGACACGCTGGCCAAGATTGTGGCCGACCACCTCTCTGATTCTTAAAAACCAGTGTCGCGCGACACGCCGAAGCGCTAACCTAGTTTTCAAGCTGAACGGCGGGGACATGGAATCAGGAAAGCGACCAGAACTACTGGTGGTTACAGGCATGTCTGGCGCGGGTAGGTCAACCGTTGGCAATGCCCTCGAGGACCAAGGTTGGTATGTGATTGACAACCTTCCTCCGCAGCTACTGCTACCAATTAGTGACCTCTTCGCAATGGGCGAAGAAACGCTTGCTCGAGTTGCAGTGATCATCGACGTTCGCGGCGGTGAGTTCTTCACCGAACTGCAGGACTACATTCAAAAACTGCGCGCGAGTGAGATTGCGGTGCGGGTGCTGTTTCTCGAAGCCAATGATGCCGCTCTGGTGAAACGCTTTGAATCGGTGAGAAGACCTCACCCGCTGCAAGGCGATGGTCGAGTGATGGACGGTATTGTTGCCGAGCGCAACCTGCTACTGAGTCTCAGGGAAAGCGCCGACATCGTCTTTGACACCTCGGATTCGAATGTTCACCAACTGACCAACCGAGTTGCCGAGGCCTTCGCGGGGCAGTCGAAAACGTTCAAGGTGAACGTGATGAGCTTTGGCTTTAAGTACGGTTTGCCGGCCGATGCCGACATGGTGGCCGATGCAAGGTTTATAGCCAACCCACACTGGCAAGAAAACCTCAGGGCGAAATCCGGTAATGACAAACAGGTTTCAGAATACGTTTTGGACCAGCCTGGCGTCAAAGAATTTGAAGAAAACTACCTCAAGGTCCTTCAGACTGTTTTGGCGGGGTATCGACGAGAGAATAAGCGATTTGCGACCATCGCAATTGGCTGCACCGGTGGAAAGCACCGCTCGGTTGCACTCGCCAACGAAATTGGGGCTAGGTTAGCTCTGGATCCGAAAATTACCGTCGCAATTTCACACCGTGATTTAGGTAGAGAGGAATGATGGCACTGACGCAACAGATCAAAGAAGAGTTGGCACGGGTTCCGGTGCGAACCGGGCTTGAGCGAGCCGCTGAATTGGCAACTGTTCTAAGGTTCTGCGGCGGACTCCACTTGATTTCTGGTCGTATCGCCATTGAAGTAGAGCTTGACTCGGCCACCCTTGCCAAGCGCCTAACCAAATCAATCTCAGAGCTTTATGGCATCCAGTCAGAGCTTTCAGTGGTTCAGGCTGGTGGGCTTCGCAAAAACAGTGGCTATCAAATCAGGGTTTTGCGCGACGGCGAATTGCTAGCTCGTCAAACTGGCCTAATTGACAATCGCGGAAGGCCGGTTCGCGGGCTTCCGGCAACCTTGATTAGCTCAACACTGGATGAAGCTAAGGCAGTTTGGCGCGGAGCATTCCTTGCCCATGGCAGCTTGACCGACCCAGGTCGATCCACCTCGCTAGAAGTAACAGCCCCAGGAAACGAATCGGCGATGGCTTTGGTTGGCGTGGCAAGAAGACTTGGGGTGGCCGCCAAGGCAAGAGAAGTCCGAAATGTGTATCGGGTGGTTGTCAGAGACGGCGAAGCCATAACCGAACTCCTAAAGCAAATGGGCTGCGTAGAGCAGGTCGAGAAGTGGGAAGAGCTTCGTAATCGCAGGGAAATCAGGGGAGTGGCTAACCGGCTTGCGAACTTCGACGATGCGAACCTTAGAAGGAGCGCCCAAGCAGCCGTAGCTGCTGGAGCCAGAGTGCAGCGTGCTCTTGAAATACTCGGGGACGAAGCCCCCGACCACCTAAAGTATGCCGGTGAGTTGAGGCTCAATCATAAGGACGCTTCACTGGATGAACTGGGCAGGCTAGCCAACCCACCAATGACTAAGGACGCCGTTGCTGGACGGATCCGGAGACTGCTGGCTACCGCAGATAAGCGCGCAAGTGAGCTAGGAATTCCTGACACCGAATCGGTAATCTCCGATCTTCTCTAGGAATAATTCAAAGTTTTTTAGGCTTCACAAACAATAGAAAGGGAACCATGACCTACACACTTCCAGACCTGAACTACGACTACGCAGCGCTCGAGCCACACATTTCTGCTCGCATCATGGAGCTGCATCACTCCAAGCACCACCAGGCTTATGTAACCGGCGCGAACGTCGCTTTGGCGGCCATGGAAGAGGCACGAGCCACCGATAATTTCGGGAACCTGCCTAAGCTTCAAAAGGATTTGGCATTCAACCTTGGTGGACATGTCAATCACAGCATTTTCTGGAAAAACCTCTCGGCAGAGGGCGGCGAGGCATCAGGAGAGTTGTTGGCGGCGATTGCCGAGTACTTCGGCTCCTACGAGGCATTCACTAAGCACTTCACCGCTGCTGCAATGGGAATCCAGGGTTCAGGTTGGGCTTATCTTGCTTGGGACAGCCTGGGTAACCGCCTAGTTATTGGGCAGCTTTATGACCAGCAGGGCAACCTGGCGATGGGAAACATCCCGCTATTGATGCTGGACATGTGGGAGCACGCTTTTTACCTTGACTATCAGAACGTCAAGGCCGACTACGTAAAAGCCTTCTGGAACATCATCAATTGGGACGATGTTGCGAAACGCTTCGAGTCAGTAAAAGCTAACAGCCGCTCACTACTGCTAGGCTAACGGGGTCCGCCCAAAGGCGCTCGGGCAATAATTATTCACTAACAAGTTCTGGAGTAGCCCCGTGACTCGTATTGGTATTAATGGTTTTGGAAGAATTGGACGTAATTACTTGCGTGCTGCGCTAGCGCAGAATTCCGACCTCGAAATTGTTGCAGTAAACGACCTATCTGACCCAGCATCGCTGGCACATCTGTTGAAGTATGACTCTGTTACAGGCAGGCTAGATGCCGCTGTATCAGTGGACGGTGACAGCATTGTTGTCAACGGCAAGTCAATCAAGGTGCTCGCAGAGCGTGACCCTGCAGACCTAGCCTGGAAAGAGCTCGGCGTAGACATCGTCGTTGAGTCCACCGGGCGCTTTACCAACGCCTCGGATGCGCGCAAGCACATTGAGGCTGGCGCCAAGAAGGTAATCATCTCTGCTCCTGCAACCGATGAGGACGCCACCTTTGTTATCGGTGTGAACGAACACCTGTATGACCCAGAGAAGCACCACATCATTTCTAACGCTTCCTGCACCACTAACTGCCTTGCACCACTGGCAAAGGTGTTCTTGGACAACTGGGGTATCAAAAACGGTCTAATGACCACAATCCACGCCTACACTGCAGACCAGAACCTTCAGGATGGTCCACATTCTGATCTTCGCCGCGCACGCGCTGCTGCAATCAACATCGTTCCTTCCTCTACTGGAGCTGCCAAGGCAATCGGCCTGGTGCTGCCAGAGCTAAAGGGCAAGCTAGATGGCTTCGCGCTGCGAGTTCCAGTTCCAACTGGCTCGATCACCGATTTGACACTGGTTTCGGAAAAAGAGGTAACCGTTGAGGAAATCAACGCCGCCTACAAGAAGGCTGCAGAGGGTGAACTAAAGGGAATCCTGATGTACACCGAGGATCCAATCGTCTCCAGCGACATCGTTACCGACCCACACAGCTCGATCTTTGACAGTGGGCTGGTTCGAGTTATTGGCAACACCGTCAAGCTTTCCAGCTGGTATGACAACGAGTGGGGCTATTCAAACCGCCTGGTTGAACTTACCTCGTTAGTTGCCTCCAAGCTCTAATGATTCGAACTCTCGCAGACGCTGGTGACCTCCGCTCCAAGCGCGTGCTTCTCAGGTGCGACCTTAATGTCCCACTGAACGATGGCGTAATTGGTGATGACGGCAGGATTCGTGCTTCGCTTCAGACCATTCAGTACCTTGTCGAGGCTGGAGCGCGGGTTCTCATCGCCTCCCACCTCGGGAGACCTCAGGGTGCCCCTGATTCCAAGTATTCGTTGGAACCAATTGCGAGAAGGCTTGAAGAGCTGCTGGGGCAACCGGTCTTGTTTTGTTCAGACACCGTGGGACCAGTAGCGAAGGCTGCATCAAAGCTTCTCGAGGACGGCGGAGTCGCGTTGCTTGAGAACCTGAGGTTCCATCCTGAAGAGACCTCTGAAGACCCAGCCGAACGCCAAGAGCTTGCCACCGAGATTGCTAGCTTTGTGGACCTAACGGTCTGTGATGGGTTCGGTGTGGTCCACAGGGAACAGGCCAGTGTGTTCGAATTGGCAAAAACAGTCCCTAGCTATGCTGGCTTCTTGATACAAGCAGAACTTGAGGTTCTGCAGAAGCTCACGAGTAATCCAGCAGAGCCCTACACGGTCGTGCTTGGCGGCTCTAAGGTATCCGACAAGCTCGCAGTCATCGGCAACCTACTTCCAGTGGTTAATTCCCTGGTTATCGGCGGTGGGATGGTGTTCACGGTCCTCGCAGCCCAGGGCTACGCAGTTGGCAAGAGCCTTCTTGAAACCGACCAAATTGAGACCGTGAAGGGCTTTTTGAAGCAGGCGGTGGAACTTGGGGTTGATATCCACTTGCCAGTTGACATTGAGATCGCCGAGAGCTTCAAGGCAGATGCCGCACACCAGACAGTTTCAGTTGCGGACATGGAGGCCTCGGAGCTTGGCTCAGATGTTATGGGCCTAGACATTGGCCCAGAAAGCGCCCTTCAGTTTGCAGAGGTCATTCGAAACTCCAAGACTGTTTTCTGGAACGGACCAATGGGTGTATTCGAATTTGAAGCTTTCTCAAACGGCACTCGGGTTGTCGCTGCGGCGCTAGCCGAGGTGGACGGATTGTCGGTCGTCGGTGGCGGAGACTCCGCGGCCGCAGTTAGGGCTCTAGGCTTCCCGGAGAGTTCATTTGGCCACATCTCAACCGGTGGAGGCGCGAGCCTTGAATACCTAGAAGGCAAGCGTTTGCCTGGACTGGAGGTCCTAAATGACTAATAGGGTTCCGCTAATTGCAGGAAACTGGAAGATGAACCTAGATCACCTCCAGGCTATAGCCCTGATTCAAAAGCTCTGTTGGACGCTAAATGACGCTGACCACGACTACACAGAAGTTGAGGTTGCAGTTTTCCCGCCTTTTACAGACTTGCGAAGTGCCCAAACGCTGATTGATGCAGAGAAATTCGAAGTCAAGCTTGGCGCACAGGACATTTCGAAGCACGATTCCGGCGCATTTACCGGAGAGGTCAGCGGTTCGTTTTTGTCCAAGCTTGCAGTGGACTATGTCCTAGTTGGCCATTCCGAGCGTCGTGAATATCACGCTGAGGATGATGCTGTTATTCACGCCAAGGTTGCTTCCGCATGGCGCCATAACTTGGTGCCAATTATTTGCGTGGGGGAGACACTTGAACAGCTAGAGAGCCTTGGGCAGTCTGCTGTGCCAATTGCACAAACAATTGCGGCCCTATCAAATCACGATCAACTAGGTGAGTTCGTTATTGCCTACGAGCCAGTCTGGGCAATTGGAACCGGCAAGGTTGCGACCGCCGAGGAAGCTCACCAGGTTGCCAGCGCCATTCGTGCGGCTCTAAACGATAATTTCGGAGACAATGCCGCAAACTCAAGAATTCTCTATGGTGGTTCGGTAAAGGCCAATAACGTGGCTGGCTTCTTGCAATCTGACCAAGTTGATGGTGTGCTTGTAGGCGGAGCATCGCTAGATGCGGAAGAGTTTGCTGGAATATCGCGCTTCAAAAAGCACATAGTCCTATAATTTACAAGCGTTTGCAAAAATAGTAAGGAAATAGATGGCCGCCCTACAAACCGCACTGCTGGTGCTACTAGTTATTACCAGCGTGCTGCTAATCATGATGATTCTGCTTCACAAGGGTCGTGGTGGTGGTGTTGCAGACATGTTTGGTGGCGGTGTTACTAGCTCAATGAACTCATCTGGGGTAGCTGAGCGAAACCTGAACCGCATCACTATTATCCTCGGCCTAGTCTGGGTGACAGTCATTATCGTTCTAGGTCTCTTCACAAGATTTGGCTGGGCCTGATGTCTAGTTCTCCTTCAATTAGAGGCGCCCGTGTTGGCGCCGGACCTATGGGTGAAACCGATCGCGGACATCAGGTCGAGCGCATCGCTCTAAGTTTCTACTGTTCCAACGGGCACGAAATCAATCCGCTGTTTGCCGCAAGCGTCAACGAAGAGGACATGCCAGTTGAAATTGACTGCCCTCACTGTGGACTGCCTGCTGGTAAAGACAAGGCAAACCCGCCTCAGGTTGCAAAAATTGAGCCATATAAGACTCACCTGGCCTACGTAAAAGAGCGTCGAACTGACGAAGAGGCTGAGCAGATTCTTGCTGAAGCTCTGGATTCGATTCGTAACCGTCGCCAGAGGGCTGCTGACGCTGCTAAAGCGCGTCGCTAAGCTCTTTATCTAAATACCACCTAGTTTCGGACCCGCCGCTGACTCGGGCTAGCGGAAGGTTGCAATTTTCCTCTGAGAGCGCCTGACGAACCACAGGAGCCTTTGGGCTTCCTGAAACCAAGAACCAAACATTACCGGCGCTGTTCAGTGCTCGACAGCTCAGGCTAAGTCGATTACTCGGCGGCTTGGGGGACTTAGTCTCTGCCACAACCCATAAGCCAGGCTGATCGTGGCCGGGGAACAACGAGGCAACATGCCCATCAGGACCTACACCCAGAATGACCAAGTCGAAAACCTCTTTTGAGCCAGGATTGTCACCAAAAATCTCTGTCAGCTCCTGATCCAGTTGGGCACGGGCAGTTTCTATAGGCTGCTCAACCGATGGGTACCGTCGCAGCCTTAGAGCCGATTCGTTATCCAATTGCGACAGGCCCTGAAATTCGTTGCGGTCAGGATCACTGAGCCCAACAAAGCGCTCGTCCCCAAACATGAAACTCACTCCAGAAAGATCAAGCTGTAGATCTTCCATTGCCTTTATGAATGCAATGCCCAAGGTTCCGCCTGTCAAGACCACCCTCATGTGTCCTTTGGCTTCCAGGGTGGCTGCATGCAATGTTGCGAAATCAGCTGCGGCACGAGCCAACAACTGCTCCGGAGAGTCAGATGTGATTACAGTTTTGTTGGTCATGCTTTTAGTCTGGCAGTTAGCACTTCACCGTAAACTTCATCTTCGCCCAAAAAGCGCATGTCCTCGCTCAGGCAATCCTGATCCGATCGCTTTGGTAGCAACACGGAACTCTCTGGTGAGCCAATTTGCCTAATGACTGCCACGTCACCGTCTCGAATCACCGAAAGGGCTCCGGCTTCAAATGACACTTCAACTCCAAGAATTCCGTCGATTGGGTCTCCCTCAAAGCTGGAAACAACCTCTGCTGAGTGACCCAGGTGAGTTGAAAGCCATTGCGCCAGCAGCTCCGCACTTGGCGAATTGGCTGCTCCGAACACTGTGATGCCGGTGACTGCTTGATCCAGGTGCCTGTCAAACAGTGCAGCTAACTGCGACCTCCAAAGAGTGATTCGTGTCCATGCCAAATCACCATCACCGGGGACATAGTTTGCCGCCAGTTGGTCTAGGTATTGTCCTGGGGCTGGCTGCACAGCTGAGTCGGTAATTCTCTTGGCGGCAATTGCACCAATCGGGTTCGATGCCGGATTCTGTTCGGACCCGGAAGGCCACCAGGCAACAACCGGTGCATCGGGAAGCATAAGTCCGGTGACAATTGATTCTGAGTTGTTTCTGGCATCACCATAGGCCCTGATAATTATCACTTCAGACGCTCCGGCATCTCCACCGATTCGAATCTCAGCATCGAGCCTGGAGCTCTTTCCGCTATCGCTAGTGTCATTTGCAAGCACAATTACACGACTTGGGTGAAGCCGGGATGCGCCGTTGGCTGCCGTCACGGCCTCTTCAAGGTGCGAGGTGTTGGTCTCAATAATCAGAGTCAGAACGCGCCCCAGGGCAACCACGCCACCATCATCGCGCAACTGCTGTAACTTCTTGCCGATCCTTGAACTGGTGGTGCCCTCCATTGTCACAATCACGGGCGCCTCCAAGCTCTGCCGTCATTTTTCAGCATTTGGTGTGCTGAATCTGGACCCCATGAGCCTGGTGCATACTGCTCTGGCGCACCATTCTGGCTCCAAAACGAGACGATCGGATCAAGAATTTTCCAGGAGAGCTCGACTTCGCGCTGCCTAGGAAAAAGCGGTGGCTCGCCCAGGAGTACATCCAGAATCAATCGCTCATAGGCCTCGGGGGAGTCCTCGGTAAAAGCATGGCCATAGCCAAAGTCCATCGTTACATCCCTGACCTGCATGCTGGGACCCGGAACCTTCGAACCAAATCGAATGGTCACGCCCTCATTGGGCTGAACTCGAATCACAAGTGCATTTTCACCCAGCAAAGCAGTTTGAGTGGCTCCAAACAGTAGCTGAGGAGCGCGCTTGAACACCACTGCAATCTCAGTAACGCGGCGACCTAGCCTCTTTCCTGCTCGCAAATAAAACGGAACGTCCTGCCAGCGTCGGTTTTGAATGTCCAGGCGCATTGCAGCAAAGGTCTCGGTCTTGCTATCAGGATCAATGCCGTCTTCGCCCAGGTAGCCGAGTACTTCCTGTCCGCCCTGCCAGCCAGCTTCGTATTGACCCCGGGCAGTGTGAGCACCAAGATCTTCCGGCAAGCTAACAGCAGCTAGAACCTTCTCCTTTTCGGCTCTCAAGTCGGAGGCTTCAAACGTGAGCGGTTGCTCCATCGCCGTCAGAGCCAAAAGTTGCAATAGGTGATTTTGGATCACGTCTCTTGCAGCGCCGATGCCGTCGTAGTAGCCGGCACGACCACCGATTCCAATGTCTTCCGCCATTGAAATCTGGACGTGGTCGATGTAGTTGTTGTTCCAAATTGGCTCGAAAAGCTGGTTTGCAAATCGCAGCGCAAGAATGTTTTGAACAGTTTCCTTACCCAGATAGTGATCAATCCTGAAGACCGAATCTGCTGGAAAAACGCTCTCCACAACATTGTTTAGCTCGATAGCTGTTTCAAGGTTTGAGCCAAATGGCTTTTCAATCACAACTCGACGGAACTGATTGGGGCCAGCCTCGGCAAGTCCAGAGCTTGATAGTTGCTCAACAACCAACGGGAAGTCTCTTGGAGGGATTGACAGATAAAAAGCATGATTACCTGCGGTGCCACGCTCTTTGTCCAGCTCGTCCACAGTTTGTTTCAGTCTCTCAAAAGCCTCTGGGTCATCGTGCCTGCCGGAAACGAATCGCACTCCTTGAACCAGCTGATTCCAAACATCCTCAGACCAGGGGGTTCTAGCGTGCTCTTTCACGGACTCGTAGACAACTTTCTCGAAGTCCTCTTCGCTCCAGTCGCGCCTAGCAAAGCCCACGAGTGAGAAGGCCGGAGGTAGCAGACCGCGATTGGCTAGGTCATAGATTGCAGGCAGCAACTTCTTCCTTGCCAAGTCACCGGTTACACCAAACATGATTAGCCCACTGGGTCCGGCAATCTTCTGTAATCTACGGTCCCTAGGGTCACGTAGCGGGTTGTTGCTCACGAAGCAATAACCTTTTCAAGCATCGACAGGCCAGCAAGCGGCTCGTCCATATGAAGCGATACAACCGGCAAAGAATTCGCCTCTAGCACTCTGGCGTCTCCTGCTGCCTGGGCTGCGATTAGTTCACCAAAACTAAACGGACGGTCCTTGAGATCCAGGTCCATTCCATGATTGCCGGTAATCTGCAAGTAGAGCCCCTGTCTTGGCCCGCCCTTGTGGTACTGACCAGTCGAGTGCAGGAACCTTGGCCCCCACCCGAACGTCACTGGGCGCCCGGTGCGCTTAGCAATAATGTCCCTGAGTGCCTCGAACTGCGGATATTCGGTCCTACTGAGATAAACATGAATGGCGATAAAGCTGGATTCTCCAACCTGCTCAAAGAGCTGCTCGACGGCTGCCTCAACTGTGCTGCCCACGACATTCATGCCATAGCTAGTAACCGAAATCCCTCGGTCAACGAAGTCAACTTCGCTTGAGAAGTGCGGGGCATCCAATAGCTGGCGAGCGGCAATTTTCGCTGACTCTACGTCGGGTTGATCAAATGGATTGATGCCGAGAATCTGACCCGCAATTGCGGTTGCATACTCCCAGAGCAGGAACAGTTCACCCAGCTGACCGCTGAATGTTACGTCCGAGATGCTTGGGTCCGAATCGCTAAAGCTGACCATGAGCGTGTCTTCGGGGCGGTCTGAAATTTCAGGAGCTGATTTCGTTACCACCACCGGCAACGTGCCCTTTTGAAGCTTTCCGGTGCTTTCAGCTACCAGTTGCTCGACCCAGTCCCCGAACCCAGGAAGCAAGTCAGTTTCAATCAGAAACTTGTCCTTGACGTCGGTGCTGCCAGGGGTCGCTGCCAATGCCGCGGCCAACCAAAGTGCTGGGTTATCAATCGAATCGCTGGCCAGTTCGCTTCTAGCCATCGACGCGTTCGCAAGCAAAGTGGAGATATCAGATCCGGCAAGTCCGGTAGGAACTAGTCCGAACGCTGTCAGGGCTGAGTAACGACCGCCCACCGTTGGGTCTGCATTAAATACTCGATAGCCATCGGACTCGGCCGCGTCTTGAAGCGGCGAACCCGGGTCTGTGACGATCACAATCCGGTCACGCGGGTCGATACCCTCGGCCCGGAATCCGGCCTCAAAAGCTCGCTTCTGACTGTCGGTCTCTACCGTGGAGCCAGATTTTGAGCTAACCACAACGATGGTTCGCTCAAGGTCTCTAACCGCGCTTTGAACCTGGTCCGGAGCGGTTGAGTCCAGAATCACAATCTCGTGGTTTGTGTTCTTCCCAATCACCTCTGGCGCAAGCGACGAACCGCCCATCCCACAAAGAACTACTCGATCAAGCCCTTGCTCCCGGAACTGATCCCGCAGCTTCAGAATTGCTGGGATAAGGTCGACTGAACTCTTGGCAGAATCCACCCATCCAAGTCGGATGGCAGCCTCGGCCTCTGCCTCGGAACCCCATACCGTGCTGTCTTTGGCTGCGATTCTCGATGCCACCTGATCCGATATCAGCTGGTCAACGGTTGGAGACAAGGCCTCAGCTAACTCAAGGGTGAGCTTTACCTGCATTAGCTTGCTGCTTTCAGGGAGTTAGCCACAGTTTCAACCAGCTCGTTCCAAGAGACGATAAATTTCTCAACACCTTCTTTTTCAAGCTGCAGAGTCACCTCGTCCAGATCAATTCCGGCTTCGGCAAGCGCTCCTAGGAACTCCTGAGCCTGTCCAAATGACGATTTGATCGACTCGGCTGGAATCACGCCGTGGTCAGCGGTTGCCATCATGGTCTTTTCGGGCATGGTGTTCACCACGTTGGCAGAAACTAGCTCAGTCACATACAGCGTGTCAGGAAGGCTTGGGTCCTTCACGCCAGTGGAAGCCATCAATGGGCGCTGCAGGTTGGCTCCAGCTGCTTCAAGAGCCTCCCAGCGGGCTCCAGTGAAGCGCTCCAGGAACAACTTGTAGGCAAGCTGGGCGTTGGCTAGCGCGGCCTTGCTCTTTAGCTCAGGGCGACCCAGTGCTTCGAGGCGTGCATCTACTTCAGTGTCAACGCGTGAGACAAAGAATGAGGCAACCGAATGGATCTTTGAAATGTCATGACCGTTGGCTTTTGCCTGCTCCAGGCCATCGAGATAGGCATCGATTACCCTGTCGTAGCGATCAAGCGAGAAGATCAAGGTCACATTGACTGAAATTCCAGCAGCGGTTACTGCCGTAATTGCCGATAGTCCGTTGATGGTTGCCGGAATCTTGATCATCACGTTCTCGCGACCGACGAGCTTGTAAAGCTCCAGCGCCTGCTTCACGGTACCGTCGCTGTCGTTAGCCAAACCTGGTTCAACCTCGATGGAAACTCGTCCATCCACTCCGTGGGAGCTGTCATAGATTGGCCTGAACAGGTCGCAGGCAGCGGCGACATCCTGAGAGGTTATGTTTGCAATCGCGCGGCTTGCATCTGAGCCGGCTGCAGCTTCAGCAGCAATCGCGGTTGAGTATGCCTCGCCCTTCAGGGCTGCGGCAAAAATCGTCGGATTGGTGGTCACTCCGCGAACCGAGTGAGTGTCGATCAAGTCCTGGAGATTTCCAGATTCAATCCGCTCACGAGATAGGTCGTCTAGCCAGATTGAGACACCGGCCTGGGTTAGTTCCTGCAGGTTCTTATTCATACTTACTTCCCGAGCACTTTCTGAGCCGCAGAAACTACGGCCGCCGTTGTAATTCCAAATTGTGAGTAGAGCGTCTGGTAATCAGCTGAAGCACCGAAGTGGTCGATGCCAATAGCAATTCCTGCGTCTCCGACATACTGCCTCCAGCCTGTGCTCAGGCCAGCCTCAATGGAGACCCTCGCCTTTACTTCGGGAGGTAGCACGCTTGCCCGATACTCTTCAGACTGGGCTTCGAACCATTCCAGGCATGGCGCTGAAACTACCCGAGTTGAAATGCCCTTTGCCTCGAGCTCTGCTCTGGCCTCAACAGCGAATTGAACCTCGCTACCGGTGGCAATGAGAATTAGTTCTGGCTTGGAAGAGCCCTCAGCATAGATGTAAGCACCCTTCTCCACCTCGGTAGCCTGACCGAAACCTGGCGATCTATCAAGCACTGGAAGGTTCTGCCTGGTCAGTACCAGGCCGGCTGGATTCTTGGTGTTCTTCAGGACGGCCAGCCATGCCTGAGCAGTCTCATTGGCATCAGCCGGGCGAACGATGTCAAGGTTTGGGATTGCACGTAGTGCCGTCAAGTGTTCGATTGGCTGGTGGGTTGGTCCATCTTCGCCAAGTGCCACCGAGTCGTGTGTCCAGACGTAAATCGGCGCGATGCCCATCAGTGCTGCCAGACGAACAGCAGGACGCATGTAGTCGGAGAAGACCAAGAAGGTGCCCCCGAAGACCCTTGTCTTACCGGACAACGTAATGCCATTGAGGATTGCCCCCATGGCGTGCTCGCGAATTCCAAAGTGCAGGATTCGGCCAGCAGGCTTTGGAGTCCAAGCCTTGGTCGACCACTTCGCAGGAACGAAGGATCCGCCACCCTCAATGGTCGTGTTGTTGGATTCTGCAAGGTCAGCGGAACCGCCCCAGAGCTCTGGCATTACTTCTGCGATGGCGTTCAGAACCTTCCCGGAGGCAGCTCTGGTTGCCAGTTCTTCACCGGCGGTGAATTCAGGCAGCGCATCGACAATGTTTGAAGGAAGTTCTGACTTTAAGATTCGCTCGAATAGCTTTGCGGCGTCTGGGTTGGCTTCCTGCCAGAGCGCAAACTGCTGGTCCCAGTCACTCCTTGCAGAAGCTCCTCTGTCAACTAGCTTCCTAGTGTGGGTAAGCACCTCTTCAGACACCTGGAAGCTAAGTTCTGGATCAAAACCAAGAGCCTCTTTCAAGCCCGCTAGCTCCTCGGCACCGAGCTTGGAACCGTGGATTTTTCCAGTGTTCTGCTTAGTTGGGCTAGGCCACCCGATAATCGTTTTTAGGGTAATTAGCGTTGGCTGCGAGGTATTTGCCTTGGCCTTCTCGATTGCATCGTAGAGCGCCTGGACATCTTCGTGGTAACCACCCTGATGCCAGTCGACTTCAATGGTCTCCCAGCCATAAGCCTGGTAGCGCTTTGCGACGTCTTCAGAGAAGCTGATATCGGTGTCGTCCTCAATGGAAATCTGGTTGGAGTCGTAAATTGCGATTAGGTTGCCAAGTCCCAGGTGTCCAGCCATCGATGCCGCCTCCGAGCTGACTCCCTCTTGCAGGTCGCCGTCGCCAGCAATTACGTAGACGAAGTGGTCAAAGACTGATTCTCCAGCGGCAGCCGATGGGTCAAATAGTTCGCGCTCGAACCTGGTGGACATTGCAAAGCCGGTGGCTGAAGCTAGCCCCTGGCCCAAAGGCCCGGTGGTGATTTCAACGCCATCGGTGTGACCAAACTCAGGGTGCCCGGGAGTCAGTGAACCCCAGGTGCGCAGGGCCTCGATGTCTTTCTTCTCCAGCCCAAAGCCGCCAAGGAATAGCTGGTTATAAAGAGTCAGCGATGAGTGCCCGACGGACAGAATAAAGCGGTCGCGACCAGCCCATCGATCGTCTGATGGGTCATGCTTCATTACCTTCTGAAAAAGTAGATATGCCGCCGGTGCAAGGCTTATTGCAGTACCGGGGTGGCCATTACCAACCTTCTCCACTGCGTCTGCTGCCAAAACCTTGGCAGTCTTGACTGCCAGGTCATCAATCTCATTCCATTCCAACAAAGAGTCATTCCTAACAGGTAGTGCTTAATCAGCTGAGGATTGGCGTCGGCCACTCTGCCCTACGCTTTTTGTGAAGTCTATACCGCATGGCTAAAACTGCGCCGTTGCTGGTTTAGAATGGAACAAATGTCCACCATCGAAAAGCCACGAGTCGCGCGCCTGGGAACTAAGTTAAGGGCCTACTTTTTCCTCACTAAGCCACGCGTAATTGAACTGTTACTAATCGCAACAGTTCCGGCGATGATTCTGGCCGCACGCGGCTTGCCCTCTATCTGGCTAATTCTTGCCACCGTGTTTGGTGGAGCGCTGAGCGCTGGAAGCGCTAACGCCTTCAACTGCTACATCGACAGTGACATCGACAAGGTAATGGGCCGCACTAAGAACCGCCCCCTTGTTACCGGAGAACTCACCAACCGTGAGGCGTTTATTTTTGCCTGGGGGATAGGAATTGCCTCAGTTATTTGGTTCGCCCTGGTAATCAACCTGCTTTCGGCCGTGTTGTCACTAATTGCGATCTTGTTCTATGTGTTTGTTTACACCCTTGGACTCAAGCGCAGGACCCCTCAGAACATCGTTTGGGGCGGTGCGGCAGGTGCAATGCCGGCGGTCATCGGTTGGGCAGCTGTGACCAATGAGTTGTCACTGAGCGCCTGGGTGCTGTTTTTGATCATTTTCCTCTGGACTCCTCCTCACTATTGGCCGCTATCCATGCGGTATCTGGAGGAGTACAAAGAAGCTGGGGTTCCGATGCTTCCGGTTGTGGCCAAGAATGAGAAGGTCGGGCGTCAGATCATCCTTTACGCCTACGCCTACTTCGCATCAACCTTGCTGCTAATTCCGGTCGCTGACATGGGACTGGTTTACGTGCTTGCGGCTGTGCTTTCAGGGGTTTGGTTTGTTTGGGAATCCCACCGTCTCTATGCCGAGGCCAAGCTGACCGTCCCTAAAAACCCAATGCGGCTGTTCCACGCATCAATCACCCATTTGACAATACTGTTCTTGGCAATAGCGATCGATCCGCTACTTCACATCTAGCCCTTTAGTTCCTCGAGCCTGGCAAGTGCCTCTAGGCGTTCCTGGCCATGGTCAACAATCGGTGGCGGATAGCCATGCTGATAGCCCGAGATGTCATTCCAAGGCTCATGAATCGATGTTTTGTCCAGGTGTGACAGCTCTGGCACCCAGCGGTTGACGTAGTGACCATTCGGATCGAACTTAATCCCCTGCAAAACTGGATTGAAGACACGGTAATACGGTGATGCATCGGTTCCACAGCCTGCGGTCCACTGCCAACCGTGGGCGTTAGAGGCCGGGTCGAAATCGGTCAGGTGTTCCTCGAAAAACTGGGCGCCTAGCTGCCACTCAAAATGCAGGTCCTTGACCAGGAAGCTCGCGACAATCATGCGGGTGCGATTATGCATCCAGCCGGTCTGAACTAACTGCCTCATGGCAGCATCGACGATCGGATACCCGGTCTGACCTGTTTTCCAGGCCAATAGCTTTTCGCTGAACTCCACTGGGCTGTCATAGCGCATGTTTGCGAACCTTGGTTCGTAATAATCGTTGACCGTCCTCGGATTGTGGAACAAGACATCGGCATAAAATTCACGCCAGGCAATTTCCTTGCGAAACACCTCTTGGCCGGGGGCTGCTCCCAGTCCATTGAGCAGAGTTCTTGGATGGATCTCGCCGTGAGCCAAGGCGTGCGAGAGCTTCGAGGTGCCGTTCTTGTCGGGCCGGTTTCGATCCTCCGAATAGGAAAAGACTCGATCCTTCAGAAAGCGCTGCAGGGTGCTCAGGGCAAACTCTTCACCAGCAATCACCTGATAGGGAGCGGCGCTTGTGAGGCTGGGAACCGCTGACGCCGCTGTTGGACTAAGCCAGTTGACTGACTTCACATCCAGAGAGTAGGGAGGTTCGACGCTCTGCTCGGACCACCGTCTATAAAACGGTGTGTACACCCTAACTGGGCTCTGGTCATCCTTCCGGACTGTTCCGGGCTGAACCGCGTAGTAGCTGCCTACTAGCTCTAATTGAATTCCTAGGTCACCAAGCGCGGCCTCAACGGCAAGCTGCTCGGCAATTCCATCGGTGTCAAAAGCCTTGGTCGCGAGCACCTTGCTGACACTAAGTTCCTTTGCCAGGGACGTAAGCACGGTGGCAGCCTTGCCAACTTCGCAGTGAAGCCCACGCGGCAACGATGAGCTGAGCGCTTTGGCAGATTCGATCAGTGAGTGCTGACGAAGGGGAGTCAATGAACCCAGGTTTTCTGGAAACACAAACACCGGAAGTAGCGGCAGTGATTCCTCAGCGGCCCGGTTCAGCGCCTGATTGTCCTGCAGCCGGCGATCTCGTCGAAACCAAAAGATGGCGGTCATCGCGTGAAGGACCTGCCGCTAAATAGCTGAAAGCTCAGAAGTGATGCTAGGCAGGCAGCGCCAAGCATGTGAACACCAACTAGTAACTCCGGCACTCCCAGCCTGGACTGGACAACCCCAATCATCGCTTGGGCGCTAGCTGTTGCAAACAGCAGTAGCAGTACTCGGTTTTCTAGTGGCCTGGCGCTTGCGCCTGTCAGTTGAAGTTGACTCACCAACTGCACCGAGATCAGTAGCAGCATCAAATAGCCGGGGTAGGAGTGAAAATGCTGCCAAACCTCTAGGTCCAGCCCGTTTCTGGGGGTTGCAGCATCACCGGCGTGCGGACCCGCACCAGTAACCACCACACCGAAGCTAATCGCCACGATACCCACCAGGAAAGTCGGCCACGCCAAAAGTGAATTTACTGCCGACACCGGCCCAGCTGGCTTTGGTAGCGCTCGCCAAACCAGAAGTGATGCCGTGGCAATGAGCGCCATCGAAACCATGAAGTGCAAGCCCACTATCCAAGAGTTCAAACCAGTGAGAACTGTGACGCCGCCAATTACGGCCTGGAGGATGATGCCAGCTCCCAGCAAGAAGGCAGGGGCAATTAGCCCCTTGGGGTCTCGGGATTTTGCAATTGCCAAGATCACCACAGCAAAGCCCAGCATCATCAATGCCGATAGACCTAAGACAAACAGCGTTAGGGGAGTAAGGCCCTGAACGTTATTGAGAATCAGCCCAGCAATGAACACAAAAACACCTGCAAAGAATGCAATCAATCGCGGCAGGATAACCCGAAGTGCTTCACTGGCCCTAACCACGACAATGAAGGTAAGAAGCGCGATTATCAGCAACACAAAAGCCAGCAGTCGATTTCCGAATTCAATGATTCCGTGAATTCCCATCTCGGAGGTGCTCACCAATGACTCATCGGTGCACTTTGGCCAAGTTGGACAGCCCAGGCCACTGCCGGTCAGCCGAACAAGCCCTCCGGTGACGACAATCAATATCTGAGTGACCAGTGAAAGCCAGACGTAGAGTCGCAGGCGGGCTTTGCCAAACAACCCTGAGGACACCCGGGTGAAAAATAGCTTCATTGGACCCTAACTAAGGCTTACCTTACTGTTTTATGCCTGCGGGATTGCGTAGGCTGTTGCAAAGTACAAACAAGTTTCTCACGCACAAAGATTCCAGGAATACAGTTCCTGGAAATCAGTTGTATTTTTTGAAACCAGGAGGCTACATGTCAGAGAAAATTATCGATCGTCCAGAGCTGGATGATCTTGGAACCTACGAATTTGGTTGGTCTGACAAATCCAGCGCAGGCGACACGGCCAAGCGTGGAATATCAGAAGAGGTTGTCAAGGACATCTCTGGCAAAAAAGATGAGCCGGAGTGGATGCTGGCTCGCCGCCTCAAAGGTTACGACTTCTTCCTAAAAAAGCCAATGCCAACGTGGGGATCAGACCTCAGTGGCATTCACTTTGACAACATCAAGTACTTCGTACGCTCAACCGAGCGCCAGGCGCAAACCTGGGAAGATCTGCCAGAAGACATTCGCAACACCTACGAAAAGCTCGGCATTCCAGAGGCTGAGCGTCAGCGCCTAATTGGTGGTGTGGCCGCACAGTATGAGTCAGAGGTTGTTTACCACCAGATTCGCGAGGACCTGGAGGCTCAGGGAGTTTTGTTCCTTGACACCGATACTGCACTGAAAGAGCACCCTGAGATTTTCCAGGAGTATTTCGGAACCGTTATTCCAGCCGGCGACAACAAGTTCGCAGCGCTAAACACTGCGGTTTGGTCCGGAGGATCATTTGTGTACGTTCCAAAGGGCGTCAAGGTTGACATCCCACTTCAAGCCTATTTCCGCATCAACACCGAGAACATGGGGCAGTTTGAGCGGACCCTAATCATTGCTGATGAGGACTCTTATGTACACTACATCGAGGGTTGCACCGCGCCGATCTACCAGTCGGACTCACTTCACTCAGCAGTGGTTGAAATCATTGTGAAAAAGAACGCTCGCGTTCGCTACACAACCATTCAGAACTGGTCAAACAATGTCTACAACCTTGTTACCAAGCGTGCTATCGCCCATGAGGGAGCAACCATGGAGTGGATCGATGGAAACATCGGATCCAAGGTGACGATGAAGTACCCAAGCATCATTCTTGCCGGTGAGCACGCCAGGGGAGAGACGCTGTCAGTTGCCTTTGCAGGCGAAGGTCAGCACCAAGATGCCGGCGCCAAGATGATTCACCTTGCCCCCTACACAACCAGCTCGATTGTCTCCAAGTCAATTGCACGGGGTGGCGGTAGGACTTCCTATCGTGGTGAGATACGAGTAAACCCAGGTGCACACCACTCGGCTAACACCGTTCGCTGTGATGCGCTCCTGGTTGACACTATTTCTCGTTCCGACACCTACCCTGCCAATGACATTAGAGAAGATGACGTTTCAATGGGGCACGAGGCAACAGTTTCGCAAATTAGTGCCGAGCAGCTGTTCTACCTGCAGTCCAGAGGAATGGAAGAAGACGAAGCAATGGCAATGATCGTTCGAGGCTTTATTGAGCCGATTGCCAAGGAGTTGCCGATGGAGTATGCCCTGGAACTCAATAAGTTGATCGAAATGCAGATGGAAGGGGCTGTTGGCTAGATGGCACAGCACGGAATTGAAGAACATTCGCATGGCCTATTACCGCTTCAAACAAGAAGTGAGCGCCCGCGCTCGACCACAATCGGTGACTTCGCTGAGATCTCGAACCGGCAAGAGATTTGGCGCTATCTACCCCTAGACCAGCTCAACGGCCTAGCCGACGAGGTAATGGCTGAAGTGATCGACCAGGAGATTTCAAGTCAACTGCCTCAGGGCGTAACTGCAACTTGGGTGAACACCACTGAGGACTTCGTCGGGACCGCTGGGTTGCCAGAAGATCGAATTTCAGCAATCGCTTGGACGAATGCTGCAAAGACGCTACTGATTGACGTGCCTGCGAATGCAGAAATTAGCGACCCGTCGTTTCTGACTGCAAAGCTGGCAAACTCTGAGGCGAAGGCGCTGCATGTTTTCGTTCGCGTCGGTGCCAATGCCAAGGCGACCATCGTGCTTGATCACGTTGGCCTCGGGGTGCTTGCTGAGAACGTTGAGATTCTGCTTGATCAGGGCGCGAAACTGGACTTCGTGACGATTCAGGATTGGGCTAAGGGCTCGAGCCACGTATCGACTCAGTTTGCCAGGCTCGGCAGGGATTCATTTCTAAAGCACGTGGTTGTCTCGCTCGGGGGAGACCTAGTGCGAATTACTCCGTCAGTTGCTCTGGATTCACCGGGAGCCGAAATCCAAATGTTTGGCGTTTACCTAGCTGATTCGGGCAACTACTTCGAGCATCGCCCATACGTTGACCACATTGCCGCGAACTGCATTTCCAACGTCGCCTATAAGGGAGCCCTCCAGGGAGCCGGAGCTCACACGGTCTGGGTTGGAGATGTCCTGATCCGCCAGACTGCTGTCGGAACCAACAGCTACGAGCTGAACCGGAACCTGCTTTTGACCGATGGAGCCAGGGCAGACTCTGTTCCTAACCTGGAGATCGAGACCGGAAAGATTGAGGGTGCCGGGCACGCCAGTGCCTCTGGCCGCTTTGACGACGAGCAGCTGTTCTACTTGATGGCGCGAGGCATTGGCGACAGCGAGGCCAAGAAGTTGGTTGTTCGCGGATTCCTAAACGAAGTTGTCCAGAAAATCGGCATTTCTCAGGTTGAAGAGCGTCTGATCGAAACCATCGAGCAAGAGCTCGAAAAGGTTGGTGCATGATGGCGATTCGAATTTGTGCAGTGGCAGACATAAAGCCAGGTAATGCATTAAGGGTAACCATTGAGAATCACCCAATCGCATTGGTTAGGACCGCAGCGGGTGACTTCAAGGCAATCGACGACAAGTGTTCCCACGGTGAAATCTCACTGAGCGAGGGCTTTGTTGAGGACGAAACCATAGAGTGCTGGGCGCACGGTGCAAAGTTTGACCTAAACACCGGTGTTCCACTGAGCCTCCCTGCTTATGAAGCAGTTAGCACCTACGAGGTTTTAGTTGAAAATGACGAAGTTTTTATCGAGTACGAAGCGTAAAGGAAAATAATGGCAACCCTAGAAATCAAGAACCTCCATGTGTCAGTAGAGACCGACCAGGGGAAGAAGCAGATCCTGCGCGGCGTTGATCTGACAATCAACTCAGGTGAAACTCACGCAGTGATGGGCCCAAATGGTTCAGGCAAATCGACTCTTGCATACTCAATTGCAGGCCACCCGAAATATGAAGTCACCGACGGCGAGATTCTGCTGGACGGCGAAGACGTACTTGCGATGTCAGTAGACGAAAGAGCACGTGCTGGCCTGTTCCTTGCCATGCAGTACCCGGTAGAGGTTCCAGGGGTTTCAGTGTCCAACTTCCTAAGGACCGCAAAGACGGCAATCGACGGTGAAGCCCCGAAGCTTCGCGAGTGGGTTGGGGACCTAAAAAAGGCAATGAACGACCTGCGTATGGATTCAGACTTCACAGAGCGCAATGTCAACGAAGGCTTTTCTGGTGGAGAAAAGAAGCGCCATGAAATCCTGCAGATGGAGCTCCTAAAGCCACAAATTGCAATCCTTGATGAAACTGACTCAGGCCTTGATGTTGACGCCCTAAAGGTAGTTTCCGAAGGCGTGAACCGCGCTAAGACCAACACTGGCCTTGGATTGCTTCTGATCACCCACTACACCCGAATCCTGCGCTACATCGAGCCTGACTTCGTTCACGTGTTCGTAGCCGGCAAGGTTGCAGAGCAGGGCGGCCCAGAGCTTGCAGAGCGACTAGAGGCAGAGGGTTACGATCGCTACCTCAAGGCTGACGCATGATCGAAGCCAAGGAGCTCGACCCAGCTCACTACGACCGGGTTATCGAGGCAATGAAGGAAATCATTGACCCTGAAATTGGTGTCAACATTATTGACCTTGGACTTGTTTACGGTTTGCAAGAGTCAGAAGATGGCGCCTTGCTAATCAACATGACATTGACATCGGCTGGCTGCCCGCTTCAGGACGTAATCGAGGAGCAGACCGCCGAAGCATTGGATTCTGTGGTAGATGCCTTCAGGATCAACTGGGTCTGGATGCCGCCGTGGGGTCCAGAGCAAATTACTGACGACGGCAAAGAAATGATGAGAGCCATCGGGTTCTCGATCTAAAAAAAAGACCCCTCGGGGTCTTTTTTTGTCCTAGTTACGGACCAGTTTCCACGCCGCTGGCAAGAGAGCTGCAGCCGCTACTGCCTTGACCGCATCTCCAATTAGGAACGGAACGACGCCAGCAGCTATTGCCTGGGGCAGAGTTAGGCCCAGAGTCAGCATCAATCCGGCCACTCCGAAGGCATAGATGACAAGTGAGCCGAGCGCAAAGCTAAAGCCAACCTTGATCACAGTATTTGTGAATCCACGGCTAGCCAAGAACCCAACTAGTGCAGCTGCAAAAACAAATCCGACCAAAAATCCCGCGGTTGGCAGAACACCGGTCAGGGTTTTTGCCGAGGCAAAAACTGGCAAGCCTGCTGCGCCCATGGCAAGGTAAGTTGCCAGAGACGCGGCACCTCGGCCTGCACCTAGAGTTGCACCAACCAGCAGCACAGCAAAGGTCTGAAGTGTCAGTGGAACTGGCCACATTGGAATCTGAATCTGAGCGGCCATGGCGGTAACAAGGGCTCCGGCAAACACTAGAACCACACTGTTTACAGCTGTTCTTGGGATAAATCGATCAGCAATGGTTCCGGTTGCGATGCTCATTTGGGTTGCCTTCCTGGTTGTTGTTGGCAATTCTATTGGTTTGCGTCCTCAAACTGCGCATCCTGCCACGCCTGATTGGTTTTTTGTGGTCGAGGGCTCAGTTCGCCACTGGCCTCGAGCGCTAAGCGCTTCTCATTGCGATAGGCCCAACCAAACCCGATAAACGCCATGATTCCAAAAATCAACCACTGAAACGCATACGACAGGTGATTACCCTCATCCAGGGAAGGTTTAGGCATTGATACCGGCATCTGGGAATAGGTCGGACTCTCAGCCATAAGTCGGCCGTAACGGTCAGTGATGACCGCTCCTTGTGCAGCCAGCAGCTCAGTCAGACCAGCGGGATTCACGGAGGCCAATTGGCCTTGAACTTCGTCTCGGTTCAGATCCGGCTCCGGCACCCGCAACCGGACCGTCAGTTCATGGAGCCCTGGATCTGGCAGGGGATTGGAGCTGGGTGCTGTAACGGTTTCGCCGGCTGGAAGCCAACCTCGTTCCACCATGAGAATCCGTCCGTCTTCCAGCACCAACGGAACCAACTGCAGGAAGCCCGCTTGACCACTCAGTGGTCGGTTTCTGACCAGCACTGACTGATCGGGAAGGTAGGTTCCGGTAAGCGTCACCTGGCGCCACTCGTTTTGGAATTCGCCATCTGCGTCTGCCGACCACGGCAGGGAATCAAAGGAAATGGGTTGCTTGTCATAGTTTTCAATCACCTGATTGATTTTCTGAACGCGTTCCTCTCGCCTTGAGAACTGCCACCAGCTCAGCAGTGAGGTTGCGATCGCGAACAGCACCACAAGGGCCAACCAGGGGCCCCAGCGCCTAAGAGTGCTTTGTGTCAAAAGGTTCGTCCTTCAGGAAAAAATCACGTGCTGACAGGTAGTCAATCAGAAATTCACGGTGCGCATCGCACGCGGCCCAGGTTTTAACCCGCCCCTCTACATGGACCTTAGGGTTCCGCCAACTTATGAGCCGCGAAGCACTAGCTTGGCATCCGGCTCGAGAGCACTTTACATCAGTCATCGAATTTGAATTGATCAGCCTTGATTGTGATTTTCGGGGCAATCGCCCGCGACGTTGATTCCTTCGGTGCGCCCTGAGCGTTTGCAAGGACGACGGCGAAGTAAGGGAGGAAAATTGCCAATGCGAAAAACACCCACATCAGCACCCCTTGCGTGAAAACTCCGAGAACTATGCAAACCATTCGAACCGACATTGCTACGGTGTAGCGAATCATCCTCGTGCGCCTTTCATCCTCGGGGCTCAGATGCAGTGAGGTGGCGCTTTGCCGTTTACTCAAGTGTCGCCAATCATTTGGGGTTGAAATTACTAGACTGTGGTATTCATAACGCTCAGAACTCAATGGTATTCCCGCTAGGAGTAAGAAAAATGCAATCAACACGAACTGTTTTGATTACAGGTGGTAATCGCGGCATTGGTTTCGCAATAGCCGAGGAGTTCATCGCTTCTGGATATCAGGTTGCAGTTACTGCCAGATCCGGTTCTGGACCGGTCGGTGCAATGACAGTGATTGCTGACGTAACAAACTCAGAGAGCTTGGATGCCGCAATTGCAGCAGTCGAGGCAGAACTGGGGCCCATATCTATCCTGGTAGCCAACGCCGGCATCACCAAAGACACGCTGTTGCTGCGCATGTCAGATGAAGAATTTGAATCTGTGGTCGACACGAACCTGAATGGAGTTTTCAGGATCGTAAAGCGAGTTATCAAGAGCATGTTGAAACAAAAGTTTGGTCGAGTGATTTTGATCGGCAGTGTGGTTGGCCTTCTTGGGAGTGCCGGTCAAGTGAACTACTCATCGACAAAGAGCGCTCTAGTGGGGATGGCTCGGTCGATCACGCGTGAAATTGGTGCCAAGAACATCACCGCCAACGTGGTGGCCCCTGGTTTTATTGACACTGACATGACTGCGGAGCTGGGCGAAGACCTTGCCAAGAGCTATCGGGAGCGCATCCCAGCCGGGCGATTTGCGAGCCCGTCTGAAGTCGCAAAAGTTGTTCGATGGATTGCCTCGGATGAGGCTTCCTACATCTCTGGAGCTGTAATTCCAGTTGATGGTGGCCTGGGTATGGGTCATTAGGTAGTAGCGTTTCAATAACAAGACTTGAGGAGTCATCGTGGGTATTTTGCAGGGTAAGAAGATTTTGATCACGGGCGTGCTGACCGAGGCGTCCATCGCTTTTTCAGCAGCGAGATTGGCCCAAGAGCAGGGCGCAGAGGTTATTCTGAGCTCGTTCGGCCGGATGCTGCCCATCACCACAAAAATTGCAGAGCGTCTTCCAAACCCAGTGAAGGTCATCGAACTAGACGCCACCAACCAGGAGCACTTGGATGGTCTTGCTGATGTGATTCGGTCCGAGATTGGACAGATTGACGGCATCGTGCACGCGATTGCCTTTGCCCCGCAAACCGCTTTGGGTGGCAACTTCCTGGAGACTGAATGGTCTGATGTGTCGACGGCGGTCGAAGTTTCGGCCTATTCGCTGAAATCAATAACGACGGCCTGCCTTCCGGTATTGAACAACCCGAGCTCAGTTGTTGGTCTTACCTTTGATGCTACTGTCTCCTGGCCGGTCTACGACTGGATGGGTGTAGCTAAAGCAGCCTTTGAGTCAACCTCACGTTACCTAGCAAAATATCTTGGACCCAAGGGCATTCGTGTGAACTTGGTTTCCGCTGGCCCACTTAGAACGACGGCTGCCAAGGGCATTCCAGGATTCGCGACCATGGAAGAACTTTGGACAGACCGGGCACCACTAGGTTGGGACCTAACTGACACTGAAGCTGCCGCCAAAGGTCTTGTTGCGCTATTGAGCGACTGGTTCCCAGCTACGACCGGTGAGATGGTTCACGTCGACGGCGGCCTGCACTCAACCGGAGCCTAGGGGAGCAACGAAATAACCTGAGCCAAGTCTCTTGTAGAGATTGCAACATCGGCTGCCCGATTGACGATAGGTTTCGCGCAAAAAGCAATTGACAGGCCAGCAATTTCCATCATCTTCAGGTCATTTGCACCGTCTCCAATGGCGACCGTGTTGGACAAGGGCACGCCCAACTCAGCTGCCAACTCAACAAGCGTGTCGGCTTTGGCCTGCGCGTCCACGATTGGTCCGCTGACCCGTCCTGTGAGTTCACCACTGTCGATTTCCAGAGTGTTTGCTCTAACAAAATCTAGGTTGAGTGCGGACTTCAACGGACCCAGCAATTGAATGAAGCCTCCGGAGACGGCAGCGACCTGGCCGCCTGAGGCTTGAATGTATTGAATGAGCTCCTTAGCGCCTTTAGTCGGAGTTAGGTTGTTGCTAATAGCCTCGAGAGTGCTCTCCCTGACCCCTGCAAGAAGAGCAACACGCTCTATCAAGGACTGACTGAAATCTATTTCACCGGCCATTGCGCGCTCGGTGATTTTCGCAACCTGTTCTCTTGTGCCGGAGTGTTCGGCGAGAAGCTCAATAGCTTCCTGATCAATCAGAGTTGAGTCAACATCAAATACAACAAACAGGGGCGTCAAGGCTTAACCAACAGCCCCTTAGTCACAACTGTGATGCCACTGTCAGTCACAGTGAAACCACGCTCAATATCGCGCTCCCTGTTGACCCCAATACTCGCACCGTCGGCAACGGCCACATCCTTATCCAGGATCGCCTTGCGAATCGTGCAGTCTCGACCAATTTCCACGTTATCCAGGATGACAGAATCTGTGACAAGCGACCGGGAGAAAACTCGGACGTTTGGCGAAAGCACGCTTCGCTCGATAACCGAACCAGAAACCACCACTCCCAGCGAGACTATCGAGTCGTTTGTTCTTCCCTGATTGCCTTCCGAATCATGAATGAATTTGGCCGGGGCCATGTTTATTTGCTGATTAAACACCGGCCACTCGTCGTTGTAGAGGTTGAAAATTGGCATTGTCGAAATCAAGTCCATGTGAGCGTCGTAGTAGGAGTCAATAGTTCCCACATCTCTCCAATAGGACCGGTCTCGCTCTGTCGCTCCCGGTATTTCATTGAACGTGAAGTCGTATGCGCCTGCTGTGCCTTGCTCAACGAAATACGGGATGATGTCGCCGCCCATGTCGTGAGTTGAAGACTCATCCAGGGCGTCGCGCTCGATGGCATCGATAAGTGATTGAGCATTGAAAATATAGTTTCCCATCGAAACCAGAGCCTGGGTGTCATCACCCGGAACAGGCTTGGGGTCACTTGGTTTTTCCCGGAACTCTGAAATTTTTATTGGCTGGTCCTTGTCAACCTCAATCACGCCGAACTGCGTTGCCAATGAAAGTGGTTGTCGGATTGCGGCCACAGTTGCTTCCAGCCCGGATTCGATGTGCGACTGCAACATTTGATCAAAATCCATGCGGTACACGTGATCGGCACCCACTACCACTACGTAGTCCGGACGCTCATCACTGAGCGCATTCATGGATTGCAAAATTGCGTCTGCGCTTCCGGTGTACCAGCGCTTTCCAAGACGTTGTTGCGCCGGAACGGATGTGACGTAGCCTCCGAGCAATGGCGACATGCGCCAAGTTTGGGAGATGTGTCGGTCCATGCTGTGCGACTTGTATTGCGTCAGAACAACAATTCTGCGTAAGCCTGAATTGATCAAATTCGAAAGAGCAAAGTCAACCAGTCTGTAGGAACCTGCGAATGGCACGGCAGGTTTTGCTCGGTCAGTGGTCAGCGGCATTAGCCGTTTTCCTTCGCCCCCAGCCAGCACCATGCCAAAAACTCTTGTTCGTCCCATAAATGAATGTTAGTTGGTATCCGGCTCCGAGGAACTAGCATTTGAGTATGCGTGTAGATTTAGTTACTAAAGAGTTTCCTCCTCACATATACGGGGGAGCCGGTGTTCATGTCACGGAACTCGTTTCAGCTCTTGCTGACCTAGTCGACACTAGAGTTCATGCCTTCGGGCCTGAGCGAGACCAAGCCGGAGTAAGGTCCTACCAAACACCAAAGAGCTTCAGTGAGGCAAATCCTGCACTCCAGACTCTGGCAACCGATCTGGAAATTGTTCCTGCCATTCAGGGCGCCGATATCGTCCACAGCCACACCTGGTATGCCAATTTCGCAGGTCAGGTGGCCTCCATGCTGTACGGAGCACCACATGTGATTACAGCACACTCCCTTGAGCCTTTGCGCCCCTGGAAAAAGGAACAACTAGCAGGCGGATATGAGGTCTCCTCATTCATTGAGAAGGCAGCCTACCTTCAGGCGAGCCGTATTATCGCCGTTTCCTCTGGCATGCGAGATGACATCCTTGCTTCATATCCGGAGCTCGATCCGGCCAAGGTGACTGTTGTCCACAACGGGGTTGACTCGCACAAATGGTCACCGACCAATGACCCGCTAGTGCTCGAAGAGCTCGGTATAGACCCAGACAGAAGGTCAATTATTTTTGTGGGTCGAATCACGCGCCAAAAAGGGCTCAGCTATTTCTTGCAGGCGGTTCGAGAGCTGCCGCAAGATGTTCAAATCATTTTGGCGGCCGGGGCTCCAGACACACCGGAACTTTTAGCAGAGGTGGAGGGCTTGGTAAAGACTCTTACCGACACTAGAAGCGGAGTGATTTGGATTCCAGAGCACCTGCCACAGCACAAATTGGCGACGCTTCTTAGCGCTGCCGACCTGTTTGCCTGCCCCTCGATTTACGAACCTCTGGGAATCGTAAACCTTGAAGCGATGGCCTGTGGCACAGCGGTAGTCGCCACTGCAACAGGTGGTATTCCCGAGGTGGTAGCTGAAGGTGCGACGGGCTGGTTGGTGCCTATCGATCAAGTCAAGGATGGCAGCGGCACCCCAAATGACCCCAATAAATTCATTTCGGAGTGGGCAACAACGATGAACCATGCTCTCGAATCTGGGCGCTTGGGGGAATTTGGTCGGGCAGGCAGACAACGTGCAGTCGACGAGTTCAGTTGGCAAACCATCGCGACTCGCACTCTAGAGGTCTACCAAAGCGCACTGGACAGTTAGGCTAAGGGGCGTGTCAGAGGTAATAGATCTTGAAAATGTCAGTGTCGTTCGTGGCGGATCCACGATCATTGATTCGCTCACTTTTCGAGTAGAAGCTAACGAACGTTGGGTCATCATTGGGGCCAACGGAGCTGGGAAAACCACTCTGCTGAAGCTCTTGGCCGCTCAAATCCAGCCATCTAGCGGCGTAGCAACACTGCTCGGCCAGCGGCTTGGTCGCGTCAACGTTTTTGAACTGAGAACTCGAATTGGGTTTGCTTCCAGTGCCTTGGCAGCACAGATTCCCAACTCAGAAACTGTTCTCAACTCCGTGATGACTGCCAGTTACGGGGTAACGGGTCGCTGGAATGAACAATATGACGAAATCGACGAGCGTCGCGCACGACGCGTTTTGAGGGAATGGGAACTCTCTGATTTTGAGGATCGTCCATTTGGAACACTGAGTGACGGAGAGCGCAAACGAGTTCAGATTGCAAGGTCAATCATGACGGACCCCGAAATTTTGTTGCTCGACGAGCCGGTCGCCTCCTTAGATCTTGCAGCCAGGGAACTCACTATCCAATTACTTTCAGGCTATGCCTCCTCACCCGAGGCGCCAGCAATGGTGATGGTGACCCACCACCTGGAGGAAATTCCGAGCGGGTTTACACATGCCATGATCCTTCAGGATGGAAAAGTGATGGCCAGGGGTGAAATTGGAACAACCCTGACCTCAGCAAGCATTTCCGAGGCCTTTAGGTTCCCGCTCACGCTCTCCTATGAAAATGGTCGATATTCAGCGGTTGCGACCTAGACGACGGTGCGAAAACTTGCTAGGATAATCGGCTGTTGCCATTTGCAACTAAGACTTGAACTAAGAGGACATCATGCAGGCTGAAATTCACCCAAGCTACGAGCCAATCGTTTTTCGCGATCTAGCTTCAGGAGTTTCCTTTCTGACTCGCGCTACCATTACCAGTGACAAGACCATCGAGTGGGAAGACGGCAACACCTACCCTGTCTACGATGTTGAAATCAGTTCAGAGAGCCACCCTTTCTACACTGGCAAGCAGCGCATCATGGACTCTGCTGGTCGAGTTGAGCGCTTCAAGGAGCGTTACGCGAACTTCGGCTAGACCCTAACTGGCCAACCCAACTCCGCCCGGAAATCCGGGCGGTTTTGCTTTCTCATGAATTCGGCAAAACTCTCTGCTTGTTCATCGCTCCATTTAACCTGAGCCGCGTGGAGGTCTGCAATAGGTAGATCTAGTTCTGGATATTTCTTGGCCAATTGCTGGGCCAGTCGGCCAGCTGCAACTGCATCTGCTGTTGAATTATGCGCATCGGTCAATTCCACGCCGTAGTGCTCTGACATCACTACCAGATTGCGCTTTCCCTTGCGGTATTTATCGACGCGTCTGTCAAGCACCAGCGGGTCAATCACTGGAAGTGGCTGCAATGGCTCGATCTGATACCTCTTGGCCTCGTTCACAAGGATTGTGAAGTCATAAGGGGCGTTGAAGGCAACCAGCGGCATCGCCACCTGCAGTTCACTGAGAATTGCGGTGATTTGGGCTATCGCAATCTCCGGCGCCATGCCGTTCAGGCTGGCCATTTCTGTTGTGACGCCGTGGACGTCGGACGCAGACTGCGGAATGTCAATGCCTGGATTGACCCAAAACTCGTGGAGCACTTCTACCTCACCGGCACTGTCAAGAACAGCAACGCATGCGGTTACGATTCTCGCGGTGGCTAGGTCTAGACCCGTGGTCTCTAGATCGAATGCGGCAACGCGCTTCGACCAAGTCGGCGCTTCTGGTTCAAAATCAAAATCTAACAAATCAGCTCCCTGCTAACACGATACTGCCGGTCGAACCAACCTAGACTGGTTAGGTGACAGTGTTGAAAACTCCTCCAAGTCAGTTATTCGAATTGGCTGCCTCAAGGCAGCAGCGAATCGATGTCTCAAACACTGCTACCTGGTTCTTTCCCGGCTCAAAATCGCGCATCCTATTTGTGCATGGCTTTAGGGGCGATCACCATGGCCTGCAGGCAATCATTGGCGGGCTGCCTGAGCACAACTGCGTGGCCCCAGACTTGCCTGGCTTTGGATCTACCGGACCTATGGCAACGCATGATCTTGCCAGCTATGGCCGTTGGCTGCATGAGTTTGCCACGGAAACCGGCCCTTACGACGCAATTATTGGCCACAGCTTCGGGACCCTGGTCGTCGCAAGTGCTGTTTCTCAGGGTCTAAACCAGCTGCCAGTTGTGCTGATCAACCCAATTACAACCAGGGCATCCAGCCAAAAATCACTCGCGAACAGGCTAGCAACTGCCTATTACCGGGCTGGCCAAAACCGAATTATCGGCAACTGGTTGCTGTCCTCCGGGCTCGTCACTCGAGCAATGTCGATTGGGCTGGTCAAGTCCAAGAAACTTGGCGTGAGGCGTTTTGTGCACGACCAGCACGCCAAGTACTTTTCAAGCTTTGCCTCAGCCGAGTCTGTGATCCAGGGTTTTCATGCCGCCAGCACCGGAAGCGTTATGGATTACGTTCAGTTCTTGAATTCAAGAACGCTGCTGCTTGCCGGCGAGCAAGACCTGGTTGCTCCTATTTCAGCCCAGTATGAACTTGAGGCAGCTCTGCCGGAAGCAGAACTCGTGGTGCTTGCCAAGGTTGGACACCTCACTCACTATGAATGCGCTGAGGAAGTCGCGAACTCCATATCGAAGTTTTTGGAAGACAAATGATCGGCTTATTTTTTGACGGTCGCTTCATCAATACCACCAACCCCGATGGCATTACCCGCTTTAGCATCGGCCTAATCAACGAGCTTTCAAAGCTGTTAGAGCTGACCGTATTGGTTAGCAGTCCTGATCAAGTTGGGTTTCTCCCAGCAGGGACCAGAACGAAAATGGTTAATGCGCCAACCTCACTAAGTGAGTTGCTGCTTGCCAGAAAGCTCAACAGAGAAAACGCCAAGGTTGTTTTTAGTCCAATGCAAACAACTTCGTCCTTTGGGAAAAGGTTCAAATTGGTGCTGACACTGCACGACTTGATCTACTACCGCCACAAAACACCCCCTAGCGAATTCAATCCACTGGTCAGGCTTGGTTGGCTGCTGTTTCACCTGAGCTACCTTCCGCAACGTCTTGTTCTCAATCGGGCTGACTTGGTTGTGACCGTTTCAGAAACCTCGAAGCGCGAGATTCAAGAGGCAAATCTTACAAAACGAGATGTCCAGGTTGTTTACAACTCCACCGACCTCGAGCCGCGGGTGCCGACGGAGAGCTTGCGACCCAAGACGCTTGTCTACATGGGTAGCTTCATCGATTACAAAAATGTGGAGTTCCTGATTCAAGCCATGTCACTGCTGCCTGATTACCAGCTAGTACTCCTGTCACGTATAGATCCAAGGCGGCGCAAGGCCTTGGCCAAGCTGGCCAACGATTATGGCTCTGACGTTCGGTTCGAGAACGGTGTTGACCAGGAGCAGTATATCGCTTGGCTGACCAGCGCTCGAGCCCTGGTCAGCGCTTCAAAGGACGAAGGTTTTGGCATTCCGTTGGTGGAGGGCATGTCACAGGGGTTACCCCTGGTCCTATCAAAGATCGATATCTTCGAAGAGATCGCTGGGGATGCGGGGCTCTATTTTGACAACAGCAACAAGGAAGAGTTTGCAGCTCGGGTTTTGCAGTTAGAAGATGAATCGGTTTGGTTGCAGCAGTCCAAGCGAGGAATCGCTAGGTCAAAGGGTTTCTCTTGGGCAGTAAGTGCAAAGAAGCTCCACGAGCTACTCAGCTCACTGTCCTAACGGCTCCGGAGCCCAGGAATCAAGTGTCCACTGACCAGAATGACGCAGGGTGTGTAGTGAGGCATTCTGAAGTCGCTGGCCCGGTGGTGGCACCTGCCCCTGACTCACCTCCGAAAGAACGTAGCGAATGAGTGCGCCGTGGGAAACGGCCAGAACCCGCGCGCCAGCATACTTAAGAATCATTGAGGCAAGCAGCTCCCGCGAGCGTTCGATTATTGACGAAGTGGACTCAGCTCCTGGAATCTCTTCCAACTGGCTGTATTGCTCTTGCCACTGGCTGTAAAGCATGCCCTCGCCTATGCCGAATGAGCGCTCCAGCAGCATTGAGTCAACAATTAGCTCGCCAATTCCCAGCTCGCGTTGAATTATTGCAGCGCTGGCTTTTGCACGGCCCAGGGGAGAGGTCAGCAGCACGTCCCAATCTCCCTGGCTCAGAACAGCTGCGGCCCGCTGAACTTGACCGATGCCAAAATCATTCAATGGAACTTCGGCGGTGCCCTGAAGCCTGAAGTCAATATTCCAATCGGTCTGGCCGTGACGAAACAGCCCAAGCGTAGTTTCACTCATAAATACAGGGTTCCCAAAACTTCAGAGGTTGAGGCGTTGAGTTTCAAGTCGGCGATGTCGTCTGCCTTGGTTTCACCGCGGTTAATGATCACGATCTTGTGACCGAGGGTTTTAGCTTGCTTGACCAGCCGGAGTCCAGAATTGACCGCGAGCGAACTTCCTGCCACCAGTAAAGCCTGAGCATCTTCAACCGCAAGTTTTGCCTGAGAGACGCGCTCGAGCGGGATTTGCTCTCCAAAAAATACAACATCGGGCTTGTAGTCTCCGCCACAAGCAATGCATGTCGGCACCTGAAAATCTGCTGGCACCTCAATTTCAGCGTCACCGTCTGGGGTGAATTCGATGTCCGTATCTTGAATCAGACCAACGTTCAACGCGCTGATCATTGAATCCATTTGGGCCCTGGTCACAAAAGCACTGCAGGCAGTGCAGATAACCTGGTCGAGGCGCCCATGCAGCTCGAGGACCTTCTCTGAACCGGCTTTTTGGTGCAGGCCATCCACGTTCTGCGTGATGATCTGGCCAAGGATTCCCGATCTCTCTGCCGCTGCCAGAGCAAGATGCGATTGGTTTGGTTTAGCAGCTGCAACCCGATTCCAGCCAACATAACTGCGAGCCCAGTATTTGGAGCGGTTGTCTTTAGAGGCCATGAATTGATCAAAGGTCAGAGGATGTCTGACGACGCGCCCCTGACCTCGATAGTCTGGAATGCCGCTGTCGGTCGAAACGCCCGCGCCGGTGATGGCAAGAACCCGAAGGTCAGCAAATAGCTCCTGGGTGCGGGCAATCCCGTACTCAACTACTGGGTCTAGGGCTGCCATAATCATCCAATTCTAAAGCAGCGACATGCGTTAAAACTCTTGGTGTCCGAGAGGGGACTTGAACCCCCACCCTCAATAAGAGGACTAGCACCTCAAGCTAGCGCGTCTGCCATTCCGCCACCCGGACAGGTGGTTGCATTTTGTGAGCAACGAGGCATCAATCTACCACGAACACAAATCCCAAATTGGCCAACCTACTTGGATTGCTCGCTACTAAGCGCTAGCTTATGAGTATGCATCAGGAGCCGTCAGCAGCACTTCAAAAGCTCATCGGAGCCCTAGAGCGGCATCTCGATGCCATTTTGACCAAACGTGAGGGCGAAGACCCTGGGGTCGAGCAAGCATATTTTCAGGTGGAAGACGCCTTCTTGAGCTACGAGGAAGCTCTTTCGGCGAGTTTTGACGAATACCTTCCGATTGAACTAGCCGAAGAAGAATGACCCCGTTTGAAGCAATGGTCCTGGGTCTAATCCAAGGCCTAACCGAATTCCTGCCTATTTCTTCAAGTGCGCATGTCCAAATTGCGCAGGAGATCTTCGGTCTCGGAGATCTCACCAAAGCCCAACTAACCGCCTTCATTGCCACTATTCAAATTGGGACCGAGCTTGCGGTGGTTAGCTACTTTGCCAAAACCATCATTGAAATCGTCAAGGCCTGGCTGAGGACAGGCTTTCAGAAATGGGAAGACCAAGAAGCTAACGCCAAGCTTGGTTGGCTTGTGATCATCGGCAGTTTTCCGATTGTGATTCTAGGTCTGATTTTCCAAGATTTTATTGAGACGGACCTCAGGCAGCTCTGGATCATCGGCATCACATTGATTGTCTTCGGTTTATTGCTGGGTCTGGCAGACAAGCTAGGGAAAAAAGCAAAGGGGCTGCAAGACCTAAATCTTCGCTCCGGTGTCCTGTTTGGTCTAGGCCAGGCTCTGGCACTGATCCCGGGGGTCTCTAGATCTGGCGGCAGCATCACTGTTGGACTTTTGCTTGGCTTTAATCGTGAGACCGCAGCGCGCTACAGTTTTCTGCTGGCAATCCCTGCAGTGCTTGGAGCCGGCGGTTATCAATTTGCTAAATCATTCGGTGATTTACCGGCCGACCTGCTGGCCGCGACTCTTGCCGCGACTCTGGTCAGCTTCGTGGTTGGGTACGCGGTGATTGCGTGGCTCTTGCGATATTTGGTGAAGGGTTCCTACCTGCCGTTTGTGATTTGGCGAGTGGGCGTTGGAGCAGCGCTGCTGGTCGCTTTGGGACTAGGCGCAATTTAGGCTTTGCCCGCCTCTGGCGATTCCGGTCGATTCTTTAGGTATTTTTCCAGCTCTCTAGCAAGTGAGTCGCCAGAAACGTCCTCGGAGTCCAGCGCATCTCGACTCGATTCAAGCTGCTGAACGTAGGCAGCTAGCTCTTCATCGGCCTCAGCGACCTCATCAATTGAACGCTCCCATTCAAAAGCCTGGTCTGCGAGCGCCGACCCAGAAAATGTCATACCCGTCAGTGCTTCCAACTGGTTCAAGAACCCCAGCGCTGCCTTGGGGTTTGAACTGTTGTGCACGTAGTGGGGAACTGAGGCCCAAACCGACATCACCGGTATGTTCTCAGCCTCAAACGCCTGCGCTAGCACGGCAAGAATTCCGACTGGCCCCTCGTAGCTGGAGGCGTCCAAGTTGTGGAGCTCTCGCAGTTGCTTGTTTTGAGAGCTCTTGAAAAATGGCACCGGACGACTGTGGGGAACATCGGCCAGCATGGCCCCAAGCATTATCACGTGATCAATTTCACGATCCTGCACCATCTCCATGACCTCTGCTGCAAAGGTTAGCCAGCGCCTGGAGGGCTCAGTCCCCAGCAGCAAGTAAATATCCTGCAGTCCTGGCTGCGCCTTAATGGCCTCACCGCTTGCATGTAGCAGCTCTGTTGCTGGCCAAGACAGAATCCGGTTATCCTCATCGTCAAATTCGGCCACCGGCCTAGAGAACTGGAAGTCGTAGTAATCCTCAGGGTCAACCGCTTCAAGGATCGATGCCGAGATTTGCTCCGACAGCGCCTTGAGTGCTCCAGTAGCAGCTTCGGTGGCATCATTCCAGCCCTCGAAGGCAACAATCAGTATGCGGCCAGTTAGCAAGTGAACTCCTTTTGTACCAACAAACTCTAATTCACGACCGAACTAGACTGTGACCAATGTCTACTAACTCTTTTCCTAAGGCTGTGCTCTGGGACATGGACGGCACCCTTATCGATTCGGAGCCATACTGGCTCCTGAGCGAATCTAGGCTTGCCCAGCAATACGGTGGCAGTTGGTCCCAAGCCGACGGAGAACAGCTGATTGGGAACAACCTTTTCGACGCTTCTGATTTCCTGCGCGCAAAATTTGGAATTGAAGACAAATCAACACAGGACGTGATCGACCAACTGACTGAAGAGGTAGTGGCACAACTGCGACAAAAGCTGCCTTGGCGACCAGGTGCTCTCGAGCTGCTCATTGCCCTAAAGCGCGCCGGCATCAAAACAGCCCTGGTAACAATGTCAATGCGAAAAATGGCCATGGCTGTTGTCGAGCAGATCGACTTCCAAGCCTTTGATGTTGTAGTAGCCGGCGATGACGTGATCAAGGGCAAGCCTGATCCTGAGCCCTATCAGACCGCTGCCGATCTATTGGGCGTTGCCACTTCCGATTGCTTGGCTTTTGAGGACTCTCCGACCGGACTAGCATCGGCCGTGGCAGCAGGCTGCCACACGATTGGCATTCCCAACATTGTGAATTTACCCGATGGGCCAGGGCGCAGGATTGTGCCATCGCTATTGGACATAAATGTCGAAGAGCTCTCTTCGCTAAGAATCGAAAACAGGTAGGCGAAGTTGAGGAACGATGACTGAAATATTCTCCGCGGGCGACAGGGTCCAGCTGACCGGCCCCAAGGGCATTCTGAACACCATTACCTTGGAGGCAGGGGCAAGATTTGGCTCTCACAAGGGTGAAATCTTGCACGATGACATTATCGGCAAGCCCTCCGGCTCGGTGATTGCCAATCACAATGATGACCAGTATCTAGCTCTCAAGCCACTGCTAAGTGACTATGTATTGTCAATGCCAAGAGGCGCCGCAATTGTTTACCCAAAGGATGCCGGGCAAATCATTGTTGAGGGAGACATCTTTCCAGGGGCAACCGTGATTGAGGCCGGTGTGGGGTCAGGAGCGCTCTCGAGCTACCTCATCCGCGCTATTGGGCCAGAGGGCAAGCTCACCTCTTTTGAACGTCGTCCGGAATTCGCGGAAATAGCTAAGGCGAACGTTGCCAATTTCCTCGGATACGCCCCAGCCAATTGGGAAGTAGTAGACGGATCTCTTCAACAAAGGGTCGGCGAGCAGGTGCCTGCTGGCACAGCAGACCGGGTGGTTCTCGACATGCTTGCTCCATGGGAGTGCATTTCAGAGGTTGCAACAGCGATGCGACCCGGTGGCCTGATCATTGTCTATGTGGCAACGGTCACGCAGCTGAGCCGAACCGCGGAAGAGATTAAGGAACATGGGGGATTCACCGACCCACACTCGTGGGAGTCAATGGTCAGACCCTGGCACCTCGACGGTCTAGCAGTTAGACCGGAGCACCGTATGATTTCCCACACTGGATTCCTGTTGTCAGCTAGGCGCCTTGCACCTGACACCATCCTGCCCAGCTTCAAGACCCGTCGCGGCAACAAAACCGAGCACACCGACCAGGACATGGACATTTGGCTTCCTCAAGCCATGGGGCAGCGTCCAATCAGTGAGAAAAAACTGAGAAAGACTGTGCGCAAGGTTACTGGCGAGACAAAACCACGGCAGAATTAGCAGCGAAAAGAAAAGAGATTTAGATTGCGAAAACTAGCAGCGCTTGTCCTACCCGTAATGGTTCTAGCCGGATGCGCCCAGGGCCCAGCCGAACCACTGAGCTATGCAGAACTGATTGTTGGCATAGAGAGCAAGTGTGACCCGCACCAAACCGGAGCGGGGGCTGATCAGATCTCGGTTGAGGGTGCTATTGGAGAGCAGCCAGTTGTTACCTTCCCAGTTCCACTAAGTGGTTCCGGAATTGAAACGAACGTTGTTATCGAGGGCGACGGTGGCCCAATTGTTGGTGGCCAGCAGGTGCTACTTCACTTCATGGGATTCAACTCAAGTACTGGTGACGAACTTCAGGCCAGTGACTTCACCGGAACCGACTACATTCCTCAGGATCTTTACCCAGGGTCAGTACCAGACTTCTGTCATGCGCTTAGCGGAGTGCAGGTGGGGTCAAGGGTTGCAATTCTGCTAGATGCCGCCAACGCCCACGGAGGAGTTGGAATCCCAAGCCTTGGGATTTCAGAAACAGACGGCGTGATCTTCGTATTTGACATCATGGACGCCTATCTTCCAAGGGCAAATGGAGACAAGCAGGCAGCTGAAGCTGGAATGCCAACTGTCATCACGGCTCCGGATGGCCAGCCAGGGATTCAAATCCCAGCCAGCGACCCTCCTGCTGAATTTCAGCGAACCGTTCTGGTCGAAGGTGGCGGAGAAGCCATCGAGATTGGCGACAGCGTAGTTTTGCACTACACCGGATGGACTTGGGCAGGGGAGCAGTTCGACAGCTCTTGGGAGCGCATGGCGCCCGCAACCTTCCCCATCACCTATGACGGCCTGATTGAAGGCTTTGTGATGGCGCTGGACCAGGTGACGGTCGGATCTCAGGTGATTGCCGTTATCCCACCTGACTTGGGCTACGGAGACAGCTCGCAGGGCAGTATTGCTCCTGGATCGACACTGATCTTTGTAATCGACGTGTTAGGCAAATAGCTGATGACTCAGCCGGTGAGCAAGCAGAGCGCTGCAGAGCGATTGTTCACCCTGACCTGCTGCCTGATGGCCGCGCCTGTCATTGGTCTTAGCAAACGAGACATTTTTGCCTCGGTGTCCTCCTATGCCCAGCAGGCATCGGAAATGGCAAAAGAGAAAATGTTCGACCGCGACAAGACTGCCCTCAGGGACATGGGTGTGGCGCTCGAGGTGCTGGACTCGCTGAGTTTTGAAGAGGGCGACACTGCAAGGTATCGAGTTGCACGTGGCTCATTTTCGTGGCCTAAAGATTTCGTGATCAATGCAGAGCACTTGGCGCTTTTAGAGCTTGCCGCTAAAGCTTGGAACAATCAACTGCTGTCCAAGTCCGCACACTCTGGCCTCACCAGACTCAAGTCCCTTGGCGTTATGCAGACCTCCAGGGAGCTCTCCATCTTCACCCCAAGGTTGCTGGCTCAGCACGACAGCTTCGCACCATTGGCTGATGCTATCGCGAACTCAAACATGGTTGCCTTCGAATACCGGAAGCCAGACTCGGAGCAGACCGTGCGAGAGGTGAGTCCTCTCAAGCTTCGTTTCATCGAGGGCCAATGGGTGTTGCTAGCTAAACAGGGCACCCAGATTAAGAATTTTCTGCTCAGAAGAATCATTTCCAAGGTCACACCCCTGGATAACGCTTCGAAACCGGTTTCGGACGAGGAAGTGGCGCTAGCCGAGGCAGAGCTTGCCGACTTCGTTTCAAACAACAAGGCGGTTTTAGAAGTCGAACCCGACACCGAGGCCTGGTGGCATTTTGGAGGGCCGGAAGGCTCACAGGTGGAGATTCATTTCATGGACGAGGCCCTGCTGGCAGAAGACCTGATGGAGTTTGGTTCAGAGGTTCGGGTGCTCTCACCCGAATCCTTGGCAACGCGAATTCGGTCCGGTTTAGAAAGGGTGGTTCAAGTCCATGCCTAAGCAGGAACTGGATTCAGAGGAGCTATTTAACCTCGCGCTTTCCATCGTTGGCCTAGTGCTGCGAGACGGACCAATGCAGGTGAAGGAGCTCTCCGAGCACTTTGGCTTTTCAGAAAAGACAATTGTCAAAGCGGTCAAGACAATTGCAAACAGCGAAGACATTGGTCGGTTTGAGACGCACTTTTACGTGGACGAGGAACTGATTGACGAGGGAGAAGTTGACTTCTCGGCTGGCAGGTCCGCACTTTCAGAGCCGCCGGTGCTCTCGAAGCGCCAGACCACCTCGCTGGCTGCTGGCTTGGATTTTTTGGCCGCACTGCCACAGTTTTCGCAAAATTCAGCGCTGGCTCAAGTGAGGGGAATCATCGGGTCTGGAACAGAGCCGATCACCGACCTAGGTCTCAACGAAGACCAGCAGAGGCTGGAACCATTGCGGAGTGCGATTCTGAACAAGCAGCAAATAGTGGCTCAATATGTGAACCAACTGGGCCAGAAGTCATCCAGAGCGATTGACCCGCTGAGAATCGACTTTATAGGTCGCCGTCACTACCTCAGGGGCTGGTGTCACCTGAAACAGGAATTGCGCTCGTTTCGACTGGATCGAATCATTTACATAGAAGTCACTGACCAGGAAATTACCCAGCAGGGCAGTTCTGCCAGCATCCCTGAAGAAGTCTTCGGAGCGCTGGCTACTGAACTCACAGTTGAAATCACTGCAAGCTCAGAGGCCAGTGAGATTTTTTGGAACTTCCCGTCTTTTGACCTGAAGAAGGAAGCCAGCGGAAGCACCACCGGCAAAATTCAAGTTGGAAACCTACAGGCTCTGGGTCGGCACGTGAGTAGATATGGTGGCGAAGTGGTGGTGTTGGCGCCTCAGAGCGCTAGACAGGCTGTGAGCGAGTTTGCAAGGCTTGCAATGACTGGTTATGGCGGACCTGGGGATGAGGACTAAATGGGATTTTCTATTTGGCTGGTGATACTGGCTTCGGCAGCTGGCAGCTATTTTTTGCTGTTGCGCGGCTACCGGTTCATGTTGTCGCTAAAGAGCCTGCGCCAAGAAGTTGAGCGCAGTCAGGCACTGATTGCTGCGGCACAGGATTTTGATGAGATTGAACTTAACGAGCCTGTTGCAAACTCGGGCGCGGATTTGCTAAAACTGCTTCGCCAGAGGCATAGAATCAAAACCGACAGGGAAAAGCGCGCCGAGCAAAGAAGGCGTAGACTCATCCACAGAATTAGTGAAATCGAAATAGATAAGAGGTAGGTATGAGACTTCAGGGCTGGGAATGGATAATTATTCTTGCGATCGTGCTTCTGCTATGGGGAGCACCGAAGCTTCCAGCTTTGGCGAAGAGCGCAGCGCAATCAATGAGAATTTTCAAGAAGGAAATCAACAAGAACGGCGAAGCACCAGCGGGTGCTGCTGAGGCTGAGGCCCCTGAAGCTGAGAGCGCAAAGGCGAAGGCGCCTAGCGAGAGCGAGAAGAACAAAGACTAATGTTCCGGCGCAAAAACAAAGAGCGCCGAATGAGCCTTTCCTCTCACCTAAGAGAGTTCAGGGTTCGTATCTCATGGTCGGCGGGGTTCATAATCGCCGGCACCGTTATCGGCTGGTTCTTATTCGACCCAGTATTTAAAATTCTTCAGGCACCGCTGTTGGAAGTTACCCAAGAGCGTGGCATCGAAGCCATCGTGAACTTTGGAACCGTGGTTTCTGCCTTTGACCTGAGAATTCAAATTTCCATTTTCTTGGGCGTGATCATGACTGCGCCAGTTTGGCTGTGGAACCTGTGGGCGTTTGTGGCCCCAGGACTCAAAGCCAAGGAGCGCAAGTACACGATCGGTTTCGTGGTTTCGGCGCTTCCGTTGTTCTTGCTTGGTACCTACCTAGCTTGGACTGCGCTTCCTGGATTCGTGGTGGTCCTGATTGGATTCACCCCTGAGGGCAGCTCGAACGTTATTAACGCCGCCGAATACATCCTGTTCGCAATTCGCATCCTGCTTATTTTTGGACTTGCCTTTGTGATGCCGGTTGTGCTGGTTCTGATGAACTTCGCAGGCCTGGTTTCAGGACGTGGAATTCTCAAGTCCTGGAGGTTGGCGGTGTTTATCATTGCAACCGTTTCGGCCCTTGCAACCCCGACGGCAGAACCGATGTCAATGTTTTTGCTAATGGCCCCACTAACAGCGCTGTTCTTCACCGCAGTTGCTGTTGCAATGGCAAATGACAAGCGAAGAGCCCGCAAGCTGGCAAAGTTTGTCGATGATGACCTCGAAGTCGAATGAGGCCTCCCCGGCTGAGCGCTATAAACGCGCAAAATCAAAGGCTGGGAACCCCGAGTTCGAATTTTTCACCCACGAACTGCGCTTTCCGCTAGACGACTTCCAAGAACGAGCCTGCCTAGCGCTAGAGGCTGACTACGGCGTATTGGTTGCAGCGCCGACCGGTGCTGGTAAAACGGTTATCGGTGAGTTTGCAATTCATTTAGCGCTATCAAAGGGCCAAAAGGTCTTCTACACAACACCAATCAAGGCCCTGAGCAATCAGAAGTTTGCTGAGCTAGTTGCCAGGTATGGCAAAGAGCGGGTTGGACTGCTGACCGGGGACACGAACAACAACTCTGAGGCGGAGATTGTTGTCATGACCACCGAAGTGCTTCGCAACATGATCTATGCCAATAGCACGACGCTTATGTCGCTGGGCTATGTGGTTATGGATGAGGTTCACTACCTGGCCGACCGATTCAGGGGAGCGGTGTGGGAGGAAGTCATTCTCCACCTTCCAAAGGATGTCAAGGTGGTTTCACTTAGCGCAACGGTTTCCAACGCCGAGGAGTTTGGGGCATGGCTTGGCGAGGTGCGTGGAAACACCCAGGTGATAGTCTCTGAAATCAGACCGGTCCCGCTTCACCAACACGTGATGTTCGGCGATGAACTTCTGGAGCTGTTTGAAGCCGGCAGCAATCAGATGCGGGTCAATCCAGAGTTGGCACAAAAACATCAGGCCCGACAGCGAGCCCCGCATCGAGGCTCCAAACACCAACCGAAGTCAAACTACCGCGGACAGGACCGACGTTTTCCAAGGCTTGAAAAGCCTGACGTGGTGGAGACCCTGGATCGGGCTGACCTGCTACCAGCCATATTTTTCATTTTTTCCAGGGTTGGTTGCGAGGCATCAGTAACGGCATGCCGCCGAGCCGGGGTTCGGCTTACCAGTCGCGAGGAAGCGCTAGAAATTCGCAGAATCGCTGAGGCTAGATGCAGTTCGATTGCGGACGAAGACCTTGATACCTTGGGCTACTTTGACTGGCTCTCCTCACTGGAACGTGGCTACGCCGCGCACCATGCGGGCATGCTGCCGGCATTCAAGGAGGTAGTTGAAGAGTTGTTCTTGAGAAAACTAGTGCGGGTGGTTTTTGCGACCGAAACCCTGGCACTGGGAATCAACATGCCGGCTAGAACCGTTGTCTTGGAGCGACTAGATAAATTCAACGGGGAGTCAAGGGTGTCAATCACGGCAGGGGAGTACACCCAGCTGACCGGGCGAGCAGGCCGTAGAGGAATTGACACCGAGGGTCACTCAGTGATTCTTTGGGGGCAGCAGCTTGACCCAAACATGGTTGCGGGGCTTGCCTCAAAGCGAACCTACCCGCTCAATAGCTCTTTCAGACCCACCTACAACATGGCCGTAAACCTGACTAGTGCTTTTGGTGCGCAGCGAGCAAGCAAGGTTCTGGAGCGTTCATTCGCGCAGTTTCAAGCAGATCGCTCGGTAGTTGGATTAGCCCAGGTTATCTCGGAGAAGCAGGCCTCTCTGGTGGGCTATGAGGAGGCAATGGCCTGCCACCTTGGAGACTTCATCGAATACTCGGCCCTTAGGCGGCAGATATCCGACCTGGAGCGAAGGGGAGCGACTCTCAGGCAGCGGGGCGGTAAGGACATTCGCCAAACCAAGGGCATGCGGCAACACGAGTCGAAGATTGCCGACCTGAAGCGGACTCTGCGTTCCCACCCGTGCCACGCATGCAGTGAGCGCGAAGCGCACGCCAGGTGGGGTGAGCGATATCAAAAACTTAGGAAAGAGATCGATGGCGCCGTTGCCCAAATCGAGTCTCGAACCAATCAGGTGTCGAAGATTTTCACGAGGATCTGTGACCTACTTCAGGATCTTGACTACATGCAGCCGGACGGGGATGACTTGGAAATCACCGAGTCCGGGCAGCGATTGGCAAAGATCTACGGAGAACGTGACCTATTGATCGCGCAGTGCATAAATCAGGGCACCTGGAAAAGCCTAGACCCTGCATCCCTTGCCGCAATGGCTGCTGCGCTTGTTTTTGAAAACCGTCGTGACGACGGTGATTACGAACCAAAGCTTCCCAAGGGACATTTCAGGGACGCTCTGGATGCCACTGAGGCGATTCAGCTGGACCTGGCCGAACTTCAAGACAAGTATCAACTTCCCGAAGAGACACCGCTAGACCTTGGCCTGTCCTATTCGATCTTCCGCTGGGCGACCGGGGCGAGGCTTGATGACGTCCTGAAATCATCCGGCCTTTTGGCTGGAGATTTCATTAGATGGTCCAAGCAAATCATTGACCTATTGGACCAACTTGCTCAGGGAGCCGACCCGGTGGTGGCAGAGACCGCCTATAAGGCAATGGATCAGGTTAAACGAGGAATTGTGGCATACAGCTACTACATGTAGCTCTTAGGCTATTGCTGTGAGATTCAAGGAACTGATTTGGCGAATACCGCTGGCAATTGTCGGCGGGCTTGTCGCGCTTTACGCATTTCCCACCGAATCAATCTGGATTCTGGCACCGATAGTGCCAGCGATTATTCTGCTGGCAACACTTGGACTTGGATTCTGGCAGGCAAGTTTTGTCGGGTTCATTGCTTCTCAAGCTTTTTACATCGCCCACATCGAGTGGATAGCGCTCTACCTGGGGCCGGTGCCATTGATCGCCTTGAGCACTCTAATGTCTTTTTACTTTGCACTTGGCGTTGGCCTAACCGCCTGGGTGTACAAAAAATGGCGTCCCAAGAAACTCCAGCTGCTGACCTTTGCGCTAGCAAGCGCATCAATTTGGACCTTCCGCGAATTTCTAGCAAACAACTTCCCCTACGGCGGGTTTCCCTGGTCAAGACTTGCGATGACGCAGCCTGGAAGCTTCATGAACCAGTGGGTCTATCTGGGTGGACTGTCGCTACTTAGCTTCATGCTTGCATTTTTTGGTTCGGTGCTGGCGCTCTGGTTTCTTCACAGGCGCGGCCGGAATGCCCTTTCTAAGCTCCCGGCTCTAATCGCACTCGGGTCTGTAGTTGCGGTGCCTCTGATTATCCTGATGCTGAACAACCCGACCCCGGTTGGTCAGAAGACGATTGCAGCGGTTCAAGGAAATGCCAATGCTGGGCTATTTTCAAATCTAAGTCGGGGCACGATTCTCGATAATCACCTAAGTGCCTCGGAGCTTGTGTTTGAGTCACCGCTGAGTGGTGAAATTGACCTTCTGGTGTGGCCAGAGAATGCTTCCGATATTGATCCGCTACGGGATGAAGCTGCTGCCAAAAAGGTGGATGATTTAGCGGCACGAGTCGGTGCTCCGTTCGTTTTTGGCACCATCACCAGTCGTGGCGGAGAAAGCTACAATTCAACGCTTATGTGGCGGCCAGGCATTGGAGCCGTCGACTACTACGACAAAACCCAGCCGGTGCCTTTTGCCGAGTACGTTCCAGACCGAGCTTTCTGGAGATTCTTCGCTCCGGAGTTGATTGACCTGGTGCCCCGCGGCTTCAGCTTCGGTGTTAGAGACGGAATTTATGAGGTGTCCGAGGATTTCGTAGCAGGTTCACTTATTTGCTTTGAGATTGCCGAAGATTCAATCCAGCGAGACCTGGTGACTGGGGGAGCGCAGCTGATTCTGTCGCAGACTAACAATGCTGATTTTGGCTACTCGGACGAGACCTTCCAGCAAGCAGGCATTGCACAGCTCAGGGCCATCGAAACAGGTCGGGCAGTTGTAAACACCTCCACCGTTGGGCTCTCTGCCATTTACCTGCCAACCGGAGAAGTACTGAGCGAACTTGAGTGGTATCAACCGGGCGCAATGGTTGAACAAGTGCCGCTGTTTGATCACACCACCCCGGCCATGGTTGTCGGAGCAGGTTTTGAGTACCTAAATGGGGCGGTGGTCATCGGGCTAATTGCCCTGTTCAGAATCAGGAAGACAAGACGTTGAAAGTCTGTGTCCTGATGCCCACCTACAACGAAATGGGCCCGCTAACACAGACCGTTGAGGCCGTGGTTCAAGTTGCCCCAGACCTAGATTTATTGATTATCGATGACAATTCGCCCGATGGAACCGGAGACCTGGCGGACCTGCTTGCCAATAAGCATCCGCAGCTGCGTGTCCTGCATCGTCAAGCGAAGCAGGGCCTTGGCAGGGCCTACATAGCTGGCTTTGAATGGGCTATTGAGAACGGTTATGACTTCATAGTGCAGATGGATGCCGACGGTAGTCATCGGCCTGATGATCTGCCGCTCGTGGTGGAAGCCGCAGCGGAGAATCGACTTGTAATTGGCTCGCGTTGGGTTCCCGGGGGAGCGGTGCTGAATTGGCCTTGGTATAGGCAGTGGATCTCTCGCGCCGGAAATCTTTACGCGAGATTGACTCTCAGAAGCCACGTCAAAGACATTACAGCCGGCTTTCGCTGCTATCCGGTTAGCTTCCTAACCGGTCTCGAGCTAGAACTGGTTCGAGCGCAAGGCTATGGATTTCAAATTGAGATGACAAAGCTTGCCCAGGACAGTGGGGTAGCGGTTGAAGAAGTCCCCATTACCTTCGTAGAGCGAGAATCAGGGGTCAGCAAGATGACCTACAAAATTATCTTTGAGGCATTTTGGCTCTGCACAAAATGGGCTTTTAGGCGCTGAGTTGGCCTTCGGAGCGACGCCTTCTCATGCTGGTTAGCATTTCCTGGAGCAGCTCTTCAAGCTCCTCTTCAGTTCTGCGTTCCTTCACCATGTCATAGTGAGATCGAACACCGTCTTCTTCTTCCTGTTCGCGCACCAAGATCTCGCCATCAATCATGCGAGTCGCTAGCGCCTGACACTGCTGGCACTGCCAGAGTTCAGGAAGTTCAACATTCTCAGCGAAAACCAAGTTGAACTGGTGCTGATTTGGGCAACGGAAGCTGACCAGTTGCCTGGCGGACAGCTCAATTCCAACATCGCTTTCAAGAGACTGGGACCCCAGTCGCATTCCGCGCATAGATTCTGACATTTATTCCTCCGTTGGAGGGTTCAACCCGAGAGCAGGGAAGTAATTCCCCCTGGCGGGTTTCTCACAGCTTGGTCACAGAATGGAACTTAGATCGGTCCTGTCGGTGACAATCCCGCTGGCTCCAATTGCAAGCAGTTCTCTCATTTGAGGTTGGTCATTCACGGTCCAAAAATGAACCTCGACATCGTGCTTGGCCATCGCTTGGATGAACCCTTGATCTCGAAAAGTGATTGATCCGTAGCGCAGCGGGAGTTGCAGGGCATCGATGTCCTTGGTCAGTGCTTTCAGGCCGAGTCCACCGAAAAATCTGTAGGAAGACCAAATTTGGAGAACATTTGCCATTGAGCCGCTAGTTGCGACCGGTTTTGACAAAGCTGACAGAGCGGCACTGCGCCTGCGATTGGAAAAACTCGAAACCAGCACACGATGATGGGCGCTAGTTTCTTCGATCGCCTGCACAGTGGGCAGGATTGCGTTTTTTGCCTTGATGTCGATGTTTAGTTTGGCACCATCAAGCTTCACCAAAACTTCTCTAAGCGAAGGTATTTTGCCGCCGTTTTGAAGGCTTACCTCCTGAATTTCAGCAAATGTAAGCTCAGAGACCTTTGCGTCTATTTGGCATAGTCGCTTCAGGTCAGTGTCGTGAAACAGCACCGCCACTTGGTCAGCGGTTGCTTGAGCGTCGGTTTCGATAAAACCAGCACCAAGGGCCAGTGCTGCGCGAAAGGCCTCGATTGTGTTCTCGTCCAGGCTGGCGTCATTGAAGCTGAATCCTCGATGGGCGAAAACCCGCGGTTTGGGGGAGGAAAAGTAGTCTGTTTTGGCCACGTAATCCTCCTTGAATGCTCTACTGTTGGCTCGTGGTCAAGTCTAGGTTCATCTATCGCTTTCTTAAGCTGAATTTTGGTCTTGCCATCTACGGCGCCGGACTGGGAATGATGGTTCATGCCGGAATTGGTATCCCGCCCTGGGATGTTTTAGCTCAGGGGCTTTCCCTGCAAACCAGCCTTAGTTTTGGGCAGGCAACAATTGCCGTGAGCCTGATTGTGATGCTGTTTTGGATTCCGCTGCGGGTTAGACCAGGCATTGGTTCGGTGTTGAACGCGATCCTGGTTGGATTGTTCGCCGACATCACAATGCCGCTGCTGCCAGATTTTGACCTTTACTGGCAAAACGTGCTGCTGTTTATCGGCGGACTCCTGGTAATTTCCTTTGCGACCGGGCTTTACATCTCCTGCGGTTTCGGAAAAGGACCGCGAGACGGGCTCATGATGGGGCTGGCACAAAAGTTCAATCAACCATTCTGGATAACAAGAACCAGCGCTGAAATCATCGTTGTGACAATTGGCTTCCTGCTTGGCGGACAAGTGCGCGAGGGAACGCTGATTTTTGCTCTATCAATTGGGTATTTGAACCAGCTAGCGATGCGGCTGTTTGGTTTAGCTGATAAATCCGGTCGAGTATAGGGGCCAGCAGCCTGAAGGCCACACCGGAGGATGTACATAAAGCCGATAATAAACATTATGTCAAGTAGTAAGAATCCGTGTCTCCCCGGCCCTGTGGTTCTTTGGCTTAGATGGTTTGGGTGAGAAACGACCAGTGTTTGGTTTTCGCTAACGCCGCACCAGAAGTCAGGGCCGTCTGCGCCATAGCAAACGCAACGCTGAGTCGCTGATTGATTTCTGTTTCAGACTCCTTTGAGTCCTTTGCCAAGTCGTAAGCAGTAATTCCCACGGCAGCATTTAGGCAGACAATGTCCGAGATCGCCTTGGAATTTTGAAATTCCTCTCCCGAAAACAGCTTTTTGGCAATTTGAGCGTTGTGCCGTGCATCGCCACCGAGAAGCGCGTCAACTGAGACCCGTTCAATCCCGATCTCTCTGGCATCAAAGGTGAAGGTCTCGATTGCGCCCTTGGAAACCTGCCAAATCGCATTATCGGAGGTTGTGCTGAGTTCATCCAAGCCGTCATTTGACCTGAAAACAATTGCAGTTCTGCCTCTAGTTGCCAACTCAGCAGCCATCAACGGTGCGATTTCAGCATCGGCCACCCCGAGTGCCGTAGCAATTGGTTGTGCCGGGTTAGCCAAAGGACCTAAGAAGTTGAAGGTGGTTGGCACACCAAGTTCTTTCCTGGCTGGCGCCACGTGGCGCATTGCCGGATGAAAAACCGGAGCAAAGAAGAATGTGATTCCCTCTTTTGCAAAGACCTGCGCCACCTGGGATGGCGAAAGGTCCAATCTAATGCCCAGCTCCTCAAGCATTTCCGAAGAACCGGTTTTCCCAGACGCACTTCGGGATCCGTGCTTCAAAACAGGCACGCCGGCAGCTGCGGCAACAATCGATGCCATCGAGCTGATATTCACGGTTCCGACTAGGTCTCCCCCGGTACCAACGATGTCTAGAGCATCGCTGCCGGTTTCAAGCTTGACTGCGTTGTCCAGCATCACATCTACGAGCCCAGTAAGCTCCTGGACCGTCTCGCGCTTTGATCTCAACGCCATCATGAAGGCCCCCATTTGAGCCAACGAAGCTCGACCATGCATGATTTCACTCATTGCCCAACTGGCTTGCCCCTGAGTGAGATTATGCCCCCCGACAAGGACCGAAAGCACTTCAGGCCAACTGAAATTTGTCATCTGATGAGTCTAGTCAGCCCAAAGAGCCACCGACTCGGAAAAAAGTTGCCAAACCTTGGGGTTTTTGGGACTCTGAACCAACTGTGTCGGGTAAACTTGGGGACATGACTGCTACCTCTACCCCTATGCCCCCGATGGCAATTAATAGGCCGAATTCAACCTCGGTGGGAACAATCGTTTGGCTAGGTAGCGAGGTTATGTTCTTCGCTGGCCTTTTCGCTATGTACTTCAGCCTCAGGGCAGGCGCACCGGACCTTTGGGCCAATGACACTCAGATTCTGAACGTGCCATTTGCTCTTATTAACACCCTGATTTTGGTTGCCAGCTCTTTTACGGCACAGTTTGGCGTATTTGCGGCGGAGCGACTTCAGCCACGAAGAACCGGCAACTCCCCTGCTAAGTGGGGAATGGTGGAGTGGTTCTTCCTAACCTACGTAATGGGAGCAATCTTCGTAGCAGGTCAGGTTTGGGAATACGCCACTCTAGTTTCGGAGGGCATCGCCTTGAGCTCAAACTCCTACGGGTCTGCCTTCTACATCACCACTGGTTTTCACGCGCTGCACGTTACAGGCGGCTTGATCGCCTTCCTGTTGATCATTGGCCGCGCCTACGCAGCAAAGAACTTTGGCCACAAGGAAGCGACCAGCGCAATCGTCGTTTCTTACTACTGGCACTTCGTTGACGTCGTTTGGATCGGCCTCTTCGTCGTTGTCTACATCCTGAAATAGCAAATAATGGAGAATCAGTTGAACTCAGCTAAACCAATGCGCCGCAGACCATGGGCCGCAGGCCTGGTCGTCTTTTTTGGACTAGTCCTATCAGGTGGTGGTTACGCAGCAGCTACGAACGTAGTGCAGTCAGACATCGGCTCAGCTGAGCAAATAGACGAGGGCCGCAAGCTGTTTTTGGCCAACTGTGCTTCTTGTCACGGCACCAACGGTGAAGGTGCCATTGGTGGCCCGAGCCTGATTGGCGTCGGCGCAGCATCAGTAGATTTCCAGGTTGGAACCGGTCGTATGCCTGGCCAGGCTTCTGGCCCACAGCTTTACAAGAAGCCAGTGCAGTTCACTGAGGAGCAGATTGCAGCTATGGCTGCCTACGTTGCTTCACTGGCACCTGGACCGGCTATCCCGGATGAGGAATATCTAAGAGGAGATGGTGACCCAACTCACGGTGGCGAGCTGTTCCGCATCAACTGCGCGATGTGCCACAACGCCGTTGGTGCTGGAGGAGCGCTTACCGAGGGTAAGTTTGCACCTTCATTGGCTGGCGTTAGCGCCAAGCACACCTACGAGGCCATGGTCACAGGCCCACAGAACATGCCGGTTTTCAACGACACAAACCTCACTCCTGAGGACAAGAAAGACATCATCACCTACCTGAAGTACGTTGAGGAAAATGATTCCGTGGGCGGATTTGAACTTGGTTCAATCGGTCCGGTAGCAGAGGGATTATTTACCTGGATCTTCGGGTTAGGTTTCATCATCGCCATCACCGTATGGCTCGGGGCAAAGTCGAATTAGGAAATAGCAATGAGTGAACTAGAAAAGCGCTACTCCCCTGGCTTGGCCGCGCAAACCAAGAGGCCAATCGAAGATCCGGGCATCGAGCCACACCGGGTCCGCATGACCGACAAGAGCGAAAAGCACGCTCGCACTGCCGAAAAGCAGATTGCAGCGATGTTCGGCGTCAGTGTCATCGGCGCAATCATTGCCATCTGGGGCTTCTTTGCGTTCCCGATTGTCGATGGCGACCTATCTGCAACCAGAAACAACTCACTTTGGATGGGCCTAGGTATGGCCCTATCTATGCTTGGAATCGGCTTCGGAGCCGTGCACTGGGCAAAAACACTGATGCCTGACAACGAGGTTTCTGAACTGCGGCACCAAGCCCGCTCATCAGAGGAAACTCGTGCGCAAGCGCTTGAGGTTGTGAAGCTTGCCGATGGTGAATCCGGTTTTACTCGCAGGAAACTGATTCGTCGCACGATGTACGGAGCGCTTGCATTCTTCCCAATTCCAGGAATCATCATTTTTGGTGACCTTGGACCAGTTGTGGGTGACACTCTTCGCCACACCATGTGGAAGTCAGGCACCAGGCTTGCTAAGGATCCAACTGGTATTCCAATCAAGGCCTCTGATGTCACAATCGGCTCTGTTTTCCACGTGATCCCTGAGGGCCTAGAGGACCTCGAGGAACACAAGCTAGAGGAGAAGGCTAAAGCAGCTGTGCTGCTAGTGCGCGTGAACCCTGAAGATCTAAACGAAGATCCTGCCAAGGCAGACTGGAGCTACCAGGGAATCGTGGCTTACTCAAAGATTTGCACCCACGTTGGATGCCCTGTTGCGCTCTACGAGCAGCACACCCACCACCTACTTTGCCCTTGCCACCAGTCAACATTCGACTTGGCAAACCACTGTGAGGTTGTATTCGGACCTGCTTCCAGGCCGCTTCCACAACTTCCGATCACCGTTGACGCAGAGGGCTACCTAGTAGCTCAGAGCGACTTCTTAGAGCCTGTAGGACCATCATTCTGGGACATGAGGAAATAATGACAAACACAACTGAGCAAAAGCAGGGTTTTGTTGGAGGCACCGCGAATTACCTTGACGAACGTCTAGGTCTTGGCGCAGTAGTCAAGGGCTTTGGAAGAAAGATCTTCCCTGATCACTGGAGCTTCATGCTCGGTGAAGTTGCCATGTACAGCTTCGTCATTTTGGTCCTCTCCGGAACCTTCCTGACTTTCTTCTACCAGCCATCAATGGCTGAGGTTCACTATGACGGCAGCTACGCACCTCTAAAAGGTGCCCAGATGTCAATTGCGTACGCCTCCAGCTTGGACATTAGCTTCGACATCCGTGGCGGTCTAATCATGCGTCAGGTGCACCACTGGGCTGCCCTGTTGTTTGTGGCTGCAGCCGGACTTCACATGTTGCGCGTGTTCTTCACTGGAGCTTTCCGCAAGCCTCGTGAGCTGAACTGGGTTGTCGGATTCCTACTGTTCCTTATGGGAATGGCAGCGGGCTTTACCGGCTACTCACTGCCGGACGACCTTCTTTCTGGAAACGGTCTTCGAATCATCGATGGCATGATCAAGGGAATCCCAGTTATTGGACCAGCGGTTAGCTCCGGCTTCTTCGGCGGCGAGTTCCCGGGCACTGAAGTTGTTGCAAGGCTCTACAGCCTCCACATCATGATTGTCCCAGCACTGATTATCGTTCTAATGGGTGTCCACCTGATGATGGTTGTCATTCACAAGCACACCCACTACTCGGGTCCTGGTCGCCGCGATGACAACGTCGTTGGCTACCCACTGATGCCTGTTTATGTTGCTAAGGCCGGTGGATTCTTCTTCTTGGTATTCGGAGTGATTGCTGCCATTGCCGCAACCTTCACTATCAACCCAATCTGGAACTACGGACCATATGACCCATCCCCTGTTTCCGCAGGAACTCAGCCTGACTGGTACATCGGATGGCTCGATGGCGCGCTGCGTCTGGCTCCCTCTGGTTGGGATGTCGTAATCGCAGGATTCGTGATCCCAATGGGCGTCATGGTTCCGCTGGTAGTTTCACTAGTCTTCTTGGCCCTTGTTGCTGCCTACCCATTCATCGAGAACTGGGTGACCAAGGACAAGCGTGAGCACCACGTTCTAGATCGCCCGAGAAATGCACCGACTCGCACCGCTATCGGTGCAGCTGGCGTGACCTTCTACGGCGTACTCTGGGCCGGTGCATCCACAGACTTGATCGCCACCAACTTCCAGATGTCACTGAACCAGGTTCTGACAGCCATGCAGATTCTTCTGATTCTCGGGCCAGTCATTGCCTACTGGGTGACAAAGCGTGCCTGCCTGTCACTTCAGCGCAAGGACCGCGAGATGGTGCTTCACGGCCGCGAAACCGGTCGAGTTGTCCGCTTGCCTCATGGTGAATACATCGAGGTTCATGAGCCAGTAGACAAGTACGAATTGTGGAAGCTAGTTGACTTCAAGGAGTACGAACCAGTGCTTCCAAGGCCTAACGCTAGCGGAAAGATCACAGTTGGCAACAGACTGCGATCCGCTATCTCACGCCTTTACTTCGAGGACAGAATCGCGCCAGTGTCGAAGGCTGAGTACGAGCTTGCTCACGCCGATCACGCACCAGCGATCGACGACAAGCCAAAGTCAAAGCGGAAGCAAAAGGCTCTGACCAAGTAATTTATTAGAGAAGTTAGAAACCGGCCTGAGAGCAATCCTCTTGGGCCGGTTTTCTATTTGTAGAGATTTGTGTGCTCCAAGGATTTCCTCGAGCTGATCAAGTGGGTGCTTACCACAGGGATTACAGAAGCTGCTTGCGGTGCTAGCTGATCTGTGCGAGCTGTTCTGCGGTGGTTAGGACGCTGGCAAACTCTCCATCAAGGTTCGCTGCCGTCATCCTCATTACCTCGGCTCCTGGAATCACTGAACCATCCTTGCTCACCAGGTCGAATGCGTCTGTGGCATCAATTACGAAGTTTGTCTGGAAGCCCAGGTTTCCGGCCATGCGCGCCGTTGTCTCACAGCAAAAGTTAGTTGTTATGCCGCATATCACCAGCTGGCGGTGGTTATGACGATCGAGTAGGAGCCTCAGATCTGGTGTGCCGTAAAAGGCTGAATTAACGCTTTTCTGGATTACCGGGTGGCCCTTGTCGTGAAGAAAATCCACAAGCCTGTTTCCGGCGTTTCCAGGAAACAGCGGTGAATCTGGATCCTTGGAATTGTGCTTGACAACCACAATTGGCAGGCCCTTTTCGCGCCACGCTTCTACCAGGGCCTTGATGTTTTCCAGAGCCTTAGGGTTGACGCCACTCCCCCAATAATCAGAGTCGGAAAACCCCTGTTGGGCGTCTATAACAAGCAGTACCGGAGCTTTACTCATTTAGTGGGCGTGAGCGCCGCGGCTGTATTCATATACGAATCCAACCACTGCAACCACCGCGAATGGAAGCGCGATAAAGGTCAGCCACCAGCCCGGAACAGCCAGCGAAAGGAATGCTAGTCCACACGCAAGGCCAAGCATCAGCGGCCACCAACTCCAAGGGCTGAAAAATCCAACCTCACCCGCGTCTTCGCTGATTTCACCGTCGAGACGATCCTCTGGCAGCTCGGCGGTCCGTCGCATTCCGCTGTAAAGGTAGAAGGCAATAAAGAGCGAAAGCATGACGGTTAGGCCAATCGCCACGGTTCCGATTGGCTCAACTGCACCGAAGTAAATGTCAGACCAAATCGCGTAGGCGATTGTTGCCAGCGCGAAGTACGTTGCCATCACAAGAAGTACGACTATGTTCGATCGCATTAGCTGATGCCTTCCTTCGAGTAGGAAGCCTTAGCTTCAGGTGCGGCGTGTTCTGGGTAGTTCAGGTCAAAAGCAGGCGACTCTGAACGAATTCTTGGAATTGAGTGGAAGTTGTGTCGAGGGATAGGCGACTCGGTTGCCCACTCCAAAGACCTTCCGTAACCCCAAGGATCCTTCAGCTCCACCATCTTGCCGTGGCGCGCTGTGATCCAGACGTTGAAGAAGAAAGGGATCATCGACAGTGCAAGGAGCGCCGCTCCAGCTGTCGAAATGAGGTTCATTTCGGTGAATCCATCCTCAGGCAGATAGGTCGCATAGCGCCTAGGCATGCCGACCACTCCCAGCCAGTGCTGGATCAAGAAAGTTGTGTGGAAACCAATGAACAGAATCCAGAAGTGAATCTTTCCAAGACGCTCGTTTAGCATCTTGCCTGTGAACTTTGGCCACCAGAAGTAGAAACCGGCGAACATTGCAAACACAACTGTTCCGAAGACCACGTAGTGGAAGTGAGCAACCACAAAGTAGCTGTCGGAGATGTGGAAGTCCAAGGCAGGAGAAGCAAGAATAACTCCGGTCAATCCTCCAAATACGAAGCTGACTAGGAACCCTAGACTCCAAAGCATCGGGGTTTCGTAGGTTATCGAGCCGCGCCAGAGCGTACCAATCCAGTTGAAAATCTTCACGCCCGTAGGGACGGCGATCAACATCGTGGTGAACGCGAAGAATGGTAATAGCACCTGACCAGTCACGTACATGTGGTGAGCCCAAACTGTCATGGACAGCGCTGCGATGGCGATAGTTGCGTAAACCAAGGTCTTGTAGCCAAAGATTGGCTTACGGCTAAAGACCGGAAAGATCTCCGAGACAATTCCGAAGAACGGAAGCGCAATGATGTAAACCTCTGGGTGCCCAAAGAACCAGAACAGGTGCTGCCACAGCATCGCTCCCCCGTTTTGAGGATCAAAAACGTGCGCCCCGAATACCCTGTCGGCACCCAGCGCGAACAAAGCCGCCGCAAGTGGCGGGAACGCCATGATGACAAGAATCGATGTGACAAGCGTGTTCCAGGTGAAAATCGGCATGCGCCACATGGTCATACCTGGTGCTCGCATGGTGATGATGGTGGTGATGAAGTTCACTCCACCAAGAATTGTTCCAAAACCAGACAGGGCAAGACCAAATACCCAGAGGTCACCACCAATTCCCGGAGAGAAAGTGGTGTTCGAAAGCGGTGCGTAGGCGAACCACCCGAAGCTTGCAGCTCCCTGTGGCGTGAAGAATCCAGAAACGGCAATCAAGCTACCAAAGCTGAAGAACCAGTAGGCAATTGCGTTCAGTCTTGGGAAAGCAACGTCCGGTGCTCCAATTTGGACCGGCATCAAAACGTTGGCAAAGCCTGCAAACAGTGGAGTTGCAAACATCAAGAGCATGATAGTTCCGTGCATGGTGAACAGCTGGTTGTACTGCTCCTTGGTTGCAACAATCTCGAGTCCAGGAAGCGCCAGCTGCGCCCTGATAACCAGAGCCATGACGCCACCGAGCAGGAAGTATAGGAAGGAAGTAATTAGGTACAGATACCCAATCTTCTTGTGGTCGGTTGTAGTCAGCCAGTCAACAAGAATCTGACCTTTTGTGCGCTTTGGCACGAATGAGGTTGGGTTTTTGACTGTCTCGGTAATCGTTGCCATTAGCCTTCGCTCCTAATCGCTGGGTCTCCACCAGGAAGATTTTGGTTTCGGTCATACTCGGTTGAAAGCTGACCAACATTGCCCCGAGCTGCCAAGGAGGCCATCTGGGAATCGTATTCGGCCTGAGAGACCACCTTGACGTTGAACAACATCATCGAGTGATACTCACCGCAAAGCTCTGCACACTTACCGACGTACGCTCCCTCCTTCATTGGAGTGAAATACATCTTGTTAGTGACACCGGGGAACATGTCCTTTTTGTACAGGAAGTCGATTACCCAGAATGAGTGAATAACATCGCGAGAGCTCAAGTCGATCTGGACCGACTTGTTCACTGGCAAGTAAAGGGTTGGCAGCGTTTCAAAGACATTCTCTTCGGTGCCGGTGAACTGGGCTTGGATGCCGCTGTCAAAGGTGTTCTCGTCAACGTAGTTGAAGTCCCAGCTCCACTGCTTCGCAATTACTTCGATGTGGACATCAGGATTCTCAGTTTTGGCCTCAATTGCAGTCATGTCCCTGGCGGTAAAGGCGAAGAAGCCAAGTACCAAAATCAGTGGAACCACTGTGAACAAAGTCTCAATTGGGAGGTTGTAGCGAAGCTGAGCAGGCATTCCGGTCTCGCCCTTGCGGCGACGGTAAACAATTAGTGCCCAGGCCATTAGACCCCAGGAAGCGACTCCAACAGCCAGTAGCACAATCCAGGATGTGGTCCACAGGCCGATAATTCGGTCGGTGTGGTTGGTAACTCCGGAGGCGTCAGGCAAAAAGCCGCGCTGTGCCTCTGGGCTACATCCAGCCAGAAGTAAAGATATGCCGGAAATAACTGCGATTGCAGCTACGCGAGAACGGTTTTTACTCAATGGAACATCCTTCTAAAGTCGCTTCAGACGTACCAATTCTAACCGACCAAGGTCCGCACACGAGCCATAAACTCGGGATTAGCTAAATGAATCTCCGCAGGCGCAGCTGCCTTCAGCGTTGGGATTGTCGATTGTGAAGCCCTGTTTTTGGATTGTGTCCTCAAAATCGATTGAGGCACCGTCTAGATAAGGAACGCTCATTGGGTCTACGACCACCTGAACGCCATCAAAATCAACGATTGCGTCAATTTCTTCTAGCTGCTCATCGAAGAACAGTTGGTAAATCAGACCGGAACAGCCACCAGGCTGAACCGAAACCCTAAGGCGCAAGTCGTCTCGGCCCTCTCCCGCTAGCAGCGAGCGAACCTTTGATACGGCTGTGTCGGTGAGCTTTACACCGTGAGTTGCTACCTGTGTCATTGTTTACCTCCGTCAGCTAGTTTAACCGCTATCTGGTCATCTCATTCCCGTTTAGCAACATCAGAGCCTGGGCAAGTATGGCCCGACGCAGCGTTGGAAGATGCTGTGACTCATTCGGAGAATGAGCCCGCGAATCAGGCTCTTCGACCCCAGTAACCAGAATTTCGGCATTCGGGAACTGCTCAGCGAATTCTGAGATAAAGGGAATCGAGCCACCAATTCCGATATTGACGCTTGGGTTTTGCCAGGCAATGCCAAAAGCCTCATGAGCCATCGGGGCGGCCCAGCCGTTCTTCGCCAGATAACCAGGTCCCTTTTCACTCCTACCAAACTCGACAACGGCTCCCTCCGGAGCATACGCTGAGATGTGCTGGCGAAGCAATTCCAGCCCGGTGTCAGGATCTTGACTCGGTGCCAGCCGCAGTGAGATGCGCGCCCTGGACTCAGGCTGCGCGGTGTTTGATGACACGTCCACCTGCGGAATGTCCATTCCAATAACGGTCACCGCAGGCTCGCCCCAGATTTGCTGGGTTGCAGATTTGGTCCCAAGTCGCTTCACTCCCGGCAGCAAGCCGGCGGCAACACCGAACTCCGCATCGCTTAGATCGGGGCCATCCACGGGTATTGAATCAAGGCCCGCTATGGCAACGTTGCCCTGCTCATCGGTGAGCGTGGCCAAAAGCTTGATCATGGCGCCAGTCGCGTCGGGAAGCGGCCCCCCATACATACCGGAGTGAACCGCGTGGTCAAGGGTGCGAATGGTGAAGGTCTGCGACACCATCGCTCGCAAGGAAGTGGTCAGCGCCGGAACATCTTCGCTCCAGTTTCCGCTGTCGGCAACGATGATTAAGTCCGCTGCTAGGTCAGCCTGGTTTTCTCGAAGAAAATTCGGGAAAGACTCAGAGCCGGCTTCCTCCTCACCCTCTATAAAAACGGTAATTCCGAGGCGAAGGCTTGAAGCTAGTTTCTTGAGGGTTTTGAGCGAATACAGGTGCGTGATAATGCCGGACTTGTCATCCGATGCTCCCCTGCCAAATAGGCGGTCCCCAATCAGTGTCGCCTCAAAAGGCTCGGTCTTCCAAAGTTCCCTAGCACCCGGCGGCTGAACGTCGTGGTGGGCGTATAGCAAAACATGCGGGGCATCGGATGCCCCTGCTCGCCTGGCAACAATTGCCGGCGCGCCTAGCTCGCCATCTGGCTTAGCTGACCTTCGAATTTCAACTGTGTCGAACATCTGAAGTGCCTCAAGCTCTGCAGCAACTGCAGCTGCAGACCTATCGAGGCTGTTCGAGTCAAAGCTTTCCCAAGCTATTCCAGGAATTTTGACGAGCTTTCCCAGAGTCGCGACAGCCTCTGGGAATTGCGAATTCACGAATTCAGATGCTGGTTCAATCCAACTTTGGTTCAAGGGAGTGAATGTAAATGCCATGGCTGTAATCTAGGGCATATAGGACAAGAGGTTGAAGATGACTGAAGAGCAAAACACCGGAGTCGGCAAAGGCCGCCCAACACCAGCCCGCAAGGAGCGCGAGCAGGCTCGTAAGAGGCCACTGGTAGGCGATCGAAGCAAAGCAGCTCAGCACGCAGACAAGGAAAAAGTGCGCGCTGAAAGACAGAAGGCCAGGCAGGGCATGATGGCTGGTGAAGAGCGCTACCTCGGCGCCAGAGACAAGGGTGTTCAGCGTCGACTAGCCAGAGATGTGGTTGATGCCAGATTCACTGCCGGGGAGCTAGTGCTCCCGATGTTGTTCCTGGTAGTAATGCTGACTTTTATTGATTCAGTGCTGCTACAACTCATTGCCCTTTTTGCGATGTGGGGTCTTTTCCTGGTTGTGGCTGTTGACGCATTTTTCGTTGGCCGCGCCGTCAAGAAAAAGGTGGCCAAGAAGCACGGTGCCGAAAATCTCGAGGGCGGTCTAGCTTGGTACGGGGCGATGCGCTCGATCCAGATGCGCGGCCTTAGAATTCCAAAGCCACAGGTTGCACGATTCACCAAGTTTGAAGACTAATAACAACAACTAACGACGAAGGGGTCGCCATGCAGCACAGGTACCTAGGAAATTCTGGCCTAAAGATTTCTGAAATTATTTACGGAAACTGGCTGACCCACGGCTCCCAGGTTGAGGACCAGCAAGCTATCAAGACCGTTCACGCAGCGCTTGATGGCGGAATCACCACCTTCGACACCGCCGACGTCTATGCCAACCTTGCAGCCGAAAAGGTGATGGGTGATGCCCTAAAGGGTCAGCGACGCGAGGGCCTTGAGATACTGACAAAGGTTTACTGGCCAGTGGCCGAAAAGGGTCCGAACGACGTCGGGCTAAGCCGTAAACACATCATGGAGTCCATCGACGGGTCTCTCAAGCGGCTGCAGACCGACTACGTTGATCTATATCAGGCGCACCGTTTCGACTACGAGACCCCTCTTGAAGAAACCATGCAGGCATTTGCCGACCTGGTCAGAATGGGGAAGGTTCTCTACGTCGGTGTTTCTGAATGGAATGCCGAGCAAATTCGCGAGGGTCAAGCCCTGGCTTCTCAGATGGGCTACCGACTAATCTCCAACCAGCCGCAGTACTCGATGCTGTGGCGCGTAATCGAAGAGAAGGTTGTGCCAACCAGCCAAGAGCTGGGTCTGAGCCAAATCGTTTGGTCTCCCCTGGCCCAGGGCGTGCTTACCGGCAAATACCTTCCTGGTGCCGAGTTGCCCGCAGATTCAAGGGCTGCCAACTCAGAAATCGGCGGCTTCATGGAGAAGTTCCTGGGTGATGACCTGCTTACAAAGATTCAGAAGCTAATTCCACTGGCCGATCAGCTTGAGCTGAGCTTGGCTCAGTTCTCGATTGCCTGGGTGCTTCAGAACAAGAACATCGCTGCCGCAATCGTGGGTGCCTCGAAACCTGAACAAATCGCCTCGAACATCAAGGCCTCTGGCGTAGAGATCCCTGCCGAGCTAATGAAACAGGCCGATCAAATTCTTGGAGACTCAATTGTGAGAGATCCAGAACTAACTAAGAGCCCAGAAACTAGGCCCTAGCGAGTAAGTGACTTAGCCCAGCCTGGACCGCCATAGACAAAACCGGTATAGCCCTGGACTAGGTCTGCGCCTCGATCGATTCGCTGCTGAAGGTCTGACCTGGTAAACACACCACCCACAGAGATGACCGTCTTATCTTCAGCCAGCCCTGCGCTAATCAAATCAAGCACTTCCAGTGCTCGCTCCTGAAGCATTGGCCCACTCAGCCCGCCAAGCTCCGCCGTGTTGGCTTCAGCAATCAAATTGGACCTCGAAATAGTGGTATTGGTTGCTACCATTCCGGCCAAATTCAGCTCATTTACAAGCGCAGTGACGGCTTCGATGTCTGAAGTGCCAAGATCCGGGGCAATCTTCAGTAACACCGGAGTGGAGCCAGAAACCTTCAAGACGGCGGTCAAAATTGGTCGCAATGCGTCTACCTGCTGCAAGTCCCGAAGTCCTGCAGTGTTGGGTGAAGAAACATTGATCACCAGGTAGTCGGCAAGTGGAGCCAGCTTGGTTGCGGCCAGCTCATAGTCCGAGGCAGCATCTTGAGCGCTGGTGTCCTTGTTCTTGCCAATATTTATGCCAATAACAGGCAGTGGAACCCCCGAGTTGCGAAGGGCTCTTATTCGCTCGGCCAGAGCATCAGCGCCTTCGTTATTGAAACCCATTCGGTTTATCAATGCTCTATTTTTTGGCAGGCGAAACAATCTGGGTTTTGGGTTTCCAGGCTGGGCCCTTGGAGTAACGGTTCCGATTTCAACATGGCCAAACCCAAGAGCGTGCAGCTCCCTAATCAACTGCCCATTTTTGTCAAAGCCGGCAGCCATCCCCAGAAGGTTTTCAAAATTCAAGCCCATTACCGGGTAGCTGTTTTTAGATTTTGGTGCTCGAAGCAGACCCAGGATTCGGGCTGCCTTGAGGCCGGCCACCACTAATTCGTGGGCAAACTCTGGATCAAGCTTCTGAAAGAAGGCCCGAAAGATGAACCGATAGAACAACTTTTTAGCCCCTCAGACTCTCGATTGCAGCTTCAAAGTCATCAAGGGAGTCCCAAGCTTGGTAGACGCTGGCAAATCGCATAAATGCAACGTGATCCAAATTACGCAATGGCTCAAGGATCGCAAGACCGATGTCCTGCGCCTCAATGGAGGCAGCGCCGGTTGCCCTTAGAGCCTCCTCCACTTGCTGGGCAAGCAGTGCTAGGTCCGCATCGGTAACTGGCCGGCCCTGGCAGGCCTTTCTCACTCCAGAGACAATCTTGTCTCTGGAGAATGCCTCTGTTACACCGCTGCGCTTAGTGACCATGACGCTGGCTGTTTCAATGGTGGTGAAACGCTTTTGGCACTCCGGGCACTGTCGGCGCCTTCTGATCGCAGACCCATCATCGCTGGTTCGAGAATCAACCACTCTGGAATCAGAGTTCCTACAAAATGGACAGTGCATTATTGCTCCTCAAATCGGATCGACCCGGCCCTGCCGTGAGCTGATAGAGATTCAGCTTCAGAGAATTTCACCAGACTTTTCACAACGCTCTTCAGCCCCTGCTTCGAGTAATTGATGTGCTGCTGGGATCTCAGAAAAGTTGCCACACCCAATCCAGAGGAGAATTTTGCCTGCTCCCCGGTTGGCAGGACGTGATTTGAGCCAGCCAGGTAGTCCCCCAGGCTCACCGGTGAATACTCACCAATAAACACGGCACCGGCATTGGTGATTTGAGATGCAACCGCCTGGCTATCTGCACAGTGGATCTCTAGGTGCTCGGTGGCGTAGGCGTTTGCAACTTGAATCGCGGACTCAATGCTGTCCACCAGAACGAGTGCCGACTGAATCCCGGCCAGGGCCTGACTGATCCTTGAGTGATTGGCAGCCAGCGGGATTTGCTTGTCCAGTGCCTGCTCCACAGCCACAATCAACGCGGGGCTATCTGTCACCAGAACGGCGGCGGCATTTGGATCGTGCTCAGCCTGCGAGATCAAGTCGGCAGCCACGAACTCCGGGTTCGCCGTTTGATCTGCGATGATCAAAATTTCAGTTGGGCCCGCCTCAGAATCGATTCCGATTACCCCTCGCAATTGCCGCTTGGCGGCCGCCACAAAGATGTTCCCGGGCCCAGTCACCATCGCTACCGGCTCCAAGTCGATCTCGGGTATGCCATAGGCAAAGGCGGCAACCGCACTTGCGCCTCCCATTGCATAAACCTCATCGATGCCAAGTAATTCACAAGTCGCGAGCACGCTGCGACTTGGTAGTCCGTCTTTCTGAGCCGGTGAAGTAACCGCAATTCTTGGCACTTTGGCAACCCGGGCCGGAACCACGTTCATGACAACACTTGAGGGGTATACGGCTTTGCCGCCAGGCACGTAAAGACCTACCGAAGCAACCGGAACAAACTTTTGAGTCACTTGAGCCCCGGAATCGAGTTCAACGGTGAGCTCTGAGGGCACAGTTGCTTCGGAGACCTTCCGCACCCTGGAAATCGCAACCTCAATTGCAGCCCTCAGCTCCGGATCCATTTCCTGAAGAGCCGCAACCAACTCAGTTTTTGGGACCCGGAAGTCGATGTCGACAAGGCCGTCAAACTTCTCGGCGTGACTTGTCAGGGCAGCAATTGACTGATCCTTGACTTCGGCGATGATCTGCGAAACCACCTCTTGAACCGAATCAATAGTTACAACTGCTCGAGGAAGTGATTCTGTGACCATGGCAGGGTTTACTGGAGAAGTAATTTCAATCTTCCGCACGCGCTACCCCGCTATATAAATCCGAATGCCCTAACCTTATCGGGACATGACTATTGAATCAGACTACTTCGACCTTTCGGGTCCAGACGCACTCAAAACCGTATTCCGAAACCACGCAACCGGTATCTCGCTGGTGACAGCTGCTGACCAGGCTGGCAATCCAATCGGTTTCACAGCCTCTTCTGTCACTTCGCTGGGGTCCAACCCGCCGCTGGTGTCCCTAAACATCGCTCAGGGTTCCTCTACCTATCCCGAGGTAGTGCCAGGCAAGCTGATGGCCATTCACACCCTGGATGCTGAGAGCCTCGAACTTGCAATTCGATTGGCTGGGCCGAAAGAGCTGCGATTCACTGACAACAACTTCAGTCAAGGCCCCGAGGGGACGCCGATTTTCACCGATGCGTCCTCAGTTTTGCTGGCACGGGTTATCAATAAATTCGAAGTTGCATCAAATGCGGTCGTCGTGTTGTCAGCTGAAAATGCTCACTTGAATAGATTCTGCGAGACTCCGCTGGTTTACTTCCAGCGCGGCTACCACACCATCGGAGCCAGACTGCAGGACAACTTCTAACTAACGGAATCTGTACCGAGCAGGGCCTTGAGTTCACCGAATAAGTCATGCCCAACCGATACCCGCTGAGGCAGAATGAAGTGACGATCGGCCGAACCCACCAAGCGAACCTGAACCTCGCAGGGGCCGGGATGAGCATCCAGGATTGCCCCCAGTCTCACTAGACGCTCCTTCGTGGCAAGGTTCTCTTGAATTTTGAGTTTCAGCACCCCTCCCTGTTCGCGACCGGCTTCCAGCACATCGATTGAGTAGGCCTGCATGGTCATTTCTTCATCTCTTCTTGAGACTCGACCACGGACAGCAACGGTTTGATCGGCTACTAAGAACTCCCGGTTTTGCAGGTAGGTCTTCCCCATAAACATGATGCTAATTTCACCGGAGAAATCCTCCAGGGTGACCTGTGCATATTGGTTTCCGCTGGTCCTGGCCACCTTGTGCTGAACCTGAGTGATCAAGCCAGCCAAACTGACGGTCTCACCGTCTTGAATATCGCTTTGCTTCAGATCTATGGTCCCCATGTCGCTGTGCTGCATGAGCATGGCTTCTTGACCTGCAAGCGGGTGGTCTGAAACGTAGAGTCCGAGCATCTCTCGCTCATGCGCCAAGAGATCGCGCTTGGTCCACTCCGGGAGATCCGGAATCTTGATCACAGAGGGGTCTTCATCGAGGATTCCCCCGAACAGGTCCACCTGACCATTGGCACTTTGCTTACGCTTGACCGCAGCGGACTCAATTGCCTCCTCAAACACAGCCACTAGCGATCGACGCGTGTTGCCCAATCCATCAAATGCTCCAGCCTTAATCAAAGACTCAACCACTCGCTTCGTGCTGGCCTGTTGCCCCACTCGGGTCAAGAAGTCGTCGAATGACGTAAACGGTTCGGCCTTTCTTGCAGCGATAATCGCCTCGACCACATTGTGACCAACGTTTCTAACGGCTTCGAGGCCGAATCGAATGTCATCGCCAACAGCGGCAAAGACCCCAATTGATTCATTCACGTCTGGTGGCAACACTTTGATGCCCATGCGGCGGCACTCATTTAGATAAATGGCCAACTTGTCCTTGGAGTCGCCAACCGAAGTTAGTAGGGCAGCCATGTATTCCGCGGGGAAATTTGCCTTCAGGTAGCCGGTCCAATACGAGAGCACTCCATAGCCAGCTGAGTGCGCCTTATTGAAGGCGTAATCGGCAAATGGCAGCAATGTGTCCCAGAGGGCTTTGACCGCCGCCGGAGAATACCCGTTGGCCTTCATTCCCTCGCTGAAGATTTCGAACTGCTTGTCTAGCTCCTCGGGCTTTTTCTTTCCCATCGCTCTGCGCAGCAGGTCGGCTTGACCCAGGGTGTAGCCGGCGACCTTCTGTGCCGCAGCCATTACCTGCTCCTGATAAACAATTAGGCCATAGGTGGGTCCAAGAATTTCCTTGAGCGGTTCGGCCAACTCAGGGTGAACCCCATCAATGTCCTGAAGTCCATTTTTACGCTGCGCGTAGTTGGTGTGAGAGTTCATTCCCATAGGACCCGGGCGATACAAAGCAATAACAGCGGAGATGTGCTCAAACTCAGTTGGCTTCAGAAGCCTTAGCAGTGAGCGCATGTTGTCGCTATCAAGCTGGAACACCCCGAGTGTGTCACCCCTAGAAAGTAGCTCGAAGGTGTTTTTATCTTCGTCAAGTTCCAGCTCTTCGAGAACCACCTTTTGATCTCGGTTCTCGCGGATATTTTGGAGCGCATCATCTAGGACAGTCAGGTTCCGAAGGCCCAAGAAGTCCATTTTCAGAAGACCTAGATCCTCACAGGGCGGCTGGTCGAACTGCGTGATGATCGCGCCGTCTTCTTCGCGTTTCATGATTGGAATGACGTCCATCAATGGTTCAGCCGACATAATTACACCGGCTGCGTGCACTCCCCACTGTCGCTTCAGAGATTCCAGTCCGCGAGCCAGCTTAAAGACGTCGTCGCTCTGCGGGTCTGTTTCAATAATTTCCCGGAATTCAGCGGCTTCCGAGTATCGCTCTGAATTCTCGTCTACCAAGTCGCCGAGTGATATGTCTCGACCGAGCACCATCGGCGGCATTGCTTTGGTCAACTTCTCCCCCACCGCATATGGCAGGGCCATCACTCTTGAGGCATCCTTGAGGGCCTGTTTTGCCTTGATTGTTCCAAAAGTGACAATTTGCGCAACCCGGTCATCGCCATACTTTTGAGTGACGTAGCGAATTACCTCAGATCGACGGCGATCATCGAAGTCGACATCAATATCCGGCATCGACAGGCGCTCTGGGTTCAAAAAGCGCTCAAAAATCAAATCGTGCTTCAGCGGATCCAGCTCGGTGATGCCAAGCGCGTAGGAAGCAAGCGAACCGGCCGCCGAACCTCTACCTGGCCCCACTCGGATCCCCTGCTCTCTAGCCCAGCGAATAAAGTCTGCAACCACCAAGAAGTAGCCCGGGAAGCCCATCGATTTGATGACGTCGATCTCGTAGGCGGCTTGGCGCCTGTGTTCTTCTGAGAACCCGATCGGAAAACGAGTGGCCATTCCGGCCCAAACTTGTTTTTCAAGTAAGCCCGACTCGGTTTCCCCCTCAGGAACAGGGAACCTAGGCATCAGGTCGCGCTTAGCAAAATCAACTTCGCTGCGCTCGGCTATTAGCAGCGTATTATCGGCGGCCTCTGGAAGTTCAGAGAACAAATCTCGCATCTGCTTTGCGGATTTTAGGTAGTACTCCTGGGACTCAAACTTGAACCGGTTCGGGTCATCTAATGTTGACCCGACCTGCACACACAACAGAGCATCATGGGCAACAGAATCCTGCTTTTCCGTGTAGTGGAGGTCGTTTGTCCCGACCAAGGGCAGCTGCAGATCTTTGGCCAAGCGAAGTAGATCATCACGCACTCGCTTCTCGATTTCCAGCCCGTGATCCATCACCTCGACAAAGTAGTTGCCGGCACCGAAAATGTCCCTGAATTCTGAAGCAGTGTCTAGTGCTTCCTGGTATTGACCCAAGCGCAATCTGGTTTGGACCTCGCCACCAGGGCAACCGGTTGTGGCAATCAGCCCTTTTCCGTATTTGGAAAGCAGTTCGCGATCCATTCTGGGCTTGAAGTAGTAACCGGACAGATAGGCCTCTGATGAGAGCCTGAACAGGTTCTGCATCGAGGCGTTATCGGTCGACCACATTGTCAGGTGGCTGTAAGCACCGCCGCCAGAGACATCGTCGCCTCCGCCATCGCCCCAGCGGACTCTGGTCTTGTCGGTTCTGCTGCCGGGGGCCAGATAGGCCTCGATGCCAATGACTGGCTTCACGCCGTGAGCATTTGCCTGTTTCCAAAATTCATATGCGCCGTGACTGTTTCCATGGTCGGTGATGGCTATTGCCGGCATCTCTAGCTCAGCAGCCTTGGCTACAAGTTGCTTTATTCGTGCAGCACCGTCCAGCATCGAATATTCCGAGTGATTGTGGAGGTGGACAAATGACTTATCAGACATCTTCCACCTTTCCTAGAGACCCTATGTTAGAACCGAAATTCAACATCACGCAGGCGATCGAGGGCGATTTTCAAATCAGCTGGATATTCGGTCTCGAATTCGACCTGTTCGCCCGAGATTGGATGTGCGAAGCCAAGCTTTTTTGCATGCAGCCACTGCCTGCTGAGATCAAGTGCACCTGCAAGCTTTGGGTCTGAGCCGTAAACCGGATCACCCACCAAAGGGTGTCGAAAATGAGCAAAGTGCACTCTGATTTGGTGGGTTCGGCCTGTTTCTAGGCCAATTTTCATCAGGGCTGCCCCGGGGAGGAGCTCAATAGTCTCGTAATGGGTCACAGCAGGCTTACCAGCGGCCGAAATGGTGAACTTGTAGTCATGCTTGGTGCTGCGCGCAATTGGCGTGTCAATGGTTCCTGTGGTCGGATCTGGGTGTCCCTGCACCAGCGCATGGTAGGTCTTACTGACGACTCGATCCCTAAAGGCCTGCTTCAACACCGAATAGGCAGCTTCAGACTTAGCCAAGACCATCAAACCGCTGGTGCCAACATCGAGCCGCTGCACAATCCCTTGGCGTTCTTGAGCGCCAGAAGTTGTCAGCTGAATACCTCGTGCCAATAACACGCCAGGCACGCTTGGCCCTACAAAGCCCTGGGAAGGGTGAGAAACAACCCCCGCAGGTTTGTTGATCACGATTATGTGATCGTCTTGGAACACAATCTCAAGCTCTGGAACGTCCTCCGCCTGCACTTCGACTGTGGACCTAACTTCCGGAAGGGTCACCTCTAGCAGTGAATCGGCCACGAGGCGGTCAGATTTTCCAATCGGTTTTCCATCCTGAGTCACCGCCCCCGCCAGCAATAGCTCAGCCGCTTGAGACCTGGACATGCCAAGCATTTTTGCAAGGCCCGCGTCGGCACGCTGACCATCGAAATCTGGCGGAACTGGCAGCAATCTAGGCTGCACGCCCGCCACCTATCTCATCCCCGCGCATGGTCTGAATAACAACCAAAATCACCCCGACCACCAGGAAACTGTCGGCGAGGTTGAAAATTGGAAAGTTGAATGGGATCTGAATGAAGTCCACGACATGACCGTTGAAGAACTCTGGAGCCTTGAAGACGCGGTCAATCCAGTTGCCGGCTGCCCCGCCCAACACAAAACCAGCAATCAGCGCCCAGTACCCGGTTTTGACGCGCGGTCCGTAGATCAACATCGCGATCACCGCGATTGTTGAAATAAGTGCCAAAACCCAAGTTGCTCCAACCCCAAGCGAAAACGCGGCGGCGTCGTTATAGGCAAGGCGGAATTTTAGAAGCTCACCAACTACCGGGACCGAAACACCGGTTAGGTTCGCCTCGGCCCAAAACTTGGTGGCTTGGTCAACGGCAGTTACCAGTGCTGCGGTGCCAAGGAATAGCGTTATTCGCTTAGCGGCGGCGTTAATTACCTTCACCAGACAGGTCGTCTTCTTCAGGCTCAGTGGCCACTTCGGCAACCTCAGGCTCAGCTGGAGCTACCACGACGGAAGCTTCCTCTTGAATAAGGTTTTCCAGCTGGTCTTCGATGTATCTGCGAAGCTGCTCGCGGTAGTCGGCCTCGAATAGCTTCAGCTCTTCGATGCTCTCGAGCACCTTCTTGCGCTCCAGCTCAAGCTTGCCGATGACCTCACGAGATTCCGCCTCAGCATCGCGAATTAGGCGCGATGCCTGCTCTTGGCCCTCGCGAACCAACTGATCGCGCTTTACCTGACCATCGCGGACGTGATCTTCGTGAAGTTTTTGGGCCAACTCAATAATGCTCTTGGAAGAATCTGTGCCCTCTAGTGAGCCGTCGTCAACAACTGCCGAGGCCTGCGGGAACGCTTCTGCCGCTGCCGGAGCGGCAAATACGTCCGAAGACGAGCCGGAGCCGGCCTTTAGGTCCTGGTTTTCGGAAAGGACTCGGCGGAACTCAACAACAACCGCGTCCAGGAAGTCATCGACCTCATCCTGGTCGTAACCTTCGCGGAACTTGGTGGTCAGAAATCTCTTGCTGAGAATGTCCTCGGGCGACATCGCCATCTTCTACCTCTTCTAAGTTTTGCTCAGTGAGCTGATCACTATGTTATTGGCAGTTACAGGCCTCTTGCAAAGCTCTGCAAAATAAGAACGATTATTAATAGCACCGTCCAGGCCAAATCTAGAGCGATCGGTCCCAGTCGAAACGGTGGGATTAGCTTTCTGAAAAACTTCAATGGCGGGTCGGTTACGGTGTAGCACAAGTCAAAGACGGGCAACAGCAGCCCTTTCGGGCGCCAGCCTCTGTTTACGCTCATCACCAATTCGGCAATGAACCTGACGATCATTGCGTAGAAAAAAAGCTGAAGAACCCAGTAAAGAGTTAGGCCAATTATTGACATGCCTACGCTAGGAAGTCTTCGGAATCGACTGGCTCAACCTCAGGGTCAGCGTCTGAAACTGAAACGTGACTTGGGCTAAGCAGGAAAACCTTTGGTGTCACGCGGCGCAAGTGGCCTTCGAGGCCCTCTTTCAGGCCAAGCATGAAATCGCGCATTTGCTTGGCGTCGGCCTCGCTCATGCCGCCGATGTTCACAATCACAGGAACGCCGGTGCGGTAGTGAGCCGCAACCTCTTTGGCGTCAGCGTAGGTCTGAGGCTCAAGAGTGATGATCTCTGACATGTCCGAAGCTTTTCTCGGTCTAGGAGCGCTCGTTCTTGGCGCACTAGCGCGGGGCTTGCTGGCGTCAGGCTTGGTTGTCTCTGAACTTCCAAAACCGAAATAATTCATTGCAGAACTAAAAATGCCCATTTAATACTCCTTGTGTTGGGTCAAGACTATGTGTTGTTTCCTCGTGGGCCGGTAATTTCACTGCCAACTCTCAAGTGTGTCGCACCAAATTCGATGGCCTGCTCAAAATCGGCACTCATGCCAAGCGACAGCTTGTTGGCCGAAGCGACTACTTCCTGCAGCGTTTGGCTGTGCTTCTGAACGCGCTCAAAGTCAACCCTGGGATCGACTCCCAACCCAGCAACAGCCATTAGCCCCAGAACCTCTAGGTTTTCAACCTCAGCAGCCCGTTCCGCGAACTGCTTGATTGAATCAGGTGCGAGCCCTCCTCGGTTGGGGTCGTCGGTGAGGTTTAGCTCAATGAATGCAGAAACCTGTTTCCCGGAATTGGCAAGCTGCTTTGCCAGCTCTTTGAGCAAGGAGCTCCGGTCCAAAGAGTGAATAACATCTGCATAACTCAGGACGCTCTTGACCTTGTTGGACTGCAGTTGGCCCACAAAGTGCCAGCTGGCCGCAGCATCTGGCCGCAATTGACTCAAGAGCTCAGCCTTTGGCTTTGCCTCTTGGTCCTTGTTTTCACCAAACGCCAGCTGGCCTAGATCTACTAGTTCAGCTACGAGACTTGCTGGATGAGTCTTTGTGACAACGATTAGTTCGATTTCAGCGCGAGTGCGACGAGATTTACTGGCCGCGTCGGCAATGCGAGCTTGAACCTGATCGTAACGAAGCGAAAGTTCAATCAACGGAAGAATTCAGGCAAGTCCAGGTCGTCGCCAAAGTAGCCCGGGGTTGAGACCTTCTCTTTTACCTCAGTGGTCTCCTGGGCATCCTCTTCGAATTCAAAACTTGGAGCAGCAATTACCTGTGGCTCCGGAGCATCAACCGCATCGGCATCTAGAACCTGCGCTTCGTTGGCTGTCTCGGAGGCCGCAGCAAGAGCCGCAACGCCTAGGGCAGAAGCCTCGAACTTACGGTGAGTTGGCTCGCCGCCATCAAAGCCGGCGGCAATAACTGTGATTCGAACTTCGTCACCCAGGGTGTCCTCAATGGTTGCACCGAAGATAATGTTCGCCTCCGGGTGGACGGCTTCCTGAACCAACCTGGCAGCGTCATCAATTTCATGCAGCCCAAGATCGGAAGCTCCCTGAACCAAAAGCAATACTCCGTGAGCACCCTCGATGGTTGCCTCCAACAGTGGAGAAGACACAGCGATCTCTGCGGCACGCACCGCACGGTCCTCACCCTTGGCGGTACCGATACCCATCAGCGCACTGCCAGCTCCCTGCATCACCGACTTGACGTCGTTGAAGTCAAGGTTGATCAGTCCTGGAACCACGATCAAGTCGCTAATTCCCTGAACACCGGCTCTTAGGACATCGTCAGCTGTCATGAAGGCCTCAAGAGCGGAAACCTTCTTGTTGGACATTTCAAGCAGTCGCTGGTTCGGAACCACGATTAGGGTGTCTACTTCTTCACGAAGGGCCTGAATACCCTCATCTGCCTGAACTGCTCGACGCTTTCCCTCAAAATTAAATGGCCTGGTCACGACACCCACGGTCAGTGCCCCAAGACGCTTAGCAATGCGAGCAACCACCGGTGCACCACCGGTTCCGGTTCCGCCACCCTCGCCAGCTGTCACAAAGACCATGTCTGCACCCTTGAGAGCCGACTCGATCTCGCTCTCGTGCTCCTCAGCAGCTCTGCGACCAACCTCTGGGTCTGCCCCAGCTCCAAGACCACGGGTAATGTCACGCCCAATGTCCAGCTTCACGTCGGCATCGCTCATCAATAGCGCCTGTGCGTCTGTGTTGACCGCTACAAACTCGACTCCGCGAAGACCTGACTGAACCATTCGGTTCAGAGCGTTTACTCCGCCGCCGCCGACTCCAACAACTTTGATGACGGCCTGGTAATTAGGGCTGTGTGACACTTTTGCCTCCTAGCGAAAACCCTAAAGCTAAGGCTGAGGCTTAGCTTTTCATCGAGTTTTCAATTTGCGCGTAGAAATTAGGCCTTGTTTCAAGCAAATAGAGCCAAGCGCTCGGGCGTGTCGGAAACGCCTTTGGGCCTAGGAATCGGGGTACTGCACCACGGGAGAGTTTGGCGAACTCACATCAACCGTCAACGCTCGATCGAGACCCGTTGCAATCAACGAATCCAGCACTTTTGCCTTCAGCAATGCCTGGTCGGTTGATCCCCAAAAGACCCCGAGGTTGCTGTCCCGCAACACCAGTTTTATGGTCAGCGCTTGGCTGACTTCTACCGAGAAAATCTTCTGATAGGTACTAACGGGCAATGACAGCAGCAGCTCAACCGCGGTTTCGTAGGTGGGATTGCCGACCGGATTGCCGGTAAAAGCGAAAAACGGATAGAGGCCGATTTCGTCGGTTTGTGCAATTTGTACACCCGCGGCGTCGTAAAGGTAGTTCATGCCGGAACGAACCAGCACCAGCAGTGGCTGCCGCTCTCGAATCGTCAGACGCAGGGTATTTGGGGGCTCGGCCTGAAAGGTGAAGGTTTCGATCAAACTGAAATCACCCAGCAGCTCTGCAACCTCGCTCTCGCTGATTGTGGTCATTGGCCGGTCGTAAAGGCTGGACAAAGCTGTCTCGATTTCTGAGGAAGCAATTCGGTCGTTACCGGTGATAGTGATGCTCTGAACTGCCAACATCGGAGTGAAAAAACTTGCCAACACAACCAAAATCAGAATCAGTGGCCCAGATATCCCGAGGATGCGCCCCCACATTGCGAATGGTCCAAGTTTTGCCCTGGAGCCCTCTGAGCGGACCTTCGTGCCTCGGATTCGCCTGCGCTCTTGCACAAGTAATTGGCGTTCTGCCTTTTTCAACTACTCCTCCAGCGCGCTTAGCAGGGCTGGAACCATCTTGTAGATGTCGCCGCAGCCCATGGTGATTATGAAATCACCAGGCTTGGCCAATCCGGCGGCAACAGCTGGGACATCGTCCCATTCCGGCACCAGTTTCACAACACCTTGGTCGCCATAGGCATCCGTGATTAGGTCAGCGGTAACCCCGGGCTCGGGATCCTCGCGAGCCGCGTAGATTGAAGTCACGATGCTGATGTCGCTAAGCGCCAGTGCTTCAGCAAATTCCCTGTAGAAAATTCTCGTGCGGCTGAAAAGGTGCGGCTGAAACACAGTGATTAGTCGACCTGAACCACAGGCAGCCCGCGCCGCCTTGAGTGCCGCCGCTACTTCGGTGGGGTGGTGAGCGAAGTCGTCATAGACACAAACTCCCCGATGGCTTCCGTGCAGCTGAAAGCGTCGGTCGGTTCCGCAAAATCCTGCCACCGCCTCCACGCTCTTAGAAAAGTCAAAACCGAGTCCAACCAAAACTGCAATCGCACCGGCGGCATTAATCGCGTTGTGCTCCCCCGGAATCGACAGACTCAACAGCTCGCTCTGACCCTGGTATTCGATTCTGGCGCTTACCTGAGGGCCGGTTGAATCAATGCTCGAGAGCCTGACGGTTGCAGTGGCGTCTTTGCCAAAGGTGATTACTCGGTCGTGACTTAGCCGCTGCCTAACAGCTATTGCGCCCGGGTCGTCACTGGAGATCACAACCAAGTGACTGGCGGCATCGGCAAATTTTGCAAATTCACCCTGAAATGCCTCGAGCGAACCGAAGTGATCCAAGTGGTCAGGGTCAACGTTTGTTATTAGAGCTACAGCTGTGTCGTAGTGCAGGAAGCTGCTGTCTGACTCATCGGCTTCAATCACAAAATGCTCGCCCTTGCCAAACCCACTGGAGGCCCCATATTCCTGAATGACGCCGCCGTTGACAAACGAAGGATCGGCACCGAGCTTGGATAGCCCTGTTACGACCATGCCCGTCGAGGTGGTTTTTCCATGGGCTCCGGCAACCGCGATGAGTTTGCCCTGCGAGCCAAGATGTGCCAGCAGAGCAGAGCGGTGCAGCACCGGAAGTCCGCTCTCGATTGCAAGCAATAGCTCCGGGTTTGTTTCCCAGAGTGCTGAGGTAACAACCACGGTGTCTGCGTCGCCCAGGTTCCTAGCATCATGACCAATGGTAATTTTCGCGCCAAGAGCCTCAAGGGCTTTGATATTCGGGCTGTCTCTGACATCAGAGCCCGTTACCTGATACCCCATCTGGAGCAGCATTCGGGCTATGCCTGACATCCCAGATCCACCAATGCCAATAAAGTGAACTTTGCCCAAGTCCTTAGGGATCGGTTGAGAATAATCTGGCTTAATCACGAGTATTAGTATCCAGTGCTGTCAAAACTAATGCGCCAAGGCGCTCGGTAGCATCGACAATTCCAAGTGATTTTGCATTTTTGGACATGGTCTTGAGCCCATTGGCATGCGAAATCACTGGAATCAGCGAAGACTGCACGAACTCTGGGGTGAAGTCTCTGTCCGCCACCAGCAGCCCGCCGCCTGCCTCAACCACTGTTAGGGCGTTTAGTCGCTGCTCGCCATTACCAACCGGGTAAGGAACGTATAGTGCGGGTAGTCCGGTGGCGGTGAATTCCGAGACCGTCGACGAACCCGCTCTCGAGACGGCAAAGTTGCTGGCTGCGATAGCTACATCCATGACCTGGCAGTAACCCATGCGTCGATAACCAGGCCGGGTAATCTCTTCCAAGTCCGCCTTGTCACCAACAATGTGCAGCACTTGAATGCCCGCGGCATTCAGCTGCTCCAGACTCTGAATCACGGTGTCGTTGATGCTCTTGGCTCCAAGTGAGCCGCCGGTCACCAACAGTGTTGGCAACATTGGATCCAGGCCAAGCTCGACTCGGGCCTGTTGCTGATCGTAGCCGGAAGCAGACTTCACAATCTCGGCCCGAATCGGCATTCCGGTAAGGGTCGCCTGCTTCAAATCGCTATTTGAGAACGAAACCCCGACAAAGCTGGTCAGCCTAGCCCCCAACTTATTGGCAAAACCGGCCAGAGCATTGGCCTCATGAACAACAAGCGGTGTCCGGGTTAGCTTGGCGGCAATGTAAGCAGGCGCCGAAGCGTAGCCTCCGAACCCAACCACGCAATCGATGTCACGGGTCCTGATGATTCTGGCAACCTTTAGCGATGCCGCCAGTAACCTAAACGGGAAACCAACAAGGGCAAAAGAGAGCTTTCTAGGAAGCGGCAACCTTGGGATGGTGAGAAGCTCAAACCCGCGGTTTGGAACCAGCCTTGATTCAAGTCCCTCTTTTGTGCCCAAGGCAATCGCCTCGTGGCCAGAGTCTCTTAGAAACTGCCCGAGTGCTAGCAGCGGGTTTACATGGCCACCGGTGCCGCCACCGGCAAGCAAAAATCTACTCATCTGGTCACTCTACCCAGGCTCTTTACTCGGTCTCGCTCAACAGCTAAAACCACCCCGATTGCAGCCAGAGTCGAAATCAGCGATGAACCACCAGCAGAAATAAGCGGCAGTGGCACCCCGAGTACCGGCAGTAGACCGAGCACTACGGAAATGTTAATTAGACCCTGGAAAACCACCCAGAGCATTACCCCAACAACTAAATTGCGGCTGAATGAATTGGTCTGATTCTTGGCAATCGAGAACATGGTCAGCCCCAGTGCCAAGAACAGCAAAATCACAACCATTGCCCCAATCAGCCCAAGCTCTTCGCCTATCACGGCGAAAATGAAGTCGTTTTCAACCTCCGGGATCCAACTCCACTTGAGCTTTGATCTGCCAAGCCCAGTCCCCCAGATGCCTCCGGAAGCTAGCGCCCAGGTGCCGTGCTCGTATTGCCACCGAACACCCATAGGGTCTGCAGCCTCCGGGTTGAGCCAAGCGTCGAATCTAGTTAGTCGGGATGGGGAACCAATCACCAATAATGCTGCTGCCCCAACACCCAGCAGGCTGATGCCCATTGTGTAGGACCACGGCATGCCAGCGATGATAAACAGCCCCATCAACATGACCACCATTACAACGCCGGTACCCATGTCCTTACCCAGCGCTACCACCAAAAACAACGCGGCGACCGATGCCCCGAAAATCCTGAGCCAGATTTGACGGTTTCGAATTGCGTCGTCGGAAAGCTGAGCTAATTGGTGGGAAAAGGCCAGGATTAGTCCCAGCTTCAAAAACTCAGATGGCTGGATCGAAGTAAAACCGAGATCCAGCCAGTTTCTGTTTCCATTGATCTCAACACCAAAGATTACGGTTGCCAACTGCAGCCCGAGAGTGATGTAGAGAGCGAGAGCGCCAATCCGACGCAAGAAACCCAGTGGCAAGTTCGAAGTAATCGCGAGTGCGGCAACGCCGATTATGGCGAAGCCGCCCTGCCGCAAAAAGGTTGCACCGGCGTTAGCGCTTTGCTTGAAGCTATCGACGGTGGAGGCGCTTGCAACCATTGCCAACCCGATCAGGACTGTCAATGTAGTCAGAGCAAGCAGCAGGTAGAACTGCCTTGACTGTGCGCGGAAGGTGGGCTTTAAAACGCCCTTGAGTTCGGTCACTTTGCACCCAACCCTCGGACCGCCTCGACAAATTGATTGCCCCGGTCGGCATAATCAACAAACTGATCCATGGAGGCGGCAAGCGGTGCTAGCAAGACAGTGTCCCCGGGATTGGCAAATCCAGCGGCAAGCTCGACAGCCGATGCCATTGCCCGGTCTTGGTCAGCTATGGCCAGCTCCAGATCTGGCAGATGCTTTGCGAAGAGCTCCTCAAGCACAGTGGTGTCCTTGCCAATCAAAACCGCGGCCCTGATTTTTGAGGCGTGCTTGAGGATCACCGGTTCTGGATCCACTCCCTTGAGTAGGCCCCCAAGAATCCAGACGATCGAATCAAAGGATGAAAGTGAGCTGTCGGCAGCGTGTGCGTTGGTGGCCTTTGAATCGTTTATAAATTCAACGCCGCCAACTTCGCCACAGTACTGGATTCGGTGCGGCGCAATCACAAACTCGCGAATTGCCTCACGAATCACAGCCGGTTCAATCCCAACAGCCCTGGCAATCGTGGTAGCGGCAGCACAGTTGGCCAGCAGCTGCTTTGAAATTCTTGAGATGTTTGAAATGTCATCAAAGCTCGCAAGTTCCAGCGCCGTGTTTTTACGGTCGTCCAAAAAGGCGCGGTCAACCAAGAAATCATCGACATAGCCGACCATTGACACCGCTGGAGACCCGAGACTGAAGCTGACTGCTCTGGCGCCTTCGGCAACGTCGGCCTGCTCGGCAGCGGCGAGCGTGTTCGGGTCTTGCTCATTGAAAACAATCACTTCGGTGGTGTTTTGATAAACCTTCGATTTTGCCTCAAGGTACTGGTCAAAATCCCCATGCCAATCCAGGTGGTCCTCGGCGATGTTCAAAAATGCACTCACGACCGGCTCGATTACCCCCAGGTAGTGGAGCTGGAAACTTGAGAGCTCGATAACGAAGTAATCAAAGCCATTTGGATCTCTAATCGCATCCAAGATCGGAGTTCCAATGTTGCCGCAGCTGATTGCGGTTTGACCGGAGCGATTGATCATGGCCTGAACCATCTCGCAGGTGGTGGTTTTTCCGTTGGTGCCGGTAATCGAAATCCACTTTGCAGTTTTTTGTGTCTTATCCCGAAGCCGCCAGGCCAGATCGATGTCCGTCAAGAGCTCCCAGCCTCTTATTTGAACCTCTTGCACCAATGGATGCTCTGGACTGAAGCCAGGGGAAACGATGACCAAATCTGGCTCGAATCCGATCTGGTCCAGGACCGATGCCTCTTCCGATGCAAAGAACTTGGCGCCGATTACATCTACTAGATCGATTAGTTCCCTTGCTGCACTTCCACCCACGGCGGCAACCTCGAGCCCGAGCTCGACCAGGGTGTCACAGGCCGAAAAACCAGACTTGCCCAGTCCAAGTACGAGGGCCTTCTTGCCGGACCAGGATCCATGCCAACTTACTGGAAGGGTCATATTCCATAGATCCATTCGACATAGAACAAGCCGACGCCGGCTACCGCACACAAAGCGGCGATGATCCAGAACCTGACCACAATGGTGATTTCAGCCCAGCCCTTTAGTTCAAAGTGGTGATGCAGCGGCGACATTAGGAAGACACGTTTGCCAACACCGGTCCTGTGCTTGGTGATTTTGAAAAAGGCTCTTTGAATTACTACGGAGCCGGTCACAATCACGAAGATTCCGCCAATCAAAATCAACAGCAATTCGGTTCTGGAGACAATCGCCAGTGCGGCGAGTGCTCCTCCAAGACCCAGTGAACCGGTGTCGCCCATGAAGATCTGCGCTGGGGACGTGTTCCACCAGAGGAATCCGAGGCAGGCGCCCACTATCGCGGTTGCCACCACGGCAAGATCAAGTGGATCACGCACCTCATAGCAGGACGTCAAGTTCTCAGTGACATTCGCGCAGCTCTGGTTGAATTGCCAAAAGCCGATGACAACGTATGCGCCGATGGCAATAACTAGAGATCCAGAGGCCAGTCCATCAAGGCCATCGGCAATGTTGACTCCATTCGAGGCTGAAGCCACAAGCAAATACACCCAGCCAATAAACAGGGTCATGCCGATAAAGGTTCCCCAGAAAAACAGGTCAACGGGAGTGTCCCGGAATAGCGAAATCGCAGTGGAGGCGGGAGTTAGGCCCTGCTCATCTGGGAACTGCAGCGCCAGCACCGCGAAGACCACGGCCACAATTCCCTGCCCCGCGATCTTTGCCCAACCACCCAAGCCCAAACTTCTTTGATTGCGAACCTTGAGCAGGTCATCAATAAAGCCGATCAGCCCAAGCCCGACCATCATAAATAGCACCAAAAGCGCTGAGGCTGAAGGGCTTTCACCATTGATGAGCTTCGCAGCAAAATAGCCAATCACCGCAGCAGCGAAAATTACGATGCCACCCATGGTCGGGGTGCCACGTTTGGTGTGGTGAGCTTCGGGGCCGTCGTCCCTAATGAACTGACCCCAATTTAGTGATCTAAAAATTGCGATAAAGCCCGGTGTTGCAAACAAGGAAATAAATAGCGAGATACCACCGGCCGCTAACAGCGCTCTCATTTCACACCCGCCAACTGGTCTCCTAGAAATCTCAATCCGGCCGCATTGCTGGATTTAACCAAGACCACATCGTTTGGCTCAAGACTGGCACGGATTGGCTCAAATGCCTCTGAGACAGACCCGAAAAACTCAGATTCACCGTCCCAGCTGCCCTCTGCGGTTGCTGCCAAGTGCAACACCTTGGCGTCCTGTCCCACCACGAATAATTTGTCAATGTTGTACCTGACAACCAGTAGTCCAATGGCGTGATGCTCTTGATCTGAAATTTCCCCGAGTTCGGCCATGGCGCCCAGAACCGCAACGGTTCTGTGGCCCGACCGACCGATTACAGCAAGGCTCTGCAACGCTGCTTTCATGGAATCTGGAGAGGCGTTGTAGGCGTCATTTATGACGTGAAATCCCTGGTCTGATCTCAGAAGCTGCATCCGCCAGCGCTCTGCCATTTCCATCTCGGAGAGAACCTTTAGGCAGTGGTCTGTATCAATACCTAGAAGCCGTGAAACTTCTAAAGCCGCAGCAGCGTTCATGGCCTGGTGTTCGCCCAGAATTCGCATACTGAGCTCACTGTCGTTCTCGCCGATTCGCAGGCTGACTTTTGTGCCATCTAGGCTCAAGTCGGTTGCGGTAATTTTGGTGCTGGCGTTTTCGTCAAAGCCAAATCCGGAGACAGCGACACTGATCCCGGTTTCCATTGCTCTAACCACGGGGTCATCAAAGTTCAAGACAACCTGCTTGGTGGCAAATTCGATTAGCTCGGCCTTGATTTTGGCGGTTACCTCAATGCCTCCAAAGGCGCCGGCGTGGGCGAGCCCGACCTTCAGCACCACCGCAATATCGGGAAGGGTCCAGGCTGCCAGTTTGGCAATAGATCCGAGCCCGGCAGCCCCGTACTCAAGGATCAGGTAGCGGGTTTCGTGGTCTATCCGCAGCACGGTTGTGGGCAGACCCACCAGGTTGTTATAGGACCCAACTGGGGCAACGGTTGGTGCCAGCGGAGAAAGGATTTCTCGAAGCATGTTCTTGGTCGAGGTCTTGCCGTTCGATCCGGTTATGCCGATTACCGTCAAATTGCCCGTTGACCGAACCCTCGACAAGACCAGCTTGGCCAGATCCGACAGAGCTAAGACTGAGTCCGCCACAACTATTTGATTGATCTCTGCGGCTTCCTCTGGCTGCTGGAGAATGGCCAATGCGGCACCGGCCTGACCCGCTGCAGCAAGATGACGGTGGCCATCATCGTTCGCGCCGACCTTCGCAAAAAAGATCCCGCCCTGCTCTACAGACCTGGAATCGGTGGTGGAGACTCCAGAAACCAGGTCGGCTTCGGCTCCCCTAAAAATTGTTCCACCAACTGCTTCAGCAATCTCGGCCAGGCTAAGTTCAATCAACTCTCTAGCGCCTTTCTTGCAACCGCAATCGCATCAAAGGGCAGCTTCTGCCCCATTACCTCGCGATAGGTTAGGTGACCTGGACCACACCACAGAATTGCCCCACCGCTCGCGGTGATATTCACAGCTTTAGCTATCGCCTCAGCTGGGTCTGCAACCTCAAATATTCGATCCGAGTTGGCTTGTTGCAGCGCTGCATCCAGCAGAGTTTTGCGAATTAGTGCCGGATCCTCACTCCTTGGATGCTGGTCAGTTACTACCAAGATGTCGCCGTACTTCGCGGCTGCAACCGCCATTTCAGATCGCTTGCCGGGGTCTCGATCTCCGGAAGCTCCAAAAACTATGGTGAGTTCAGGGTATTTGCTCTTGAGCTCTCTGCCAGCCGCATCAATGGCAGCCGGGGTGTGGGCGTAGTCAACATAAACGTGTGGCAACCCTGGCCCCACCAGCTCGAGCCGGCCCGGAACCTGTATTTCCATAGCTTCGGCAGCGGTTGTTAGCTCCCGCGCGTCGAAGCCGGCCTCAAGCAACATAATGACTGCCAGCGCCAGGTTTTTGGCCATCAGGGGGCCAATTTCTAGGTTCAGCTCTAGGTTCTGCTTGCCTGTGATCTTCAACCCATGGTCTGTTTTTTGAAGTTGGTACTGCAGGCCGTCACCAATGCCGACGCCGGCTATCTCCAGGCTTTCTAGCAATTGCTTGGCGAAGTCATCTTCAACACTGATAACAGCGCTGTCACTGAACTTATTCGTGAACAGCTCGCGTTTGGCGCTCAGGTAGTCATCCATGCTGCCGAAATCATCAAGGTGGTCGCGACTCAAGTTGGTGAAACCAGCCACTTCAAAGTGCATTCCATCCACGCGATGCCTTGCTAATGCCTGTGCGGAAACCTCTATTACCAGTGCCTGGGCGCCCAGCTTGGCCGTCTCTGCGGCAAGCCAGTGAAGCCTTGGAGCTTCCGGTGTAGTTAGGTGTGACTCAAATTGGTGGTCTTCAAAATTGGTGCTTGCCGAAGTTGATAGTCCAGTGCCAACTCCCATGCCCTGAAGCAACTGCTGCAGGTAAAACGAGGTTGAAGTCTTTCCATTGGTGCCGGTTACCCCAAAAACCCGAAGCCCCAAATCTGCGGTACCGAAGACTTCGGCAGCTACCTGACCAGCGATAGCCCTGGGGTCACTGTGGCGAAGACTTGGCAGCTCGGCTGCAACTTCTCGGTCAGATAGAACTGCCACCGCACCATTGGCAACTGCCTGATCTAGATAATCCAGCCCGTGGCTTTTTGCTCCCTGGACCGCTATGAACAGGCAACCGGGGGTGACCTGACTGGAATCCATTGCAACCGAGACAATTTCAACTTCCGGACTACCGGTCAGCTCGAGGTTGAATTTCCTGGCAAGCTCGCTAGTCGTTTTCATCGATTTGGCCGTACTTGTCAGATGGAATGCTTCTGGATTCGGTGGTGGAGGGCGGAATTCGGTAGTGCTTGAGGGCCTGCTGCATGATGGCCTTGAAAGGAGGTGTCGCCTTGGACGAGTTGGAAACTCCCTCAGGGCGATAAATAGTCACACCCACCACGAATTTGGGGTTCTCGGCTGGGGCAATTCCGTAGAAAGAAATTGCGTACTCATCGCCATAGCCGCTACCTGACTTGATCTCGGCGGTACCGGTTTTGCCGGCCACTCGATAACCAGGAATGGCTGCGGTCTTTCCGACACCACCGAATTCAACAACTTGTTCCATCAGCTCAAGATTCAAATTTGCCGAGGCGGTTGACAGGACTCTGGTGGAACCCTGGTTTGGCGCATAGGCAACAGAGCCATCGGCAGCTAGGCAACTGTCAACCAGGATGGGGTCAAGTCGAACTCCGCCATTGGCGATTGCCTGATAGGCATAAGCCATCTGCAAGCTGGTAACCGAGATGCCCTGGCCAAATGTGGTAACCAAATTTGTCATCTCGTCCCACTGGCTTGCAGGGTGCAAAATTCCAGAGCTCTCACCCTCAAAGCGCAGTGGGCTCACCGAACCAAAGCCAAATTTCTTCAGGTACTCGTAACGGGTTTCCCTAGGTATTTGACTTGCAAAATTCGTCATTCCGGTATTTGAGGAGTACCGCAATACGCCGGCCAGGCTCAGAGTGAAATCCTCGTGCGAAAAGCTGTCCTTGATATATTCGTTGTCAAAATCTAGGTTCATGCGGTCTGGAGCCGGAACAGTGTCGTACTCATCGGCTGTGCCGGTGTCTAAAACCATGGATGCACTAACAGCCTTCATGATGCTGCCTGGCTCAAAAGCTGCCTGGAAGATTCTTGAGCCACGGTCTGCGGCAGGAACCGCCGCCGGATCGTTTGGATCCACGGTAGGGGCCTCCGCCGCGGCCAGGATCCTGCCAGTTTCGACTTCGACCACTATCGCTGACGCCCAGGTAGCAGAAAGCTCGTTGACAGTGTCCGCCAAAACCTGCTGCGCGAAGAACTGCAGATTGGCATCGATCGAAAGGTTCAGCTGTCCGCCGTCTTCGGTTGGCTGGGTGGTTTGGTTAGAGGTTGGAATTCGCACCCCCTCAGCAGATCGCTCGAAGGTCTCTTGTCCATCAACACCCGCCAGGCAGGTGTTGTATTGACGCTCAAGGCCAGCAAGTGGCGTGCCGTCGCTACCGACGAATCCGAGAACATTTCCCGCAACGGCACCCATTGGGTAGAGCCGGTCCTCAAACTGGTCAAAGAAGATCCAAGGGATGTCCAGGTCGCGAATCGCGTTGAAGGTTTCAGCATTGACAGTCTTGGCAAGGTTTGAATACTCCGAGTCACCCTCGAGTCGAATCATGATTTCGCCATAGTCAACCCCCAACAACTGTGACAACTCCAGCGCGATTTCATCAACGGATCGCTCAGTGCGGACGCCGTCTATTGTCTGAAAGACTGGCCCTACATTCTTCGGCGCGGCATTTACGTCATACCTAAATACAGTTTTGGCTAAAACCTGCCCGGAAGAGTCGAGGATATCGCCGCGTAGCGCCTGCAGGGTTTGAGTCATAGACCTTGATGCCAGTGACTTCGCTTGGATTTCAGCGGCTTTTACCACCTGGAAATCAACCAGTCGCACACCTAGGGCGGCCACAATTAGAAACAGCACCACCGCGAAGGCGCCTAGACGGCGATTCAGCTTCGCGTGTGTTCCCATTAGGTGCCTATCTAGTTGGTGATGCGGGGATAAACCCTGATTGCAAAACTAGACCAGTGTCGCTGTTATTCGAGGTTTCAACACTCACTTGAACCTCGCCGGAAGACACCGTGGCCAGTGAGAACTCGGAGATTGCTCCGAGGGCTGAGTTGGCAACCAGGTTTGCGCTAGCAACCTGCTGCCCCTCTGCCTTTGCTGGGCTTGGCTTTCCGTAAATCTTGTTGCTTTCGATATCCAGCAAAACCGAGGCTGGGTTGGCAACCATGCCAAGTCGGTTTGCAGCATCTGCCAGGTTCTGTGGCGAGGAAAGTGATGAGACTTCCTCCTGAATGATTTGAACTTCGGTAGCCAGGTCTCGCTTTTCAAGCTTGAGTGAGCGAAGCTCGTAAGCATCATGGGTGAGCACCATGTTCAGGCCGATTTGTCCGACCAGCACTGCTACCAGGCCGATGATCAACACCGCGGCTGCCATGAGGCTGGGACGAAGCTTCTTTGCTTCATTGGCCGAGACCATGAAAATGCTCATTAGATTACCTCTAGTTTTTCCGCTGCACGCAGCCTGGCCGAAGCCGCTCTTGGATTTTGTGAAAGTTCAATTTCGGTTGCTCGCTCCACTCCGCGAGTGATCACCGATAGCGCAGGTGATGTGCCAGGAAGCTGAATTGGCATCTCTACGGGAGTTGAAGAAACTGCGGCTGCTTGCATTGCGCGCTTGACGATGCCGTCTTCGAGTGAGTGGTAGGACATGACAACTAGCCGACCACCAACTCGCAAGGTCTCGATAGCCTGTGGAACCGCTGATTCAAGGCCCCCGAGCTCATCGTTCACTGCAATTCTTAGTGCCTGATAAATCCGCTTCGCGGGATGGCCAGAAGTCTTGCCCGGTGCTGCCGGAATTACTGAGGTGACAATCTGATTCAACTCGGCGCTAGTTGTAATCGCCTGATCGCGACGATGTTGCACTATGCGCTTGGCCACTGCGGCTGCATAGCGCTCTTCTCCGTATTCGCGGAAAATTCTTGTTAGTTCAGCTTCTGACTCGCGCGCCAACAACTCGGCAGCGGTCAGGCCCTCGGATTGATTCATTCGCATGTCCAGGGCGGCATCCTGAGCATAAGAAAAGCCACGGCCAGCATCATCCAACTGCAGGGAACTGACCCCAAGATCCATCAACACGCCATCAACCTGGTCAATCTTGAGCTCTTCCAAAATCTCAGCGATTTGGTCATAGGTTCCGGCTACCGGAATGAAACGATCGCCAAATTTGGCAAGGCGCTCGGAAGCCAACTCCAGTGCCTGTGGGTCTCTGTCGATTCCAATAACTCGCAACCTAGAGTGCTGAGCCAGCAGCGCCTCAGTGTGTCCGCCCATGCCCAAGGTGCAGTCAATTACCACGGGTGACTCGCCTTCGAGGCCCGGACGCAAAAGCTCTAGGCAGCGTTCCAGCATTACTGGAAGGTGAAGATCTGCAGTTGATTGAGTCATAAGCTTTTGGGCCTTGCCCTGCACCTTGAACCTTGTCCGTCTATGAGCTTGGTTTTCATAGGTCCGACTTAGGGGAAGTAAGCCGGGACGGCCAAGGATCAAAGTGCAGGATTAGAACAACCCAGGAATCACCTCCTGAGCTTGCGAGGCGAATGTTTCTTCGTTACTGGATAGATATGTCTGCCACGCGGCGGCATCCCAAATTTCAGCTCTGGACCCGACGCCGATGATTACCAATTCTTTGGTGAGGTCTGCGTATTCGCGAAGCAGTGCTGGTACAAGGACTCGGCCCTGCTTATCAGGGGTTTCATCAGATGCTCCGGATAGAAAAACTCTCAAGTAGCGACGAGCCTCTTCGGAGGTGACAGGTGCCTGACGGACCTTGTCGTGAACGTCCTGGAACTCCTTGGCGGAAAAGACATAGAGACAGCGCTCTTGGCCGCGGGTGATGACAACACCGTCTGCAAGCTCATCGCGGAACTTGGCCGGAAGGATGATTCTGCCTTTGTCATCGAGCTTTGGGGTGTGCGTGCCTAATAACATGCAGCCCCCTTTCGCTCTAGTTATTCTCCACTTTACTCCACTTTCCTCCACATTAGATTGTTTTGCAAGCATTTATTGCAAGATTTTTGAATAATTTGGGAAATAAAAAACCCCCGCCGAAGCGGGGGCTTAGAAGGCTTATCTAGTCGTTATTGAAGCGCTGGTTCCAGCGATCTTCGAAATACGAGGGTCCGCCTGGCTCTTTGGTCGAACGCGGTGCCGATGGGAGTTGGAAATTACTGCTAGCGGTAACCAAACCGATCACCATCACCATGAATGCCGCTACCCCAAAAAACGCCACCTGCAGGATTACTGCGAACACTAGAAGGCCAAGACCGATTAGCGTTACCACCACTCCCAGCACCAACTTGCGGCCGTTCTTGTTGGACGAGCCAACCTCTCGAACGCGATTGGCGAAGCTGGCGTCCTCTTCGATGAGGTTGCGCTCCATCTCCTCGAGAAGTTTGCGCTCACGCTCTGATAGGGCCATTGGTAATCTCCGTTCCTTATCAATTGTAAACAACTGTGAGCCGCTAGGCTATCCCGCGTGGCTCAAGATTTTTTGTTAGAACTTGTTCAATCCAAGCTCGATGCCTTCTGCGATCAAAAACGCGAAGAGCTGACGAGCATTTCTGAGGACCTAATTCCCCTCATCGATTACACGCAAGCCCTACTGTCTGGGGGCAAGCGATTCCGGGCGCTATTCTGCTACTGGTCATTCGCCGCCCAGCACTCTAGCCCAGTGACAGAGGACCAACTTTCAATAGACAGCCCGATTGTTGGGGTTGCAGCAGCCCTGGAGATGTTCCATGCCGCAGCGCTTGTTCATGATGATCTGCTGGACCAAAGCGACACTAGAAGAGGCTCCCCCGCTATTCACAAGCGCTTCGAGACTCTCCACAAGCAAAATCAATACGTGGGCTCAAGCGAACGATTCGGAGTCGCAGGTTCTGTGCTTGTCGGAGATTTGATGCTTGCCTGGAGTTCCGAGATTTTCGGCGATGCACTACTTCATGGAGTAAAGGAGTCTGCCGAGGCAAGCTGCCGGAATGAATTCGGCAAAATGCGCTTCGAAGTGATGGCAGGTCAGTACCTGGATGTTCTAGAAGAAAACGCTGCGCCAACCCGAACCGACGGAGCTGCAGTCGCAAGGGCAAACCGCATCATGCTTTACAAGACAGCCAAGTACAGCCTCGAGGCACCGCTGCTGATTGGTGCAGCACTTGCCGGAGCAAAAGAAGGTTCACTCCAGCAGCTAAGTGATTTTGGTATCCCCCTAGGTCTGGCATTCCAACTCAGAGATGACGTTCTTGGGGTCTTTGGCGACCCGGAAATTACCGGCAAGCCTGCAGGTGATGACCTGCGTGAGGGAAAAAGAACCGTTTTGATTGCGCTGACACTTGAGACATTGCCGAAATCCGTAGCCAAGATCTTCGAGGAGCTGTTGATCTCCGGCGACATCGATGCCGAGCAGCTGGATTTCATGCGCCAGACGATCGAAGACTCAAAGGCTCTTGAAAAGACAGAGCGATTGATCTCCGAGCATTCCTACCGGTCGATTGAGGCCCTTGCCGCACTTGAAATTTCAGATCAGGGAAGAAACGCCCTGGCAAAACTTGCTGACCAGGTAATTAATCGAGCGAAGTAGGTTAGCCAAGCCCCTGGGCGGCCCGACGCACTGGCGCTTTGTGACCTGCCAGTAGCGCCGAAATCGGCTCAGTGCCGAGTTCATCGTTGACTTCGTACAGCCAGGTGATTGCATCTTGAAGACTTAGCCCCAAATCCAACAGAAGAATCATGGTTCCCCTGATGCTGCTAAGTGGCTCACCATCAACAATCAGATTCGCCGGCACCATTGGTTCTTTTTCAACCTTGTATGAAAAAAGAATGTGCTCGTCGATCAATCGGCGAACTTTCCCAGAAGAAATACCTAGAAGGTCGGCAACCTCATCAATGGTTAGCCACGCATCAACTTTGTCAGTTATCAATTCCTAGTTCCTTGCAGTTTCCACAAGTTGCTCCGCTACCAAAAATGCTAGCTCCAATGACTGCTTGTGGTTCAGTCTTGGGTCACAAACCGACTCGTAGCGCTCTTCCAGCGTCGTCTCGTCAATTTGCTCAGAGCCGCCAAGGCACTCAGCGACATCGTCGCCGGTCAGCTCAACGTGCAAACCACCTGGGTGGGTGCCAAGTTCGCGGTGAACCTCGAAAAAGCCCATGACCTCATCCATGACGTCGTCGAACCGTCTTGACTTGTAGCCATTCTTGGTGGTCATGCCGTTGCCGTGCATCGGGTCCGTAATCCAGAGTGGGTTTGCACCCGACTCCTGAGCTGCTTCAATAAGACGAGGTAGCTCGTCTCTAATCTTTCCAGCACCCATGCGGCTGATGAATGTCAGTCGTCCCGGCTCGCGGCTTGGGTCTAGCTTGTCAATCAGCTGCAGCACGTCTTCTTTAGTTGAGGTTGGCCCAAGCTTCACGCCAAGCGGGTTTTTCACTCGTGAGAAGTAATCAACGTGTGCGCCATCTAGCTGCCTGGTGCGCTCACCGATCCAAATAAAGTGACCGCTGGTGACATACGGGGCGCCCGACCTGGAATCAAGCCTTGTCAATGGCACCTCGTAGTCAAAGAGCAGACCCTCGTGCGAAACGAAAAACTCGGTCGATTTCAGCTCGTTGGCATCAATCCCGCACGCCTCCATAAAGCGCATCGCCCGGTCAATGTCCTGGGCAATATTTTCGTAGCGCTTATTCGCTGGGTTATCGGTAAAGCCTTTGTTCCACGAGTGAACCTCTCGAAGGTCCGCAAAGCCGCCGGTAGTGAAGGCGCGAATTAGGTTCAGGGTGCTGGCGGAGGTGTTGTAGGCCTGCATCAAACGGTAAGGGTCGTTCACGCGCGACTCTGGGGTGAATTCGTAGCCATTGACCGCGTCGCCGCGGTATGCAGGAAGCGTTAGGTCTCCCCTGGTTTCAGTGTCTGAAGATCGTGGCTTCGCGAACTGCCCGGCCATGCGGCCCATCTTTACAACTGGCAGAGACGATCCGTACATAAGCACTACTGCCATTTGCAGCACGGTCTTGATGCGGTTGCGGATGCGGTCTGCGGTGGCGTCTGCGAAAGTCTCGGCACAGTCGCCGCCCTGCAAAATAAAGCCCTCGCCCTTTGCAGCGTCAGCAATGCGCTTTTTTAGCGTGTCAACTTCACCGGCAAAAACCAACGGTGGCTGCGCAGCAAGCTCCTGCTTGACCTGCTCAAGCAAAATCTCGCTGTCCCAAGTTGGTTGCTGCTTCGCCTCAAGGTTGAGGTAGTTGTCTAATCCGAACTCTTTCACGCTTCCCTATTCTGACCTTGCAATTCTGTTTCTTACGGTCGAGGCATAAACATCCTCGTAGTCCTGATTACTCAATCGATGGATGCTGTAGATGATCTGATCTGCCACGGCCCGCAAAACTGCTCGTTCGCCTTCCATGCCGGCGAACCTAGAAAAGTCTAACGGCTCACCAATGACAACGCCGACGCGATGGATTTTTGGGTACTTCGAGCCAATCGGCTGCACTTTTTCCGTGTCAATCATTGCAACTGGGATCACTGGCACCTGTGCCTCGAGTGCCATTCGGGCAATTCCGGTTCTTCCTCGGTAGAGCTTGGCGGTCGGAGATCTGGTGCCCTCCGGATAAATTCCGAGCAGCAGACCTCGTTCTAGAACTCCCAAACCGGTGTTTAGGGAATCTTCAGACGCCTTGCCGCCGGAGCGGTCGATCGGCAGCTGTCCGGTTGATTTGAAGAACCAACGGATCAGGGCGCCTTTGACGCCCTTGCCCGTGAAGTAGTCACTCTTTGCCAAAAAAGTTACTGGCCGTCTGATTTTGAGAGGCAGAAAGATTGAGTCAACGAAGGAGAGGTGGTTGGAAGCGATAATTGCCCCGCCCTGCTTTGGGATGTTTTCTGCACCCCGAACCCAAGGCCGGAACAAAATCGACAGAACCGGCCCAAGCACAAAGTTCTTTAAAAAGAAATAGGTCATGTCTCTCCAGTCAACCCCTAAAGCTTACCGAAGCGATTGCCTGGCCAGATCAGCGGCCCCAATTACTCCGGCCTGGTTAGAAAAGGTTGCCCCAACAACTTTTGCAACCGGCCTAAAGCCGTTGGCAGGAACCTCAGCTTCAAAACTTCTTCTAATCGGCTCAAGCACCAACTCACCGGCCTCGGACAGGCCGCCCCCAATTACATAAACCTCCGGGTCAAGCGCTGCGGTGATGCTGCCCATGGCCTCACCCAAGTACTGACCCAAATCTTCAATGAGGGCACGAGCTCCGCTGTCTCCAGCCAAGAGTGCTTGGGCGATGTGCTGCCCGGTTAGTTGCCCTGCTGATGGCGATAGCTGGGCAAGCATTGCTGCTGCGGGGTCGTTGCTGGCCACTAGCGCTTTGGCGGCATTCAACAGTGCCGTGCCAGAGGCATACTGCTCAACGCACCCCTTTCGGCCACAGCCACAGGGTCTTCCATCGCGGACCACACGAATGTGGCCAAGTTCTCCGGCAATACCAAATCCACCGCGTCGAAGCTGGCCGTCAGAGATGATTGCTCCGCCAACTCCGGTGCCAAGGGTGAGCATGGCCATGTCCTTGGTGCCCTGACCCGCTCCGAATCGGAACTCGGCCCAGCCAGCTGCATTGGCATCGTTCTCGATAACAACAGCGAGCTTGGTTCGCTGTTCAAGTCTTTCTCTGAGCGGCTCGTTTCGCCACTTCAGGTTCGGAGCATAAAGAACGGTTGACCCAGTTGCGTCAATGAACCCTGCCGCCGCAACACCAACCGCTTCCAATTCCTGGCCAGCGGCGTCAGCCAGCTCGGTTATTAGCGAAGCGACAACCTCGACCATCTGATCCGGGTCTTGCGCGGGACTGGGGATTCTCTTCTCGAGGGCAACTGTGCCGGATGTGTCGACTAGGGCCCCGAGGACCTTGGTGCCACCTATGTCAATGCCGATGCTTAGCAAGAAACTTCTTTCGTAGATGCTGAAGCCTAAATTTTAGAGGCATTCTTGGCTGCAATGAAGTCGGTAATTATTAGCGAGTTTATTTTTGGGACTATCTCCCACCTTTTTTCAGGTTAAAGTAAATGATAACTCGACACAGGGAGAAACAATGACGTTCTACGATGTGCCCATCAAGGTGACCTCAGATCCAAGCCTAAATGCGACCGACCTGCTACTTGAGAGAGTTTCTCTCGCTCCAGGTCACGCCCTTTTCAGTAGAGAAAATCCTGACAAGTCATGGCGAAACGTAACATCAGCCGAGTTTCTAGAGGAAGTCAAGAGCCTAGCCAAGGGCCTACTAAACGCTGGCATCAAGCCTGGCGATGCGATTGCCATTATGTCTAGGACCCGCTACGAGTGGACCATGATTGACTTCGCAATTTGGTTTGCCGGAGCCATCAGCGTGCCGATCTACGAGAGCAGCGCCCCAAGCCAGATGGAATGGATTCTTTCCGACTCTGACGCCGTGGCATTCTTCATCGAAGACGACGAGCACATGGAGCGTTTCAACCAGATCAAGGCAAACGTCCCCAAGGTAAAGCAGGTTTGGCGAATTGAATCAACAGACTTCTCTGACCTGCACAAGGCGGCCGAGAAGGTTGGAGATGACCAGCTCGAGAAGGCTCGCTCAAATGCCGAGCTGACAGACCTTGCGACCATCGTTTACACATCGGGAACAACCGGAAACCCTAAGGGCTGTGAACTTACCCACAAGAGCTTTGTTGACCACTGTAAAAACGCGGCGCTAGAGCTACCTGAGGTTGCTAACGACAAGCAGTCATCGCTGATCTTCTTGCCACTGGCACACATTCTCGCTCGCTACGTATCGGTGCTTTGCGTGCACGCTGGTATTCGGGTTGGCCACTTGGCTGACTCAAAGCAGGTTGGCGCGGTTTTGCCAACCTACAAGCCGACCTTCCTACTGGCCGTTCCTCGAGTATTCGAGAAGGTCTACAACGGAGCTGAGCTCAAAGCTGAGACCGGCGGCAAGGGCAAGATTTTCCGAGCTGCAGCAGACACGGCAATTGAGTACTCCAGGGCTCTGGACTCCAAGTCAGGCCCATCGATGTCGCTGAAAATCAAGCACAAGCTCTTTGATCGCCTGGTCTTCGGCAAGCTTCGCGCAGCCATGGGTGGCAACGTGAAGTATGCAATTTCCGGAGGTGCGCCACTGGGTGAGCGCCTAGGTCACTTCTTCCGCGGCATTGGACTGATCGTGCTTGAGGGCTACGGACTAACCGAGACCGCTGCTGCGGCCGTGATTGGCCGGGTTGCCTGGCAGAAGATTGGCAAGGTTGGCAGGGCGCTTCCTGGAACCGGAATCAAGATTGCCGATGATGGCGAAATTTGGTTGCGCGGAATCAACTGCATGCGCGGCTATTGGCGCAATGAGGCAGCAACCAGAGAAGCTTTCGTCGAGGACTGGTTTAGAACCGGCGACATTGGCGAGCTGGATGAGGACGGCTTCCTGACTATCACTGGCCGCAAGAAGGAGATTCTTGTAACCGCGGGTGGAAAGAATGTTGCCCCAGCTCCAATTGAAGATCCACTGCGCGCACACCCACTGGTGGGGCAGGTTGTGGTCATTGGAGACGCCAAGCCATTTATTTCAGCGCTGATCTCACTCGACCCAGAAATGGTTCCAGTTTGGGCCGCCAATAACGGCATCGAGGAAAAGCTAACGCTTGCTGAGGCAACCAAGCACCCGGCCATCGTCGCCGAGATTCAGTCGGCTGTCGATGAGGTCAACAAGAAGTTCTCGCAGGCAGAACAAATTCGAGCCTTTGAGATCCTTGACGTTGAACTAACTGAGGCCTCGGGTCACTTGACTCCTTCGTTGAAGATCAAGCGCGCCAAGGTGATGACTGACTTCCAGTTGCAGGTAGACCGCATTTACGTTAACGCGTAAACCAGGGCTGCTCACGAAGAGCTTTGAAGGCTAGCTTGCGCTCGTCTTTTGCCAGTCGATCCAGGTAAAGAAGTCCGGCCAGGTGATCGATTTCGTGTTGCAGCGCCTGTGCCATAAGCCCGGAGCCGGAGATTTCGATCATTGAACCATCTAGCTGGTAACCAACAGCGGTGGCTTCAGTGTGCCTAGGAGTCTTATGCCAGAGCCCTGGAACTGAAAGACACCCTTCTTCCATCAGCTCTACGCTCCCGGCTAATGCTGTGAGTTTGGGGTTTATCAGGTAGCCCAACTCCCCTTCAACGTTGTATGCGAAGGCGCTCAGCCCAACGCCAATTTGAGTCGCTGCCACCCCTGCTCTGCCAGACAGCGATGTGGTATCAAGCAGGTCCTGAACCAATGACGCAACCGAACCAAAGTCGGCAACTTCAACTGTTGGAGATTTCAGAATCGGATCGCCAAAGAGGCGAATTTCGCGAACGCTCAACTAACCAAACCATCGGCAACAAGTGCCGCTAGGTCTCTTGCTGCCTGCCTAGTAGCTGGGTGCAGTTGATCAAAATCAACTACGGCTCCCGCAGCTAGTTGCGGGTCGTATGGAACCCTGACAACAGCCCTGACTCGCGACTGGAAGTGTGACTCGATTTCATCGAGCTTGACCAGCTCAGTTCCAAAAGTGGCGGTGTTGAGTGCGACGACGCTTTTTCTAACTAGGTCGCTGTAGCCATTTGATTCCAACCAGGTCAATGTCTCCGAGGCGAGTTTTGCCTCATCGATTGAACCACCCGAAACAATCACAAGCCCGTTGGCGCGCATCAAAATCGCTCGCATAACGCTGTGAACAATTCCGGTACCGCAGTCTGTCAAACAGATGTTGTAGTAGCGGGCGGCAATGTCGGCAACCACGTTGTAATCACCCTCGTTGAAAGCTTCCGACATCATTGGGTCAGTGTCAGACGCCAAAACATCAAGCCGGGACTTGTCCCTAGAAACAAAGTCGCTAAAGACCTTAAAGCTGGTGATACCTCCGGCACGATTTACAACGTCGCGAACGGTCTTATCTGTGTCTTTTCTAACTCTCTCAGCCAAAGTTCCGCGGTCCGGGTTGGCATCGATTGCCAAGACTCGGTCCTCTCGAACCCTCGCCATCGCCATCCCAATCAGGGCAGTGATAGTTGTCTTACCAACGCCACCCTTGCGGGTTAGCACTGGCACAAACCTTGTTTCGCCCTCCAGGTCAACGTTGATGCGCTGATCTAGAGCTCGCCTCGCCTTGACCTTCTTGTTGTCCCCTAGGTTCACTAGCCCGAAGGTGATCCGGTATGTGGATCTCCGCCAGAAGGTCTCTGGGATGAAGTTCGGCTTTGCCTTGTCCTGGAGCAAACGATCAGCCGTCAGCATGCCAGCAGGCTCAGGGTCAGCGAAGATGTTCGTCTCAGGCTCAATCTCAACCGGGATTGAGACTGCGTCGGCAGACACCTGATTCAGTAATTCAATCTCTGGATCTAGCTCGAGGTCGCTGAATTCAGCTCTCTCGCCTGATGCGTAATCGCGTTCTGGTTTATCTTCCAAAACAACTCCTATTCAATTACCGCGACAAGGTCGCCGCCCTCTACGGGCGTTGGGCCGGCGACACCCAGCCTGACAATCTTGCCAGATTTTGGTGCGGTAATGCTGGCTTCCATCTTCATTGCTTCGATTGTTGCGATTGGATCGCCAGCTTCGACAGTGTCACCAACGGCAACCTTTGGCGTTACTACACCGGTAAATGGCGCAGCAGCGTGACCCTGGTTGGTTGGGTCAGCCTTTTCGGCCGATGCCACGGTTACCGCGATGCTGTGGTCGCGAACAATAATTGGCCTCAGCTGTCCGTTGAGCTTTGCCATCACGGTTCTAAAGCCCTTTGAGTCTGCCTCGCCGATCGCCTCAAGACCAACAAAGAGCTGCAGGCCAGGCCTTAGCTCGACCACGTGTTCAGTGTCCTGCTCAAGGCCGTATAGGTAATCGAGGGTGGCAACATTATCAAGCTCTCCATAGGCTGCTTGAACTCGCTCTAGCTCCGCAGTTGGAGCCGGGAACAGCAGCTGGTTCAAGGTTTGCTGAATCAGTTGGTGGTCTTCGGATTTCAGCGCCACGAGTGCTTCTTCTGGAACCGGTGTGATGCTGATGTCAACGTTCTTACCCTTGAGAACCTTGGATCTGAATGGCTCTGGCCAACCCCCTGGAAGATCACCGAGTTCACCGGCCATAAAGCCAATGACCGAATCTGGAATGTCGTAGTTCTGAGGGTTCTCCTCGAAGTCCTTTGGGTCGGCATTGACGGCAACCAGGTGGAGGGCTAGATCCCCAACCACCTTGGAGGACGGCGTCACCTTTGGAGGTCGACCTAGAATCTGATTGGCTGCTGCATACATGTCTTCAACCAACTCGAATCGGTCCCCCAGTCCCAACGCCATAGCCTGTTGGCGAAGGTTGGAAAGCTGACCACCTGGAATCTCGTGTCGGTAGACCCGACCAGTTGGTCCAGCAAGGCCGGATTCAAAAGGTGAGTAAACGTTTCGGACTGACTCCCAATAGGGCTCCAGGTCGCAAACGGCGGTCATTGACAACTCGGTATCACGTTCGGTGTTAGTCAGCGATGCCACCAATGCGCTCATCGACGGCTGACTGGTAGTTCCCGCCATTGGGGCACTAGCAACATCAACGGCGTCAACGCCTGCCTCGGAGGCCGCCAGCAGCGTGGCTAGCTGGCCGCCTGCAGTGTCGTGAGTGTGAAGGTGAACTGGAACGTCAAAGCGCTCCCTGAGCGCGCTGACGAGCTGGCTGGCTGCCCTAGGTCTAAGCAGCCCCGCCATGTCCTTGATGGCAATAACATGCGCCCCTGCATCGACGATTTGCTGAGCAAGGTTCAGGTAGTAGTCAAGTGTGTAGAGCTTTTCAGCAGGGTCCAAGAAATTGCCTGTGAAGCTCATGGCAACCTCGGCAACCGAACCGGTGTTGTTGCGCACGGCAGCAATTGCCGGCGCCATCTGATTCACATCATTCAGGGCATCAAAGATCCTGAAGATGTCTACTCCGGTGCTGGCAGCCTCGGACACAAAAGCATCGGTTACCTCAACTGGATAGGGAGTGTAGCCAACGGTGTTTCGGCCGCGAAGCAACATTTGAATACACAGGTTGGGCAACTCTTCACGCAGCTTGGCCAGTCGAGTCCAAGGGTCTTCGCCCAAGAACCTAAGAGCCACGTCGTAGGTTGCGCCACCCCAAGCTTCAACTGATAGCAACTCTGGGGTCATGCGAGCAACGTAGGGAGCGGCGGCAACTAAATCGCGACCGCGCACTCTCGTGGCTAGCAACGACTGGTGAGCATCGCGGAAGGTGGTGTCAGTGACCAAGAGTCTTCCTTCATTGCGCATCCACTTTGCAAAACCCTCTGGGCCCAACTCTTCCAACAGCTGCTTGCTTCCAGCTGAGGCGGCGGAGACAGTGTCCAGCTCAGGGAATTTGACCTGAGGGTCAACCTTGCCCTCACGCTCTCCATATGGCTTATTGACTGTTACTTCGGCCAACCACTGCAAAACTTTGGTTCCTCGGTCTTGCGAGACACGCGCCTTGAGTAGCTCGGGGCGCTCATCAATAAAGTGCGTTGAAAGCTCTCCTGAGGCAAAGGTTTCATCATCCAAAACCGCCTGCAGGAAGTTGATGTTGGTTGCGACGCCACGAATCCTGAACTCAGCCAATGCTCGTCTTGCCCGGTCTACCGCAGACTCAAAGTCGCGACCCTTTGCTATCAGTTTCACCAGCAGCGAATCAAAGTGTGGAGAGACTTCAGCACCGGTTGTGACCGTTCCGCCATCCAGGCGAATGCCGGCACCACCTGGAGACCGATAGGTGGTGATCATGCCGGTGTCTGGCCTAAAGCCTGCGGCAGGATCCTCGGTAGTAATTCGGCACTGCAGAGCAAATCCGTGTGGCTGAATAGTCTCTTGGCTTAGGCCAAGGTCTGAAAGCGTGGCTCCAGCCGCAATTCGCAATTGCGACTGAACTAGGTCAACGTCGGTGACCTCCTCGGTCACAGTGTGTTCAACCTGGATTCTTGGGTTCATCTCGATAAAGACATGCTTGCCAGTATTTGGTCCGGAGGTTTCGATCAGGAACTCCACGGTTCCAGCGTTTTGGTAGCCAATCTCTTTCGCGAAAGCCACGGCATCAACAAACAGCTGCTGTCGCAACTGATCGTCGAGCAGCGGCGCCGGTGCGATCTCAATTACCTTCTGGTTGCGCCTTTGAATTGAGCAGTCGCGCTCATGCAGATGCACTACGTTTCCGTGATTGTCCGCAAGAATTTGGACCTCGATGTGACGAGGCCTGATAACAGCCTGCTCTAAAAACACCCTGGCATCGCCAAAAGCGCTGTCGGCCTCGCGCATTGCCTGCTCCAGCGCCTCGGCCAGCTCAGGCTCAGTGTCAACCTTGCGCATTCCGCGACCGCCACCACCGGCCACTGCCTTGACAAACAGTGGGAACCCAATCTTCTTCGCCTCTGACAAAAGTCCATTGACGTCCTCGGAAGCCGCTGAGGAGGCGAGAACTGGAACACTGGCTCTGATCGCTGCCGCCTTGGCGTTTACCTTGTCGCCGGCAAGTTCTAGAACCGTTGGGGCCGGACCGACGAACGCAATTCCATTGGCCTTGGCCTGTTCGGCCAATTCTGGATTCTCACTGAGGAAGCCATATCCCGGATAAATAGCATCCGCGCCAGACAGCTTCGCAACACGAATCATTTCCTCGACTGAGAGGTAAGCGCGCACTGGCGACCCCTCGGCCTTGATTTCGTAGGCCTCATCTGCCTTCAGGCGGTGAACGGAGTTCCTGTCCTCGTAAGGATAAACGGCTACCGTTTTCGCACCGATTTCATAGGCCGCACGGAAAGCACGGACCGCAATTTCACCTCTGTTGGCTACCAAAATCTTTTTAAACATCAAACCTCGCTGAACCGATGTGGCGTTGCCGGATAACGCCTATATGACAGGTAGCCTAATGCAGTGCATGTACTAAGCGTGAGTTCACTAAAGGGTGGCGTGGGAAAAACCACCGTTGCCTTGGGTTTGGCATCTGCTGCCCTGAACAAGGGAATCAACACACTCGTGATCGACCTTGACCCGCAGTGCGATGCAACAAGCGGACTGGCCGCTCCAGCCGACCTGAACGCCTCGGTTGCCGAGGTGCTGCAGGGCGCGAAGCTTCCAATTCTGCGACGGGCCATAGTCGCCTCTCCATGGAGCCGTGATTCAAAAATGGACGTTCTGGTTGGCTCTCCTCGTTCACTTTTGTTAGACAACCCAGCCCCGACAGTTTCTGATGTTTGGAAACTCGAGGAAATTCTGGCACTAATTGAAAATGAATATGAACTTGTGATCATCGACACTCCCCCGTCGATCAATGCGCTAACCAGGACTGCATGGGTGGCCAGCGACCGTGTGATTTTGGTCACTGAACCTTCTCTTTACTCGGTGATTGCGGCAGACCGAGCCAAACGAGCGATAGCAGAAATTAGCGCCAAGCTAAGCCCAAGACTTTCGCTCTACGGCTTTGTGGTGAACCGACTGAGGCCACAGTCTCATGAGCATGAATACCGACTCAAGGAATTGCGGGAAATGTTCGGCGACCTGCTACTGCAGCCGTATTTCGAAGAGCGCGCCGCCGTGCAGCAGGCAACCGGAGCTGCCCGACCAATTCACTCTTGGCCCGCCGAGGGTGCCGCTGAGGTTGCCAAGGGCTTCGACTGGCTACTTGCCGGCATTATTGCTGATTTTGAAAGAGTGGAAGCCAAGCGCGAACGAGTAAATGTCGTTGGGCGCACCTTGCGCGGCCAGCAAAGCCCGATGGCAGAAATTATTGAAACTGCGTCGATTCCGATTGTTGAACCCACGACCAGGCGGGAACGCAAAAAGAAGCGCTGGTTTAGACGCTAGGAAATTTTTCTAGCGCGTCTAGCGGCAAGTTCATCGTGAACAAGTGCCTCTTCAGCAGCGAAGTCGACCAGGGTGGCCTCAACCTCGCGCAGCACCCGACCAATTGCGATTCCAAAGACGCCCTGGCCTTGACCTAGCAAATCGATTACCTCATCCTGCGAGGTGCAGAGGTAAACCCTGGCGCCATCGGACATCAGGGTGGTGTTGGTTAGGTCTGAAATTCCTGCAAGCGCAAGCTGCTCAACGGCAACCCTGATCTGCTGGAGCGATACTCCGGTGTCCAATAGTCGCTTCACGAGCTTTAGGACCAGGATGTCGCGGAAAGAGTAAAGCCGCTGCGAACCGGATCCGGTTGCCCCCTGAATCGACGGCACGGTAAGGCCAGTGCGGTCCCAGTAGTCAAGCTGACGGTAGGTGATGCCCGCCGCGGCAGCGGCGGATGCTCCGCGGTAACCGATGTCTTTATTCGGCAATCCGTCGGTGAATAGCATGCTTGTTTCTGATTCCACCGTTACTCCTAAATTTCACAGACTTCTAAGTCTGCCTTCAAGTTCAGGTTTAGGGTTACACTTCCAGCTTCGGCGTGTCGCATTAGCTTTCGATCTCTTCGATTACTTCTGCAATCAGGTGCGAGCGAATTGCACCAAAGCGTTCGGCGATCTCGCGCGAGATGTGGCCGGCCTTGGCAGCGCTGTCGGGCGCCTTCTTGCGAAGCACTGGCTCTGTCACTCCGGTAATGATTCCAATTTCACGCTCAGCTGCAGACTTCAGGCCTCTTAGGTGTCTTGGCTGAATGCCGAACTCTTCTAGCCCGACCAAGGCAAAGGCGATCTCCACCTCATGAGAAGAGTGTGGCTGGGCTCCAAACAGGCCCAGTTCTGCGCCCTCTCTGAAACTTGCATCGCTCAATCCTGTTTCCAGTTTCAACTGAGCGGTTGAAAAACGCTGACCCTTGCGCAGTGACGCCGGTGTGGCAGTTGGCAAAAGTGGCTGACGGCCTGCGTCAAGCTCGTCCAAGTGGTCTCGAATGACTTTCAGCGGTAGATACTGGTCGCGCTGCAGTGTCAAAATAATGCGCAGTCGCTCAATCTGGGAATCTGAGAATTTCCGGTAGCCAGACTCGGTTCGTTCTGGTGTAACCAGTCCCTGGTCTTCTAGAAACCTTAGTTTCGATGGGCTGAGGTCTCCGAACTCAGGCTTTAGAACAGCTAACACCTGACCAATCGTGTAGAGCCGACGATGGTCTTGGAGTCTAGATAGTGCACTCTCCATGACTTACGAATCCTTTTGTGATGAGTAAAAGGTAAGTCGAAACTTACCAATCAAAATTTCTGTTCCTGTGGTTAGTTGAGCTGAATCAACCCTGGCACCATCCACGTAGGTGCCATTCATAGAACCCAGATCAGTAAGCGTAAAGCTTCTTTGCTTTCGGTCAAACTGAACATGCCTTCTAGAAACTGTCACATCATCCAGGAAGATATCTGCTTCTGGGTGACGCCCGGCAACTGTCAGATCCTGGTCAAGAAGAAACCTAGACCCAGCCCCGGCACCGCGGTGAGAGATCAAAAGCGCTGAATTCTCGGGTAGGGCTGCAACCGCTGAGGCTTCCTCTTCGGTTAGAACTGGCGCTTGGTTGGCGATAAGGTCATCAGAAAAACGAGCTGTCTCGTCGCTTCTGAAAGATTCCTTGGACAATTTACGCCTCCCCTAATTACTCCACTTTAGAGGATTTTTCCCTGTCGTAAAACACCAGTTTTATTACATGGGCCACATAAAACCCTCCGGAGAGCCAGTAAAGCACTATTCCCCAGTAGGCAAAGCCCCAGGCCAGCGGCAAAACAATAAAGTCTGATTCCGGCCAAACATCAGCCATCAACAGCAGTGGGAGCGCGTAGAGCAGTGCGAAGGTGCCGGCCTTACCCAAAAAGTGAACCGGCAACGGGCCATATCCATGATTTGCCAAAACCGGGTAGACCGCCAGCAGCATGAGGTCCCTAGAAACCACGATTACCGCGAGCCAGAGCGGGATGTTGCCGTTGATGGTCAGCCCAATCAGGGTTGCAAAAATAAACAGGCGATCCGCAGCCGGGTCCAGCATCTGCCCGAGCCGGGTTATTTGATTGAACCTTCTGGCAATCTGGCCGTCAAGCCAGTCGGTCGCGCTTGCAAAAGCCAGGATGATCAGGCTCCAAACAAATTCGCCATTTAGCAGCAACACCAGAAACACCGGCACCATCAACAGCCGGAGTGCGCTGAGCATGTTTGGAACACTCTTGAGTTCTTGCAGCATGCTCATAGCCAGATTCTAGCGCCGGGGTGAAACAAGGTGTCTTGCCACGCCTGTCTTAGTGCTTAGGAAATAGCACTGTCAGCAGTGCTGCATCCTTGGTAGACTGGTGTCCTCGTTGGTCGCATCCGATTTGCGACAAAACCCTTTGGAGAAACTCAGATGATTGGCGTGCGCGACCTCGAGATTCGCATCGGCCCAAGGGTCTTGATGCACGAGGTCAACTTCCGCGTCGATAAGGGCGATAAAGTTGGCTTGGTTGGCCGCAATGGTGCCGGAAAAACAACGCTCACCAAGATTCTTGCCGGCGACGGTCAGCCCTCCCATGGATTTGTTGATCGACATGGCGAGATCGGATATCTGCCACAGGACCCTCGAACCGGCGATCCGGAGCAGCTGGCAAGAACCAGGATCTTAAACGCTAGAAATCTCGGCGACACGCTCGAGTCCATGACTAAAGCAAGCTTCGAAATGGGTAGCGACGACCCCAAAGTTGCTGCCGCGGCGATGACCGCCTACGCAAAATTTGAAGAGCGTTTCCAGGCCGCTGGCGGCTACGCCGCTGAAGCCGAAGCTGCAGCGATCGCCGGCAACCTGGGACTCAAAGGTCAGGTTTTAGATCAACCCCTAAAGACACTCTCCGGAGGACAGCGCAGAAGGATTGAACTTGCAAGGATTCTGTTCAGCAGCGCCGAAACCATGATTCTGGACGAACCGACAAACCACTTGGATGCCGACTCCGTGGTCTGGCTGCGCGAATTTCTAAAGTCCTATAAGGGTGGCCTAATCGTGATCAGTCACGACGTGGACTTGGTTGAAGAAACCGTGAATCGAGTTTTCTACCTGGATGCCAACAGAACTGTCATCGACATCTACAACATGGGCTGGAATCAATACAAAAAGGCTCGCGAGACCGATGAGGAACGTCGCAAAAAAGAGCGCGCTATTGCCCAGAAAAAGGCGAGCACGCTGCAGTTGCAGGCAGCAAAGTTTGGCGCAAAGGCAAGCAAGGCAGTCGCTGCCAAGCAAATGGTTCGCCGGGCCGAGTCGCTGCTTTCGTCGCTGGACGACGTCCGCGAGGTCGAGAAGGTTGCCAAGATCAAGTTCCCTGATCCTGCCGCCTGCGGCAAGACCCCGCTGATGGCGGAGAACCTGAGTAAGAGCTATGGCTCTCTGGAGATCTTTACTGCAGTTGACCTTGCGATCGACCGGGGTTCCAAGGTTGTCATCATTGGCCTGAACGGTGCCGGTAAAACTACGCTGCTGCGAATTCTTGCTGGGGTGGACAAACCCGACACCGGTGAGTTGATTCCCGGTCACGGCCTGAAGGTTGGCTACTTCGCCCAGGAGCACGAGACGCTGGATGTGAACAAGACGGTTCTGCAAAACATGCAGGCTGCTGCACCAAACCTTGCCGACACCGATGCCCGAAAAGTTCTTGGTTCATTCCTGTTCTCTGGTGATGACGTTTCGAAGCCAGCAGGAGTTCTATCCGGTGGCGAGAAAACCAGATTGGCACTTGCCTCATTGGTGGTGTCTTCTGCCAACGTGCTGCTGCTCGATGAGCCAACAAACAACTTGGACCCGGCTAGCCGTGAAGAGATCCTGAGTGCGCTGGCGAGCTTCAAGGGAGCCGTGGTGCTGGTTTCTCACGACGTAGGTGCGGTTGAAGCACTAAACCCGGAGCGCGTCTTGATTCTGCCTGATGGTGACGAGGACCACTGGAACGAAGGCTACGCAGAGCTGATTGCGCTTTCCTAGAACTGGTTTCGGTCAACCTCTTGGCTGCGAATCTCCGCTAAGTCGCCAAGTCGCCCCAGGCCAGCAAGTGGCTGGGCCATTCGGTAATTCGCTTTGAGGGCGTCTTTGTTTTTGTCTAAGAAATTCCAGTAACCTGCGCTGAAGTGGCAGGCCCTTTCACCGACCCGAACCGTTGGTGAAAACTGACACCCTTTGCAGTAGTCGGTCATCTTATTCACGTAGGCGCCGCCAGAAGTATATGGCTTGGTTGCGGTCAGTCCCCCGTCTGCATACTGGGACATGCCAATCACATTGGCTGGCATAACCCACGGGGTGCCGTCCACGAACGCATCGATGAACCAATCATTCAGGGCTTGCGGACTAAGTTCTCGCTGCACCCCAAAACTCCCGAGCACCATCAACCGATTGATGTGGTGGGTCCAGCCACGGTCCCGAATTTCACCTATGACTTGCTGCAGGCAGCTGGACTTTAGAAGCTCTGGATCCAATTCTTGAAAAGCCTCAGGCAGCGGCTTTTCGTGCTGGAAGTAATTTGCGGTGTCAAACCTGTCACCCAAATGCCAGTAAAGGTGCCAAACCCAATCCCGCCATCCCATCACCTGGCGAATGAAACCCTCTGCGCTTGCAAGCTCAATTCCGCCAGCGCGGTATGCGCGCTCGGCAGCCTGAACCACCTCCATTGGGTCTAATAACCCCAGGTTCATCGCCGGACTCAAGAGCGAATGCGACATCGCCCAATCCTGTTTCATCGCGGCATCTTCATGTGCTCCAAATGTTGCCAGCCGGTTAGACACAAAGTTATCCAGCGCCAACAGCGCCTCTTGCCTGGTTGCAGGAAATAGCCTCGGGCCATCGTTGCCAATGAAGGACACTGTCCCATCAGCTTCAAGCTGATCCAAGTAGAGCCTTACTTCCTGGTCAATTTCATCCTCAACTGGAAACCAGGCGCTGGCAACTCCCAGGGTCAGCTGCCCTTTTGGCGGCGGCTGACGATTTTCGTGATCAAAATTGAACTTTCCGCCCTCGGGATCCAGCTCTCCAGTGGTCGTTGTATTCATGAGGACACCGGTTTTCACTCTCCGGTCCCGATAAAAATTCTCCATTAGCAGCCGCTTGCTGCCCTGAGTTTTGCTCCAGTCAGCGAACTCCGCTTCGGTTGCAGCAAAGCCTCTTGCCGCAAGCACCTCCACGTCCGCGGTTTTACCTAAATCTGCAACTAGTGACCGAAGGCCCCTGGAAGTTGGGTTCACCACGGATAGCCCGCGGCCTGCTAATACCTCGTGGTAGGAATCTCCTCGCACTAGTTCTGCGCGACCGCCAAGCTCCTGTGCTCGATGCCTTAGGGCAGACAAAATCAGGTGCGCTTTCTGGCGATGATATCTTCTGGCACGAAGCGGACTGAGCACCTCCGGAATCAAAATCTGTCCCCCGTCGTCAAAGTGAGGGCCAAGCTGATCTGCAAATAGCAGTCGCACACTGGAGTTGGTCACGCTCCCAATTCTAAGAGTCAAATGAGTCGCAACGGATTCGTCAATCGCTGTGGCTGCTGATAGCCTGCGGGCGACAAAGGAGCCGCAGTGACCGCCAATAACTTTAGAGAACGCCTTGCCCAATACTCACCGATAATCATGGCTGGCGGCTATCTGTTTGAGGTTGAGCTACGTGGCTACCTGACTGCCGGAGAGTTCGTGCCAAAGGTCGCCCTTGAGCACCCCGAGGTGCTGGAACAAGTAACTAGAGACTTCTTGCGCTCTGGCAGCGATATCGCACTTGCCTTCACATACAACGGGCACCGCGAAAAGATGCGGATCATTGGACAGGAGCATTTGCTAGAACCACTGAACCGCGAGGCAATGCGAATCGCAAAACGTATTGCTGAAGAGCAATCCAAGGAGCAAGACCGCGAGATTTTTGTGGCCGGAAACATATCGAACTCCAACATCTATGACCCGGATAACCCAGAAACACATCAGCAGGTGCGGGCGATGTATCGCGAGATGATTGGCTGGGCCAAAGAAGAGGGCGCCGATCTAGTTGTTGCCGAGACCATGTATTACCTTGGCGAGGCAAAGATTGCACTGGAGGAAATTCAGCGAGCCGGATTGCCCTCGATTCTGAATGTTGCAGTGTTTGACACTGGCACGCTCCGCGACGGCTATAGCCCCGGAGGGGCCTGCAGGGCCCTTGCCGAGGCTGGAGCAGATGTTGTTGGCACCAACTGCTTCCAGGGTCCGAACACCATCAGACAGGTCGTTGAAGAGATTCGCTCCAAGATAGGCGATCACCCGATGTCTGCAATGCCGGCAACTTACCGAACCACCAGTGAGCACACGTCGCTGTTTAACTTGCCGGACCCTGGCAACACCGCAGTTCTTCCAACCGGCAGGACCTTCCCAGATGCCCTAGAGGCTCAAAACTCCAACAGATATGAAACGGCAGAGTTTGGTCAATTTGCTCACTCGATGGGCGCAAAAGTAATTGGACTTTGTTGTGGCGCGAGTGTTATCCATCACCGTGCCCTGGCCGAAGCGCTGGGAAGAAAAACAGCTCTTTCCAGCTACTCACCGGACATGAGCAAGCACTTTATGTTCGGTCAAGACGAAAGACTTCCGCAACACATGACCGAGTTTGGATCTGATGCATAACCTGCATTAATTCCACGTTTCGGAGATGACAAAGGGTTGTGAACCCAAGCTCAGCGGAGCTTTCCGCGCCAGGCACTAAAAGACCTGACTGACCCAGCATGAGGCAGCCTAAGCCATGGGTAAGGATGAACCTCCGCCAGGTTCTGGAATTTCAAAAAGCTTGGAACCGGGGCATGGGTGATTGCCACTCTGTTTGATTCTGCAAACTCGAAAGGGTTCCCAAGGTAAACAGACAGATCGCGTCTGCTGGCCAGATCCTGAAGTGTTTCGAGATAGAAATAGAGTCGCTTCGAGGAAAGCTGCAGTTTTGCTAGGGCCTGTTCGTTGAACACAAATGCCACGGGTAATTCAGGATTTGCCACCAGCGCTGGATCGGCATCTCCCAGCGATTCGATTGTCAGAAGCACTCTTTCTGGCTTTTCAGTTCTGACCGGAGCCAGTGGGCCCGTTGTTGACTCCGGTGTCGGATCAGTGGTCAGCAAGACATCTGGCTCTGTGGCTTTTAGGGTCTGATCTTCCGGAAAACTTTCTATCGGGCAAGCTTTTTGAAGCGGGCAAGCTCGACACAGCTCTGGAGCGCGCTTTTCAACCTGCCACCTAGCAAATCCGTATGGCTTTCCAGTTCCCGAGCCAACGGTCCATTGCCAGCCGAGCAGGTTGGCGGCACGCGAGCCATCAAGCAGCTCGCGATGCATTCGCTCCTGACCGTGAAGCCAACCCTTGCCGCTTCGAATGGTCCAATGCGATGCCAGCCACATTCGGGTTTGGTTTACCAGCCAGCCATCTTGATTGAGCTCATCGACCGCAAAATCGACACAGGCCAATCCCTTTTCCCAGCCATCGCCGGGGGTTTCCCAATTTTGCTCAAACCGAAGATTGCTAAAAAGCCTGGTTCCGACCCGTGCGTAGAGGTGACGCGCGTACTCCTGCCACAACAGCTCATCTCGATACTTTTCCCTGTCCCACTGAGCAGCGGATGCAGCCCAGCCCCACAAGGCTTGCAGCGAGATGATGTTGTGGCGAACGTATGGAGACATCACCGTTGCCCCCCTGTCAGAAACAGGAAGCACTTCCGAGCGGTTCTTTGCGTAGCCCTTGATGCTCAAGTTGGCCAGAGCCTCGTTTGCGGCGGTTTGACCGCCTCGAATTGAACTACGGCCGCCACCAGAGTGAAGCCCGCTGAACACCTCTGCCAGAAGCTTTTCGGGGTCCTCGAGGATGTTGAATTGCTTCAACTCGGGCACGCTCCTTAGATTCAGGTGCCGTAAGTCTATGCTCGAGCCGGATATATAAACTGACGAAACAAGCCCGTCACTGCGGCTTATCCTTGTTATATGGATTCTCTCAATCGTCACGAAGACTACGGCACGGAAGCGCTACACGAGACGCACTTACTGGCAGACCCGGTTGAGCAATTCAAGATTTGGTTGCGCGAGGCGGAAGCAGAGAACATCTTTGAGCCAAATGCATTCGTGCTAGGCACCATCACTGACCAAAACACCCCAAGTTCAAGAACCGTTCTACTCAAGGGAGTCGACGAGCACGGATTCCACTTCTTCACGAACTTCGGTTCGCGCAAAGGAGATGCCATCGCCGGCAATCCGGCAGTAAGTGCAGTCTTTGGATGGTATCCGATGTATCGTCAGGTGCTAATTGAGGGGGTAGCTAGGTCAGTGCCTGGCCAAGACGCGGACGACTACTTCCACTCCCGACCTCACGAGTCACAAGTAGCCGCTTGGTCCAGCTACCAGTCACGGCCAATTGAAAGCCGCGACGCTCTAGATGCTCAGTTTAATGCTGCGCTAGCCAAGTTCAAAGCAAACGAAGTTCCAAGGCCTGACTACTGGGGTGGCTATCGCATTGTTCCGACAAGAATTGAGTTTTGGAAGGGCCGCTCCAACCGAATGCACGATCGAATAGCTTTCACGCGCTCACTGGATGAGCACGGTGCGCCTGACACTTGGAGCATTGAGCGACTGCAGCCCTAATGCCTAGAGTCCTGACCAGAGAATACACACGAACCTCGGCGCAGATCGCATTTTGAGAAAGGGGATCGCCTCTTGCGCTGACACTCAGCGAGTCTGGAGCATGATGTAAGTTGCATGAATCGCCAATCGGTGCAAGGCTCGCCATTGCTGCATCCGTGACACAGTGGAGGACTTGTGGCCAGAATAGCACTGATTCTTGCAATAGGTGTCTCTCTGCTCTTGATTGGGTGCTCGGCATCTCCAGAGATTCAAGACACTGACGCTCCTGAGCCTCAAGAGGCCCAAGACACAAGCATTCAGGCGGACTCGTCTGAATCGATGGAGGCAGGTGACGCACTCACCCCATGCGACCCCTCTGATCGCTCGGCAAGCATCGACTTCGAATACGAAGTCAACGTTGACACTAGTCTTCCAGACGAGTGGAAAAATGAATTCGACACGATTTTCAACGTTTTGCAGACTGTGACGCGAGTTTCACATTGCATCTCAACAGTCAGCGGCATTCAGACACCGTTTCCTGTCTTCGCTTGGAGCAGCGCTGTCCCAAATCCATGGCCAGAGTTTCCGCAAGATCTGAGCGGAGCATGCATTTGCGGCGATGGCGTAGATACGTGGATGGCTCTTGAGATCACCGCGGAAGAGTTCGAATACGATAGCCTGCACCGCTATTCAGTGATTGCGCATGAATATTTCCACCTGTACCAGATCTCAGTTTCATCCAACAAAATGGCCAACGGTGGATTGGCTATGTGGTTAGTCGAAGGTGGTGCAAAGGTTTTTGAGGAGCTGTATCTTCAGCAGCACTTTGGAAAAAGCGAACTGGACAGAAGTCTTTTTCCGATTTCTTTCGCTGTCAACAGTAGTCCAGAGATTCTAGAAACCTACGACCGTGATTACTCGCTCGATGTGAACTACAACAGCTCAGCGTTTCTTGTTCTTGCTCTAGCGGACTTCCTTCAGGAAACTCAGGGCGCCTCGGAGGAGCGAGCGCTCGAAATGGCGTTGTTCGACATTTTGGCTGAGATGAATATCGAAAGTGATTGGCGCCTTGCTTTTGCCAACGTCTTTGGAGTTACCGTAAATGATTTTTATGCAACTCTTGAAAAGTACCCTTCAACGCCTTCACCGGAGCCTTGGGTTGAAGTGGATGTTGTCGACGGCGCACAAGTCATGCCAAGCGAAGGCATTACGCTCGAGTCCATTTTTGTTGCCGGGACCTAACCGAAGTCTTGTGCTCAAGCCAGGCACTTTGCCACCCATTCCTGCAGAGAATGCCGTGACTTCGCGTCAGCATAATTTGTCATCAGAGATTACCTACTTGGAATGCTAAAGCCACTGAGGTAATCAACAAACGTCGGGCTGGCGGGATTTGAACCCACGACCCCTTGTCCCCCAGTTAAGTGCGGGTTGTTCGTAGCTGTTCGCTGGTGTTCGTTTTTCTAGTGTTTTTCAGGGTGCGAACACTCACGAACACAGGCGAATATCAGCGAAATGTGCCCAGGTGGGGGAACATCTGGGGGAACATGATGTTCCGGGCCTGCTAATTACTAGCGAGATATAGACCGTCAGAACAATGTGTTGTCAGCCAAATTGATTGAGTTTTTTCTTGAGCTAGCTATCTGGTCTTCACGGTCTTTGTCAGTTGTTTCTTTCCGTCTATGTAGAGGTGGACATAAACATTCAGACCGACTG